>Ga0308165_1000015_pt1 | contig 578328 bp, 518 predicted proteins | sample PhyWR2_FD_201032 | JGI IMG/M metagenome (GOLD analysis project Ga0308165, IMG submission 201032) | Phyllosphere microbial communities from UC Gill Tract Community Farm, Albany, California, United States - DLSLW.R2 | ecosystem: Host-associated > Plants > Phyllosphere > Unclassified | place...
CCGTATTACGGAAAATACAATCCTTAATACGGACTTACACTGCAAAGGGACATCATCTTACTTTTGTGCCGATATGGAAGAGGGCGAGCCGCGCTCAAGCGCTGTCTTCAGCGTGTCGCCACTGAATCGATCAGTAATGCCTTCCTCAGATGCCCATTGTTCAAAAATGGACAATAATTTATACGGTTGCATGATTAACGGACTGATAGTTTCATTATTTTTGCAGGCAAGCCAGAAGAGGCGTGATAGAGGGGTGGATATCCGAGTTGGAGACGGTTGAAGTATTTCTTTTTCGATCGGTTTGTTGATCAACTTATCAAGTTCACTTTTTCTGAGGACAAAGCAGGCATCACTCGGTAATTCATGCATAGGAAAATAATATTTATGCGAATCTTTCTTTGTAGCGTTTAGTATTATATCTTCGTAATCATCTGATGAAATATCTTTAGGTAGCCTTTTTACGTGTCGTTCGATTCTTTCATGCCATGTCATCTTTTCGAAAAGTTGAAACGTTTCCCCCAATAAAAAAACGGTAATGCCATAATTATACGACTTTGCTCCTGTTACAGGTAATGGTATCTTTAATGAATGTGCAAGTAAACGCTGTATAAGGACATATTCATAGCCGAGCAATGTTGTGTCAATGACTCTTTGTACAGGGTGGATATATCTCCCTTCAGTACTGAAAGTTAAATTGTTTTCGCTGATAAAGGAACTTTCGGCAAGCATGAATGATTTCATCGTTGACGAACTTTTTATTGGTCTTAGCTTTAATTTATGATTTCGTGATTTAATTTTTCTCAATGTTATTGGGGATTGAAAATATATTGAAAACCGAATTTTCCCTTGCAGAGCAAATCGATAAAAATCACTTTTTCTTATTTTACACCCATTAAATCCATTGAGAAGTCTTACCGCCTCCCTGATAGTTATCCAGTCTGGAATTCCATCTCTAATGTTTAGGCAAGTTGAATTGTCTGACATAATACATCTCCTTTCACACAATGATATTGCTGATGAATTTCGCTGTGTTTTTGAAAGATGTTTAAAATTCTGATTGATCTAAAATAGATCAGAATGATATTGACCGATTTTATAAAATAAAAAACAACCTGTGTTTGGTTGTGACATTTTTCAAAGAGGTAAAATAAAATGGCTCAGTGATTTGGTGTTCACTGAGCCATTTTAAATGCTATGTTTACTATCATGAGTAATCGGAGGTGGTGCGTCTTTTATTCGAATTTATTTGTAATAACATCCACAAAATACCAACGATTACAACTCCGCCTCCAACCCAAGTAGGGCTTGTAAGACCAGTAACATCCAGTGCTACACCTCCCAATAGCGACCCTAATGCAATTCCTCCGTTAAAACCGGCAATATTCAGTCCTGCTGCCACAGCTGGAGCTTCAGGTGCATGTATGTGAGATAGCCCTATCACTCTTGCTTGCATTGAGGGGACCGCTGCGTATGTCAATGCTCCAAGTAACCCAATAAACAGTGCCATTAACATTAAGGATGAGACAGAGAACCACATAGCAAAGAGGACGATCGCCAGACCAATAAGAATTGTCATCACGGCACGTTCTGCACCTTGCTTGTCAGTCAGGCGACCACCCCAGACATTCCCGATAGCGGCCATCACGCCGTAGACCAACATAAGCAAACTACTCGTACGCTCGTCTACATGCGTTACCTGAAGCAGAATCGGGGAAATATACGTATACAGGGCAAAAGATCCTGCATAGGCCAAAACTGTAATTCCTGCTCCCGCAAGCAGTAGTGGGTTGAACATGGCTTTTAAACCGTCCATGGCATTTGCTTGCAAGGAGGGATCATTTTGATCCGTGGGCATCAGCATTGCCAATCCAATGAAACCGATCGCTCCACTTGCCGTTACTGCCATGAATATAGACTGCCAACTCAACAGACTACCGATGTAGGTACCAAGTGGTACGCCTAATGCCAACGCAATTGTAAGACCGCCAAAAACGACCGAAACAGCGGCACCAGCACGATGTCGCCCAGCCAGTTGGGTTGCCACACTTGAAGCAACAGCAAGAAACACTCCGTGCCCTAAACCGGAAGCAAATCGTGCAATCAACATAGGCGTTAGGGACTCAGACGCACTGACGATACTATTGCCAACTGTAAACAGGCCCATAGCAACAAGTAATAATCTTTTACGAGGCCATCGTGTTGCCAACGCAGTTAATCCCGGAGCACCAATTACGGCACCGAGGGCGTAGGCTGTCACCGCTGTACCTACATGACTGACACTGACGTTTAGATCAACTGATATCCTGGAAACTAAGCCGATCGTGACAAACTCAGTGAATCCCAAAGCAAAAGCGCAGAGTGCAAAGACATATATAACAAAAGGCATGCGTTCTTTCATAACTCAGGCTCTTCTATTTTCAATAGAAGCCAACAAAGGCAGCATTGCCTCAGCGACTCCTTTCGCGGAAGCGGGATTCTGTCCGGTCACTAATCTCTCGCTGACAATCACCTGTGGCTGAAAATTTGCGGCTGCAAGATGCTCAGCACCTCTTTGCTTCAGCGTGTCTTCAAGTAAGAATGGAACAATGTCGTACAACCCTACAGCACGTTCTTCATCGTTGGTAAAAGCTGACACCTTTTTTCCCGCAACCAGATATTCATTATCGGAAAGCCGAATATTCACCAATCCGGCGGGGCCATGACAAACCGCAGCGACAACGCCACCCTTTTCATAAATTCGTGATGAAACACCCGCCAACTCTATATTGTCAGGGAGATCCCACATCGTCGCATGCCCTCCTGCATAGAAGACGGCGTCATAGACGTCAGGATTAATCTGCGAGGGTTTTAATGTGGTTTTAGTTGCCTCGCGTAAGGAATCATTATTCCAAAAGGAGGCGTTAACCGGATCGCTGAGGTCTAAACCGTCAACATGTGTCTTGCCCCCCTTGGGACTAACAAAATCAATTTCATATCCTTCTTTTGTGAGTACATCGTAGGGGTGAGACACCTCAGAAAGATAGAAACCACTGGGTGCTGCATCTTTACTCTCGGCTTGACCTTTACGGTCATGGCTGGTCAATACAAACAGGATACGTTTAGGCATTTTAACTTCCTCTATATGGGGGGACTTAAAGCAAAATTCTTTTGACTGCATGCGACATAACAGACTTGTCATATTGAGTCTTATTGTGGAACAATCTATTTATCCTTTAAATAGACCCAAACGGACAAACACTTACCCCAAAATGAACAAAATAAACTTGAGAAATGACGACCTCGAAGTTTTTTTACACGTCGTCGACAGAAACAATTTCTCTGCCGCAGCACGAGACCTACAGATACTCCCCAAGATGGTGAGCAAGCAGATAGCCAGGCTGGAAACTGCACTTGGCACTACACTTTTTGAAAGAAACACCCGTAATCTACGTATTACAGACGAGGGTAGAGCTATAGCTGAGAGGGCTCGCGTAGCGTTAGCCGTTCTGGATGAGATGAAGGAACTTTCCCGAGGGGATAGTGAGGAGTTAAGCGGAAATATTCGTTTGACTGCGCCCGCACCGTTTGGCCGAAAATATGTTGCTCCTGCGATCGCTGCATTCTGCCAAGTACATCCGAGGGTGGGCTTTGATTTAAGGTTATCTGACCAAATCCAGGATCTTTACAGTGGTGATTTCGATCTGGCTATTCGTATGGGGGATCTGGCTGATTCTCGCCTTCTGGCCAGAAAAATAGCAAATAATAGACGTATTCTCATCGCATCGTCCGAATATCTCAAGAATCATCCACCTATTGAGCGACCAGAAGATCTTTTAAATCACAACTGCTTAGTATTCGCTTACCCGGGTTTTTTACACAATTCATGGACGTTACGTAAAGCCGGTCATGAAAGAAGCATCAGCGTTACTGGCAACCTTATCAGTGACAACGGAGATGTATTGCATGCCTGGAGTTTGGCGGGGCTTGGCATATCTCTTCGAGAAACTTGGGATATTCATGATGAATTGAGGGCTGGGAAACTTTGCCGAGTTCTGCCTGATTGGGAAGCAAACACATCTCAGATCAGTGTTGTCCGGGCGCGGCGAGATCCTATACCCCGTAGGCTAAGTGTATTTATCGATTTCATGACTGAAAAATGGAAACGGGCACCATGGGATGATGATTAATGTTCCGAAAGGTAGTCCGAACCGGTCTAACAGAAGCTAACCGCTTCGCTGACCAACGGAATTTGTGATAACTCGATTTGAGTTGAGGTTGTCAACGTTAATAGATAAAAATACAATGATTGTTTAGCCAATTTAAAGGTTTAGCGACTATCAATCCCTAGAGTAAATTATAGAAAATAACACGCCAATCCGAACCTTATGGCATGCGTGAAGCCTTAATGCTAACCAGATATAACACACATAAAATATAATAATATCAATGTGTTATATTGCTATATGCTATCCTTACCCTATAAGATCGTTTAATTGTTAAAATAAGTTAATATGTGTAGAAGCATTAACTAAACATGTTTATAACATAATACTGTGCAGGCTTTCGATTTTATGTCGTAATCGGAGAGCTTCAGGCTCTTAAGGGTGCGCAGTATGAGCTATCTGGTTCAGTTACGAAGTTTTGTTGAAGTATACAAAGCTGGTTCGATTTCAAAAGCGGCAATGCGGTTGGGCATAAGCCAGCCTGCAATGTCTGCCCACATTCATTCACTTGAGGCTTTTACCGGGTGTGTTCTCTTTACTCGTCGTTCACATGGTGTGGTGGCTACAGTGGATGGGGAGGAATTGGCGAGATTGGTGGCTTCAGATTTAGAAACGATTGAACTGAAGTTGTCGATGCTTAGATCACGTACAAGAAAGTCCTCGGGGACAGTATCTTTCATCGGGCCAGCAGAATTAATGTGGTCGAAATTACCGTACTTGGTGAAAATATTATTCAATGAAGGTATTAAATTTAAAGTTTTGACAGGAAATAGGAAGCGCATATACAGCTGTCTTCTGGACGGAAGTTGTCAACTAGGTTTCACAACTTCTATGCCGGATAAACAAAAATTTGGATATGCTGAAATTGGAATGGAAAAGTTAATAGTTGTGGTAGCGTCACTCATAGCAGACAACTTCAAAGAAAACGAGGACGTGATTGATACGCTGTCGAAGCTTCCTCTAATAGCTTACGATGAACAGTTACCCTTGATAAGGGAGGTTTTCCAGGATTCTTCACGTTTTTTTGCACTGCTTCGTCCGTCTATTACTGTACCGGATTTGCGGATTTTAGAAAGAATGATCCGAGAAAATATTGGTTGGACTGTGATGCCTGAGTATTTATGCGCCCAAAGCATAGCAGGAGGTCAGATCGTTGAAGTCAATGTCCATGAGAGACTCCCCATAAATTCAATCTATTTGGTATGGATTGATAGCTCATTACGTAACCCACTCGTTTCAGGAATCAGAGACAGAATTATCGAACTATCAAAAAATAGCGGATTTATGGTTTGAGATACATAAAACAGGCAGCCTTATCGGCTGCCGTGTCATTATTTTATCCGTGGCGATCGCTTGGCAAAGTCATCTGCAATGTCATTCAATTTTAGGAATTTCACCCCTGGATGACCAAGCATATGAGTTAAGAGACGTTCGAGCATCATTAATACGTGCGGGCGTCCAGATACGTCCGGGTGAATCGTGAAAGTAAAGATCGCATATTCATGCTCACGGTAGACCCAATCGAATTGATCCCTCCACAACTGTTCGATGTCCCTGGGATTCATGAAACCTTGGCTGTTGGGTTTTGTTTTCATGAACATGAAAGGAGGAATATCGTCGATTGTCCAACTGGCGGGTAATTCAATAAGGTCCGTCTCTTCTCCGCGTACCAGCGGTTTCATCCATTCGGTCGGTGTCTTGGAATAATCTATCTTGGTCCAGGAATCACCTTTCCTGACATAATAAGGCTGATGATCATGATGCATTAGTGAATGGTCATATTTGATGCCATTTTCTAATAGAAGATCTGTGGTCACAGGAGAAAATTCCCACCATGGAGCGACATACCCAGTAGGTCTCTTCCCTGTTAATTTTGTGACCATATCAATGCCTTTTAGAAGGACTTCTCTTTCTTGGTCAGGCGACATAGATATTGGGTTTTCATGACTGTAATTATGAACCCCTACCTCATGTCCAGCATTGACAACTGCTTCCATTTGCCGAGGAAAGGTTTCAATGGAATGACCAGGCATAAACCAGGTTGTGGGGATATTAAACTGGTCAAATAGATTCAGAAGACGTGGAGTTCCTACTTCGCCAGCGAACATACCGCGAGATATATCGCTTGGAGAATCTTCACCCCCATAAGAAGATAGCCAGCCTGCAACGGCATCTACACCCACTCCAAAACCACATAGTATTTCTTTCGCCATGAGTTATTACTCCTCATACAGAAAAAATTTAAATAATATTGCGTTAAGAGGATTTCTTGACTAATTTCAAGAGAGCCTCGGTATCTAATTCATTAATTCCTTTTTGAAGGGCCATTAATTTATGCTCAGGGATGTTGCATCCCCAATTAGCCCAAAATGATTGAATGCCATGATCTAATGCATCAATAACATTTTGGATATTGTCATCAATAAATAGAATGTCCTCGTTTTTATCGAAGGCTATTGATTTTAGCAAGGTAAGAGTCTTGTTTTTGTCGGTCATCCTCCCATATATTTTATTCGCGGGTATGTTTAAACCATATTTACTTAGAATGAATGATATAGACTCTTCATCCTTTCCTGATACAATATAGATATCATTAGATGTTTCAAATAAATTTGAAACATCTAATAGCGGACGGTGTAGTTCAGCCCAAAAACTAGGGTAGATACTTCTTGCCAGCTTCCTATACTGGATGAACTTATCCCTGAATATTTCCTTATCTTCAGTTGGAATTGATTCATATATGGCAGTGAATCTGTCATTATCTATAGCTTCGTTACCAAATTCAGTGAATGAGGCAATAAAGTGACCGTCATGGCGTACAAAATTCCTTAATTTCCTGAACCGTTTAGCCATCAGGCTTGGTATTTTTTGAAGTACATCTTGGTTAAAATCACTGAGAGGTCTGTCATGTAATACATTCCATGTAATTAGCATGCATTCGTCTACTCCATCAACCACGACCCCGTCGAAATCCATTGCTATTAACATCGAATTATACCACCAGCGGTTCTTTAAGAGTTTCGCCGCGCTTCCATCTATCAATTGCATCGAATGTCTGACGCATAAATTTTCCACATTCGGCATAATAGGAGCAAGTTATGATATTCCCGTCGACAACTACATCTGCTTCAATTACATTGGCGCCGGAATTAACCATATCGTCTTTCAGACCAACATAAGCGCAGGCGAGTTTGTCTTTTAGAATACCGGCAGAAATCATAATCCAGGGACCATGGCAGAGCCCAGCTACAACTTTCCCCTGTGTTACCATCTGCTTTAGAAAATCTTTAACTCTCTGATCTTGGCGAACTCTATCAGGCGCTTCATGACCGCCAGTGAGAATAACAGCATCAAAATCAGTGGTGTTGAGTTGATCGAAATTAATATTGTCTTTGGATCTTTTATCCATAGGAACAGTGATGCCATATTTTCCTGTCACTGCACTTCCATCCTTTGTTGCAATAGATATATCGTATCCTTCCTCTTTAGAACGATAGTAAGTATAAACTACATCGTGATCCTGAAAACCTGGACCAGTGATTATCACTACTCGTGTCGGATTAGACATGTTATTTTCCTTCTTATTGCGTTACGGGACATTAATTAAAAATACATTCTGACCACAGTACATTTCTGAGATGGCATCTTTAGCTCGTAGGATATGAATCTTTCCCATTAGATGGCTCTTTACATCTAATGAAATAAAAATAAAATCATCCTCGTCATTCAACATTTTTCTATCAAGATTTTTGACGGAAAAGTATGCTAATTTGTGTAGATCATGTTCTCTGATCAATGTGCCTGCAGCTATCTGTTGCAAAGGAGGTAAAAGATCATGTTCCTGTGATTTCTTTTCATATGCCATATTTTTTCGGCCATAATTATCTTTAAGTCTGAGTAAGTCGAATTTGTTTCTTGGATTTTCAACTTCAATTAATTCGATACCTGATTTCCCCGAAATAGTCTGATGGAATACACCTTTTGCAATATATATGCTGTCGCCAGATTTTAACGCCTGATGTGTACCATCAAGAAATCTGGTCTCGCCATCACCATGTAGGCATATAAGGACGGTGTCTTTCAGTATATGACAATGCATTGAAGTGGATTGATTCTTTGATATATGAAGACGCCATACATCAAAAATAGAATCACAATAAACTCTATACTCATATCCCCATGGTTTTTCTATGAATCCATTGAGATGTAAGTCTTTCTCAAATGACTCACCATTATTTGAAGTTGAAAGTAGGATTTTGTTTATTTCAAGCAAGTCATATACATTTGGAGTCCGGTTGTGGATTTCCATATGGTCGCTCCCCCGCTAATTGAATTGCTGAATGTTGATTTCACTTCGGTCAATCGTTCTGTGATTTCAGTCTATAACGGTTATTTAGTATGAGAGAAATAACTTTTATGATGATTACCTATATTGTTTCTTTTGATCAGTCCTTCATACTCAATAATTACTGAAAACTATGCTCCTATACTTGGGTACTGTTAAAGATGCTTAGTAAGATGCCGAACTCGGACGTCAACACGATACAGCCCATGATATATGTATCCGATGTTTACCAGAGGCCGCTTTAAGTGAACCGGTAGGGACAGGTCAGTAAACCAGCCTGCCTCCATCAGTAGCATGCATGCCAAACTTGGGGAAATTGTGGGGATCGATACCAGCGCAGTGGTGATTGTCCTATGCGCAAAAGCTGAAGATGTCGCCAAAGTCTTTCATGAGATCGAGAAAACGAAATCGCGGATAAGTGCATTGGACAATGAAGGTACCAGAGCGAATACGGAAAACCTGACGCGCCTTTTATGCCAGCTCAATGCAAGGTGCTTAAAGGATTTTCCTGTGGTGTGGGTAGTATGTTCTGGTCAATAGCTTAAGTATGCCATCACGTTGATGCAGGGCGTCAGCCAGAGAAACATCGGAATAAGCGCTTAAGGCTCCGGAGCATGAAAAGCAAGAAGCCCGTTTACTACACGTGCTTCTGAAATTTGGCCTCACTGATCGGGATCATCTTTGACAGTAACTGGCTAATAAGTAAGCTAAAACTGAGTTTCCTTTCTGTTAAGACCACGAATTGTTGCGGGTAACATAAATCTGGGTTGAGCAATCCCTGGCATGTGTTGATCGTTTCTATCGTATTCCTTGAAAAGGAAGCGTAGCTAGAGCGAACATTGAAGAGTCTGTTCTAAGATAAAATGTGTCCATAGAGGTTTGACTGTCTGCTCCGTGCCAGTAGCGGACATTGCTGACATCACAATGTGTTAATCAACCGGGAACAGTTTAGTCAGCAGGTGATGGGAGTGAGTTGTCAAAAGTTGTCGCCCGCCATCACCGCTAGCGAGGATTCTTGACTGTACGCGCTCTGAGATACAGTTGCTTCATTCAGTGGGCTACCATACTTAAGTTTTAAAATGATTCCCTTTATAAAATACATTTTAAAATAATACACAAAGTAAATTATTACCATTGTAACAATCAATCTATCTGAAGTGGTATTGGATTTTAATCAGGAAAAGTACTTTTTATTTTCAAGGGTAATAAGAACTTGCCTATTTATGAATCTTGCAATAAGTTAACTTTTTATATCTGAATATAAATGCAATTAATGAGTCGGTGGGGATGATGAATACAGTGAAACTTGAACACTTTATAAGAGCTATTGAAGATATTGGCGCTCATGGCGACAATGACATGTTGCCTTTTGATATCGATACAGTTTTCATTTCAGATTCAAAGACGCAGATAGCAAATATGGCTTTTGACTTCTTTGAAAGGCTTGAGAAAGATGGCAAAACGAATGCAAGAAATACTTTGAATGGAATTCAGGTTTACTCGGAGAGATTGCTTTCGCCAACTGGTGCAAGCGGCTTTAGAATTTCTACAAAGATACATCCATTTTGGAATATATATCTTAATGGTCTGGCTATCGCGATTGCAGAAATAAATGAATCAAAAAGAAGTCCAAATGCACACTCATATCGTTACGTAGAAACTGGTGAAAATTTATTTGATAGAGATAAGTCATGGAGGGCATATAAAGAAGTAACAATTAATGATGCAGCATTAATTAATGATGGGGCTGTTGTCATCCAAACAGATATATCAAGCTTTTACGAGCACATTTATCATCATCGTATCGAGAATTGTATTAATGATTTATTTGGTGAGGGTTCTACAGTTGCAACTCAAATAGATAGATTGTTAAGTCAGTTGTCAGCTGGCAGATCATTTGGCTTGCCGGTCGGAGGGCAATGCTCAAGAGTTTTAGCAGAGTTGCTAATGACCTCAGTTGACCAACTTTTGACATCATCAAAACTTAAGTGGCATAGGTATGTGGATGATTTTACTATTATTGCCAGTGATCAAGCTGAAGCGTATCGTGCTATTTCAATTCTGTCGAACGCTTTGGCAGATTATGGATTGTCATTAAACAGAACTAAAACAACAATTTTAAAAGCCCAACACTATAAAAACTTTGTTTATACACAATTGTTTGTTGATGATGATAAATCTAGTAAACTTAAAAAAATTGACTTACATTTTGACCCCTATTCAGACAATCCTGTTTCTGATTATGATGAACTAGTTGAAACTGTCGAGAAACTAAATGTACAAGCCTTACTTGATTTAGAAATCCATAAAAGTCAGCCAGACACTTTCTTAGTTAATCAAATAAGTAGAACATTGAAACTTCATGAGCCAGCTTTAGCATTACAGTTATGTATAACATTACTCTCTCCAGAAAATTTACATTCCTTTAGAAGTTCATTTTCTACAATTATTAAAGGTGTAATTTCCATTAGGAATGATGAGCGGTATTCTTCTATCTATCAAATGCTTGATAGGATGGTAGATGATATTGTTGTGCACTCTGAGCATCTACTGCTACCAGAAGCGAACTGTTTGCATTATTTACGTTCTCTAAGAGTAATTAGAACAAATAATCGAGCTACTTATGTTCATAGTTTATTAAATGAAAGTTCATCTGAAACAATTAAAAGAGCGTGTCTTGATTGTATAAGAAATTGGAAAGATAGACCTTCATTCGTTTCTGAGAGAAATAAGTGGTCAAAATTGACACCGGAAGTACAAAGAATACTTTGGCTCACATCCTATAAATTTGGTGATGACGGAAAACATTTTAGGGATCAAGTAAAAAAAGCAATACCTAACTCTTGGTCATTAGGAATTGAACAAAAAGGAAAAACATCATTTTGTGAAATATTTATTAATTGGTGCCAAGGGGCGGAGAATAAATGAGATTTTTAAGGTTACCTGTCAAAGATCCTAGAACTGTAGCGCGAGATATTCCCGGCATCTGTGATTTGTTATTTCCACAATTGCTACCGGCAATCGTTGCACATCTCAATCGCGAGGCACAACCTATACCCGGCTGCACGATTATTGATGAAAGTATGTTGGTAGGAATAGATACAAATGCAGCTATGCTATTTGAAGTTGCCTATGTAAGAGCAGAGCAAATACTTGAAGAAAAAAATGAAGATTGGAATGAGTGTTTGTCTATCGCCCTGATTCGGCAATCAAGGTATTTTGATGCAGTTTTACCCGATAATTTATCAGATATTGAGATTAAAATAGCTAATCAAACTGCTACTAATCTAACAAAATCAATAAGATATTTGAGTGAGGAATGGGGTGATGGTAATGTAATTAGGTCTCCCATCATTCCTGGATTTCAATGGATAGCACAAGGTCAAGGAGATTTCTCAATCGGCCAGCGGCTGATCGAAGTAAAATGCACAAATAGAAACTTTTCGTCTTCTGATTACCGGCAGATTTTAATTTACTGGCTATTGAGTTTCTCATCCTCAATTGAGGGTGGTACGGATGAGTGGAAGACAGGTGTTCTATTGAACCCTAGAGCAAACAAATATATTGAAATTAATTTCAATGAGTTAGTTAGCATAGCAGCTTCTGGAAGAACTAAGTTAGAGTTGTTGGAGTTATTTTCGTCAATTGTGGGTGATTATGCATACAAATTAGGTGAGTAAATTCTACGAAATGAGTATGAGTGCTTTGCCTTCGCAGCCTGTAGTGGATAGCTAAATTTGGCCACTTTAACAGATATGTTAGTTTCCGCTTCTCGCTCTCAGCAGACCTTCAGCGTCACGTGTTTGTCTGCTCTGTGCCAGGAGCGGAAGCTGGATTGCCAGAGGCCCTCTAAAATTGATGTTTCTTTTTGCAGGGATGCTTACAATCTGACGATAAATCACTATCAATAAATTGTAGTCATCACCAGATTAGATTAGTACAATTTTATCCTGGAGAACAATCCTTCCTTTCGGGGGGATAGAAAAATATCATGTAGGGTAAGCACATGACAACAATCATTACAGGTATAGCGATCGCTTTCTTTGTGGCCATCATGGCCAGACAGCTTAAAATATCAGAGTTTCGACAAAGCTGGATTAACGAGATACGAAAGGAAATATCGGAGTATATAACTAAGGCTGATGAATGGTCGGAAACATATTTAGATTATAATCTTGAGTCAAAACAGGAAAGAAAAGCACAGGGATATCTGAAATTAAATAGTATAAAGTACGAAGCTTTTAGGTTATACCGGAGTATTAAGATCCGGTTCAAGATTGACGATGATGAGGCTAATGAATTGTTGTCGACGCTGATTAATCTCTTAGATCCTAAGTTTTCCGAAAGAAATGCCTGGAGAGAAGAGGCTGATAAGGCAGTCTTGCAAGCTCGCATGCTACTCAAAAAAGAATGGGAAACAACTAAAAACCCTTTAAAGATCATCGCTGCTTACAAGTTCTTTGCCTTTCTGCATAAAGGTGACAAATGATATTCTCTAAGATGCTTCTACTAATGGAGTTGGCTTGGAAAAGAGAAAATATCCTACGTTAAGCTTGCTTCCTTAGCTGGCATAACTGTCTGCTGTGTGCCAACAGCGGAAGTTGAAAATAACGAATGTGAAGATGTATATTGTGTATTTATAGTTGTGATATTATTAACAACCGATTTTCCTTAGCAGAAAATAGAAATAAATTTTTAGTTAAGAAAGGATGCCATTAACATGATTGAACCAGATTTTATTTCTAACTTTCAGATGTTACGTGAAAAAATCTCTAAAAGAATCTAAAGTCCAGTTAGTCTCAACCTAACGACCTCAAGTTACAGCATGCATAGGCAAAAGATGGCTCGTTTTAATAGTAATTCAGTCACTGCCGCCTTATACATCTTCATTTACTTAACATGAAAACGGTGAAGTTAGAAAATAACCCGTATAAATCATCAATACTTTAAATAAGAATACACATTATGGAAAATATAGTTTCAGCAATTGATAATAAAGATGAAAAATCATTTTCAAATTATTTAAACGAACAACCAGACATTAATGCACTATCAGCTTCTTTGAGTACAATATATGCTGAAGATGAACTGTTGTTCATCTATGATAAAAAATCACGTATTGCGCGAGATAAATTTATTCATAACACCATCAAGTTAATAATTAATAAAGATGGTGATTGCTTTAAATTTATAAAATCTAGAATGGATATAATTAGAGTAGCAGAGTTAATTCTAGATAAAATATCTCAGCAATTGGCAAGTTGTGAATTATCAAAGCAATCTCCAGAAATACAGGCGTGGAGCCTCATAATTAACACTGAGAATGTAGTCCAAGAAATTCTGAATGATTCTATAATGGAAAATGAAATAATTGATGACTCATTATTTAATGTAAAAATAAAAAATAAAGATGGAAATAGTTACAATCCGGATGACCTTCTGCATTCACACATTAATGCCTTAACTTTATCACTCAAATACCTGTCCCATAAATTCAAATGGGAGCATAGAGGAAAATATATTTTCCCTGAAAAGGTTTTAGTAAGTCAAGAGCATATTAATTCTTCAGAAAGAGTAAAGGTTTTAGGATCAACATGGCAGAATCTTACTAAAGTTGTTGATAATTGTTTTTACTTTAACGGGTTTGTAGCCACTCATAACGAAGAACAAATGGATGAAATAAAAAGGAGGCATTCTATTAAAGAAGATATTTTATATTCATTTTATTATCCTCTTCATCCTTTTTTAGCTTACGAACAAATTGCCTGCGAGCGTTTTCGACAAAGGCACCACCAAGAATTGCTGGAGACGGTACACTACCTCAAGCGTAAAAATATTAATATAAAACAACAGGGTGATATAGACAGAATATTAACTTATAATTTTTTTGAACATTATTTTTGTTGTGATATCCGAAAAGATAAAGTGAAGTATAATAACTTGAGATTGATCGAATGGGTCGACTCATTTTTAGCATTAAAAAAATTAGCAAATGACGTACTAGAAGGGAAACGAAGTGCCATTTTAAAAAACATACAACTAATAAAATATTTACAAATGCATGCAATATCTGCTAAGTCAGCCACATTATTCTTAGATATGATTACTTTTGGAAAGAACTCGTCTGATCTTTTTGATACGCCATTATTGCAACTAGAAGGAGATAAGATTTATCTATTGACAAGTGCTTTGAATCAAATAAACACATTCAGAGTGATAATGTCAAGGTTGCCATCAGTTGAAAAAAACATTAGTGCCAAAGGGTATAATTTTGAAAAACAGGTTGTCGAACTATTAAAACATAAAAATATATCTGTAAAAAAATTCAAACGTGAAATTTCAGGAGAAAAATATGAGTATGATTGCGTATTCTTACTTGACGATAAAATATTTCTTTTTGAATGCAAGAACAAAAACATTGCATGGGGTAGTCCAAAAAATACTTTTAGGAATGCGTTATTCTATCAGAAATGCATAGATCAAGCAAAAAGACTTGAAGATGGGTTAAGAAAATACCCAGACATTTTAAAAAGTGAATTCGAAATAAATGTAGATGAACATGAGATAGTTACGGTTATATACAACTGCCTTCCTTTTTCTATAAGAGGGAAAGTTGACGGTGTCTACATTGCAGATCATTCATCTTTTAGCCGACTAATGAAAAGCAGTTATATTAATAAGACTAAATTATATGGTGCTGTCGAAAAGAGCAGTTACAAGCAATGGAGTGGGGATAGTTTGAGCGCAGAAGACATCATTAATCACTTTGAAAACCCCTTTCAGCTTAATTTTTATAATGGGGCTCTGAAACAATACAACACTTCTCATTCAGTAGATGACATAACATTTAGCTTAGTAGATTACATTACGGACAACAATATAATTAGGTCAAATAAAAAAGATTTTTTTGATAAATGAATATCGAAAATATAAACTAAACCATCTAATTTTATGACTAACCGATTTCTGGATGTTAAGGTGAAAGCAGTCTGTGTAATAACAAACTGCATTCGCTAACCTCTCATCGGAATTAAATAGTGTTTTTGCTGTTAAGGTGATGTTTTAGTTCTGAGATAACTTTCTGAGGATTTAATAAACCAAATTTTCAGCATATTTTCTCGCGCATACAATTGAAAAACTGTTCAGTAATACGACTGTCCAGACAGTAAGACCCTATTTTAAACTTCCGCTATTCGCTCAAACCTGCCCTTTGGTACTCCTGTGCCAAAAGCGGAGGTTACCTCTCGGGGGCATTAAAGATTAGCCTTAGCTATTATGATAAATTCATTCAACTGTCAGGGTTCAATTAGGGTGAGAAAAATGCTCTTGGAAAAGCTGAAAGCACTTGAATGCAGTCTTCACGGTGTCCGGCGGAATGATCGGAAATGGCTTGAACAGTTATTGCATCCCGGATTTCGGGAAATCACACGGTCAGGTGTAATAGTTGATCGCGCTGAGACGATAGCATCTCTGGCTGGCGAATTAAGTCCAACGATCATTCTTAGCAGTGATTTCCGGCTGCTCAGCATAGGAGAGTACTGCGCCATTCTGCACTACAAGACGTTTAATTCGGACGGCAGCCGAGCATCCCTACGTTCTTCTTGCTGGGTGTATTCTGACAGGGGGCAATGGGAGTTGGCTTTCCATCAGGGAACACCAGAGGCGGGTGCGGTATAAGTTTGGCAATGACACGCTAAAAAAACCACCAGCCCGGTGGGTATCTCTTACAGGCATGAAAAGCCAATGTCAGCTCCTCGCTCATAGCTGACATGCGCTCCTTGCAACAGGCAGCATTGTGCCAGGAACGGACATCATTGACTGGCTATCCCTTTCTCTTAAATAATTGTAACAGTCCTTTTACTGTAACATCCAATTGACTCCCCTCGTTATACAAAGCAGGAACAACATAATTAGCCCTCTCTTCAGCTATTAACTTCTCGACTTTTTCTTGCGTAGTCTTATTATTCCATTTTTTATTGTCAAATACAGCCAAAGAAACTCCACCTTGATATCGAACCATTTTCATTGCTGGAATGTCTGTGTCTCCATCTCCAAAGTATATCATTTTTTGGAAAGGGATCTCGCGATCTTCGGGCTCAATGAATTTATTGATGGCTGCATTATCCCATGAGTTAGGAATGCCTTTATTTATTCTAAATAAAAATTGAGTCTTTGTAGTGTAATTGATTGCTTGTGCTGGCCATGTAACGGATTTACCATCAGGAGAATAATGATATTTACATGCATAGATATCACGGAATTTACAGCCTATGGATGTCCCTCTAATCATCGCATCTAAACCACTGGAAATTATGTAATGATATAATTCCAAGCCGTGTTGTTGAGCATAATCATTTATTCGCTCAAACCAGCCTTCAACACCGGGGAATAACGGGATTGATTTTCCATGTTTTTTCAAGTTGGCTTCAGTTAACTCTTGGGAACCAAGCTCACTTGCTTTCTCAGCAAGAAGTCCAAGATAAGACAATATTTCATCGCCATCATCACTCTTGGCCCGGTGTTTAACGGACTGCCAAAAAGAAGCAACATCATCAATTCCTAAAGCGGGCATAAGTCCGTGTTGGGCACAATCACCTTCTGCTAGAGTTCCATCAAAATCATAAATTAACGCACATTTCATCGGTTATACCTTCTTAACGTAACGCAAAAATATGGAACATAGTATGCAATGGTTGGAGGCAACGCAGTGATGTAAAAGATCAAAACTATATTAATGCCGATTTAAAATCGGTCAATAGAGATTTTAGCAATATGTCAAAAATTCTGCTCCACCAACTGGCTATTTCCTTTTGATTAAAACAACCAGATGTTTTTGATGCCCTAACTAATTGGACAAATAACAGTGAACTTCCGCTCCTCGCTCATAGCTGACCTAATCCGTTTCCGTAGATAGTTCTAAATGATAAGCGGAACTCACACTTTCGATTCACGCAGGTCAATTCGGTTGAAGATGCTCATAAACGGTTTAACAATTTCTTCGAGTTGAAGCCAGAAAAATGCCGTACCAGTACAGACTGATACGGCTATCTCTGTGGTTTATTTTGTCAGAAGGGTTATCACATTGTGTAACTGATTTCCTTCCCACAAATATAAGGTGGGGCATACGCTTTCCGGCACATATCCAGATAATCCGACCACCACTGCATCATCGCTTTACGGGCATCGAGATATTCTGCTTTATGGATGTATGCCGCTCGAACGCTATTACGTTCCTGATGGCTCATTTGACGCTCAACGGCATCCTGTGACCATAGACCTGATTCCATAAGGGCACTACAGGCCATTGCCCGAAACCCATGGCCGCAGATTTCATCTTTTGTGTCATAGCCCATCAGGCGTAGCGCCTTATTGACCGTGTTTTCACACATCGGTTTATAAGGATTGTGATCGCCGGGGAATACCAGCACCTGATGACCGGATATTTCCCGTATCTGTTTCAGAATAGCAATAGACTGACAGGAGAGTGGAACGATATGTGGAGTACGCATTTTTGCACCACGCCCAGAGTAGCGGACACCTGGGATGGACTCGCGAGTGGCAGGAATGGTCCAGATTCTATTTTTGAAATCGATCTCAGACCAACGGGCGAAACGCAGTTCGCTGGAACGGATGAATAGGTGAAAGGTGAGTAATACGGCCAGGCGGGTTAACTCTCGTCCTTGCTTGTAGTCCTCAATGCGAGCCAACAGTTCCGGCAGTCGCTCCAGTGGAAGGGCAGGGTAGTGGCGTTTAACGGGAGGGGCGATGATACCGTCCAGATTTGCTGCCGGATTGTGTTCTATCAACTCCTGATGTACGGCATGACGCATGATGTTGCACATATGCTGCCGGGTACGTGCTGCGACTTCCAGCAAACCTTTTGTCTCGATGCCCTTCAGCAGGTCAATAAAGTGACGAGGTTTCAGTTCAGTTACCGGCAGGTGTCCAATCACAGGAAATATATGATTGTTCATGCTGGCAAGCAGACGAGTTGCGTGGTTCTCTGACCATGTACGGTTGCTTTTATGCCACTCCAGTGCCACATACTTGAAAGTTTTTTCTGGCGAGGAAGTGGCTCTTTCAGTAGAGCGCTGTTGTGCTGGATTGATATTATGCGCCAGCAATTTACGGATACCATCACGCTGTTGACGAGCATCAGCCAAAGATACGTCGGGATAGGCACCCAAGCCGAGACGGGATTCTTTTCTATTGATACGATATTTGAGATACCAGAGACGTGAACCGCCTGGATTGACTAAAAGGTATAGGCCGTGAGAATCGGAAACTTTAAAGGGTTTTGGGGATGGTTTTAAGTTGCGGATTTTTGAGTCGTTAAGAGACATTTGGGGGTCACTCCGTCATCGAACCAACTTGACCCCAAATCTGACCACCAAATTCTCCCGATGCGGAGGGAAAACTGAAAATGCATCGGGAAGACTTTTCACGCTAACTCATTGAATTCGAATCATATAGGGATTCGCAAAGTGGCATGAAAATAAGAATTTGGCTCCTCTGACTGGACTCGAACCAGTGACATACGGATTAACAGTCCGCCGTTCTACCGACTGAACTACAGAGGAATCGTTGGAACGGGGCGAATAATAGCGATTGCCCGCAGGCATGTCAAAGGGGCATCTGCATATTTATGTCCGTTTGCTCGCTGTTTAGCCAAGTGGTTGAGAATCTAGCCGAAAGAAGGGCATTTGCGGCCTATTACAGCGGCCCGTCTCGCAAGAACCTATCTTCGAGCGTAGCCTCAAGGCTGAGCATAGCGTCTTCTGCGTGCTGCATGTGCTCGGTCATGACCTGAGCCACTAAGTCGGCATCTTTACGGCGCATAGCTTCAATCAGACGATATTGATAGTTAATGCCGACGCTGCGATCCACCGGTTCTGGGCGCAGGTAGATGTCTTTACAGACCGCCAAATCTTTGAGCAATCGTTGCAGGAAGTGGCAGATAAAGGCCAGCAGCACGTTGTCAGAATAGCTGGCGACCACGCCGTGAAAGTCCAGTTCGGCCATTCGCTGCTCCCAGCGTTCTGCTTCATCTGCCGGTTCGTGGTCATAAACCGTAATCAGCTGATGCAACTGCTCGAAACCCTTGGCATCAATATTGTCGATGGCACTGACCGCCACCAAAGGCTCTAACGCCTTGCGCAGTGCGTAAATATTGCCGATGGAAAGCTGGCGGGTAAAAAGATAATTTGAGAGCAAACTCATGGCTCGGGTTTCGGTCATGGATTCAATAAATGCGCCGCCGCCAGGTCCGGTTTTAGTGCGGATCAGACCCTGCACCTCCAGTGATTTCAAGGCTTCGCGCACGGTGCCTTTCCCCGCTGCGTAGCGAGTTATCAGGTCTTTCTCCTGAGGCAGTCGATCTCCTGGCAGAAGGTTATCGCTAATAATGCTCTCTTTTATGGCATCGACAATTTCATCGGTGCGTTTACGGCGCGTCGGTTCGTTCTGAGTTGGCCTGTCTGTACTCATAAAATCCTTCATCCCTTCAAACCCGTGGCGCGCTGGCGAGTAGCCGCTGCGTATAATCGTGCTGTGGAGCGTTGAACAACCTATCGCTTGGCGCACATTCTACCAAATCTCCGTGATACAGCACGGCCACCCGATCGGCAATCGATTCCACCACTGCTAAATCATGGCTGATAAACAGATAGGAAAGCCCAAACTCGCGCTTTAACTGGTCTAACAACAACAAGACTTGCGCCTGCACCGACACGTCGAGCGCGCTAACCGGCTCGTCGAGCACTAAGATACGCGCTTCGGCTGCCAGTGCGCGAGCAATCGCCAGCCGCTGCGCCTGCCCGCCGGAAAACTCATGGGGATACCCGGACAGCGCGTCGGCGGGCATTTGCACGGCATCCATCAGTTCCAGCATCCGCGTACGGCGGCGCGCGGCGGGGTAGTTGCACAAATATCGCAGAGGCACGTCCAGCGTATTGGCGATGGTTTTGCGTGGATTGAGCGAAGCCACCGGGTCCTGAAACACATACTGAATCATTTGGCCGAAGGCTTTGTCGCCGCGCTTGGCGTGAGTCGACATCTCTTCGCCCATCAGCCTGATGTTGCCAGATGTCGGTCGTTCAAGGCCCACCAGCATTCGCGCCAAAGTACTTTTGCCTGAGCCGCTCTCGCCAACAATCGCCAGCGTTTCACCGGCGTCTAGGTGCAGAGAGATGCCCTTGACCGCCTGCACCTGATGCTTGCGCCCAGAAAACCAGCCGGACGCGCTGCCGAAGGTTTTCACCAGCCCATCGGTTTCAATCACCCTATTCATGGAGCCTCCTGCGGCGGCGCGTCTTGGCGATAAAGCTCGCCGACTTGTTTAAGGAAACCGCGCCCCTGACCGAGCTTTGGCACGCTGGCAATCAGGCGTCGGGTATAGTCGTGTTGAGGTTGACGAAGCACAGACTGTGTCTCGCCAGTTTCAACGATTTCACCGTGGCGCATCACCGCTACGCGGTCGCAGATCTGCGCAATAACGCCAAAATCGTGAGTGATAAACAGCAGAGTTAGACCGCGTTCATGACGCAGCTTTTGCAGTAGTTCGAGAATGCGGGCCTGCACCGTGACATCCAGCGCGGTGGTGGGTTCGTCAGCGATAATGATTTCGGGATCATTGGCCAGCGCCATGGCAATTCCCACTCGCTGGCGCTGCCCGCCTGAGAGCTGATGCGGGAAGGCGTCAAAGCGAGAGGCGGCTTCATCAATGCCGACGCTTACCAGTAACTCCAGCGCCCGCAGTTTGGCCGCCGAAGCCGCTAGCGGCTGGTGAGCTTGAATAGCTTCAATGACCTGTGCGCCGATGCTGAACTGTGGGTGCAAGGTGGTCAGCGGATCCTGAAATATATAAGCCACTCGCGCGCCACGCCGCTGCTGCAACTGGCTTTGAGGAAGAGATAGCATCTCTTCGCCGCTAACGTAAATCGCGCCACCGCTTATCTCGCCGGGCGGGGAAGACACTAGCCCCATGATGGACAGCGCGGTAACGCTTTTCCCTGAACCGCTTTCACCAATCAGCCCCAGACACTCGCCTTGTGCGACGTAAAAGCTAATGCCTTTCACTGCCGCCGAAACATGGGCGCCGGAGCGGAAATTCACTTGTAAATCGACCACTTCCAGCAGGGCTTTATCACTGTGCCGCGCCGCCGGGATATGAGAGCGATCCACGGCTGTCACTGCCTGAGCGCGCAGCAGCACGCCGGACTTGAGTCGAGGATCTAGCAGGTCACGCACGCCGTCGCCGAGCAGATTAAAGCTCATTACCAGTAGGAAAATCATCAAGCCAGGCACCACCGAGACGTGCGGCGCGCTGAACATCTGTGCGCGACCTTGTCCAAGCATTGAGCCTAAGTCAGCGTTCGGAGGCTGCGTACCGAGGCCGAGGAACGACAGCCCGGCAGTTTCCAAGATCATCCAGCCGACGGTCGTCGACATGGTCACCACCACCACGGGCATGACATTTGGCAGCACTTCAGTCAGCAAGATTTGCAGGTGATTTTTACCCGACAGCCGCGCCGCCTGAATAAAGTCGCGCTGGCGCAGGCCGACGGTCAAGCCACGGATATTACGGGCGAAGAAGGGAATGTTGACCACTGCGATGGCGTAAAGCGCATTCAGCAGGCCGGGGCCGAGCACCGCAACAATCACCAGCGCCAGCAATATGTAGGGAAATGCCATCAGCATGTCTATCAGCCGCATCAGTAAGCTGTCTGTTTTTCCCCCGGCATAACCGGCGACCAGCCCAATCAGCGTGCCGAAAAATGCCGCCAAAAGCGTGGCGCAAATGCCGACAGCCAGCGACACGCGCGTACCCCACAGGAGGCGTGAAAGTACGTCACGGCCTAAGGGGTCAGTGCCGAGCCAGTGTCCTTGTGAGAAGGGCGGCAATAGGCGATTTAGTAAGTCGGTCGCGTCAGGATCTGGCAGAGGCAACAGCGGAGCCGCTAGCGCCGCCGCAACAGCCAACACCAATAGGGTTAGGCCCAGCGTGGCCAGTCTGTTTGCCAGCAACAGTGCCCAGAGTGATTGGCGATGGCGCGGCGCGGTGGTCGTTGTCGTCGAGTTCATGATTTTAACCTCGGGTCGAGAAGCGCCTGAAGAATGTCAGCACAGAGATTGATCAGCACGTAGGCCGCTGCAGCAATGAGTACGCCGCCCTGAACCAGCAGCAGATCGCGAGTCGCCACGGCTTTCACCATCATCGCCCCCAGCCCCGGCCACTGAAAAACGGTCTCGATATATACAGCTCCCCCCAGCACAAAGCCCGCCTGAATGCCGATAACCGGAATAACCGACACCAGCGCCATACGAAACGCGTGCTTATATATCACTTTTCGTTCGGAAAGACCTTTGGCACGGGCGGTCCGAATGAAGTCCTGCCGTAGCACTTCCAGCATGGCGGTGCGCGTCAGGCGTGCAATCACGCCGGTTGCGACAATTGCCAGCGTAATGGCGGGCAGGGTGAGGTGATGCAGTAAGTCCAGAGCACCGCCACCGTCCCAAATGGCGTACATGCCGGAGGCGGGAAACCATTGGAGCTGCACGGCAAACAACATGATCATCAGCAGGCCAATCCAGAAAGAGGGCATTGAAATACCCAGCAGCACAAGCAGGGTTATCAGGCGATCCCCCCAGCCGAACTGACGCACGGCGGAGAAAATCCCAGCTAGCAAACCCAGTACAGTGCTTATCAGCAGCGCGCAACCGCCCAACAGCAGCGTGGCACCAAAGCGCTCAAGCACTTCATCAATCACCGGCCGGTTAAGCACGTATGAGCGCCCAAAATCGCCGTGCAAGATATTCCCTGCCCAGATGAAATACTGCTGATAGAGCGGCTTATTCAGCCCCAACTCCTGATTAATGCGCGCGACATTTTCTGGTGTCGCCCACGCGCCCAGCAGCGCCTGCGCCGGGTTGCCGGGGATCATCGCCATAATCAGAAAGACAATCAACGACAGCCCGATAAACACCGGAATGGTCGCCAGCAGCCTTTTCAGTACGTAACCCATCATCGTGGTTCTCCCCGTTTACTGTTTGGTTACCCGATTGAGCAACAGATTGAAATTCGGTTGCAGCGCAAAGTGCTGAATGCGCGTTGACGTCACGGCGTTTTGCTTCCAATTAGCGACAAAAATCCACGGCGCGTCTTCATGAACAAGCTGCTGCACCTGACGGTAAAGCGCGCCGCGTGTCGCAGTATCCGTGGTCAACCGCGCTTTTTGCAGCAGCGCATCAACCTGGGGGTTGCTGTAATAACCAGAGTTAAACCCTCCGGCTTTCGGCCATGCATCGGTACGCAGTGTGAGGAACGGTAGGGTGTCCGGGTCATTGGTCATCCATGCCATTTCCGCCATATGGGTTTGGTTATTCAGTCCGGCGTTTACCTTGGACAAATAGGTATTCCATTCATAGGTTTGAATCGCCACGTTAAGGCCTACGGCTTTCAAGTCGGCTTGAATAGCGGTCGCCATCGGGATAGGGTCGAGCATGCCGGAGCCCCCCTCTGTCACGTAGAAAGTCAGTGTCGCTCCTTCGGCTCCTGCGGCTTTGAGCAGTTCACGCGCTTTGGCTGGGTCATAAGGGTAGGGGGAAACCTCTTTGTTAGCCGCCCAGCCAAAAGCGCGTGGGATAGGACCGTCAGCCACCTCGGCGGAACCTTGCAAAATATTGTCTGCCAGAGATTGTTTGTTTACCGCGTAATTCACCGCCTGCCGCACGCGAACATCATTGAATGGCGGCACCTGCGTATTGAGCATCACATACCAGACGTGTGGGCCGGTGGTTTGGTACATACGGAAGCGATCGTGCTTTTTCTCAAACAGTTTTACCGTGTCTGGCGGCACTTCCACCATGGCATCAATGCCGCCAGACAGCATCTCGGCCACCCGCGTATTGCCGTCGGTTATTGGCCTAAACACCACATGCTGTACCGCCGGTTTGCCGTCCCAATATTGCTGATTGGCATTGACCACCACCCGCTGATTGGCCTGCCACTCAGCAAAGCGAAATGCGCCAGTACCCACCGGATGACGGCCAAACTCCTTGCCATATTTCTTCACGGCGGTCGGCGAGACAATCAGGCCAGTCGGCGTCGCCAGATTAGAGAGGAAAGGGGCAAAAGGCTCTTTAAGGGTGAACACCAGCGTATTGGCGTCCGGCGTCTCAATGCTTTTTATCGATGAAAAGAAGAAGGAAAGCGGGAAGGGGCCGGTGTTATGCCACGGGTTTTTGTCATCCAGCATACGGTCGAAGGTGAATTTTGCCGCTTCGGCGTTGAACGGCGTGCCATCCTGAAACATCACGTTTTCCCGCAGATGAAAGCGATAGGTCAGGCCATCCGGACTGATTTCCCAATGTGTTGCAAGGGCGGGCTCGATATCCAGCTTGCCTTCGCCATTACGTACCAGCCCGTCGTAGATGTTGACCAAAATACGCGAATCGTTCGCCGCCGTGGCGATTTGCGGGTCGAGGGATTGCGGCTCGGCAACTTGGCCTATTAACAAGGCATCGGCTGGCGTTTTCGCCATGGTGGGAGCGCACCACGCCAGCGCGCCAAAGCAGAGACAGAGCGGGAGAAACCTTCTTCGCAGAGTGTGCAGCATACCGACCTCGTGGCGAGTTGTGTGTCGTGTGACTCTTCTCAAAAGAGTCTGTTTATTATTTGTGCTTAATTTATTTATGCGTATAAATAAATTAAATGCAATAATTTATACTCATAAATTTAACGAGGTTGTCATAAGTCGACAAAACAGGGGGCGGTTTGACCTTTTCAATCGTAGCGCGGGATGAAAAAACGGGAGCACTGGGCGTTGCCAGCGCCACGGCGGGCCCGGCGGTAGGTGCGCTGGTGACCCACGGACGATCGCAAGTTGGCGCCATTGCTACCCAAGCTATGACCAATCCACTGTACGGTGAGCGTGGACTGGCATTGCTCCGACAGGGTGCAGGTGCCGCTCAAACCTTAAAAAGCTTACTGGCCGAAGACTTCAACCGGCAGATGCGTCAGGTGCTGATTATTGATAATCAGGGCAACATGGCGCATTGGAGTGGCGAAGAGTGTGGTCTGTGGGCGGGAAGTTTGGCAGGGGATTCCTGCGTGGTCGGCGGAAACTTACTGACCGGCGCCAACACGCTGTCCGACATGCTGGAAAGTTATGACCAAAACGCCGATTTACCTTTTGCCGACCGTCTGCTCAGCGCGATGCTAGCCGGTGCGCAGGCCGGGGGAGACAAGCGCGGCCTGAAGTCAGCAGCGCTAAAAATCTGGCACGATCGCGAATATCCCAGCGTCGACCTGCGCGCTGACTGGTCTAATATCCCCTTGGTCGAACTAGCGGAGATCCTCCAGCAAACCCGTGAGCCTTCCTACGCCGACTTCTTTGCCGCTCTGCCTAAAGGCAATGCAGGCTAGCGCGTCATAAGTTTGCATTATGCTGGTGCAATAGGATGTGAATGGTGCGCTGGTTAGTCGTTGTCACTCATAAGTGAAGGGGTAAAATAAGTATTAATTACAATTGGTTAGGTTTTTTTTGTATAAGAATCAAGTTGTTGGCCCAGATATTGCTCTCTTTAATTAGCCAATATGTTTGGCATCCCGCAGGGGACCCTTTTCTGGCAACGTGGAGAGCAGTGATGAACCTCAGACGCTTAAAGTACTTCGTGAAAATCGTCGATATCGGCAGCCTGACTCAGGCGGCAGATGTTTTACATATCGCGCAGCCTGCGTTGAGTCAGCAACTGGCGACGCTGGAAGGGGAGTTGCAGCAGCAATTGTTAATCCGCACCAAGCGCGGCGTGACGCCAACCGAGGCCGGAAATATTCTTTATATGCACGCCCAGACGATTTTGCGCCAGTGCGAGCAGGCCCACAGCGCCGTGAACTGCGCCGGTCAGGCACTCAGTGGGCAAGTGTCCGTCGGCCTTGCTCTCGGCAGCGCCGCACCCAACATGGCCGCCCAATTGCTACAAGCCGTCCGCGAGCAGCACCCGCGAATTCTGTTGTATATCAACGAGAATTTTAACTCGACTCTCGCTGAGCTGGTCACCGAAGGCCGGATGGACATGGCGGTGATCGCCGAATCCCGCCCAGCAAAAGCCTTATCCGTGGTCAGCGGCGCATCAGCCCGCCAGTCACATCAACTGAAAATCTCCACCACCCAGCCGTTGTCGGCTCCGGCGCAGGCAGTTTATAAGATTTTGCAGGAGTTGATGGCAGGGGAGAGCAGCCGAGTAGCAGAGCCTTTGCTGGCGGTTGTTTAAGGTCAAGGTCGTGGGCGTCGGCCCACACCGACCAAGGGAGGCGTAAACGCGCCTCCCTTGGAACCCTGCGTTTTTTCCTGTTGTGAGACGGAGGCTTCGCAGGGTTGGAATGGACGTGTTTCAGCAGCCACGGTGATCGTCGCGAAGTGCCGCCGCTTAGGCGGTTCCCTCAGTTCGGGCCTCGAGCCTTTGGTCTCGAACCACTCCCTCGGCGTCACTTCTGAACGCGACCTACCGGCATTTACACCGTACCGTTTCATCCAATTCGTAAAAAACTAAAACCAAAGCAAAGCCCACTGAAACGGCACGGTTGAGATGTCTCAAAACCGCAGTCAAAAATGGCGCTGAGCGAATGGTTCGAGACCTATGGCTCGAAGCCTGAAGCGAAGGCACCGCCTAAGCGGCGACATTCTTTATTGATAGGGAGGGCGGTGGATAACTGAAGTAACTGAAACACGTCCGCCTCACCAGCGAAGCGCGCAGTAAAGAGCCGGAGATTCTTAAGAGGCGCGGCGATAGGCGCCTCTTAAGGCCGGTGTGGCGGCAGCGCACGACCTTGACCTTGAATTTAAAAGCGGCCAACAGGCCCGCCATCCCCTCACAACCCAGGTGCCTTCCACATCGACGTCGTTAACTGCCTGTCCACTAACCCCAGCTGGTCCGCGTAAACCGCCTGCCAATTACTCTTCTGCAACAGATAAATTTCATGATTTGCCGCGTCGGGCTGATATTCCCGCTCCCAGCGCACCAATGATTCCCCGGTTTCGGCGAGGGTGGAATAGACACCCGCCGCGACGCCTGCGGCAATGGCGCAGCCTAGGGCGGTGGCTTCCTTCACGACAGGCACTTTGACCGGAATTCCTGTCACATCGCTGAGGATCTGGCACCACAACTTGCCCTTCGAACCGCCACCGGCGAACACTAATGACTTAGCGCGCACGCCGGAGAACTCGGCTATCAGGTCTAAATTGCAGGCTGAGACGATGGCGGCATTCTCTTCCAGCGCGCGGAATAAGGTCTGCTTATTGCAGCGTTCGGGGTCAATCGACAAATTGATGAAAGAGGGCGCGGCGTGATACCACGTCTTGAAGTGCATCGCGTCGGAGAAAATTGGTGTCACGCCCCATGAGCCGACTGGCACGCGGGCGGCCATATCTTCTAATAATGAATAAGTGTCGACCCCCAAACGCTGGGAGAGCAGCTTCTCTTCGGAGCAAAATGCGTCGCGGAACCAGCGCATCGTCAGGCCGGTGAAGAAGCTTATCGACTCGGCTTGCGCCATGCCGGGGATCACGTGTGGGTTAATACGAATGTTCATTTCGGGGTCAGTTACTGGCTTAGGCAGATTAACCACTTGCTGCCAGAACGTGCCGCCCAGTACCGCCGTCTGCCCGGCGCGCACCACGCCCAGCCCCAGCGTGCCGAGTTGCACATCGCCGCCGCCCATGCCCACCGGCGTACCGGCTTGCAGGCCGCTGGCTTCTGCCGCCTTGGCGGTGACTGAGCCAAGACGCGTGCCGGTTTCCGCGACGGGGGAAAGCATATCAGCGCGCAGTCCGGCCATGTCAAGCAGCTCGGGGCGCCAGTTGCGGGTGGCGAGATCTAACATGCCCGTTGTGCCCGCGTTGGAAGGATCAACCGCCAGCTCGCCGCTCAGCATATAGGCCAGCCAGTCGCTGATCATGGTCACGGTTGCCGCCTGACGGTAAATGTCCGGGCGATGGTGAGCCAGCCATAGCAGGCGCGGCATGGCACTCAGTGCCAGCGTCTGGCCGGAACACTCATAAACTTCGCGCTCGAATTCATAATCGTGGATCTCCTTTAGCTCGGAGACTTCGCGGCTGGCGCGGGCGTCGACGTTGGCGCAGGCCCAAATTGGTTCACCGGCTTTATTATAGAGAACGATGCCTTCGCGCATTGAGCAGGCGGCGACGGCGCGAATGCTCGAGGCGGGGATCTGCGCTTCATGCAGCGCTTGGCGGATACACTGGCAGGCCAACTGCCAGTTTTTACTCAGGTCGAACTCCATTGAGCCGGGCACATCAGGCACCGCGAGGTGGATCCACTCGGCCTGTCCCGCGGCTATCTGCTCACCTTCGAGATTGAAAATAACCGCGCGAATGCTGCCCGTACCGGCATCCAGTGCCATCAAATAAGCATCGTGTTTTGTCGCAGATGATGTGCTCATAGTCGCTCTCTCATAACGGTTTTTGTCCATACCCGTTACCGCCGCGCAGAACACATCCTGCGCGTTAGTCGAGCAGCGCCAGCATCGCCTGCGCCGTGCTCTCTTCGGTAACCAGTGCGTTAATTCGTTTGCCCTTTAGCGCCGCGACAATCGCCTCGGCTTTTTCTACCCCGCCTGCGACACCCAGCACGGTGGGGATATTGGCCAATTCATCCGGCGAGACGGCAATCAGCTCGTCGTGAATGGCCATGTTTTCCGCCAACTCGCCGTTGCGCTGCATGAAGTAGCCAAGGATGTCGCCGACCGCGCCTTTGCGGCCAAAAATCAGTTGTTCGCCTTCGCTGATATAGCCCGAGCGCAGGATAGTGGCGTCGTGCTTCTGGTTTAGCGAGCCGATGCCGACAATCGCGATGTCCGCCGCGCAGGCCGCCAGCATCACGTCATGCACATTGCGCTCTTGGCGGAAAATCGCCGCGACGCTGGCCGAGGATGCCCGTAACGGCGCGGGAATAATGCTTACGCCACAGGCCGCGTCGAGCTGGCCGATGCCGATCATATAAGGGCCGACGCCGCCGGACAGCGTCACCATGCGGATCTGCTGTGAGCTGATAAAGCCGCTCAGGTGCTGCAAAGTGCTCATCGCGGTTTCGCCAAACCCCACTGCCAGCAGTTGGTCGGGCTTAAGCAGCGTCATCAACATGTGCGCGGCCCCCACGCCAAGACGGCTGCTCAGTACGCCTTCAGATAGCTGCGGCAACACCCGAATATGCTGCAAATCAAAGCGATTCAGCAGGGTGTTTTCCAGCGCCAGACAGCCCTCAAAACGCGAGTTAATCTGCACGCGAATCACCCCGGACTGACGGCCTTTTTCCAGCAAACGCGAGACTTTCAGGCGCGTCAGCCCCAGCCGGTCACCGATCTCATTTTGGGTCAGGCCGTCGTGGTAATAGAACCACGCGGTACGTGCCAACAGCTCTTCTTCGCCCATGCCGTATTCCATTGGGATAGTCAGGTCGGACTGCGTTGCTTTGTCATTCATAGTGAACACTTATCAAAATGTAGATCAATTGTTCGTTAACAAAATGTTGTTAACTGTGATGTGTATGGCAAATCGTGAATGATTGCTGTTCGAATCATATCGCAGAGTATATGGATTGAACAAACTGTGATCGCGGCTGAAGTTTTATCCGTCACCTGAGACTAGGCTTTTGAACAATATTAAATGATAAATACATTTGTTCATTGAATGTGTTTTCACTCAGAGGCCCTTTCATGCAGACAGACTCCCTCGACGCGTTATTACAGGTTTCCGGTGTCAGCAAAGGTTTTTCCGGCGTAGCGGTACTGAAAAATATCGACTTTACCCTGCACGGCGGTGAGATCCACGCGCTGCTGGGGGGCAACGGCGCGGGGAAATCTACGTTGATGAAAATCATCGCCGGGGTCGAGGTGGCGGACAGCGGCACGCTGTGGCTGAACGGCAAAGTGCAAACCGGCATGACGCCCGCCAAGGCCCATCAGGCGGGGATCTATCTGGTGCCGCAGGAGCCAATGCTGTTCCCGAGTCTGACAGTAAAAGAGAACATTCTATTTCGTCTGCCCGCTCATCAGGCCAGCGCCGACAAGCTGAAACAGCGCCTTGACCAGCTGGGCTGCACTTTGCCGCTTGGCGCACTGGCCGGAACGCTGGAAGTGGCCGACCAACAGCTGGTGGAGATCCTGCGCGGGCTGATGCGCGACGCGCGACTGTTGATCCTCGACGAACCTACCGCCTCGCTAACCCCTGCTGAATCCGCCCGACTGTTTACTCAGGTGAAAAAGCTCACGGCGCAGGGCGTTGGCGTGGTGTTTATCTCCCACAAGCTGCCGGAAATTCGCCAAATCGCCGACCGCGTCAGCGTGATGCGCGACGGCAAAATTGCGCTTAGCGGGGCACTAAGCGAACTCGACAATGAGCAGCTGATTCAGGCTATTACTCCGCAGGCCGCCCAAACCGCGCTGCCCGCCGAACAGAAGCTGTGGCTGGACGTGCCCGGTACGCGCCGCAACGCGGGTGTCGGCCAGCCAGTGTTAGAGGTGGAAAACCTCACCGGCGAAGGCTTTATCGACATCTCTCTGACAGTGCATGCCGGGGAGATTGTCGGGCTGGCGGGCGTGGTCGGGGCCGGGCGCACCGAGCTGGCAGAAACGCTGTATGGCCTACGCGCCGCGCGTGCCGGGCAGGTGAGACTGGCAGGGCGCGATATCACTTCGCTCAATACGTTGGCCCGGCTGGAGCAGGGGCTGGTTTATCTGCCCGAAGACCGCCAAGCCTCCGGCTTATACCTTGACGCGCCGCTGTCGTGGAACACCACCTCGCTGACCTTTAACCGCAGCGGCTGGTGGCTCAACCCTAAACGCGAAGCCGCCGTGCTCGAACGCTACCACCGCGCACTGGGTATCAAATACTCTCACGGCGAGCAGCACGCCCGCACGCTCTCCGGCGGCAACCAGCAAAAGCTGCTGATTGCCAAATGTCTCGAAGCTGCCCCGGCGCTGCTGATTGTTGATGAGCCAACCCGCGGCGTGGATGTCTCCGCCCGCGCCGATATCTATCAACTGCTGCAAAGCGTGGTGCAACAGAATGTCGCCGTGCTGCTGATCTCCTCTGACTTAGACGAAATAGAAGGGCTGGCGGACCGGGTGTTTGTCATGCATCAGGGCGAGATGAGCGGCGAACTGCGCGGCGACGACATTAACGTCAACGGCATCATGCATATCGCCTTCGGCAATGCTCACCAACCCGCGCCCGCCAACGCTCTAGAGGGAGATGCCTGATGCTGAAACTGATTCAGAATAACCGTGAGCTTACCGCGCTGCTGGCGATTGTGGCGCTGTTCGGCCTGCTTGGCGCGATGGACAGCCAGTCATTTAGCTTCCAGACGCTGGGGATGATTTTCGGCAGCGCGCAGATCCTGATGCTGCTGGCGATGGGAGCCACGCTGGTGATGCTAACGCGCAATATCGACGTGTCGGTGGGGTCGATAACCGGGCTGTGCGCGGTGTCGCTGGGCATCTTGCTTAACAGCGGCGTCGCTTTGCCGCTGGCTTGTCTGGCGACTCTGACAGTCGGGATTGCGGCGGGCTTGTTCAACGGCGTGCTGGTGGCGTGGCTGCGCATTCCGGCGATTGTCGCCACCCTCGGCACGCTGGGGTTGTATCGCGGATTGATGCTGCTGCTGACCGGCGGTAAGTGGATTGAGGGGCTGCCCGCTGACTTGAAATCGCTCTCTGCGCCACTGGTGCTGGGCGTTTCACCTCTCGGCCTGCTGGTGATTGTGTTGCTGTTAGCCATGTTCTGGATGCTGTCGCGCACGGCATTTGGCCGCAGCTTCTATGCCGTCGGCGACAACCTTCAGGGCGCGCGCCAGCTCGGCGTGCCGGTCAATCGCATGCGTATTCTGGCTTTCGGCATTAATGGCGCGATGGCGGCGCTAGCCGGAATTGTCTTCGCTTCGCAAATTGGCTTTGTGCCGAACCAAACCGGCAGCGGGCTGGAGATGAAAGCCATCGCTGCCTGCGTGCTGGGTGGCATTAGCCTGCTTGGCGGCACCGGCAGCATTGTTGGTGCCGTGCTGGGCGCCTACTTCCTGACGCAAATCGACAGCGTGCTGGTGCTGCTGCGCCTGCCCGCGTGGTGGAACGACTTTATCGCGGGCGTCGTGCTGCTGGCGGTACTGGTGTTTGACGGCCGTTTGCGTCAGGCACTCGACAAAAACCTGCGCCGCCAGAAGTACGCCCGTTTCCAGCCCAAGGCGGTGGTCGCGGAGAGAAGCAAAACCAAACCGTCGGAACCGCGCACTTCCCGACGCATGAATGCCAATAAAAGCGGGGTGCTGTGATGAATAACCTGAAGCGTTACGGCTGGGAAGGGGCGCTGCTGGCCCTGTTGGTGGTGGAAATCTTACTGTTTGGCCTCGCCAACCCGCGCATGCTGGACATTAACACGCTGCTGTTTAGCACCAGTGACTTCATTACCATTGGCATCGTCGCGCTGCCGCTAACCATGGTGATCGTCAGCGGCGGCATTGATATCTCCTTCGGCTCGACCATCGGCCTGTGCGCCATCGCGCTCGGCGTGCTGTGTCAGGCGGGCGTGCCTCTGCCGCTGGCGATTGGCCTGACGCTGGCACTCGGCGCGGCCTGCGGGCTGCTCAACGCCGCGCTCATCCTTTATACCGGCGTCAATCCGCTGGTGATCACCCTTGGCACCTTATATCTGTTTGGCGGCAGCGCGCTGCTGCTCTCCGGGCTGGCCGGGGCTACCGGTTTTGAAGGAATCGGCGACTTCCCGGCGGCTTTTACCGATTTCGCTAACCTAGTGGTATTGGGCTTGCCGATGCCGCTGCTGATTTTCCTCTTGGCGACGCTGTTCTTCTGGGCCTTGATGCACCGCACCCGCACTGGCCGCAATGTGTTTCTGATTGGTCAAAATGCCCGTGTGGCGCGCTACGGCGCACTGCCGGTCAGCCGCACGCTGTTTGCTTTGTATGGCATGACCGGGCTGGCCTCGGCGGTGGCGGCGATCGTCATGACTTCTTATTTCGGCTCGGCGCGCTCGGATCTCGGCGTCTCCTTACTCATGCCTGCCATCACCGCCGTGGTGCTGGGCGGGGCGAATATTTACGGCGGTTCCGGCTCGGTGTTAGGCACCGCGCTGGCAACTTTGCTGATTGGTTATTTGCAACAAGGGCTGCAAATGGTCGGCATCTCCAGTCAGGTCTCCAGCGCACTCTCCGGCGCGCTGCTGATTCTGGTGGTGATTGGCCGTTCAGCCAGCCTCAACCGTGGCCTCCTTCGCAGTGTTTTCCAGCGCTATTACCGCCGCTGGTCTGCGCCTTCTGCTTCTCTGACCTCGAAATAATGTGGAGTGAATGATGAAAACAACCGCGTGGAAAAACCTGTTCGCCGTCAGCGCATTAGCTCTGGTTTGCGCCAGTGCACAGGCCGCAGATCGCATTGCCTTTATCCCGAAACTGGTGGGCGTCGGCTACTTCACCAGTGGCGGCAGTGGTGCAACGGCGGCGGGCAAGGAGCTGGGCGTTGACGTGACCTATGACGGCCCGACCGAGCCAAGCGTTTCGGGGCAGGTGCAGATGATCAACAACTTCGTCAATCAGGGCTATGGCGCCATCGTGGTGGCGGCAGTCTCCCCCGACGGCCTCTGTCCAGCCTTGAAGCGCGCCATGCAGCGCGGGGTGAAAGTCCTGACATGGGACTCAGACACGAAGCCTGAATGCCGCTCGATTTACATCAACCAAGGCACGCCGCAGCAGCTGGGCTCCATGCTGGTGGACATGACCGCCAGCCAAGTGACCAAAGAGAAGGCCAAGGTAGCGTTCTTCTACTCCAGCCCGACGGTGACCGACCAGAACCAGTGGGTGAAAGAGGCGAAAGCCAAAATCTCCAAAGAGCATCCGGGTTGGGAGATTGTCACCACCCAATATGGCTATAACGATGCCACCAAGTCGCTGCAAACCGCCGAGGGCATCATGAAGTCGTGGAATGACCTCGACGCCATCATTGCGCCAGACGCCAATGCCTTGCCAGCGGCGGCGCAGGCGGCGGAGAACCTCGGGCGCAAAAATGTCGCTATCGTCGGCTTTAGCACGCCAAACGTTATGCGCCCGTACGTCGAGCGCGGCACGGTGAAACAGTTTGGCCTGTGGGACGTGGTGGCACAGGGCAAGATCTCGGTGTATGTCGCCGAACAACTGCTGAAAAAGGGCGAGTTGAACGTCGGAGACAAGCTGGATGTGCCGAAAATCGGGCAGGTCGAAGTCTCGCCGAACAGCGTACAGGGCTACCAATATGAAGCCAAGGGTAACGGCATTGTTCTGCTGCCGGAGCGCGTGGTGTTCACCAAAGACAACATCGGTAAATACGATTTCTAACGTTAACGTCAATGTAAGGAGAGCTTGAGATGGCTGATTTAGACGACATCAAAGACGGCAAGGATTTTGGTATTGGTACGCCGCAAAGCAATCGCGCTTTCTTCCTTAAAGGAAGCGGGGCGCTGGACTGGGGGATGCAGTCACGGCTGGCGCGCATTTTCAATCCGGCCTCCGGGCGCACCGTCATGCTGGCATTCGACCACGGCTATTTTCAGGGGCCAACCACCGGGCTTGAGCGTATCGACCTCAACATCGCGCCGCTGTTCGAACACACCGATGTGTTGATGTGTACACGCGGCATTTTGCGCAGCGTGGTGCCCGCCGCCGTCAATAAACCCGTGGTATTGCGGGCTTCGGGCGGTAACTCGATTCTGACCGAGTTGTCGAATGAAACCGTGGCCGTGGCGATTGAAGACGCGCTGCGCCTGAACGTTTCGGCCATGGCCGCGCAGGTTTATATCGGCAGCGAGCACGAGCATCAGTCGATCAAAAACATTATTCAATTGGTGGATCAGGGTACCCGCTACGGCATGCCAACCATGGCGGTGACTGGCGTGGGTAAAGACATGGTGCGCGACCAGCGTTACTTCTCATTAGCCACCCGCATCGCCGCCGAGATGGGGGCGCACATCATCAAAACTTACTATGTGGACAGTGGCTTCGAACGCGTCGCCGCCGGCTGCCCGGTCCCGATTGTCATCGCCGGCGGTAAGAAACTGCCCGAGCGCGAAGCCTTAGAGATGTGCTTCCAGGCTATCGATCAGGGTGCATCGGGCGTGGATATGGGGCGCAACATCTTCCAGTCCGAATCGCCAATCGCCATGCTGAAAGCCGTGCAGGCCGTGGTGCATAACAACGCCAGCGTCGACCACGCCTACGAGTTGTTTCTCGACCAAAAAGGTTGAGCTAAGGAGGAGTTATGGAAGTCACACTGGTAGAGATTAATGTTAAAGCGGACAAGGTCGATGAGTTCTTGAAAGTGTTTCGTGACAATCACTTAGGCGCGATTAAAGAGCCGGGCAACCTGCGCTTTGACGTGTTGCAAGACGAGCAAGAACCCACGCGCTTTTTCATTTATGAAGCCTACGTCGATAACGCCGCCGTCGCCGCCCACAAACAGACGCCGCACTACCTCAAATGCGTCGAAGCTCTGGAGGGGCTGATGACCGGGCCGAGGAAGAAAACCAGTTTTAGAGGGATTTATCCAGAATAGGGTTTGTTTCTCCTTCTTTTTAAGGAGAGGCCGGGGTGAGGTTTGCTGAATTGAGCGCGGTTTTAAACCACTCCTCATCCCAGCCTTCTCCTCTGAGAGGAGAAGGAGTAACCCCATTTCCAGACTGAACTAACCCACTGATTTTCCTGTAATACCCCCTCACAGCACCCCACTGAAACGGCACGGTTGAAAAGCCAGTAAGTCGCGTTCAGAAGTGACGCCGAGGGAGTGGTTCGAGACCTATGGCTCGAAGCCCGAACTGAGGGAACCGCCTAAGCGGCGGCACTTCGCGGCGAACACCGTGGCCGCTGAAACACGTCCATTCCAACCCTGCGAAGCCTCGATCTCACAACAGAAAAAACGCAGGGTTCCAAGGGAGGCGCGTTTACGCCTCCCTTGGTCGGTGTGGGCCGACGCCCACGGTTTTGAATTTGAATTTAAAGATTTAAAGATTCAAATCTTTAAAGATTAAAAGCGCGTCAGGGGCCGCCCGCCCCCCCCAAAACTGGAATGCACCTCGTAATTAATTTTGTCACCCATGCAACTCACCAATTACCTTCCGAGACATCTCGCAGAGATGATTATTCCCTCTGATAAGCCCATAAAAAAGGAATAGGCTGCTTTTGCTGCGGTAGAAACCGTAGTCGGGTGTAGGAACCTGAGGCAGTTCCCAGTAGCAATGGTAGTGGCGTCTTCGCTGCGTATTACATTGATTTTTAAAATGTAACTATGGTGGCTCAGGCGGGGCAGCCTTAGGGCTGGCCGGAAATTGGGACCGGTATTCCTACCTCCGTCTGAGCTGTCTCCCTATGCCCTGCGGGTATGGGTGACGGCCATAATTACTCTTCAGGAAGGTATATAACATGGACAATATTTCTACTTTAGTGAATTCATTTGATGGGCTTTATGACATGACACCCCTGACTGCGGTTGAGCTGTGTGAACAATGTCGGGCGCTGGTTTTTGCGATGACCGAGTTAGCCAACCCTATTGCGAAAGAGCTGCTGAACTCGATTCTATGGGAGCGTGTTGATCAGCTTTATCAGACGCTGACGGCGCTGTATGTCGAGAGCGAGCCGCAGGCTGCATCGTCAATGATGATGTAAATGGCAAAGTGCTGAATGAATGCAGGGCGCGATGCTGCGCCCTGCCTGATGAGAATTACTGCGGTGTTGCCCAGAACACGCCGCTGTAATCCAGTGAGGTGAACTTCTCGTGAGCCATCTTCAAGTCGGCCAGTGGGTCGATGTCCTTGAACAATTCCGGGTGTAGGAACTTGGCAATTTCCTCCACGGCAATCACGTTGAAAGGCAGGTCGTAGAACTGGTGGTACATGGCTAAAACCTGCTTATCTTTGATGGATTTCAGCACGCTGATCCCGTTGCGGTTCATCAAAGCATTCAGGCTTTTCTGCACGGTGGCTTCATTGGTGCTGTAGCCGAAAGGTACTGCGCCAGAAGGCTTGTTGCCACGGCTCCAGTCAGCGCCGGTCATCAGGTAGTAATCCGGGTTGCTGCTGATCAACTGCTCGACGTTGATGTCGCCACCCATTGCCGGGAACAGCTTGCTGCCAATGTTCTGACCACCGGCTTCGTCAATAAACTGGCCAAAGCTGCCTTTACCAAAGGTGGAGCAGCACTGCTCGCTGTGCAGACCCGCGTGGCGTTCAATGAACACGCTAGGGCGCTGCTCTGGTTTTAGTGTAGCGACGCGTTGGCGAACTAAATTCAGGCGCTGTTGGTAAAAATCGATAAAGGTCTGGGCGTTCTTCTCTTCATCGAACACCTTACCCAACATCTGCATGCTGGCGACGGTATTGGTCAGCGGCTGTTGGCGGAAGTCGATAAACAGCACCGGAATGTTGAGTTTTTGCAGCAGGGCGAGGGTGCCGCTGTCAGTCATTTTGCTCAGCAGGCCGGTGTCGAAAATCACCAAGTCAGGCTTCAGGGTTACGGCTTTTTCGACGCTAAAATCAGCCACGTAAGGGTTGTCGAAAATCGGGATATCTTTCATTTTCGGAAATTTTTTCAGGTACGCCTGATTCATATCCGCGGCTTTGGTTTGCAGCGAGTTGTCCATTGAAACGATGTTTTTCAAAGGATCTTCTGGGTGCAGAATATTTAAAGCAATCAGGGCACGCGAGTCAGCCAGCATTACGCGCTGCGGCGTATGGTCGAAGGTGACTTGACGACCGGCGATATCGGTAACGGTGAAAGGTGCGGCCTGCGCCACAAATGAAATCAGCAGCGAGCTGGCCACCGCCAACAGGCGTGCGGGGCGAAGTAAACCAGTGAACATGACAATCCCTAGAGCGAAGATGAAAGATGATAATGATAATCATCTCTTTTCCACTTGGGAACGCCCTGCACACATTTTGACATCAATCTTCTGGCTTGCCGGGCCACTCTGGCTTCAGTGCTCGGCTACCAGCGGCATTCTGCTTTGCAGCCAATGCTTTAATTCCACAATGTCGCCGCGTTCGACTTTGTCGGGCGAGGTAACAAAATAGTAATTTGCGCCGGGCAGGCACTGCTCGAAGGGCACTTGCAGAATGCCTTTATCGATGAAGTCTTTTGCCAAAAGGCTGCTGACAATTGCCACGCCCTGTCCGGCGATGGCGGCCTGAATAGCATGAGTCTCATCGGTAAAGCGCAGGCCAGCATCAATATTTAGCCCTGCCGGGCCAAACTGCTGACGCCAATTCTCCCAGTCGGGGGAAGGCTGCGGGATCATGCGATTTTCGACATGAAATAGCGTGGCAGTGAGTAAGTCCTCTAGCTGCTGTAACCCGAGCGTCGGGCTGGCAACCAGTACAAAACGGTCATGGGAGAGCAGGGTGGAAGCAAGCTGGTCGCTGGGGTGCTGGCTATAGCGGATGGCGACATCGACGGTGTTTTTGGTCAAATCGACCAACTCGATACTGGTATGCAGACGCAGGTCGAGCGTCGGCGCGTGGGTTTTTAAATCCGCCAAGCGCGGCACCAGCCAGTGGGTTAAAAAGTTCGAGGTGGTGCTGAGGGTCAAAGCAGCGGGCTGGCGCGCATGGTGAATTTCATTCACCGCGTCTTGCAGGGTGGCGAATGCCTGACGCGTCCCCTGACGCAAGATTTGGCCGACGGCGGTGAGTTTCACCTCGCGGGCGCTGCGCTCAAACACCTGAGCTGACAGCGATTCTTCCAAAACGCGAATTTGGTGGCTAATGGCGGTGGCGGTCACCCCAATCTCTTCGGCCGCCCGTTTAAAGCTGCCGTGGGTCGCCACGGCGTCAAAGGCTTTGAGTGAACCCAGTGGCGGCAGACGCGGTTTTCTTAAGTTGGCACTCATGATGAGTTATTTTCACCCATGGCTGAAAATGATGACTTTGATTCACCCAAAATAAGCGGAGTAAGCTTGCTTTGCAATATCGGTATAGATGAAGTGAATTCATGCTTGTGCCGATGACCCTCAATCAAAGGAAGCACTCTCATGACGATGTGTATCGAACAACGCCAACTGCGGGTTGGCAATAGAGCTGAGTTATTCGCTCTGCTGTTTTCGCTTCAGGCGCTGGTCTCGGGCCTGCTATTTGCTCAAGTCGGCTGGGCGGAGCTGTTTACCGCCAATTTATTGCTCGGCGCGGTAGTGGTTTTCGCGGCGGTTGGGCGTTCGGCGGCTGGCCATGCGTCATCCACGCTGCTTGCCAGTCTGGCAGCCGTTAGCCTGCTGGTGGCGCTGATTAGCTGGTCTGAACGCGGCATGGCGGATGCCAATACGCATCTGATCAACGGCATCGCTACCATTCTGCTGGGGCTATTTGTGTTGAATGAGAAGTATGGCGCGCGGCCTTGGCTGCCAAAAGCTTTGCGCCGCCAGCCCGGTTTCTCATGGGCGCTGGGGGCCGAGGTGTTATCGACGGCAGGCATCGCCACCGGGTTGTTTTTAACGGTGTTAGTCAGCCGCGCCTTCTTCAGCCAGTACGCGACGCTGGAATCAGAACTATTCCCGCTGGTGCTGACCCTGTTTATGCTGGCACAGCGGCTGTGGGTGCTGAAAAAGCGGGGTAACGCAGTGATTTCACAGCCGGACTATGTGCCTTACGTGCTGCCTCTGCGCGCGGTGAGCGTGGCGGCAAGCATTGGACTGGCGGTATTTCTGTTGCAGGGATACCCAAACGTTGAAAGCTTTGCCGGTGCATCAGCCCTGCTATTGCTGTTAGCGCTCGGGAGCACCACGGCAATGCTGGTGGCCGCTGATTCACCGGCGGAATGACGCCGGTTTAGAGCACTTTTTCAAGGAAGCTGCGGGTGCGGCCGTGGCGCGGGTTGTCTAGCACCTGCGACGCAGAGCCGCTCTCGACCACTTTGCCATCCACCATAAACACCACTTGGTCGGCCACCTGACGGGCGAAGCCGATTTCATGCGTGACGACGACCAGCGTGACGCCAGAACGCGCCAGCTTCTTGATGACGTCCAACACTTCGCCGACCAGCTCCGGGTCTAGCGCCGAGGTAGGTTCATCAAACAGCATCACTTTCGGGTTGAGGGCCAGCGCGCGGGCGATAGCAATGCGCTGCTGCTGCCCGCCGGAAAGATGGCGCGGATAAGCCTGAGCTTTCTCACGCAGCCCGACGGTATCCAGCAGCTCATAGGCGCGTTCAATGGCCTGTTTGCGGTTCATCAACCGGTGAACGATAGGGGCTTCGATGATGTTATCCAGCACTGACAGATGCGGGAAAAGGTTGAAGTTCTGGAAGACATAGCCGACGTTGACCCGCTGCTTGAGGATGGCCCGCTCTTTCAACTCATACAGCTTGTCGCCTTTGCGCTGATAGCCAACATAGTCGCCATCAATCTGAATGGTGCCTTCGTTGACGCGCTCCAGATGATTAATGGTGCGCAGCAGGGTGGATTTACCCGAGCCGGATGGCCCGAGGATCACCGTCACCGTGCCGGGTTCGATGCTCAGGCTGACATCATCCAGCGCCTTGTGAGCGCCAAAATGTTTGCTCAGGTGGCTGATTTCAATTCTGCCCGGCGCTTGGTGCTGCGGCTGGCGCAGCAATACCGGCTCGGCGACTTTGGCCGTTGGGCGTGGAACGAATAGGTCAAAAGCTTCAGACATAGATTTACTCCTTCACGGCCTAGCCGCGCGCCCACAGGCGGAAACGTTGGATTGGCGTCGGGCGTAGCTCGCGCACGGCTCCGCGTGAGAAATAGCGTTCAACATAATATTGCAGTACCGACAGCACCGATGTGATAACCAGATACCAGACGGTCGCTACCATCAGCAGGGGAATTACCTGCTGGGTGCGGTTGTAAATCACCTGCACGGTGTAAAACAGCTCGGGCATCGACAGCACATAAACAATCGAGGTGCCCTTGGCGAGGCTTATTACCTCATTAAAACCGGTTGGGATAATCGCCCGCAGCGCCTGCGGCAATATGATGCGGAAGGTTCGGCGATAGCCCGGCAAACCCAGTGCCGCGGCTGCTTCGTGCTGGCCATGTTCAACACCCAAAATGCCGCCGCGAATAATCTCAGCGGTGTAGGCCGATTGCACCAGCGAAAGGCCCAGCACGGCAACGGAGAATTGATCCAGCAGGTCTACGGTTGGGTGGCTGAAGAACTCTATCGAGGTGAAGGGAATGCCGACCGACAGGCTGTCGTATAGATAGGAAAAGTTGTAGAGAATGATCAGCACCAGCAACATCGGCAGTGAACGGAATAGCCAGATATAGCCCCACGCCAGCCCGTTTAGTAAATAGGATTTGGACAGTCTGGCCAGCGCCAGCGCGGTGCCGAAGATAATGCCAAACAGCGTGCCCAGCAGGGTGAGCAGCAGGGTTTTGGCTAAGCCTTGCAGGATGGCGGGTTCAAAGAACCACTGGCGAAACACGCCCCATTCCCAGCGCGGGTTGGTGGCAATCGACTGGACGATCACCAGCAGAATAAAGACGGAAAATATTGCGCCAATCAGGCGCAGCGGGTAGCGGGCAGGGACCACTTTCAATGGCGGCTGGTCGGCCTGACGCAGCGAGGTGTCACTCATAGGCTCTCTCCGCAATAGGTGCAGCAGCCACGGCGACGGGCAATGCTTTGGTAAAGGGTAAACGGCCATCATAAGGCGGCAGGGAGTAGACCACTGGGTCAACGCGGGTATCAAACTGCGGCTGGTAGCCGTTTGCCAGATATAACCCCACGGCTTCCGGCTGGCGGAAACCGGTAGTGAGGAACAGCTTGCTGTAGCCTTGCTCCAGCGCGCGCTGTTCCAACTCAACCAGCACCTTTTTCGCCAATCCTTGGCGGCGCAAGGTTTTGTCTGTCCAGATACGTTTTAGCTCGGCGGTCTGCAGGTCGTAGCGTTTGAACGCCCCCATTGCAATGGGAACGCCGTTACGCAGCAGTACCACAAACACCCCGTCAGGCGGGGCGTAGTAGCTCAGCGGCTCTTCTTCATGATGGCCAAAATAGTCGCCGTAACGCGCACGATATTCGCCAAATAAGCCTTCAATGACGGGCGCAATCAGCGGGTCGTCCGGCAGGGTTTGAATAAAAATGTCCTGACTCATGGTCTGCTCCTGCTGAAGAGAAAAATTAATCGCCAAGGCCCGGTGGGTTGATTTCAGAGTGGTCGATTTTCTCGACGCTCTCACCCCAACGGTCTAACACTTTCAGGTAACTGCCACTGGCGATAGCGCTGTTAATCGAGGCTTGGACGGCATCGACCAGTCCGTTGCCTTTTTTCAGCGTCACTGCGATGTTGGCGGTTTTCGGCCAGCCGCCCGGCACGGTGCCGACCAACTGAGTTTTGCCCGTTAACAGGGATTTATACGCCCCGGTGACGTTCGGGCCAAAGGTGGCGTCGGCGCGGCCTGACTGGATAGCCAGCGTAGAGGCCGCGTCATCAGTGACATAAATAGGTTGAAGCGGGGCGAGGCCCTTGGCGCGGTTTTCTTTATCCCACTCCAGCAGGACGGCTTCTTGATTGGTGCCGGAGCCGACAATGATTTTCTTGCCAGCAATGTCCGGGGCTGAAGTGATGGATTTAATTTTGCTGCCAGTCTTCACGTAGAAGCCCAGCGTATCTTGGCGATAGGTGGCGAAATCGAATTTGGTTTTGCGATCTTTGGTCACCGTAATGTTGTAGATAGCAGCGTCGTATTTGCCCGAGGTCACGCCCAGCGGCCAGTCTTCCCACGAGGCAGGCACCACTTTCAGCTTCAGGCCAAGACCATCGGCAACTAAGCGCGCAATGTCTGCCTCGCTGCCAATCACGGTTTTATTATCGCGAGCATACAGGCCGAAAGGCGGCGCACTGCCGAGCACGGCCAGCGCGACGGTCAGGGTGCCCGGTTCGACAAACTTAAAGTTTGCCGGGATTTTAGCGATAGCTTCAGGGCTTTTCGGCGTGTTGATTGGTGTTTCATTGGCGACTAAGTCGATACCCGGTGCTGCATAAGCCACGGAGGAAAAAAGAACCAAAGCGGCCACGGCGGTTAATTTCGTGCTAATCATCTTTATTACCCTCATACCCTTCATATTTCGCGCTGTAGAGACGTTGGCTGCCTTGCTGCAACACGAACTATCTAGGTTAATTATTTTTTATTGGCCCCTTGCAGGTGTCGAATTCACTATTCCTGAGCGGCTGAGGGATGTAAAACAACAAAATTAAATAACTAAACTGATAAAGCAGAAATAAAAACCAGAGATGAAAAGCAGCCAAAATGCCCGCTGGCCGACGTTCAATCGGGCGGGCTGATAATATTGTTGGCGGCGAAAAGGTTATTTTTCTGTCAGTTCGGCCAAGGCTTTTTCCGCTAATTGCTGGAAATAGACCGCCGCCGGATATATGGCTTTTTCATTCGGATTAAATTTAGGGTGATGCAAGCCAAACTCACTGGCCGAGCCAATGCTGACAAAGGCGCCGGGAACGTGATGCAGGTAGTGCGCGAAGTCTTCGCCGCCCATTTGCGCCTCGGAAAGCTCAACGTTATAGCCTGACTCACGGGCCGCCTGACTGGCAAATTCGGCCCAGCGCGGCGTATTAACCACCGCCGGTGGCCCCGGGAACCAGTGCAGTTCGGCTTTCGCGCCAAGAGCCTGCGCGACGCCTTCAATCACTTGGCGGATTTTGCCGGGGATCTGCTCGCGGATCTCTGCGTTGTGGGTGCGCACCGTGCCTTCGAGGTCAACATCCTGCGGCAGCACGTTCCAAGTATTGCCGCCCTCAATGCGGGTCACGCTGACCACCACTGACTCTTTGGTGCTGAAGTGGCGACTGACCAAGGTTTGCAGCGCGGTAACAATGTGGCTGGCGGTGACGATGCTATCAACTCCTTCTTCAGGGTGCGCGGCGTGCGCGCCTTTGCCCGTCACGGTAATTTGGAATCGGTCGACGTTTGCGTAGAACGCGCCACCCTTGGTGGAGAAGGTACCGACCGGCAGCTGCGGCGCATTGTGCAGGCCAAAAATGGCGTCAACTTTGTCTAGCGCGCCGGCTTCAATGAGCTGCAATGCGCCGTTGAAACGCTCTTCGGCAGGCTGGAAGAACAGCCGCACGCGGCCCGGCAGTTGGTCTTCCCGCGCTTTAAGCAGGTAAGCCGCGCCGAGAATCACCGAGGTGTGGAAGTCGTGACCGCAGGCGTGCATTACCCCAGCCTGCTGTGAGCTAAAAGGCACGCCGGAAATTTCATTAATTGGCAGGGCGTCGATATCCCCGCGCAGCGCCACTAAAGGGCCGTCCTGCGGGCCAATCTCGGCCACAACGCCGGTTTTCAAACCGAGATTAAGGATGCGGATCCCAGCAGCGTTCAACCACTGGGTAATTCGCTTGGTGGTGGCGTATTCGTGGTTCGACAGCTCCGGATTTTGATGCAATTCACGGCGCCAGTCGATCAGCTGTTGTTCAAGCTTTAAAGGAGTGAGTGATGCTGCGTCGAGGGTGTCATCGGCAGTATGAAGACTCATATCATTTTAACCTTATGGTATTGGCCGGCGAATAATGGCGGCGGGGAAATTAATGTCCTGATTAATCCTGACCGCATATTGGCAAATTACTAAATATCGACTGGTTATCTGTTATGCCTTTCGGTTCTCTTTCTGGTTTTATTTCATTAGCTAATTATCGAAATAAGAAGGACGGTTTTTATATTTAGGCGGCGATACATTCTGTGGAATTCTTTTGCTATCGCATTTTCATATTGCATCGCAGACCGTAAAAGGGAGCCTAATTATGAGCCAATCCATTCGTTCTCAATCAGCCGCTAATGCTAAAGCGGCTAACAAGAAAAGCATTAAATTGGGCCTGATGTTGCACGGTGCGGGCGGCCATATGAATTCATGGCGACATGAAAAAGTCCCTGCCGATGCCAGCGTCAATTTTCCCTATTTCCGTGAGTTGGCGCTAAAAGCCGAAGCCGCTAATTTCGATTTCCTGTTTGTCGCCGACGGTTTGCACATCAATGAGAAATCACTGCCGCACTTCCTTAATCGCTTCGAGCCGGTAGCACTGCTCTCTGCGCTGGCGTCGGTCACTCACAGCATCGGGCTAGCGGGCACCATTTCCACCTCTTACAGCGACCCCTTCACCGTGGCGCGCCAGTTAGCCAGCATCGATAACATCAGTAATGGCCGTGCGGGCTGGAACGTGGTGACCTCGCCACTGGCGGGTTCCGCCAAGAACTTTGGAAAAGACCACCCTGAGCACTCACTGCGTTACCAAATCGCCGAAGAGTACATCAACGTGGTGCAAGGGCTATGGGACTCGTGGGATGACGACGCCTTTATCCGCGACCGCGAAAGCGGGGTGTTTTTCGACGCCGCCAAGCTGCACAAGCTGAATCACCAAGGGCAGTTCTTCTCGGTGGAAGGGCCGCTCAACATCAAGCGTTCGCCACAGGGCCAGCCGGTGATTTTCCAAGCTGGCGCCTCGGAAGCCGGTATCGCACTGGCGGGAAAATCGGCCGATGCGGTCTTTACCAACGCCCGCACCCTGCAAGAAGCGCAGGAGTATTCAGCCAAGTTGCAGGCGCAGGTGGCGCTACACGGCCGCCATCCGGTGGGCATTTTCCCCGGCATCAGCCCGATTGTCGGCGCGACCGAAGCCGAAGCCGAGGCCAAATATCAATATCTGCTGTCCCTGATCTCCGTGGACGACGCGCTGGCCTATCTGGGGCGTTTCTTCGACCACCATGACTTCTCGCAATACCCGCTGGATGAGCCTTTCCCGGACGTCGGCGACTTGGGGCAGAACACTTTCCGCTCCACCACTGACCAGATTAAACGTTCAGCGAAAGAGAAAAACCTGACGCTGCGCGACGTGGCGTTTCAGACCACGCTGCCGAAAGGCGAGTTCTTCGGCACGCCGGAGCAGGTGGCCGACACCTTTATTCGTTGGGTGGAAGAGGGCGGCGCGGACGGCTTCATCATTGGCGGGCCGGTGCTGACTGAAGCGCTGGACGACATCACCCGTCTGGTTCTGCCAGTGCTGGCCGATCGCGGCTACTGGCATCCCTCGACGGAGAGCAAAACTCTGCGCGAGCGACTGGGTCTGCCGTTCAAGACCAGCCGCTACGCGCAAGTATCCACAAAACAGCAAAAAAATGAGCAGCCGCAGGTTGCCGCAACATTGACTCATCATTAAGGAATAACTATGGCTCGTTTGGTTTCTGGTAAGGCGTCACTCGCAGCATGGGTTTTACTTTCAATCAGCGGCGTGGCGAGTTTCGCCGCCCACGCCGATCAACTGTCGGACATTAAAAAGGCCGGGGTGATTAAGGTCGCCACCTTCGACTCCAACCCGCCGTTTGGCTCAGTTGATGCCAAAACGCACGACATTGTCGGCTATGACGTGGATTTCGCCAAAGCGCTGGCCAAGTCACTGGGCGTGAAGCTGCAACTGGTGGCAACTAACCCGGCAAACCGCATTCCGCTGCTGCAATCGGGCAAGGCTGACATCATCGTGGCTGACATTACCATCACGCCGGAACGCGCCAAAGTGGTGGACTTCTCCCTCCCTTATTTCGTCACCGGCCAGCAATTCTTGGTGCCCGTTGGTTCACCGGACAAGCTGGATGAATACGCCACGGCGCGCATTGGCGCAGTGAAAGGCACCACCGGCGAGCAGGAGTTGCACACCCGCTTCCCGAAATCTCGCGTGTTGTCTTATGACGATATTCCGCTGGCGCTGTCGGCTCTGCGCAATGGCAACGTGCAGGCGATTACTCAGGACAGCACCATTCTGGCTGGCCTGCTCGACGGCGCGCCGGACAAGGCTAAATACAAAGTGTTGCCGGATTTACTCAGCAAAGAGGAGATTGGCGTTGGCGTGAAGAAGGGTGAAACCAGCCTGCTGAAAGCCGTCAATGACGAACTGCTCAGTCTGGAGAAGTCCGGCGAAGCGACCACCATTTATAACAACTGGTTCGGGCCGCAGACCAAGTCACCGCAGCCGCGCTTATTTACGATTCAGGCCAAGAGCTAAGTAAAATAATTAGACAGGCAGGGTTTATGCAACAACCATCCTCAGCAACCGCAGACTCGTCTGCGGTTTTTTCGTCTCCGGCGGACGGCAAGAAAGCCGTCGCGGTAGAGTTCAAACAGGTGAGTAAATCCTTCGGCGCGCATCAGGTTATCCAGCAGGTGGATTTGAGCGTGGCGGTGGGGGAAGTGGTGGCGGTCTGCGGGCCGTCCGGTTCGGGCAAGTCGACGCTTATCCGCCTGATTAACCATCTGGAAACCCTCAGCAGCGGCGAGATTTTCATTCATCATCGCCCCACGGCGGGCCTCAGTGGCAAAGCGCTGCGCCAGCTTCGCACCCACATTGGCTTTGTTTTCCAGCAATTTAACCTCTATGCCCACCTTGATGCCTTGGATAATGTCAGTCTGGCGCTGACTAAGGTCCACGGCTGGAAGCAGGACGCAGCGCGGCACAAGGCGCGCGAGCTGCTAGTGAGAGTTGGGCTGGCTGACCGCGCCCATCACTTCCCCTCTCAGCTGTCTGGCGGCCAACAGCAGCGAGTCGCCATCGCCCGCGCGCTGGTCACCGATCCCAATATTATTCTGTTTGATGAACCCACCTCGGCGCTGGACCCCGAGATGATTGGCGAAGTGCTGTTGGTGATGCAGGAACTGGCTCACAGCGGCATCACCATGATTGTGGTGACTCATGAGATGAGCTTTGCCCGCGAAATCGCCGACCGCGTGGTGTTTATGGATGGCGGGCAAATTCTCGAGCAGGCTGACCCGGAGAGCTTCTTCACCCAGCCCCAGCATCCGCGCGCCCGGCGCTTCCTGCAAAAGGTGCTGTTCCCGCTGCGTTCGGCACAGGAGCAGTTAGCCAAAGAGGGGAAAGTTGATGAACTGGCACCTTGACTGGGCGGGCGTGCTGACCGGCCAGCCGCTGCAATGGATTATTTCCGGCTTTCTCACCACCTTATATGTGACGCTGGCCGCCAGCCTGTTGGCGACGCTGCTCACTCTGCTACTTTTGGTGCTGCGCCTCGCGCCGGGCCGCGTGGGCAGGGGCGTGGCGGCGGTGTATGTGTCGATTTTCCGCAATACGCCATTACTAGTACAACTGCTGTTTTGGTATTTCGCCGCCTATGGTGCGCTGCCCCAGACGTGGCGTTTTTACATTGGCGACGAGCACCCGTGGGCCACCTTGCCGGTCAATATCGCGTGGCTGACGCCGGAGTTTCTCTGCGCTACTTGGGGATTGGCGCTGTTTAGCGCGGCATTTATCGTCGAAGAGGTGCAGGCTGGGCTGAACTCGGTGTCCGCTGGGCAGCAAGAAGCGGCGGTGTCTCAAGGTTTTACCCGCTGGGCGCTGCTGCGATACGTGCTGTTGCCGCAGGGGCTGACCAATGCGTGGCAGCCGATCACCGGCCAGTATCTTAACCTGATGAAGCTGTCGTCGCTGGCCACCGGGATTGGCTTCTCAGAGCTGACTTACCAGATAAGCCGCATTGAAAGTTACAACGCCCACGCGCTGGAAGGCTTCGCCATCGGCACCGCGCTCTATTTACTGCTCGGCTTGGTGATGGGCTGGCTGTTTGTCATCTTAGGGCCAAAACGACCGGGGCAGCGCCAGCCGCAACCTGCCGCTGTAGCTAATGCTGAAGGAGCGCCGCGTGGAGTTTGATTATTCGGTTCTGCATGACAATTTCACCTATCTGCTGTGGGGACGGGTGGCGGACGGTGAGCCGGGCGGCGTGCTGCTGACCTTAATTATGGCTATCTCGGCGGGTGCTATCGCGCTGGTGCTGGGCGTTGGCATGGCGGCGCTGGCGTGGCGTTTTGGCGGCTGGACGCGGCGCGTGCTGTTCGTCTGGGCCGAGTTTATTCGCGGCATTCCACTGATTTTCGTGATTTTCTGGCTCTACTTCCTGCTGCCGGTGGTGTTTGGCAGCTCAATGCCGGGAGCGCTGACCGTGATACTGGCGCTGGCGTGGTTCACCTCGGCGGCAGTAATGCATTCGACGCTGGCCGGAATCGAATCACTGCCCGCGGGGCAGAGCGAGGCGGGGACTGCCTCGGGCTTCAGCCAGTGGCAGATTTTACGCATTTTGCTGCTGCCGCAGGCATGGCCCAACCTGCTGCCGTCCTATCTCGGTTTGCTTATCGCGCTGCTAAAAGACACGTCGCTAGCGTTTATCGTTAACGTGCCGGAACTCACCACCGTCGCCGGGCAGGTGAATAACCGGGTGCAAATCTACCCGGCAGAAATCTTCTTGTTTATCGGCCTGATTTACTACCTGCTGTGCGCCACGCTGGCGGTCGTGGCTGGGAGATGGGTGGGGCGGCGTAGGGCCGTGAGTCAATAGATAGCGTCCGTATATGATTTTTTGTCTAAGCTATATTTATGGCATCCAAAAATGAGAAAACAGTGAGAATTCAAAAACGAGGGATGGGTTATATCGCCATAGTAGTGGACGATTATGACCGTGCAATCAGCTATTACACCAAGCAGCTTGGCTTTACTTTGCTGGAGGATACGCCGCAGGAGGGGAAGCGTTGGGTTGTGGTGACGCCAAACCCAGACAGTGACTGCTGCTTACTGCTAGCCAGAGCTTCAAACCCTACACAGGAAAGCTTTATCGGCAACCAGTGCGGAGGGCGTGTTTTCCTGTTTCTGCATACGGATGATTTCTGGCGGGACTATCACCAGATGAAAGCCAGCGGGGTTCATTTCTGCGAGGAGCCTCGGGAAGAGGAGTACGGTATGGTGGTGGTATTCCAAGATCTTTACGGCAATCGCTGGGATTTGTATCAGAATGTTCATCACGCCGGAGAGTGATGTCAGTGCCGATGTGGCCTTGCTGCGAGACGGGTTTTTTATTGCGCATTAAATGTCCAAATATCAATGATAAAAGCCTTTGCAAAACGCAGGGGCTTTTACCATGCTTAAAGGAGGCATCTGACCTCACCTCATAGCTGGAACTATCTTGCAAAACATCAGAGTTACCGTGCAGCACGCGCTGGAGCGCACCAAGTGGTATCACAAACGGCGTTCCTATCGTGTGTTGTTCTGGCGTGAAATTACTCCTCTGGCAGTACCGATATTTTTCGAAAATATGTGCGTGCTGCTTATGGGGGTGCTCAGCACCTTTCTGGTCAGTTGGTTGGGCAAGGAAGCGATGGCCGGGGTGGGGCTGGCGGACAGTTTCAATCTGGTGGTGATCGCCTTCTTTGCTGCAATAGACCTCGGTACGACAGTGGTGGTGGCCTTTAGCCTCGGCAAGTTGGACCGCAAACGCGCGCGCAACGCGGCGCGGCAGTCCTTGGTGCTGATGACCCTGTTTGCTTTGCTGTTAGCCATCGGCATTGAGTTCGCCGGTGAGCACATCATCGACTGGATAGCCGGCAGCGCCGAGCCACAGGTCAAAGCCCTCGCCCTGAATTATCTCACTATTACCGCGTGGAGTTACCCGGCGGCGGCCATTGCGCTGATTGGCTGTGGGGCGTTGCGCGGTGCCGGTAACACCAAGATCCCGATGCTTATCAACGGCGGGATGAACATTCTCAATATTATTATTAGTAGCGTGCTGATTTATGGCTGCTTCGGTTGGGGCGGGCTGGGCTTTTCCGGCGCGGGACTGGGCCTGACCATTGCCCGCTATATTGGCGCGGCGGTGGTGATTTATGTGCTGATGATCGGCTTCAACCCGGCGCTGCGTATTCCGCTGAAGAGCTATTTCAAACGCCTGAATACCGGCATTTTGATGGAAGTGTTGAGCATCGGCGTGCCCGCCAGTATTGAATCTGTGCTGTTTAACGGCGGTAAATTACTGACGCAGGTGTTTGTCGCTGGGATGGGTACCGACGTGATCGCCGGTAACTTCATCGCCGCCTCTATTGCCTCGCTGATTAACCTGCCGGGCAATGCCTTGGGTTCGACTTCCACCATTGTGGTCGGCACGCGTTTGGGGCGTGGGCAGATGGGGCAGGCCGAGCATCAGCTGAAACATATTTTCTGGCTTTCAACCATCGGCCTCTGTGCGCTTTCGCTACTGTCGATGCCGCTGGCGGGCGTGCTGGCCTCCTTCTATACCAAGGAAGATGACGTTATCCACGTGGTAAAAATGCTGGTGTGGCTGAACGCCGCCTTTATGCCATTCTGGGCCGCGTCGTGGGTATTACCCGCCGGGCTGAAAGGGGCTCGCGACGCGCGCTTCACCATGTGGGTATCGCTGCTGAGTATGTGGGGCGGGCGCATCGTCGCCGGTTACACCCTCGGCGTGGTGCTCGGCTTCGGCGTTATCGGCATCTGGCTCGGCATGTGCTTCGACTGGATCATTCGCGGCAGCTTCTTCTACTGGAGGTTGGCGAGCGGCAAGTGGTTGTGGAAGTATCGCTGAACCGCCGACAGACAAAAGGCCGCTTCCCTGCGGCCTTTCGCTATCTGCAGATTAACTCAACTCAACCTAAATCGACTGCACATCGCCGGTGAAATGGGCGATGGCCTTTTGTAGCGTGGCGGTTTGTTGGTCGTTGGCCGGGCTGATGACCGCGTAGTTGTAGCGCTGGTCGCTCCAGTATTGTGCCATCAGGTTGTCGGTTTTACGTTCGCCTTTGCCAATCACGAATCGGCCGGTAGGGCGGATGTAGTAAGTCACGCGCGTTCCTTTGGCGTCCTGATAGACCACCAGTGCCGCCGGGCCTTGCTCGGTGACCATCAAACGCCCGCCGACCAGATTGAAACCGTAATTCTCCAGATTCGGCGGCAGGGCGCCGTTGATGAAATTGCGACCCATCCAGCTGTCCATCTGCCCCTGATTGCTAGCGACCACGTCCAGCGCTTTGACATTGCCGTCGTTGATTAAACGATAAGCCTGCACCGCGTCTTCCATCGGCAAGATTTGGCTCTGCACTTCACGGGCATGCAGCTGCCAGCCCGCGATGCCGCCGATGCCCACCGAGAACAGCAGGCTAAAGGCCATGGTCAAGCGCCATTGGCGGGTTTTGCGCATTCGCTGGCGCACCTGCTGTAAATCACTCGTTCGCGGTGCGGTATGGGGTACAAACTCATCGAGTGAAACCCGCAACCTTTGGGCGTCTGCCTGCCATTTTGCCACCTGCGCCGCGGCCTCTGGGTGTTTTTGCAGGTAGCTCTCAACTCCTCTTTTTTGCTCCTCGTCGAGCTGACCGTCGACATAAGCGTGCAGATCCTGTTCTTCAGGAGGAAGCCTACTCATTTCAATCTCCTCAACGCATTTGGCGAAGGCGCGCCCTCGTCCCATTGCTGCAACTGTTTTCGCGCCCGTGACAAGCGTGACATCACGGTGCCTAAAGGAATATCCAGCGCCTGCGCGGCCTCTTTGTAGCTCAGGCCCTCTACGCTAATCAGCATCAGCAGGGCACGCTGTTCAACGGGTAACTGGCTGAAGATTAACAGCATATCGTCGTTGATCAGTAACTCTTCGGCGGACGCCGCGACGTTGTTTTCTTCGCCGGTAAACAGCGACAGAATGCGTTGAAAACGCCTTTTGCGCCGCTCGCCGTCGATAAACTGCCGGTAAAGAATCGAGAACAGCCAAGGGCGCAGGCTTTGCTGATTATCCAGCGTTTTCTTGCCGGTCAGCGCCTTCTCCAGACAAGACTGCACCAGATCTTCCGCCGAGTGCGGATTGCGGGTCAGCCACAGCGAGAAGCGCTGGAGGTGCGGCAGCATCTCTCTGATTTCATCTTCGGTTAGGGAGTTCACGGGCAGCCCCTCGCTCGGTTGATGTTTAGCCTTCATCTTTCAGCCGCGGGCTTTTATACCCCGTCATGCTGGCAAACACGCCATCGCGTAAAATCAGCGCGTGAAACAGCGCGGCGGCCAGATGCAACATCACGGTGACGAACAGCAGCAAGGCCAACGCCGTGTGCAGCGGGCGCAGCACGGCATAAAGGTCAATATTTTTAGCCAGCAGCGGCGGCAACTGAATTCCGGCTCCAAGGGTTATCGGATAACCCGCGGCGGAAAGCATCGCCCACCCAACCAGCGGCTGGGCCAGCATCAAACCATATAACAGCCAGTGAGAGAGATGCGCCATCAGTTTTTGCAGTGAAGGCAAAGATTCCGGCAGGGCGGGCTTTTTATAGCGAAAACGCAAATAGAGCCGCAGCAGCACCAGAACCAATAGCGCCACCCCCAGAGGTTTATGCAGCGAGTATAAAAAGGCGTGCAGGCTGGAAACGGTGGAGACCATACCGACGCCGATAAACAGCATAGCGACGATCATCAGCGCCATGAGCCAGTGGACCAGACGCAGCAACGGGTGGAAATGGCTGATGTTTTTCATAATGCGGCTCCGCGTTTTGCCTGTGCTTCTTCATGCGTGCGGCGGTTGAAGGAGGAGGAGTAGGCCGCCGAACGGGCGCTGAGCAGCGGGTCGTCCGAGCCAGAGATGCCATCCGGTAGAATCAGCGGGTCATAGTTGATGTCGCGGCAGTTGCCGTCGGCCTGATCCTGCGCCGAGGTCAACACCAGCGTTCCCGCCGTGACTTTTTGCCGATCGTCCGGCCATGCCTTACTGGCGTCATTGGTCGGGTCATTTTTGCCCGCCAGTGTCAGCACTAAATCCCACTTCAGCGGCCCCTGGGCCAGTCGCTGTTTTAAGTCTTTCTGCAGGAATAATGGGTCAGCTTTCTCTTCTGCCGTGATAGGGGTAGCGGCAGTCTGCGCCTGCATGCTCCAACGCACGGCGCGGGTTTCGCCCTGCGCGTTGGTGACGCGGAAGGCGTTCAGGCTGTTGTAGTTGTCGCTGGACCAGCTTGAGGTGGGAACGGCGCTTTTAACCCATGCGAAGAATGGCTTAGATTCAGGATGTTGAGTCATAAAGGCTTGGATTTTGGCCGGATCGGGTTTGCCGGTCGCCGGGTCTGGGATAGAAGCCGTTTGCTGGTCCAAGAAGCCCTGCGGCGTGGCGACGGTGAAGAACGGCAGGGCGTTCATGCCGGTTCGCCACTCTTGGCCGCTGGCGGATTTAAATTGTAGCGCCATGCTGCGCACCGGGACCGCGCCGTCGGGGGCGTTCGGATTGCCGCCAGCAATCGCCAAACGGCCAGTCACCGGGGTGCGTTCGACGCGGAAAACGTCGGCTTTCGACAGCGCGCTGGCGCGGCCATTACCCTCGAAATAACCGGCAACGCACAGGCCCTTGGCGTGGTTGCGGCGATAGCCCGGATGCACGCCGCCAGTTTTTTCCAGCACGTTAACCAGCTTATCCGGCGACAGGCGGTCAGGCGTCAACGCGCCCCATGCCCAACCAAACAGCACACAAATTAGTAAAGGAATGGCGACGATGATCGCCACGCGCAGCCCAAAGCCGCGAGATTGCCGCGCGTTTTTAAGCATTTGGCAGAAAGATAAACGGGGTGAAGTCATAAATTCAGCTCACAAAAAAGACCGCAAAGGGGCAATGAGCGGATAAGACGAACCAGAAGGGGATTTATTCCCAAAGAAATAAAAAAATTTTCGACGAGGTGAAAAAGGGCAGGTTTCCAGCACAGGGGCGCGACGGCCCCGGTGCTGGTATAGGTTATTGCGTTTTTGTCACGGCCTGAGGGGGCTGCCAGCCGCCGCCGAGGGCGTTAAAGGCCGCTACCGCCGCGCGCGCCGAGGCGGTTTGCGCCTGCGCCCGCGCGTCTGAGGCTTGCAGCAGGGTTTCGTCAGCGTGCAGTACGTCAATCAGGCTGGCGGTGCCTTGCTGGAAGGCGGCGAAGGTTGATTTTCTGGCGCTGCCGAGGGCGTTCTCACCGACGGTTAAGGTAGAAGTCTGTGTCTGGCTGTTGACCAGCGCGGAGAAGGCGTTTTCCACATCTTCGGTGGCGTGCAGCACCGTCTGGCGGTAGGCGGCGAGGGATTCGGCTTCTTGACCTTTGGCTTGGTTAATTTGGGCATTAATGCGGCCAAAGTCGAACAGTCTCCAGCGCAGGCCAAGGATAGCCGCTGACTGGGTTGCGCCGCCGGAGAGCAGATTGCCGCCGGAAGAGACCGTGGCGCTACCCAGTAGCGCGCCCAGTGAAAACTTCGGATAATATTCGCTGACCGCGACGCCAATCCTTGCGCTGGAAGCGGCGAGGTGGCGTTCGGCGACGATGATATCCGGCCTGCGGCGCAGCAGGTCAGCCGGAGTGCCGGTGTCGGTCAACTTCGGCGCCTGTGGGATTGCTCCCGGCACGGATAGCTCGGCGCGATGGGTGCCCGCCGGGGTGCCGAGCATCACGTCCAGCGCGTTCATCGCCGCATCAACCTGCGTTTGCAGGGCGGGCACCGTGGCTTGCACCTGCGCCAGCTCGCCGGCGGTCTGCTGCACCTGATACTCTGCCGCCAGCCCTTTGCTGTTCAATAGCTGGATTTTTTGCAGCAGCGCTTGCTGCGTGTTGGTCTGCTGTTGGGCGATGGCCAGCCGGGCCTGCAAACCGCGCAAGCTGATATAAAGGTCGGCCGTTTGCGCGGCCACGGCGAGGCGGGTGGCGACCACGTCGGCCTGCGCGGCCTGATAGTCGGCGACGGCGGCCTGACGGCTGCGGCGCAGACCGCCAAAAATATCGATTTCCCAACTGGCATTGAGATCGCTCTCATAGGAATTGCCATAACGGTTATAATCAGGCGTTGAATTAAGCACTTGCCCGAGCGGCGTGTCGATGGACTGGTAGCCCCGCGCCGCCTGACCGCTAATATTCCCCGATGGCAACAGCTCCGCCGTGGCGGCACTCACTCCGGCACCGGCCTGCGCCATGCGCGCCGAGGCTTGGGCCAGACTGAGGTTTTGCGCCAGCGCCTCGCTCACCAAACGGCTTAGCAAGGGATCGTCAAATCCTTGCCACCACAGGGCAAAGTTGGCGGGCCGCGTGGCCTGCTGTGAGCCAATTGAGGTCTGATAGTGCTGCGGCAGCGGGCTGTCCGGGCGATGATAATCCGGCCCTACCGTGCAACCGGCTAATACGCCAGCGCTGACCAACAGGGCAAGTGTGCGGAGGGGAAACATGGGAATTCCTTGGGTGGAATACAGTAAGTGACTATATTACAATTTGGTCACTCGTTGTCAATTATGGATCGCCAAGCTAAACTGGATAAATGAGTAAACAAATGCAAACAAACCTTACCCGTGGTCCGGTCGATCACAGCGTCCGCGATCAGATTGTCGAGGCCGCGACCCAGCACTTCGCCCACTATGGTTATGAGAAAACCACGGTGTCGGACTTGGCGAAAGCAATTGGTTTTTCCAAAGCCTACATCTACAAGTTTTTCGACTCCAAACAGGCGATTGGGGAGATCATCTGCGCCAACCGGCTGACGGAGTTTATGGATATCGTCAATGCCGCGATTGTGGATGCGCCGACGGCTTCTGAGAAATTACGGCGGTTATTCAAGGCGATAACTGAGGCGGGCAGCGACCTGTTTTTCCACGACCGCAAGCTGTTCGACATTGCGGCCGTTTCGTCGCGAGATAAATGGCCGTCGGCGGCGGCGCACCACCAGCGCCTGCTCGAGCTGATCCGCGAAGTGCTGGTTGAAGGCCGTCAGTCCGGCGAGTTTGAGCGTAAGACGCCGCTCGATGAAGCGGGCGAGGCCGTTTTTCTGGTGATGTGCCCTTATATTGACCCCATCCAGCTGCAATACAATCTTGATAAGGCGCCGACGGCATCCGTTCTGCTGCCCGCACTGATCCTGCGCAGTCTATCACCATAAATGCTGTGACCATTGACAATATTGGTCACTAATCACAGAATGCGGTTCCTATCCTTTTTGATCAGTAAGGGAACCCATGCTTCGGCTAAAAACTGCCACTATTGCCGTTTGTCTGCTGCCTCTTGCCTTAGTGGCGTGTGGCGATGCATCCGGCGTCAAAGACCCTCGTACCCAGCCTCCGTTAGTCAGAGTGGCCGCGGTGACCAGCGGGACGGACTCCGCGCGGGCGTTTACCGGCGTCGTGATTGCTCGGGTACAGAGCGACCTCGGCTTTCGCGTTTCCGGCAAAATTCTCGAGCGACTGGTCGATACCGGCCAAACCGTTAAGCGCGGCCAGCCCTTGATGCGCCTCGATCCTGTTGATTTGGGGCTGCAAGCTCAGGCGCAACAGCAGGCGGTTGCCGCCGCGCGGGCGCGTGCCAAACAGACTGCCGATGATGAAGCGCGTTATCGCGGGCTCGTGTCCAGCGGCGCGGTTTCTGCTTCCACCTATGACCAGATAAAAGCCGCCGCCGACACCGCCAAGGCTGACCTCAGCGCGGCGCAGGCTCAGGCCAATGTTACCCAGAACGCCATGAGCTACGCGGTGCTGCTGGCCGACGCCGACGGCGTGGTGGTCAACACGCTGGCCGAGCCGGGGCAGGTGGTGAGTGCCGGGCAAGTGGTGGTTCAACTGGCAAGGGCCGGTCAGCGCGAGGCTATTGTGCATCTGCCTGAGACACTGCGCCCGGCGGTGGGTAGCAGCGCCATCGCCACGCTTTATGGTTCAGGCCAGCAGCCTTCTACCGCCAAGCTGCGTCTGCTTTCCGACGCCGCTGACCCGCAAACCCGCACCTTCGAAGCGCGCTACGTGCTGCAAGGTGAGTCGGCCAATGCGCCGCTCGGTTCCACCGTGACGTTAAATATTGGTGACGGAAATGCCACGGATCCGCAGCTTCAGGTGCCTATTGCCGCGATTTATGACGCGGGCAAAGGGCCGGGCGTGTGGGCGATTTCCGGCAAACCAGAGAAAGTGTCGTGGCAGCCGGTTCAGGTGTTAGGGCTGACAGACGAGGTGGCGAAGGTGGCTGGGCCGTTGCAGGCGGGCGAGCGCATTGTCGCGCTGGGCGCGCATTTGCTGCATGAGGGCGAGGCGGTGCGCACCGACTTACCTACTGCCGCCGGGAGCCAGCCATGAGTGGCGGGCGGTTTAACCTCTCCGCGCTTGCCGTCCGCGAGCGTTCGATCACCCTTTTTCTGATCATTTTGATCACTCTTGCCGGAGTGGTCTCCTTCCTCCAGCTCGGGCGTGCGGAAGATCCGCCGTTCACCGTCAAACAGATGACAATTATTACCGCATGGCCGGGCGCGACGGCGCAGGAGATGCAGGATCAGGTCGCCGAGCCGCTGGAAAAGCGCATGCAGGAGCTGAAATGGTATGACCGCACTGAGACTTATACGCGTGCCGGTCTGGCCTACACCACCTTGTCGCTGCTGGACAGCACGCCGCCCGACCAAGTGCCGGAGGAGTTCTATCAGGCGCGCAAAAAAATCGGCGATGAGGCGCAGAATCTGCCCTCTGGCGTGATTGGGCCGGTGATCAACGACGAGTTTTCGGATGTGACTTTTGCGCTGTTCGCGCTAAAAGCCCAAGGTGAACCGCAGCGCTTGCTGGTGCGCGACGCGGAATCTCTCCGCCAGCGCCTATTGCACGTGCCGGGGGTGAAAAAGGTCAACATTATTGGCGAGCGGCCGGAGCGCATTTTCGTGTCGTTTTCCCACGACCGGCTGGCGACGCTGGGCATTTCGCCGCAGGACATTTTCTCCGCGCTGAATCGCCAGAACGTGCTGACTCCGGCAGGCTCGATTGATACTAGCGGGCCGCAGGTCTTCCTGCGTCTTGACGGGGCTTTCGACAAACTGGAGAAGATCCGCAATACGCCGATTATCACTCAGGGCAGAACCCTCAAGCTGTCCGACGTGGCAACGGTTGAGCGCGGCTATGAAGACCCGGCGACCTTCAAGGTGCGCAATCAGGGAGAGCCTGCGCTGCTGCTGGGCGTGGTGATGCGCGACGGCTGGAACGGCCTTGATCTGGGGAAATCCCTCGACGCCGAGACGGCAAAAATCAATCAGGATATGCCACTCGGCATGACGTTCAGCAAAGTCAGCGACCAGTCGGTCAACATTAGCGGCGCGGTTAATGAGTTCATGGTGAAGTTCTTCGTCGCGCTGCTGGTGGTGATGGTGGTGTGCTTTGTCAGCATGGGCTGGCGCGTCGGCATCGTGGTGGCCGCGGCGGTACCGCTGACGCTGGCGGTAGTGTTTGTGGTGATGGCCGCCACCGACAAAAACTTCGACCGAATTACCCTTGGGTCGCTGATTTTAGCCCTTGGCCTGCTGGTGGATGACGCCATTATTGCCATCGAAATGATGGTGGTAAAAATGGAGGAGGGCTACGACCGAATTAAAGCCTCGGCCTATGCCTGGAGCCACACCGCGGCGCCAATGCTCGCCGGTACGCTGGTGACCACCATCGGCTTTATGCCTAACGGCTTCGCCCACTCCACCGCCGGTGAGTACACCAGCAATATGTTCTGGATTGTGGGCATCGCGCTGATTTCGTCATGGGTGGTGGCGGTGGTGTTTACGCCCTATCTCGGGGTGAAAATGCTGCCGGACGCCAAGGCGCACCCCGGTGGACACGCGGCCATGTATAACACCAAGCATTATCAGCGTTTCCGCCGCCTGTTGATGAGCGTGGTAGCGCGTAAATGGCTGGTGGCTGCGGCGGTGATTGGCCTGTTTGTGGTGGCTATCCTCGGCATGGGCGTGGTGAAAAAGCAGTTCTTCCCAACCTCTGACCGCCCGGAAGTGCTGTTGGAAGTGCAACTGCCTTACGGCACCTCCATTGAGCAGACGGACAAAACCACGGCGAAGATTGAGGCTTGGCTGAGAAAGCAGGATGAGGCGAAAATCGTCACGGCTTATATCGGGCAGGGGCCGCCGCGCTTCTATCTGGCGATGGCACCTGAGTTGCCCGATCCCTCTTTTGCCAAAATCGTGGTTTATACCGACAACGAAGAGACGCGCGAAGCCTTGAAAGACAAGATTCGGCAGGCGGTGAGCGACGGCCTGGCGCCAGAAGCTCAGGTTCGCGTCACCCAGTTGGTGTTCGGCCCGTATTCTCCTTATCCGGTGGCTTACCGCGTAATGGGGCCGGACCCTGCTACACTGCGCGACATTGCCAGCAAGGTGGAGTCGGTAATGCAGGCCAGCCCGCTGATGCGCACGGTGAACACTGACTGGGGAACCCGCGTGCCAACGCTGCATTTCGCGCTGGATCAGGATCGCCTGCAGGCCGTGGGCCTGAGCAGCAGCGCGGCCGCTCAGCAGTTGCAGTTCCTGCTGTCGGGTACGCCAATTACCTCGGTGCGTGAGGATATTCGTTCCGTGCAGGTGGTCGGGCGAGCGGCGGGGGATATTCGCCTCGACCCGAACAAGATTGCTGGCTTTACGCTGGTGGGGGCCAATGGTCAGCGCATCCCGCTGTCGCAGATTGGCGATGTGCACGTGCAGATGGAAGACCCGATCCTGCGCCGTCGTGATCGCACGCCGACCATTACCGTGCGCGGGGATATCGACGAAAGCCTCCAGCCGCCGGACGTTTCAGCGGCGATCAGCAAACAGCTGCAACCTATTGTGGCGTCGCTGCCTGCCGGGTATCGCATTGAGCAGGCCGGTTCGATTGAGGAGTCGGGCAAAGCCTCTAAAGCCATGGCGCCGCTGTTCCCCATCATGATTGCTCTGACGCTGCTGATCATTATCTTCCAAGTGCGTTCGATGTCGGCGATGGTGATGGTGTTTATGACCGCGCCGCTGGGGCTGATTGGCGTGGTGCCGACGCTGCTGCTGTTCAACCAGCCGTTTGGTATCAATGCCTTAGTCGGGCTGATTGCGCTGTCGGGGATTTTAATGCGTAACACCTTAATCCTGATTGGGCAGATTAAGCATAATGAGCAGGAGGGGCTGAGTCCGTTCCACGCCATTATCGAAGCCACGGTGCAGCGCGCCAGACCGGTGCTGCTCACCGCGATGGCGGCGATTCTGGCCTTTATTCCGCTGACCCATTCGGTGTTCTGGGGCACGCTGGCCTACACGCTGATTGGCGGCACCTTCGGCGGTACCATTATGACGCTGGTGTTCCTGCCTGCGATGTACGCCATCTGGTTTAAGGTTCGCCCCGAGAAGCAGCCCGCTTAATTCAACCAGCCCGCTGCAATAAAAAAGCCCGCCTAGGTCAACTTAGGCGGGCTTTGTGTTATCTGCGAGCAGTTACGAGGTTCTTTGTGGCTTCAGCGGCTGGGCTTTGGCCGTAGACGTCGGCTGAGAAGTGATACCCGGCAGGGCAATGTTCAGGCCGAAGGTCAGCAGGGCGTAGATCCCGCCGCCAACCAGCATCGAGACAATAACGCCGATATTCGCGGTGGCAAACACGCTGTGGCGCGTTTCGTCAGTCAGCAGGAAGCCCACAATGTGCGCGATGTACGGGTCGCCCGACGTGATGGTGCCAAGGCCAACAAGGGTGGCGGTAAACAGCGCAACCAGCGCGGTCCAGCGGCCATTTCTGCCGCCGAATCCGGCTTTGTTGGCCATCGTGATATCCCAACCCAAACGTTTCTGGCGCAGGAAGTCGATCAGTTCAATCGCCCCCGCCGAGCCCATCACCACCGAGATTGATGCCAAGAATGACTGGAAGGTGGAGAGGAAAGAGTCGGAGATAAACATCAGATAGAACGCGCCGAAACCAATGATAATGGCGTTCAGCATGGTGGTGGTGGCACGGCTGGCAGGAATACCCAGCGCCAACAGCGCCAGCCCTGAGCTGTAAACGCCGGTGATCGCCGCCGCCAGCAGGGAGATGATGATAACGATGGAGAATGGCACGTAGAACCAGAACGGCAGCAGGTTAGTCAGCGAGGCAATCGGCGCTTGGGAGGCCGCCGCGCTAAGGTCCGGGTTGCTGTCAGCCAAGAACGCGCCGAGGATCAGCAAAATGCTCACCGGCAGAGAGATGCCCGCGGTGGTCCAGAAAATCACTTTTGAGGCCGGGGTTTTCTTCGGCAGATAGCGCGCAAAGTCGCCGCCGTAGTTAAGGAAGCCCAGACCGACCATGGTCATCGCCATCACCACGCCGCCAATATAAGTCAGCAGGTCGCCGTGCGCCGCGCCGTGGCCCAGCTTGTCCCAGTGAATATGTGGCAGCATCAGGAAGATAAAAATGATGCTCATAAAGCCGGTCAGCCAGGCGATATATTTTTCGACTTTCATGATCAACTGGTGGCCGTAAACCGCAATCGACATGGTCAATGCCAGACTGAGGATAAACCAGCCAAGGATGCACATCAGCGTCGGTTTGCCGTCAGCCAGCGCAAAGGCGCTCGGCCAGAGCTTGGCAAACAGCGCCGCGCCGGTGGAAGAGGCAAGGGTGATCAGGGTGATTTTCCAACCCATATTGGAGATGTAGGCGAACAGGGTCGGGAATTTATTGCCGTGATAGCCAAAGCAGAAACGGGTTTGGGTCAAAGTCGGCAATCCGGTTCTCGGGCCGCCGACCGCCAAAATGCCCACCAGAATGCAGGAGAGCAAGTAACCAATAATCCCGGCGGAGATCGCCTGCCACAGGCTTAGGCCGAGTGAATAGACATACACCCCGTAGGCGATGCCGAGGATGGAGACGTTCCACGAAAACCAAATCGGGAACAGCCCGGAAGGGTTGCCGTACCTTTCGGATTCAGGCACGGCGTTAACCCCGTTGGATTCGACTTTTAAGCCGCTTGGTGCAGGTGAGTGTGTAGAGTTCGTCATCGGATAAGCCTTATAAATAAGATCAATCGCTGAATATTGCTGTCTCTAAAGCCAGCTCAAACATGTTGTCTAAGGTTTTTTGTAATTGTTCTGCGCTGGGCTCTTCACCGGTGATGCTATTGACGCAGGCGGTCAACAGGCTTAGGGCTTTGGCGCGGTACTGCGCGGCGATGGTATAAAGCGCCGAGGTTTCCATTTCTACTGCCAAAATATTCATTTTTTTGAGGGCAGGGAGCATGCCTTCGGGTTTGTCATACAGCAGGTCGTTGGTAAAGGTGTTGCCGAACTGCGCGGGCAGTTGGCGATGCTGCGATACCGTCCAGCATCGGCGCAGCAGGTCGAAATCGGGCACGGCGGCGAAGTCGTAACCGCCAAAACGGTCGCGGTTGGCCGAAGAAGAGGTGCCCGCGCCGGTGGCGACAATCACGTTGCTCATGTCCACCGTGCTATCGACCGCGCCGCAGGTGCCGATGCGAATCAGCTTCTTCACGCCAAATTCGTTAATCAGTTCATGGGTATAGATAGAGACCGAGGGAATTCCCATGCCGTGAGCCATCAGGGAGAGCGGTTTGCCGCGATAGTAGCCGGTGAAACCGAACATATTGCGGGTATCACACACGCGTTTGGCGTCAGTCAAATAGGTCTCGGCGATGTACTGCGCGCGCAGCGGGTCTCCCGGCATGATCACGGTTTCGGCAAAATCGCCTGGATTAGCATTAATATGTGGCGTCATCTGATGACCTCCTGACTGGATTTAGGTCATCATGGTAGAAAGCCCTTCGCGCGCAGAAAAAGGCAAATGTCCGACCCTAGCCGACGGCGATCACAAAATTGATTTTTCCTTGCCTGCGCGGCTATGGCGGCGGGGCAAACTGGTGTAGGAGAAAGGGCTGATAGGGCGAGGATTGTGCAAGGGCGTTATTGACAAGGGTGATGGCCGATCGTTAGTCTCAGCAGCCCCTAGACAGGTGCGCGGTGTGCTGAGCAATCATCAGGATTTTGGGTTTCTACTTTATCTCTTATTTCGGGCCAGTCGGAGAGCGACGACATCATGACAATCATTCAGCAATACGCTCAGCGCGGGTACAAAATCCTGCGCGACGCGGTCCACGCCGCGCCGTTAAAAGACAAAGTGATAGGTCCCGATGAGTTCATTTTGCGCCAAGGGGAAGAGATTCAGGCGCTTTACTGGATAACCCTCGGCGAATACACCATGCATTACAATGCCGAGAATGGTAAGACTTTCAGCCTCGGCCAGCGCTTCGTTAGCGACACTATTATTGGTGAAATCGAATACCTGACCCAAACTCCCAGCCAGTTTTCAGTGGTGGCCCACGAGTCGATGACGGTCAAAGTGATTCCGTTGGCGATGATGGACAGCATTCTGACCAGCCATGTGGAAGTCGGCGTTTGGCTCAGCCAACTGCTCTCAACCAGCTACCAGCGCGGCATGGCAAAAACCATGGAACGCTTCTTACAGCCACTGGTGTTTAACATTGTCGCCGATCTGTACGAGCGCTACCGGCAGCAGAAGCCGCTGGTGGATTTCTCTCAGGTTTACCGCGAAGCCGAGCGCTTTGGCTGCTCAGAACGCACCTACCGCCGGGTGATTAATCAGCTGATTGAAGAGCAGTACATCCAAAAAGTCGCTAACGAATATGTTATCTGCGACATCGACAAGTTCCGCCAAATATTGACCCATTCGGTTAGGGTGGGGTAATGGGCGCTATTTGCTCGCCAAAAATAGTATTATGAATTTATTTTTATAGATGCTATGGCGAAAAAATAATTCAGACAATACATGGGAATTTTCGTAGGCAATGGATTACACGGCCTGTTGTAATGTCCTAAAGTGCCGCACTTCAATGGATTCGCATTGCTTTCCAACCTCATCTTAGTATCCTTTCCTGCGTAAATATCCAATGTCATCTTATGTGTGTTCTTTTGAGTCACTGTATGGAACAACTTTAATGATTATCTTTTACTGTTCTCAGAACCAAGTAATGGAGAAGAGTAGATAAAATAAGGAGTATAAGCATGTTCACCGTGGCGATTAATACCAAGAATTTTTTCTATGAACAGGGATTGCTGGCTTTGCTTAATGTGGTGTTTAAAGAAGAGGGCGGCGGCAATCTTCCCGCAGTCTCATTTTGCGAACATCGCAGTGGCGGTAAAGAAAATATCCTGTTTAAAGACAGTATGGCGATAGTGAATATCTACATGGAGAGCAGTGAGTCCATCAATGATCCCTCGGGTAGCAATAACCCCATGATGACCATTAACATTCCTTTCAATAGTTCACGTTTAGATATCTATGATGTTATGTCAAAAATAAAGAAAGTGCTGACTATTTCACGGCTAAGTTGTAAAAGCGCGTTTAATAAAGAGTTGTTCCGCCGCCTGCGTTTAAGTGATTACATTCAGCTTTCTTCAATTGAGAGTGAAATTGTGTCATTGACCGGAAAAGGGCACGACATCGGCCATATCTCTAAGGTGCTCGGGCGTTCGGAGAAGACCATTCTGACTCACCGGCGCAATGCGATCAGGAAGTTAGGCGTGCTGAATCGTCTTGAGTTTTATAACTATGCCTCAGATATGCAAAACAATAATAGTAGCAAAGAGGCTATTTTCATTTGTGTTTAATGCTATTCCAACGCCCGTAACCTCTTCTCAATTCTGCTTATTACCTCTCAAATAACTATCCTTCAATCACAGCACGCTAAATTATCTTCTTTAGCGTGCTGTGAGTATTATCGTAGCATCACTCTTGATGAAACCCCGTCTTCGGATTAAAGCTGTTGATTATTTTTACATAGTGCTTGCGCTGGTATTCGGTAAATTCCTCGCCCGTGGCAGTGAGAGTGAAAATAAGAATCGCACGGTTGTCTGGGTTGTAATCGCTGTTACGCGGTAAAAGCATAATAGATTGTACCTGACGAGTTCTTTCGCCATCCTGCAAGAAGTTATTCGCTACCTGTACCACCGGCAGTTTAGCCGGGCCAATGGCATGGGTGAGCATTTTCCCTTCGATCTGAAATCCCGGCAGTTTATTGCGTAAGGCGTCAATCTCTTTTTCGCAGAAAGCCTCGGGGGTTTCATCTTCTACCAGCATGGCGCGGTTGATAATAATATTATATTCATTATCTTCCGGGTCCCGGTATCTTAATATGTTAACCGTCTGCTCCATCACCGGCGCGTTGGTCAGGAAGCTCCCTTCATACATGGTATAATTTGCTATTTGGTCTTTCATTTAATGTCAGTCTCCATCTCTGGTTCATTGCTAGGTATTAACAGAACGTCAACGCGTCTGTTTTGGGTTTGTCCTTCCTTGGTGGCATTAGAAGCGATAGGTTCTAAGGCTCCTTTTCCCCGAATGATGAAATCATTAAAAGTATGGGGAGTGTATTTGAGTAACCAGTTACGCACGTTGATTGCGCGCTGTTCGGAGAGCGCCAGATTGAAGGCGTCTGAGCCGGTATTGTCCGAGTGGCCGACAATCAAAATCTTCCGATCCGGGTAGCTTTTCAGCAGCACTAATAGCGGCGCCAGCGTCGGGTTGTTTGGCGATTTGTCTTTTAATTCCGCACTGTTGGAGTCAAACATCGGCGCAACAAATGAAGAGCTATAGGCGCGGATGTTTTCATATTGATCAATGCGACTTTCGACCTTTTTCAGCATTGGCCGACACTGTGACAAGCCCCAATGGGTGATATCGGCAGCTTTAACGCAGTTTGATAATGCCTCGCCTTTAGCGGCCAATTCTTTCAGGCTGCTGCCAATGCCTTTAACCGACAGCTCATCAATCTTGCTCAGCGCCACCATCTCTTGGGCAAATGCCTGTTGGCGGCGCTGTTCCTCAAATCCGGTATGCAGGATATGCACGGCCAAAAGCAGAGCGGCAAGGCTGAGGCTCCATAGCCATTTTGGGCGTGGAGCAGGCACAGGCGTGCGCGGTTTTATCACGTGGATCACCCGTGATTTTTGGGTATTGATCACCTCGGGTAGGGGGGGAAGAGATAATGATGCCCCCAGACCGGGCAGCACGCCAAAGGTGCGCTCCAACCAAGCGGCCCACGCCCCGTGGCGGATAAAGCCTTTACCGTTGTCGGTCAAGATGACGTCGGTGAGCCGCAAAGAGGTCGCTTGAAACAGCGTCTGTAAGGTCTGAGCAATGCCCGACTCGTTAAGCCAGTCAAACAGGCTTTGCCCTAGGGCGTGGCGCTGGGGGGAGAATTTCTTGCCGAGAAAACCCTGCAGCTCCAACTGCTGATTGAGCCGTGGAAAGACCTGCGCCAGACTGATCTCTGTATCCCGCGCAAAGTTAATGTTGCCGGTCCAGTAGGCGTTATTGGAATCATGGCTGAGGCGCTGATTGCTGAGCTGCGCATAGATAGCGAACACGCAGGAAAGCGGTGCGCGCAGCGATAATCCGCTGAAGGTGTTCTGCCACTTATTCAGCTGAGAAATAAGTACCGCGTCAGTTTCATAGACATCAGGTAAAAACGGGAAGAAAGCCACTATCTGCGCTGATGGATGAAACTCGGCAATGTAGTCAAGGCGGCGTTTTAATGCCTCGGGGCTAGGGATGAAAATCCACACCGCGTTGCTGGAAAAGCGCGTGCTGTCCTTGGCCTCGGGGTCGTTAAACCATTTGGCGGCGTAAGGGCCGAGCAGCAAAATAACGCTATTTTCCACCTTTTCTACTTCATCGATGTGGGTGGCGATCGGCTCAGAGGGCTGCTGTTCTGGTTGTGGCATTTTCAGCCGGTAGTGCCAGCCAACGGTGACAATCAGCAGCAGCAGAAAGAAGGTGAAGGTCGCGTTGTTGGCCGTAGTATTCTCTGAGTTGTAGAAATTGGCTATTAACATGCCGCAGGATGCCAGCCACAATAGCGGAAGCACTGTATTGGATTTAATCGTCGTCATTTAAGATGGGTTACCTAAATAATGCGAACACAAATACCAGAGTGACAGTATCAATAACAGCGTGGTCATGATGGGCAGGGCAGGCGTGTGCCAGAGTTGGCGTTTCTTAGTGGATATTTCCGCCTCGTCTGTTTCTTCTATAATAAACCTTTCCTCAACCTGCGATCTGCCCGTTATATCATCGTCCTGCTTTATAGGTTCTGGTTTCACTAATTTGTGCTGATATAGCGCCAATAGTTGCAAGCTATGCTCATCGTTTTTATGCAAATTGCAGGAGAGGGCCAACAGCTTGATGGCATATTGGCTGATGGTTTCATCATGACTGTTTAATAATGCTTCAAGGCTAATATTGTCAGTTAATGCTGGCGTAGGATAACCATAGAAATGATGCAGCAATAAATAGTCATCCCATTTTAAATCTTTACTTTGCAGGCTGTGACTCACCCGTATATCGAGATAGTGACATACTTGATGACATAAACGCTCTACTTCAATAACCAGATGTTTTTCCGCTTTAAGGACAAAGCTGAATTGTTCAATCAGCGCAATAAGCTTTTCCTGGAAATCAGACAGGGAAGGAATAATCCCATCGAAGGATAACAGGGTATCTGCACAGGTTATTTTATTAAAAATATCGTGGCTTCTCACCAGTTTTTCTCCAAGGTATCACCCCAGCCGTGCGCCCGAATATAAGGACAAATTCTAATCATGCGCGAGGCGGGGGAGGTTTCCGTATTAAAGGTCAGTTTCACTTCAAAGCTTGAATCATCAACAGGGGTGATCACGCCTTTCATATTGTTAATATCGACCTGTTTGGTCATCAGTTCGACATTGTCCGGGGTATAAACGCCGATGTGCCAGAAATCGACATCCTCGCGCAGAAAATCAGCCTCGCTCTTATCAATTTTCAGCGTTTTTAAATTGACGAAAATTAAGGCTTTCAACCACTGTTCATGGGCGAGCGGAAGCTCAGCGAAGTAGCTGATTCTATCCTTGCCGATGACCTCGGGATGCAGAGTGCGCTGCTGGAAATTCGCCCCAATGCGATACTCAAACTCCTGCAAAGTCCGCTGCTTACCCAGCGTATAGCGCCCTAGGTCGCAAATCTCATCGGCGGCACCCAGCAGCTTTCTGACGCGACTTTTCGCGACTTTATCGCGCTCCCACCACGCCATTTCTACCGCGCCATTTTTTTTGGCTTCATTACTATGATCACCCCAGACTTTGCTGTGCTCTTTTCGGGTGTAGAAATGCCACAGCAGGATGCGATGAGGCGCATAAATATCGTAGCCATGGGTAAAGGCGCGAGCGGCCATGGCAATCTCTTCACCCATAAAGAAAATCTCAGGGTCATTGGGCACGTCGCGGGCAAAAGTGCCATCGGCAAAGATAAATCCACCGGCTAAATATCCGCAGCGAAGCGGCGAATTATCATTGAAAGGCACCGACCCCATTTGCAACATGCCATCAGCCGTGAAGGATTTAGTCGTCAGGCGACTAACATAGGTTTTTCTATCTTCATCTTCTCCCGGAATATAACCGGGCGGGTAACTGGATAGTACCGGCCGGGCGCTTTTTTCCCGCAGGCTATTCAACATGGCGACCATTTCGCGATCCCAATCGGGAATAAACCGGCAGTGAGAATCTATTTGCAGGAAATAGTCCTGATCCGCAAAAAGCCCTTCGGCCATATATCTCGCCCAGCAGGCACCTTGGCTCTGATAATAATGCACGCTAATCACCGAAATACGTGCGCGATTACACTCAAATTCGTGCAGGGGATAACCCCGGTAAGTCGTGGTTTCTACCTTGGCCATTCCCTGATTGATGAAAACCGTGATGTCATTATCATTCTGCCAGAATATGGCGATATTCAAGTTTTCAGGTTTTTCTGCGTTATTGATCATGTCATGCAGCGTCGGGATCAATTCAGGGTCCCGATAGCTGGCTATGCTGACAAAAATAGTCGATCCCGGCTGCATAGTTAATCCGTATAAAATTAAACGTGATAATTGCTTAATCAATCAGTGATTAATTCACTTGCAGAACAATTTCTGCGGCCGCGCTAAAGTTGCCATTTGACGGCGATACCGTCGGTGACACAGGTTCCAAACGCGCGGTCCATTTAAATTCGGCTGGCGTATTGCTGGCGATATTCACTTTCTGTTCGCTTCGGCTACCATTCAGTGGCAACTGTGCGCCGGTGCTGTCAGTGATCTTGATTTGCATCTTGTCGTCGTTGCCGCTGCTGTCACGAACTTTGATGTAATTCCCATCGGCACTCGGCGTTGAGGTAGTAATAGCGGCAGTGGCGGAATAATGGCCGTAATCCGTGACACAGGTGATATCGAAATCAAGTGGGCGGTCTACCCCAGCTTTGAGTTTAGCGCCGGTCACCAGTTGGAAATCGACCTGCTTGTTGCTGTCAAAGGTGCAGGAGGGGGTGCTGGTAATGGTGATCGCGCCAATTTGTAGCTGTTGGGCATAGTTAGCGATACCCGTGGTGGTAATCCAGTTATAGCCAATCACGCCGCCGGGCAGAACTTGGTTCGTGCCGGGGGTTAGGGTTAAGGTCGGTTTGGTTTTGTATAATTCAATCTTATAAAAGGTAACGGACTCATAAGTAAAGCGTCCAATCGGCGTTGAAAAGTTCATTTTTGATGTCGTGGGAAACTTACCGAATGCCGCACCATTGCTATACAGCGGCTTGATGGCAATACCATCGATATTGGTTGCAAATAGCCCATCTCCAAGGCTTGCACCTAGCATCGCCGTAGTTTCCTTACCATATTCCTCACCAATCACACAGTTTTCATAGGTGACTTTCGTACCCTGTGTTCCAGTGACCGCTTCCCCACCGGGAATTATTTTTGTGGTATCTGCGGGCGCATCGGCATCAATCGTAATGTTTAACGGCGCAGTGGTTAGCGTGGTCGGCGGAACGCCCCCATCCGGAGGAGTGAGGTCAATCACACAGGCCGCATTGGCCTGAGAGGCAAGGCCCACGCCGGCTAAAATTATACAAAGTTTCTTAATCATCACCTGTTACTCCTGTCCATCGTTCAATTTAGCAATCAGCTCTTGGGGCATAATTTGCTGTAATTCGACGTAACTTCTGCCGACCGTTTTTTCTGATAAATTCAATAAAGCGCCTACCGGACTGCTGGGTTCCATGGTTTCAAACCACTGGCGTATCTCCTTGATCCGCAATAAAGCCTCTGCGCGGTTTTGAATCCCTTTTGCGGGCTGTGCCGCAGGCAGAGGGGGCGGAGACGGCGGGGTAAAGGGAAGGTGGATCGGCGCCGTGTTGTCGCCCGGCACAGACACCATGACGTTGTTAAGCGGTTCAGCCGCGGGAATATGGCTCACCTCCAAAGTAGGCTCTGGCGATGTCAGCTCATTGATGCTGTGCGACACCTCGAACACGGCGGCAGGGGCAGCAGTGTCGGCGGTGCCAAAATGGCATAGCAGCGAGGCTAAGCGGGCAAAGTCCGGGGCAATGTCCGCACCGAGCGTACTGCTGAGACTGGCCTTTATCGTGAGAAGTAGGGCGTAGGCTTTTTGTAGCGACAGGATGGCGTGCTCTGCACGGGCCTGCCAATCATGCTTGATGGCGTCGAGCGTGCTGGTTTCTAGCGCACCTTCTTCACGCGGGAACGAATGGGCCTTCTCAAACTCTTTGACCGTGATGTGTTGCCCGGCGGCTTTGGGTAAGGATTGATGGCGCAAGTCAGCAATAAAACCATCAATGTCTTCCAGCTCGGCAAAGGCATTAGCGCGCATAAAGGGCTCAAATTCCCCTTCGTCGAACAGCTGAGGTTGTAGCTCATTGGGCCAAGTTGTGAGACACCACGTCAGGGCTTCCAGACCCTCTTCTACGGCGCGAACGCCAATCTGGCGCAGGCGGCAGCGCATCAGAATGATAATCAGTCGGACATCGCGGCTTTTAGCCAGCAGTTCGCTGCACTTGCGCTCGCAATCGGTCCAGTTGATGGATTCCGCGGCTTCGACAAAATTGCCATATTCCGCCGTCAGCTTGGGTTGCAAGCTGGCTAACAGCATCAGAAATGACGGGTCATACTCCAGACTCTGGCCGCAAGGGTGCTCGCCCGCAAGAGGTTGCAGCAAGCTGTGGTAGTACCCGCTGCTTTCAGCAATATTTTGTACATTCATAGTGGTTCCTTTCAACGCCACTGGCAGAGTCGGTGGTGATAATCAGGGTTAATAGCAGTGCATTTCGGGTTCAAAACTCATCCCTCGGACATCCGCCGTGACGTCATCTCTGGCTAACCAACTGGTGTATCCCAGCTGGCTGTCGCCCATCAGGGTGGCGGTTGGCACTTCGTCGGCACTCAACAGCAGCTGCACTTCCCAGGCATATTCGAAGCCGATGAAGTTGCGAACCCATTCGCGCAGCACCGGCAAATCCTGACCGGACGGGCTGAATCTCAAATACTGTTGCAAGGTGAGCGGGCCGAGAATCAGCTCGAATTTATGCTGGCGGTCTAGCACCGTATCGCCGAGGATCGCGCCGTCTCCGAGCATCATTGCCGAGGCGCCGTCGCCCAGCTGCGTCTGGTCGTTTTTATCCAGAAAGATCCACTGCGGCGCGTATTCCACCATGCGCACCGGCACTTCAAAGTAGTAGTGCAGGGCGCCGACCACCCCTTCAGGGTTGCGCGCTTCGCGGATCAAATGCGCGGAAGAAGCCAGTCGGGCGTGGACGGGTAACTCACTGTTGGTCAGCTCTTGCGGGTCAAGCCCGGCCAGACTGCCGACATAGAAAGAGAATTTTTCGTCATTTTTCCGGTCCAGCGAGGCGGTATCCTGCGAGACAAACCATGCGCGGTAGAGCTGCGAAATCGCCCGATGATGAAAAATGTCGACGAAATCCGTCATCGTGTGGTCATGCAGCTCGGCTCGGGTGTAGACCAGCTCGGTCATCTGCAAAGGCATCGCACCGTGCGGCCCCCAGATACCCAGACCAAAAAGCTGCAAGCCCAACTTGCCCTGTTTCATCTCGACATGGGCGATTTCGCGCGGAGCGAACGCCATGTTGGCCGTCTGCCCAATACGGAAAGTTTCCTGCGCGGGCAGAAACGCTTTACCGGGCGCGGGCATGTCGGGAGTGCGAGCCGCATTAGCGCGCATGATGCTGATGAAGCCCGCATTCCAAGGCTCGGCCTGCTGATACCACGCCTCCAAATTGAAGTTGTCGTCTTGCATGACGTTTTCACCCGATGGCATCACAACACTCCTCGGCGGCCCGGGCGCGCCTTCCACTGGCCGACGCGACCGCGCTGCATGGAGTTCAGTTCGGTTTCGGTGAACACGTTGATGGCGGCGTGGCGCGCCAGATAATTTTCCATAATCAGGCCGAACAGATAGGGGCTAATGCCGGAGAATCCCTCTTCATCCACCGTCAAGGTGCAGCGAATGCCACGGCCATAGACCAGCAGGCCGTTGCCTGGCAAACGGCGTATCACCGGCTCGCTTTGGCAGCCCACCAGTGCATCGATTTGGGTATTGGATTCATGGTCCGAGGTGGTGACAAACAAGCGCAGCATGCTGCGCAGCGACTCGCCGCCATCGGAGTGAGACATATCGGACAGCGGCAAATAGTTGAAACTGAGCTGGCGGATCAAACGCCATGCCGACTCACCGATAGCAAAGGGCGCGCGCGGGGCGCTGGGTTGGAAGACAAAGTGTGCGCCATGCACTGGCGCAGAATCGGACATGGTGAGTTCAAAATTGCCCGTGCTGGAGATAAGCCTTGGCAGGTCACGGTTGGTCACCTGCGCCTCAATCGACAAATAGCGCACATTGTCGCTATAGGGCGCTTCTTGCTGATCGACCAGTGAAACAAACACCTCGGTGCTGGCATAGGGTGTTCGGGTATCATATTTACGTTTGTTATTTTGGTTGGTTCTCGGCTTACGGGTAATCGAGAAGTAGCGACCAAAGTTGCCATTATCACAGTGCCGCGTCTGGTAGAGCGGGTTAAACACCACCTCTTTACTGGTTTCAGCCTGCTGGCCGAACACCTTGGAAATGGAGAAGACCTCATAGTCCAACGGGCGGCTGCGGTCGGGAACAACGTGGAAATCATTCAGTGAGCGATTTAGCTCGATCTTATCCATGCGTTTCTGGAATAGATTTATCACCGGCGTGCAGCTTAAAAGAAAGCGCGAAGGCGCGACGTGGCTCACCAGCTCTTGCGGTAGGCGGTCGAGCAGCACGATGATTTCTGCTTCATTGGTGTGATTGTTGCGCAGGCTTTTCGACAGCTGCGTCAGGGTAAAGAAGTAGAAGCGCTGGCGGCAGGTAAAGTACTCCTGCAACAGGTTATGGCCGTGGAAAATGTTCCATGACACCGGCAGCAGGCTTTGGTCTGGGCTGAGCCCTTCAAAGGCGAGCGGGCTATTGCTGACAACCGTATCTTCTGCTGTCTCGCCGTGGCCTGCGCGAATAATGGTCGCGACGTGGCTGGCGTGCAGCAGCTCAAAGATATGGGAAACAATCCTTTCATCGCCATCAATATAAATAGGGAGCCGGTCCAGCCCTTCAAGCTGGGAAAACTTCAGGTCGCCCACTAGTTTCAACTTGATACGCAGCGCACCTTTCAGCCGATGATAGGAGATGCGGTGCTTCTCCAGATTCGGCATATCCGGCGGCACAGAGCTGAGGCGCGCCTCGGTGATTTCCAGCGGCCAGAGCTCGACATCTTGCCCACTGCGGAACTCGCAGCGCGTGGTTTCACCGGGGGCGATATGGGAATAAAACGAGCTGCCGCGAGGGACGTTGTAACCCTGAGTCAGGTCACCTTCTTTCAGATTGGGCTTGAGCTGAATAACCCCCATCGACGGGGTCGGGGAGTTGTAGTTTGGATAGACAATATCAAGCAGGCGCTGGGTCAGTTTAGGAAACTCAGCATCCAGTTTTATCTGCGTTCTGGCAGACAAAAAGCAGAATGACTCAATCAGCCGCTCGACATAAGGATCGGCGACCTCTATGCCATGCATGCCCAGACGACCGGCAATTTTCGGATGCTTGTCGGCGAACCCCTGCGCCATTTCGCGCATGAATGTCAGTTCTTTATTATAGTAATCGAGAAATTTGTGATCCACTTACCGCCCCGGTTGTTATGTCAGCTACATTTCGCTCAATACGTCGAAATCTTTTCAATTCATGCTGGGTTATTCCCGGCCTAGTGCCATAGATAAAGGATCTGTTTTTCCGCTTTATACTATCGGTATCATCAGCCCGAATTGGCGCTGTGCTGAATTGAGATATTGTGTTTGTTCTATTTAATTTATCGCTTGGAGAAAACCATTTTAAGCACTCACTGATGATGAGCTTTAGCGTTGAAATAGAAGGATTGAATTGCCTTTATTCATTGCGCCATTAATTGGGGGTGAAGTTGTTAGTTGTGGTTTCTACAAGCGTCTTTAATAATCCAGACTATTACATGCAAGCGGAAATGGCTCAACTATTTTTGGGTTTTGTATTTCTCTTATAAAGAGGTTTTATAAATAAAATTATATAAAACAACGAGTTGGTGTGTTTTCTTGGCTGGGTTTTGAGAATTTAATGCGGGCATAATTCCTAATGGCGACTGACTGGAATATATATCCTGTGGCCATTCAATTTTTGTAGGCCATTTCATTATATTTGTAGGATTTGGACTTCAAATTAATTACCGGCCTACAAGTGGATGACATTATTGCTATGGCTTTCCTACATTAATGCTAATAGCTGCGAGCGAAATTCCTAAAAAGCGTGATTAATTACTAAACCTGCTTTTGTTTTTTAATTTTCCATCCTAACCTGAGTGCATTGATATCTGGCTGCGCACTATCAGGTTTGTTACTTCAATAACCTATTTATGTCAGCAAGCCTTTAAATGAATTACATGTGTAGAAGCACGGTAATCTGAATCTCATTATTGATACCAGGGCAAATAACGTGGCAATTACAAGAAAGAAACTCTTCGGTAAGCTCGACTCAACCCTCTTTAAGGGAATTGAAAGTGCTACCACGATTTGTAAACTGCGCGGCAACCCGTATGTGGAGTTAGTCCACTGGGTGAATCAGCTCTGGCATCAGGAAGATAACGACTTCAAACACATTTTCCGTTATTTCGCGGTCGACGTTGAGATGTTCGAACGTGGTTTAGCTCAGGCGCTGGCTCGCCTGCCGGTGGGCGCGACCAGTATCTCTGATTTTTCGTATCATATTGAATTAGGCATTGAACGCGCTTGGGTCTACGCCAGTTTGGAGTGTCAGGACACCCGTATTCGCAGCGGCCATTTATTGCTGGCGATGCTAACCAATATGGAACTGCGCCGTGCGTTGCTGGCTATTGCCCCTGAATTGGAAAAAATCCCGCTCGAGCAACTGAGCAGCGACCTTAACTTTATTACCCAAGAGTCGCCGGAAGCCAACGAGGCCGCGACCGACGGCAGCTCAATGTACGACGGCGCACTGCCGGGAGAAGCCAGCAACGCTTTGGGTAGCAAAAGCACCGCGACCTTAGCGCAATACACCACCAACCTGACGGCGCTGGCCCGTGAAGGCAAGATTGACCCGGTGCTGGGCCGAAATCACGAAATCAGCACCATGATTGATATCTTGCTGCGCCGCAGGCAAAACAACCCGTTGCTGACCGGCGAGGCGGGTGTTGGCAAGACCGCCGTGGTCGAAGGACTAGCACTGGCCATCGTGGCCGGGGATATGCCGCCCGCGCTGAGCGACGTCAGCCTGCTGACGCTGGATATCGTGGCGCTTTCCGCCGGGGCCAGCATGAAAGGTGAGTTTGAAGCGCGCCTGAAGAATGTGCTGGATGAAGCCATCGCCTCGCCAACGCCGGTCATCTTATTTATTGATGAAGTGCATACGCTGGTGGGAGCCGGGGGAAGTGCCGGGACCGGCGATGCCGCCAACTTGTTAAAACCGGCTTTAGCGCGTGGCCAATTGCGCACCATCGGCGCCACCACGTGGAGCGAGTTTAAGCGACATATTGAAAAAGACCCGGCCCTGACCCGTCGTTTTCAGGTGCTTCAGGTCGATGAGCCTGATGAAAATACGGCAATTTGTATGCTGCGCGGCCTGACGCCAGCCTTAGAGAAGCATCATGGCGTGTGGATCATGGATGAAGCTTTGCAAGCCGCGGTTCGCTTGTCGCATCGCTATATCCCGGCGCGCCAGTTGCCCGACAAAGCTATTAGTTTGCTTGATACCGCCTGTGCTCGCGTTGCCGTCCAGCAGTTTTCGCCGCCGTCAGAATTGCAGGCGTTGACCTTCCAGACGGAAACGGCGCAAACCGAGCTGTTATCTCTTGAGAAGGCGCAACAGTTTGGTAAAGGGCAGAGTGAACGCGTCGAGCAACTGCAGGCGACGCTCGCCCAGCACGCTGAAGCGGCACGTCTGCTTGACCAGCGCTGGCAAGCCGAGCGTGAGCTGGTGGCGGCGATCAACGCAACTCGCGCGGCGCTGAATGAGGTGTTCACTCAGGAGTCTCCAGAGCAGCAGGCGTGTCAGACATTGCAGCAGCAATTGGCCGAGCAGGAAGATCAACTAGCACAAGTTCGCAGCGCGTTGCCGCTGGTGCAGACCGAAGTCAACGCGACGGTGATTGCCGACATTGTTGCCCACTGGACGGGCATTCCGGTTGGGCAGATGTTGAAAGATGACATCCGCGCCGTGATGGAACTGCCGAAGCGCCTTAATGAGCGAGTGATTGGTCAGTCTCATGCGTTAGAACAGCTGAGCGAAAGTATTATGACCGCCCGCGCCGGTCTGGCTGACCCACGCAAACCGCTGGGTGTGTTTATGCTGGTGGGGCCGTCGGGCGTCGGTAAAACCGAAACCGCGCTGGCCATTGCTGAAAGTATGTATGGTGGTGAGCAGAATATGATCACCATTAATATGAGTGAATATCAGGAATCACACACGGTTTCGTCATTAAAAGGGTCTCCTCCGGGCTATGTCGGTTATGGCGAAGGGGGAGTATTAACCGAAGCCGTTCGCCGTAAACCTTATAGCGTCGTGCTGTTAGATGAAATTGAGAAAGCCCATGCCGACGTGCATGAACTCTTCTTCCAGGTATTTGATAAAGGCCAAATGGAAGATGGCGAAGGGCGCTTTATTAATTTTAAGAACACGATTTTATTGTTGACCAGTAATGTCGGCAGCGACTTATTAAGTAACTTACTGGCGGACCCGGATACCGCGCCCGATCAGGAAGGAATATTGAGTGCTCTGCAACCCGAACTGCTGAAAGTATTTCCCGCAGCGTTTCTGGGCCGTGTGACGGTAATACCTTATTTGCCATTACAGTCCAGCGCATTGCAGAAAATTGTTCGCTTGCACCTTGATTGTATTGGCGCACGCTTGCAGTTGCAGCATCAATTAACGCTGCAATACGGTGATGAAGTGGTTGAGGATATTGTGAGCCGCTGCTCAGTGGCCGAAACCGGAGCGCGTATGCTCATCAGTTATATTGAGAAGAATATTACCCCAGTGATTGTTAGGTATGTTTTAAGTGAGCAGGAACTGTCACCGGGGCAATGTGTAGTAGTGAATAAAAATGAGAAAGGTTTTGTGGTTTCCAGTCATTAGTAACCGTGACTGTATTTGAAAAATAAATTTATTATTTGTCTGGTGTTAACAGAGAAGTGTTTTTACTTTCCTCTTTAGAGTGGAAAGCAAAAAAGAATAGGGTGTATTTGGCGAACAGATACTCACTATGGTTATGTAGTTTAATTAATATTTTTATTATCTTAATACAGGGTGAAATTTATGCGTAAAGTAAACTTAGCATTATGTGCACTGGCTCTTTCTATTGCTTCTGTTGGCGCTCAGGCAGTAAGCAGCGGGACCGTTACTTTCAAAGGTAAATTAATTGGTGACACCTGCGAGTTAAAAGCGGGTTCAGAAGACATAGTAGTTACTCTTCCAACGCTCTCTACCTCTGAATTGGCTGCTGCCGGTGCAGAGAAAGGTTCTACCAATTTCGATATTCAGGTAGAGAATTGCGATGCTTCTATTACCAAGGTTGCCGCTCACTTCGAAGCTATCAATAGCAGTGGTGCTAACCCAGTGACGGGTAACTTAGTCAACACTGCAACAGCGGGTACTGAGGCGAAGAACGCAGAAGTTCGTCTGTACAACATCTCTGACAGCTCGCAGATCCGTGTTGGGAGCACCGGTGAATCCGTTCCTGTCGATCCAGTCACCCACGCTGTGACCTTCTCATACGCCGGTGGTTACTATGCCACTGCTGCCACCACTCCAGGTGATGTGCTTGCTCAGGTGCAATACGTACTGGCTTATCCTTAATTCTTATTAGGGTAAGTGTTGGCGACTTCTTATCTGATTTATAGCCAGCAATAACAAGATAACGACTTACTGCAAAGTCTGAAAATAGCGTGGGCAGTAAGTCGTTATAAAGCTCAACTTGCTGATATTTAGCATGATTATTTGGTAGCGCAATGACTTATAAAAAAATTATCTTAGTATTATCGCTGATCACCAGCAGCATCTCGGTACATGCGGCGATGACCATTAGTGGTACGCGGATAATATTCCCAGCGGACCAGAAAGAAGTCAGTGTACGCACGAATAATAAAGGAACTGATCCAGCGTTGGTACAAGTTTGGGCTGATGACGGCAAAACTAACGCCAACATTAACAATGTCAAGATCCCCTTTATTGTGACACCGCCGGTATATCGCGTTGAGCCGGGCAAAGGGCAAAGTGTCCGTGTGATTTATAACGGCATGGCCTTACCGCAGGATAGAGAATCAGTATTCTGGTTTAATATGTTGGAGATCCCGCCAGTCAAAAAAGACAACGTGGCTAAAAACAAGCTTGAATTGGCTTTCCGCACTCGAATTAAGATCTTCTATCGGCCAGTGGCTTTACAGAGTAACAGTGTTCAACAAAACGATAAGCTGCAGTTCGCTCTGGTTAACGATGCTCAAAAGGGGCAGGGTATTAAAATTACAAACCCGACGCCTTATTATTTTTCTTTTGAAAGCGGCGAAGCGACGGCCAATGGAATTAAAGTCCCTCTGCAAACAGATATGCTGTCACCGAATTCCACCTTGGTTTTATATGGGGAAAAGAAAACGTCAGGTATTACGGCAATGAAATATAAAGTATTAAACGATTACGGCGGTCCGGTTGAAGAAAATGTCACCTTTAATCAGGGTACAGGTACGCTGGTCAAAAAAACGACTCGATAATTAATTTTGCAATGAAATTTCGTCTTAAACAGCAATCCCATCGCGGTATATAAAAATAATGGGATGCTGCCGGGGATTTAAGAGTATTTAAGGTTTTTAAGGGTTATTTACGTTTTCGGGGAATTCATGTATGGCATGCTATATAAAAAATAAAGCCTATAGATTAGTGAATTTGCCCAATAAGGCTTCACTGGGATTCACGATCACAGTTATTAGCTCGGCGTTATTAATGAGTAAAAGTATGGCTGCGACAGTACCCGCAGCCCCCAATGATAACGCGAGCGTTTCGGCCGTAGAGTTCAACCCCGCTTTTGTCCACGGCGCGGGAATTGATGTTTCACGCTATAGCCAGGATAACCCCGTCTCGCCGGGTGACTATGACGTGATGGTTATTGTGAATAATCAGCGAATTGGCAGGAAAAATATTCGCTTTAAAGTGGTTGATGGGCAATCAAGCGCCGAGCCTTGCTTCAGGCTGGAGCAGTTCGATGAGCTGGGGCTGCGATTCGAAATGAATGGCTCGACGGAGATCTCCGATAAGGCCATCAAGGCTGCCAAAGGCAAGTGCTACTTTATCCAAGATGTCATTAAAGACGGCAGCACGCGCTACAACTCTGGGGACCTTGAGCTTTCAATCAATGTTCCGCAGATTAACTTAGTTCATCACCCGCGTGGCTATATCAGCCCAAGCCTGTGGGATGCCGGTGGCCCGGCGGGGTTCCTGGACTATAACGGCAATATTTACAGCACGTTTAATGGCCAAAGGGGGAGCGACGGCTTTTCAGCCGATGATTCGTATAACGGCAACCTTGGCTTAATTAGCGGACTGAACGTTGGCGAATGGCGGTTCAGAAAACGTTTTAACACCAACTGGAGCAACACAACGGGCAGAAGCACGCAGAATCTCTATGGTTACGCCGCGACGGACATTAGGTCACTGAAGAGTCAATTGACGCTGGGTGATAGTGATACCAACGGCAACTTGTTCGACAGCTACGGATTACGCGGCGCGCAGCTGGCATCGGACAACCGCATGTTAGCCGAGGGGATACGCAATTATTCTCCACAGGTGCAGGGTGTCGCAGAAACCAACGCCAGAGTCACGGTGACCCAGCGCGACAACATCGTTTACGAGACAGTGGTACCGCCGGGAGCCTTCGAGCTTACCGATATCGGCACCATGGCATACGGCGGTGATTTAGAGATGACTATCACCGAAGCCGATGGCCGGACCCGCACGCAAAGGATCCCGTTCTCCGCGCCGCCGCTGCTGCTTTACAAAGGGGTTTCGCAGTTCGACTTTGCCGTGGGTCAGCTTAATGACAACACGGTCAGGGCAAACCCGTCGATTGTGCAGGGTTCGTACCACTACGGGTTAGGGAATACCTACACCTTGTATGGCGGTACGCAGCTGGCGGAGAAGTACAGCTCGGTCGGCATCGGCAATGCGTTTAACACCCCGATTGGCGGAATTTCGATGGATGTCACGCATGCCAGAAGCGTGTTGGCAGATGACGTTCACTCAGCGGGCAACAGCTTTAAAGTGAACTACACCAAATATGTGGGGGAGACGGACACTAACCTGACACTGGCGGCGTATCGCTACTCTTCCAGCGGCTTTTACAGCTTTAGGGAAGCCAGTCTGGAGCGCTATGGTGCTAACAATGGCCTGGATAATTATGATTATCGTACCCGTAATCGCCTGTCGGTCAGCGTGTCCCAGCGCGTTGCCAGCAATATGTCGGTTAACCTCAATACCAGTTTGTATACCTACTGGGGGGATCAGGATACGTCGAAGCAGTACGCGCTGTCGTTTAACCATACGCTGAGATATTTCTCTTATGCCCTGACCGCCCAGCGCACGATGAGAAGTAGCAGTGATGATGATAATGGTCAAAGAAAGAACGAAAACAGCTATTTACTGGCCGTCAGCGTCCCTCTGGGTGGCACGATCACTAAGCCTCCGGTGTTCAGCTCAATCTATTCGATGGTGAGCCGAGACGATAGTGGCAATACCTCACTCCAGACCAGCGCCAACGGCAGTCGTGGGGAGCAGGGTGAAGTCAATTACGGCGTGGGGGCAGCTTATAACAGTAACCGTAACGATGATGCCTCAGCGCTGAAGTCGGTATCGGGCAATGTGAGTTATCGAACTCCGGTAGGCCAATTTGGCGCCACCGCCTCGGCGAATAACACGGCATCGAAGCAGCTCTCACTGTCGGCCAACGGCAGCGTGGTTGGGCATGCCAATGGCTTAACTCTGGGACCAAGACTGGGTGAAGCGCCGTTCGCGGTTATTCATGCAGAGGGTGCGGAAGGCGCGAAGATATTTAATGGCAGTGGTGCCACCATTGATAGCTATGGAAACGCCATCATGCCATCAATGACGCCGTACCGTGAGAACAGCGTAGCCATTGATTACAAGGACTTACCGTCAAGCGTTGATGTGCTGGAGAACCAAAAAACCGTGGTGCCGAGAGCGGGCGCGATGATCCCAGTGAATATGAAAACGGTTGTTGGCGCGCCATTGATACTGATTGTCAGGGATGCAAATAGCGAGTTCTTGCCAATAGGTACCGATTTACTGGATGAAAAGGGGGCGAGTCAGGCGATTGTTGGTCAGGGCGGCATGGCATTTATCCGCGGCTGGAACCCATCAACCCAGCCACTGTATGCCAACATCGGCGGCGCTAAAGGAAAATGCCGCATTCAGGCCAAGGGTAAAACGCTAGATAAGCCGAATTCTGACAGCGCACAAATACAGCAGTTGGAGGTGATATGTCTACCTGGCTGAAAAATAACGTTCTATTAATAACGGCGTCGTACGCAATATTGTTGCTGGCTTTCACGGTAATTTCCGAGAGGAGCGTAGAAGCCGCCAATGACTGTACGAATACGTCAAATTGTAAAGTACAGGTCTCTTTTATCGGCGAGTATTTAGAGGATACCTGTGAAATTAGTATTAATGATGGTTCATCTTCCGAATCTATTGGATTACCGACGCTATCGATCAGTGAATTAAAAAATGATGCGGCGGAAAGAGGAAGCCAAGATTTTAAAATTGCATTAAGGCTCTGTCCTGTAAACCGAACCGTGCTTTTAACCTTTGTTAGCGCCGGGTCTACGGTTCCGGATCCCGCAACCGGGAATTTACAAAATGAGGTGGCGGTAGATTATAGCCAAAATGTTCAGGTCAGATTACGCAAAGCCGCCGGTCCACAAATGGTGGTAGGCGATGCCACTAGCAGTCAGGAATATGTTATTCCGAGTTCGGGTGCAGACGTTACCCACTATTATTCCGCTGGCTACTATGCCAAAGGAGCGAATGCGGTAACGCAAGGATTAGTAAGAACAACTGCTGGTATTGAGTTGGTATACCAATAAGGGGAGCGTTTAATAATCGGCTCTCAACATCAAAAGTTAGGGAATGATATTTCCTGCTTACAGTTAAAGCACATTGATAAATAAAGGTGAGATATGGTTAGCCGAAGTAATTCACAAAAGTTCATTGCCAGAAATAGGGCACCACGCGTTCAGATTGAATATGATGTGGAAATATACGGTAGCGAGAAGAAGGTTGAATTACCTTTCGTGATGGGCGTACTGGCAGATTTATCAGGGAAACCTCTTGAACCTCTGCCGTCGGTTGCCGATCGCAAGCTGCTGGATATCGATATTGATAATTTCGACGAGCGCATGAAAGCAATGAAACCTCGCGTAGCGTTTGCGGTTAAAAATACGCTTACCGGCGAAGGTCAGCTGATGGTTGATATTACTTTCGAGAGCCTGAACGATTTCTCCCCGGACGAAATTGCTAAAAAGGTCGATTCTTTATCTAAATTATTGGACGCCCGTACTCAATTAGCCAATTTGCAAACCTATATGGATGGCAAAGCCGGTGCAGAAGAGCTGGTAATGAAACTTCTGAAAGATAAAGCGTTACTGAACACGCTCGCATCGGCGCCGAAAGCCACGCCAGCCGCTGTTGATAGCCCACAGTAAGATGGAATAAGAAGGGAATAATCATGTCCAATTTTGATAAAGAAATCACGGCCGACGCGGCGGTTGGCACCACTGAATTCAGTGACTTTAACTCGTTATTGACCAAAGAGTTCAAGGCCAAGTCCGAGCAAACCAAAGCCGCAGTAGAAGGCGCGGTTAAAACTCTCGCGGAGCAGGCGCTGGCCAACACCGTGACGGTTTCCGACGATGCCTATAAAAGCATTGCCTCGATCATCGCAGAAATTGACAGCAAGCTGTCCGAGCAGATCAACCTGATCCTGCACCATCAGGAGTTCCAGTCGCTGGAAAGTGCTTGGCGTGGCCTGCACTACTTGGTGAATAACACTGAGACTGACGAGAAGCTGCGTCTGCGTTTCCTCGACATCTCCAAAGATGAACTGCGCCGTAACATGAAGCGCTATAAAGGCGTGGCATGGGACCAAAGCCCGCTATTCAAGAAAGTCTATGAAGAAGAGTATGGACAGCTGGGTGGCGAACCTTACGGCTGTCTGGTGGCTGACTACTACTTCGACCACACGGCACCTGATGTGGACCTGCTGGCGTCAATTGGTAAGGTCGCGGCTTCTGCACACGTGCCTTTCATCACCGGCGCTGCGCCGTCCGTGCTGCAAATGGATTCTTGGCAAGAGCTGTCAAACCCACGCGATTTGACCAAAATCTTCACCCAGAATCTTGAGTATGCCGCATGGAATTCACTGCGTCAGTCTGAAGACTCTCGTTATATCGGTCTGGCGATGCCACGCTTCTTGGCGCGTCTTCCTTACGGGATCAGCACTAACCCGGTCGATGCTTTCCACTTTGAAGAGCAGACTGACGGCGCGGATCACAGCAAATATGTCTGGTCCAACGCCGCCTACGCAATGGCGGTAAACATCAACCGTTCATTCAAAGAATATGGCTGGTGTACCCTGATCCGTGGTGTGGAAAGCGGCGGCGTGGTAGAAGGCCTGCCTTGCCACACCTTCCCAACGGATGACGGCGGCATCGACATGAAATGCCCGACGGAAATTGCGATTTCTGACCGTCGCGAAGCTGAACTGGCGAAAAATGGTTTTATCCCGTTAGTTCACAGAAAGAACACCGACTATGCGGCATTCATTGGCGCGCAGTCTCTGCAAAAACCGGCGGAATATTACGACGCTGACGCCACGGCTAACGCCAATCTTTCCGCGCGTCTGCCTTACCTGTTCGCCTGTTCACGCTTCGCGCATTACCTGAAATGTATCGTGCGTGACAAAATCGGTTCCTTCAAAGAGCGTGATGAAATGCAGCGCTGGTTGAATGACTGGGTGATGAACTACGTGGATGGTGACCCGGCAAACTCGTCAATCGAAACCAAAGCCCGCCGCCCATTGGCCGCCGCTGAAGTCATCGTCGAAGAGATTGAAGATAACCCAGGCTACTATCAGGCGAAATTCTTCCTGCGTCCGCACTTCCAATTGGAAGGCCTGACCGTATCGCTGCGCATGGTCGCTAAATTACCTTCGCTGAAAGACGTCGCGTAATTAAATAAATTATATTCCTGCTCTTATTACAAGGAATAGTCTGTTTTCGCGCAAATTATCGCGTGGAGCCTTATATCATTTAATAAGTGGTTTTTATTAAATGATGGAAGTAGGTCGTTTGATGTAAAAGTATTTGTTGGTTTTTAAAGCCAGGTGAAATGCTTATCTCATGAAGATGGAATAGTCATCGTAATTTATTTTACGAAGGTCTTTCTGTGCTCAATGCAAAGTATTGAGTGAATTTTAAAATAAAGTGCTAAAGAGGATATTATGGCGCAAGATATGTTTATTAAAATTGATGGCATCGAAGGCGAGTCTTTGGATGCGAGTCATAAAAATGAAATCCAAGTGTTGGCATGGAACTGGGAAGTATCTCAACACTCAAATATGCACAGCGGTTCAGGCGGTGGTTCAGGTAAAGCATCGGTAGCAGATTTCTGCTTCTCGCATTACATGGATAAAGCCAGCCCGAACTTACTGAGCTATTGCTTACTGGGCAAACACATTAAAAATATTCGCTTCGTGCTGCGTAAAGCCGGTGGCGATCCGCTGGAATACCTGACCATTAACTTCACCGACGTCATTATTACGCGTGTAGATATGGCGGGTTCTCTGGAAGATGAAACGCGTCCACGTGAAATCGTGCGTTTCTCCTTCACCAAAATGACTCAAGACTACGTGATGCAAAACGCAGAAGGCCATAAATCTGGCGTTGTTTCTGCAAACTACGACGTTAAAGCTAACCATCAGAGCTAAGCAATCCTGTTTAGATTTGAGTTTAAACTTGCCACTTTCGAGTGGCAGGTTTTCTCAAAATAAGAATTTCTCTGTGAGCGGAAATAGTTTTTTGTCCGTGGTGTATGTAACAGGCTATATCCACAATAGTTGTAAAGAGTTGCTTTTCTTACTGGAGTTGAGAGCAGGAATTACTCTGCCGGTCACTGTATTATTGTGGATGAAGCTTAATTATTTAATTGATTAGGTTGAGTATGAAAATAAGTCACCGCTGGCTAAGACGAATCATAAGATATTTTATTGCAGCAATTGCGTCTTTATCACTGATTGCTTGTAGTGCGACGCCGCAAACTGAAACGACAAATAAGATTTCAGTCGAAATGAGCACGGTAAGAGATATTAACCCGAATGATCAAGGCGTGGGGAATCCGCTGCGCATCGTGATTTACGCGCTGAAAAGTCCGGATGAATTCATGAGCAGTGATTTCTTCACTATTACCGAAGAGAACACGCCGTCGCTCCAGCAACAGATGGAAAAAGTCTATGACGGCATCGTGTTGCCTAATAAGAAAAAGAAAATAGAGCTGGCACCTAACAATGACATCACTGCAATCGGTGTTATCGCTGCTTACCGTGACATTGAAAAGGCGGAGTGGAAAGCGGTTATTCATCCGCTGCCTGAGAAGCGCGTTCAGCCTTGGTACAAAAGAGTTGTGTCATGGAAACGGCCACCGGCTCCCGTCGTCAAGGTGAGCGTAGAACGTCTGTCAATATCAATTAAAGAAATGGATTAAGCCGTGAGAACTAATAAAGTCGTTTGGAGTGAAGGTCTGTTTCTGCGGCCTCAGCTATTTCAACAACAAGAGCGCTATCTCGAGTATTACGCGCATAAGCGGGCCGCCACCATCACGCCATTCTTCTGGGGTTTTGCCCAGTACGAAATCGATCGCGAAGCACTCTCTTATGGGAAGTTGGTGCTGCGTTCTGGCAAAGGTGTTCTGCCGGACGGCACGCCTTTTGATATTCCCGGCCACGCCGAGCTGCCAGAACCTCTGACCATCACCCCGGACCATCTGGGCAAGCTTATCTATCTGGCGGTGCCACTACGTCTGGATAACAGTGATGAAACCATTTTCGACGAATTCGATATGAGTTCGCTGGCACGCTTTTACTCTTTCGAGACCGAACTTAGTGACACCAACGCCATTCGTCAGGGACCAAAACCGGTGCAGTTATCCAGACTGCGCCTCAAGTTGGTGTCTGAAAGCGAAATGACGGAATCCTGGATTGGCCTGCCTTTAGCTAAGGTTCGCGCGATCCAGCCAGACGGCAGCGTGCTGCTGCATATGGAGGATTACATTCCTCCGGTCACCAGCTACGCCGCGAGTTCATTGCTGTCAGAGTGGCTGACCCATCTTAATGGCTTGGTGAAAATGCGCGCGGACATGCTGGCAAAACGCCTGTCCAACAGCGATGGTAAAGCCAGCGCCAGTGCCGAGATCGTGGATTATCTGCTGCTGCAAATCTTCAACAAATATGAGCCGATCCTCGACCACCTGCGCAATATCCCGGAGTTGCCGCCAATCATGCTCTATCAGGAGCTGGCAAAATTCGCCGGGGAATTATCGACTTTCATTCGCACCAAGACGCGCCGACCGCGCCCTGCGCCGGGCTATGACCACAGCAAATTGTACCCGTCGATTCGCCCGCTGGTGGACGACGTGCATGAGCTGCTCAATCAGATTCTGGTGCGGGCAGGGCAGATGATCCCACTGGTACCGAAGGGCAGCGGCGTGTGGTCAGCCTCCGTACTGCCCAACGAACTGCGCTCCTTCTCCAATCTGGTGCTGGCGGTTCACGCCCAGCTACCGATGGACGTGTTACAGCATCAATTCTCCTTGCAGACCAAAATCAGTGCGCCACAGCAGCTGCATGAGCTGGTGCGCTCACACCTGCCGGGCCTTGAGTTGCAACGCCTGCCGGTGCCACCGCGCCAAATCCCTTACAGCGCTGGATATGTTTACTTCGAGCTGATGAAGAGTGGGCCTTTCTGGGACAAGGTTTCCAATGCCGGAGCCATTGCCATGCACGTGGCGGGCGACTTCCCAGCATTGAAAATGGAGCTTTGGGGGATTAGAGACTCATGAGTGATAAAGAGCCGCTGAATGGGCAAATGCCTATCCCATCCTTTGACGACAGCGCCGAAATGGACGCCAATCCGCAGGCGCTCGGCCACTTCTTGCTGGATGAACAGAGCAGTTACACCGCAGAAGAAGAGGCGGCATTAGGTCATACGGCTTATGACGAACAACCTGCGTCATCGTCGATTTTCCAGCCTTATGACACCGCCCAGCTGCGCGGCGAAAGTGTGCAACAGCGCGTCGCCAAGGCGCTGGCATCGCCGATCCCCTTGCTGGAGGCGGCGCAGCCGCTGCTGCGCGCACTCAGCGAGATGCCTGAAAAGGTCACTGACGCCTCTCAGGTGCAGATCCTCAAGGACTGCCTGAAAAACGAGATAACCCTGTTTAACGTGGTGTGCGACGAGGCGGATATCTCGTGGAAGAAAATGGCTATCGTCCGCTATTGCCTTTGTACCGCGCTAGATGAAGCCGCGCACTCCATGCCGTGGGGCGTGAAGTCGGGCTGGTCGCAGAGCAACTTGCTCAACCACTTCGAAGGCGATAACGACGGCGGGAACAAATTCTTCCTGCTGGTTGGGCGTCTGTCGATGAGCGCGCACGAATACGCCGATTGCTTAGAGGTGCTGCTGCGCATTCTGGGGCTGGGCTTTGAAGGCCGCTACAGCATTATCGAAGATGGCGACCGGCAGCTCACCAAGATCCGTCAGGGGCTGCTCACCCTGCTGCAAAGCACCAAGGACCAAGTTCCGGCGGCCCTCTCTCCTAACGGTTTAGTTACCCGTGAAGTGCGCAAGCGCCGGGGGATTTTCGTGCCGGTTCGCGTGTCGATGCTGGTGTGCGGGGTGCTTATCGCGTCGACCTTTATCGGCAGCAAATATTTCCTGTCCGTCCCCGAGAGCGACCTGCTGAAGAGGCTGGGAGCCTTGCAACGCATGGTTGTCGTTACGCCAGCGCCAGTGGCCGCACCTAAATTGCGACTGGCCGTTTTGCTGAAAAACGAAATCGCCCAGCAGCTGGTGAGCGTCGATGAAACCAGTAGCAGCAGTCAGGTTATTTTCAAAGGCGACGCCATGTTCATGGTCGGTTCTGATCAGGTTAGGCCAGAGATGTTCAACATTATCGACCGCGTTGCGCAGGAAATTCGCCGCGTAAACGGTTCGGTTGTGGTGGTTGGGCATACCGACGCCACGCCAATCCATAAGCCTGAATTCCCCAATAATCAGGTGCTCTCTGAGAAACGCGCCGCCACCGTGGCGAGCTTCATGACTAAAGCCGGTATCCCGCAAGACAAGATCCGTTTTGAAGGGAAAGGGGACACTCAGCCGGTGAGTAACAACGCTGATGCCGCGGGACGTTCACAGAACCGTCGCGTAGAAATGTTTGTAACATATTGAGATATATTATGTTTTTATTAAACCGATTGTTCTCTGGTTGGGCAATGAAGCGGATGTGGCTGATCTGCAGCTTCCTGCTGCTGGGCGCTGCTATCTGGTACTTGGGACCCTTCTTCGGATTTGGCGAGGTGCGCCCACTCGAAGGCTTCGAGCCGAGAATTGTTTTCTTATTCCTGACGCTGATTATTTTCTTGGCGATTTGGTTCGGCGTGCCGGGCTTTATTATTCTGGCCATGATTGCCTGCGCCAGCGTCTGGGTGTTCACTCCTTTCATCTTGATTGGAGAAAAATACCCGCTGGCCTCGGCACAGCATCGGCTGATTGCCATCGCTATCATCGCCTTTATCACCTTGCTGTACGGGGTGGTGTATCTGGTGCGCGCGTTAGCCATCAATCCGGCACTGCTGGATAACTTTCTCTTCACCCGCAAAGCCAAGCCGGTTGATGATGTCGACCTGTCGGAAATTAATGCCACTATTCGCGACGGCATGAAGTACGTGCGCCGTATCTACAGCGGCCTGCCGGTCTGGAAACGCTTCTTTATCTCCAGCCGCTGGCGCAGCGAACTGCCGTGGTTCATGGTGTTGGGCACCCGACATTCTGGTAAAACCTCGCTGCTCCTCTCGTCGGGTCAGGATTTCCCTCTTCCCGAGCAGCTAAATCGCGTGGGCAAAGACAATGCGCCTACCCAACATTGCGAATGCTTGTTCTCCAATGACGCGCTGTTTTTGGACACCGCGGGCAAATACCTTGATAAGCCGAAAGAGAGCCAGCTTGAGTGGAACGGCATCTTAAAAGCCTTGAAAAAATATCGCCCGGTCAACGCGGTAAATGGCGTGATTGTCGCGATCTCGGTTACCGAGCTGCTGGGCAAAAGCCAGGCTGAGTTACTCAATCTGGCCGCCAAGCTGCGCAGCCGTCTGGATGATGTACGTAGCACGCTGGGTGTGCGTTTCCCGGTTTACGTGATGATCAACAAATTGGACCAACTGTCCGGTTTTGATGAGTACTTCCGCAACCTGACGGCGGAAGATCGCGAGCAGGTGTGGGGCGTGACTTTCCCTTATAGCGAGGAGAAAGTCAGCGTGGATATGGCGCTTGAGCAGCGTATTCGCCACGAGTTAGGGCTGCTCGAAAACCGCATCAGAAATAACATCCCGGTGCGCATGCAGGAGGAGTATTCCGCGGCCGATCGCAAGGGCATGTATGCGCTGCCGCAGGATTTCAGAATGCTCTCTCAGCGGGTGACGGAAGTCTTACAGAACATCTTCTTCGCCTCGCGTTTTGATGAAACCAAGTTCCATACCACGCTGCGCGGCATCTATTTCGTCAGTAGCTGCCAGCCTGCAAACATTGAACTGCTCAATAACAACACGCTTATCCAGAAATGGCGCAACGTGACCAGCTACAAGAACCCGACTTCGCCGGCTTCCGTGACCAAAAGAAGCAGCAAAGAGGGGCCGCTGGTGGGCGCGATGGCCTACGGTAAGCAGTTTTTCCTCAAGCAGCTGTTCCGTGATGTGATCACTAAAGATGGCGACTTGGTCAGCTACAACCTCAAGGTGCAATCGAAATATCGCTTCCAGAACCTGCTGGGCCACGCGGCCTGCATCGGCGCGGCGGTATGGCTGGTATGGGCGTTCTTGGTCAGCTTCCAGAATAACGACGGCTATTTGCAGGTGATCAAAACCAAACTGGGCACGCTGGAAAACACCGCCAGCACCTATGCCAAAACGGCTGATGAGAACGTCTTACCGACGCTTCTCAGCGCCACGCAACTGCTGCCTGAATATGGTCCGCTGGATGTTAATAGCCCCGATCTCGACTGGCGCTATGGCTTGTACACCGGTAGCGCCATCGCCCACGGGGCGGGCAATTTATATGACTTCTTCCTGCAACGTTATCTGTTCCCGATAATAGAGCGTGAAGCCAAAACTTCCTTAAGCAATGCGGTTTATGCCGCTGATTCAAAAGCGATTTATGAGAGCCTAAAACTCTACTTAATGCTCACCGGCGAAGGTAAATTCGACCAGCATTATGTGGTGGAAGAAGTCACTAAAAATTGGCAGGAAAGCGGGAAAATCGATCCTTATGAAGAGAAGGGTATCTTCATTAAGCATCTGAATATGCTGTTCACCGAGGAGAAGTGGCAAGAATATGGTCATGCGCCCGACGCGGCGTTGATCAAGCAGGCTCGAGGCATTCTGGCGGAGAAAACCACCACCGCCAGACTGTGGGAGCGTGTTCAAGCCGATTTACAGGATCAAGCGCCCGCCAACATTACGCTGCGTAAAATCGTCGGTGAAAACGCGACGCAGATTTTCACGCTGTCGGACAATGAATTGCTGCTCAAGGGGATACCGGGGTTGTACACCTACGCCGGTTATCATCAGGTGATTAAAAAAAAGCTGACACCTCTGCTGTTAGAACTGCAATTGGAGGATCGCTGGGTGATGGGGCGTTCATCGACCCCGGCCGCCGATCCTTTAACGCTACAACTTGATGTGCTGTCGGTGTATTTGAACGAATACACCCTTTACTGGAAGCGCGTTCTCTCCAGTGTGCGCCTGATTCCTGTTGATGCTAACAGTGGAGAGAATTCGCAAGGATTGTCTGTCGATATCATTTTACTGAGAACGCTGGTGTCAGAGAGCTCTCCTTTGCTCAATCTGGCGAGATACGCGGTAAAACAGACCACGCTGGTGGATAAGCAAAAAGAGAAGCCGCTGCTGGATGATCTTAATCTCCGCAGTAATACCTATTTAATCAATCAGGCGCAGAAAGTGCAGGAGAGGTATGCCTTTCGCGAGAACCGCCGGATCCAGGAACTGGTGGACAACCGCTTTGACGGCCTGCGTAATTTTGTCAACGGCGATTCACGAGACGGCGGCAGCGGCAACAATATGTCGATGCTTCAGGGCTCGCCCATGACGCAGATGATGGGAGCCTTGAACGACCAATATACGCGTTTAGTGGTATTAAACAGCGCCTTTGATAATGGTGATATTCCACCAGTGTCCAATGACGGCATGCGTATTTTGGCCGCATCACAAACTTGGCCAGATCCTTTTAAGAATATTATTGCGCCTTTATTAAAGGGTTCCTCGTCTAAATTTGAAAATAAGGTTATTGCTCAAACCTCTAAAGCTATCGAAATGAGCGTGGGGGATGTATGCCGTAATAACTTTCAGGGGCGCTACCCTTTTGCAGACAGCGGCCGCATGGCTAGCCTGAGTGATGTAGAACGTTTCTTTGGTACCGGGGGAACCGTTGATAGTTATTTCAAGAAAAACCTTGAAAGCAAAGTGAATACGGAATCCTCACCATGGCGCTATAAAGGCAGTGAAAGTGGCGAAGGATTAAGATTTTTCCAAAAGGTCGCGGCGATCAGAGAGGCTTTATTTGACAGTAATGATGGCAGAAAGGTGGCATTAGAATTTTCTGCCTCAGTGCGTTATTTACCGCCGTCGATTACCCAGCTGATTATGAATTTTGATGGTGACGCGATGCGTTATTCCCATGGGCCAGTGACACCATCCTTCTTTAAGTGGCCGGGCACGCGACAGGGAACGCTGGTCAGCCTGACCGCCCAGCGCCAGCAGGCCTCAGCACTGCCGAACATTATCTTGCGCGGCCCGTGGGCGCTGCTCAAATGGGCGGACAGCGCCGACAATGTCAAACAAGAGAATAATGGAAAACAGATCCTGACTTATTACATGGGAAATGACCGGGTAGAAATAGAAGTCTCAGGGTTGATGCACGGTAATAAAAATATCAGTGACCTCTTGCGTGATTTCCAATGCCCAAGCGCGGGTAGCATGAGGATCTAATAGGGCGAACGCCGAAGAGGCATATCAAGGATAGACGCGTTTACAGCAATAAATTTACCGCGCCTGAGGGAAAGTGGTACGGAAATAATGGGTATTATCCAGTTGTGATAATCAACATCAAATTAAAAGTGTAGTTAGCACTTTTCTATTTTAACCAAACATTAGGGAGTACTATGTCAAGGACAATAAAATTGAGCAGCCCGGCTATGCCCTATTTATTGGGTGAGCCTGCGCTAGTACTTTCGAGGTTGGAGGGCGAAGAAGCCTTCTCGACACTATATTCCTATACCATCACGGCCAAGACGCCAGCGAATCCTGCTATTCCATGGCAAGCTGCTTCTAATGTCGATCTCAAAGCCTTAATCGGTAAAGAGATGACCATTGAAATGGAATTAGACGGCAATGGCCTGAGCGACATTATTGGTGTCGGTAAGGGAACGCGCGAGATTTCCGGTCTGGTAGAAAAAGCCAGATATATCGGCCGCGATGCTAATCAGGCGATGTTTGAGATTGTGCTCAGACCTTGGTTCTATCTGACTAATTTAACCTCTGACTTCAAGATATTTCAGAACAAAAATGTGGTCGATATTATCGATGAAGTGCTGGCCGACTATAACTTCCCGTTCGAAAAACGGCTGGCAAGCTCCTATCCCTCGCTCGAATTTCAGGTGCAGTACGGCGAGACTGACTTCAACTTTCTCCAGCGTTTAATGGAAGAGTGGGGCATCTACTGGTTCTTTGAGCACGACGACCACAAGCAAAAACTGATCTTGGTGGACCACGTCGGCGCCCATAAACGCTACTTCAGCGAAGCCTACCACACCATTGAATACCTCTCCGATGAGCCAAAAGCGGGCGAAGAGTACATCACCCAGTTCCAGACGCAGGAAACCCTGACCACCGGGCGCTGGGTCTACAACGATTATGACTTCACCAAGTCCCGTGCTGATATTTTGAGCATGGACAGTAAGCCGCGCAAAACCAGCTTCAACGATCTCGAGATCTACCACTGGCCGGGGGATTACGACCAGCCGGATATCGGTGAACACCTTGCTCGCGTGCGCATCGAAGAGCGCGGTGCGCTGGGCTCTCGCGCCACCGGCTCAGGTGAAGTGCGCGGTATCGTCTGCGGAGCAAACTTTGTCTTGCAGGGCTTCCCGGTGGACAAAGCTAACCGCGAATACATGGTGATTTCCAGCCGCCTGTCGGTGTCTGAAGTCGCACAGCTGACCAATGGCGATGAGTTTCGCTACCAAACCAGCTTCTTGGTTCAGCCAACCACAAAAATCTACCGCCACCCACAACTGACCGTTAAGCCAAAAACCAGCGGGCCGCAGAACGCCATCGTGGTCGGCCCTGTGGGGGAAGAGGTGTGGACCGACGAATATGGCCGGGTCAAAGTGCGCTTTGTCTGGGACCGCTACGGCCAAAATACCGAGTCGGACTCATGCTGGCTGCGTGTCAGTCAGGCTTGGGCAGGCAACAGTTTCGGTGGCATCTACATTCCGCGTATCGGTCAGGAAGTGCTGGTCGACTGCATCAATGGCGACCCCGACCGGCCACTGGTCAGCGGCACTCTCTATAACAACATCACGCGTCCACCTTGGGATTTACCGGCCAACGCCACGCAAAGTGGCTTGATCAGTCGCACCATCGGCGGCGGCCAGAGCAACTACAACGGCGTGCGTTTCGAAGACAAGTCGGGCGAAGAGCAGTATTGGGAACAGGCCGAACGCGATATGTCGCGCCTGACCAAAAACGATGAAAAACAGGTGATTGGTGCCAATGCCGACCTGAGCGTGGGCAAAAACCGTACGGTGATCGTCGGCGCAAACCAAGACTCCACGGTGCTCGGCGCTGCGACGCAGTCTATCGCGGAAACCTCGGATATACAGGTTGGCGCAAACCGAACCGTAGTAGTCGGCGCGGACCATAACCTCAGCGTTGCCTGCGCGCAATCGAGCATTATCGGTGCCGCCAACTCTACCGTGGTCGGGGCGCTGAACTCACTGGTGGTCGGCGCGGCCAACACCACCACCGTGGGAGCGGCTAACTCGCTGGTGGTCGGCGCGGCGAACTCTACTCAGGTCGGGGCGGCGAATATGCTGCTGGTCGGCGGCGCTAACCAGACGCAGGTGGGAGGCATTAACCAGACGATGGTTGGCGGCCTGAACTCAACTCTGGTGGGCGGCGCTAATCTGACGACCGTCGGCGGCTACGATTCACTGCTGGTCGGCGGCGCTCATCAGATGATGGCCGGTGGCGCAGCCACTTTCCAAGCTGGCGGCATGATGTCGATAGGCGCAGGCGGGGAGTTAATCATCAGTGCCAGCACCATAAAAATTATTGGTAAAAGCCAGGTGATCATCGAAGGGGGGCAAGTGTTGCTCAACCCTGGTTGCGGCGGTGGAGGCGGCGGGGCGGGTTCTGCTCTCGCCTTCGGCGGTGCCGTGGTTGCCGGAACGGGCGCGGCCTTACTGGCGCTTAAAGGGCTGGCCAAGGTTGCACCGCTGGCAGGGGGCATGGCCTTGCCGTTGCCTCTGCCGACCTTGCCGCTGGTGGTCATACCGCCGCCGGATCCATCTGGCAATCCAGACCCGACGCCCACGCCGACGGACACGCCGACCCCGACGGATACGCCAACACCGACGGATACACCGACGCCGACGGATACGCCGACCCCGACGGACACGCCGACCCCGACGGACACGCCGACCCCGACGGACACGCCGACCCCGACGGACACGCCGACCCCGACGGATACGCCGACCCCGACGGATACGCCGACCCCGACGGATACGCCGACCCCGACGGACACGCCGACCCCGACGGATGAGATCACCCCGGAACCTTAATCGGGTGAAATGAAAACCGCTCACCCCCTATTGATGTAACCCATTGATAGGGAGTGAGAATACCTACATTAAGCGGCTAAGCCGTTAAGTGAGATGAGATATGTTTCCTGCTGCAAGAATAGGCGATGCCACCACCTACGGGGCCGTGACCAGTGGTTCATCTAATGTGCTGATTAACAATATTCCCGCCGGGGTGGCGAATATGAGCAATGCCTCATCGTCATTGACCGGCACCACCACTGTCGTCAAAGGCTCGAGCACGGTATTTATCAACCAGCTCCCGGCGGCTCGGCAGAACGATGCGTGCGCGGACGGTGGCAATGTCAGCTGCGGTTCCGGCAACGTTATTATTGGTGGCTAATCAACATGTTATTGGTACTCACTTGGCCGCGCATGTCACAACAGCTGCAACTCGATGAGTCTGTCACGCGCGAAAAGCCGGTCTATTTCAACATTGAAAATGGGGAGTTCGCTCCCCATTCGATGGGCGACGGGCACGATGAAGTGCAGTTCTACTGGGATGTTTCTCAGCCGATGATGGTCAATCACAGCCATGACATGCTCTGCACCATCAATGGCACACAGCTCGCGCCGGGTGAGCACCATCCTCTGCCATTAGAGGCAGAGATTAAGTTTGGTTATTTCGTGATAACCACCAAACAGGCCAGCCAAGATGCCAGTAGCCATCAGTTTATCGACAACCTGACCTTGCTCGAACAACCCTCGGCATTCGACGCGCCGGAGGTCCCGGCAATCGAAGATATTCTGACTCACGGCGGCTACTACGTTTCCTACCTTGATGATTTACATGCCGACCACGTCTACGGGCCTCAGGGGCCGGACATCCTGAAAAGTCTTGAGCTGGAGTACAAAAGGTTTCTGATGTGGGGCGAGCAGGGCAAGCCGTTTTCTGGCCGCGCCGCGCCGCAAAAAAGCCAACTGCTGGCTAATGACGGCTTTCTGGAGAATGTCAGGGACAGCGTTAAAAACAAAACCGTCACTGAGTGCATTTTAGATTCTACCGGCCTAATCGATAAAGTGACCCGACAGCTCAATGTCATTGATGGGGTAGAAGAGTCTGCTCACGAAGAGCGTCAGGACATTTTAAAAGCGCTGGCGCCGGAACATATTCTGACCAAAGAACAAAATAGCGTCCCCGCACTGGTATTCCAAGAACTCTATAAATTAGGGCTAAACAGCCATCTATAACTTCAAATAGGGATATGAAAAAGATGAATGCGACCCATTTAAATGAATTATTAAAAACTCACTCGTTAACTGAAATACAGGCCGAGGTGATTGCAACCCTCAAATCTAAACCAACGGATACCGAGGCCCGCGAATTATTATTCAAACTCTACAGCCTTGATGGCTTGTGGGAAAAAGCGCTATTGCAGCTGACCACGCTGATTCAATTTGCGCCAGATATGACCAAGCGCGCCGAGCTGTATAAAAATCTGATCCTGAGTGAGAAATTGCGCGAAGAAGTGCTGGCGGGCAACCGCACTCCGGGCAATCTCGGCGGCGAGCACCCTGAGTGGGTATTGCTGATGCAACAGGCTAACCAGTTTTTACAGCAGGGCGATCACCCGCAAAGTGAAGCCGTACGCCAGCAGGCATTTTCGCAAGCCTCTGAAATATCAGGCGAGACTAACACCGGTGCTCACTTCACTTGGATAGCAGACAGCGATGGGCGAGTGGGTCCGGCCTGTGAGTTTATCAGCGCGGGTGGTTATCGCTGGGTTCCTTTCGCCGATATCCAGCTGCTCACCGTATCCAAACCGACCAGCATCACTGAGCTTATCTGGGCACCGGCGCAAATCACCGTGAACGACAAAATCTGGTACGGCTATCTACCAGCGCGCTATCCGCTGGCAGCCGATGCCGACAGCGACACCAAGCTTGGCCGAAAAACCCAATGGGATCAGCCCTCTGAGTCAATTTATATCGGCTCAGGTCGAAAAATGTTTATGACCAATCAGGATGAATTCGCTTTATTTGATGTTGAAGAGTTTAGGTTCGATGAACAGGCGAAGTAATGGAAAAGAAAATTCAGTTTTTGCCGACTTTATTTGAACGTTTACTTGATGATGAGCCAAAAAAGAGTTCTGAGCCGCATGACAAGTTCTTTTATGACTCCAGAATGATGCGAAAACTGGTTCAGTTAAATATTGGCGAGATACTCAATAACGCCAATATCGACAGTCAACTTGACGCCCAGAACCATAAATGGGTGGCCAAGTCAGTATTAAATTACGGCATTGCGCCGCTGGTGGGGAGTTATTCCACGCCTCACGGCTGGGCAAGTATTGAGCGAGTTATCCGCGAATCTATTATTCGTTTTGAGCCAAGGATCATTGCGGAGTCGTTACTCGTCACCCAATTGCATAATGCCCGCAAAGGCATTGTGCAGTTTGAGATACGGGGGTTAATAAAGTGGAACCCTCATCCCATTGACCTCTGTGTAGAAGGTGCCTATGACGTGGAAACCGCTCATGCCGAATTACGTGCTCGCTAGTGGTTATAAACATCAGGGCTGACTTGATTGGCGCGAGGTTTTTAACGTCTCGCCAACTTTTTATATGATTAAAATAAAGGAATTCTATGGAAAGCGAAAACTCAGTTCGCCCCTTAACCGCCGGGGAAATACGACTGGCCGAGAACATTTTCGGCAGCTCAATCGAATGGGGCAAAGTCTGGGTGCATTGTGAAAGCTATTTACCTTTTGGCTTGCAGGGTAAATATGTCGGAATGACGCCCAACGGTGAGATGTATTTCAGGAAAGAGGCCTATCTTAAGGATTTCTCCATATCATCTAACTCCAACCAACACTTCTTTATTCATGAGATGGTCCATGTTTGGCAGCAACAACACGGGATGTGGGTAAAAACCAGAGGACTATTCAGCTGGGCTTCAAGTTATAAATATGTTCTGGATGAGAATAAAAAGCTCAGTGATTATGGCATGGAGCAGCAGGCTCAAATCATTGCCGACTATTTCTTATTAAAAACCTATGGCGTCAGAGGGTTAAAAAATGAAATCGGCAGAATGGCCGGGTTTCAGGGCACCTTAGATTCAAGTACAATGCCGCTTTATCGCAAGATATTGCCACCCTCTATCCTATAAGGAAGGCTACAATGAAGAATGTGATTCTATGTCTTCCCATTCTACTTATTACCGCCTGTCACGCGGGAGACCCTCGGCCTGCAAACCAGCGCTCTACAGTGAGCACGGTTGCCAATAAAATCTGTATTCTCGTCCCGGTATCCGAAAGCGAAACAATACGCTCAATAAGTATCAGCGAAGTGGGCAATTACCAAAACCGCATGGAGAAGGTATTCACCACGGATAAAGCTCCAGAGTTGCGCTCAGATAAATGCGCACCCAACTTTGACTTTAACTTTATCCCCGGCAAGTCCTATATTTCATCCATTCAATCAACGTACACCAACGACAAAGACCGCGTACCCAGCGGCAGCAATTACAGCGTAACCTTCTCCGTATGGATGGAAAAGGGCGCATTAAAAGCCGCGGATATTAATTAATTTATCATTACAAGCCCAAGAAGGTTGGTGCTTTGTTGGGCTTGTTTTTTTAGCCGTAGATAATTATAAAAAGCCGTGAGGATTTCGCGGCTTTTTAAGTCATTACAGGTCAGTATTGATATCAGGATTTTCAAAGTCAGGAACAAAAGATAGATATTTTCCGCCTATTTTGATAGCGCGTCTGTTTGCTTCGGCATCATGGATATGTACTGGTGGTGTTATCCCCTGCTTCGCTACAATCCCAGTTTCCCTGAAGAAGCCTTCGAATCCTGCGGGGGAGAACATCAGTAATATCTTAATTGGCTTGATGCTGTTATTTCTAAATTGATGGTAAACGCCTTTGGGGACATATACGAAATCGCCCGGATTAGCTTCGAATACGTGATCCCCAGCCCTTACTGTTAATTGACCATCTAAGACATAAAATATCTCGTCTGCATCCTCATGTAGATGCCAAATAGGGCCACCTCCAGGCCCAACGAATCCTTGAATTATAGAAATGTTGCCACCGGTATTTTCTTTATCAAGTTTTACTGTGTATGTATCGTTATTTAACCAAAGAGGAGTGCCTTCATCGTCTCGAATAATAAACGGTTGCATTATTTATACCTCAGGACAAGTAATTTAAAGAGAGTGGCCGCCATCGATAACTATTCTTGAACCTACTAAGTAGTTAGATTTACCAGAGCAGGACCAAATAATGGCTTGTGCAATCTCGTCAACATCGCCTATACGTCCGATAGGTATTAAATCGCGCCATCTTTCATTACGTTCTGCTTCGGATTCGCCGGGAAGTTGGGTCATTTCAGTTGCCAATGGTCCGGGGTTTATCGAGAAAATACGCACTCCGTGGGCGATAGCTTCTTTCGCAGAAACTCGGGTTAATGCATCAACGGCAGCTTTTGAGGCAGTGTAAGCTGCTGTGCCCGCAATATTCAGTCCGATAGACATATTCGATGAGATGTTAACGATAGTTCCAGTCTGGTTTTGCTTCATAAGCTGGAGTTCGCGTTTTAGACTTTCAAATAGGCCAATGACATTAGTCGTGAAGACACGATTAATATCGTCACTGGAAGCTTCGTCGACAAAACCGAAAGAAAAAACACCAGCATTATTAACAGCGATATCGAGCATGCCGACTTTACGTTTTATTTCATTGAACAGATTTTCTATTGATTGGTTACTATTGACGTCCAATGGAATAACCAAAGACTTGCCTGCAGTTTCAGCGATTTCTTTCGCCGTCTCTTCAAGTTTCTGTGTATCTCGGCCTGCAAGAATTACTGTTCCGCCAAGGCGTGAAAATGCTAAGGCAATTGCCCTTCCAAGCCCGCTGCCCGCACCCGTTACAAGAATTTTCTTTTCCGAAAAAATATCGCTCATAGTGTTCTTCCTTATATAAAATAATCTTCGACTTTACCGCCAAGCAGAATATCGCCGCAGACCTGCAAGATTTTTTCCTGCGCGACGGCGTGCTGACAAATGGTGTTGATATCACGTAATGCGCGGTCAAAAGGTGTTTCATGGGTGTAGATCGAACCACCTCCCTGCAGGTCATATAAGCTTGAGATGATGGTTCGAGCGGTTTGAAACGCATTTCTTCGACTCAGTGCCGACTGTACGCGCCAATGAGTAATATCCTCATGAGGAGCTTCTGCTTCGAGTGCCTGCCACAATGTACTCACACTGGTGAAGACGGCGTTTCTCGTGGTAAATAATTGATTCTCAGCGTTAGCAACCGCCGCCTGAACTCGCTTTGAGTTTCTCCATTTCACATCATTGACTCTGTCTGTACGATCGTCGGCGACGTCGTAAATGTAGTCCAGACAGGCTCTGGCAAGGCCCAGAGGTATGCCAGACATTTTGCGTAAAATAGCATCCGGCGTTTTGTGTAGAGGACCATGGCGTTTTGGTGCCGAGAAACTGAACGTGTGCTGTTCGGGAATGAATAATCCTTGAGTCGAGTAGTCCTGACTGCCGCTTCCTCTCAGGCCAGTAGTGAACCAAGTGTCGGAAAAATGGTAGTCGGAAGGGCGGGCAAGCATCACTCGCCAAATTGGCCTACCCTTGTCATCCAGTACCAGATTGCCGTTACGGTAAAGGAAGCATCCTGCCGAGATAACATCTGCATGAGGTGATCCGCTGGCAAAGCGCCATTTACCACTGACGACATAGCCACCGTCAACAATCTCGGCTTTACCTTGCGGATGTATCCAACCCGCAACGGCCAGATTGGCGTGGGGGAATATCTCTTTGGCGCTTTTTTCTTCCAAGAAACCTGAATAAATACCTGAATCGCAGCCTATCATGGCGCACCAAGCGGTAGCTGTATCACCTCTGGCTAATTCTTCTAACACAGTGATTTGTTCAATCGACGTCAGTCCGGCACCACCTAATGATTGTGGAAAGCAAATTCCAAATATCCCAATCGTGCGTAGTGTTTCAATAATATCTAGAGGCACTCTGCGATTTTCTTCAATTTCGCGGGAGGCATTACGTAATTCGCATCGTATAGACTCTATATTAGCCAATATTTTGCTAAACGTATTAACGTCATGAGTTATCATCTATATACCCCAAGAAATAGAACTGTAATATTGAGATTTCAAATTAAAGTATCTGGCATGATTAATAACTGTATCGTCCTGATGCGAAAATTCCCTTCGGGTCCAATGTTTTTTGTAAATCCCTAATAATTTCACGTTCACGAAGCGTTCTGGCACTATGATTATTAATAAGAGGGTGTTCGACGTCCAAACGATAAGGGTAAAATCCTGACTCACTGAATTTCTCATGCAGAAGGCTTAGTGCCTGATGCGCTTTATTTATCTCTTCTTCAACTCGCTCAAAGCGGATAGATACAACGAGATCGATAACTTGGTCATTTAACGCATTAATTGTCGCGCCACATCGAACGCCCGTAGATTCATATATATCATTAATGTGGATATATGCCTGTTTAATAGCATTCCCGGTAAAAGGAAGAAGAGGTAGGAAGAATATCCATCCTTTGCCTTCCGCATCTATTTCTGACGGCGTAGTACCGAGCGTTTTTTCCAGAAGAACATCATGATATTTAGTATCACCTTGATAAGCAGCCGCCACCAGATTTGCGACGATATCATCTTGATAAGGATTAGTGGGGCTGTCACTCCAGATTAATGAGGTGAATTTATCATTCTCTTTAGAAAACTCTGTTTCCAGTGCTGTCGACAGGGCAGAGACGACCGAAGCAGCGCCCGAAAGGGGAAGATGAACGAGAAACTCCCCTTTATTTGCACCATAAGTGAGTGTTGAGGTTTCATCATAAATCTTAAGCACCCCATGAATTAACCCTTGAGCTGACCAACGTTGGAAGGTATTGATCGCATAGTCTAAGTTTTCAGGAGCAAACGAAATATAAGCGACGCGAGATTTTTCAGGCCGATTAAGAAGTCGTATGACGCCACCAGTTATAACTCCGAGATTCGACTGGCTGAATAATTGGACTAACGATGGGCCGATCCCGTGAGAGTATAATGCGCTGTTTTTTCCCTGTTCTGGCCACCATCCCACGCGATGTAGTGTTCCGTTAGCGAGTACAATTTCCAAGCCGAGCAGATCTTCTGTACGCTGATGCCTTAAACCGACACCTCGATCGATAGCATTACCTAAAAAGCTTGTTTCCGCGGATGAGGCGGTGACATTAATATAACGATGGGTATTAAGCAATTTGCGAGATAATACTCCCTGCGTCACGCCAGGCTCAATGACTGCATAGCCTTCTGCAATATTGATTTCACGAATTTTATTCAATCCGGTAAGTTTTAAATGTATGGCATTGTCCGACGGCGATTTTTTTGAACCCAATCCCCAATTGTATCCTGTCGAGTAAGGATAAAGTGCAGTTTTACCGTCAAACTGATTCGCGAGATTAATAATACGAATTACTTGTTCAATATTGTAAACATCTACTCGACCAGAAATAGGTGGTGAAGTATATTCTCCAACATCACTCGGCGTATTTTGGTAGATAATGACCTGTTTATTATCAAACTGCTGTTCGAGAAATGAGATGAAATTTTTACTCATTCAATCAGTCCCCAATTTTTCGATAGTTAATACTCGGATTCAGGAAGAAATAGTGCATTTCATTACTGTATGAACCATCGTGATTTTTGAGGCGCCCAGGCCGAATTCCCTCAAATTCAAATCCTCCCTTTTGCGCGACTTTTTCTGACGCAACGTTGCCTTCTTTCACGCCAAGCTCAAGGCGCACGAAGCCCGCCTCGGCAAAGGCCCATTTTTTCAGCAAATTAAGCGCTCTAACGGCATAACCGAAACCTCGATACTCTGGCAAGATCCCATAACCGACATCGCCAACATGCGGGGGAACAACATTACGGATAACAATTTTGCCCACCGGGTTACCGGTTGCCCACTCGACAATGGTGAGTAAAATGTTGGGACCTACGGCAGAGTAGAGCCCGCTACGGCTTAATTTTTGACGGATTTCATCAGGTGAGGCTGTATCGAATAACCCCCATTTATTAGACTCAGGATTTGATTGCTCTAGCCACATGCAGTAGGTGTCTTTCGGTTCGGCCAAGCGTAATTCAATCACGTCATCACGATAAATTTGAGGATTAACTTCAGGAAATAAAGCTGCCTTTGTCGGATTACGGTGGTTTTTGAGTTGAGAAAAAATAGCGAACTCTTTTAGTTCAAGTTTAGAGTTCAACTTTCGCGAAACACCTTCGAAACTGAATCCGCTTAAGAGTAGGGCATTAATAAATTTGTGATTATCTATCAGAATATGTGTTTCAATCCTCAACGCAGAATAATTTTTAAATATTAACTCTGATAATGAATTAAATAGTTCTATTTTCACTTTTTCTTCTAGTGATGCATGAAAATCGATGCCTAAAATAATACTATTAACATCATCGGCAGATGGGCGTAGTGAAATACTACCAATGGCTTCTGGCTTGCATTTGTGTATTACAAAGACCTTATGTACTACTGCTTCACTATTATTTTCATTTTCTAACGACTTCACTGTGCAGGGCTGGTCAATTATTTTCTTGCTTTCGGCATGATAAATAATTGAAACATCGGCTTGCCCCTTCCTAGTATAAGAAATTGTTGGTTCTGGAATAATGGACAGATTATGTTCTTCATTCAAAGAATTAATTTCGCTGTTCATGGTTTATTCCCATTAAAAATGTCAGATGTTGGCCTGAGGACTAACTGCCGGCTGATCATAACGATTATTTTTTAAAACAGGCAGCAATGTGACTATTGCTAATCCAGCAAGGAAAATGCCAATTAACGCCGGGGAGCGATAGCCAAAACCTTGGTCGATGGCATAGCCGCCGCCCCATGATCCAACTACCACGCCAAGGCAAATCACTGAGGTATGCATGGTATTAATCAGCGAAGTATTTGGCGCTGCTTTAAATACACGTGAAGACATGGCTGGAGTGAGGGTAATACCTGTAAGTCCTAATACCATGACCGATATCAGCACTAATATTTTATTATCATAGAAGGTGTAAAGCCCAAATAGTGCAAATACTAGAACGACGCTACCGATAAAGACAACTTTAATCGGTGATTTATCAGCCAATCGGCCTACCAGGAAGTTACCAATTACAGTGAATGCGCCGTAAGCGAAAAGAATCGCTGGGATATATGAGCTATCAAAACCAACTGTTTTTTCAAAATAGGGAACGAAATAACTGAATGTCGCAAATGTCGCAGCAATAATAAAGAAGCTGGTGATAAATGCGCCCCAGATTGAACCATTTATAATGGAACCAAATTCGGCCTTAATGCTGCCCTTTGCCTCAGCTTTGAATTTGGGAACAATCAGTATAATGCCTATCCCAGCTAGAGCTGTTAGGACAATAATTAATGCGAAGGAGACCCTCCAGCCATAATATTGGTCAAGGATTGCCGAGATTGGTAGGCCAGCGACGGTTGCTATCATCATCCCTCCCAATACTATGGAGGCTGCAACGCCAAAGCGTTCTGGCGGAACCATTTTTGCTGCTGTTAACAGAGCAAAACCGAAGAAAGCTGCCGAAGATAATCCGGTCGCAAATCTGGCTATGGCTAACAGATCATAGGTTGCTGAAATCGTCGCGACGACTTGGGCGACAAGGAATATGCCAGTGATAGTCAATAATGCGGCTTTATTACTAAGTTTAACTAAGAATGTAGCAAGTAGCGGTCCGCCGAAAACCATTCCTAATGAGTAAATGGTAATTAGATATCCAACTTTAGGGATAGAAATACCTAGATCGGATGACATGGATGTTATTAATCCAGCCACCATGTACTCAGATGTGGTCATAGCAAATAGGGTAAAACCTAAGATGTATATTGCCGCTGGAAGTGGTTTGCTCATAAAAATTTCACTCAATGTGGTTAACAGTAATCAGATTAATACTCTCAATTGTTAGTTTTTGTAAATAAAATATGAATCATAATGGTTATGATTTTATTCACTAATAATTTTGTAATGTTTCTATAAGGTGCGTGTTAGGTTAGCGAGTTGCGATAGAGGTTTTATTTATTACTGCATCTTTAGTTAATCTAATAAATAGATAATGTTATTCATTTATTATCATTAAATTTCTGGTGAATATATAAACGTCTAAAAGGAAATAACAATGAGTGAACACGTGCAGGCGATCGTGAAATCTGATACCGGTGGTTTCAAACTCACCGAGGTGCCGCGGCCGATTAGAGAGACGGAGAGTGATATTTTAATCAGAGTAACCAACATATCGCTTAATCGCGGAGAGTTGGACTTTCCTTGGGAGTCAGATAAGCCTGTAGGGTGGGATGCGTTTGGTATTGTAGCTGAAACAAGCGCAGACGGTCAGGGGCCAAAAATAGGGGAGCGGGTATTAACATGGAGCTTTTCAGGCGCGTGGAGCCAATATCGCGTTGTTGATCGCGCCAATATCGCTAGCGTACCGGAAAGCATTGCTGCATCAGTAGCAGTAGCGTTGCCAGTTGTAGGCTTAACCGCTCTGCGTTCTCTTCGAACTTTAAACTTACAGCCGGTGCAGTCTCTGGCCGTTACAGGCGCAACCGGAGGTGTCGGCCATTTATTGGTTCAGTTGGCAAAGCATGCGGGTATAAAAGTCACTGCCGTGGCGCATAGCCCGCGAGGACTCGACTGGCTCCAAGCAAGCGAAGTCAAACCCGACGCGGCACTATTAGCAAGCGATTATCCTTTCAAGGGAACCTTTGACGCCCTGATTGATACCGTCGGCGGCGATTTACTAGCACATTTATTAGAGAATGTAGCGCCTGATGGTAAGGTTCTCATTCTTGGCGTTGCCTCAGGGCAAGCAGCGAGAATAGATACTTCAATTTTGGTATCACGCCGGATCGATCTTATTGCTTATAAGGATTATTCTCCGGCCCGAGAAGATTTAAGCATCTTGCTCAATCTCGTCGCGAATAAAGTAATTAAGGTTCACTCGAATAATATTGGCAGTTGGGATAGGGTTACTAAACAAGATTTCTTGCAACTCCTCGCTCCGGGCAAAGTCACACTCAGCGTGCCTCAGGACTAAATGCATTTATTTTACACTGCTCAACTATCTCTATGTCGCCACGTTAGGACATTGCAAAAGCGGTGGCGACATATCTTTATCTTTTAAATAATTACTCATTGATATTTAACTTATGGCAGAACTTTTGTATCTTGAGCAATAATGCTGCCTTGGTGTTTACACGAGGTCTAAATCACTGCGCAAGAGATGGAAGAGAAGATTTATGGATCTGAACGCGCTTAAAATTTTTATTAAGGTTGGAGAGACGCAGAGTTTTACTAAAGCCGCACAGGTATTGGGTCTGACCCAATCAGGCGTCTCCCGTGCAGTAGCCAGGCTTGAACAAGATCTTCGTGTGACCCTCCTTAACCGTAATACACACTCTGTCAGTCTGACTACGGACGGGATTTTCTTATATGAATCCTCCAGAAGTCTGATGCATGAAATGGATGAGGTTGGACAATCTATTACTGGAAGAACTGTATTCCCCGAGGGTGAACTTAGAATTACGACGCCTTCAGCCTATGGCCGATTGGTTATTATTCCTATACTAAAAGAGATCCTCGATAGATATCCTGCATTATCTATTGACGCCGTTATGACAGATCGGTTGGTTGATCTAGTGGAAGAGGGTTTTGACGCGGCAATAAGAATTGGTAGCGTACAGGATTCACGCCTTATCGCAAGAACCATCAAGCATCTGCGTTTTGTCACTGTTGCATCGCCGGAATATATAAACAGCTACGGTGTTCCTAAAGAGCCTGCGGCATTGGAGCAGCATAATTGTTTGGCGGTTAAAGCACAAAGGGCGGGGCGCAACACCAAGTGGTTTTATTATATTGGCGGAGAACAGCACTCTTTTGATATCAAGGGGAATTTAGTCGTTGATACTGCCGATGTACTGTTAGAAGCGGCACTCAGTGGAATGGGGATTGTTCAAATAATGGACTTTGCTGTCGGTAAATATTTGGACAATGGCAAACTAGTCGAGTTACTACCTGAATACTCGCAGGCTTCGATCCCACTATCATTAATTTATGCAAAATCCCGCCACCGTTCTCCAAAAATAAGTTCATTGCTTGCAGCATTCGGGTTAAATATTTGACCCGAAGTTGATGTAATTCCTCTCGTCATCTTTCCAGATAATTTGAATATTACGGCATGATTTATGGATAAGATTTAAAATATCCCATTTATGGATAAAAATGCATGAAGGATAGTGGGATTAGGGCTGAAGGTATAATTGGCAGTGTGTGAATTTTCGTGTCGCAACATGAATAGCTGACAGCAAATTTGGCTCCTCTGACTGGACTCGAACCAGTGACATACGGATTAACAGTCCGCCGTTCTACCGACTGAACTACAGAGGAATCGTGTGAACGGGGCGAATAATAGCGAGTGAGATTGTTGATAGCAAAGGTTTTTTAGCTTGAACAATCTGATGGGAGACAATTTGTGCAGACTGCGTAAAAACGCACGATATTCCGCCAATATTCATCAAATAAACTGAACCCTTAGGTTAAATAAATGAAATTTATTCTCATCCTGATAGGCGTAGAGTAAGGGTGTCGCTGCGCCATATCCTATCGGGATAGGCCGGAATCTGAGGATACTTTTACTATGAAAAAGATTGGCTTTTTATCGTTCGGCCACTGGACGCCTTCACCACAGTCAGCCACCCGTTCGGCGTCTGACGTGCTGCTTCAATCCATCGATCTCGCCGTGGCGGCTGAAGAACTGGGCGCAGATGGCGCTTATTTCCGCGTTCACCACTTTGCTCGCCAGCTGAGTTCGCCATTCCCGCTGTTGGCGGCCATCGGCGCAAAAACCAGTAAGATTGAGATTGGTACGGGCGTGATCGACATGCGCTATGAAAACCCGCTGTACATGGCTGAAAGCGCCAGCGCCGCAGACCTGATCTCCGGCGGGCGTTTGCAACTCGGCATTAGCCGCGGATCGCCGGAGCAGGTGATTGACGGCTGGCGTCACTTTGGTTTCCAGCCCACCGAGGGTGAAACCGACACCGATATGGCGCGTCGCCACACTGAAGAGTTTTTAGAAGTGATACGCGGGCAGGGTTTCGCCGAGCCGCATCCGCAGCCGATGTTCCCTAATCCACCGGGCTTACTGCGCCCAGAGCCTTATTCGGCTGGCCTGCGTGAGCGCATCTGGTGGGGAGCAGCAACTAATGCGACCTCCATCTGGGCCGCCAAGCTCGGGATGCATCTGCAAAGCTCGACCCTGAAATTTGATGAAACCGGCGAGCCGTTCCACATTCAGCAGGCGAAGCAGATTCGGGCTTACCGCGCCGCGTGGGCCGAAGCGGGGCATCAGCATGCGCCGAGAGTCTCCGTCAGCCGCAGCATTTTTGCGCTTATGAATGACCGTGACCGCGCCTACTTTGGTTCGAGCAGCAATGACGGCGACAAAATCGGCTATCTCGATGAGCAAACCCGCGCCATTTTCGGCCGCAGCTACGCCGCAGATCCCGAAACGCTGGTGAAACAGCTTAAACAGGATGAAGCCATCGCCGAAGCCGACACCATCCTGCTGACCGTCCCCAATCAACTGGGCGTGGATTACAATGTGCATGTGATCGAGTCGATCCTTAAGCATGTTGCTCCAGCGATGGGCTGGCGTTAGGGATAGATATTTAAGAAATGAAAAGCCTGCTCAGAGGGATTTGGGCTGGCTTTTTGATGCTTTTGGATATCGAGTTCAAAGGTGTTATCACCCGAGTAACGTCTTTGCGGATTAGCAGAGCATATAAAACCACAAAAACCAAAAAGCCCGCTTAAGTTTCCTTAAGCGGGCTTTTCTAACTGGGTTATTTTAAATAGAGTGAACTGTTAGAGTAATGATTCAAGTTTTTGCCTTGCGTGAGCGGTCAGGCGTTTGATACCGAGTAATTTAGCCATTTCAGTAATCCTGTTTTCTACACTGACATCCAGAGAAAGGGCGCGCAGTTCTTCGCAAGGGATAGCGTCGACCAACCGGATATCATTCTCCGTTGCTGGCAAGCGATAAGTATTCCAGTTAGTACGCTGAGCAGCAGATAACCAGACAAAATCCTCGCCATAGTGGTCTGTTGCAACGTGATATCGCTTATCAACCACTTCCATTACTCGCTCCCTGATCAACCTGCCTGCCCGGTTAAAACCATGTACTCGGGCAATTCGCTGTATTAAGGTAGTTTCGAGAATCGGTGATTCCGTTGTCACAACGGCGTCGATGAGACTGCTCAGAGTTTCGTTATATTGGGAATCATAAAAATTCTCCGCATTAATTCTCCCAATCCATTCCTGCAAATCACTGATCTTGTATTTATCAGCAGGGCTGCATTTTGCAAAGTCTGAGACAGCAGAGGAGGCATATTTAATGGCTGGTTGCGTTCTGTCAGCTTCATCATTTTCCTCTCCCGTTTGTCTGATGATTTCAACTGGCGCAGAAATTTCTTCATCATTTGCCACAGGTGCAATGAAGCTTGTAGCAGAAGGTTCATCTGCGGAAGTTGGATCGCAAATCACTTGAGTATGAAGTTGAATCTCCTCTTCCTCTTTTATCGCAGCTTCAACTTCAGCGACTCGTATCAATTCGTCTGCTCTGGAGGCTTCCAGCAAATTATTAATGGCGAAATCAAGTCGCTCAAGCGCACCTTCTTTATCAATCCACCATTCAGTAGACCATAGTCTGAGCAATTTCCATCCAAGGCCTTGAAGGATAGAGCTGCGAACTTTATCGCGGTCACGTGCAGTCGCCGCACTGTGATAAGTTGCACCGTCGCATTCGACGCCTACGAGATAATCACCAGGCTTATCTGGGTGAACAATACCCAAATCAATTCTGAATCTTGATACGCCAATTTGAGGAACGACCTGCCAGCCTTTTCGTCTCAGGCCGTTGGCAACAGCTTCTTCAAACGGTGAGTCATAGCCGCCGACAGAACCCCGTACGGCTTGTGCCAGTGCAACAGGGCCGCGATGGGCAAATTCGATAAAGTGTTTAAGATCCGCCACTGCTCGTGCACTGGTTCGGTTGAGATCGATAAGAGAAGGATCGAAGGAGCTGAATACCATCATTTCCTGACGCGCTCGGGTGATGGCAACGTTGAGCCTGCGCCAGCCACCATCGCGGTTAAGTGGGCCAAAATTCATCGACATTGTATTGGCACCCGGCTCTGTCGGACCATATCCAATGCCTAAAATAATCAAGTCACGTTCATCACCTTGAACAGTTTCGAGATTTTTAACAACCACAGGCTCTTCGCGTTCCGGCTGGAAGAAAGGCTCAATCTGAGGATGTAGTTGACGGGCACGGTCAAGCAGGTCACTAATGAGTTTTTGCTGCTCAGTGTTCAGAGTGATAATACCAATCGTTCTGCCCGATGAGATGAAGCTTTTGTCCGTTAGACGTTTTACAGTTTCTGCGACTATAGCTTCTGCCTCTGCCTGGTTATGACGGCCTTTACCTTTGGAATAAACTCCTTCGACTTTTTTCCAGTGGACAGCACTTTGCTTAGTTTCGGATGCAGGGAAGGTAATCAGATTACTGTCGTAATAACGGTGGTTTGAGAACGTAATTAGACTTTCATGGCGACTACGATAGTGCCAGTTAAGTCTGTGGTTATAGAGACCCGCAGCCAGGCATTCATCCAGAATGCTTTCCATATCTTCTTCAGTATCATCGTCAGTTTCATTTGCAGCACGATTGAAGAAACTGGTCGGAGGCATTTGCCGCGGATCACCAGCGATGATTACTTGTTTTCCTCGAGCCATTGTGCCGATAGCATCCCATGGCGATATCTGCGATGCCTCATCAAAAATAACCAGATCAAACAACGCCTGATTAGACGGTAAGAATTGGGCGACAGATAGAGGGCTCATGAGCATACATGGAGCAAGCTTTGACATGGCATCGCCCATTTCAGCCGCCATTTGTCGCACTGGTTTATGACGACGTGACTTTTGCAACTCATGCTTGAGCAGGGCAAAACCCCCGTGCTTTGCTGTCTCAATCTTAGCCGGTATTGCTCCGCTAAGACGTGCACGGATATAACGAACGGTCAACTTGGCGAGGTGATCAATGTGATGACGATAAGTCTCAATATCGTTCATGTGTTCAGCGGGCACAAAATTATGCAGCGCCGGCTCTGAATCAATCATCCAAGAAGCAAACCAGCGGCAGTAAGCTGTTTCAAAAATCTCGGTCGCGCTTTCTGAAGAATCTAGATATGAGAGTGTATTAAGCATTGGCGACAAGCCCTGAGAAATGGCTTCTTCCCGGACACGGCACCAGTCGCTCCATGCTTTAAGTCCTCCCTGATGTTGAGTTATGCCCGATGCACATTCCCGAAGTTGGGCAAGTGACGGATTTTCCTCTGAAGGTTTTATCAGCTGACAGAATCGTGTTTTTGTCTCATTCAACTCATATAACGCAGCACGAAGATTTTGGGTTAACGCGGCGACTATCCCCTGAGGACCCAGTAGATCGTTAGCATCAATGAGCAGTGTTTTGACTGCTGCTCGAATCTCTACGAGTTGTTGTGGCGTAGAGGCAAAGCTTCCCAGATCGTTGCGAATATCTTCGGCTATTGCCAAAGTATTTTGTAATCTTACTAAATTCGTCTTTAAGCCATCCCATCCCGGCAATGCCGTCGTCATTGCATCTATGGTGTTAAGGCGCTGCAATAAAGACTGAAGCGTAACGATGATGGGCAGATCCTTCGACAAATCTGGGGAAGAGCTCAATGAGTGTTGGGCAACAAAGCCTACAATTACTTGCTTACGAGCACGGGTTGCTAAGAACCAGAATTTCTTATCAGCTAGCTCAAGGGAATTCTTAATTTGCTGAACGTTCACGTATTGCCAGCTATTATCAGAATAATCTACGGACAACTGGGCTTTAATCGCCTCTAACTCTTTTAAGACACCGATTGCAGTGTGGGCGGATTCAATAAGTTCGCTGGAATTTGGAGTGAACATAAAACTGAGGTTAATACCGCCAGCTTTAGACAGTAATTCGCAGAATGAGGTCAGTTGCTTGAGTTCGGCTGGTTCTCTCGAACCAAGAATAATCCCCGTCGCTTTTAACAGTTTATCGGCAGCATCATCGAGTTTATAAATTGAATCAGGAAGTGCTTTTGCCTCTGTAAGCAGTGATGATTGCCACCCATTTGTCCAGTCTGTTTGTGCAATCAGATCAAAGTGAGCACCATACTGTTTACTGGCGTCACGGTTCAATTGCAGACGCTTAGTAATCTGCCTGAACTGTTCCATTTGCTCCGGTGAATGGAGTGTATTTGCTGGCCATGTGAAATGCGGAGTTGCTTCAGTGGCGTCTTTGATGACTCGCCCCATAGCCTGATGCAATGAGAAACCATTTGGCCAGCGTAAATGCAGCAGACGGACGACTTCGTTGAGTTTGTCTCGAAGGTTTTGGACCTTACTTGTTTCTTCTTCCCATTCTCTGGTTGTCAGCATGTCGCGTGTATCCCAAGCGCGTTCAAGCTGCTTAAGAAAATCAATCTTTGAAGTTTTGCTGGAATGTAGTTCAAGACAAAACTCACCCAATCCTTGAGATTCCAGTCTACGATACACTACGTCCAGTGCTGCTTTTTTCTCCGCAACAAATAATACACGTCTACCAAGTGCGAGATTGTGCGCAATCATATTTGCTATTGTTTGCGATTTACCGGTTCCGGGCGGCCCATCAAGGACAAAGTCACGTCCTTTGGCTGAGGCGACAACGGCGGCTATTTGCGATGAGTCTGCTGGCAATGGAAGGAAAAGGTCTTGCGTATTAACTGCATTATCAAGCTCATCGACGCTGATAACTTCTCCGCTTTTTTCGAGTACGACATTTTCTTTGCCGCGTTCAATAAGATATTTAACTAGCGGGCTGTCCATTAACTGAGGTGAGCGGTCAATGAGGTCTTTCCACATCAGGTATTTGGCGAAGGAAAATGTGCCGATAACGACGTCCCGAGTGACTTCGAAACCAGGAATATCACGCACTGCACGGCGTACCTGATTCCAGATCCCGTCCACATCAATACCACTTTCGTCGGTCGGTAATTCACCGTCCAGTCCGGTAATTGTCAGGGCGAAATCATTACGAAGCAGCTCCAGTAATGTCAGGTTGAAGCGGGGTTCTTCTTCCAGTAATCGCATGGTTACGCCTGAAAGGGCGCTTCTACGATCAAGCTGAATTGGCAGTAAAATGAGCGGCGCAGAATAACACTTAGGATCATCTGCTGATTTCTTCCATTTCAGGAAACCGACCGCCAGAAAAAGCGTATTTGCTCCACCTTCTTCCAAATCGCTTTTTGATTTGCGATAGAGATCAATTAGAGTTGACTCAAGTCGTTCCTTCTCAAGTGATGAGACTACTTCGCCGCGTTCAAGCGCAAGCTGGACAAACTCATCCTGCAGATTTTCATGTGTCTGCTGCTGATATAATTCAGCGTCACGAATCCCCATTTCGAGATCTGGCAAAGATACGATTCGAAGGCGTTTACCCTCTGCTAGTTTATCTTCGAGATACCCCGGGTTACTGCATACCAATTTTATGCCTTTGGCACTTTCTGGCAGATGTAAGAGCCTATTACGTGTTGTTAAATCTAAAAGCTTACGCTGCCATTGAACCAGACGGCTGGCAGATTCTTTGTCTTCGGAGGTTTCGACATCAAGGTCAAACGAAGGCAATAACGGCGCATCTTCAAAACCGTGCGATATAATTTGTTCTGAGTCGCGATCGCCTGAGACTGCGCTAGTACCTAGCGCGAGAGGACGAATTTTCTGCATCCGGGCGCGGCGTGTATCTATTGCCGCATGGAATTTGTCCTCAGTAAAATGCTGCAATGCTTCTTCAGAAGCTTGAGTAAAAGAGGCTGGATGAGCTTTAGTTGCCAGTGTTGTTTCAAATACAACCATTTCTTTCAGGTCGATGCGCTTTCTTACTGCTGACACATCTTCAGTCACAAGTTGTGCAAATTCTTGCGGCTGCAACCATAAGCCAACAAAAGCATGTCCTTCGGTCAGAAATACCAGTGAATTGAGGCCCAGTTGCTCTAATGCGGATGCAAATAATAACGTGGTATCCAAACACGTTGCGACTTTGCCCTCGACAATTGCACCAGGTGTACGAATTTTCTGACCGTTACGCTCAAAGCTAGCGGGGGGGAGGGCGTAGCTGATATTCAGATTACAGATTGCAGTCCAAAGGGCAGATGCTATCTCCCACACACGAGTTCTGGATTTACTTTCATAGCCATCAAGCCCTTCGTTTTTGCCTGCGCTTCTAAGAACATCTGATGTTGCTTTAAGAATCCGGTCTATGGCGGGGTCATTTGGCATAATAAAAGAGGGCAGCAATTCAACCATTCCGTCTCCGCCCCATTCATTTTTTGCCAAAGCTTCAAGGGGATAATGAGCCGTGAATAAATCTTCTTCACCCTGCCGTAAGGATATTGTGACTTCACAAACGACACTTTCAGTTAATTCGGAGAGCCATTCTGCATTAAGCTTTACGTCCCGCTCGCGGATATCGAGCGATGAGTTTGGAAGAAGACGATCAATTTTCCATTGTTTTGCTTCCAATACTGCAGGTGATGTTTGCAGCTGTAATGTTAAATTCTGGAATGTTTGATCAGATTCATTATGCAAGACAATTTCGCGTAATAGAGGAACCGCATTCTGATGTGATGTGAACCCCAGTTTATGCGCGACACTAACTTGTGCCTTAATACTCATATAAATGCTTCTCCAATAAGGAAAATCACTAAAGCATTTAAATAAGATCAACGCCTAGTGATTAAGACATCAGGTTTAGAAAGGGCGTTGGTTAGGTTCAAAAGTGAAGAAAGGCTACAGTAGTTAATTCTGCTAATCATTTGCCTGAAGTATGAGAGAAAGTCAGCAAATACAGGCAAAACATGCCTTGTCTACAGGTAGACCACACGCCCTTAGGAATAATCTCAGCTTCCCAATACATTAAAGTATTAAGCGAATCTAATCTACATGCTTCTGAAATATACTCCTTTATTCATTTCAATCGTATTAGTAGTGAGCAATTCTCAAAGGGGGCTTATTTCTATCCTGAACATGGTTTATTGCATTTCTGCTGCCGCACATAAGTAAAGTGGTCAGCAGAGTAAATGGCTCAGTCTAGCCAGTTAGGGGTTAATTTCAGATGTAGGGGGAAAACCGCAGTATTAGAAATGCCACAAAAACCAAAAAGCCCGCTTAAGTTTCCTTAAGCGGGCTTTTCTAAATTTGGCTCCTCTGACTGGACTCGAACCAGTGACATACGGATTAACAGTCCGCCGTTCTACCGACTGAACTACAGAGGAATCGTGTGAACGGGGCGCATGATATCTAGAGCCCCGCGAGGTGTCAACGGCAAAATGGCGCTATTTGACTGACTGTTCAGCAACTGAGCAAAAAGGCCCGAAAAGTGCAAAAAAGGTGTTCCGAGGTCACAGTTTTAGCGCTGATTAAGCGTCGCACGGCTGGTTGCGAAGCAGCCTTGCTAGCGGGTCTTGTTTGTAAAAACGGCTAAAATGGCCGTAAACCAACGGGAAGCGGCTCGAAAGCAGTTCTGGCGCACTGAAGAAGTACTCAGAAAGCACCGCGAAACACTCGGCCGGGTCGCTGGCGGCGTAGGCGTCCATGCTGGCGGCTTCTTCGCCCACCATATCGATCTCATCCTGCAAGTTTTCCATTGCGGCGTGCAGGTCATGCTCCCAAGCCACCACGTCGCGCAGCGGAATAGGGGGAATGCCGCTGACTTCGCCGCCGTTGCGCAGGTCGAGTTTATGCGCGGCTTCGTGGATGATCAGGTTGAAGCCCGAGGTGTCGAAGGAGTCTTCGATATCCTGCCAGTTGAGCACAATCGGACCCTGATCCCAGCTCTGGCCGGAGTGTACTTGCGAACCCGCGTGGACCAGCCCGTTGTCATCTTGCCATGGGGTATCTACTACAAAGGGTTCGGGGTAGAGCAAGATCTCGTGGAAGCCGTCGAGCCACTCCGCGCCAAGTTCCATCACCGGCAGGGCGAACAGCAGGGCGATACGCGCCTGCATCTGCTCGTTCAGCTCAATGCCTTGCAGCGGCACCAGCCGTTTTTGGCTCAATAGCTGACCGGCGACTTTTACCAGACGCTGGCGCTCTGGCTCGTCTAGCGAGGCAAACAGCGGAATATCCAGCGCGTCTTGCCACTGTTGCCACTTGTCGGTCTGAAGCTCATTCGATTTCCACGGCCACTTGATCATCGTCTTGCTCGCAAAGTGAACATTTAAATTCATACCCAATTTCAGTCTGTCCACCGAGTATTCAATCAGTTACGGCGGCAAATGTCTGTGACTAAAACCACGTTACGCCTTGCCAAGGGTTATCGGCGCAGGAGAATCGGACTGCAACCACTGTTTGGAGAACGCTTCAGGCGGCACGGGTTTACCGAAGAAGTAGCCTTGGAAGAACTCCAAATGATACGGCGTTAAGTAATCGACTTGCTCCTGCGTCTCAATCCCTTCCGCCACTATCACCATATCTAGCCTTTTGGCTAAATCAATCACGTTATCGACGATATGCCCGGAAAGCGCGTCAGTGCCGATGCGGCCGATGAAACTCTGGTCAATCTTCAAAAAGTCGATATGGAATTTTTGTAAGTAGGTCAGGCTGGAGTGGCCGGTGCCGAAATCATCCAGCGCGATAGACACCCCAAGGCGACGCAGAGCTTTGAACAGGCTGTCGGTGATATCGCTTGGCTCAATCAGTTCGCGCTCGGTCAGCTCTAGCACCAGATTAATCTTTTTGCCTTTGAAAGCGTCGAGGAAGGTCTTGCAGTCCTCAATCAGGCTTAGGTCTTTGAAATGGCTGGCACAAATGTTAAAGCCAAAATGGAAACCGTCCGGCAGGGTCGACAGGCGCGGGGCGAAATACTCGTGAGTCTGGGTCATTAACTGGCGCGTCATCTCGACAATCATCCCGCTCCCTTCGGCCAGCGGAATAAACTGGTAAGGCGGCACCAGCCCGGCCTGCGGATGCTGCCAGCGCATTAACACTTCACAACCGGTGAGCTGGTAATGGGTGCCATCGACCACCGGTTGGAAGTAGGGGACAAACTCGCGGTTGGCGACGCTGGCTTTGAGGATAGCCAGAGGCGTGCCGACGCGCCCCAGCAGCATATAGGTCATCAGCCCCATGAATATGCCAAGCAGCGGGAACAGCAGCAGGCTGAATGGCGAGTAGTCGAGCACATAACGCCAGTGGTTAGCATGTTGCACTAACAGGGCGAGTTGATAGGGATAACGGGCGGAATCGACATGCAGGCGCGTGCCTTTAAGGTTGTCATTGCCGGAATGCACTTTGCCGAGATGGTCCATCCACTGGTCGCCGATGCGAATAATCAGCGAGGAGCGGGTACTGAGCAGGTCGAGGATGTTATGCATATAGTAGCCATCCACGCCAATCAGAATGCTGTTGTCGCCATGTTGCTGGCGGTAGGCGATCAGCGGGTGCTGCGGGGTGACCGCGTTGCCGGTCATCAGGAATAGCTTGCCGCCGACATATTGCTGGTCATTAATCGCGCCCTCTTGCGGGCCGAACAGCGCGGTGCAGTAGATGGTGTCGCCGCTCGCCAGATTGACCGTCCGCACGTTGGGAACAATAGCAATCTGGCGGCGCATCTCCAGCACCACGTCGCGGCTGCAGGCTTGCCCCAGATAGGGCTGTAAGGCGGTGGCGGCCTGATCGGCGTTATCGAACATCTTATCAATCTGTTTTAGGGCCTGCTCCAAACGCTGCTGCCCGTCTTGTTGCAGCCCCTGCGAGGTCTGCCACGACACGGAGGCCACGCCAAGCGCGACGATCAGCAGGAAAATCAACACTGACGCGGCGATGCGGATATAGGGTCGAATGATTTTGGCTCTTAGCAAAATGAAGAGTCCCGTGGTGAAAATGGAGCGGCGAAGTAATAGGCTAAATATAACCTATTACGTTTAAAACTGTTTTTAAAAACAGACAAATATGGTGTTTCTGCGCGCACATCTGGTTTAGATCAAGGGTCTGTTACACGAGGGTTTACATTCTTAAGATTTCTTTGGTGGCTTATACTTTGTAGGATTTGTTTTTAGGCGGCTGCTTGGCCGCGATGATTTAAGGATTGAGTGATGCCTTCCCGATTGAAACTTCTTCTTCCTGCCGCATTTTGTTCCCTGTTATTCAGCCCGCTGGCGATGGCCGATACCCCCTCTTATGGCCCGCAGCTCGAGGGTTTTACCTATCCTTATCCGTTGAAGCACTTCTCCTTTAACTCGCAGGGCGAAACCCTGCAAATGGGTTATATGGATGTCGCGCCGGTCGGCCATAAAAATGGTCAGACGGTAGTGCTGATGCACGGCAAGAATTTCTGCGGCGCGACCTGGGATGACACCATTAAGGCGCTGGCAGGCAAGGGCTACCGAGTCATTGCCCCGGACCAGATTGGTTTTTGTAGCTCCACCAAGCCGGGCGATTACCAGTACAGCTTCCAGCAATTGGCGACCAACACCCATGAACTGCTGAAAAGCCTGAATATCAAGAAAGCGGTGATTGTCGGCCACTCAACCGGCGGCATGCTGGCGACGCGCTACAGCCTGATGTTCCCGAATGAAGTCTCGAAGCTGGTGATGGTCAACCCGATTGGGCTGGAAGATTGGAAAGCCAAGGGCGTGCCTTATCGCACGGTGGATCAGTGGTATGACCGCGAGCTGAAACTCTCGGCCGATAGCATCCATCAATATGAATTGACTACCTATTACGTCAATAAATGGAAGCCGGAGTACGATCGCTGGGTGGACATGCTGGCGGGGCTGAATAACGGGCCGGGGCATAAGCTGGTGGCGTGGAACTCGGCGCTGATTTACGACATGATTTTCACCCAGCCGGTGGTCTACGAGTTTAAAGACCTGAAGGTGTCGACCACGCTGATGATTGGTACGTCCGACACCACGGCGATTGGCAGTGATATCGCGCCGCCTGCGGTGAAAGCCAAACTTGGCCATTACAATGTGTTGGGCAAGCAAACCGCCAAGCTTATCCCACACGCCAAGCTGATTGAATTTAAAGGGCTGGGCCACGCGCCGCAGATGGAAGAGCCGGAGAAATTTAACGCCGCGCTGCTGAAAACCTTAGCGCAATAAAGAACCCGCGCGGCGAAGCCGAAGCCTACGCCGCGCGACTTCACCTTCTAATTAGCCGTCTTGCATTCACCTAAAATATTCAACTGCGGGTCCAGCTCGTGGGTCTGCACGTTCATCGCGTCCAGCACGGTGTGGAATAAATTATCCTGCGACACTTCGACATTTTTACCTTTGCCCTGTAAACATGGCAGGTTGATGCGATTAGCGCTAGCGTAGCCCGGCGATAGCCAGAACAGCATCGGCACGTGGGTCTGTTCTGCCGGCGCCACGCTGTAAGGCGTGCCGTGCAGATAGAGGCCATTTTCCCCCAGCGACTCGCCGTGGTCCGACAGGTAAATCACCGCCACGTTGTAGCTGTCCTGATACTGTTTGGCCTTTTCAATCACCTGAGACACCACGTAATCGGTGTAGCGCAGCGTGTTGTCATAAGTGTTGATCAGCTGTTCGCGCGAGCAGTTTTCAATATCGCTGCGCGGGCAGTCGGGTTTGAACACTGCAAACTCCGGCGGGTAGCGTTTGAAGTAGGTCGGCCCATGACTGCCAATCAGGTGCAGGCCAATCAGCCGGTTTTTGCCGTCGCGCTTGATGTCGGCGTCGAGGTTATCCAGCAGCGCCATGTCGTAACAGGTGTCGCCGTCGCACTGTTTGTTGTCTTTGGCGGTGCTGATAATGACGTTTGGCACCCGGTCGCACACCCCTTTGCAGCCTTCATCGTTGTCTTTCCACGACACGGACACCCCGGCGCGTTGCAGGATATCCAGCAGCCCCTCGCTGTTGCGCGCTTTATTGTTGTTGAAGTCGACGCGTTTCATATTGGAGAACATGCATGGCACCGAAACTGCCGTGGCGGTGCCGCAGGAGCTGGTGTTGTTGAAGTAAATCACGTCAGGGATTTTCTGCGTGAAGGCGTTGGTAGGCTGGCTATAACCGCCGGAAGACTGATTCTGCTCGCGCGCCGTCTCGCCAATCACTAAGAACATCAGGGTCGGCTTTTGCGCCGGTTGCTGCACCAGCTTGGCATCTTCGCCAATTTTCTCAAACGGCCCGTTGTGCGTGAAGTAGCGATGGTTGTAATACTGGAAGGCGCTGTAGAGGTAGTTGGTCGGCACGATCTCCAGATTCAGCGTGCGGTTGCTGCGGCCCACCGAGGCATAATCTTTGTAATACACCCCGGCTACGGCGGCGACCACCAACAGTGACAGCAGCATGGAGAGCAGGCGCACACCGAGGCGGCGCAAAGCAGATTTCGGGTAGCTCACCTGCGTGAAGAACAGCAGCACCGCAGGCAGCAGGCCGGTGAACAGCACCCACAGCACCACGGAGAGGTTGAGGTAAGAAGAGGCTTCGCTCTGCTGTGTCTCAACAATGTTCTCAATCATCCCACGGTCAAACACCACCTGATACTTGAGCATGGCGTAGCTGGCCAGGGCGCTTATCGGCAGAATGACAATAAAGAAAGGTTTAAGTAATGGCCGAAAGCTAAACGGCGTGAAGACGAAATTCAGCGCGACAAACAGCACCAATGGAATGGTGAGAGCAAAGCCCAGATTGTAGGCTGGCAGCGCGTTAAGTATCCGGTAGAAGTGCAATAAAATGGGGAAGTTAACGACAAAGGTAAAATAAAGACTCAATAACAAAGTCAGCCAAAGATAACTGACTTTTGGAATAAAATTACGCAAGAAGTGCTCCAACGAAAAGGGTCGATGCCGGGGAAATTCAACAACTGAATGTCTCATCCTGACATCACCTTAACGATGCAAGCTTAAGAAAGCCTTAACCTGCCTGCGCAGTCACTCCGTGGGCCTAAAGTTCATAAAATAAATAAAATATATAACCGTCTTTTGGTGGCGCAAGTCCGTATGCTCAGTGGCTCGCACGGCCTGTAAACCTCAGCCGCCGTGCCATCTGCGTGCTTTCTGAATGCCTTCTGTTTTTTCAGCGCGACATCGATTTATGTCAGTTTTCTTGCTTAAGAAAGCATGTCTCAGAGGCCCGTTTTATCGGCCTCTGAAGGAGTAAGCGTTGATTTCCAATTCTGCCATTGTGGCAACTCAGGCCATTATTTCCCCCGGCGCGGTGATTGGCACGGGAGTGCGCATCGGCCCCTTTTGCCTGATTGGCGAACACGTCGAGATAGGCGAGGGGACGGTGGTAGCCTCCCACTCGGTAATAAACGGCCATACGCGCATTGGCCGCAATAACCACATAGGGCGCTTTTGCTCGATTGGCGAAGTGAATCAGGATTTGAAATACCGCGGCGAGCCGACGCGAGTAGAGATCGGCGACGATAACCAGATTGGCCGCAACGCCACTATTCATCGCGGCACCCAGCAGGGGACGCAGGTCACCATTATCGGCGACCGAAATCGACTGCTCTCCAATGTTCACGTTGGCCACGACTGCCTGATTGGCAGCAGCACCGAGATTGGCAATAACACTGCCCTTGCCGGGCACGTGGTGCTGCGAGACTTTGCGCAGGTTGGCTCAATGTGCGCCATTCACCAGTTTTGCATTATCGGCTTTTCGGCGCTGATTGCCGATCAATCGTGCGTGGTGCAGGACATCCCGCCGTTCGTCTGCGCCAGCGGCAACCGCGCCGTGCCGCAGGGGCTGAACCTGTTGGCGGAAGCCTATTTATCCATTGATAAACAGCAGCAGGCGGTGATGCGCCGGGTGTATGAGCAGCTCTATCACTGCGGTATGGCGATTGAAGCGTTGAAGGTTGAAGTGCAGCGCCTGAGCCAAACTCACCCCGCGCTGCATTGTTTTGAGGATTTCTTCGCGCTGTCCACTCGCGGCATCATTCGCTGAAGCCGCGAGTGAGGCAGGCTATCAGGCTTCCAGCGCCAGCAGGGCGAAGGTTGCCAGCCAGTGTTGGCCCATGTAGTCGGTATCGAGGTGGTCCAGCGCGCTGTCTAAATGTTGCTGGGCGCTTTCACGCAGCGGCGCGATACGCGGGTCACCCGAGGGCAGGGCCGCCGCCAGCGAGCGTTGGCACCACGCGCGGCTGAGATTCAGCCCGTCCAAATGACCAATCTTGCCGTCAGTTCGGTCAGTGACCGTGGCGGGCACAAACAGCGTTTGCGGCTGGCGCTGGGCCAAATCCGGTAAGAAGTCACTAAACCACTGTGAAAACTCGGCCTGCGGCAACACGCGACGCATTAATTCGGCTTCCATCAAAGACGGCGATAAGAACTCGTCGCCGCCCGGCTCCCAAGCCTGACAGTTCACGTCCAGCAAATGCCAGCGTTTTGCCGCCTCTTCGATTTGCGCGGTTAAGCCGTGATTCCCCACGCTGCGCGCATACTCAAGGGCCAGCGACAGGGCAAAGGCGGTGTTGAAATGGCTGCCGACGCGCAGTGGATAGGTCGCTTTTGGCAGGAATTCACAGAAGGCCTGCTCGAAGAACTGGGTCATCGGCGCGAGGGTTTTCGCCCAACCGGCGGCCTGTGGCAGCGTCATCGCATTTAACTGCTGCACCAGTCGCAGGAACCACGCCCAGCCGTAAGGTCGCTCGAAACCTTTATGCTGCGGCTGCTGCAAATAGGCCATCTCCCCGGCGACGTTTTCCGCCGTGAAGTGCTGCTCAACAATGGCAATAATCTGCCCGGCCTGCGGCAGCTCGGGGTATTTGTCGATTAAGCGCAGCAGCAGCCAGTAGCCGTGAACGCAGGAGTGCCAGTCATAGCTGCCGTAGAAAATCGGGTGCAGCTGGCGCGGAGTTTTGGCATCTTCTGGCCCGCTCATGGCGTGCATCAGCTTATTGGGGAACTCGCGGTTCAGATGGTCCAGCGCCATCAGGGCAAAGCGGGACGCCATTTCTGGCGTCAGTTGCATGGTCATTTTAGGTCTCTCCGTGGTGGGCGGTTAGAAGCGGAACACGAAAAAATACATCAGCGCGGTGTTCACCAACAGCAAGAGTGCGCCGGTCAGCCACTGCGCCTTAATGACGCCGTTTTTATCCTGAAGCTCAAGCAGCGCGGCGGGCACGATGTTGAAGTTGGCGGCCATTGGCGTCATCAGCGTGCCGCAGAAGCCGGACAGCATGCCGATAGCGCCCATAATTGCCGGATTCCCACCCAACTGATTGACGATCAGCGGCAGGCCGATACCCGCGGTCATCACTGGGAAGGCCGCGAAGCCGTTACCCATGATCATGGTAAACAGCGCCATGCCGAAGGTGTAAGCCACGATAATCGCCAGCGGCGAACCCAGTGGAATAATGCTTTTCACCAAGTCGGCTACCACGCCGCCGACGCCCGCCAGAGCAAACAGCGCGCCCAGCGCGGCGAGCATTTGCGGCAAAATCGCCGCCCAGCCCACGGTGTCCATGGTCTGCCCACCGGCCTTAATGGCTTTCAGCGGCGAGTCACGCAGCATCACCAGCGCCACGATAAAGGCGACCAGCGTGCCAAGCACCAGTGAGATAAGCGTGACGTTTTTGGCTTCCACCAGACCGCTATTTTTTAGCGTCAGGGTACCAACCAGCGTCACGATAGGGATCAGCAAGGCAGGAATGAACAGCTTGTTGCCAAAGTGCTTGGCACCGGCTTCGCGTCTGGCGGTAGCTTCCGGCTGGTCGTTGTCCGACTTGCCTTTGCCCAGCTTGCCGGTCCCGGCAATCACCGCCAGCAGGATAGCCATACAGCCGGTGACGAAGTGCGGCAGCTCGCCGCCGAACAGGAAGGTTATGCCATAAACTCCCCAAAACAGGGCATTGACCAGACGGCGGTTATTGGTTTTGTCGTACAGATTGAAAATGGCGTAGGCGCAGAACATCAGGCCCGCGAGGATATAAACCGATTCTAATTTGATCATTTGGCTACGCCTCCGTGCTGGGCATCAAAACGCTTGGCCAGCGAGCGATCCAGCAGCCACAGGCGAATAAAGTGAATGATCAGCGCGGCGATGGCGGTCGGGATGGCCCACACCGACAGGTGCAATGGCTCGACGAAGATGCCGTTTTGATCCAAGAAGCCTTTGATCAGCAGAATAGATTGCACGGCGATGAAGATATCTTCGCCGAAGAACACCGCGACGTTATCCACGGCGGCGGCGTTCGCGCGGATTTTCTGCCGCACGTCATTAGGTAAATCGCCGTACTTGGTGACCGCCGCGGCTTCTGCCATCGGCGCAATCAGCGGGCGCACCATCTGTGCGTGGCCGCCCAGCGAGTTCAGCCCCAGCGCGGCGGTGACTTGGCGCAGGAAGAAGTAGAGCATTAACACGCGCCCGGTGGTGGCGGCGTGAATTTTAGAGATAAGGTCGCGTGCGCGCTCTTTCAAGCCGCTGCGCTCGAGGATGGCGATCACCGGCAGCGTCAGCCAAATCAGCCCCATATAGCGGTTCTCGGTAAAGGCTTTACCGAAGGCGCTGATGATATCTACCGTGTGCATACCGCCCGCCGCGCCGGTGGCGATCCCGGCAATGGTCACCACTAAAAGTGGATTGAAGCGCAACGCAAAGCCCAGCACCACGATTGGGATGCCTATTAATACCCACATATTTTCTACCCCTGTTGTCTGTAATCTGTGATTGAACTCGACGTCCTGTCTTTATATTTTTTAAGCTGCGCGCCGCTGTCTAAATAACCACAAAATAACCTTGAGTTATAAAGTAGACCAGTGAGGAATAACGCTCAGCTTTGTTCGGAAAGTACCAAGCAGTTCGGCGCAGCGCAAGACTGTGAATTAAGAACGGGCAGGACAACAGGGAGGAAAATAAGCGAGTCTAAGATAAAGAGCAGGCTAATTAACTGGGTGTTTTATTTAGCGTGGAATATTGTGCGGAGTGATAAGTTTAGATCAGTGAATTAACCCCGCGAGATAGGTTGCGGGGTTAATGAACAATAAGCTGATAGCTAAGGCTTATTCGTCGTCTTCGTCGCCGTAATATTTCACGCCGAGTTTAATCAGGTCGCGGCCCTGAGCCTTGCGGTGCAAGTTGCTGTCGCGCAGCGAGTAAACGCAGCCACAATACTCTTGCTGATAGAAGCGTTCGCGCTTGCTGATTTCAATCATGCGCGCCGAGCCGCCTTTCTTACGCCAGTTATAGTCCCAGTAGACCATGCCCGGATAAGGTGCCGCCGCGCGATCGCCGCAGCCGTTAATCTGCTTCATGTCTTTCCAGCGGGAGATACCCAGAGAGCTGGAAATGGCGCTGAAACCATGTTCGAAGGCGTACAGTGCGGTGCGCTCGAAACGCATATCAAAACACATGGTGCAGCGAATGCCGCGCTCAGGCTCGTTTTCCATGCCGCGCGCGCGTTCAAACCAATTATCGGTGTCGTAGTCGGCATCAATAAAAGGAATGCCGTGCTGTTCGGCAAAGCGCATATTCTCTTCTTTGCGCAGGGTATATTCTTTTTGCGGGTGAATATTCGGGTTATAGAAGAAAATGGTGTATTCAATGCCAGAGGCTTGAATGGCTTCCATCACTTCACCGGAGCAGGGCGCGCAACAGGAGTGAAGCAGTAATTTGTCATGCCCGTTAGGCAGGGACAGTTTTTCTCGGATCAGTTCGGACATTTCTTCGCCTGTTACTAAGATTTTCTTTATCGAAATAGAATCATCATGATGATTGATGCCTATGATAAAAGACAGTGCGCCACTGTCAAAAATTTCTTATTGATATTTCGAACGCCGACTTGAGTCATAAATAACGATGTTATGCTAAAAGCAGGGATGTTGGCCGAGTACGGCGCAATGCCCAGCACTTGAATGTTAAGGACGCAGACAATGCAGTTAATGAAATCACACCATATCCGCTGGCTAAGTCTCTTTATCGTGATGGGGGGGCTGCTGCTGATCCTGCCTCTGCACCTGTTGGCATGCTTTATCGCCGGATTTGTGGTGTATGAACTGGTTAATGGATTAACGCCGCATTTCCAAAAAATCATCAGTGGCGATCGCGCCCGCTGGCTGGTGGTGGCGCTGATTAGCACCATCGTGGTGAGCGTGTTAATCCTCGCTATCGCCGGGATTATCGACTTCCTGATGGATGATATTAAGAACCCGGTAGCCTTCAACGCCATGGTTTCGCGCCTGCTGAGTGATGCTCAGGGCCGCATTTCGCCAGTCATGTTGCACTATCTGCCTGCCAATATAGAAGAGCTACAACGCCAGTTCCTGCAATGGGTTCGCGAGCACGTCGCCATGATCCAGACGGTCGGCAAAAACGCGGCACACGCCTTTGTCACCATGCTGATTGGTATGATTCTGGGCGCGATTATCTCCCTGCAACGCCCTGACAAAGAGAGCCAAGACGCCCCGCTGAAAAACGAGCTGCTACAGCGCGTTCGCCTGCTGGCCAAGGCGTTTCGCAACGTAGTCTTCGCCCAGTTCCAAATCTCACTGATTAACACCGTGCTCTCCGGCGTGTTCCTGTTCGGCATTCTGCCACTGTTTGGCATTCACCTGCCGCTGGCGAAAACGCTGGTGGCTTTCACCTTTATCTGCGGCCTGCTGCCGGTTATCGGCAACCTGATTTCCAACACGGTGATTTTCATCGTCGGTCTTTCTGTGTCGCTGTGGGTGGGCGTTGGGGTGCTGGCGTACCTGATAGTGATTCACAAAGTGGAGTACTTCCTCAATGCGCGCATTGTCGGCACGCGCATTAATGCCAAGTCGTGGGAAGTGCTGCTGGCGATGCTTATCTTTGAGTCCGCCTTTGGCCTGCCGGGCGTGGTGGCAGCGCCGATTTACTACGCGTATTTGAAGAGCGAACTGAAACAAGCCGAGCTGATTTAACGCCTTACGGCATTATTTCTCTCCGAACCAAAACTTGTCATATTTCCCCAAGGGTGTGGTGTTAGTACCGCACCCTTGTTGTTTACCTAGTCAAAAATCCTGAAAAAAACAGATTCGGGCAAGTAATAGCGAGGATCGTTATACGAAATTCCCCGTCCTGAGGTCCATACTTAATATCGTTAGCGCAAGTTGCGCTGGCATTTTCGTCTAACGATAACCCCTCAGGAGAGAACTCATGACCCTTAACGTCCGAGGTTTTGCTGCAACGTCAGCCACTGCGCCATTGGCACCCCACAATTTTGAGCGCCGCTCGCCGCGCGATACTGACGTAGTTATCGACATTATGTACTGCGGCGTCTGCCACTCAGACATCCATCAGGCGCGTAATGAATGGCACCAGAGCATCTATCCGCTGGTTCCAGGACACGAAATCATTGGCCGCATCACTCAGGTTGGCGCCAAAGTGAAAGGCTTCAGCGTCGGTGATACTGTCGGCGTGGGTTGTATGGTCGATTCTTGTCAGCACTGTGATTCCTGCGCCGAAAGCCTGGAACAGTACTGTGAAGAAGGCGCTACCATGACCTACAACAGCTACGATCGTCATGACAACATGATGACCTACGGCGGCTACTCAGAGCAGATCGTGGTCTCTGAGAAGTTTGTGCTGCGCGTATCGGAAAAGCTGGATATTAAATCCGCTGCACCACTGCTGTGTGCCGGTATCACGACCTATTCTCCACTGCGTCACTGGAAAGTCGGCAAAGGCCATAAAGTAGCCGTTGTTGGTCTGGGTGGTTTGGGCCACATGGGCCTGAAATTTGCTAAAGCGCTGGGCGCGGACGTTACGCTGTTCACCCGCTCCGCAGGTAAAGAGCAGGAAGCTTATCGTCTGGGAGCTGACCACGTTGTGATTTCTACTGATGAAAAGCAGATGGACGCGGTGAAAAACCACTTCGACTTCATCCTTGATACCGTGCCAAACCAGCACGACCTGAACCCGTACCTGACCACGCTGAAACGCGACGGTACCCATATTCTGGTCGGCCTGATTGAGCCAATCGAACCTGCAATCCATAGCGGCAAGCTGGTGGGTGGCCGTAAAACCGTTGCCGGTTCACTGATTGGTGGTATCGCTGAGACTCAGGAAATGTTGGATTTCTGCGCCGAGCACAACATTGGTTGTGACGTGGAAATGATCGACATGCAGGACATTAACGGTGCTTATGAACGTATGCTGAAAAGCGACGTGAAATACCGTTTCGTGGTGGATATGGCGTCTCTTAAAAACGCCTAATCCTCAGCGATTTGCCTGACAGCAGTCTGACTAAAACGCCCGCAAACTTCGGATTGTGGGCGTTTTTTTATGACTGTTTGCTCCAAAAAGGGGCGAGATCAATCATTGCGTGCTGAAATTTCATTTTTCCCTATCTTGCTGACTTCTCGCTTTGTGACGGCGGTGGTATTCTTCGGCTTTCGCCGAGCGAAGGAAAATCAGTGGCAAAGAATTTTGATGAATTGATCAGAGATATTGATCTGATGATTGAACACGTGGACGGTCTGAAAAACCTTCCACCGCGCGCAAAAATTGTAGACGCAGTGCCCGCTGATAAGCCTGCCTACGACTCTTTTTGTGAAATCTATGCGCTAAAAGCGGTGATGCGGGCCTTTATTTCCTCGGTCGATACCATCGTAAAAGTTCAGATTGCTAAAAAAGTCGAGCAGGATATCGGCCATCTGGAAAACACCGTGCGATCCATCGGCGGCGGCAATGCTGACCCCGAGGATTTGGCACAAATTACCGCCTACGTGCGCCATGCCGTGTCGGAATTAATGGACTAATCAGGTTAGGGTTTGAAGACAGAACCTAGCCTGAAAACAAAAACGTCGTTTATCAATTGGGATAACCGGCGTTTTTTTATGTTTGAATTTGGCTAAATAAGCCGGGCAGGGCGCGAGAATAGGTTTTCTAGCCAGAAAATAGCTATTCTTGAGCCATTATCTTCTCAGGATGAGCATTGTTATGGCACATCGGTTTCGTTCTATCGCGTTGCTGCGCAGGCGCTGCTACCAGCTGCTGTTTGATAACTATACGCGCAGCGGGCGGCGCATGGAGGCGTTCTGGGTTCTGACCGCCATTCTCAGCGTGATTGCGCTGTTTTTTGAATCCAGCGCGCAGAGTCTTTTCCCCAATACGCCCAATATCATGCAGTTCTTCGGTCTGATCGAGCTGGGCTTCACTGCGATTTTCACCGTGGAATACGTGCTGCGCATTTTTGCCACTCCGAGCAAAGAGCGCTACCCGCTGAGCTTCTTCGGGCTGGTGGATCTGTTGACCATCCTGCCGCTCTATATTCTCTGGTTGTTCCCGTCGCTGGTCAGCACTGGTGATATGGTGGTGCTGATTCGCCTGATGCGAATTTTGCGCGTGCTGAGGGTACTCAAGCTGCTGCGCTATATGAATGAGGCGGGCGTGCTGTGGCGCAGCCTGATTCGCGCGCGGCACAAGCTGACCCTGTTCTTCGGCTTCGTGGCTATTATTCTCTGTCTGTTCGGCGGATTGATGTTTGCTATAGAAGGAGGGCGCGACGGTTTTACCTCGCTCGGGACCTCGGTCTACTGGGCGGTGGTCACTCTTACCACGGTGGGTTATGGCGACATTACCCCGCACACGCCGCTTGGCCGCGTACTGGCTTCTATTTTGATTTTGCTGGGTTATTCGATTATTGCGGTTCCTACTGGGATATTAACGGCTTATATGTCACAGGAACTGCAAAAAGGGCGCGAGCAGCGTTCTTGTCGCCATTGTCACCACATCGGCCATGAATTAGATGCCCGTTTTTGTGACCATTGTGGCACGCAGTTACCTACGCTTCGATCTCAACTTATTGATAAAAAACCAAATAATCGTATGCAGAACGAGCGTATTGATGATTAATGCGCCATTTTGGTTACTTTAGGCAGGTTATTAGATAAAAAGAGTTGCTATTAGGGGGCAGTCATGAGTAAATACGTTCCGGCCTGTGGTACAGACCTATTTATGCACGACATCCTGAGTAAAGTGGTTCAAATTTAAAGCGTTATCCTCGATAACCCTGATCTGACGAATTTCCTTCTTAGTGCCTCCATAAGTAACGACTGAAATCCGGCTATAACATGCCCATGGTGGCTAAATTTATTTTTTAAAGGTAATTCCTATGTCTATGATGAAAGGTCAGGTTAAGTGGTTTAACGAGTCTAAAGGCTTTGGCTTCATCACTCCTGCTGATGGTAGCAAAGACGTGTTCGTACACTTCTCTGCAATCCAGGATCAAGGTTTCAAGACCCTGGCTGAAGGCCAGAATGTACAGTTCTCTATCGAGAACGGTGCTAAAGGTCCGTCTGCGGCTAACGTTACCGCTATCTAATCTCGCTTTTGCGCTGTTTACAGCACATTAACGAAGATTACAAAAACCCGCATATGCGGGTTTTTTTACGTCTGGACTTTGCCAAAGCCTTTACCCATCGCGGGTTATTCGCGTTAAAAGCTTCGCCAAAGTTTATGCCGCATGCCTTTTAAGGCGCTCTGTACTACAATCAACAACATGGAAAATAACGGGGTAACTCGATGAAAGTTAACGATCTGGTGACAGTTAAGACCGACGGCGGCCCGCGCCGCGAAGGCAAGGTTCTGGAAATTGAAGAGTTTTACGAAGGCGTGATGTATCTGGTTTCTCTGGACGATTACCCGGCCGGGATCTGGTTCTTCAACGAAACCGACAGCAAAGACGGCACCTTCGTTGAGCCTCGCGTATCCAGCAAAGAATAATTCGCTTTAGCTTCAGGCTAAAAATAAAAAACACCGGAGCAGGAGACTGCATCCGGTGCTTTTGTTTATGGCGCTAAGCGAAATGATGCTTAGAAGGTTTCCCAGTTCTGGTTATCAGTTGCCAGCTTGCTCTCTTTCAGCGGCTCCACCAAGGCCAGCGTCGGGCGGCGGGGCGCGGTGGCTGCCACTTTGCTATCCAGACGGAACACTGCGACGGCCTGCGTCAGGCGCTCTGCTTGCTCTTCAAGCGATGCGGCCGCCGCAGAGGCTTGCTGCACCAGTGACGCATTCTGCTGGGTGACGCCATCCATCTCCGATACCGCCTGACTCACCTGACTGATACCACGGCTCTGCTCATCTGAGGCGGAGGCGATTTCATCCATAATGTCAGTCACATGGCTGACGGCGGTGACGATTTCATACATGGTGTCGCCCGCGTCGCCGACCAGCAGGCTGCCTTCACCCACGTGGTCCACCGACTCTTCAATCAGCTGTTCAATCTCTTTGGCGGCCTGCGCGCTGCGCTGTGCCAGATTACGCACTTCACTTGCCACCACTGCAAAGCCGCGACCCTGCTCACCAGCGCGGGCGGCCTCAACCGCGGCGTTCAGCGCCAGAATATTGGTTTGGAAGGCAATGCTGTTGATAACGTTGGTGATTTCGGCAATTTTGGTCGAACTGCGCGAGATGTTTTCCATGGTGCTGACCACGCTGGCGACGATATCTCCGCCTTTCTGCGCTTTCTCGGAGGCGTCGGCGGCCAGTTTGCTGGCGTGATGGGCATTTTCCGAATTGAGTTTTACCGTGGCAGTGAGTTGCTCCATGCTGGCGGCGGTCTGTTCCAAGGCCGCGGCCTGCTGCTCGGTGCGCGAGGAGAGGTCAGTGTTGCCGCTGGCAATCTCGGTGGAGCCTTGGTAGATAGAAGTCGCACCTTCGCGCACGGTCAGCACGGTGCTGGCGAGTGAGTTCTGCATATGGTCAACGTTGGTGCTCAACACGCCAATTTCATTGCGGCCCGCGATGTCGGAAGGTTGGGTGAGATCTCCCTGCGCGATGTGCTGAATGCGCTTCACCAGACGGTTAATCGGCGTGATGATCACTTTGCGCATGATGAAGTAGGTGATAACCGTCAGCAGCAGCGCCAGAGCAAATGCGCCTGCCATCAGGGCGTAACCCAGCTTGGCGTCGGCGTGGGCGCGCTGGTTAATCTGATTGGCAGTGTCGGTGCGGTAAGTGATGGCTGCCAGTAGCGGCGCGTTGTTGGCCTGATCCAGCCCGCGCAGGGTTTCGGCTTCTTGTGAAATCACTTCTTCAAAATGGGACTGACGGGCAGATTCCAGCATCGGCGCCATGCCAAGCTTGAGATAATTGTCATAAGATTTTTTCAGCGGCTCGTCGAGGGCATGGTCAGTCTCGGTTTGATGCGGGCGGCTAATGTACTGTTTGAAGGCATCTTGTGACTGCTTGATGCGGGCTTGCGCCTCGGCAATGTTCTTCTCAAAGGTGTCTTGATCGCTGACGCGCGCGGCGGCGGCGGCCTGAATCAACAGTAAACGCGCGGTGCGCAGATGGTTTGAGCTGTTGGAGAGCGCCAAACGAATCTGTAACTCCTGCGTGGCGTTCTCCAGCGCGTCGTTACTCTGTTTGAGGAAGTAACTCGAGGTGCCGATGGAAAGAGCAAACAGAATGAGGATCCCGGCGAGAATGGTGCTGACCAAGGTGATCAGGCGAATATTGCTGATAAAAGAGGTGGCTGGCTTCTCGGCTGTACCGGGAAGCGCCGTGGTAAAGGTGTCCATATTATTCCGCTCTGTTAGTCCTGCATGTGCGACAACTCTGGGCGCATAGGGTACAGGCCACGCACGCTAGGTCTTCTTTGCACACTTCAACAATCAGGGGTGGCCAGCGGCTAACCCTGCCGTGACGAAAAAACGCCATCTATAGTCATCGGCATTTGGCGGGTGAGGTTGAATTTATAAGTGAGATCCGGCTCGCATTTCTGGCATAAGAGGCGGGGAGCAGGCGGAAGTAAGGCGGCCGCAGCCGCCTCTAGGTATTGCGCGGAGTTTACCAGTAAGGTTTCCAGCACTGTGTCAGGCGCACCAGTGCTTCGACATAAAAGTAGTCGCCCCAGCTTGAGCACTGATCTACCCCTTTGCCACTGGCCATGTGGTAGACGGAGTGTTTGAGCAAGCCGTCGCAATCTTCTTCATCGGCAGCCAGATAATGGGCGGTCAGCGACGCCATAATGCGCAGCGCCATCTCCTCATAGTAGGCGCGGGTTTCATCCGTGGCGGGCAGGGCCTGCGTCAAATCCAGCAGTCCGCACACGGCGATGGCGGCGGCCGAGCTGTCGCGCGGCTGGTCAGTGCCAAGCAGCGCCAAATCCCAGTGGCAGACGTCATCTTCCGGCAGGCGATTGAGGAAGTAGTGGGCCAGTCGCCGTGACAACTCCACCATCTCTTTATCGCCGGTATAGCGATAACTGAGCAGGAAGCCGTAAATCCCCCAAGCCTGCCCGCGAGACCAGCAGGAGTCGTCGGCATAGCCTTGGTGAGTATTGCCAAAGCGCGGCTCGCCGGTCACGGTGTCCATATAATAGGTGTGGAAGGTTGACGCGTCCGGCCTGACGATATAGTTGGCGGCCTGCTGGGCATGGCGGCGCGCGGCCTCGGCGTAGCGCGGTTCGCCGGTTTGCTCAGTGGCCCAATAGAGCAGCGGCAGATTCATATTGCAGTCAATGATCATCCGGCCTGCCTGTTCCGGGTCGCGCAAATCGCCCCACGCCTGAATGATCCCCGACTGCGGGTTAAAGCGTTCCATCAGGGCGTCGGCTGCCAGCAGGGCAAAGCCGCGCGCCTCACGGTTGCCGGTGAGGCGCCACGCGCTGACGCAGGAGAGGGTATAGAGGAAGCCCAAGTCGTGCGTGGCGGTGTCGATGCGATTGGCAATGCGGTTGCCGAAGGACTGGATATGCTGCTCCGCCGCCAGTCGATATTTCTCCTCGCCGGTCATCTCCCACGCCAGCCACAGCTGCCCGCTCCAAAAGCTGGTGGTCCATTCGACGTTTTCGGTCAAGGCAAAGTGGTTGTTTTCACAGGTTTCTGCCGGGAATTTGCCAGCAAATTTCACCCTATTGCGGTCGATTTTCTTCAGCACCCGCTGGCGGGCTTCGGCCAACTGCTGGCGAAGAGCAATCTTGTCCAACTGGTTCAGTTCAACCGGCAGCAGCTTCTCTTTGGTTATGGTCACGGTCATCATTTCTCCCTTAGCAATCGAGTCGCAGATTAGTGTTTTACCGGAGTTAAAGGCGCGGCGGCGTTAACCTCCGGGGGCGTCGGGGCCTGAACCACGCCATTACGGCGACTGTGGCAGGCTGACAGGGTAAAGGCGGAAATCAGGGTGAAGCACAGCGCGATGCCGCCCATGATCAGGTAGGTATGGGCGAAGCCGATGCGGTCATAGAAGTAGCCCGCGGGCGGCGCGACTACAATCGAGCCGACATAAATCATCGCCTGATAACCCAGTAGGTACATGGTGGCGTTGACCCGCTTATGGAAATGCTCGGCGATATATTTGAAAACCGACACCAGAATCAGGGCGATTTCCAGCCCATAGAAGGGTTTGATAATCGAAATAATCAGCGGGTCATTGGTCAACCCAGAGGCAATCAGCCGCACGCCGACCACCACGCCCACCATCAACAAACCCTTTTTAGCGCCGAAATAGTTCACCAAGAAAGGGATCACCATCATCATCAGGAACTCAGTGCCGGACTGCACGGTGCTGAGGTAGCCGTACATGGCGTTGCCTTGCTCTTTGGTCGGGAAGAAGGTGACGAAGTAGCGCGAGAACTGCTGTTCGGCGACAAACATCACCCAAGCCACACCGGCGACGTAGAGTGAAAACATCCAGAATTTGCGGTTTTTTAGCAGCAGAATCACATCGCTGAAAACGATTTTGTCTTGCGAAATCACATTGTTATTGCGCATCTCGGCGTCGCCAATTTTGAGCGACAGCAGTACGCCGAGCATCAGCAGCGAACTCAGGCTGCTCAGGCTAAAATTCCACGCCGGAGAGAGGTTAAACAGCAGGCCGGAAAACGACGCGGCAACTGCCCAGCCGAGCGAACCCCACATGCGGATCTGCCCGAACTCCATGCTGTAGAGGCGGCTAAAGCGATCGGCGTAGGATTCCGACGCCGCGACACCGGCGTACCAGCCAAGGCTTAAATAGAGCGCGCCAATAATAATGCCGGTCATTAAATGGGTTTCCAGCAGCGGCTGATAAACATAAATAAAGAAGGGCGCCATCATGGCGGAGACAATCACCACGAAATAAAGCAGGCTTTTGCTCATACCTATTTTATCCATGATGTAGCCATAGACCGGTTTCATGACCACGGCGAAGACGCCGTTAATCGCAAATACCGCGCCAATATCCATACTGTCTAATCCGGCCTTTTGTCCCAGCCATAAGGCATATAAACCGAAGCTGGAGGACCACGTGAAAAAATAGAGGAAGATGAAACTGCTCATTTTGTAATAAGCAGACTTACTGGCTGTTTTTATTGTTTTCATACTGACTCCTGACAACCGAATAATTAAAGGATGACGGTCCAGTGACGGCCCTGATAGTGGATCTCAATCTCTCTTTCACCGCGAATTACGCGGGGTAGGATTTTTGGCATAGCTGATACATCGGCAGAGGCAAACACGGCGGACATCAGCCAGTGCGAGCCGGGGGAAAGGGCGGTTTTGAGCAGAGGAATGGCCGCCGTTTCGGCGAACATAATGCTGCTATTGGGCGGCGTTACCACGCTTGTCGCCTCGCGCGGGGTGGCCTCGCCGACGTCGGCGATTTGGCTGTAACCGTTGCAGGCAACTATCCGGCTCGAGGCGCTATTTTCATCTAGTTGCACCTGAGTCTGGCGGTCATGGATCACCGCGAAGCCGCCTTCGACGGCGTCGAGTGCGCGGGCGCTGGTCAGATGGTGCAGACGCAGGTGGCCCTCGCCGCAGGGGAACAGCCAGCTTTTCACTTCCACGTCGTGCCATGGTTTCCAGCGCGAGTAAATCACCTCATGGCGGGTGACCGTCTCTTCGCAGCCACGGCGTCCGCGGTAGTAGCCATCGCCTTCTGATAGCACCAACATGGAGTCACAGGCCGCGTGATTGAGGCCAAAACGGCCGCGGTCGAGAGTAAAACCAAACTGGCTGGAGTAGGCAAACTTGGTGTATTTCGCCTCGGTATTGACGAAGTTATTCAGCTCCAGCTGACCTGAGGTCAGCATCACCACGTGCTGTTGCGCCGCGTCGCGCAGCAATATTTGATTGGCATGAGGAATGCAGTGCGGGCTGTTGAGCTGAGGCAAAGGCAGCTCTTGCGCCTGCCAGAAAGCATGACTTTCGGGCAACGCCAGCACCAGAAACAGCTTGCAGGCCCAGTAAGGAGAGCCGGGCGCGTTGTAATCCTCGGCCATCACCAGATTTGGCGTGTGATAACCAATACTCAGCACGCCATCGCGGTCAAAAATCGGCTGTTTCAGCCAGCTGCGCAGGTGGCGCAGGACAATGCCTTTGACCACGCCGGGGGAATGCACATCCAGCCCGCTAAAGGCGGCGGCGCTCCAGAATGCGGCTTCGGCAAAGCGATAGGTCATGCTGCGGCCAAAGGGCACGGCGGCCCCTTCGGCGGAAAACAGTGTGATGAAATCTCCGGCGAACTGTGTCGCGCGCTGGCGCAATTCGGCGCAGCGGCTGGGGTCGACATCCGCCATATGGCTGGCGTAGAGCAGGCCGTAGTAGTGAAACGCCATCGACACATAGTAGTCACGCGGGCGGCCCGGCCCGTCGGAATACCAGCCGTCGCCGAGGTAGTAGGCTTCCATCAGCGCGAAACGTGCCTCGACGGCCTCGCGGTCCCACGGCAAACCGGCCTGCTTGCAGCCCATTTGCACCATAATCGGGAAGTAATTCCAGTTGTTATTAGGGATGGTGGCGTCTTTGCCTTGGTTGAGCCAGGCAATCAGGTTGCGCTGTTCGGTATCACTGAAATAGGCCAGCAGCCTTTTGTCCAGCAGCGCCAAGCCAACGCCAAAGGCGGCCATTTCCACACAGCGCTGGTCGAAGTCGTGGATCTCGCCCCAGTATTCGGCGTGCTCGGGGTTGGTGCCGTTGCGAATGGCCGTGAGGTAAAACGACAGGTTGTCACACTCGTCGCCATTGGCGAGCAGGGGAAATATGCCCCACAGCATGCGCGACAGGGCTTCCATCTTCGCTATCTGTTTACCGTAATGGGTGGTGGAGTGGCCGAGGTCAATGCCGCTTTTGCCTTCTTCAGTATAAGGCGCGACGGCAGACAGCATATCGCCCAGCAGATCTTTCATCTGTTGGCGAGTACGCAGCGGATTTTCACTCATGATTTTCACCTGATTCATTCGATATTCCTTTCCCCCGAAAGTGCTTAGCAAATAATGGCGTTAAGTATATGAAACATTATTTCAATTCTATTTTTACGCTATTTCAGTCACGGCGTTCGGCGCGTTGGTTGCCATTGGAATATAGAGAATCTGGTTTGGCCGATTGTTATGTGAGTCACAGAACAGTGCATTTTTTTAAATTGATATTGTTCTTAAGGCCGCAAATGGGCCTAAATTATAAAAATCGACTTAAAAATTTTAATTTCTTGTCATCGGGAGGGAGAGGGTTATGGCGGTAACAGACTTTCTCGAACGCATTGCGCTAAATGACCGGCAGATTTCGTTTAATCGAATGAGCATTGGCAGCGCCAACTATTTTCATTGGCACCAATGTCTAGAAATGCTGTTTATCAGTCAGGGCTACGGGATTGTGATTGTTGATAATCAACAGTACACGCTGCGCCCCGGCCGGTTGTTCGTCTTTCCGCCTTTTAAACTGCACAAAGTGTTTGTCGAACAGAGTGAGAAAAACCACTACATCAGAACCACGGTGCATCTTGACCACCTGCTGCTGGACGGCTTTTTAAGCTGTTTCCCCCAGCGCCGTGCGCACTTCTCGCGGCTGTGGGGCGCGGAGAGCGACGCGCATATCTTTGATTTGGCAGACAACGCTCAGCATATTGAAACCATACTCGAAAGCTTTCAGCGCCTACAGTTGGCCGCCACGCCGCAGTGGGAAGATATCGCCATGATGATATTGCAGCTGATGGAGTTCATGCCCGAGCAGCAGGTGAAGCGCAAAACCGTCAGCCGCACCACGGCGTCCAAAGTGATGCAGTGGATAGAAGAGAATTATGTGATGAAGTTTTCGCTGGCCGAGCTGTCGGCGGCGATTGGCCTGTCACAAAGCTATATTTCGCGAGTATTTAGCCAAGAAACCGGCGGCTCGGTGGTCGACTATCTGGCGACGCGGCGTATCAAACGGGCCTGTGAGCTACTGCGCTCCACCGATATGCGCATAGAAGAGGTGGGGAGTCAGTGCGGCTTTACCGATACTCCCTATTTTATTACCTGTTTTCGTAAGCTGATTGGCCGCACGCCGCTGCAATATCGCAAGGCGGCGTTTCGCCTTGAGCTTTAGGCAATAATTCATTAATTCATAACGTTTTGTTAACTTGAGTGGTCACGGAATCTTCTTAAAAAGCCGCTTTTCGCTGCTTTTGTGAACGCTAAAAATGGACCGCATCGTTGACGAGATCAAAACGCTCAAATTATCGCTTATCCCCCGTATGGCGCAGCTTTGGCATGCCGCAAGCCCGCGTTCTGTGCAAGCTATTTTTAGCTGAAAGCATTCAATTTTGTGGTACTCGCCATGTGAATTTTACGTTAGCCTTAAGGTCGTATTTTTACATCCCGCAGATGCCCTTATGTGCCACTTCCGGCAACATGCCTTTCGGTGCGACGGCGCTGCGGATAACTTGACTTGCCCGGCACAGGAAACCCTCTGGCATGGAACGAAGAGCATTTATTAAAGCGTCAATGGCGTTTGCCGCCTACTGCGGGGTGCCAGCAATGGCATCAGTGTTCACGCGATCTGCTGAGGCAGCGCAGGGGAATGTCGCGGACGGTGGTGCAACGTCTTTTGACTTCTCAGTGTTGCAAAAGATGGCGAGCTCTCTGGCGTCGAAGCCCTACGGTGGCGCGCCGCAACCTCTACCAAAAACCTTGGCAGAGCTGACGCCGCAGGCGTACAACGCCATTGAATACGATCACGCACACTCCCTGTGGCATGACTTGCCAAACCGTCAGCTTGACGTCGAGCTGTTCCACGTCGGCATGGGCTTTAAGCGCCGCGTGCAGATGTACTCCGTAGATGCCGACAAAAAACAGGCGCGTGAGATCCACTTCCGCCCTGAATTGTTCCAGTATCACAACGCCGGAGTCGACACCAAGCAGTTGGAGGGGATCACCAACCTCGGGTTTGCCGGTTTCAAGGTCAACAAAGCCCCTGAGCTGACCCGCCGCGACGTGGTGTCATTCTTAGGCGCGAGCTACTTCCGCGCGGTAGATGACACTTATCAGTATGGTTTATCCGCCCGTGGCGTGGCCGTCGACACCTTCGTCGGCCAGCCGGAAGAGTTCCCGGACTTCACCGCGTTCTGGTTCGAGACGCCAAAATCTGGCGACACCACCTTCACGGTTTACGCCCTGTTGGATGGCCCAAGCGTCACCGGCGCTTACCGTTTCATCATTCACTGCGAGCCAACGCGCGTAGTGATGGAAATCGAAAAGCACCTCAATGCGCGTCAGGACATCAAGCAGCTCGGCATCTCGCCAATGACCAGCATGTACAGCTGCGGCACCAGCGAGCGCGGCCGCTGCGACACCATTCACCCGCAAATCCATGACTCGGATCGTCTGGCCATGTGGCGCGGCAACGGCGAATGGGTTTGCCGCCCGCTGAATAACCCGCAGAAGCTGCAGTTCAACGCCTTTGCCGATGAAAACCCGAAAGGCTTTGGCCTGTTGCAGCTCGACCACGACTTCAACAACTATCAGGATGTGATTGGCTGGTACAACAAGCGTCCGAGCCTGTGGGTTGAGCCGGTCGGCAACTGGGGGAAAGGGGCGATTAACCTGCTGGAGATCCCAACCACCGGTGAGACGCTGGATAACATCGTCTGCTTCTGGCAGCCGGAGAAGCCGGTCAAGGCCGGGGATAATTTCACCTTCAGCTACAAGCTTTACTGGAGCAGCGAGCCGCCAGAGCGCAGCCCGCTGTCCAACGTGCTGGCAACCCGCACCGGCATGGGCGGCTTCCCAGAAGGTTGGGCGCCGGGCGAGCACTATCCTGACGTCTGGGCGCGCCGTTTCGCGGTGGATTTCATCGGCGGTGAGCTGAAAGCCTATGCCGATAAAGGCATTGAGCCGGTGATTAATGTCTCTGCCGGTAAGATTAAAAACATCGAAATCCTCTACGTGCAGCCGTTCGATGGTTACCGCATCCTGTTCGACTGGTATCCGGACAGCGATTCTGTCGCGCCGGTTGAGCTGCGCATGTTCCTGCGCTCGGGCAATACCGCGCTGTCGGAAACTTGGCTGTACCAGTATTTCCCACCGGCCCCGGATAAGCGTAAGTACATTGATGACCGCCAGATGAGCTAAGTTTCTGGCGATGCAGAAATAAGAAAGCCCCGTCTCTCGCGAGCGGGGCTTCTTTTTTTACTTCTATTTTTTACTTCTATATTCGCAGGTGAATCAGAAGCTTATCTTGCTGGTAACCCGACACAGGAGACCCACGCAATGATTCTTAGAACGCTTTCACCAGAACTTCTCTTTGAGAAGGTTCTTGGCCGGTTCTCAGCAGGCTGTCGAAGGATTTCTCCATCTTTTTAACTTGCTGCAAAAATTCTTGTGGCGAGAAATCGTGTGATTTGCCGCTCATGTAGGCGAGTGCCAATTCTTTAGCCTGGTAGCGCTGGAAGTTATACATGTTATCCCCCAATTCCTGCATGTCTGGCGCAATGTCTCGATTGGCGCACCAGCAAATTCGGAATTTATTAAATTTAAAATGAAAAGTTAAACAGGATGGCTAACAGCGAGCTGACCTTGTGCAACTGCTTACATCGTGCTGCCAATGCGATGCATTCTACGGCATCCATTGATAAGTGAAAGCCGCTTTAATTGATGGATTCGATAGTTGAAACTTTATAAAAAGAGTTGAAGCCGCCTCATTTCCAGCGTGCAGAAAAGAACCCGTTTTCTGCCTGAAATTCTTAGCTTCCCATGCGATCGTTATTAGATTTAATAATGTGACTTTGGCGCAGAACCGACTAGGCTCAGGGTAGGTTTTTCAATGGAAAGAGGTTTTTATCATGAGTAAATTTATCTTCTCTTCACCTCGAAAATACGTACAAGGCAGTGGCGTACTGGATGAACTTGGCGGCTATCTCCCGGCGCTGGGTGGAAAATCCTTCCTGATAGCTGATGACTTGGTTTGGGGGCTGATTGGCGAGCGCGTTAAAAGCTCGTTGAAGCAGGCCGAAGTCGAATTTCACTTCGAAAAATTTAATGGTGAAGCCTCGGCGAATGAAATCAGCCGGCTGACCGCCATTGCGCGCAAAGCAGGGACTCAGGTAGTGGTCGGGCTGGGCGGCGGTAAAACGCTGGACACCGTCAAAGCCATTGCCGATGAGTTGAAGCAAAACGTAGTGATTGTGCCCACCGTGGCTTCCACCGATGCCCCGTGCAGCGCGCTGTCGGTGATTTACACCGACGAAGGGGTGTTCGACACCTACCGTTTCTACAATAAGAACCCTGACTTGGTGCTGGTGGATACCCACGTCTGCGCGCAGGCCCCGGTGCGGCTGTTTGCATCAGGGATTGCCGACGGCTTGGCGACCTTCGTCGAGGCGCAGGCCGTGCTGCGTTCCCACTCGCACTCCATGGTCGGCGGCGACCCGACGATTGCCGGTATGGCGATTGCCGAAGCCTGTGAGAAGACGCTGCTGACCTACGGCTACAGTGCCTATACCGCCGTCGAGCAGAAGCTGGTGACTCCGGCGGTGGAAGCCGTGGTTGAGGCCAACACCTTGCTCTCCGGGCTTGGCTTTGAAAACGCCGGGCTGGCCGGGGCTCACGCCATCCACAACGGTTTTACCGCGATTTCCGGCGACATTCACCACCTGACCCACGGCGAGAAAGTGGCCTACGGCACTCTGACCCAGATGGTGCTGGAGCAGCGCCCGGATGAAGAGATTGCCCGCTACATTCGCTTCTATCGCTCCATTAATATGCCGACCACCCTCAAAGAGATGCATCTTGAGAAAGAGTCTTACGAGAATCTGGTGAAAGTCGGCAAGCTGGCGGGAGGCGAGGGCGATACCCTCGGCAACTTGAATCGTAATCTGTCGGCGGAAGATGTGGCAAATGCCATTCTGGCAGTCGATGCCTTCAGCAAAACGGTGAAATAAACCGGCTCACTCCCCCTGCTCAGGGGGAGTTTTTACAGCCTCGCCAGCACCCACGGCATCACCACCGGCAGCTGCGACAGCAGGTACAGTATCAGGCCAATAAAGGCGCCCACCAGCGTGCCATTAATACGAATAAACTGTAAATCCTTGCCGATATTCAGCTCAATCTGCCGCGACATATCCCGCGCATCCCAGCTTTTCACCGTGTCACTGATATGGCGAGTGAGAAACTCTGCGAAGTCAGGTGCCATGCGCGCTGCGACGGTTTCCATCTGCAGATTCAGCGAAGCGCGCAGCTTCTCATCCTGCTCTAGAGCCTGCCCCAGCCACTCTCCGGACTCAGTAATTTTCAGCCGCACCCGCGAGTTAGGGCTGTCCAAATCCTCTTTCAGCCAGCCGCGCATGTCGCTCCACAGCTGCATCACATAATCATTCAGTTTTTCGTCATTCTTCAAATACTGCTTAATCTCCTCGGCCTTTTGCGCGGCGGCGGGGTCGTTTTGCAGCGTCCAGATGAATTTCTGCACCGAACGGTCGAAGCCTTTGCGGAAGGCGTGGCTCTGGTCATTGCCCATGTCATCAAGCACCGAATTGACCGCGTTCGACACCATATCCGCGCCGTTGCGCCCCAGCCAGCCGGTGGGCAGCAGCTTGGCGGTCAGCGGATGTTCGCGCTTCATCCAGTTAACAATTTGAGTCGAGATAAAGCTGCGCGTGCTCTCCTTGGCGAGCAGGGCTTCCAGCTGGTCCATCGCCTGATCGAGCAAAGCCTGATGCCGTCCGTCTTTGGTCAGGCTCTCTAAAATGGTGGCTACCGACTGCGACAGGTCGATTTTGTCGATCACCCGAAACAGTGCGCGTTTGATCAACTGGGCGATGCGCTGGTCGTCGGTGAACTCGAGAAAGCCGCGCATCATCTTGACCAGATAATGGGCGAAGCGCGGGGCGTTGTCCGGGGCATTCAGCCAGTCAGAAATCATCCGCGCCGGGTCATGCTTGCGGATCAGCTCGACAATCGACTCCGGTGCCAGAAACTTCTCTTGCACGAAAATTGCCAGATTATCGGCAATTTTGTCTTTGTTCTTGGGGATGATCGCCGTGTGTCCGGCAATAAAAGGCACCGGCACGCGGCGAAACAGCGCCACCACCGCAAACCAGTCAGCCAGCGCGCCGACCATCGCCGCTTCGGCAATGGCCTTCAGCCCAAGTATCCAGAAATTGGGCGGCAAAAAGAGGGTGACAACAAACAGGGCGGCGGCCGTCAGCAGCAGCCCCAGCGCATTACGTTTACTTCGGCGAAGTTCATGTTCTTTATCCATTACAGAAGTTTAGGAACTGCGCGCAGGGCTGTCAGCTTTTTTCTTTTTCTTCGAGGCTTGCTGGAATAATGAGAATTATTCTTGATATCGATTCACTGCTGATTAAACTGCCCAGCTATTCATATCTTTGCTGTATTGGTCGACTTTCTGGGAAACAAGATTTTATGGAGTTGTTACGCGTAGTGTTTAAGCAGTATCGCTGGCCGTTTCTGGCGGTGATGGCACTGAGCCTGGCCAGTGCGGCGCTGGGGATTGGCCTGATTGCCTTTATCAATCTGAAATTGATTGAAACCACTGAAGCCTCCCTTGCCGTGCTGCCGGAATTCCTCGGTTTCTTGCTGCTACTGATGGTGGTGACCCTTGGCTCCCAGCTGGCGCTCACCACGCTCGGCCACCACTTCATCTACCGCCTGCGCGGGCAATTTATCAAACGCATTCTGGATACCGACATCGAGCGCATTGAGCAGATTGGCAACGCGCAGCTGTTAGCCAGCCTGAGCAGCGATATCCGCGCCATTACGCTGGCCTTTGTGCGCCTGCCGGAGCTGGTGCAGGGCATTATCTTGACTCTCGGCTGCGCGGCTTATCTGGCGTTTCTCTCGCCGAAAATGCTGCTGATCACCGTGGTGTGGCTGGTGGTGACCATTTTGGTCGGCTTCTCGCTGGTTTCACGGGTTTACCGCCATTTGAGCCACGTGCGCGAAGCGGAAGACCGTTTGCAAAAGGATTACCAGATGGTGATCGACGGGCGCAAAGAGCTAGCGCTCAACCGCGAGCGCGCCCGCAAACTGTATGACGAAGAGTATGTGCAGGACGCCACCAGCTACCGTCACCACATCGTGCGCGCCGATACCTTCCACCTCAGCGCGGTGAACTGGTCGAACATTATGATGCTCGGCGCGATTGGGCTGGTGTTCTTTATGGCCAATACGCTGGGCTGGTCTGATACCAACGTCGCCGCCACTTACTCCCTGACGCTGTTGTTCCTGCGCACGCCGCTGCTGCAAGCGGTGGGGGCTTTGCCGACCTTACTCAGCGCACAGGTGGCATTCCGCAAGCTCAATGGCCTGCGCTTAACGCCTTACCAGCCTGAGTTTGCCGCCACGCCAAAAAGCCAGAGCTGGCAGACGCTGGAACTGCGTGACCTGACCTTCAACTATGGCGATAAAGAGCAGGAGGCCGGGTTTGGCGTGGGTCCGCTGAACCTGACCATTAAGCGCGGCGAGCTGGTGTTCCTGATTGGCGGCAACGGCAGCGGCAAGTCGACCATGGCGATGCTGCTGACCGGGCTGTATCAGCCGCGCTCGGGGCAGATCCTGCTCGACGGCGTGCCCGTCAGCGAGCCGGAGCACTATCGCCAGCTGTTTTCCGCCGTGTTCACCGACTTCCACCTGTTTGGTCGCCTGATGTCCGCCGACGGCAACACGCCTGATCCCGAGCTGGTGGAGGTGTGGTTGCAGCGCCTGAATATGAAAGAGAAGCTACAATTTGACGGCGACAGAGTGACCAACTTGCAGCTATCGCAGGGGCAGCGCAAACGCGTCGCGCTGCTGCTGGCGGCCTGCGAGGGGCGTGACTTCCTGCTGCTCGACGAATGGGCGGCGGACCAAGACCCGCAGTTCCGCCGGACTTTCTATCGCGAGCTGCTGCCGTTGCTGCGCGATATGGGCAAAACCGTGCTGGCGATCAGCCATGACGACCACTATTTCGAACATGCCGATCGCCTGTTGGAAATGCGTTCTGGTAAATTGAGCGAATTACACGGCGAAGCCCGAGCCGACGCCAGCCGCGACGCCGTGGCGCAAATAGACCAAAAAAAGGAAACCATTGATGAACTGGAATGAAGTGATGGTGTGGGGAGTGAGCGGGGTGGTGATTGCCGCAATACTTGCCGCGCTGCACAAGAAGGGCAAGCTGGGTAAAACGCCCGCCATTATCCTATTTTTGGTGTTGGTTATTGGCGGCAACGCACTCTACGCGGGGCTGATTAAACCGCGCATGCAGGCTTCCAGTCAGACGGCGGAAATTGACCACGCGCTGGGCGAACTGCCTATCTTCAAGACCATCGATGAGCAAGAACCCGAGCTGTACCAGCAGATCCGCAGTAATATTCTGCGCCTGAGGGAAGAGGGGAAAACCCAGCAAGAGGCGATTGATACCGTCAAGCCGATGGTGTCGGCCTTAATCTCCCAGAGAATGAATACCGCGCCCGACGCCAACGTACTGGCGGCGATGCGGGTCAGCCTGCAAGAGATGCAGGAGCTACAGGCGCGCCATGACGGCACCTGCTTTAAGTTCTTGTATCCACAAATCAGCGGCGGGGTGAACACGGCCCAAGTGCTGTCGCCAGAGTTGTTCAAAAAAGACCTCGACACCATGAATGACCTGCTTCAGGCCAGTGGCAGCGGTCAGAAAACCCAGCCAACTACAGTGAGCGCCGAGAAAGCTCAGGCGCTAATGGTGCCAGTGCGCGAGAAGCTGCATCAGGATTACGGCGACCAGTTGCAGATGTTTAACGATTTAGGCGCGGCGAGCGTTGATCGCGCCAAGGTGTGTGACATCTCCATCAGCCTCTACTCCAACATTTTGGCCTTGCCGGAGGCTGACGCTGTCGGCCTGCTGCGCCTGATGCTGGGCAAGCAGGGGTGATCTAAACGATCTCGGCCTCTAGCGTTGTAACCGCTGGAGGCCGCTCTTTTTGGCATTCTGGGTGATTTTTCTTCCTTCTCGTTGCGATCCAGAAAAAACCTGATATTTTCCGCATCAATAATCGCTATTATCACTATTCTAAAAAATAATAATTCCCCCGAGTGTCGGATAGATTCCTTTATGCATAAATTCTTTAAAGCGCCCGTGGTGTGGGCACTGTTAGCCACGCTGTTTATGGCACCAATGGCGACATGGGCGGCCAACAACGGTGATGCAGTCGATATCAGCGCATCGGCGGCGGATCCCAACGCGGCTCCCGAGCCGGTAAAAATTAACGTGCCCGCCACGCTGACCGCGCTGCAAAAACGCCTCGATACCACCAAACAGCAGGTTTCGTCGGCCAAAACCGAGAAAAAGCTCAACGGCTTAAATGACGATGCGCTGGCGATTGTGGATGACGCCGACAAGTTGATTGCCGCACTTGGGCCAATGCGTGCTCAGGTGCAGGCCCAGCTTGACGTCCTCGGCCCGGCCCCTGCGGCGGGAGCTTTGCCTGAAACCGGCGAAGTGGTGCGCCAGCGCAATAAGCTGAACACCAGCAAAACTCAGCTGGATGCGCAAAATGAGCAGGCCACGGCCATTCGCACCAGCGCGCAGAACCTCTCTAGCCAGATTGGCGGGCTGCGCCGCGACACGCTGAAAACCCAAATCGCCCTCAACACCGGCAGCGTTCTGAGCAAGAACTTCTGGATGGCGCTGTTAGAGCCTCAGGACAATGACCGCGCGCGCTTCGCCGATTTTGGCTCGCAAATCAGCGCCGCTTGGGACCAAGCTTGGCAGCCTGAATTCCGCGTAGGCTCTGCCTTCTATCTGCTGCTGGCGCTGGCGATTGGTCTATTGGGGCGTCGCCTACTGGATAAGCCGCTGAACTGGATCCTTCAGCGCTGGCTGCCCGGTGGCCGTCTGCGCCGCAGCCTGCTAGCGACCATTGTGACGCTGGTGGTGGTCATCACCCAATGGCTAAGCATCACCTCGCTGTTCCAGTTCTTCGTGCGCCTGCCGGACACCTCTGAGGCGTTGCTGGAGTTCGCCAACTCGCTGATCGGCCTCGTGGTTTTCTCCGCGCTGGTGGCCGGTTTAGGCTCTGCACTGCTCTCGACCAAGCATCCTTCGTGGCGTCTGCCGGGCTTGGCGGACCCCATCGCCAATACGCTGGCCTCATTCCCGATAACACTCAGCGCCTTCATCCTTATCTTCGGCGTGGTCGAAGAGGTGAACAATCTGGTGGGTGCCAGCGTTTCAGCCACGCTGTTCGGCAATGGCCTTTCAGCTTTTCTGGTTGCAGCCAGCTGCCTTGTCACGCCAATGCGTGTTAACAGCGTTCGCCGCCACCTGCTGGCACGCGGCGAGCAGCCAGAAGCCCGTTCGACGCTGGCCGGTCTGATCCACATGGCTATCAGCATCACCGCCATTGCCATCCTCGCGGCGCTGCTGATTGGTTATATTCCGCTGGCCCGTTTCCTAACCTATGAATTGTTGTGGGTGGGCTTGGTTCTGACCGGCCTGTACTTGATGATTCACCTGGTGGTGGACTTTAGCGAGAGCTTCTTCTCGCCAAATACCTCCACCGGCAAGTTGCTGAAAAGCAGCCTCAGCGTTAATGAGCGCCACCTGTCGCTAGCCGCCACGCTGTTCGCCGCCGTGGGCAAAACCCTGCTGATCCTGTTTGCTGCCGTGGCCTTGCTCAATGGCACCTTCGGGACCACCACGCCGATAGAGCTGCTGAGCAAAGTGGTGGATATCTGGGGCGGAAAAGGGCTGGAAGGGATGAATATCATTCCTGCTCACGCGGTTAACGCTTTCCTCTGTCTGGCGGTTGGCCTGTACGTGCTGCGCTCGGCCAAACGCTGGTTAGATAACGACTTCCTGCCAAAAACCGCCATGGATCGCGGCATGCGCGCCTCGCTGGTGACATTGTTCACCAACGTCGGCTATGTGCTGATCATCCTGCTGACGCTCTCCACATTGGGCATTGAGTGGAACCGTCTGGCATGGATTGTCAGTGCGCTGTCGGTTGGTATCGGTTTTGGTTTGCAGGAGATCGTGAAGAACTTTATCTCCGGTTTGATTTTGCTGACCGAGCGCCCGGTAAAAGTGGGGGACTTGGTGACTATCAGCGGCGTCGAGGGGGATATCCGCCGGATCAACGTGCGTGCGACTGAGATCCAACTGAGTGACCGTTCAACGGTGATTGTGCCGAACTCGCAGTTCATCTCGCAAAACGTGCGTAACGCCACCATGGGCAACGCGCAGGGCGTAGCCACCATCGCGCTGACCTTCCCGCTAGACATCGACCCCGAGCAGGTGCGCTCGCTGCTGTTGCAGTGCTACGAGCTGCATGAGTCGATTCTCGACACACCAGCGCCTTCCGTCAGCTTCAAAGAGCTTGGCCCGAATGGCATTGTGCTGAGCGTCACCGGCTATGTCGCCAGCCCGCGTATGGTCAGCGGCACCAAAAGTGACCTGCTGTATGAGATCCTCAAGGCACTGCGTAATGCGGATATTAGTCTGAGTCAGACGCAAACCATGGTGTTGGAGCAACCGTTCGAAAAACGGTGATGTTTTTGCCTCGGCGGCAGGCCTAGACCTTGGGCCTGCAGCCCAAACCTGCTAACTTCAAGTTCAAATTCAAATTCAAAACCGTGGGCGTCGGCCCACACCGACCAAGGGAGGCGTAAACGCGCCTCCCTTGGAACCCTGCGTTTTTTATTGCTGTGAGATCGAGGCTTCGCAGGGTTGGAATGGACGTGTTCCAGCGGCCACGGTGTTCGCCGCGAAGTGCCGCCGCTTAGGCGGTTCCCTCGCTGCGGGATTCCAACCCGCGCAAACTACCGCGCGGTTTTCCACCTCTTGCTCAGCGTCACTTCTGAATGCGGCCTACTGGCATTTACGCCGTGCCGTTTCAGGGAGGTGCTGTTCTGCTCCTCCCCCTGATAAGGGGGGGTTGGGAGGGATTATTGCATAATAATCAGCGACTTATGTTGGGTTGGGGCTGGGTTTGCTCCTTCTCCTATCAGAGGAGAAGGCAGGGATGAGGAGTGGTTTAACTCAGCGCTCAATGTAGCCAACCCCACACCCCATCCCAGCCTTCCCCTCCTGAAAGGGGAAGGAGCAAAACCCAAATCAGGAACAAGACAAACCTCACTGAAACGGCACGGTCTAAATGCCTCAAAACCGCAGTCAAAAATGGCGCTGAGCGAGAGGTTCGAGACCAAAGGCTCGAATCCCGTGGCGAAGGCACCGCCTAAGCGGCGACATTTTGCGGTGCATAACGGAAGTACCTGAAACACGTCCGCCCCACGAGCGGAGCGCGCAGTAAAGAGCCGGGGATTCTCAAGGGGCGCGGCGATAGGCGCCCCTTGAGGCCGGTGTGGCGGCAGCGCACGGTTTTGACCTTGACCTTAAGGCCAGTTTGGGTGGCAACCCAATTTTTAAAGCTGCCCCTAAAGCCAGCCAGCTTTCTTCAACCGCCAGTAAAGCAACCCGCACCCGACAACGGTTATGCCCAGCGTTAGCGGGTACCCCCACCAGTCTTCTAGCTCGGGCATGTTTTTGAAGTTCATGCCGTACAGGCTAAATACCACGGTGGGGATGGCGAGGATCGCACCCCAGCCGGCGAGGCGTTGGACCACTTCATTTTGATGCACGGACACCAGTGCGAGGTTGACGTGCATGGCATTGGCCAGCATTTCGCGCATATCGTCGGTGACGGTGATCACCTGATGGGCGTGGTCCTGCACGTCGCGGATATAGGCGCGCAAGCCTTTCGGGATCAGATCTTCGAAATGGTGGCTGAGCTGATTACAAATATCTTCGGCAGGGACGGCGGCATTGCGCAGTGACAGAAGTTCGCGGCGCAGTTTATACACGTCTTGTACCGCGTTCTGGTCGAAGTCGGACTTAAACATCTTCTGCTCAATGTGGTCGAACTGCTTGGTGTACTCGCTGACAATCGCCAAATAGTTATCCACCACCATGTCGAGCACGCAGTACAGCGCGTAGCCCGGCCCTTTGGCGAGCATGTCGGGGCACTCTTCGGCGTGGGCGCGGATTTGCTTATAGCTCGACGATGCGCCGTGGCGCACGGTTATCAAGAAGTTTTTGCCGACGAACAGGTGCGTTTCACCATATTCAATCTTGCCATCGACCAGCTGCGCGGTGTGGATGACGATAAACAGCGACTCGCCGTACTGCTCGATTTTTGGGCGCTGATGGGCGGTGAGGGCATCTTCAATCGCCAAATCGTGCAGGCCGAACTCCTCCTGAATAGTGCGCATCAGGCTGTCTTCGGGCTGCCATAAACCTAGCCAAACGAAGGTGCCCGGTTCTTTAAGCACCTCGCTGATATCTTCGGTGGTGACGTCTTGCAGCCGCTTACCTTCACGATAAGCCACGCTGTTAATCACTGAATCACAACTCGGCTTCTTCTCTTCTTTGGTGATGGCATTCATTTCGCAGCTTCCTCAGACGTGGTCTGGACGCGTACATCGGTGGTTTCGGCCGGGCCGAAAACGGTGTAGGTCGGGAGTTTCACATTCTGATACGGCTCCCAGCCGCCGCCAAGGGCTTTATATAAAGAGACTAAATCGGTGCTGGTCTGTACGCGCGCTTCGGCGGACTGCTGCTTGGCCTGCGCCAGTTGGCGCTGGGCGTCCAGCACGTTGATGAAGGAAGAGAGCCCTTTGCTGTAGCTGTCGGTTGCCAGTTCGAATGAGGTTTGCAGCGCCTCGGTGGTTTGATCCAGCCCGGTGACGCGGTCCTGATCGGTGCGGTAGTTAACCAGCGCGTTATCGACATCTTGCAGCGCGGTGAGCACCGTTTGGCGATAGTTCAGCGCGGCGTTGGCCTGCTGCGCGCGCGACAGGTGGACGCTGGAAACCAGACGACCGCCTTGGAAGATAGGCAGAGTGACTGACGGGCCGAAGGAGTAGAAGTTGCTGCTCCAGTTGTCCAGATAGCTGGCGTCGCTGTTGCGCATGCCAAACTGGCCGGTCAGCGAAATACTCGGGAACATCTGGGCGACGGACACGCCAATGTTGGCCGTCGCGGCATGTAAATCGGCCTCGGCTTTGCGCACGTCCGGGCGGCGACGCGCCAGCTGTGACGGCACGCCAACCGGCACGGCGGCAGGCAGGGCGGGCATAGGTTTAACATTGGTAAGCTCGCCGTCGAGGGTGCCCGGAGCCTGTCCAAGCAGCACCGCCAGCCCGTTCATCGCCTGACGTTCCTGTGCCTGATATTGCGGCAGCTGGGCGCGCAGCGAGCCAAGTTGGGCGCGGGCATTTTCCACATCCAGCTGTGGCGCAAGGCCGTTCTTCTGCTGGCTCTGGGTCAGTTCTAGGGTTTGCTGGGCGACGTCAATTTGAGTTTGAATCGCCGCCGTGATGCTCTGCGCGCCGCGCAGCTGCAAATAGGCGCGGGCCACTTCGGCTTGCAGAGAGACCAAGGCGTCGTTGCGCTGCTCGATAGAAGACTGTTTCTGCGCATTGGCAGCTTCCACCTGCCGACGGGTGCCGCCGAACAGGTCCAGCTCCCAGCTGGCATCAAAGCTTCCTTGGTACAGATTCACCGGGCCGGTAGCGGCGTCGATGGCGCTAGACGCCTCTGGGCTGAGGTTTTCCGCCTGATCGGCAAGGCCTGAAGACTCAAGTTCACCCTTCAACCCAAGCTGTTGGCGAGTAAATTTGGTGTTGGCCTGCACCGACGGCATCCACGCGCCGCGCGCCTGCGTTACCTGCTCGCGGGCTCCGGCGATACGCAGCACCGCCTGCTGGAGTGAGATATTCCCGGCAATGGCGCGGTCAATCAGGCTATCAAGCTGCGGGTCTTTGAACGCTTTCCACCACACCGGATTCGGCTCAGAGGGCAGGGCAATTGAGGCTCCCTCTGTGGCCTGCGGGCGACTCATGTCGTTATAAGCCGAGGGGGTTTTAGGCTTCGGCGGCTGGTAATCCGGGCCGACGGAACAGCCGGTCAGAGCCAAAGCCAACGCGGAAAGCGTAAATGTCAGAGTTTTCATTTTTATCAGTGTGCTCCGGCATTGCCTTCGCTCTTAACTGGCGAAAGCAGAAAACAGAAGGGGATCAAAATAGCGGCCACAATGGCGCAATAGCTGAACACGTCGATGTAAGCCAGAATGCGCGACTGGGAAATCATCTCCTGATACATGCGCGCGGTGGCGAGCTGCATCGGGTCGCCGACCACGTGGGCGAAGTCGCGAATGGCGGCCGCACTGCGGCTCACGGCCTGATTGAACTGCTCGTTTAGCGGCGTCATGTTATGCACCATATGGGCGCTGTGCGCCTGAGTTCGCTCCGTTACGCCCGCCGTCGCCAGTGAAATACCAATCGACCCCGCGACGTTACGGAACATGGTGAACAGCGCCGAGGCGTCGGCGTTCAGCCGCTGCGGAATGGTCACAAAGGCGATGGTGGTCAGCGGCACAAACAGGAAGCCGAGGCCGAGTGACTGGGCGCTGCGGTACAGCACCAGCGTTTCGAAATCGACGTTTGGCGTCAGGCTGCCGGAATAGAGGAAGGAGCCTCCCAGCAGGAAGAAGCCAAAGGCGATGATGTAGCGCGTCTGCACAATCGGCATCAGCTTCAGCACCAGCGGGATCGACAGCACAATCAATATCGCCCCCGGCGACATCACCAGTCCGGATAAGGTCGCGGTATAGCCCAACTGCTGCTGGGCGAGCTGAGGAATTACCACCGAGCTGCCATAAAGAATCATCGCCATACCCGCCATCAGCAGGCTGGAGACGGCAAAGTTGCGATCTTTCAAGCAGCGCAGGTTAACCACCGGTTTCTTGGCGTAGAGCAGCCAGTAAATGGCGCCGACAATACCAATGGCCGCCAGAACCGCGAAGGTGACGATAAAGGCCGAGTTGAACCAGTTGTCGTCTTCGCCTCGGTCCATCATTACCTGCAAACAGCCCAGCCCAAGGGCAATCAGCCCGATGCCGATATAGTCGATGCTCAGCTTGCCTTTGGCTTTGCGCTCCCACGGCGGGTCTTCCAACAGCTGGTAGATAGCCAGCAGCGCGATAATCCCCACCGGGATGTTGATGAAGAAAATCCAGCGCCAGCTGACGTTATCGGTGATATAGCCGCCGAGCGTCGGGCCAACCACCGGCGCCACGATAATGGCGATGGAGGAGAGGCCAAAGGCTTTGCCGCGATCTTTTGGCGCGAAGTAGTCGAGCAGCACCGATTGTTGGATCGGCTGAAGGCCGCCGCCGAAGAAGCCCTGCAAAATACGGAACAGGATCATCTGCCACAGCTCGGTGGCGACGCCGCACAGGAAGGAGCAGACGGTGAACATCGCGATACAGATCAGGAAGTAGTTTTTGCGCCCCAACACCCGGCTGAGGAACGCCGAGATAGGCAGCACAATGCCGTTCGCCACCAGATACGAGGTGAGCACCCAGGTGGACTCGTCGTAGCTGGAGGAGAGGGAACCGGCGACGTGGGGCAGCGCCACGTTGACAATGGTGGTGTCCAGAATTTCCATGAACACCGCGATGGTCACCACTGCTGCAACCGCCCACGGGTTACTGGAGGGTCTCCAGCCGCTGCGATCGTCACTCATTCCACGGTTACCGTTGGGTCAACTGACAGGCCAAGTGGCAGAGGCTGTTTCGGGTCTAAACCACTGTCGATAACGATTTTCACCGGCACGCGCTGGACGATTTTCACATAGTTGCCGGTGGCGTTCTCCGCCGGGAAGGCTGAGAAGCGCGAGCCGGTGCCTTGCTGCACGCTGTCTACGTGGCCGTGCAGTTCGATATCCGGGTAGGCGTCAATCTTGATGACCACTTTGTTGCCGGGGCGCATGCGTTCAAGCTGTGACTCTTTGAAGTTGGCGGCGATCCAGATATTTGGAGAAACAATCGAGAACAGGGAAGAACCGGCCTGAACCAAGGTGCCGAGCTGGACATTACGCATGGTGACGTAGCCGTCATAAGGCGCACGCACGTCGGCATAAGAGAGGTTAAGGTTAGCGGTTTCTAGCTGGGCTTTCGCTTGCTCGACCTGCTGTTGACGGGCTTCGACATTGGTTTCGGCCTGACGGATTTGCAATTCAACCTGCGCCGCGACTTGCACCTGTGCTTTGGCATTTTCTAAATCAGCCTTGGCGGAGCGCAATTGCGCGCTGGCGGTATCAATGTTCTGTTGCGAGGTGGCTCGTGGGTCAACGCCGCGCTGACGGCGGAAGTCGGCGGTGGCGTTGAGCAAGTTGGCTTCGGCACGGGCCTGTTGCGCCTGAGCCTGCGCCAGCTGGGCCGGATACTGTACTTTGGACAGGTCATATTGCACCTGAGCCTGATGCAGTTGCGACACGGCAACGCCCAACTGGGCCTGTGCTTGATCGCGCTGGGCGGTGGCGTCGCGTGGGTCAATCTGCACTAACAGCTGGCCTTTTTTCACCAACTGGTTGTCTTTGACTGCCAAATTGGTCACGTAACCGGAGATTTTTGGGGCGATTGTGACAGCGTCACCTTCGGTAAAGGCGTCATCGGTGTTGATTTGGTCCTTGGTCATGAACCACCAGACCAGCGCCACAATCACCATGATGATAACGACTAAGCCGAGAATAATTAGCGGCTTTTTGCCCGGACCTTTACGCTTTTCACCTTCTTCATCTTCGCCCTTATCTTCTTCATCTGACGGCTTTTTATCCTGCTTTTTACCGTCGTCGGAAGAGGGTGAACGGTAGCCTTCACCGGATTTTACTTGGCTGGAATCGAGTTCGTTGGAGGTGTCAGGAGACGAAGATTCGTCAGGACGGTTGGCGTCATTTTTATTCGTTGTCATAATACTCATCTGGTTATCGGCGCTAAGGCCGAACGTTAAATGAAACAATTCTCGTTTTACCCTAGATTGTATTGATGTAAAAGCAAGTAAATAACCGTCAACTTACCTAAGCTAGAGCACGAAGATCCACACTATAGGTATGGTCCGAAAAAGCGCGCGAAGATGTATAATGCGCGGCTTGGCTTTAATTTTATCTGTGCGTATTTTCACTTAATGGAATCGCCGTATCAGGAACAGCGCGTGACTTATTCTTCCAATTGTATGAACTTGCGGGGCGCTCTATGAGCCGTCCAATCCCTTACCGTGGCCTAACGCGCGTGGCCTCGTTGATCTCTGTCTGCGTCGCACTGGTGCTGGTGTTTATCAAAGTGTGGGCGTGGGCCGCCACCGGCTCGATTGCTCTCTTAACCTCGGCGGCGGATGGCTTAGTGGACGTGCTGGCCTCGCTGGTCACGCTGATTGGCGTGCGCTACGCCGGGCGACCGGCAGACAAAGGCCATCGCTATGGTCACGGCAAAGCGGAAGCCGTTGCCGCCTTCGTGCAAGCTTTGCTGCTTGGCGCGGCGGGTCTGGTGCTCGGCGGCGAGTCTATCGGGCGCATCATCAACCCTCAGCCGCTGGCGCAGTTAGGGCTGGGGATCTGGGTGATTATCGGCAGCTGCTGCGCGGCCGTCGGACTGGTATTGATGCAAACCTACGTGGTGAAGCGCACTGGCTCCACCGCCATTGCCGCCGACCGTGCGCACTACATCACAGACGTCGCGGTTAACGTCGCGGTGCTGATAGCTTTGGTGCTCGAACGTCACCTCGGCTGGACGCGTTCCGACTCCATCGGCGCGTTGCTTATCTCTTTCTATATGATTTGGAATGCGCGCGGCATGGCCGGGGACGCGCTCAAACAGCTGCTGGACCGGGAGTTAGATATTGAAGACCGCAAGCGCGTGAAGGCCGCGGTGCTTAGCGTGGCGGGCGTGCGCGGCGTGCATGATATCCGCACCCGCAACGGCGGCGACCGGGTATTTGTCGAGTTTCACGTGGAAGTGGATGGGACGCTGTCGGTGGATGTCGGCCATGACATCGGTGACGCGGCTGAAATCGCCGTCAGCAAGCTGTTCACCGCCGCCGACGTCACCGCCCACCTCGAACCCGAAGGCATTGACGACGACCGGCTGGATAATTTGCTGAATAATATTACTAAGTGATTTTGTGCTCCCTCCCGTTACTGGGGCTGGGGTTCGCCCCCTCTCCTTTTTAAGGAGAGGGTTGGGGTGAGGTTTGTTGCGTTGAACTCTGGCTCAAACCACTCCTCATCCCAGCCTTCTCCTCTGAGAGGAGAAGGAGCAAATGCAAACTTAATGACTCCTCATCCCTGCCGCCGTCATCAGCAATCTAAACACTGACGCCACGGCAAACAGGGCTAACACGCTGCCTAGCCAGATGATTGCCAGCCAGCCGACGCGTTTCCACCAAGGCTGACGAATAACCTTCTCATCATCCATCTCTCTGATCAGCTTCTTCATATTTCACCTCAATGGTAACCCTGATCCGGGGTGACTTTTCCACGGAACACGTAGTAGCTCCAGAAGGTATAAACCAAAATAATCGGGATGATCACCAGCGCGCCAACCAGCATAAAGCCAAGGCTTTGCGGCGGAGCGGCGGCCTGCCAGAAGGTGATGGACGGCGGCACGATGTTCGGCCAGATGCTAATGCCCAAGCCGCTATAGCCAAGGAATACCAGCGCCAAGGTCAGCAAGAAAGGCGCGTGGTGCGACTTGCGATTGACTGCGCGCAGCATCCAGATGGAGACCAGAACCACCAACACCGGCACCGGCAAGAACCAGAGGATATTCGGCATGGTGAACCAGCGATCGGCAATCGCGCTGTGGGTTAACGGCGTCCACAGGCTAATAATGGCGGTGACCAGCAGGAACACCAACAGCAGAGGTTTTGCGCGGCGCTGCATGTTTTCCTGCAACGGGCCTTCGGTTTTCATAATCAGCCATGTACAGCCGAGCAGGGCATAAGCCACCACTAAGCCCACGCCACAGAACAGGTTGAAGGGTGAAAGCCAGTCCAGCGGGCCACCCGCGTAGGCGCGACCCACCACCGGAATACCGTTAATCACCGCCCCGAGCACCACGCCCTGACTGAAGGTGGCGAACAGCGAACCCCAAATGAAGGCTTTATCCCAGATGTGGCGCTTCTCCGCCGTGGCTTTGAAACGAAACTCAAAGGCTACGCCGCGAAAAATCAGCCCAAACAACATTAAGGTCAGTGGGATAGCCAGCGCGTCCAAGATAACGGCATAGGCCAGCGGGAAAGCGCCAAACAGCGCCGCGCCGCCCAGCACCAGCCAAGTTTCATTGCCGTCCCATACTGGGGCGACGGTGTTCATCATCACGTCGCGTTCCTGATCGGCCTTAACCAGCGGGAAGAGGATGCCGATACCTAGGTCAAAGCCGTCCATCACCACGTACATCATCACGCCAAAAACGATGATTAAAAACCAGATCAGCGGAAGATCAATACCCATGATTATTACCCTTATTCTGGTCGTCGTTGGAGTCCTGAGCCGCCGACAGCGGCCTTGCCGGAGTACGATGCTGTCCCGGTCCGCCGTGGGTGGTTTCTGCACCTTCATGAGCCACCGGGCCTTTGCGGATCAGGCGCATCATGTAGGCGTAACCCACGCCAAACACCGAGCAATAAATCACAATGAACAGCAGCAGGCTGATACTCATCTGCATCGCGCCGTGGCCGGATACCGCGTCTTTGGTGCGCAGCAGGCCGTAAACTACCCAAGGCTGGCGGCCGATTTCGGTGGTAAACCAACCGGCGAGCAGTGCCAACAGGCCGGAAGGGCCCATCCACAGAGCAAAGTGCAGGAAGCTGCGCGAGGTGTATAAAGTGCCGCGCTTACGCAGCCACAGGCTCCAGACGCCTGCCAAAATCATCAGCAGCCCCAGCCCGACCATGATGCGGAAGGAGAAGAAGATGATGCTGGAATTTGGCCGATCCTCTTTGGCGAATGATTTGAGCGCCGGGATCTGCTTATCCAGACTGTGGGTCAGGATCAGGCTACCGAGCCATGGGATCTCAATGGCGTAGCGCGTCTCTTCGCGGTTCATGTCGGGATAGCCGATCAGCACCAGCGGCGACGGCTCGCTGTCTTTATTCTCCCAATGGCCTTCAATTGCGGCAATTTTCGCGGGCTGATACTTGAGGGTATTCAGGCCGTGGGCGTCGCCGAGGAAGGCCTGAATTGGTGCCACAATCAGCGCCATCCACATCGCCATCGACAGCATGGTGCGCATCGCCGGAGTATCGCGCCCGCGCAGCAGGTGCCATGCGGCGGAGGCGCCGACAAAGAAGGCGGATGACAGGAAGGCGGCGGTGGTCATGTGCAGCAGCCGGTAAGGGAAGGAGGGGTTGAAAATGACTTTCAGCCAATCCACCGGTACCACCTGATTGTTGACGATTTCAAAGCCCTGTGGCGTCTGCATCCAGCTGTTGGATGCCAAGATCCAGAAGGTGGACATCAAGGTACCTAGCGCCACCATGCAGGTCGCAAAGAAGTGCAAGCCCGGACCCACGCGGTTCCAGCCAAACAGCATCACGCCGAGGAACCCGGCCTCAAGGAAGAAGGCGGTGAGCACTTCGTAAGTCAGCAGCGGGCCGGTGATGCTACCGGCGAAGGAGGAGAAGAAGCTCCAGTTGGTGCCAAATTGGTATGCCATGACCAGCCCGGACACCACGCCCATGCCAAAATTCACGGCAAAAATTTTCGACCAGAAGTGATAAAGGTCGCGATACTCCTCTTTCTTAGTTTTGAGCCACAGCCCTTCGAGCACGGCTAAAAAGCTGGCCAGACCGATGGTGATAGCGGGGAAAATGATATGAAACGAAACGGTGAAAGCGAACTGGATACGGGCCAGTTCTAACGCGTCTAGAGCAAGCATAACAACCTCTTTTTTGCGTGGTAACCCTTTCAGCTTAGGCGTCATATGCCATTTTGGCGCAACAACATTCGCAAATGAGGTTTCAGTGAAAGGGGCGGTACAACAGTAAAGCTTAGCGAGGAGGGGATTTAACCACAGGGTAGGTGGGATATAACAGTAACAGAAATGTGAATATTGACTATAACAGATGGCTTATAGGCTTGGCTGTGCAAGACATCTGTTCGAAAAAGCGATGACTTCAAGCCAGAAGCACCAGCCCCTGCCTTCATCGCTTTGGTTAGCTCAGGCTATTTGGCTTTTTTCTGACTTTTAACAATCAGCGTGCCATCGGGATGAAAATAGCGCGTTGGCCAGATTTCAGCTGGCGTCATATCCAGCGCCTTGGCGATCAGCATCTCTCCCCGAGGCCAGCGGCGGCAGAGCGCGTTTGACAGGGTTGAAGAGCAAAGGCCAGATTGGCGGGATAGGGCTGCCAGCGTGGTTCCTCGTTTGTGCAACTCGGCGATGATATCTGCCGGATGCCAGTTTTGAAAACGATGGGAACCCACTGATGCCTGAGGTTTATAGCGAGGTAGAGCAGTATCTTGAGATTTTTTATTGGCCGTCATTTCGCATGATCCGTTGCAAAGTGATGATCACTACCAGCCTAAGAGGTGCAAATCCCTTGGGTGATAGCCCAGACGGAGTTTGCACTACCGGCCACAACGGATCACCGGCCAGCCCGAAAGCTGCCCCGCCTGAGCCACCATTGAGATATTGTTTATTACGTGAACGAGTAATATGCAATAGGTGTGCAGAGGCTGACGTATAAAATAAATATATACGTCATCGTTGTGGTATTCAGGGTGCAAATCCCGACTGCGGATTTTGCCGCAGCGCATGAACTATACCCCAATCACTTAGTTGAAACCAAGTGAACCGACAGGGTTTAATTAAGTCGCCTAAGTAACAAAGTCAAATAAGTGAACAGAATAGTCGTCCTAAAGAGAGAAAGAGGATGACAAAAAGAAATTCCTCATCGTTCAAAGGCTATGCGCTGAAGTGATTTTTGATTTTTGCCACGATTTTACCCAGTGCCTTATTCTGAAGTGATGTTTTATTGTGCACCATATAGATGTTGACGGGTAATAGAGAAAATTCAGTACTTAAAGATTTTATATTGAATGCGTTTTTTACTTTTTCAAACAACCAAATAGGAATAATAGCAACAGTATCTGAGTTTTCTACCACGGATAAAATTGAGAATAATGAGCTACTACGGAAACAAAATGTTCTTTCGCCAATGTTATCGTTAATGTTTTGCTGAGCGAGTTTGATGGCAGGGCCATCGGATTCCATAATTGAGAACTGCTCTAGTGCTGCTTGCTCCTTGTTAAGGGAGTTATCCAACCGCGGATGGTCTTTGCGGCAAATAAATGTCAGGTTTTCCGTTAAAATCGGGTAAGTGATTGAGGAAGAACTGTAATGAGGATCACAATCAAAAACCAAATCAGCTTTGCGATATTGTAATGCTTCGCTTGAAAGCATGACTGAACTGCCATTATCGGCATGGACAACTTTAGTATTGGGCATTATCTCTTTGACCAGAGCCATCAACACGGGCAGCACGCGCATTGAAATATAGGGTGGGCAGCTGACAATCAGTCTGTTTCGCGCCGTAGAATTCATATAAACCGAAACATTTCGGGTTAATGCCTCAAAGCTTTCCTGGGTGGCCGAGAAAAGATTCACTGCTGTGACCGTGGCCGAAAGGTTACTCCCTTCGCGGACAAACAGGGGGTCTGAAAAGTATCCACGTAATTTATTTAATGACTGGCTCACAGCAGACGGGCTGATGTTGAGTAAAACCGAAGCTTTAGTGACGCTTTTCTGCGAGTAAATCGCATGAAAAGTCGTCAGAAGGTTGTAGTCAAAGCTTTTGTCCCGTTTTAAGTCATCTTTCTTAAAATCATCTTTCTGTATGTCAGGATTCACATTTATCTCCCCGTAAATTCAAATTGACCCTGTTTTAAATAATTCCCATAAATGATTGGAGTAGCAATCAGTGATGGTGTCAATGCCTGTGGTATTGCGCCGAAAATACTAAAAAAATAAAGAGAAATAAGATAGTGGGTAATACTTTAAATTTTAATTATCAAATTATCAAAACACATAAAGTCCTTTAAAAACAACAAGGTAAATCTCTTATTAATATACTAATTAATAAAAATAGTATCTAATTCAAACGAGATTTCATAGATAAGTAATATTATAGATTCAGCAAATGCTCTAAATAGATGTTAATCGTTTTTAGTATGTCTTAACAACTTCTGTGACTTTGTATAGTGGTACTGGTAAGTTCAATGGGTAAGAATATCTTCATCTTGAGGCGCAAAGGTAATTGATACTTCAAGGTATTAACGGGTTTCGCTAGATTGCGAAAAATAAGCCACTAAGGGACTATTATGAAAATGACTTCTTTATTTAAAATGGGTGTGTTAGCAGCAGGTTTAATTGCTGCAATGGGAGCGAGTGCGGCGGATGGTACTGTTAATATAAGTGGCAAAATTATTGCTGCGGGGTGCATTATTCAAGGTGCTTCTACGGTTGCCGCACAAATTGATTTTGGCACGCTGACTCCCGCGTCATTTCCTGCGGTAGGTACTCTCTCGCCTAAAAAAGACGTTAACTTTACTCTGGAAAACTGCCCGACTAGTGTGACCAGCACGAAACTTATTTTCACCGGCACTGCGAGTGTAACTGATGCAGCTCTTTTCGCATTAGACCCGAGTTCCACTGCCACGGGATTGGGTATTGCCTTATTTAATAAAAACGGATCGCAGATTCCTGCTAATGGGACCTCAGTTGTGTTCCCAATTGATGCGACAACACATACTGCAACTATTGCTCTTCAAACTGCGGTGAAATCGACTGAGAAAACGGTGGGTGGTGGTACTTTTGTATCTCGTGCTATTTTCGCCATGACGTATAACTAATACTGACAGTTAAAGAGTGATGCCTTTATTAATTAAGGTGTTAATCAACCAGGTTAAAAGGATTAAACCAAAATGAAAAAATTAAGTATTGCTGTAGCGATTATGTTAGGTATGGCTTGTTCTGGTGCTCAGGCGGTTGGCGAATTGGGACAACTTATTTTTAACGGGAAAATCTCCAGTTCGGCTTGTACTATCGATACCGCGGGTACGACTTCATCAATTGTCTATGATACGTTATCTGCAGCAAATATTAGTTATCCAGTGTACAAAACTGCTCATGCTCTTAAGCCGATGACGATTAAATTAGTAAACTGTCCTGTCGGCCTTCCTATTAAGGTGAAGTTCGAAGGTTCTTATGATGAACCTATGAAGTTATTTAAAGACTCATCAGGAAAAAATATAGGCGTGGCAATTTATAACAGAGATAGTCTCGATAAAATCGACGGTGATAAGTTTGTAACCAAGAAAACGTCAGCAAGTGGCGACAACCTACTTGATTATGATGTGGTTTTGGGGAAATGGAAAAACGCCGTTGCTGAACCAGGCAATTATGCTATCGCCATTAATTATACCATGTCTTACGAATAATCTTTTTTCTTCATTAAATGTGCTGGCCCTGTGTGGTTTATATCCTATCGGGGACAGCATTGTATTTTTATCGAGGCTATTATGAAAAGAATTTCTGCTCTATGCTGTGGTGCTTTAGCTTTATTATTAGTCGCGCCGGCCTTCGCGGGGTTCTCAGTGGGAGCTACTCGCGTCGTATATTCTTCTGATATGAAAGAAGCATCTCTGTCAGTCAAAAATACAGAAAATTCTAGTGTCTACCTTATTCGTTCCTGGGTCAGTTCAGATAAGGCTGGTGAGAAGGTGCCTTTTCTAACTACTCCACCATTATTCCGTATCGATCCGGGACAGGATAATGCCTTGCGAATCACCCAAACCAGTTCAGCCCTTCCTCAGGATAGAGAGTCAGTTTACTGGTTGAACACTTTGGCTATTCCGCCATCGACTAAAGACAAAAACACTTTACAATTCGCCATTAATACCCGAATTAAACTTATTTATCGCCCCGCCACACTAAATGATAAGAAAGCCGTAGAAGCAGCATATCAGCAGGCCAAGTTTGCACGCTCGGGAAATAAAATAAGTGTCAGTAATCCTACACCTTATTACCTTAATCTCACTAAAGTCACTATTAATAATAATGAGTTAAATGAAGGGTTTATGGTTCCCCCGAACTCATCCCTTGAAATTCCTAATGTCCCCGTAGGGAATAGCGTCACTTGGCAAGCTATTAATGACTATGGCGGTTTGAGTCAAAAGTATACCGCTAATTTTTAAACATGAGTTGATTTGATATTGTTCATTTTAAAAGGGACGTTGGCCTGTGATCATGGAAAAAAACAAGAGGAACCATGTGGATATATGTCCTGTGGCTGTAAATGCCTATAGGCTAAATAAACATCAACTTATATTTAACGGTTTTCCCTATTCTTTTATATTGAAGCCGCTTTCATTTTTTATTTTTTTGTCTTTACCCGGCATGGCTTATTCGGCAGATACCTTCAACTTTGAGATGATTAAAGCTGCGGGCGGTGCAGGGGATTTGCAAAATGTTAATTTAGACTATTTTGCAGAAAAGGGCGGGCAAATGCCCGGTACCTATAAAGTAGATATCTATCTAAACAATCGACAAGTTGACTCACGAAGCCTTAAATTTGTGAGCTTACCCAATGCGCCAGGCAAGCTGTATGCGGTTATCTCGCCGGCGACGCTAGAGGAGTATGGGGTTAAGATTGATGTGTTTCCGAAGCTAAAAGCTATTGCCCCTGATGCTTCGCTGACTGAACCCCTTAGTAGCTATGTGCCTGATGCCAGTGAAACTCTGGATATTACCCGCCTACGCTATGACATTTCTGTGCCGCAGATTGGCGTAAAACAGAACCCACGTAACGCGGTTGATCCAAAGCGCTGGGATGAGGGTATCCCAGCATTTACCCTTAATTATGGCTATTCCGGCTCAACGACGCAGCAAGATGACAGCGGGCAGTCCAAGAGTAACTTCCTTAACTTACGCTCCGGGCTGAATGTCGGACCTTGGCGCTTGCGTAATTATTCGACTTACAGTGACCAATCTACAGATGGCACGCGCGGGGGTGACGACACGCATTCCCGGCACTATGAATCAATCAACACCTATATGCAGCGTAATGTGCACTTCTTGCAGGGCGGGCAGCTAACGCTTGGGCAATATTCCACCTTGGCTGACGTGTTTAACAGCATTCAGTTTACGGGGGCGCAAGTGGCTTCAGACGACCAAATGCTGCCAGATTCTATGAGCCAGTTTGCTCCGACCGTTCGCGGTATCGCTAAATCTACTGCTCAGGTCACTATCAAGCAGAACGGCTACCAAATTTATCAAGCTACCGTATCGCCGGGGCCTTTTGCTATTACCGATCTTTATCCATCTGGTAATGGCGGTGATATGGAAGTGACCATTACTGAGTCTGATGGTTCGGTGACAAAATTTAATGTGGCGAGTAACACATTACCGATTTTACAGCGCGAGGGCCGTCTTAAATATAATTTAGTCGTGGGGAAATATCGCAGTGGCTATGAGAATACCGAGACGCCTAACTTCCTGCAGATAACCAATATTTATGGTCTGACGGCGCGAACGACGGTATACGGCGGTATTCAGTATGCTGAAAACTATCGAGCGGCAACGGCGGGGGTAGGCTTTGACCTCGGTTCACTTGGCGCAGTGTCAATTGACGGCACTCAGGCCACCAGTAACTTCATAAATGATGACTCGATGGGCACCAAGAAAGGGCAATCCTATCGCGCAATGTATTCTAAAAACTTTGAGCCAACGGATACGACGGTTCGTATTGCCGGCTACCGTTATTCCACTCGCGGTTACTACACGTTCAGTGATGTACAGGACTACCAGCAGGACAGCGGCGACGATTTTGATGACTACAACCGTTCGCATAATCAGCGCAGTAAAGTGCAAGTGTCGATCAACCAAGCAGTGGGTGATTATGGTTCGATTTATATCAGTGGCAGCCAGCAAGATTATTGGGCCGGTGATGGCAAAGAAACCCTGTTACAGCTGGGTTACAACACGGCCATTTCAGGGGTCAACGTCGGCTTTGACTACAACTACTCTAAAAACCCAGGGGTGACTAAGGCCGACCAGATTTTTGCCTTCAACCTGTCTATCCCTCTTGACAGATTTTTGGGCACATCGGGAACCTGGGCGAGCTACAACATGACCAGCAATCGTCATGGCCCCCTCACTCAGCAAGCCGGGATCAACGGCAGTTTGCTGAAAGACAATAGACTAAGTTATAGCGTGCAACAGGGGTACCAAAGCCAGGACGGCGGTAATTCGGGTAATGCCAACATGGATTACAAAGGGGGCTCTGGTGAAAGCAATCTTGGCTACAGCTATGACCGAAACAGTCAACGATGGAGCTATGGCCTGCGTGGCGGCATCGTGGCGCACGAAAACGGTCTGACCCTTTCCCAACCATTGGGAGATACCATTGCCTTGGTGAAAGCGCCGGGGGCCGGTGGGGTCAATGTGCAAAATAACGCCGGTGTACATACCGACTGGCGTGGTTACGCCGTGGTGCCTTATGCCCAGCCTTATCGCAAAAACAGCGTTAGTCTGGACACTCAAAGCTTCGGCAATGATGTGGATATGGAAACCAGTAAAGTGACAGTGGTTCCAACTCGTGGTGCTGTGGTTCGCGCTGATTTCGACACGCGTATTGGTCAACGTGCCCTTATTCAGTTGTTGTTCATGGGGAAAGTGGTGCCGTTCGGTGCGACAGTTAGCTTGGTTGAAGATAGCCGCACGATCACCGGTATTGTCAGCGAAAACGGCGAAGTCTATCTCACTGGCTTGCCAGAGAAAGGGAAGATCTTCGCCAAATGGGGTAATGAAAGTCATGAGCAGTGCTATGGCATTTATTCGCTGGTAAAAAACAAAACCGATGACCCGACAGCATTGATTAAAAACATTACGGCGCAGTGCCGTTAAAGGCGCAGCGGGAGAACATGTATGAAGAGTACAAGGAACGTAAGCCTGAGTCTTGGGCTGCTGGTGGCGTTGGGATTCTCAACTAATGCGCTGGCGGACTGCGCCGCTCTGGGCAGCGCGGTGAACAGTACCATCAATATGGGCAGTATAACGGTGCAACGAGACCTGCCCGTCGGGGCAGAGATAAGCCGTAAAGTGATCCCCGCTGAAACGACAGCCATCACCGGCGCTTGTTCAACGGGAACCTTTAGAGAGAGTGGTTCGGTGAATCAAGCCAACTACCGTTCTCTAGATGGTACAAACACTTATGCCAGTGGTATCAACGGCGTGGGGCTCAAGCTGAAGGTGCGCGGGCAGTATGTGCCGAGCAGCGGCTATCATTGGGAGACCAATATTTCTACCAACGGCTCGATTCGGTATAACCCGGAAATTGAGGTGATTTTGGTAAAAACGGGCGACATAACCTCGGGTCCACTGGCACTCGGCCCGCTGATTTCCGTGGCGGTGAATGCGACTAATGATGCCGCGGTGACTTACAGCCTTGCTTCCGGCAATGTCATGCAGGCGTCGTGCGAAATAACCGGTTCAAGCCGCATCCCAGTAGCAATGGGCGAAGCCAAGATGGAAGATTTCAAGGGTAAAGGTTCTACCCTGACGCCGGTTAATATCAACATTCCACTGCATTGTGATAGTAACGCTAAAGTGAATATCAGCTTTGCCGCTACTTCGTCGAAAGGCGACGGCATTATTGATTTGACCAGTGGTGGTGCAGAGGGTGTGGGTATTCAGCTCAAACTGCGTGACACGCGGGTGGATTTCGACCACACGCTGTTTGTTGCTCAGGCGACCGAGCAGGGGAATTTTAATATCCCATTATCTGCTGCTTACATTCAGACAGCGGATAAAATCAAGCCGGGAGATGCCAACGCGGTGGCGAATTTCACCATTAGCTACCAGTAATTTTGCATTAAAACAAAAGGCCGGGAAGTCTGCACTTTCCGGCCTTTGTGTTTATTTTTTAGTTACCTGCAAAAGCCTGACTTATTTAATCGCCATGGCTTCTTTCATGGTGAAGAACAGATCCGTTTGGTCGGTCAGGCCCACCACGTTAGCAGCGAACGGGCCGTAGGCCGCGATGCGCAACTGGGTGCCGGTATGGCCCTGTGAATCTTCTTCTGAGTTGCCATAGCTGATGGTCATTGGCGCACCGTCTTTGGTGGTCAGGGTCTGAGTCAGCCCCGGCGCCTTCGCATCTTTCTCAACAATCTGGCTAGAGTGCGCGTGGTCGGCGGTCACGATAACCAGCGTGTTACCGTCTTTACGGGCAAACTCCAGCGCTTTCTGCACGGCTTCGTCCAAATCAACCGTCTCGCCAAACTGGCCGCACGGGTTCGCCGCGTGGTCCTGTTTGTCGATGGACGCCCCTTCAACTTGCAGGAAGAAGCCTTTCTCCTGCGTCTTCAGCAGGTCGATGGCTTTCTCAGTCATTGCGGCGAGCGTTGGAATGTCGCTGGTGCGCTGTGGATTAGCTTCGCAGGTGACAGCCGGTTTATCGATATTGCCGTGGTAGCTGGCTTTAGGGCCGTACCAGCGCACTGGCATGTTGCCCGGGGAGAACAGACCTAACAGCGGTTTTTGCTGGTCAGCAAGGGTGATTTTAGCCAGCTCATCGGCGTTTTCTACCCACTGATAGCCCTGCGCGGTGGCCTGATCTTTCAGTGATTTCCCAGCAAACTCGCCGCTTTTGGCTAACTGGCCGAAGGATTTCGCGCCGCCGCCCAGCGTGACGTCAGCACGTGCTTTGATCAGCTGTTCGGTGATAGAGCCTTTGCCGCCGTTTTCCAGCGCATTGGTCGGGCATTTCTCGCTGGTTTCTTCCGGGCCATAGCACTTACGGGAGGTCACGTGGGAGATTTGCGCCGCCGGAGTGGCGTCCTGCAATTCGGCAGTGGAGACGTTACCCGTGGCTTTGCCCGCGGCTTTCGCCAGTTCCAGAATGGTGACGTGGTCCTTGCCGTTGACATCCACACCCAGCGCGCCGTTGTAGGTTTTCACGCCGGTAGACCACGCGGTGGCGGATGCCGCCGAGTCAGTGACGTAGTCGGGCTTGTGGCTCTTCTTATCCAAAGAGTAGTGAGTGTATTGGCCGGTCAATGGTAGGGCATCAATGCCTTTGAAATAGCCGCCCGCGCCTTCGGCATAGTTACGCGCCGAGGTGATTTCTGAGTCGCCCATGCCATCGCCAATCAGCAGGATGACGTTTTTCACCGTCTTATTGGTCAATGAGGCTTTCAAGGCTTCCGTGGTGTCGCCGGTCAGACGGCGCGCGCCGCCTTGTTCGGTGATGTCGCCTTTAGCAGCGCGGGAGGTTAGGGCGTCATCGGCGATGGCGCTGCTGGCAGAGGTCAGAAGCAGGGCGGTTACCACAGAACGAGCAACAAAAGAGAGAGGCAGGTGCATAACAAAACTCCGTGTAATGAAGACCAGAAAACAAGAGATACAGTTTGTCGTACTTTGTTACACGGGAGCATAAGTCAGCGGCGTGACGCTTTTATGACAGGGAGGATTTTTAGCGAGGAAAATAAAAAAAGCCCCTCATGGAGGGGCTTCGAGTCAGTCTGCAAATCAGACTTAGTTAACCTGAGTTGGCATACCTGAACGTAGCTCGATAGCGCGTTGTACGATGTTCTGGTTAACGCTTGGGTCCATAGCAACGGCGCCCACTTTGCCCGTCAGAGAAACTGGCAGTGGCTCTTGCGAGTCAAACTCTTCCTGGTTAGCAGACAGCGGGTTGTGGATCTCAACATAACGCTTGCCGTTTGGCTCAACGGTGGCTTTCAGCGGCTCGTTGATGAACTGTACACGAGTGTCTTGCGGCACGTTGTCGAACAGCCATTTGATGTCAGCATCGCGCAGACGCACACAGCCGTGGCTCACGCGCAGGCCGATACCGAAGTTGGCGTTAGTCCCGTGGATAGCATACAGGCGGCCAACGTACAGCGCGTACAGACCCATAGGGTTGTCCGGACCTGCTGGGAATACGGCTGGCAGATATTCGCCGCGAGACGCGTACTCTTCATGCATTTTTGCCGTCGGAGTCCAAGTCGGACCGGCTTTTTTACGCTGGATAGTGGTCGTCCAGTTCAGCGGGGTGTCTTTGCCCAATTCGCCGATACCGATTGGCAATACCACCACGGTGTTGCTGCCTTTCGGGTAGTAGTAAAGACGCATTTCAGCGCTGTTTACCACGATACCTTCATGCGGGGTATCTGGCAGGATCAGCTGCTGTGGAATAGTCAACACGGTGCCCGGCGTTGGCAGGAACGGGTCCACGCCCGGGTTGGCTTCGAGCATGTTGCTCAGGCCCATTTGATACTGTGCGGCAAAACTCTCAAGAGGTAATTTGCTGTTTTCTGGAACGGTAACGGTGATGTTTTCCCCGACTAACCGCCCGCCATTGGCAGGAAGAGGGTACACCACGGCCGAAGCTGACTGGCTGTACGCAGCAACTGCCAAAACCATAGTAAGGATAGCGCGAATGCTCATTTTCATATTTGTCGTTGGTTCTTAATGCCACACAGGCAGTTGTTGTCGAAGTGTTCCCCCGGTGTTAACAGAAACAACCGGATGACTATTGTAGGTACACACTTGACCGGAACGAGAATCTTTATGTGTAACCAATCACATTTCTGGGCCGCCAATTATAAGGATTTATTTCAAACAGGCCAAAGCTTTTACAGGATGTCCGAAAAGTTCCCTAAACAATCGCATTTTTTGGAAGTACGATCACAGACGTTTTACATTTCATGACACTAAAGCCACTATTTCCGACAAAACGGCACCATCAATAACGCCGCCAAAAACATCCACGCCATCACCATAAAGGCGTCATTGAAAGCCATGGTGAAGGCTTCATTGGCGACCTTAATCCCAAACAGATTTTTCGCCATCAGCAGGGCATGTGCCGAGTCTGGAGTTAGCTGCCCTATGCGCGTCGCCAGCCCGCCGATCACCGTCTGCGCCTCATCACCATAACGCCCCAACACGTCGCCAAAGTGCGCGGTGTGTTCACGAGTCCAGTCCTGCAACCAGGTATTCACCGTCGCTATGCCAATCGCCCCGCCGAGATTACGCATCAGGTTAAATAAGCCCGATGCGTAACGCAGCTCCGGCCCCTGAAAAGCGGTGAGCGCCATATTCACGCTTGGCACGATGCACAGCATGATAAACAGCCCGCGAATGATTTGCGGCCATAAGAACTGGTCTGCGCCCCATTCGGGCGTGACTTGGGTGGTCAGCCACATGCTGGTGGAGAACCCCAGCAGCCCGGCGGTGATCAGAATGCGGCGATCCACTTTGCCGATCAGTCTGGCGGCCATAATGGTGCTGAAAAACTGGCCAATGCCGACCACAAACACCGTCGTGCCAATCTGCAAACTGTTGAAGTCGCGAATGCGGCCCAAGAACACCGGCGTCAGGTAGGTCGAGGCGTAAAGCCCGAAACCAATCACCAGATTAAACACGCAGGCAAAGGTAAAGGTCGGATCGCGGAAGGGCGTCAGGCGCACAATCGGGTTTTTCGAATAGAAAGAGCGCTCCAAAAACAGCACAAAAGCCACCAGTGAAAACCAGGCCGAGATCTGAATGTCCGGGTCGCTAAACCAGTTCTGGCGCGGCCCCTCTTCCAGCACGTACTCCAGACAGCCCAGCGCAATCGCCATCGAGAACAGATGCACCCAGTCGATACGTTTGAGCATCGGGAAATTGGCTTTGTCGACATCAATGAACATCAGCGCGCCAATGGCGACCAGCACTCCGGGCACAATATTGATGAAGAAGATCCAGCGCCAGTCGAGCCATTCGGTGACCACGCCGCCGACGGTCGGCCCAAGAGTCGGAGCCAGCACGCTGACCATGCCTAAAATCGCCGGGATCAGCGCCTGCTGCTTGCCTTTGAACAGCGCAAAGCCGGTAGAGAACACCGTTGGCACCATCGCCCCGCCGGTAAAGCCTTGCAGCGCGCGGAAGAAAATCATCGACTCGATATTCCACGCCAGCCCGCAGCCAATGCTGCTGAGAGTAAACAGCGCCGCCGAGGCGCTAAACAGCCAGCGAGTGGAGAGCGCCTGAGTCAAAAAGGCCGAGAAGGGGATCATCACCAGCTCGGCAATCAGATAAGAGGTCTGCACCCAGCTGATCTCATCCGGCCCGGCGGACAGCCCCGCCTGCACATCATTAAGCGAGGCGGCGACGATCTGAATGTCGATCAGAGCCAGAAACATGCCGAAAGCCATGATGCTAAAGATTAAAAATTTCCGCGCTGTGGGCAGGTCGCTGGGGGAGAAACCCGGCGCGGCAGAAGAGGGGGCGGTAGCTTCTGACATTTCAAACACCTTTTTGAACTTGTTTATATGATGCGCATCATATTAATATGATCGCCATCATGCAATGAGTGAGAAGAAAAATGAGTGAAGCAACAGTTAGCGGGGCGCCGGAGATTCAGGGGAAAGAGAAAACGCGCCGTTCGCCGCGCATTTGGGTGGTGAGCGGCATTGCGCTGGCGGTGGCATTGGGCGGCGCAGCGTGGCTGCTGGCCGCGCCGTCGACAGAGTCAACCGACGATGCTTACGTCAGTGCGGATGCCACCACGGTCGCGCCGAGGGTCAAAGGTTTTATCTCTAACGTGCTGGTGAAACACAACCAGTGGGTGAAGGCCGGGCAGCCGCTGGTGGTTATCGACAGCGAAGAGTTCAACGCGCGCGTCGCGGCGGCGGAGGGCGACGTGGCCGACGCCAAGGCGCAGGTCGAGGCACAACAGGCGGCGCTGGTCAGCCAGCAGGCGCAGGAGCAGCTGGCGCAGACGCAAATTCAGGCCGCGCGCACGGCGATCCGTTCTTCTCTCGCCGAGCAGCAGCATGCGCAAGACGAGCAGCGGCGCTATCAGGCGCTGGTCAACAGCGGCGCAACCTCGCGCAATGACGCCGAACGCTTCAAAACCACCGCCGTGACCGCCGAGCAAAACGCCGCCCATGCCAGCGCGATGCTCGACGTGGCGCAGAATCAGGCGCAGGTCACTCACGCCCAGCGCGCCGAGATTCAGGCGTCACTGGCTCTGGCGCAGGCCGCGTTGCAGAAGGCGCAGGCGGCACTGGATTTGGCCCAGCAGGATCAGCGCCACACCGTTATTACGGCGGCGATTGACGGCGTGGTTGGCAACCGACAGGTGCAAATTGGCGACTACGTGACGCCGGGTCAGCGCCTGATGACGCTGGTGCCGCTCAACGATCTCTATGTGGTGGCTAACTTTAAAGAGACGCAGACCGAGCGCATTCAGCCGGGGCAGAAAGTGTCGGTCAGCGTCGATGCGCTGCCGGATGTTAAATTACACGGCGTGGTCGATAGTCTGGCGCCGGGGTCGGGTTCTACCTTCGCGCTGCTGCCGTTTGAACCGGGCACGGGCAACTTTACCAAAATCGTCCAGCGCGTGCCGGTGCGTATTCATCTCGATGCTGACCAGCAGGGGCTCGCCGCGCTGCGACCGGGTTTGTCCGTTGATGCCAAGGTTAGCCTGCATGAGTGAATGTCGCGGCGCGCTGCGGTAGACTAGCCGGGCTAGAGGTCTCACCAATCAGGGAGTTAATCATGCGTTACGAAAGTGAACATAAGGCGAAAATTCGCGAGCAAATCCTCAAAGAGGCGGCTAAAGCAATTCGCATCAATGGTCCGGAAAAGGTTAGCGTAGCCGGGGTGATGAGCCAGGCTGGGTTAACCCATGGCGGATTTTATGCTCACTTCGCATCGAAAGAGGCTCTGATTGAAGCCGCCATCGGCCAAATGTTTGACCAAAGTATGGCGCGCTGGGACAGGGATAACCAAGACCTGAACGCCCGCGAGCAGTTGGCGGGATATATCGACTTCTACCTGTCGCCGTGGCATCGCGATAACCCGTCGCAGGGCTGTCCGGTGGCGGTATTACTCACCGAAGCGCCGCGCATGACGCCGCCGTGCCGCACGGCTTTCGCCCAAGGCATCGGCAGGCTGCGTGGCATGGTGATTGGCCAACTGCGCGAGATGGGCGTGGAGAAGCCAGAAACGGCGGCAGTGGCACTGAGTGCCGAGCTGATGGGCACGCTGTCACTGGCGCGCTGCGAGCCGGACCCTGCTAAGTCAGATGCCCTGTTGGTCGAGGCCAAAAAACGCATCATGGCGCAACTGGCTCTGCATTAATCCTGCGGTTCGGCCTGTGTTCGCTGCAATAAAAAAGCCCTGAATATTCAGGGCTTTGTTTTTTGTGCTTAAGGGGAACGTGTGAAGGTTTTCCCTTTTAAGTCTGCAATTAGAAGTCGTAACCCACGGTTGCCACCACGGTACGCTCCTGACCCCAGTAGCAGTAGCTGGTGCCGTAACAGGCTGCGACATATTTCTTGTCGAACAGGTTGTTTGCATTCAGCTGCACGTAAGCGCCTTTCAACTGCGGGTTGAACTGCGCCAGATTCATACGTACTGAAGCATCAACCAGCGTGGCAGACGGCATGTGCAGGGTGTTTTCGTTATCCGCCCACTGGGTGCCGATGTAACGCACGCCTGCGCCCAGATCAACACCAACCGGCGTGTTGTACTGGCCCCAGATGGAAGCCATCTGTTTTGGCGTCACGTATGGAGTGTTGCCGTCGTTGGTGGTGGAGTCGTCAAAGCGCACTTTGTTGTAGGTGTAGCCCGCCATCACATTAAAGCGATCGGTAACTTGCTTCTTCGCTTCCAGCTCAAGACCCTGAGAACGGATTTTACCCGCTGGCTCATAGTAGCTGCCTACCACCACGCGGTTGCCCACGTCGTCCTGCGTCAGGTCATAAATCGCCGCGGTATACATGTCGGAAGTGCCGACCGGCTGGTACTTGATACCGGCTTCATACTGCTCGCTTTGCATCGGTTTCAGCAGGGTGTTGTTTGGCCCCGGCAGAGCAGAAGGGGTCATCGCCTGGCTGTAGCTGACATAAGGAGAGATGCCGTTTTCAAACGCGTACAGCAGGGAAGCGCGGCTATTGAAGTGGCTATCAGTACGCTCGGTGGTCACGTCGGTCAGGCCGATGGTGTCCACGGCGGCAGTTTTGGTTTTCAGGCGGTCATAACGGCCGGACAGGGTCAGATGCCACTGGTTCCACGCCATATCATCCTGAATGTAAGTGCCATTCTGCTCATAACGGTTTTTGCCGGTTTTGTCGCTATAGAACGCCAGATTTGGACCACCGGTGTAGCCGGTGTACGGGTTCAACTGGCTGGCCGTCGCGCCTTGAGATTTCAGGTCATTCATAAAGTAGGAGTAGTCGAAACCAACCACCACTTTATGCTCCAGCTCGCCGGTCGCGAAGTCCGCTTCCAACTGGTTATCTACAGCCACGCTGTCCAGAGAGGAGGTTTCGCCACTGTAGTAGCGGTTCATCAAGGTGCGATCGGCATTCCAACCAGCCTGATAGACCTGATCCAACTCGGTGTTGGAGTGGGTGTAGCTGGTGTTTTGGCGGAAGGACCAGACGTCGTTAAACGCGTGGCGGAATTCGTAGCTATAAATCTGCTCCCAGCGTTTGAACTGGTTCAGCGAAGACTCGCCGTCGAAGAAGCCACGGCTCAGGCGATCGCCGTACAGGCTGCCGTCGGCAGGGACTGCGGCGTGATAACCGCCGGACGGGTCTTTTTGCAGATAAGCGCGCAGTAACAGGGAGGTGTTTTCATCCGGCTGCCACATCAACTGTGGAGAGATAGCATAACGCTCTTCACGCTGGTGGTCGTACTGGGTGTCGCTGCTGCGGGTCATGCCGGTCAGGCGGAAGGCCCACTGGTCATTGATGGCGTTGGTGTAATCGAACGCGCCGCCTTTGGTGTTTTGCGTGCCGCCTGACAGACGGAAGTGGCCTTCTTCAGTGAACTGCGGGCGCTTGGAGGTTTCCATCACGATGCCGCCCGGAATGCTCTGGCCGTAGAGGGCAGAAGAGGGGCCTTTCAGCACGTCGATACGCTCAAGGAACCAAGGGTCAACCTGAATGGAGTTGTAGCTGCCGCCATCGCTCAGAATACGCAGACCATCAAGGAAGGTGTTGTTGACGTCACCGCCGTGGAAACCGCGCAGAGAAATGGTGTCGTAACGCGTTGCGCCACCGGCGAAGTTGGTGAACACGCCCGGCGTATAGTTCAGCGCGGCGTTAACGGTGGTGGCGTTCTGGTCGTCCATCTGCTGACGAGTCACTACTGACACAGCCTGACCGGTGGTGATGATCGGCTGATCGGTTTTGGTTGCTGTACGACTGGTTTTCGCGTTGTAACCCTGAGTCGGGGTATCGGCAGTTTGTGGCGGAGCTGCGGTCACGACAACGGTGTCTTCAGCGAACGAGGCAGCAGGTAGCGTCAGCGCTACGGCGCACAATAGCACCGAGCGTTTTAGAGGGAAGGCCAACAACATATTCAAAGTCCCTATAGATATCGAGATGAAATATCGAGTTATAAAAAGTGTGTGTGTAAAAAAAGCCCATGACGGCGTCATCTGAGCTTAAAAGCCGGGCATTCGCGGGGGTTATTCCCACAACAAAAACACCCGCTCAAAGTGGGTGTTTATTCATAACTTACGTGAATGCTAAACTTAATGATAATTGTTATCATTATTGTTTTTCAATTTCAAGGGAACTTTTAATAAAAATTTAAAATGAGGTTGTTTTTTATCCTCATATTTATCATGGAATTGGCCGCTTTTTACTCTATTAGGACCTGAGCTAGCGTTGCTTGTTAATTAAATGTTAAGTAAATTTTTAGCAATGATTCAACATGTGCGGAGAAGCTAATGAGTGAAAAATGGCAGCAGGTTGACAGCTATATCGTGGATAAACTGGTGGGCAGTGACGACACGCTGGACGCGATTTTGCAAAATAATGCGCGAGCCGGATTGCCCGCCCACGACGTGGCACCTAATCAGGGGAAACTTCTGGCGCTGTTTGCCCAAATGGTCGGAGCAAAACGCATTCTGGAGATCGGCACCTTGGGCGCATACAGCACGGTGTGGCTGGCCCGCGCCTTGCCGGAGGGCGGGGAGGTGGTCACGCTGGAGGCCGACCAGCACCATGCACAGGTGGCGCGGCAAAATATAGAGCTGGCCGGTTTGCAGTCGCGCATCAGGTTGCACCAAGGCCCGGCGCTGGACACTTTACCTGCGCTAATTGATTCAGGCCCGTTCGATATGATTTTCATCGACGCCGACAAACCGAATAATCCTCATTACCTGCAATGGGCGCTCAAGCTCTCACGGCCCGGTACATTGATCATCGGTGACAATGTGGTGCGCGACGGCGAAGTGGTCAATCCCGCCAGCGACGACGATCGCGTGCAGGGCGTTAGAAGCTTCTTCGACCTGATTGCCGAAGAGCCGCGCCTGAGCGCCACCGCGCTGCAAACTGTCGGCAGTAAAGGCTGGGATGGCTTCTTGCTGGCCCGTGTTTTGTAATAAATGAAGTAATTACTCAAATATCCCTAAACCTTTGCCCTAAATTTCCGATAAGAATTCCGCAATAGGCCGTTCTATTTTAATTTTTAGGGTTAATAAGGGATTTTTGATGAAAAAAGTATTACTTACCGCTGCTTTTGCCGTGCTGCTGTCTGGTTGTGCTCAACAGACTTTTAACCTGGGTCAGGGCGTCGCGACTAAACCGAAAGAAGTGACCACGCATCACTTCTTCGTCAGCGGTATTGGTCAGCACAAAATGGTTGATGCAGCGAAAGTCTGCGGCGGCGCAGATAAAGTTTCTCGCGTAGAAGTTCAGGAAACCTTCCCTAACGTTCTGCTGAGCATTGTGACCTTTGGTATCTACACCCCGCGTGAAGCGCGCGTTTACTGCGCGTAATAGGATATTTATCCTTGCTTAACGGGCGCCGAGTGCGCCCGTTTTCACATCTAAAGTCAGGCTGCATAAGGCTTGGCGATCATAGTTCTAAAAACAACATGACTCATTCATCCCCCCTAATCTGAAAAGCCGGAACTTCACATTTTCACCAGCGTCTTAATCGTCAGTTTCACTTGGATGAAACTGTTAATAGAACGCTTAAAAGGGCAAGTCGCCCTCTGGCAACAATGTGGGAATTTTTAAGGGATTAATGATGAAAAAAGTATTACTGACCGTGGCTTTTGCTGCTCTGCTGTCTGGTTGTGCCCAACAGACGTTCAATATGGATCAAGGCGTGGCGACTCAACCTAAAGCAGTGACCACACATCACTTCTTCGTCAACGGTATTGGTCAGCACAAGATGGTTGATGCAGCGAAAGTGTGCGGCGGCGCGGATAAAGTTTCTCGCGTAGAAGTGCAGGAAACCTTTGCGAACGGGCTGTTGAGTCTGGTGACTTTCGGCATCTACTCTCCGCGTGAAGCGCGCGTCTACTGCGCGCAATAGGTCTGGCTGTGTGTTAAACGGGCGCTTAGTGCGCCCGTTTCTTATTTTATGAAAGTTGCATGTGCAACAGCGGGAAAGGATTGCCCTGACCATCATGGCTGGAGCGAGAAACGACGCTAAAACCTTGTTTATGATAGAAAGTTAGGCCGATAATAAGTGGATTGTCAGCCCAACGCCAGCCCGAGCACCGCGCCTACCGCCAGCACCCACAGCGGGTGAAAACGCTTGCTCACCGCCATCAGCGTGCAGATAGCTATCACCGCCGCCATGCTCAGATTGGGCGCCGTGGCCTTGGCTATCAACAAGCCGCTAGAAACCACCAAGCCGACGGTCACCGGCACCAGCCCGCGCTGCACGATTTGCCGCCAAGGGCGGTCTTTGTAGCGTTTCCAGCCGCCCATCACGATAAGCGTAATGATGGAAGAGGGGCCGAATTTCGCCAGAGACGACACCAGCAGTCCCGCCCAGCCCGCCACCTGCCAGCCGACCAGCGGTACTATCATCATGTTCGGGCCGGGAGCCGCCTGCGCCAAGGCGAACAGCGCGCTGAACTCCTGAGCACTCATCCAATGATGCACTTGCACCACTTCGCGCTGCATCTCCGGCAAAATGGTATTGCCGCCGCCGAAGGCCAAAACCGAAAGCTGGGTAAAGAGTAAAGCCAGTGAAATCAGTACCACGCTCATGCTTTGCTCCTCGCACAGATGAAAATGCTAATAGGGGCCAGCACCAGCATCACGGGCAGCATCGGGATACGGAATCCGGCAATGGCGATAACACCAACGGCCACCACGACCAACTGCAACCATTTACCCCACAGCGGAGCCAGCATCTTGACGCCGGTGGAGAGCAGCAGGCCACCCGCCGCCGCCGCCAGCCCGGCAAACAGATGCTCGATCAGCACATCGTTTTGATAGCGGGCATACACCAGCCCGAGTAGCACCACGCAGATAGTGGGTGCCAGTATTAGCCCCATTAAAGCCGACAGCGCGCCGCGCAGCCCGCGAAACTCCATCCCCAGCGCGACTGACAAATTAATAATGTTGCCGCCGGGCAGGAATTGGCACAGCCCTAACAGCTCGGTGAACTGCGCGGCGCTCAGCCAACGGCGCTTTTCGACCAGCATGTGTCTCGCCATCGGCAGCACGCCGCCAAATCCGGTCAGGCCGAGAATAAAAAAGCCCATAAACAGTTGCCGACAGTCGGGTGTGTGCAGCTCGGCTTCATGGTGAGAACGGGTCTCTAAAGAGTGTTGAGTCATGATGGTAATTCCCTGAAAAGCGTGCTTTACGCTCTGGTTTTTTTGCCATAATGCGCGGCGGCGTGCCATGATGTCTAATGCATTTAATGACCACAAAGGATACCTAAAAGGTATGTCAAAGCTGGATCTGCGAAAACTCCGCGCGTTTGTTACCGTGGTCGAAGAAGGCAGTATTTCGCGCGCCGCCGAGCGTCTGTTTATTCAGCAGCCGCCGTTGAGCCGCTTATTGCAGGGGCTGGAGCAGGATTTTGGCGTGCCGCTGCTGGTTCGCCAGCCGCGCGGGGTGGTGGCGACTGACGCCGGAAGCGTGCTGCTGCAAGAGGCGCGGGCGCTGCTTTCTCGCGCCGATCAGCTGGAGGCGGCGATGCAGCGCGCAGCGCAAGGCAAGCAAGGGAGCATCACCGTCGGCTTCACCAGCTCTTCCGCGCTGCACTCCTTTGTGCCGGAAGTGCTGCGCCGCTATCGCGAAATTTACCCGACTGTGAGCACTCAACTGGAAGAGGCGGGAAGCACCGAACTATTGCAGGGCGTGCTGGCGCAGCGCATTGACCTCGCGTTTGTCAGGATGCCGGTTCACGGCATGCCGGAATTGAAGGTGGAACGCGTGTTGCAGGAGCCAATGCTGGTGGCGCTTCCGGCGAGGCATCGGCTGGCAACGCTGCCGCGCGACGAGCCGATTTCCCTCAAAATTCTGGCGAATGAGCCTTTTGTCCTTTACCGACGCCCGGCGGGACAGGGGCTGTACGACGCCATTCTGGCTGCCTGTTTCCGCGCCGGGTTCAGCCCGCAGATAGTGCAAGAAGCGCCGCGTTTGACTTCATGCCTAAGCTTGGTGGGCGCGGGGCTTGGCGTGTCTATCGTGCCGCAGTCAATCACCCGGCTGGGCGGAGAAGGGATGGTGTTTCTGCCGCTGGTGGCGCAGGCGCAGCTCAGCGCGCCACTCTATTTGGCTCGCCGCGAAGACAGCGATGCCTCGGCGATTATCAATACATTCTGTGAGTTACTGCGCACTCAGCTGACTGATAATTAAAGATGTTCTTCGGAGATGTGGCGCACCGTGGCTTCCAGCGTGCTGGAGTCGGATTCAATGGCGCTCAGCAGGGAGTCGAGTAAACCGGGGAAGCGTGCGTTGAGATCTTCGCGACGCAGAGATAACAAGTTGGCGCGGCCGTCCGGGCGCTGCCAAATAACGCCGCTGTCGCGCAACACCCGCCAGTGGTGGGTTAAGGTCGATTTCGACAAGCCCTGCAACAGGGTTCCGCAAGGGTGTTCGCCGCCTTTGGCCAGCGTGCGTACTACGGCTAAACGCAGCGGATTGCCCAGTGCTGTCAGCACATTTTCTAAGCGAATCTGCTCGCGCTCGGGGTGGTTCGCTATCATTGGACTGATCCTCATGGTTTCACGCCGACGTGCGTGGGACGCGCAATATAGCTCATACAGCTACACTGTTTAAAGCACACATCACGACGATTTCACTAATAGAATAAATTTATTGTACGAATATACTCGTACAGTTGTATTATACCGCTCGTTAAATGAAATGACGAAAAACTGCACAACGCAGATCGTCAACTTTGCCATCCATCACGTAAGGACGTTATATGGCTCGCCAAACCCCCATTGAGCGCTACCGCAATATTGGTATCTCAGCACACATCGACGCCGGTAAAACCACCACCACCGAGCGCATCCTGTTTTACACCGGCATGAACCATAAGCTGGGTGAAGTGCATGATGGCGGTGCGACGACGGACTGGATGGCGCAAGAACAAGAACGCGGGATCACCATCACTTCGGCGGCGGTGACCTGTTTCTGGCAGGGTATGGACCACTCGTTTGATGCCCACCGCATCAATATTATCGACACCCCGGGGCACGTCGATTTCACCATCGAAGTTGAGCGCTCAATGCGCGTGCTCGACGGCGCGGTGATGGTCTATGACTCGGTCGGTGGCGTACAGCCGCAGTCGGAAACCGTGTGGCGTCAGGCCAACAAATACAAAGTGCCGCGTCTGGCTTTCGTCAACAAAATGGACCGTCCGGGAGCTAACTTCTTCCGCGTTCGCCAGATGATGGTTGACCGACTGAAAGCTAATCCGGTGCCGATTGTTATCCCGATTGGTAGCGAAGAGAACTTCGTCGGCGTGGTCGATTTACGCAAAATGCGCGCCATCCTGTGGGATGACGAGACGCAAGGCATGACCTTCCGCTACGAGCCGATCCCTGCGGATTTACAGGCGTTGGCCGAAGAGTGGCGTGAAAAAATGGTCTCTGCGGCGGCCGAGGCCAATGATGCGTTGATGGATAAGTACCTTGAAGAAGGCGACCTGTCCGAAGACGAAATCACTCAAGGTCTGCGTATTCGCACGATTGCCGGTGAGATTCAGCCGATGCTGTGCGGCAGCGCCTTTAAGAACAAAGGCGTGCAGCGCATGCTCGACGCGGTGGTCGAACTGATGCCTTCTCCGCTGGATATCCCGCCAGTTGCGGGCACCGACGAGAAAGATCAGGAAGTGTTCCGTCATTCTGACGACAACGAGAAGTTCTCGGCGCTGGCGTTCAAACTGATGACCGACCCCTATGTGGGGCAGCTGACCTTCGTGCGCGTCTACTCCGGCGTGCTGAAGAAGGGCGATAGCGTCTACAACCCGGTGCGTGGCAAGAAAGAGCGAATCGGCCGTATTGTGCAGATGCATGCTAACGATCGTATTGAGATTGATGAGATCCGCGCGGGCGATATTGCGGCCTGCGTGGGGCTGAAGGATGTGACCACCGGGGAGACCCTGTGTGACCCGTCTGACATCATCACTCTGGTACGCATGGAGTTCCCTGAGCCGGTGATTTCACAGGCCATCGAGCCGAAAACCAAGGCCGATCAGGAGAAAATGGGCATTGCGCTGTCACGATTGGCGTCGGAGGACCCGTCGTTCCGTATTCGTACTGACGAAGAGTCCGGGCAGACGATCATTTCCGGCATGGGCGAGTTGCATCTGGAGATCATCGTTGACCGTATGAAGCGCGAGTTTGGCGTCGAAGCCAATATCGGTAAGCCGCAGGTGACTTATCGTGAAACCGTGCGCAAAACGGTAACCGACGTTGACGGCAAATTTGTGCGCCAGTCCGGCGGTAAAGGCCAGTACGGCCACGTGGTGTTCACCCTCGAACCGCAGGAAGCGGGCAAAGGTTTTGCCTTTGTTGATGCCACCAAAGGCGGGGTGGTGCCGCGTGAGTTTATTCCGGCAGTTGAAAAAGGCGTGGTCGAAGCGCTGAACAACGGCATTTTGGCCGGATATCCGGTGGTGGATGTCAAAGTGACATTGACCTTCGGTTCATCGCACGAGGTGGATTCCTCGGAAATGGCCTTCAAAATGGCGGCTATCTTTGGTTTCAAAGAGGCGGCGCGTCAGGCCAGCCCGGTTATCCTCGAGCCGATGATGCGCGTTGAAGTGGAAACGCCGGAAGACTACGCCGGTGGCGTGATGGGCGATTTATCTTCCCGTCGCGGTACGGTGCAGGGTATGGAAGAGATCGCCGGCGGTGGTGGCAAGATCATCAAAGCCGAAGTGCCGCTCTCCGAGATGTTTGGTTACTCGACCACGCTGCGATCTATGTCGCAGGGCCGTGCAACCTACACCATGGAGTTCAGCCATTATGCCGAGGCACCGCGCAACGTCGCAGAAAGTATCATCGCCGCGCGTGGCTAACCAGTAAAAATGGAGTACAACGAAACGGCCTGAAAGGGCCGTTTTTTTTGGTAGTTGGGCAAGGGACTTAGTTCACGGTGAAATAAGGAGGTTAAGATGTATTGGCATGAGCATCTGAAGTGTGTGAAAATTATACGCATCTTTGATGAATACAAGGAGTGTGTAATGTCAGTTATTTCGTCTAAGGCCAAGCGAAGAACCAACGTCACGTTAAACGCCGAGCTGCTGGAGCAAGCCAAAGCGTTAGGCATTAATTTATCCGCGACTTTTGACATAGCGTTGAAAGAAGCCGTCAGGGAACAGCAGAGGAAACAGTTCATGGAAGAAAATCAGCAAGCCATCGATTCATGCAATGCCTTCACCGAAGAGGCCGGGTTATTTTCACAAGGAAGGGGCGTGTTGTAATGGCGCAATTCGATATTTATGAAAATCTTGGCGCGGGAAAGAGCAAGTATCCCTTCTTTATGGATATCCAAAATCCGCTGTTTGAGCGGCTCAATGAGCGCGTGGTGATCCCCTTAACCTCAATTAACAACCTCAAGGCTATCAAGCGATTACATCCTTCCATCGAGATTTCGGGCCAGCATTATCTGGTTATGACCAATCTATTGACCAGCATTAGCATGCAGGAGTTACGGCATCAGCCGGTGATCAATGCGGGTAGTGTGAGAGATGAAGTGGTGGCTGCGATGGATCTGCTGGTGTTGGGGATTTAGCCGCGACGGCGCGAAGGTATTTCCCTCCCCGAGTCAGGGGAGGGAAAAGGGCGGCGCAGCTTATTTCAAGCTTTCACTCAGGAAGGTTGTCGCTTCACTGATAGCTCCACGGGTCGCTGGCGTTTGTGACAGCGCGTTAAGCAGCACGAAGTCGTGAATGGTCCCGACATAGCGAGTGGCGGTAACCCGCACGCCAGCCTGAGTCAGTTTGCGAGCATAAGCTTCGCCTTCGTCACGCAGCACGTCGTTTTCGTCGGTGATCACCATCGCCTGCGGCAAGCCTTTCAGCTGTTCAATCGTGGCATTCAGCGGCGAATGGTAGATATCTTCGCGTTTAGCAATATTAGGCTCGTATTGGTCCCAGAACCACTTCATACCATCGCGGGTTAACCACGGCCCCTGAGCGAATTCGCGGTATGAGCCATTGTCAAAGTTGGCAGAGGTCACCGGGTAGAACAGCAGTTGGGCTTTAATGGCTGGCGTCTTGCGCTCTTTGGCCAGCAGGGTTACTACCGCAGCCATGTTGCCACCGACGCTGTCACCGGCGACAGCCAAGCGTGATGCATCCACGTTGAACTCATCGGCGTGGTCGGCGATGTATTTAGTTACGGCGTAATCTTCTTCAATCGCCACCGGATAGTGGTTTTCCGGAGAGCGGCTGTAATCCACGAACACCAGCGTTGCCTTACTGCCCACCGCCAGTTCGCGAACCAGACGATCGTGAGTATTTTTATCGCCCATCACCCAGCCTGCGCCGTGGAAATAGACAATCACCGGCAGTTTCTGGTTAAAGCCCTGTGGGCGAATAACGCGGATATTAGTTTTTCCTTTCGGGCCAATCGGCAGCACTTTGTCTTCAATATCTACATTCAGCAGGTGGTCAGGCTTGGCTTGAGCGCCTTCAAGTACCTTGCGGGCGTTGGCGGGCGTCATTTTATAAATCGGCGTTGAACCGGCCAGTGAGTCGAGAAAAGCCTGAGTGGTTGGCTCAAGCACCGGCGCGGCGAAGGCGCTGGCAGATAACATGGATAACGCTAAGGTGCTGGCAGCAGTGATTTTACGTTTCATTATTTTCTCTCGCTTATGTTGTAAACAGGATGTTGTGGTGACGGGATGTTTTATATCGCGCAATTAAATAGTGCACAAGTTAATTGTTGGTTTTTAAATAGCGCGATAATTAAATTTAGGCTTAAAACCATGGTTTAGTCCCTATAAATCAATGGCATAACATTTTGTGCTTTTTTTGTAGCAACAATAGTGGTCTGCCGTGGGGGAAAGGTTAGAAGAGTGTGGTGAAGAGATGGGCTATTTAACTGAAAATTAATAAAAATTCGGCGTGCCGTCAGCCAAAGGTAATGTCCTGTAAAGAGCAAAACCAACTTAGCAGAAGACGTGCTAAGCTCCTGCAACATTTTGAAACATCACGCTCAGGATAGATCGGCAATGGACGTGTTTTTGGCTTATATCATTGAAAACCCGTCCCGGGTTTTAGTTTCTTTAGCTTCCATTGGCTTGGTGATCTTCGCCGCGCTGTTACGCGGCGCTCAGGCCGTTTTCGCCAGCCTATTGGCGATATTTGGTTCGTTTTTGGCGATGTTGCTCTAGATTTTGCTTTAGAAGCCTAACTGAACTGTTTTGGCGCGAACGGTCTATGACCGCGCGACCGACTTCCCTTCAATCACCACTTGCTGAACCTTCAGCTGTTGGTCTAACACCACGTAGTCAGCCCAGGCACCCGGTTCGATTCTTCCACGGTCATGCAGGCCGAGAAAATCTGACGGGTAGCCAGACAGGCGTGTAGAAGCCTCTTCCAGTGGTAACCCTAAACTCACCAGATTACGCAGAGCCTGATCCATGGTCAGCGTACTGGCCGCCAGAGTGCCATCTTTCAGCCGTGCTGCACTGGCGTTGGCGGTTTTATAAATGCAGTGCGAACCCAGTTTATACACACCATCCGGCATTCCTACGGCGGAGCAAGAATCCGTGACGCCGTACAGCTTGGGAATATTGCGCCTCGCCGCCAAAATTGCCCCTGAATGTACATGCTCCAGATCCGGGATAATTTCCGCAAATTCGCTGTGTGCTAGCGCCGCCGCGAGTGCGCCGGGCGATCGATGATCCAGCCCGCTCATGGCATTATATAAATGCGCGAAACCGCTTGCACCGGCCCGGATGGCGGCACTGCTCTGGTCATAACTGGCGAGCGTATGGCCTTGTTGAACGCGAATGCCGTGCGCCACCAGTATCGGGATCATCGCCATATTCTCAGGGATTTCAGCTGCGAGGGTGATAACACGGACCTTGGTGATTGACAGCAAACGCTCGATTTCCAATAGGCTTGCGGGCCTTGCTTCGTCCGGTTGTGCGCCTAACTTGCCTGAATTGATAAACGGCCCTTCAAGATGAACACCCAGCACGCGAGCGGCGTTTTGTGGTCTGGGTGAACTTACATAATGCTCAATGTCTTTTAATGCCGATTCCAGCGCCAGTGAGGTGGCGGTCATGGTGGTTGCAAGAAGACTGGTGGTGCCGAAGCGGGCATGGGTTTTAGCTACAACGTCCAGCGCATCACCACCTTGCATGATGTCTTTGCCGCCGCCGCCGTGAATGTGCAGATCAATAAATCCGGGGATCAGTAACAGGTCTGAAGTACTTCCGTCAGGTTTAATCCCCTCGATTCTGCCGTTTTTATCTACGACCAGTGAGCCGTTTTTCCAGCCGGTGGGTGTCAGTATTTTCATTGTGGAGTGTTTCCCCTAGGAGTGCCAATGGCGAAACTATAAGCAGCATTCTACGATGTGTATAATGACTTTATATTTCTCTGGTGATAATCAAAGCGCATGAATATAACTCTGCTTCGCTCCTTTATTGTGGTGGCCGAGACGCTAAATTACGGCAAGGCTGCCTTACTTTTGCACCTTTCCCAGCCTGCGCTGACCCGGCAAATTCAGAAGCTGGAGGAGTCTCTTGGCGGTGAGCTCTTCAGCCGCGATCGCCACGGTGCGCGGCTTACCGCGCTGGGCAAAGGTTTTATCACGGATGCTAAAAAGCTGGTGACCGAGGCTGATCAACTGCATGAGCGCGCGCGGCGTATGGCGAAAGGGGAAATCGGCGAACTGCGCATTGGTTTCGGTTTCTGGGCTATCGACATTGTGACCGCCGCCGTGACCCAGTTTCGCCAGCGCTATCCCGACGTACGTATTCAACTGGTTGACTGCTCGTCAGCTGCTCAACGCAGCGGGTTGCGCGAAAACCGGCTAGATGTCGCCTTCATGCGCCTGACCGACGATGAAGAGTTTGCTCAGCTTGAGCTATCCCGCGAAAGTCTGTCATTAGTGCTACCTGCTGATTCAACCTTAGATAAGTCGCAACTGACGGCGGATTATCTTTCCCGCCAGCGGCTGGTGATGATCTCCCCTGAACGGGCGTCCGATTTTTATCGCTGTACTATGGCGTGGTTGGCGGAGTTGGGCGTGCGGCCTAACGTGGTGCAGGAGGCTCACGAGTTTTACTCGCTACAGGCGCTGGTTGCCAGCGGGCAGGGCATCGCGCTGATGCCTGCCTCGATGGAAAAGTTAAGCATCTCGGGGGTTAAGGTGCGGTTTGTCTCTCTAGAAGAGAGCGTCTGGTCGCAGGGGGTTGCGACCAGACGAGGGGAGACTGCACCGGCGGTGAGTCAGTTTTTAGCTCTGCTGGCCGTTATTGGCGATAAGCCACAGGCGAATGGCTTGGTCGAGCTCTAGAATATCGGCACACAGCTGGCGGAAGTCGGTATTCAGCGCCTCAGCGTCCGGGTTACCAAAGGTTTGATCCTCCATCATGCTGGCCATCTCCTCAATCTGCTCGGCCCCGACTATCTGCGCCGCGCCGCTGATTTTGTGCAGTGCCTCGGCGAAAGTCTGCCACTCCTCATTCTCCAGTGCGGCGGTCGCTGCTGCCACGTCGCGGCGGTTTTCATCCCGCGTCTGCTCCAGCATCTGGCGGATCAGGGCGTCATCTCGCATCGCCAGCGCCCGCAAACTTGGCAGGTCAATCAGGGTTTCCAGTGGCGGTGGCGTGGAAATCACCGACGCCAACTGGTGCAGCGCCGCGTTGAGCTGCTTCATGCGTAGCGGCTTGAAGAAGCATTCGTTCATGCCGACGTCGAGACTGGCTTTGCGCTCGGCGGCTTGGGCGTTGGCCGTCAGCCCCCAAATCACCGCCGGTTGACCGTTTTGGCGAATGGCCCGCGTGAGCGCCAGCCCGTCCATTACCGGCATATGGCAATCGGTTATCACCAGATCCACGTGATGCTCCTGCCACAGGCGCAGCGCCTGCTCGCCATTCACCGCCTCGATCACCCGATGCCCCAGCGACGTCAACTGACGGCGCAACAGCAGGCGGTTGGTAGGGTGGTCATCGGCAATCAGAATATCCAGCGAGCGCGGCGTGATGCGCAGACCATCTTCGGTCACCACCGGCGAATGCAGGGCCTGACGTGCAGGGAGGTCGAAGGTGAGGATCACCCGCGTACCTTGGCCCGGCTGGCTGTCGAACCGGCAGGTGCCGCTCATCAGCTGGATTAACTCGGCGCTGATCACCAAGCCAAGCCCGGTGCCGGTCTGCTTTTTGCCCGCGTCGAGCTGCTTAAACGGCACAAACAGCTTCTGCTGATCATCATCGCTGATGCCAATCCCGGTGTCGTGAACCACCACCTGCATTTGCAGGCGGTCTTCTGCACTCAGCGAGCCGGACAGCTCAATGCCCACCGTGCCTCGGGTGGTGAATTTCAGTGCGTTGCTCAGGTAGTTGTACAGCACCTGTTTCAGGCGTTGCGGGTCTAGCCAGACTTCCAGATCTTGGGTCAGGCTGTTGTCCCAACTGAGTTTCAGCCCTTTCTGCTGGGCCAAGCCTTCAAAGATATGGACCACCGAGGAGCAGGTTTGCACTGGCGACACCCACTGCGGCGACAACTCAAGGTTGCCGGACTCAATCTTCGCCAGATCCAGCACGTCGCCCACTAACTCAATCAGCGACTGGGCTGAGGTATAGGCCAGTTGCAGAGCCTCGCCGTCCGGCGTGTCGGCGTGGCGGCTGTTCTCCGCCAGTTCGAGCAGGCCGATAATCGCGCTGACCGGGGTACGAATTTCATGGCTCATGGTCGCGAGGAAGGTGCTTTTCGCTTTATTGGCCTGCTGGGCATTATCTTTTTCGGCGGATACCTCAACCAGCAGGTTTTCGTAATCGGTAATGTCCTGCCAGCCGCAGATAAGCCCGTCAATCGCCCCTTTATGGTCGTTTAACACCGTGGTCCAGTGGGCGACGATGCGATCTTCCTCGCCATTAAACAGCGTGGCGCGCTGATGGTATTCGTGACCTTGCTCTTCGTGTTGACGCTGGAACAGTAACGGCTTGAGCGCGGGCAGTAGCGGCGACAGCGGGTGGCGCTGGTCAAACAGCGGCAGCGCCATATGTTCGGGTGCTACTTGCGCAAAGAACTGGTCATAGGCGTTGTTGTGACTTATCACCTCACCATGACGGTTCACCACGTAAATGGGCGTCGGCGAGCCGTTCAGCAGGGTGTCGCGGAAGTTAAGTTGGAGCAGCAGCGCGGCTTGTGCCTTTTGCTTCACTTTCATCGCCCGGCGCAGCCAGAAGGCCCAAATCAGGGTACTGGCGACCAATATGCCCGCCAGCCCGAACATCAAATAATATTGGGTGCTGTAGAGCTTCCAGGTTTCCAGCGGCACTTCTGGGCTGCCTTGCCATTTATTGAAGATCTTGGCGTAGGCGCGCGGCGGAATGTCGGCCAGCGTCTTGTTGAGAATGCTTTCTAGCTCGCGCTGGTCTTTGCGCACGCCGAAGCTGACGGTTGCCGTCTGGTCGCCCACGCGGGCGGCGATTTTCAACCGACCGGAAAAGTAGCGATCAATCATAAAGCTGGCACCGGTTTGGATATGAATCGCGGCGTCGGCGCGTTTTTCTTCCACCAGTTTCATGGCGAGAGTGGCATTGGCCACGGGGATCCAGACCACTTCTGGGTACAGCTCGGCATATTTCTGTTGGATCTGATTACCTTCGACCACCGCCACGCGCATCTTGCCGCCAAGCTCGGTCGGCGCTTTGTCGTCATTGCGCACCACCAGAACAAAAGGCGCGAACAAGAACGGGCGGGTAAAGGTCATCATGTCTTCGCGCTGCGTACTTTGGCTCAGGGCGGCAATCATATCGCCTTTATGGTTGACCAAGTCGTCGGCCATATTGCTGACATCCCCCTCGGGGATCATTTCGAAATGAATGCCAGTGCGCAGGGAAATCAAGTGCAGCAGGTCCATGCTGATGCCGTGGAAGCTGCCATTAGCGTCGCGCAGGCTGACCGGCGCATAGAATGGGTTGGCAATCACCTTAATGACCGGATTTTCTTTGATCCACTGCTGCTCGTGGGGAGTCATTTTCACCGGCTGATGCAGGAAGAAGAAGTCCGGGCCGAGGAACCATGAGTTGATGATGGCGTCCTGTTGCAGCGGGGTGACGGCGGCCAGCACGCTGTTCACCGCGCGCAATAGCGCGGCGTTGTCTTTGCGCATCACAAAGCGCGCCCCGGCGTCGAGAGCGGGGGAGACGGAGACCACCGACAGGCTGTTACTGTAGTTGCGATCAATAAAGAAACTGACGTTGGCCATGTTGCCGAGCAGGTAGTCGTAATGGCGATAGGCCAGCGCGGAAATGGCACTTTGGCTGGAGGGGAAGCGGGTGATCAGCGCGTCGGGATAGAGTTTTTTGATTTGAGCATCAGACAGGTAATCTTTGGCGACCACCAGACTGAAAGGCTTGCCCGGCGCGGGTTTATCCATGCCGTTGACCTCTTTGGTCACCAGCGCGGGATGATTAGGCAAATAGGAGACGCTGGCGGCGAAGCGCTTTAGGTCGATATCCGGCGAGCCGTGGTCGTCAATCATCATATCCACCTGACCCGACTCGACCGCCATCAGCGCCTCGGCGCGGCTGTTAAAGCGCACTGGGCGAGGCTGTACGCCGAGCTGGCGACTGACGATTTGCAAGTAATCGGCGGAGATACCTTCAAAGGTGGCCGGAGCCACCACGATATCCATCGGCTGGTTTTGCGGCTCCCAGGTGGCGACCGTCAGCTCTTTCTTGATGCCTAGCCAACGCCAGTCGGCGTCGGAGAGCTGGAACTTCAATTCAGGCTGTGGTTGGCGGCTATAAATCATCAGTTGCTGGGGAGGTGCAGCGGCCAGCACCGACATGGATAACGTCAGCAGTAAAACAAAAAGCACTTTTAACATTACTTTGGGCCTGTCACTGGGTCATGAAATCTGGTTACGTCTGACAAAGTCGAGTAACTCCGTCCGTGTTTTCAGCCCCAGCTTGTCCATTAACCGGCTTTTATAGGTGCTGATGGTTTTATTGCTAATTTTCATTCTAGTGGCAATGGTGATCACTTCCATACCCTGCGCTAAATATTGCAGAACCTGAAATTCGCGCGCGGAAAGGGTTTTAATTCGCTCGGCATCGCTGGTGGTTTCTTCTAATAATGCGGTGCTGTGGCTCTTTAGCGGGAAATATCCGTAACCATTGCGCACGGCTTCGATGGCAATATTTAAATCTGACAGATTATTTTTCTTACTGATAAAGCCATTGGCACCGCTTTTCGCGCTGCGCAGGGCGTAGTAGTCGGCATTTTTGCCGCTCATCACTATGGCTGGCGTGTGGTTGCGCTGGGTTCTTAAGTTTTCGATGACTTCCAGCCCGTCCATATTATTTATATCAATATCAATAATTAACATGTCCGGCTCTAACTCAGTCATCAACCCAAACACTTCCTGCCCATCGGCGGTTTCGGCTACCACTTCGTGACCATTATTTTCCAGCAAAAAGCGTATTGCTGTCCGGGCCAGTGGATGGTCATCAACGATAAGAAATCGACTCATTATTATTCCAACGTAAGGTAGATACTGGCGCATTCTCTAAGAATAAGAGTAGATGGCTGTAAGATTATTCGTATCTTAAATAGCCACCCCGTCTATAACAAGGTGAATTCGCCTTTGTAGTCCAGTTCTTACATAGGGTGATGATTTGACTGATACGAGACGCTGGGCAAGGGATAAAAAAGGAGGAAAGTAGAACTCTGGTTGTTCCCCTTCATCACAAAAGTCAACCGACTGGGTTGCCCATGTCACTGTCAGATTGAGTTCTGGGTTAACTCAGCCTCTTTGACTCGCGCCGTAATAGTGTTGAATTCAACGTCGTCAGCCACGGCGGTATCTTTATCGGCTCTTTAATCTCGGCTGGGGGATTTCACTCTGCTCGGTACGGCGTTGCCGTCAGCCAGTTATTCATGGCGCATTCATAATCATCACTCATATTGAATTAGAGGATTAAAAAGAATAAGCGGTCACTAAACGGGCAGGCTGGGTCCTTTTAACCTTAAAGTAAAAAAATGACCAAATAAAAAATCTGCGGAATGACATTTGTCGATATTTCATAAAGATTTTTCTTATTAAACATTTTATAAACAAAAGGAAGAATCAGCCAATTCGTCAGGCGGCGTAGGCGCTGGACTACGGGGTGTGTAGTCAGAATGAAATAGAAAATAGGAGTTTTTCTGTAATAACTTTTAAGATAATCTGTTTCGTTGTTAGTACGTTTATATTAGCCATTCCCATCACGGACTCATGTCGAATGAGTGCCGTAGTCTTGTCATCCATTTCCTACAGCTCATGATGATTTCGCTGATTATTATCCCTCGCAATAACTCGTTTAATGGTTCCATGCTGACCGATTAATACCTCATCCCCAGATGCTCGGTCGGCGGTCTGCGCAACCCGATAGAGGGTTAACCGCGCTTTATTTGGCAACGCTTTCTGTTCCACACCAGGGAATATTTGCCACGATACTGTGGCATTTTTTTTATCAGGAGAATAGATATGCTTAATATCGCAATGATGGACGCCGATACCTATATTAAATATGGCCTTTCTGTTTACTTTAATTCCAAAGGAATTAACGTGATGGCCGCATCCAATATCAGTGATCTGACTGTTAATCTTCGAAGCAATGAAATCGACGTGGTGGTTATGGAGTTATTCAGCCGCGATGATGATGTGTTCGAATGCATTGAATTTGTCCGTTCATTCTCATCTAAATGGCCGCGTAGCAAATTGGTGATTTACACCCAAGTTGCTAATGAAGACGCCGTGAAATTATTAATTTCCGTCACCGGCCAGAAAGAGATCGTTTATAAAACCGACAGTATGCACGAACTGGCTTCCTGCGTATTCTCACCATGGAAAGACAGCCTGACCTGCTTTGACATGGCACATTAATATGGCGATACCCTCAAACAGATTTGCCAAATTAACGGCGCGGGAATGGTGTGTTATGCGCATGTTGGCCGACGGCATTGTGCCGATGCAAATCGCCGATAATCTGTCGATCAGTGTCAAAACTGTCAGTCAGCACGTCAATAATATCGAAAAAAAACTTGGCGTTGAAAACCGTCTGTATCTACAAAAGATGTTGATAAATATAAAAAAAGAGGCCAACGCATATTCAAGGTCTGCTGATGCTATTCTTTTTTGCAAGCGAACGGCGGGAAAGCGTCACTCTTAATTGGCTAGAGGCAAAGTAACTAATATCTTATGAGCGCGGCACTCGCCGCGCTCTCTCAGTCCAGCTTATTTATCCAGCGTTTGAATGATGTTGTAAGTCGCATTGACCCGGTCATCGTTCGGGAACCATTTGTTTGCCAGCATCACGACGGCAATTTTACGCGACGGAATAAACACCGCGTAGGTGGAGAACCCGCCGGTGGAGCCGGTTTTGTTATACCAGTTCTCAGGCGTGCCCGGTTTTGGCGGCGTGATGGCGGTGGTTGGCATGCCGTCCAGAATCATTCCCGCCGCGTTGCCGGTCACCAGTTGTTTAAGTTCAGGCGGATAGGCGTAGTTTTCCCACATCATATCTTGGGTGAACACGCCAGCTTTGAAGTAACCGGTGTGGGTGTCGTTAATGGCTTTCTGCCACGTGTCGTCGATTTTCTTCACTTGCATATTGGCATCAAGGTAGCGAATCAAATCCAGCGAGTTGGATTTCAAGCCGTAAGATTCGGCATCCAGCGGGCCGGGATTCACGCGAACCGGTTTATCGTCTTTATTATAACCTTGCGCATAGTCATGCATCTGATCTTCAGGCACGTTGACATAGGTACGGGTCATGCCCACGGCAGGCAGCAGCTGTTTTTCCATCGCGTCGCTGAATTTCATCTCCAGACTCTGCGCGGTGATCATCCCCAGCATGCCGATACCCAAGTTGGAATAGACCCGGTAAGTGCCAATAGGGTGTTTTGGCTGCCAGTTTTTGTAATAGGTCATCAACTGGGTGTTATTGGTCACGTCGTCCGGCACGAACAGCGGCAGGCCCGAGGTGTGAGTCGCCAGATTGAGCAAGCTGACATGGTCGAAGGCCGAACCCTTCAGCGACGGCAGATATTTACTGGCGGGATCTTTGAAGTCTATTTTGCCCTGATTGCTGGCATAGGCCGCCAGCGTGGCGGTAAAGGTTTTGCTCAGCGAGCCAATTTCGAACAGCGTGGTGTTGGTTATTGGGGCTTTGGTCTGTTTCGACGCCACGCCATAGTTGTAGAATGTGTGCTTGCCGTTTTCAGAGACGGCGATGGTCATGCCCGGCACATGGTATTTCTGCATTAAGGGCTGGATTATTTTATCGATCTCGGCTTTGTCGGTGGCTGCGTGTACTGATGCGCTTAATAGCGTCAGAGGGAACAGAGCCAGAACTAACATCTGGTTTTTTTTCATAGTGAATTCTCGGGTATTGAAAAAGTAAAAGGATTTAGACGAATCGTTTATGCCGCGAATAAGTTTTAACCATTCGCCATCTTCTCACAAGCGACAAGAATTTCAGGGAGCCTAAAGGAAAACTTATGTCACACGCCTTACGCAACAGACTGCCATTAAACGCTTTACGGGCCTTCGAGTCTTCGGCCCGCCATTTAAGTTTCACCCGTGCCGGGTTGGAACTCTGTGTTACTCAGGCCGCCATTAGCCAACAGGTCAGAACCCTCGAAGAGCAGTTGGGCATTGTGCTGTTCCGCCGCCTGCCGCGTGGGCTAGATTTGACCGAAGAAGGTCAGGCGCTGTTCCCGGTTTTAAATGACGCCTTTGAGCGCATCAGCGCGGTACTGCACCAGTTCGAAGACGGCCATTTTCACGAAGTGCTCACCGTGGCGGTGGTGGGCACCTTTGCCGTTGGCTGGTTGATGCCGCGGCTGGCCTCTTTCCGCGCCGCCCATCCTTTTATTGATTTGCGCATTCTGACCAACAATAACGTGGTGAATCTGGCCTCGGACGGCATGGATTTAGCCATTCGCTTCGGCAACGGTCAGTGGCCGATGACCCAAAACCTCAAGTTGCTCGACGCGCCGCTGACCGTGCTCTGTACGCCAGACATTGGCCGCCAGTTGCAGACGCCGGAAGATCTAAAGCGCCACCCGCTGATGCGCACTTATCGCAAGGATGAGTGGGACCAGTGGCTGAGTGCCGCGCAAATCACGCCGTGGCGCATTGGCGGCCCGGTGTTTGACTCTTCGCGCCTGATGGTTGAAAGCGCCATTCAGTGCGGCGGCGCGGTGCTGGTTCCGGCCAATATGTTTAGCCGCGAAGTGCAGAGCGGTCAACTGGTGCAACCCTTCCCAATAGAAGTAGATCTTGGCAGCTATTGGCTGACGCAGCTGAAATCACGCGCCAAAACGCCGGCGATAAAAAGCTTTGAGAACTGGCTGATACAGCAGGTGGCGGCTGGCTAAGCCACGATTAGCCACTCACAACGCCCCCCGGATCTCAGTATGCTGGGCTATCATCGCCACATCGGCGACATCAAGGAACATCGCGCAATGAAAATTATCATCTTTGGAGCTTCTGGCATGGTCGGGCAGGGCGTATTGCGTGAATGCCTGCTGGCGGAAGATGTCGAGCAAGTGACCACCGTCGGGCGCAGCAGCTTAAAAGAGACCCATCCCAAGCTGCGCCAACTGGTGCTGCCAGATCTGCTGCAACCTGAAACCTTGGACGAGGCCGAATGGCAGGGCTTCGATGCCTGCTTCTTCTGCCTCGGCATCTCCTCGTCGGGCCTGAGCGAAGTGCAGTATCGCCGCCAGACTTATGACTTGACGCTGGGTATCGCCAAAAAGCTGGCGCAGCATTCACCGAATCTGACCTTTACCTATGTCTCAGGAACCGGCACCGACAGCAGCGAGAAAGGGCGGGTGATGTGGGCGCGGGTGAAGGGCAAAACGGAGAATGATTTGCAGAAATTGCCGCTTGCCTCAGTTTACCTGTTCAGGCCGGGGCTGATTGTGCCTCTGCACGGCATTGAGTCGAAAACTGCCAGCTATCGGGTGTTTTATCGCTGGAGCAAGCCGGTGCTGGCACTGTTCCGCCAGTTATTCCCGCAACGTTTGGTCACCACGGAGAGTCTGGGCAGAGCCATGCTCAACGCGGCGCGGGGAGCTAAAGGGCGTTTTATTATTGAAGCTAAACAGATTAACGCCTTGGCCAAGGCTCCGCGCTAATGTGCGGTGTTAAATGATGAAAACTGCGCGGGCCGCAACCCGCGCAACAGATAACGCTAATCAATGAGTCTGGCCGGGGCGATAAGACAGGATAATGCTGTCGTCCGGCAGATGAGTGAAGCGAGTGATGATTTCATGGTAGTCGTGGTCCGGGTCCAGCTTGCTGAGCTGGGTCGGATAGAAGGTCTTACTCAAAATTTCCATGCCGATGATGTTATACGGATGGTTATAGAAGTGGTGATACAGCCCCGCCACGTGCCCGGCCTGCACCGCTGGGATCTGCTTGATGCCGGTGCGTGACAGCAGGGTGTCGAACTGGCTCTTCACATCGGCCAGATTCGCGCCGTAGCCAAACGGGATCACCGAGTTGGTTTTGCCGCCGCGCTTCGAGCCGGTCATCAGGTAGAAGTCAGGCTTTTCGCTGATCACTTTCTCAACCGGAATATACCCCGTCGCCCCCGGCAACAGGCCGGAACCAATATTCACCGCGCCAGTGGCTTCGACTAATCCGCCCCAGCCATTGTGCGAGTGGGTGAAGCAGCAGGCATCGTCCGCACCGCCAACCCCGGCGATAGGCTCAATAAATACTCGTGGTTTCGGGTTCACCGCCGCCGTGGCTTTTTGCATCTCCGCCAGATGCTGCGCATAGTAGTCTGTGTACTCTTTGGCGTGCTGCTCCTGATTCAACACTTTGCCTAACAGGGTGATGCTCGGCATGGTGTTTTGCAGCGGGTGCAGTTCGTAATCGACAAAAATAACCGGAATATGCAGCTTCTCCAGCTTGGCGATAGCACCAAGCTGGGTTAGAGAAGGCTTGGCGCGCAGCTGGGCAATCATCAAATCAGGCTGGCGAGCGATCACCGATTCCAGTTCAATATTCCCCTGATCGGAGAAGCCCATATCCAGAATCTTTTCTGCTTCCGGCCATTTGCCGCGCAGCAGGTTCCAAGTGCCGGAATCCTGCTTCTTCGGCAGATTGTTCCACGCCACAACGCGATGGAAAGGGTCATCGCGGTCGAGCAGCGCCAGCGCCAGAATATCCCGGCCATCCTGCAAGATAATACGCTGCGGCTCCTTCTCGATGGTGACCTTGCGGTTATCCATGTCGGTAATAGTCAGTGGGTAAGTGGTGGCTGCGGCAAGCGCGGGTAACAAAAGACAAGCTGCGGCGAGTGTCGAGAGCAAGGCTTTGCCGCCTCGCAGAGTGCTAGAGTTAAAAAGCATAGGGTAAACACCTGTTATTATTAATGATAATGTTTCTCACAGAGAGAATCATTACACTATGCACTCGGGCTTAAACGGCAGGTAAACGAGTTGGAAAGGAGAGCGCGCGGGGTGAAATCGCCGTGGCTAATAATCATCTGAGTCAAATGTAATGTAATAACCTTTCTATTTGAGTTTAATGTTTTCCCACAATTAGCCCGCGAATATCACCAGAATATAAACAAACATATTTATTATTACTTTGCGGGTTGACAATATTAAGGCTCATGGGTAGATTGCACGGGCCGGAAGTTGCGGCCTTTCCTAACTTAACATAAGAGAATAATGGACACTGTATCTAGTCACTTGCCGAATGACGCTTTCTTAGCGGTTCGGAATAATAAACATGAAATTGATTGTGATCATTTCATCGTTCGGGTGTGCCTCGCCAGAGCTTAGTCTCTTGTGTCTTAGCACCTCAACCTGAAGTATCGCGGTCCCGAGGTGTGTTATGAACTTCAAAATGACCCTTTTTCCTGATGTCAAAGCACTGACATCGACTTTGCGTGTTCGCCCGTCCCGCGATCGGACTGTGGCTGCGCGTAAAAAACATTCCAATTCGATTTTTTCAATCAAAATCAATGAATTGAATCAACGTGTTACTAACTGGCGTGTCAGTCCTGTCACCGGCCAGCTGGAGCAACGTTGCACCTTTTCTGATACCGAAGACCCACAAAGTCGGACCTTCTCTGCCTGATTTCACCCTTGGCGGTGTGCGGCGTCGTGGCGTTAATCCCTAAGTGGATTAAGGCTTAACGCGTCACGCAATCTGTCACCGAGGTGCCATCAGTTATTATTTGCGTGTTTTTTGATTGTCTGAATCTATTTAAATATTCAGGCCGGCGAAGCTATGCGTAAATAAATAAAACCAAAATGTTTTACTCCGTTCATTAATTGAATGGCGGGAACGCTTGCGCAAAATTAATTAAAAACCGATCGCTTAAACGATGCGGACTATTTCCGGCTGCCTGCAAATTGGCTGATGTCGAGAATCGTTCCCTGCTGTTTGGCGACAGGAGCACTACCATGACTGTAGAACACAAAACCCGGGATAAAAAAAATCCGAAGGCCAACGCGCTGTCAATGCGTGCCGCTCAGGAAGCCAAAAACGGCGTGGCAACCACGCTGATTAATATGGGAGCCACCAAAGAGGGGCTGCTGCACTCCAACGCGGCGTCGCGACTGGAGAAAGAGGGCTATAACGAAGTGGCGCACGACAAGCCACCTCACGCGTTAGTGCAGTTGATCAAGGCGTTCAACAACCCGTTTATCTACATCCTGTTGGCTCTGGCCAGCATCAGTTTCTTCACCGACTACTGGCTGCCGACCCACAGTGGCGATGAAGGGGATTTAACCACGGTGATCATTATCGGCACCATGGTGGGACTCAGCGGTTTGCTGCGTTTTTGGCAGGAGCATCGCTCAGCCAAAGCCGCCGAAGCGCTGAAGGCGATGGTGCGCACCACCGCCACCGTGCTGCGTCGCGACAGCGTCAGCAAGCCGGGCAAGCTGTGTGAAATCCCAATGCGCGAGCTGGTGGTGGGTGACATCGTCCAGCTTTACGCCGGGGATATGATCCCAGCCGACGTGCGGCTAATTGAGTCTCGCGACCTGTTTATCAGTCAGGCGGTGTTAACCGGCGAAGCCTTGCCGGTTGAGAAATACGACACGCTGGGCGACGTGGCGCAGAAGTCAGCCAGCGAAGTGGCAATGGACAATGACAACCTGCTGGATATGCCGAACATCTGCTTTATGGGCACCAACGTGGTCAGCGGAACGGCGCAGGCGGTGGTGGTGGCGACCGGCTCAAAAACCTATTTCGGTTCTCTGGCTAAAGCTATTGTCGGCACTCGCGTGCAAACCGCGTTTGACCGCGGGGTGAACAGCGTTAGCTGGCTGCTGATCCGCTTTATGCTGGTGATGGTGCCGGTGGTGTTCTTGATTAACGGCTTGGTGAAAGGGGAGTGGTGGGACGCACTGTTGTTCTCACTGGCGGTGGCCGTTGGCCTGACGCCAGAAATGCTGCCGATGATTGTCAGCGCCAACCTCGCCAAAGGCGCGGTGGCCATGGCCAAGCGCAAAGTGGTGGTTAAGCGTCTGAATTCCATTCAGAACTTAGGCGCGATGGACGTGCTCTGCACCGACAAAACCGGCACCCTGACGCAAGATAAAATCATTCTCGAGCACCACATTGATACCACCGGGCAGAAGAATGAATCCGTGCTGTCGCTGGCGTGGCTTAACAGCCATCACCAGAGTGGCATTAAGAACCTGATGGATCAGGCGGTGATTTATTTCTCCGAAAACGAGCCGAACTTCGTCAAACCTGAGGGATACAGCAAAGTTGACGAGATGCCGTTCGACTTCATCCGCCGTCGCCTGTCGATTGTGGTGAAGGACCAAATGGCTAATCACCTGCTGGTGTGTAAAGGCGCGGTGGAAGAGATGCTGAGCATTTCTAACCACATGGTGGAAAACGGCAAATTGGTGGAGTTGGATCAGGCGCGTCGCAATCAACTGCTGGCGATGGCCAATGATTACAACAAAGATGGTTTCCGCGTGCTGGTCGTGGCCACTCGTGACATTAAAAAGGGTGATACTAAGCCTCAGTACAGCACGGCTGACGAGCATGACCTGATCATTCGCGGATTCCTGACTTTCCTCGATCCGCCGAAAGAGACCGCGGGCCCGGCGATTGCCGCGCTGCAAAGCATTGGTGTGGCAGTAAAAGTGCTGACCGGGGATAACGCGGTGGTCACCACGCGCATCTGCCGTCAGGTCGGGCTGGAGCCGGGCGAGCCGCTGCTCGGGCCAGAATTAGAGAATCTGGATGACGCAACGCTGCAAATTTTGGTGGAAGAGCGCACGGTGTTTGCCAAGCTGACGCCGCTGCAAAAATCTCGGGTACTCAAAGCCTTACAAGCTAACGGCCACACCGTCGGTTTCCTCGGCGATGGCATTAACGATGCGCCGGCACTGCGCGACGCCGACGTGGGGATTTCAGTCGACAGCGGGACGGATATCGCCAAAGAGTCTGCCGATATCATCCTGCTGGAAAAGAGCCTGATGGTGCTTGAAGAAGGGGTTCTCAAAGGGCGCGAGACCTTCGGCAACATCATGAAGTACCTGAACATGACCGCCAGCTCCAACTTCGGCAACGTGTTCTCGGTATTGGTGGCCAGTGCGTTTATTCCGTTCTTGCCGATGTTGGCTATCCAACTACTGCTGTTAAACCTGATGTATGACATTTCCCAGATGGCGCTGCCTTGGGACAAAATTGATAAGGAGTTCTTGAGCAAACCGCGTAAGTGGGATGCAAAAAACATTGGCCGCTTTATGGTGTGGATTGGCCCAACCTCGTCGATTTTCGACATGACCACCTTCGCCTTAATGTGGTTTGTGTTTGGCGCGACGACGGACCATCAATCTCTGTTCCAGTCCGGCTGGTTTATTGAAAGCCTGCTGTCACAGACGCTGGTAGTGCATCTGCTGCGTACTCAGAAGTTGCCGTTTATTCAGAGCACGGCGGCGCTGCCGGTACTGTTAATGACCACTCTGATTATGGCGATTGGTATCTATGTGCCGTTCTCACCGCTGGGTCCGTTGATTGGCTTGCAGGCTCTGCCGTGGCAGTACTTCCCATGGCTGGCAGGTACCTTACTGGCCTACTGCTGTGTGGCTCAGGGCATGAAAACCCTTTATATCCGTCGCTTCAAACAGTGGCATTAAGATTGAGCAGAAAATTGCTTTATTGATGTGACCTCATCCGGGTGTCGCGCTATTACGGCAGCCGGATGATTCAGGGAAAAGCGTTATAGAATTTTAGGAAGTCACCATGAAACACGCTTATTTATTCAATCCTAAGCGTGGCGTTATTTTGCTGATTAAAAATAAGATCATCTTTGGGGTGGTGTTATTTTTAATGAAAATAACCCGCACCCTGCGCGTTAACTCTATTAAGTGGTACAGCAAGGAGCAGATAAGTTATACCCAAACTAAAACTATTTTAGATTTCGCCAGCGCTATTAATCGAATTTCGATCAGGTTACTGCGTTTTACCAAAGCACCATCCCTGAAAAAGGGGGAATAATTATGTTTGTAGCTACTCAGTCTGGAACCACCCTGTTAATTAACCTGGCTGGCGCCATTGCCCTGCTATTGTGGGGCAGCCATATGATTTCCACCGCGCTACAGCGCGGATTCGGCACCCAACTGCGTCACTGGATGGGCCGCCATTTGAGCAACCGCTGGATGGCGCTGCTGTCCGGCATTGGTATCACCGGCATCTTGCAAAGCAGTACCGCCGTAAGCCTGATGGCCACTTCATTTACCGCCGCTGGGACGCTTAGCCTGTCCCCAGCGCTGGCGGTCATGCTGGGCGCCAATATTGGTTCCACGCTGGTGGTGCAATTGATGAGCTTTAACACCGCGATTGCTATCCCGCTGCTGATGCTGGGCGGCTTTGTGGTGTTCAAAATGCGTGACCACTCCAGCTTTGAAAGCGCGGGTTGCGCCATGATTGGTCTGGGTTTGATGCTGCTGGCACTTAGCCTGCTGGGCACTACGCTTGAGCACATTGAATCTACGCCGGTGTTTCACGCGGTGATGCAGGGGCTACAGGGTGACACCCTGATTGCCCTGATGGTCGCCATCATTTTGACTCTGATTTGTCACTCCAGCGTGGCGGTGATTTTGCTGATTGCCTCGCTGGCGACCACTGGCGTGATGAATCAGGAAACCGCGCTGGTGCTGGTGTTGGGCGCAAATATTGGCGGTGCGCTGCCGCCGGTATTTAGTGCCGGAACGCCGGTGGCTCGCCGCCTGCCGATTGGCAATCTGCTGGTTCGCGTACTGGGCAGCTTGGTGGCGCTACTGCTTTTGCCGCTGCTGGCCGACTTCGCGAGAAGTCTGGCGTTGACCACGCCGCAGCTGGTGGTGTGGTTCCACACCGCGTTTAGCATGGTGCTGGCGCTGGTGTTTATCGGGCTTATCTCTCCGCTGGCGCACGTGCTGGAGACGCTGTTCCCGGAAGAAGAGCGCGTTGGCGACCCCGGTCTGCCGATGTATCTCGACGAGGCGGGGCTGGACGTTGCCTACCTCGGGCTGTCAAACGCGGTGCGCGAATCACTGCGCGTGGCGGACATGCTGACCATTATGCTCGACCGGCTGTTTGTGCTGTTCCAGCATCTGGAGCAGGGCGTTGCCGACGAAATTCGTCAGGTCGATCAATCGCTAGACCTGCTCAGCGCGGCGGTTCGCGCCTATCTGGCGGACCTCGGCCAAGACGGCCTGAGTGACTCGGATGCTGACCGTGCGCAGGAGATCTTGATGTTTGTGATCAACTTCGAGCACGCCGGGGACATTCTCTCCAGCAACCTGACTCAGCTGGCGACGCGCCGTTCGCGCCGTGGCGAGCTGTTCAATGAGTTCGAGTTGAACAACATCCGTCTGCTGCACTGGGAAGTGCTCACCAGCCTGCGTCTGGCGGTGACGGCATTCTTGGGGGAAGACCTCTCGGCGGCGCATCAGTTGGTGGCGCGCAAAGAGTCGATTCGCCAACTTGAGGCGTCGGCCAGCCGTGAGCATTTTAAAAAGTTGCGGGAGGATAAAAATGCATGGGCGGAATCTGGAGATATATTCCAACGCGTATTACGTGATTATCGTCGTGTACATCATCATATTGCCGCTATTGCTTATCCCGTTATTGAACGCCTAGGCAACGACGAGATGTTAATCAGTGAAAACAGGCCTGAAGTTTAAAAAATAATAACAACAACCTAAATATAAAAGGTGAGAAATAATGAGAGTGTTAATTTGCGCCGGGCGGTTTTATGCCGATATTCATTCCGTCACGCGGGTGCTGGATTTATATCATCAGTCGATAGCGATTTCGGTGGTTATTCACGGCGGCCACCAATCGCTGGGCGGGGTAATAGAGGGCTGGGCGAGGGAAAACAGTGCTCACGTGGTGCGTTACCCGGCCAACTGGTCACTGTATGGCAAATATGCCGAAATCCGCCGCAACCTGTTTATGCTCGAGGACAGCCAGCCGGAGTTGCTGCTGGCTTTCCCCGGCGGAGAGGACACGGCGGAGTGCATCAAACTGGCGAGGAACGCCGGAATTAAAGTGATTGAGGTGGAGATATAGGCTCGACCACTTCGCCATCTTCTTTAATAAATGGCTCCGTCAGCGGCTGCGGCAAAATAGCCAGCACCTGCTCCGACGGCCTGCACAGCCGCGTGCCCTGCGGCGTCACCACTATCGGGCGGTTAATTAAAATCGGCGCGGCCAGCATGAAATCAACCAGCTGGTCGCCGCTGAATTTATCCTCGGCCAGACCTAACTCGGCATAAGGCTCAACATTCTTACGCAGCAACTCGCGGGGTGAAATGCCCATCGCGGCAATCAGTTGCAGCAGCTCATCGCGCGACGGCGGGGTGTCGAGATACAAAATCACCTCGGGTTCTGTGCCGGTGGCGCGGATCATCGCCAGCGTATTACGCGAGGTGCCGCAGGCCGGGTTGTGATAAATCTTCACCTTAGATTGAGTCATAACATTTTCCTCAGAATGATAAACGCAAGGCCAGCGCCGACAGGGTGACCAGCAATACGGGCAGGGTCATGACGATGCCGACGCGGAAGTAGTATCCCCAGCTAATCTTGATGCCTTTCTGCCCCAAAACGTGCAGCCAGAGCAGGGTTGCCAGACTGCCAATCGGGGTGATTTTCGGCCCCAAATCGCTACCAATCACGTTGGCATAAATCATGGCCTGTTTGATAACGCCGCTGGCGGTACTGGCGTCAATCGACAGCGCGCCAATCAGCACCGTCGGCATATTGTTCATCACCGAAGAGAGCAAAGCGGTGAGGAAACCGGTACCCAGCGTGGCGGCCCACAGCCCGTGTTCGGCAAAGCGATTGAGCAGGGAGGAAAGCATGTCGGTCAGCCCGGCATTGCGCAGACCATAGACCACCAGATACATGCCCAGCGAAAACACCACTATCTGCCACGGCGCGCCGCGCAGCACTTTACCGGTATCAATAACGCGTTGTTGTTTAGCTACCGCCCACAGCAACAGTGCGCCAACCGCCGCCACCGCGCTGACCGGCACGCCCAGCGGCTCCAGCCCAAAGAAGCCGACTAACAGCAGAACCAGCACCAGCCAGCCGGTTTTAAAGGTCCTCGGGTCACGAATGGCCAAGCGCGGTTGTTGCAGTTTGCCAAGGTCATAAACAGCTGGGATCTCGCGGCGAAAGAACAGGTGCAGCACCAAGAGCGTGGCGGCAATCGAGGCGATATTCACCGGCACCATTACCGCCGCATATTCATTAAAGCCGAGCTTGAAGAAGTCGGCGGAGACGATATTCACCAGATTGGAGACAATCAGCGGCAGGCTGGCGGTATCGGCGATAAAGCCCGCCGCCATCACGAAAGCCAGTGTGGCTCCCCGACTAAAGCCCAGCGCCAGCAGCATAGCAATCACGATGGGCGTTAAGATCAGCGCCGCGCCGTCGTTGGCAAACAGCGCCGCCACCACCGCGCCCAGCAGCAGAATATAGGTGAACAGCCAGCGGCCTTTGCCGCCTCCCCAGCGCGCCACGTGCAGCGCCGCCCACTCAAAGAAGCCGGACTCATCCAGCAGCAGGCTGATGATGATCACCGCGATAAACGTCGCGGTGGCGTTCCACACGATATTCCACACCACCGGCACATCGCTGAGATGCACCGCCCCGGACACCAGCGCCAACATTGCGCCGAGCAGGGCGCTCCAGCCGATACCCAAGCCTTTGGGTTGCCAAATCACCAAGACTAGGGTGAAAACAAAAATTGCCACCGCCAAAATCATACTGCCTCCATCATGCTTAATATATGAAAATTCATATATGTTTAGATAAAATTTTTCCTAATCTGTCTTAGGGCAAAAAAATCAGTTATTCCGCCGGGACGGCACAGTTCTGCGCGGCGCGCAGGGCAAGCTGGGCGATGTGCTGCTGCTGGCTCATTAAGGCTTGGTCAATAATGGCCGCGGCCCACACAGGGATGTGTGGCGACAGGCGATAATGCACCCATTTCCCACTGCGCCGGTCTTGCAGCAGGCCGCTTTCGCGCAGCATCGCCAGATGGCGGGAGATTTTGGGTTGAGAGAGTTCGAGGGCGGCAGTCAGTTCACATACGCAGAGTTCGCCTGCCTGTTTCAGCAATAAAATAATGGTCAAACGGGTGTCATCTGACATATTTTTAAACAGTTGCAGTGCGGTAAGTGATGACATGCCAATGCCTTTAGTTGTAAACAATGTTCGACAGCATAACGCTGAAAACATATTCAGTAAAGCATATGTGTTGCTGGCCGGTGAGGTTTACATTTATTGGGAACTATTTTGCGTTTTCAGCCACAGAGCCTCATTGAGTTTTATTGCAAGATTAACTCACATTTCGACAGGTTGAATTTCAGGGGGTAAACATGGCGTTGTCCAATGACATAGAAAATCTAAAAAAAATCGATCAGTGCTACAAGCAACTGACGGGGCAGGGATTGTTCTGCCCGGAAGAGGTGGAAGATCGCTACCAGTGGCTGCATAACGAAGCGCCGTACAGCATTCTGGCCCACGGCCGCGGGCCGGATCCGGTGTTCTTCTATGCCAACCAGTGCGCGCTGAACTGCTTCAAATACAGCCCCGAAGAGATGGTGCAACTACCATCCCGCCTTAGCGCAGGGCCGATGGATCGCGCCGAGCGTCAAGTGCTATTAGACACAGTTACTCGCGACGGTATCGCCAAGAACTATCAGGGGCCGCGAGTAGATAAATTCGGCGAGACGTTCATCATTTATGACGGTGAAGTGTGGCAGTTAGGCTTCAACACGGACGATGTGTGGGGTCAGGCAGCGCTGTTTTGGCCATTTCCCCGCCAGTAATATTGTTAAAGTGGACCCGTTTTTGCGCCAAGGCTGAGTTTAAGCCGCGCAGATCAAAGCTCCGTGGCGGTTTAGCGGGGCTTTTTTATTGGGGATAATTCTTAGGATTTTTAGTATGTTTAATTGATTTACTGATCAAAACGCAATGCGTATGATTCTCATTCTTTTTATTGTTTGGGGTTTGCGCAGTGAATATAAAAAATACAAAGGAAGGGATAAAGACCTCTGGCGGACGTTTTTCTCTCTCCGTAATTGCGGTATTTGTGGCTTCATCATACCAAGGGGTGATGGCAGAACAGGTGGCTCCGGCGAAGGCTACCGACGACACCGTCGTAGTGAGCGCCACCGCGCCCGAGCAGGACGAGAGTGCGGTGCAGGACTATAGCGTGCCGGTGACCACCGCCGGTACTAAAATGCTGCTGGTGCCGCGCGATATTCCTCAGTCAGTCAGCATTATCAGCAAGCAGCGCATGGCGGACCAAAACCTGCAAACCGTGGGTGACGTGCTCAACAACACCGTCGGCATTACCGCCAGCAACATCGACTCAGACCGTTCGACCTACTACTCGCGCGGCTTCTTCATTAATAACTTCCTGTTTGACGGCATTCCGACCACCCTCAGCCCGGTGTGGAACTTCGGCGACGGCGGCTCAGACACTGCAATCTATGACCGAATCGAAGTGGTGCGCGGCGCGACTGGCCTGCTGACCGGCGCGGGCAACCCGTCGGCGGCGGTGAATATGGTGCGTAAGCATGCCGACAGCAAAGAGTTCCAAGGCTCGGTCACCGGCAGCTACGGCAGCTGGGACAAGCAGCGCATTGTGGGTGACTTATCCGCGCCGCTCACCGAATCAGGCAAGGTGCGCGGTCGCGTCATTGCCGGTTATCAGGACAACGACACTTGGCTGGACCGTTATCACTATCGGAAAAAATTCCTCTACGCCGTGGTGGATGCCGACCTGACGGACTCCACCCAGCTCTCTCTCGGCTATGATTACCAGCAGAACGACACCACTAACCCAACGTGGGGCGGCATTCCGACGTGGTATAGCGACGGCAGCCGCACCCATTTCGACCGCAGCTTTAACGCCGCGCCGGACTGGGCTTATTCCGATATCGAGTCAAAAAAGGTCTTCGCCAATCTGACGCAAAAGTTTGATAACGGCTGGCAGGCGCGCCTTAATGGCACCCATGCCGAAACCGATTTCGATACCAAAATGATGTACGGCTCCGGCTTCCCGGACAAACAGACGGGCGCGGGCGTGATGGGCTACGGCGGCTGGAATACCGGCACTCGCAAAGTGGATTCGGTGGATGCCTTCGCCAACGGGCCTTTCGAGCTACTAGGCCGTGAGCACCAGTTGATGGTCGGCACCAGCTACAGCCGCCAGCGCAATCAGTATCGCAACACGCAGGCCACGCTGACCGAAGAGGATATTGGCGATTACAACAACTGGAATGGTCACACCGCCGATCCGCAGTGGAGTGACTGGGCTGACCTTTCTAAGGACACCATTCGCCAGAAGTCGGCCTATACCGCCGCGCGCTTCTCGCTGGCTGACCCGCTGTCGCTGATTGTCGGCGCACGTTACACCGACTGGCGCGCCGACGGCACCACGGCAACCAGCTACAAAACCGACGTCACCCCTTACGCGGGTGTAGTGTATGACATTGATGATACTTGGTCGGCCTATGCCAGCTACACCTCGATTTTCCAGCCGCAGACCCAGCGCGACAGCAACAAAAATTACCTCGATCCCATTCAAGGCAAGAACTACGAAGCAGGCGTGAAAGGGGACTGGAACAACAGCCGCCTGACGGCTTCCGTCGCGGTGTTCCGCATCGAGCAGGATAATCTGGCGCAGGAAGACGGCACCTATATTCCGGGCACCACCGAGTCGGCCTATCACGCGGTTAACGGCACGGTGAGCAAAGGCGTGGAGTTTGAGGTCAACGGCGCAATGACCGACAACCTGCAAATGACCTTCGGCGGCTCGCGCTTTGTTGCCAGCGACAACAATGGCAATGCGGTTAACTCAGACTTGCCGCGCACCACCCTCAAGCTGTTTACCCGCTACCAGTTGCCGATGCTGCCGGACCTGAGCCTTGGCGGCGGCGTGAACTGGCAAAACACCACTTTCCAATATGCTGACGGCCCGCAGGGTAATATGCGCGTGGAGCAGGGGAGTTATGCGCTGGTCAACTTGTTCAGCCGTTACCAGGTAACGCGCCAGCTCTCGGTGCAGGCCAACGTTAATAACCTGTTCGACAAAGAGTATTACGACTATCTCTCGTCTTACGCGGTTTATGGCGCGCCGCGCAGTGTCTCGGTTACCGTCGGATATACTTTTTAACCGATTAAAATTGAGAACTAATATCAGTTAGTAAAATAGCGATATATAATGAAGTATATATCGCTAGGTTTTAATTCTCATTCTCATATTTGACGCAGAAAAACGGGAAATTGGCTTACGTGATTTCATGCCGGTTTAATGTGATTTAAATCCAAAAAAATAGTTTCCCTCGGAAATTGATAGTTGCTATTTGATCGCTATTTATCAACGGTTTAGCGTTGTAACTTTCTGGTCATATATCAACAAAATGTAATAAACAAAAAACCTATAAATAATTAAATTCTGTCTATCATTTGTATTCTTTAAGGAGAATATAAATGCTTACACGTCGTGATATGTTGAAAATGTCTGCCGCTGGTGCAGCGACAGTCAGCCTGGCCAGTGCCATGATTAACACGGCCTCTGCCGATGAAAACCGTAATATTGTCCCGCCAACCTCCTTTGTGCCGAAAAAAGATGCCAAAGGGTTATATAAATATAAATTTTCCGACAGTGAAAAACGCTCTCTGCCCGGTGGCTGGGCGCGTGAAGCGACGGTAAAACAATTCCCTATTTCCGAAGGTATTGCCGGGGTTGATATGACCCTCGAAGCTGGCGCGGTGCGTGAATTGCACTGGCATGCTATTGCCGCTGAATGGGCTTATATGATCTCCGGCAAAGCGCGGATCACTATTATTGACCCGGAAGGTACCTCTGAAGTCGCTGATTTCGGCGAAGGCGATGTGTGGTATTTCCCGAAAGGCTACGGTCATTCCATTCAAGCATTGGAGGGCGGCGCGCACTTTATTCTGACTTTCGATAACGGCCATTTCTCCGAGTTCGGTACTTTCAGTATTACCGACTGGATTGCCCACATGCCGAAAGAAGTCTTGGCGAAAAGCACCAATATGCCGTCATCAATTTTCTCTAAAGCCAAGCAGGGCGAAGCCTATATTGTCGCTGGCCGCGTTCCACCGGCACTGCCACTGGCGCACGACAATGGCGGAAGAGATGATTCCAAGCTGAAACACCACTACCCGTTGCTGAGCGAGCCACCGTTCTTTGAAAGCGAAGACGGCAGCGTCCACATCGTTTCTTCCAAAGAGTTCCCGGTCTCCACCACCATGACCGGCGTGATTGAAATCATGAAGCCGGGCGCGGTGCGCGAACTGCACTGGCACCCGAACGCCAACGAGTGGCAATACTACATCTCTGGCAAAGGCCGCATGACCGTCTTCGGCTCACACGGCCACGCGCAAACAGAAGAGTTTGTCGCTACCGACGTCGGCTATGTGCCACAGGGCTTTGGTCACTACATCGAAAACACCGGCGACGAAGACCTGAAAGTGCTGGTGGTGCTGGATAACGGCATCTATCAGGACATCTCCCTGTCCGACTGGCTGGCGAAAACCCCGTCTTACGTGCTGGCGCAGAACTTCGACACCACCGAAGAAGAGTGGAACTCACGCCCGGCGGAGAAGTTGGTTATCTCCAAAGGCGCGAAATAATCCGCCCGACTCGCCATCTCCCACTGCCGCCTCGTGCGGCAGTTTTTTTATACAACAGTTTATAAATTTGGAAGATGCCAAGGCACGCCGTTGGCCCAACGCTCTACCAGCAAATCAATAAACCCGCGAATACGCGGCGAGAGGTGCTGCTTACTCGGATAGAGCAGGCGGATAGGCTCCGGCTCCATATTGAAGGTCGCCAGCACGGGCACCAGTCGGCCCGCTTTAATATCTTCGGCAGTCAGATACGTCGGCATATTAATAATCCCGAAGCCCGCCAGCGCTGACTCGCGCATTGCCTCTGCGCTATCAATATTCAGCCTTCCGGGGCAGTCAAAACTGTAAATTCCTTCCGGCGTTTTAAACTTCCAGTCGCGGCGGCGCATCACGCCCGCCAGAAACAGATTGTCGTGGTTGAACAGATCTTCTGGTCGCTGCGGAATGCCTTTGCGTTGCAGATACTCCGGTGAAGCGCAGGTCACCACCTGTTGCCAACCAATGGTGCGCGACAGCAGCCGCGAGTCGTCGCGCTCATCACCAATGCGAATGGCGATGTCGAAACCCTCCTCAACAATATCGACATAACGGTCGGAGAAGGAGACATCGGCCTGAAGCTCTGACCACTGGCGCAGGTATTCGCCGACCAGCGGTAGAATGTGGCGCTGACCAAACGACTGCGAGGCGGTGAGCTTCAGCCTGCCGGTCGGCACCACCCGGCGCAGCGCCATGGTGCTGTCCACTTCCTCCAGATCTTCTAAAATCTGCCGACAGCGCTCATACATAATACGGCCTTCGTCGGTCAGGCTCAGGCTACGGGTAGTGCGATTCAACAGCCGCACGCCGAGCCGGGTTTCTAAACGCACGATACTCTTGCCGACGGCCGAACGGGTCAGCCCCAGAGTGACCGCCGCGCGGGTATAGCTTCCTGCTCTGACCGCGGCGACAAAGGCGGCGATATCATTGATACTGTTTAGCTCCACGCTGTTCTCCCAGCCGCGATTTGTGGCTATTTGCTTCCCCCAAGTGGGGAAACACATTCCCCAATGTGTTCTATAGCATTCCTTTCTGTCGTTAATCAACGCAAATCATAGAAGAGGAAAGGTCATGCTGAATCAAAAAACTCAGGCCGCGCTGGCGGAAAGTAACCAGATTTTATCGGCGCTGGGGCCAGTGCTTAGGGGCGACAACTCGGTGTCGGATATCCATCAGGTGCGCGCGGCTTATAACGCCATGCAGGCCAAACAGCCTCACCCCGAGGATGTCAGCTTAACGGCGGTGGACATGGGTGGCGTGCCGGGCTTGCTCATCACGCCGGACGAGCTGAAAACTGACGCGGTGGTGATGTATATCCACGGCGGCGGATATCTGGTCGGCTCGCCAGAAGGCTACGCGGGGATTGGTGGCAACTATGCCAAGCTGGTGGGCGCGCGGGTCTATCTGCCAGATTACCGGCTGGCGCCTGAGCACCCATTCCCTGCGCCAATTCATGATGTGCTTCGCGCTTATGAATGGCTGCTAGAGCAGGGCATTGCGGGGAAAAGCATTGTGCTGGCCGGGGAGTCAGCGGGCGGCGCGATGGTGGTCAGCGTGATGGTGGCGGCGCGCAACAAGGGTCTGGCACTGCCTGCCGGGGGCGTGGCGATCTCCCCGTGGGCTAACCTTGAACACACCGGCGCGTCAATGTTCAACCGCGATGGCTATGACCCGGCCTGTAGCCGTGAAAGCCTGAACCTGCTGGCGCGCAGCTTCTTGGGAGACGCCTTGCCAAACCATCCGATGGCGTCGCCGGTTTTTGCCGACGTTACCGAGTTGCCACCAATCATGATTCAGATTGGTGAAAACGAAGTGATGCTCAGTGACGCCATGCGTTTGGCGACGCACCTTGGTGACCATCGGGTGCGCGTCACGCTGGAGGTGTGGCCCGGCATGTTCCACGCCTGGCATTTTTACGCCACCATTTTGCCGGAAGCGATGCAGGCGATGATCAACTCTGCCCTCTTTATTGAGCAAGTGTTGCAAGACGCCGCGTACTAAGTCTTCCGCCCAACCAGTCAGCCTTGCTGGCTGGTTTTACTCATCAAACTGCATCTGATTCTTCTTCATGCCTTCAATCTTCATCAACATGTCGTACAGCGGCGCCAGCTTGTGGAAGTCCTGACTGAGCTGACTTGCTAACTTACCGGAGAACAGCGGCTCCATATCCTGATGATGGCTGATCAGCGCGAAGGACTTTTTGTTGTACCAAGTGGCGATTTCGGCTGGCTGATCCTTCACTAGCGGGCGCTTGTAGCTGTCACCTTCCACCGTGAAATGCGACGGAATGCGGCGCGCCAGCTTGAGGAACTCCTCGGGCTTTTGATTCAACTGCTGGCGGAACAGGTCCATGGTGACGCGCGTCGCGCTGTAGTAGCCCAGCCCGTAGCGCCACCAGTCAGGACCCAGCTCGAAGAAGTAAGTCGGGGCGTCGGTCCAGTTCTTGCGTGAACGCTTAAACGACAGCCACATATTGCTGCGGTAAATCGACTTATCGTTGGAGAAGCGCGTGTCGCGGTGCATTCTCGACAGGGTTTTACCAATCGACGGGCGCACTTCAAACAGCTCGTCAATCACCAGCATATCTTGGCTTAGGTCCGACACCAGATGGCGAAACGGGCTGAGCACGTTCTCTTGATATACCTCGCGATGCTCTTCAAACCACTCTTTATTGTTGTTCTGGCTGAGTTGCAGCAGGAAGGTCAAACCCTGCTGATTGAAACCGGAAAACGCGCCCATGATCGTCCCTCGTGATTAACTTTCGCCGCCTGTGCGTTTACACAGGCTGTTCATACACCCAGTATTGCCGAAGACGGCGGCAGATTAAAGCAGCAATCAAAAGTGTCTCCCTATTATTTGTGCAAAGTGTGTCTATATTTGTGGCGCGCGCCGTGCAAAATGGTGGCCGGAGCAGTTCACTCACCTTTTAAAATTTTAATAATAATCAGCGGGGCAGTCTGGGAATGGGTAGTCAAACGGCAGAAGTAGGGCGTCGTGGCGGGGCTGAGGGCGCAGAAGGAAAACGCGCAACGCAGGGCTGGATTAATGGTTTCTTGGGCATGGTGATTTTTAGTGGATCGCTGCCCGCCACGAGGGTGGCGGTGCTGGAGTTCGATCCGCTGTTTTTAACCGCCGTGCGCGCCTTAATCGCTGGGCTGTTAGGGGCCGCCATGCTGCTGATGACGGCGCAAAAACGCCCGCAGAAACAGGACATTATTCCGCTGATTCTGGTGGCACTCGGCGTGGTGATTGGCTTCCCGCTGCTCACCGCGCTGGCCTTGCAGCACACCACCTCGGCGCACTCGCTGGTGTATATCGGCCTGCTGCCTTTGGCGACCGCCTGCTTTGGCGTGTTGCGCGGCGGCGAGCGTCCGCGCCCGGCATTTTGGGCTTTTTCAGTGCTGGGAAGCCTGCTGGTGGCGGCCTTTGCGCTCAGCCAAGGCTCGGGCAGTTCGTGGCTGGGTGACCTGTTTATGCTGGCGGCCGTGGTGCTTTGCGGGCTGGGCTATGCCGAAGGCGCTGTCCTGACGCGTAAGCTGGGCGGCTGGCAAGTTATCTGCTGGGCGTTGGTTATCTCGCTGCCGGTGGCCTTCGCGCTGGCGTGGTACGCCGCCCCGGCAAGCTGGCCAGTTGCGAGCCCGCAGGCGTGGGCTTCCCTCGGCTACGTGTCGATTTTCAGCATGCTGATTGGCTTTATCTTCTGGTATCGCGGCCTGTCGATGGGCGGCATCGCAGCCGTCGGCCAGCTCCAGCTGCTGCAGCCTTTCTTCGGGCTGGCGCTGGCAGGGTGGTTGCTGCAAGAGACCATCCAACCCTCAATGATCGCCGTCATGGCCGGGGTTCTGGCCTGCGTGTTTGGCGCGAAGCGCTTCTCGCGTTAAGCCTTCCATACGCCATGATGCAGCTGTCGTCATGGCGTTTTTCCTGCTTCTTCTATTACTCGGCGTACTGTGCGATGCCGTTGCCGAACGACCAGTTCTCTTTCTTCACTTCAACCAGACTGATAAACACGTCGCCTTTCGGGATGCTTAACTGCTGCGCAAGCTGGTCGGCAATGGTCTTATACAGCGCCTTTTTCTGGTCGACAGTTCGGCCTTCATTGAGGGTGATTTGAATGATCACCGTCTGGTCCGTGCGCTGAATGCCCAGATATTCCGGGTCATAGACGAAGTGGTCCCGTGCGTGCTCGTTCAGGATTTGGAAGTTGTCCTTGTCCGGCACATTAATGGCGGTGCGCATCGCCTGATAGATTATCTTGCCAATTTTCCCGATATAGCTGCTATCGGCGTTTTTGATGATATCAACGCGTACGATCGGCATGGTCAGTCTCCAGTTTTATAGGGAAGGGTTAAGTGCTCTACTGTCTGAAAAATAAATTACGGCTATAATTTATTTTTGGCAAGGGAAATTTAATCCGCCATCAGCCGTAGAGCAATAGCGCAAATTGTAATATGATACATATCATCTATTGCCAAGTTTAGCAGGAGTCTGTCCTATGCCACGGGTATCTAAAGCCGAAACCGAGCGCAACCGCGCGCTGATCGAGGAAGTGTCATCAAGACTATTTCGCGAGCAGGGGCTGAAAGTCAGCGTTGCCGACGTGATGTCTGCTGCCGGGCTGACCCACGGCGGCTTTTATGGTCATTTCAAATCCAAAGATGAGCTGATCGCCATTGCCTGCGCCAACGCTTTCGACACAGCAGTACACAACTGGCAAGACGAAGCGGCGTCCGGCGAGACGCTGGCCGAAAAACAGAAGGCGCTGGTGGAGCACTATCTCTCATCTTCCAATATCAAGAACATGGGCGATGGCTGCCCGCTGGCTTCTCTGGCGAGCGACGTGGCGCGAGAAGATGAAGATAAGCCGGTGCGCGAGGCGTTCCATCAGGGTACTGAGAAGCTGGTGGAGATTTTTGCCGCCGGGGAGAGCAATCACGCGAAGGCGCTGGCGGCGGTATCGACCATGGTCGGCGCGTTGATCCTAGCCCGCGCTAACAGCGGCTACTCGGTGGCGGATGATTTTATCTCTGTGGCGAAAGCGCAGCTCTTGGCGGAGATTAAAAACGCCGAGTCCTAGAATTTAGCTGCCACCTAAGCTGCGAAAGTTTTGGTGGTAGCCCAGACAGGGTTCGCAGTACCGGCAAACAAGGATACCGGCCAACCCGAAGGTTGCTCTGCCTGAGCCACCTGTCTCACAACGCTATAAGGCGCGGGCTTTTCTTATGGTCAGGCTCCGCGCCTTAGCTTTAGCCTTTATTTACAGCGCGGGGCGCGAAATGTTCGCTGGAGCGGCGTTTTGGTGTTGGCGTCAAAATAGCGGCTGGGCCAGATAGTGGCGGGGTTCACGCCAATTGCCTGACTGATCAGCATTTCCCCTTTCGGCCATGGGCGCGATAGCGCGTTTGCCAGCGTGGAGGAACTCAGCCCCGCGCCACGGGACACGGCGGCGAGAGTAGTGCCTTTCTTGCGCAGCGCGGCAATGATGTCTGCCTGATGCCAGTCTTGTTTATTCATGGTTTACCACTCCTTGCAGTTGAAAAGCCAAGGCGAGGAAGGGCAAAAAGGTCGGGCTGTGTGGGAGTGTCATATGTGTTTCCTTATTAGGTTTATGCAGTATCCCCTTCAAAATTTTAGGTTCTCACTCCCAGCTGCGGATTTTGCCGCAGCAAGGCAACTATAGTTAAGTCAGAAGCCTTAACCAAGCGGCTAAGTTCTATTCTGCGGCATGCTTTCCAAGAAAAATTCCTGTATTGCAAAGAGTTACATTGACCCCATGAATGGTTGGAGTGGCGTATCTCTGCTGGTCGGGGATTATTGCCTGCGCCAGCCGCGAGTCTGCTACTCTTTGGCCATGACTTACGCGCCTTCAAAGGATGATTTATGATCTACGTTTTTGGCCATCTCAACCCGGACAGCGATACGATTTGCAGCGCTCTGGTCGCAGCGGACTGGCTCAATGCCTTGGGGAAACCCGCGCAGGCTTTTCGCCTTGGCGAGCTAACGCCAGAAACGCTCTATATCCTGAAGCAGGCGAATAGGGCTGCGCCGCCGCTGTTAGTCGATGATTTGACAGACAAACCCGTGTGGTTGGTTGACTTTACCGAGTTCGAGCAGGGACCCGCGTCTCTGCCCGATAGCAACATTCTTGGCATTATCGACCACCATCGCCTCGGCACTGTGATGACCAAGAACCCACCAGATATTTGGGTTCGCGCGGTAGGCTGCTGCGGCACCATCATCTGGCAGATTATGACTCGCGAGAGTGAAATGGCTGTGAACCCAAGTCAGGCGACGCTGCTGTTGGGGGCTATTCTGAGTGATACCGTGGGGCTGACTTCGCCAACCACCACGGCGCAGGATGAGCAGGCGGTAAAAGCACTGCTGGCGATTAATAACCTGAATTATCAGGATTTTCTTGAAGGCTTGCTGGCGGCGAAAACCGATATTAGCGGCAAAACGGCAGCGGAATTACTGCAAAAGGACGCCAAAAATTACACCATCAACGGCGTGTCACTGCTGCTGGCACAAATTGAAGTGAGCGCCTTCGCCGCCGTGACGCCACTAATGCCGCAACTGCTCGCAGAGATAGAGCGTGAGCGGCAGGCCAAGGGGGTAGACATCGTGGTGCTGATCCTGACCGATATTTCCCTGCGCAACTCGACGCTCTATTTCTCTCACAACGCTATTATGCCGCAGGGCGCTTGCTCGCTGCCGGGGGCGATTAGCCGCAAAAAAGAGATCCTGCCTTATATCACTGACTTACTGACTAAGGCCCGTTAGCCCGCCAGCTGGTTCAGTTTATCCATCGCGTCCTGCGGAATATCCAGCTCGGCGGCGGCGAGGTTGTGCTGCAAATGGCTCACTGACGAGGTGCCGGGGATCAGCAAAATGTTCGGCGAACGGCGCAATAGCCAAGCCAGCGCCACTTGGATGGTTGAGGCATTCAGCTCATCCGCCACCTGCTGCAAACCCGCTGACTGCAAGGGGTTGAAGCCGCCGAGTGGGAAGAACGGCACGTAGGCGATGCCTTGCTCTGCCAGTTCGTCAATCAGCGCGTCGTCCTTGCGATGCGCCAAATTGTACATATTCTGCACACAGACAATCGGCACGATACTGCGCGCTTCGGCGACCTGATTCGCGGTGACATTACTCACCCCAATGTGGCGTATCAGCCCCTGATGCTGTAGCTCGGCCAGCGCGTTCAGCTGTTCTTCTATCAAGCCTTCCGTGGGTTGGTGAGCATTAAACATAATGCGCAGGTTCACCACGTCGAGCACGTCCAGTTGCAGGTTGCGCAAGTTATCATGCACCGCTGAGGTCAGTTCCTGCGCCGAATAGGCCGCCAGCCATGAGCCGTCGCTGCCACGCTTCGCGCCCACTTTGGTGACAATTGTCAGGTCATTTGAATAAGGATGAAGCGCCTCGCGCACCAGCTGGTTGGTGATGTGCGGGCCGTAAAAATCACTGGTATCAAGGTGATTCACGCCAGATGCCACCGCCTCGCGCAACACGGCCAGCGCCGCCTGTTTATCTTTTGGCGGACCGAACACGCCCGGACCGGCGAGCTGCATGGTGCCATAGCCGAGACGTTTTACACTGCGCGTGCCAAGGTTGAATGTGCCGCTTTTATCGATGCTTGTCATAGTTGTCTTCTTGCTTTCGCTGAGTAAGGGAAGTACAAGTATATGAATCATCCTTCAGGTTTAGAATTCGCATTTATGAACACACCTTCTAAGACGCTCAAGCCCCGTAAATCGCCAGTTCAGGCCCGATCGGCTGCCACTGTTGCGGCTTTACACACGGCAACCATTCAGGTTTTGACCCAAGAAGGGTTGGCGCGTTGCAACACCACGCGGGTTGCCGAGCGCGCGGGCATGTCGGTGGGCAGCGTCTACCAGTATTACCCCAACCGCGATGCGCTTTTGGCGACGGTGTTGGCTTATCATTTGGAGAGGGTGGCGACGGCGGTTGAAGAGGTGTGCGCCGCCTGTCAGGGGCAGCCGGTGGATGTCATGGCGGCAAGGCTGGTGAAGGAGTTTTTGGCGGCAAAACTGCATGACACCGAGGAGTCAAAGGCGCTGTATCGCGTGGCGGCGGAGCGCGACGGCGCGCGCGTGGTGGCTATTGTGCATCGGCGGATGTCGGCGGCGGTTTCAACCATGCTTGTGAGTGCGCCGGATGCCCAGTTTAAAGACCCGGATGTCACGGCGGCCATTGCCCTCGGCGCGCTGGCAGGCCCGGTGCGCGCCTTGCTGGAAGGGCTTTCCTCTCCCGAGTTCGACCAGCATCTGCCCGAGCAGCTGACTTTGCTGCTACAGGGTTATTTTCGGCGCGGCGGGGGAGGTTCAGCCTGACTTTTCTGCCAACTCCTGAGGGTTGAGCACGTAGTCCGGCGCATCCAGCAGCCGTTCGATAGTCAGGTCGATAAAGGCCCGAACCCTTGATGGCTGGGCCGCACGGCTGCCGTAATAGACGTGAACACTCATATGGTCGGTGACGTGCTGGGTGAGCAGCGGCACTAGCCGTCCGGCGCGGATTGGCGCGGCCGCCGACAGGCCGGAGAGCAGGCCAATCACATGGCCCGAGAGCACCGCCTGAGTCTCGAGCTGTGCGTCGTTGCTCGACAGCGCCGGGCGCACGTCCACTGAAGTCACTTCGCCATCCACTTTCAGCAGCCAAGGCAGCACGCGCCCCGAGCCGGGGTGGCGGAAGGCGCTGCAACGGTGTGCGGACAATTGCTCGATATTCTGCGGCGCGCCGTGGCGAGCGAGATAAGCCGGAGAGGCGCAGACAATCAGCTGCATGGCGAACAGGCGGCGAACCGAGACACCGTCTTCCGGCGGCTGACCAATACGAAAGCCGACGTCGGTGCGATCTTCCACCCAACTGCCAATGCGATCGTCGAGTTTGATGTCCGGCTCGACGTCTGGATGGCGTCCACAGAACTCGTCGAGCAGCGGCCAGAGCACGGGTAAAAAAGAATACTTTGGCGCGACGATGCGCAGCGGGCCCGCAATCGCGTCTTTCACATTGCGCACCCGATCCCCGGCTCGCTCCAATGCCGCCAACGCGGGCTGGGCAGCATCAAGAAACTGCTGGCCTTCGGTGGTCAGCGCCAGACTGCGGGTGGTGCGATGCAGCAGGCGCACACCGAGCCGCTGCTCAAGGCCCGCCAGCGCCTGACTCGCCGCCTGTGGGCTGACTCCCTGAGCCGCTGCGGCTCGGCGAATACTGCCCAGTTCGATGGCTTTGATAAAGGTTTCGATGGCGCGCAGGTCGCTAACAGGCATGGCAATTCCTCTCCTAATAGAGCGTCGAGTATCAACCTCTACTTGTTACTGAGTCAATAATTGGCCTACTAGTGGCTTGCTACTCTTTTACCTAACATCGGCTCTGACATCATTTTTCGGAGCTTGCTATGAACAACAACATCAAAGACAAAGTCATTGTGATCACCGGCGCGAGCAGTGGTCTTGGGCTGGCCGCCGCACGCCGACTGGCACAGCAGGGGGCTTGTCTGGTACTGGGCGCGCGGCGTATCGAACGCCTGCAACAGCTGGCGGACGAGCTGAATGGCGAAGGGCATCGGGCGATTGCCGTCGAGGCCGACGTTACGCGCCTTGATGATGTAAAACGGCTGGTGGACAACGCGGTGCAGACCTTCGGGCGAGTTGACGTGATGGTTAACAATGCCGGGCTGATGCCCATTTCGGCGCTGGAAAGGCTAAAAGTTGAAGACTGGGATCGTACGATCGATGTGAACATCAAGGGTGTGCTTTATGGCATCGCGGCGGCGCTGCCGCACATGCAGCGCCAGATGTCCGGCCATTTTGTTAACGTGGCATCGGTTGCCGGGCACAAGATCATGCCCAACGGCACGGTCTATTCTGCCTCCAAATTTGCCGTGCGCGCCCTGTCGGAAGGGCTGCGGCAGGAGGTAAAACCTTGGAATATCCGCACCACTATTTTATCGCCGGGGGCGGTGGACACTGAGCTTCCCGCCAGCATTACCGAGGCTGACGTCGCCAAGGGGATGCAGGGGTTCTACCAGTCTACGGCTATTTCGGCTGACTCATTCGCCCGCGCCATTATCTTCGCCATCGAGCAGCCCGAGGATATGGATGTGAATGAAATCGTCTTCCGACCAACTCGCCAGCAGGCTTAACGCAGCCTCCCGTGTCGGCACTCTGCTTGCCGACACGCCTTCCTTCTTCATTGTGTTTTCGGCCCTCCAAATAAATGTCGAATAACATCTATTGTATAAATGCTAAGTGACATCTATTATGGCTGCGACTGAAACATACATTGGAGAAAATTATGAGTTTAAAAGACAAGATCATCGGCCGCCTTGGCTTCGGCACCGCCCCTCTGGGTAATATGTTCCGCGCGCTGTCTGACGAAGAGGCCGCAGAAACGGTGGAAGCCGCGTGGCAGCAAGGGATCCGCTTCTTTGATACCGCGCCGCTGTATGGCGCTGGCCTGTCTGAAAGCCGACTCGGCGAGGCGCTGGCGAAGTATAAGCGCAGTGAATACACCCTAAGTACCAAGGTCGGGCGACCCATTTCTGACGAGCTGCACGCTGCTCCTCGCGCCGGGGCTTTTGGGCTGGGTAACCAGAACAAGATGCTGACCGACTATTCGGCAGATGCCACCATGCGTTCTATCGAGGAGAGTCTGGAGCGGCTGAAAACAGACCGTCTGGACTTGGTGTTTGTCCACGATGTGGCTCAAGACGCGCACGGTGATGAGTGGATCGAGCATTTCAATATTGCTCGCAAAGGAGCTTTTAAAGCACTTTCTCGGCTGAAAGAAGAGGGGGTTATCAAGGGCTGGGGGCTGGGTGTGAACCGCGTCGAGCCTTGCGAACTGCTGTTGGATCTCGATGACGTCCGCCCAGACGGCTTCCTGCTGGCAGGCCGCTATACGCTGCTCGATCACCAACAACCTCTGCAACGACTGCTGGCCAAGGCGAGAGCCAAGAACGCCGAGTTTATCGCCGGAGGCCCTTACAGCTCGGGCGTGCTGGTGGGCGGCAAGCATTTTGAGTACAGCGAGGCGTCACCGGAGATCCTTGAGAAGGTCAAAGTCATTCACGACATCGCCCGCCAGTACGGGGTAGATGTTAAAGCCGCCGCTCTGCAATTCCCGCTGGCCGAGCCACTGTTTGCCGCAGTGATCCCCGGCGCCAGCCGACCTTCGCGCCTTATCGAAGACAGCAAAGCAATGGCAGAAGTCATCCCGCAGGGCTTCTGGCAAGCTTTAAGAAACAAAGGTTTAATTGCCCCACAGGCAGAAACGCCAAATATTGGCTAATACTGTTTATCCGGCGGGGTGGGGACATCCCGCTGGGTTAGATTTTGTCTTTTATTAATTAAGGCCGTGGTGGTGATTTGGGCTGGCCTGTCATGGGAAGTGTGTTTAGTTGGAGGTTAAGGGGGGGGAGTAAATTGGGTTGTGTGAGGAGCGGAAGTGGCTAACAACAATTGTGTTGTACAACGGGGAGCAGATCATGATGATCGAAGAATCATATTTAACACATCTTCTCCACTTATGAAGTCGGTACGGTTTATTAGAAAATGAAAAGTGAAGCTGCCTTTATTTCCGACAGCTCCTTGACTAACGAAATTTACTCACAAGCGCGCGTTTATCCAATCCCAAACCTGCTTGCTCAACCATCCCTGATGATTTCCACTGGTGAGTTTAGATACAAAAAGGCGATCATTATCATCGAGCTTGGTGCGCAAATCATTTTGCAATTGTTCGGCAGTTGATGAAGTACTAATCCAACGTACTGACTCCAGTCCGCTATCTTTCGTATTATCGTAACGCTCAAGATGCTGGATGAATGTACGTCGGGCAGTATCATAATTTTGTCGTTCTTTATTTAGATTCCAAGTAACTACATATACACTCATTAATATCTTCCTTTAATATAGAAATAACATGAGAGTTACCCCTCACAATTTATTAGATGCTTGCTGTTAATAATCTATTGTGTGAGTCCAAACTCCACGCCAGTTGTTTGCTAAGTAACTGACAAGCTTTTTATTTCCATAGAATTGAATCCTACCTCCGGATACGAATGAAAGCGCTGACTGGTCAATACGCAGCCCACTTGCACGGGCTCTGTTTGTCAATTGCAGTAGAAGACCATCGTTGTCCCCGCTGGTTGATTTTGCATCGAAGACGGCAAAGTTAATCCATCCCCCACCAACAGCATGCTCACGCAAATGAGCTAACTTTATTTTCATAAGCACCTCATATAATTATTTCAGAATTTTCAGCGTTGCGCTGAACTGTACATTAACATTATCGTTAGGTTCGTGAAGAGTATAGCCCTCTTATGTATAAGAATTCCCATCAAAGAGCGTGGACACAATTAAAAACCTACATTCCTATACAATCGTGATTTTTTGATCACGTTTTAAAATCCACATGTTTCTTATTTTCTGTTACTATCTTGATATGTATTGAGCGAGATTAATCATGAAGAAAATTGCTGTAATTGAAGATTCAAAAGACGTAAATGCAGCTCTCACCGATTTTTGCAGAAAACTCGGTAATGAGTATGAAATAGATCAGTTTTATGATCGGGCATCAGCTGAAGCTGCTATTATTCAAACAAACTACAGCCTGATAGTGCTAGATATAGAACTCCCTCCTGAAAAAAATGCAGGTTTTGGTATTGTCTACACAAATGTTACAAACCATAAAAGCCCTGTATTGGTAGTCTCAGGGCTAGATCAATCTATATATAAGAATTTAATGACTCAGTTAAATGTATGGGACTATCTAGAAAAACCTATCTCCGCGGATGGCCAAGATTTCATTAGTTCTGCATTAAGAGTTCTCCGTGCAAAAAATGATATTCCTGTCACTCAGACAACTGATCTGATTAAACATGATCACTCTACTGGTAAGGTTACTTATGATAACAAGCCGTTGAATCTTCCTCAAACAGCTAAATTAATACTCATGAGAACTTATGAGAGAAGGGGAAAATATGTTCCTTACTCTGATTATTATGACTTGGTAAAATCAGGTAGAAGCCCCGAATCCATCCGCCAGCACGTCAAAACTATAAGAGATGCGCTAGATGAAGCTGGCGTACAAACAGATCATATTATGGTTATCAGGATGAAGGGTGTACAATGGCAAGACTAGTTAGAAGATTTTATCGTTTTGCACAAAATATCCAAAGAGCTAAAGCAAGGATACTTGTTATAGGTACAATTATAATCATGATTATAATTGTACTGCTTGGCACAATATTTGTTCTGAGGTTCAGTTATGCACCAGTAGTTAAACAGTATCAGGCAGGCATAGGTCAAACTCTAAATAGAGTTGCTACAGATTTTGAAGGTATTAACGGAAAAACCGCTTTTTCCAATATTAACACTCCAGATCCTATTAATGGTAATATACATTTATACAGATTACCATTAGATTATATTAACTATCTACCCGGTCATATCGAAGATCTCAAAATAATAGATGCTTGTACTTATTCTTATAAAAACCAGAGCAATTCCTCTATATGCGCAGGTATGCTCGAAAACCGCAACAACGGGTCTATGGCATACGTTCAGGGTTCTTTCTATCTTCATGAAGCTATTTCTCCGCCAGTTTACGCCAGCTCTCCCAAATCTGGCCATCATTTCATTTTGTCCGTTGATGCACGTGGAATCAAACAAGATTTCGTTGTCACTTTCGATAAGCTCGTGCGTACTAACAATCAGGTGAATCAAGCTTTACCAAGTGCCTGGAGCATGACGGGATTTAGATATCTTGGAAATAAAAAAGTAGCATACGTTAGGGAACCAGAAATTAAGGGACGTGTTTTGAGATCTAATAATGTACAAGATAGTTATGATTATATATTTCAAATTCCTGTTCAGGTTTACAAAGGTGATGCGCTCTCGAACGATAAAATTTGGCCACCAGTAGATATAGCAAATACTAAGATTAGCCTAAAATTGGTCAGCCCCAAGATGGGATCTCCGGGGAAAATTATTATGGATACAGCAGATTTAGAGACTGTACCTCATTTTTCCTTCAAAGGTATGGCCTCACATCTATCCGCGGGAGAAAGCCTTACCTTTATTTCTTCTTCAGAAAAAAGTAAACCTGCAGTTAAAATTAACAGTCTACAATTAGAAGATTCAAATTTTCAGCGTAGTACTCAGAGAATTATATTCGAGAATATTTCAGATGTTCTTATTCGAACAGTACTACCCAGTATATCCACCGAAAAAACTTTTAATTTAACCAACGGCAATATCATTAAGTTCAATGGAAATGCTTCTCTTGTTTTTACTGGATGGAAATCAGCCGCACAGGCTATTATTGCTTTTGCATTGCTACTCTGCATCTGTTTAATAATGGCTGGAGTAATACTTAATCATTACCTATTGGCACCATTGAATAACCTAAGGCGTAACACTCTTTACTTAAGTGATAAATTCTCAGATTCTGATAAGTTCAAGTTGCCCTACACTCTCAACAACAGAAGTGATGAGATTGGCGTTCTATGGGCAAGTATTCTAGATATGCATAGGTCTATAACCTCATACGGTCGAGAAGCTCTTGAAAACACTAAAAGACAGGCTGATTTTCTGAGAGCTTTAGGGCATGAAATTAAATCTCCTCTGCAGGATCTGACAATTAGGCACAGCGATCCTTCAGACCCAAGTTTTAAAATCATAAAACGGATAACTCATGCTTTAAAAATTCTTTCAACGACTCCATCAGGTATGAGTGCGTACAATTCCTCTGCAACTACGCCTAAAGAAGCTATAAGCGTATCCCGAGCTAATCTGACTCATGAGAACGTAACTGAGTATCTCAACAATGCTGAAGAAGCTTACCCAAACGTAAAACATTCTGAGCGTGATAGGATGCTTAGTGTCATTGCAGATGCTGATTTCCTAGAAGCCGCATTAACAGCGATACTTAATAATGCCCAGGATTTCCAGACCCCTGGCACTACGATAACTATTAGTTCTTACAGTGATGCGGATTGGGTACTGATATCTATTTTCAATGTAGGCCCGCATATTACTCAAAATCCTTTAGATGAAATTTTTGAGTTTGGTGTAAGTAGTCGGTCAGGTGATAACGATCATCAAGGTATGGGATTATATTTAGCAAAGCAGCATATTATAAATATGGGCGGTGATTTGACGGCCAAAAACGTAGAGCGCGGTGTGCGTTTTGATATTAAATTAATAAGAGTTAAATAGGTTTCCATAGGAGGGAGTTATTATTGCTATGTTTTACATTTTGTTTTTCTAGGAGTGTGTTTTTTATTTCTGACCTATGTTAATCACAGGTAAATGCGGTCTTTACTGCCTTTTAGCCATCGGTTAGCTGGGCGAAACCTACCGTTTAGCACGGGCTGAATAAAGAATGATCATGCTAAGTCGATAATTAATGGATTATTTTGGTGCAAGGTTGACCCTTACTACCCCATAGGGAGGTTGCTGATATATGCATAAAAATTATTTAAATAAAAACCGACTCTATATTGTTCTTAATTTGTTGAGACGATGAAGTTTCGCTATGCTCCTAGCTCCTCCTCGCTCAAAGCGGACATTAATATAAGTTAAATTGCTTCAAACCCCGCAATGTTTTTCTACTTTGATATCAGTGCTGTTTTACTGCCCCAGCCGAGTTGTATGTGGAATTTCTCTGCGCGACTACTCCTATCGCAAGATCCCACCCCCCAAGTGCCGTAAACAAAGGTTTAATAGTTCTTAAATTCACACATATCGCAGCTCAATTTTAACCTACCGCGTTACTATCCAAATTAAAATCGATGCCTCAGACCACTGCATTTACCCAGCGGGATGTGACATCCCGCTGCATTAAACCCGCCCCCTATTAATGAACCCGGTTCACTATTTCAGTGAATTAGCTCGGATTGTTACCCTGTCTGTTGAGTCTTAAGCTGTTGCTATCCGTGAGCAGATTAATGGTCACGTCACTAGCACAGGAGTTAGGCATGGAAAAGAAGATGAAAGCCGTCGTGATGACCGGGGCTGGCCTCCCATGGGAAGTGTGGGAAGTCCCTATGCCAAAAGCTGAGCCGGGGCAGGTATTAGTTAAAGTCCATGCATCGGGTATGTGCTACACCGACGTGTGGTCAACCGAGGGCTACGGCGGCGACATCTTCCCGCAGACGCCCGGACATGAAGTGGTGGGTGAAGTGGTTGAAGTTGGCGCTGGCGTTCACAGCAGAAAGGTCGGCGATCGGGTTGGCACCACTTGGGTGCAGTCCTCCTGCGGGCGCTGTGACTACTGCCGTGAAAACCGCCCTCTGACCGGGCAAACGGCGATGAATTGCGTTTCACCAAGGACCACGGGGTTTGTGGCTCAGGGCGGGCATGCCGAGTACATCGCTATCTCGGCGGAAGGCACGGTATTGCTGCCTGAAGGGTTATCCTACGTTGATGCAGCGCCGATGATGTGCGCGGGTTACACCACGTGGAGTGGTATTCGGGATGCCGCGCCAAAACCTCACGAGAAGATTGCCGTTTTAGGTATTGGTGGGTTGGGGCACGTGGCTTTGCAGCTATCGCGAGCCTGTGGGTTTAACACCATTGCTATCACGCATTCGGCAGATAAACACGCATTAGCCAAGCAGTTGGGGGCTGACCAGGTTGTGAGTTCCGGTAAAGAGCTGAAAGAGATCGGCGGGGCGGACATTTTACTGGTCACCACCAATGATTTTGATTCTGCACAGGAAGCCATGGCCGGGCTGCGAGTTGATGGGCGGGTTGTTCTTTGTGGATTGGATTTCAGCAAACCTTTTAGTATTTCCTCGGAAGGCGTGCCGTTCCACATGATGCGCCAGCAGGTTATCGGCTCCACTCATGGCGGCCAGCATTATCTCAGTGAGGTACTAAACCTTGCGGCCCAAGGTAAAGTGAAGCCGATTGTTGAGACTTACACCCTCGATCAAGCGCAAGAAGCCTATGCCCGCCTTTCCTCGGGGAAAATGCGTTTTCGTGGAGTGTTCACTCCTCAGGGTTAGCCCGTAGGTTGAGGATCGCAGGCTAGCCGGTGGCTGGCCTGATTTAAGCGCAATGGGTAGTTTTTTGTCACACTAGCCATTACTTTTAAGTGTATGACACCCCTCAGTTGAGGCTATATGGGCCTAAACCCACCGTTTAAAAGCAATGACCTGTTCGCGCTGACCGTTTTTCTGGCCGTCGCCACGCACCGCAGTTTTCGCGTGGCAGCCACCGAGTTGGAGCTGACGCCTTCCGCCGTCAGTCATGCCATTAAAAATCTGGAAAAGCGCCTTGGCGTGCGGTTATTTCACCGCACCACGCGCAGCGTGTCCTTAACGGATGCTGGTGAGCAGCTCTCTGCTCAGCTATCTCCGGCGTTTGGTTCGATTACTCAGGCGCTGGAGGAGGTTGATGATTTTCGTGATTCGCCGAAAGGCGTGGTGCGCATCAACTCCAGCGAGGGCGGGGTGCGGCTGGTTTTGCTGCCCATTTTGGCGCAATTCTTAGAGAAGTATCCGCAGGTCCATCTCGACATCATATGTGATGGCAAGCTCAGTGATATCGTCGCCGACGGCTTCGATGCCGGTATTCGTCTGGCGGAAGATGTGCCCCAAGATATGATTGCCATACGTGTGACCGGGCCGGTGCGATTTGCCGCCGTTGCCTCACCCCGGTATTTCTCCACGTGGGGCAGGCCAACGTCGCCGCGAGAGTTATTGGAGCATCGCTGCATTCGTTTTCGTTTCGACAGTGGGGCTATTTATCGCTGGGAGTTCGAACGTGATGGTCATGCCGAGGTGATGAACGTCACCGGCCCGCTGACTCTGACGGATCAACCGATGATGGTCGATGCGGCAATAGACGGTATCGGCATTGCGTTTGTGCCAGAGCACTTGGCGCTCAAGGCCATCGCCGAGGGCAGGCTGGAACGTGTATTAGACGACTGGTGCCCTGAATACCCCGGATTGTCCCTCTACTATTCGGGGCATCGGCATGTCTCAAGGGGGCTAAAGGCGCTGATAAATTGCATTCGGGGAGAGTAAATCCAGATGGCAGTTTTTATGTGCTGCCAACTGTTTTTCATTTCAAATTTGTTCTTTCTACTGCTAGCGAGCGTTTCTGTTATCCACGCTAAAGCCGCCAGCTCCGAGGAGGAACAGGGCGATAAAGCCGCCGGACATGGTGACGTTCTTCATCAGCATCAGTTGGCTTTGCATGTCGGGGCCGCTATGGAAAATCAGCCCTGAGATGATGCAGAACCCAAAGTACAGAATGGCGACAATTCTGGTCTGGTAGCCCACTAAAAGAGCCAGACCGCCGCCCAATTCGGTTAAGATAACTAATGGCAGCAGCGCGGCGGGCACGCCCATTGAGGCCATATATTCGCCGGTGGCTTTATATGCTGAAAGTTTACCAATACCGGCAATAATGAAAACGGATGAAAGCACCACTCGCATAAAGACAGACACTAAACCGTAAAAGACTTTATTAGCGATTAGGTCGTTAAACTTTGCGTTTATAGACATTACTGTTTCCTCACTACATTTTGGAATAAAGGCATTAAAATGCTCGGCACGTGGTTAAATAACGCTTCGGCCGAACAATTAATGCATTAATGATATTTTTAGTTAATTAAGTCTTACTGTGCTCCGCCCACGACTATTTATTCAAAGCATCGTGGTTGGCGGGAGGGCTACCATATAAATGACGTAAGGAGTTGGGTAAGTAACCATTGTTATCGGTAATATTATAATGTTTAGCCACTTCAGCCGTCAGTAGGGTACTCCCCGACAAGGTTTTTAGGTTCGGGTCATTAAACAGTCCCCACACGACGCGGCCACAAAACTCAGGGCTTTCAAAGCCTAATGTGTCACGGAGGTGGCGGGTTTTCGGGTCTGAGTCGGCAAGCTCTACCATGGTCTCTGTCGCCACGAAACCGGGCCAAAGGGAGACGGCGGAAACGTTGAAAGGCGCAAAGTGCTCGGCGTAGGACGCCGCCAATTTGTCCAAGCCCGCTTTTGAGGCATAATAGGCCGGGTCATGGACTTTCGCATCGGCATAGAAGGAGATATTAACGATCAATCCGCGCTCACCGGCAAGTAATAAGCGTGCCGCATGCCAAGTCGCAATATGGTGAGAGCGCAAACCCACATCCAATATATTGGCAAGGTCGATAGTCGCTTCCCAGAAGGGTTTTACGCCCATTTGGCTATTCAGCGACGTGGCGTTATTGACCAGAATATTGAGATAGCCGTGTTTCTTCTCCACCTGTTTAAACAGGCGTTCTATCTGCTTATCTTTAGACATGTCGCAAACCACGCCAATGCCTTGACCACCGGCTTGGGTTATTTCACTGACGACATCGTCGATGGACTCGCGGTCGCGGCCGGTAACATAGACAATCGCACCTTTGCGGCCCAGTTCTTTGGCGATACCCTTACCGATGCCCTTGCTTGAGCCGGTAATTACGGCAACGATCTCTTTTTCTTTTTTCATTATTGACTCCTGATGGCAGGGGCTCGGCCCTCATCTTCACTTAAAGCGTGACAACAATTTTGCCGAGTTGGGCATTAGCTTCGAGATAATGATGTGCCATAACGATCTGTTCAAACTTGAAGGATTTGGCGATAACCGGCTTTAATTCGCCGCGACTCAGCGCCGTCAAAATAAACAGTTTCGCTTTGTCGAGGCGTGCCGGATTGCCGACAATCTCGCTGTAAGCATATCCCCGGATAGTGAGGCCTTTTGGGATAGCCAAACTGGCCGGGAAGGGCGTGATTTCGCCGCTAAGGTTCCCGTACTCAATTAGCGTGCCGCCGGGTGCCAGCATCTCGGCGAGCCTGATCACGCCTTCGCCGCCAACGCAGTCGAAGATAACTCGCGGTGGCTTATCTCCAGTGATCTCTCTCACTTCGGCCACGCTTTCTTCACCCTGAGAGGTGACAACCCAGGATGCACCGACATCCAGTAACGCCTGGCGTTTAGACTCGGTTCTTGAAGTGGCAATTACCTCTGCACCCAGCATGTTGGCGATTTGAATTGCGGCGATCCCCACGCTGCTGGAGGCCGCCGTTACCACCACATAGTCGCCAGCGGTGATTTTTGCCACATCCACCAGTGCGCCATAGGCCGTGATGTATTGCATCCATGCCGAGGCTGCCTGCTCCCAAGATAAGTTTTCTGGAAGCTTCACCACATTGCTGGCCGGGAAATGAATGGTTTCACCATAGGTGGGCCATTTGCCCATATCCAGTGACGGAATAACACTCACGGCATCACCCGGAATAAAGCCTTTTACTTCTGCGCCAATAGCGTCGATAACGCCAGCCGCTTCATAACCCATTCGCTGCGGAAATACCGGAGGGAAGGCATATTGACCGCGACGCAGTAGCGCCTCAGCCCGATTCAAGCCGATAGCCTTGACCTTAATGCTGATTTCATCGGCGGCGAGGGGAGGAAGCTCTACATCTGCAATTTCCAGTACATCTGGCTCACCGACACGATTAAATTGAATTACCCGGGTCATTTTTCTCGCCTCTATATATAACGCTGCATTTTTAATAAAACGTTTAAGCCAACAATGATTTACTGTTGGCTTTTTTGACATGAAAATAAGTGTGATTTTATATAAGGCTTATTCTTTCATGCGTAATACGGTTTTACCTCGAAAGACTCCGCTCTTAACGGAATCCAATGCTAATGAGGCATCATTTAAAGAAAACTCCCTGGGTGGCGTGTAGGGGATTTCACCCTTAGCAATATCTCTTGCAATAGTACTCAATACGGCAGCGTTATATTTCATTTGGAAAAAAGTCCCTTTGCCCGGTTGGCCGTCTGGTTTTTTTCCGGCGATATCAACCGCAACCGCACTCGCAATACGGCCGTTCGGTGACAGAGCACTCCAGAGAGCTGTCAGGGGTTTCCCACCAACCAAATCAAGAATAAGGTCGACGTCTTTTAACTGCGCTAAAGCCTCTGGGTCGCTATAGTCAATGACCTCCGCGGCTCCCAATGACTTGACATAACTCTTGTTCTTTCTCGATGCCGTGGCGATGACCTTTGCCCCGGCGCGCTGCGCCAATGGAACGGCCAAAGAACCTACGCCACCGGCTGCGCCTTGAATCAACACTGTTTCTCCGGACTTCAACGCGCCGATATCAAATAACCCGGTCCACGCCGTCAGGCCAGCCACCGGCAGGGTTGCCGCGATGCTGTCGTCTAAATTATCGGGAGTAGGGACTAACAGGTCCGGCGTAGTTTCTATGATTTCAGCAAATGCACCATAGTTAAGCGACTTCCCAATGACGCGATCGCCTACCTTGAAGCTCGTGACGCCTTCGCCCACTTCAATCACATTTCCGGCAAATTCCACACCCAGAACGCAGGGCAGGACTAATGGAAAGATATTCTTAAATGTTCCGTCACGCAGTTTCCAATCAAGAGGGTTAATCCCTGCTGCTTTGATTTCTACAATGACTTTGCCGGGAGAGACTTTAGGCCGTGTGATTGGCTCAATTTTAATCGTGTCCTGGGCACCATAACGGTACATAACGGCTGCAAGTGGCTTATTCATTTTTGATCTCCTCAGTTATTTTCAAACTGTACCCGTATCAAAAATAATTAATAAGATGCTAAATTATGAACACTGCGTACCGAAAATGAGACAGCATATGAATATGGATGCCTTGCAGGACTTCATCAGCGTGATCACCCACGGCAGCTTCAGCGCGGCAAGTCGCGCAACGGTGACGCCTAAAGCCTCTATTTCGCGGCGGATCCGCCAGTTGGAAGATGAACTGCAAACGCGCTTGTTTGAGCGCACCAACACCGGTTTCGCCTTGACCTCAGAAGGGGCGATGCTATTCGAGCGGGTAAAGCCGCTGGTGAACGAGCTTAGCGACATCAAAACGGACATGATGGAACAGACCGCCAGCCCGTCGGGAAAACTGCGCGTTAGCGTTCCTCCCGTTATTGCCTTTGATACTTTGGGTAAAGCGGCTGCGCGTTATAGAGAACTTTATCCATTGGTTGAGCTGGAACTCGTGGCTGACAGCCGATTGGTAGATCCGATTCGCGAGGGTTTTGACGCCGTTCTTCGGGTAAATCCCAAGGTGGATGAAGAGATGATCGGCGTAAAAATATTCCGAGAAACGTTAGTCTTTGTCGCCTCACCGCAATACAGAGAGAGGCTGGCTGCGGCAGAGTCCGTCACCGGGCTGCCATTCATCAGTATTGGAACCCACTGGCAACCCACTCAGGTCAGCACGATTTGGCAAGGGGAGCCAAGAGAGTTCAATGTGAACACCGAGCTGTATATCTCGTCTCCGTTTATCACCCGTTCTACCATTATTTCAGGATTCGGCTCCGCGCTGCTGCCAGAAGCCTTAGTCGCCGATGACATCAAAGCAAACCGGCTAATTTCTCTGGGGGTGAGTGAAGACCCTGAGTTGACTTTATGGTGTCTCTATCCCAGCAGGCGCTATGTCACCGGGAGGTTAAGAGCCTTTATTGATTTATTGGCGGAAACCTTCGCACAGAGCAAAAGCATTGATCGTTAACGGCTCGAAAAGTTAACCCGACACCAAGGCTGCAAACGCGGGTTGGCTATTTCGCCACCGGCAGGTCAGCGTATCGGGTGGTATAAGCAGGGGAAAGCATGTCACGTTTCATCGCCCAGCTTTTCTGGATGCCTTGTCCTGCGAACCATAATTTGCCTTTGCCACTCTGGTTCAGGCCATCGACGACGCGCATCAGTGCCTCACTGTTGGCCTGTGGCTTGAATTCGTCAAACAGGTTCAGTTGCGAGATGCCCTGACTGAAGAAGTCGCCCAGCATCACGCCGGCTTTCATATATCGCGGCCCGTCCAACCAGATGCTATCAAGGGCGTTCATGGCAACACGGACAATATCGCGCGTATCGTTTGATGGCGTTAATAGCTTGCCCATCGCCTGGTTCCCATAAAAAGTTTCGCCAACGGCATGCGGACTGCTGCGGACAAATACGGCGATCTGCCGACAGTACTGTTTTTCGCTACGCAGCTTTTCGGCGGCCCGTTCGGCATAGGCGCAGACTGCCTGGCGCATATCGGCATACTCCGTGACGCGATAACCAAAGGAGCGAGAACAGACGATCTGCTGTTTGGTGGGCGCGAACTCTTCCATCTCGAGGCAGGGCTCTCCGCGCAGTTCCCGCACCGTGCGCTCTAGCACCACGTTGAAGTGTTTGCGAATGACGTAGGTGCTTTGCTCCGACAGGTCTTTAGCCGTCATGATACCCATGGCGTTCAGCTTCTTGCTGATGCGTCGCCCCACGCCCCATACGTCCTCTACCGGCGTCAGCGCCAGCAGTTTTCGCTGGCGTTCGACGTTTGACAGGTCCACCACGCCGCCGGTTTGCGGCCACTTCTTCGCCGCGTGGTTGGCCAGCTTTGCCAAGGTCTTGGTGGGAGCAATACCAACGCCCACGTTCAGATGCGTGTCGCGCTTGACGCGATCCCGGATCTCCCGCCCGAACTCTTCCAAACTCCGGCTGTTGCGAAACCCGGTCAGGTCAAGAAAAGCTTCATCAATGCTGTATATCTCAACCGACGGCGCCAGCTCCTCCAGCGTGGTCATCACTCTGCTGCTCATGTCCGCGTACAGCGCATAGTTAGAGCTAAATACGTGGATTTTATGCTTCTTTATTTCATCTTTTATTTTGAAGTAAGGCGCGCCGGTGCGGATCTCCAAGACTTTAACTTCGGCTGAGCGAGCAATCACACAGCCATCATTATTGCTGAGAACCAGCACCGGTTTGCCGCGCAAATCAGGTCTGAATACCGTCTCGCAGCTGGCATAAAACGAGTTCACATCAACGAGTGCGAACATTAGCGCCTCAAGGTCATGATGGAGTGCTTCACGACGCCAAAGATTTCAAACTGATCCGGCTCGGTGATCGGGATGATGGCGTGTGCCGCATTCATAGGTTTTAGATGCAGAAAGGGTCTTACCATCAACTGCTTAACGGTGAATTCCCCCGACAGCGCGGCCACAATAATGTCGCCATGCTCGGCTTTGATGGAGCTGTCGACAATCAGCATGTCGCCATCCTTAATGCCCGCATCAACCATGGAGTCGCCGCTCACCTTAATGAAATAGGTCGAGCTAGGGTGGCTCACCAGCAGATTATTCAGGTCAAGGCGCTGCTCAACATAGTCCTGAGCGGGGGAGGGAAACCCGCAGGGAACGCGATCAATGAACAGCGGCAACTCTGACACGGCGCGGATGTCCGCAGGCTTGAAAAACTCCATGGTTCTACTCTCAACGGTAACTGTATTTATATACAGTATTATTGATCTGCGTGATGGATCAAGTCGATTTAGAGCCGTTTGGATAAAGGCGTTGTCAGCAAAGGGAATTTAGTGGGGAGCCTAGTGGCGAACTTCTGAGACAGCATCCCGCCGTGGGTTAGTTGACTGTCAAAAAGACACCATGTAGTCAAAATGACATTTTTTATAAACTGTCCTTTCGACACCGTTAAAACAAAACACCTTAAAATTCAATGAACTAAATATTGGCACGTGGATTGCTATCTCTATACCAACAAGTCCCTTAATTATTGAAAGGTAGAGAAGATGGCGATTCAGGTAAAAAACAACATCCAGTGGGTTGGGCAACGTGATTGGGAAGTCCGCGATTTTCACGGCACAGAGTACAAAACCCTGCGAGGTAGCAGCTATAACAGCTACTTAATCCGTGAAGAGAAAAGCGTCTTAATCGATACCGTTGATCATAAATTCAGCCGCGAGTTTGTGCAGAAACTGGCGGAGGAAATCGACCTCAGCACGCTGGACTTCATTGTGATTAACCATGCTGAAGAGGACCACGCGGGGGCACTGACTGAGCTGATGTCTCATATCCCCGACACACCGATTTACTGTACGGCAAACGGCGTTGATTCCATTAACGGTCACCATCATCACCCCGAGTGGAATTTCAACATTGTGCATACGGGCGACACGCTGGACATCGGTAATGGCAAACAGCTGATCTTTGTCGAAACCCCGATGCTGCACTGGCCGGACAGCATGATGACCTATATTACCGGCGACGCGGTGCTGTTCAGCAACGACGCTTTTGGCCAGCACTATTGCGATGAACATCTGTTCAATGATGAAGTGGACCAGAACGAGCTCTTTGAGCAGTGTCAGCGCTATTACGCCAATATCCTGACGCCGTTTAGTCGCCTGGTTGGGCCGAAAATCCACGAAATCCTCGGCTTTAATCTACCTGTAGATATGATTGCCACCTCCCACGGCGTGGTCTGGCGCGATAACCCGACCCAAATTGTTCACCAATACCTTGAGTGGGCGGCGGATTATCAGGAAGACCGCATCACCATTTTCTACGACACCATGTCCAACAACACGCGCATGATGGCGGACGCCATTGCTCAGGGCATTAATGAAACGGATCCGCGCGTTAAGGTGAAAATCTTCAACGTTGCCCGCCACGATAAGAATGAAATCCTGACCAATGTGTTCTGCTCGAAAGGCGTTCTGGTTGGCTCTTCCACCATGAATAACGTGATGATGCCTAAGGTCGCCGGGATGCTGGAAGAGCTGGCAGGCCTACGTTTTCGCAATAAAAAAGCCTCGGCGTTTGGCAGCTTTGGTTGGAACGGCGGCGCGGTGGACCGCATTCAAACTCGCCTGATGGACTGTGGTTTTGAGACCACGCTGGCGCTGAAAACCAAGTGGCGGCCCGACCGCGATAATCTGGAAGTATGCCGCGAGCATGGGCGTAATATCGCTCGCCAGTGGGCCTTGGAGGCTCTGCCAGAAGCCGCCCCGACAACTCCGCAAACCGCGCCGAGTGTGGTGGAAAACAACGCCGCCGAGCAAGATTTAGGCCCGTGCATGCAGTGCAGCGTCTGTCTGTGGATTTACGACCCGAAAGAGGGCGAGGCGATGCAGGACGTCGCGCCAGGCACGCGTTGGGAAGAGGTGCCGGATAACTTCTTATGCCCGGAATGTGCGATGGGGAAAGAGGTATTTGACCCTATCAAACCGGAGGCAAAATGAGTGATCAGATTGTGATTATCGGCTCGGGTTTCGCGGCACGCCAGTTGGTTAAAAACCTGAGAAAACAAGATGCTAACGTGCCGATTGTGCTGATTGCCGCCGACAACTGTGATGAGTACAACAAGCCGGAACTGAGCCATGTGATTAGCCAGAATCAGTTGGCGGACGCACTGACGCGGGACTCCTCCGCCAGCTTTGCCGAGCAATATAACGTGCAGATGCATCCGAATACGCGCATCACGTCACTTGATACCACCACTAAAACCCTGTCCAGCGGCGAGAGCTGCTGGCACTACCATAAGCTGGTGTTTGCCGTCGGGGCATCGGCCATCGTGCCGCCGATCTCTGGTCACGAGCATATGCTGACCCTCAACAGTCAGCAGGAGTATCGCCAGTGCGAAAAACAGCTGCTGCAAGCCAAGCGGGTGCTGATTCTGGGCGGGGGATTGATTGGCAGCGAGCTGGCGATGGACATGTGCCGGGCGGGCAAGCAGGTGACGGTAATTGATAAGTCGTGCAGCCTGTTATCTTCGCTGATGCCCGTGGAGGCGAGTAGCCGCCTGCAATTTTGCTTGCAGCAAATGGGTGTCGAGCTGGTGTTCAATCAGCAGCTTGTCTCCCTTCAGCCTCATCAGCGAGCATGGCTTGCCACCTTAAGTAATGGTCGCGAACTTCTCGCGGACGCCGTGGTGTCCTCCATTGGCCTGCGACCTAATATCCAGCTTGCCGAGCAGGCGGGGTTGCAGGTTAATCGGGGGATTGTGGTGGATGCCTGTTTGCAGACTTCGGCAGAAGATATTTATGCGCTGGGCGACTGCGCGGAAATCGAAGGCAAATTGCTGCCATTCCTGCAACCCATCCAGTTCAGCGCCATGACCTTAGCCAAGAATTTACTGGGGGCCAGCGATAACCTAAAACTGCCCGCCATGCTGGTGAAAGTCAAAACTCCCAACATGCCTCTGCATCTCGCCGGGGAAACCCAGCGTCAAGATTTACAGTGGACCATTACGAGCGAAACTCAGGGCATGATTGCCAAAGGTTTTGATCAGCAACAGCAGTTACGGGCTTTTATTGTCAGTGAAGATCACATGAAGCAGGCCTTCGGTTTATTAAAGACTTTACAGGTTTGACTTTAAAGTCCATCCAGCCTGATAGGAGATTTAATGATGAAACATAGTATTCCAGCACATTACCTTCATACCCGTGCTACACCGTTTTGGGATAAAAACTCGGTGCCTAAAGCATTATTAACCCACCATAATACTAAAGCAGGGGTTTATGGTCGGCTGTCCGTGATGCAGGGCGCAGTAAAATACTTTGGCTTTGCCGATGCACAAAGCACGGAGCCTGATATGGAGATAATTATTAAAGCTGGGACATTCGGTATTTCGCCACCGCAGAAGTGGCATCATATTGAGTTAATGACCGACGATACTTATTTTAATATTGATTTCTTTGCGGAGCCAGCAGCCATTCTTGAAGGTTCAGGCTTAGGAACCGTGGTTAATACCAAAAAATAATAGATGAGTGAATAACGTCTAGCCTGTCGGGTAGGCGTTTTGGCATAAAAATACAGGACATGATATGCAAAACAGTAACGCGCAAGAGTATTTCCATCACAAGTACCAACTAACGCCGACGCACTCTGAAGTGGTTGCCGCCGCAGAGTTGATCCCCGCAGGGCGTGCGCTGGACTTGGGCTGCGGCGTCGGGCGCAACGCGCTGTATCTCAGCCTAAAAGGTTTTGATGTGACGGCTTGGGATAAAAATGCCGACAGCATCGCGCGGGTGAATGAGATTATTTCCCTGGAAGGGTTGGCCAATATTACGGCTGATATTCGGGATTTAAACCAGCTGCAATTAGCCGAGCAGTATAACTTTATTTTCTCAACCGTAGTATTAATGTTCCTGCAGCCAGACAGCATTCCGTCGCTGATTAATAATATGCAAACTCACACGCTGCCCGGTGGCTATAATTTGATTGTTGCTGCAATGGATACGCCAGATTACCCGTGCGTTATGCCATTCCCATTCACCTTTAAACCGGGAGAACTTAAAAACTATTATGAGCATTGGGAAATCATAAAATATAACGAGGATGTCGGGCAACTGCATAAAGTAGACAGCAACGGGGAGAGAATTAAACTGCGCTTTGCGACGCTTCTGGCGAAAAAACGCGAGATTTAACTCACCAGAAGACGTCGACTCTATTTCATTCCCAGTCGTTTTGCCAAACGATGCAAATTACCGCTATCGAGATTTAATCTTCTGGCCGTTAATGCCCAGTTCATATTGCATTCGGCCAGTACCTTTTGGATCACCTCTCTTTGGAACTGATGGGTCATGGCCGCCAGATCGTTTTGCATCATGATGTCGGGCGACAGGGAGGCTTCTTGCATCTCCGTCTCGGCCTGACTCGCGAGATTGAAATGCAGCGGTAATAACTCCGTGACTGGGCTATTTTGCGTCGCGCGGGCCAGTACGGCAGCACGGTAAATGGCATGTTCTAACTCGCGAATGTTGCCCGGCCACGGGTAGTGCTCCAACGCCTTCAAGGCTCCGGCGCTTAAAATGAGCTGCGCCAGCCCGAGTTTCACGCGATAACGCTCGCAGAAAAAACCAGCCAGCAGGGGAATATCACTAATGCGTTCGCGCAGTGGTGGCACCAGCAGAGGGAATACGCTCAATCGATGGTACAAATCTGCACGGAACTCACCGCTGACCACGGCCTGTTTGAGGTCGCGATTGGTCGCTGCCAGAATGCGCACATTGACGCGCTTCATGCTGTCATCGCCGACCCGCTGCAAGTCGCCATACTGGATGATGCGCAGTAATTTGGCCTGTAGCGATAAAGAGAGTTCGCCGATTTCATCCAGAAACAGCGTGCCGTTATCCGCTAGCTCGAACTTGCCGACGCGATGTTGAATGGCGCCGGTAAAGGCGCCTTTGACGTGCCCAAACAACTCACTTTCTGCCACGTTTTCCGGCAGCGCCGCGCAGTTTAGATAAACCAAGGGGCTGGAGGCGCGCGATGAGCCAAGATGAATAGCTCGGGCAACCAGCTCTTTCCCCACGCCGGTTTCGCCCGCGATAAGCACATTAAGGTCCGAACCGGCAACAATGCCTATCTCCTTCTTGAGCTGCTGCATGATGGGGGAAGAGCCAATCATTTCATCCCCCTCACGGCGGGTGCTGATTTGCTGCACAAACTCAGGAAGGGAGTGCTTTTCCAGCGTTTCAACCAGCAGCGCGTTATTCAAAGCGCCAGCGGCTAACACACTGATAAGCTGTAATTCTTCATCACTAAACTGGTCAAACTGGCGAGGGTTCAGGCTGTCGAAGGTTAGGGCACCAATCAGGTTTTGATCGGCAAACAGCGGTAAGCCAATGCAGGCATGCACCTTCAATTCATCCTGACCGGGGATCAGCCCGTCGTAGGGGTCTGGCAAATGGCTGTCTTCGGGAAAGCGCACCACGTGCCCGGCGCGCGCGATGGCTTCAAGCCGAGGATGCTGATCCAGAGAGAAACGCCGCCCCAGTACGTCCTGTGCCAAGCCATCAATGGCTAATGGCCGAAACTGCTGCTGTTCGAACCGCAACAGGGCCGAAGCATCGCACTTCAGCAGCTTGCGCAGGCTGCTGACTAACACGTCAAAGTGATCTCGCCGCGTGAGGCCGGATTGTAAATCAATGGCGATAGAAGCAAGAGACTGAATGGAAAGAGGCATACACCAATCCTAACGTTGGGTGCGATAACCGCCATTTTAACGGCAGCAGAGGGTGGGAACAAACCTTCTCGCGTCACTCGCGGTAAAGCTGCCGACTGGCACCGGGGGATTGCCCGGTAATGCGTTTGAACGCGCGACTAAACGCCGCCTGAGAGGTATAGCCCAGCCGCTGAGCCACGGTTTCAATCGACAGCCTTTCTTGTATAAGCAGCTGATTGGCAAGTCGCATTCTCAACTCAGCCACATAGCGCAAGGGCGGGACGCCGATAGTGTCGCTAAAGCGACCTGCGAACACTGAGCGTGAAGTATGGGATTCTGCTGCCAGTTCGGCCACGGTCCAGTCTCGACCTGGTTGCCGATGTAACGCCAGTATAGCGCGAGCCAGCCGAGGATCGCGCAGAGCAGCCACCAAACCCGAGGCATTATCACACCCGCATTCAACCCAGCCGCGCACCATCATTGCTGCTACGACATCCGCTAACCCAGCCAGAATGCCTGCAAATCCAATGCGTCCGGCGCAAATCTCGCGCTTCATTGCGTCAAGCATCGGCACTAAGTCGGGATAACGCGCCCCCGTAACGTCAGCAACCATGATGTCCGGCATCAGTTTGCCCAGACGCTGCATGCCGCCAAGATCAAACTCCATGCAGCCATAGAACAAGACGGCGCTAGGGGTGGAATGCGTGCTTGGGCAGGTGTCCACGCCACTGACATTATCACTGAGCGGAGCGGCGGCTAGGGTGTCAATGCCCTGTACCGGCAGGTCAGGGGCGGAGAGCAACTGATGGGCACTGCCTTGTGGAAGCAAAACCGCATTGCCCGCTGAAAGTGAGTGTAGGGTGCCATCGCGAGTACGCAGGAAGGCCGATCCCACGGCTAAAAAGTGGAAATAAGCATGGCCCGGCTGGTTTTTAAACTCCAAACCAAAATCAGGCCCTGTTTGAATGCGGCGATATCGCACGCCGCGCAGGCGCATGCCAGTCAGCAGCTCGCTTATCAGATCCGACGACAGCGCGAATTGTTCGTGTTCCGTCATTTTAGGCGTTTTGGTCAAAGATTCAGGAGTGACCATCATAGATCATCCCAAGCCTTCTCCCTAGAATTTCGCTCTACGATTCTTTAAGGGAAGTTTTACATGAGTAATAACCGTTGTGATGCCGTAGCGACAGGCCAGATTGAACCCGCCTCCGCCGCGTGGCTGGCCGTGTTTTCACTGGCGATGGGGGTGTTTGGGCTATTAACGGCCGAATACCTTCCCGCCAGTTTGTTGACGCCGATGGCGACTGATCTTGGCGTTTCGGAGGCGCTGGCCGGGCAGGCCGTCACCGTGACCGCCGTCGTGGCGCTGTTTGCCGGGCTGCTGGTGCCAAGGTTAACGCGCACCTTAGACCGCCGCGTGGTACTGCTGAGTTTCACCCTGTTAATGATCGTCTCTAATCTGCTGGTGGCCTTATCGTCCAGCCTGACAATTGTTTTAATCATGCGCATCCTGCTAGGGATAGCTCTGGGAGGATTCTGGAGCATGGCGGCGGCGGTTGCCATGCGTCTGGTTCCTGAGAAACGGGTACCGCGCGCGCTGTCGATTATCTTCAGCGGCATTGCGGTCGGCACGGTCGTTGCTGTCCCTCTCGGAAGTTATCTCGGCGGGCTATATGGCTGGCGCAGTGCTTTTGTGGCTGCCGCTGCGGTGGGCGGGATCACGCTAGCTTTCCAGTGGTGCGCCTTACCAAAGATGACGGCGCTAAAACTGATAAAAACCGCGTCAGTGCTAGAGCTGCTTCGTCGGCCTGGTATTAGCATGGGCATGTTCGGCTGCGTCTTAGCCCACACCGGGCAGTACGCGCTTTTTACCTATATTCGGCCCGCCTTAGAAAGCGTGGTGCAAATTGATGTCAACGGTTTGGCACTGATGTTGCTCGGCTTCGGTATTGCCAACTTTGCTGGCACATTGTTGGCTGGATGGGTGATAGAGCGCAGTCTGCGTGCCACCTTGATCATCATGCCGTCGCTGGTGGGCATAGCCGCGCTGGCAATGATTTTGCTGCCAATTGAAGCCACGGGCCTGATGCTGTTGGTGGCACTTTGGGGACTGGCTTTCGGCGGCATCCCTGTCGCGTGGTCAAACTGGGTAGCACAATCCTTACCCGATCAGGCCGAAAGTGCAGGGGGCATGGTGGTTGCGGCTGTGCAATCCTCCATCGCCGCCGGCGCGGCTTTGGGCGGGTTAGTGTTTGGCTTTAGCGGCGTCAGCGGGGTCTTTATGATTTCCGGCATCGTGATGTTGCTGGCCGCGTTGGTGATTGCATTACGAGTAAAAGGCTAGAGAGGTTGAGAAACGCGGAAAGGGGTCAATAGGAAGTGGTGTGGTCAGGCTGCATTGTGTCACGCAGAGACTTAATCCCTCACCAAATGCTGAAACTCGGCCTTATTCAGCCCGGTAATGGCTTCAATATCTTGTAAGGAGAGGCCCAATTGCGAAAGGCTGGTGATCCTCTGATGATCCAGAGAGTTGGTGCAGATAACGCGCAGCTCGCCGTGATGATTTTGCGGATTGTGTTCCAGTTTTTCAGCGGGCATGGTCACTCCTATCGATCATTATGGCGGTAAAAAAGGGGGATGGTGACATCCCCCGATTAGCAACAACTAGATATCGAATCTGTCCAGATGCATGACCTTGCTCCAGGCGGCAACGAAATCTTTCACAAACTTCTCTTTGGCGTCGGCGCTGGCGTAAACCTCGGCAATAGCACGTAAGACGGAGTTGGAACCGAAAACAAGGTCCGCACGGGTGGCGGTGAATTTCACTTCGCCGGTCACGCGGTCGCGGCCTTCAAACAGCTGCTTCGCGCCATCAATGGCTTTCCACTCATTACGCATATCGAGCAGATTGCTAAAGAAGTCGGTGCTCAGTTCACCCACTTTGTCAGTGAAAATCCCGTGACTGCTGCCGTCGAAGTTAGCACCCAAGGCTCTTAAACCACCGACTAACACGGTGAGTTCAGAGACGGTCAGGGTCAGCTGCTGGGCTTTATCAATCAGCAGGTTTTCCGTCGCGCCGTGCAGGGTGTTTTTCAAGTAGTTGCGGAAGCCGTCGGCCTGAGGTTCGAGCAGGTTGAAGGACTCCACATCGGTCTGCTCTTGACGCGCATCGACACGGCCAGCAACAAACGGCACTTCGACGGTGACGCCAGCGGCTTTGGCAGCTTGCTCAACGCCCACGATACCCGCCAGCACGATGATGTCGGCCAGAGAGGCTTTGTGGAACTGCTGCTGAATGCCTTCCAGCGTTGGCAACACGCGAGCCGCCGTGGCGTTAACTTCCCACTCACGCTGTGGCAGCAGAGCAAGGCGCGCGCCGTTGGCACCACCGCGTTTGTCGCCACCACGGAAGGTAGAAGCAGAAGCCCATGCCACCGAGGTCAGTTCGCTAACGGTCAGACCAGAATCCGCAATCTTCTCTTTCAGGAAGGCGATATCGCCGCTGGTTGGCTGATAGGTGGCGTCCGGCAGTGGATCTTGCCAAATCAGGTTTTCACCCGGGACTTCAGGTCCGATGTAGCGTGCTTTTGGCCCCATATCGCGGTGAGTCAGCTTGTACCAAGCGCGGGCAAAGGCTTCGTTGAAGGTCTGCGGATCGTTAAGGAAACGACGAGAGATCTTCTCAAACTCAGGGTCGAAGCGTAGCGTCAGGTCGGTAACCAACATGGTCGGCTTGTGTTTTTTCGACGTGTCAAAGGCGTTAGGGATGATGTCCGGGGCATCCACAGCTTCGAACTGGATCGCGCCCGCTGGGCTGCGAGTCTGCACCCATTCGTATTTGAACAGGTTCTCGAAGAAGTAGTTGCTCCACTGGGTCGGGGTCTGGGTCCAAGTGACTTCTAGCCCGGAAGAGATAGCGTCCGCGCCGGAGCCTGAGCCGTAGCTGCTGTTCCAGCCGAAGCCTTGAGCTTCAATCGGGGCTGATTCTGGGTCAACGCCAACATGGTCGGCGGAGCTGGCACCGTGGGTTTTACCCAGCGTGTGACCACCGGCAATCAGGGCGACGGTCTCTTCGTCGTCCATCCCCATGTTGCCGAAGGTGGCGCGAATAGCCGAGGCTGCGGAAGCCGGGTCGCCGCTGTGCTCTGGGCCTTCCGGGTTAACGTAGATCAGGCCCATTTCGGTGGCGCCTAATGGGCCCTGAGCCAGTGATTCTGGATGACGGTGCTCAAGCCAATTCTTCTCGCCGCCCCAGTTGATATCTTGGTCTGGCTCCCAAACGTCTTCACGCCCGGCACCAAAACCAAAGGTGCGGAAACCTGAATTCTCCAGCGCGACGTTACCCGCCAGAATATACAGGTCGGCCCAAGAAATTTTCTGACCATACTTCTGTTTTACCGGCCACAGCAGGCGGCGCGCTTTATCTAAGCTAACGTTGTCTGGCCAAGAGTTCAGGGGAGCAAAACGTTGCTGACCGCGACCCGAGCCGCCGCGACCGTCAACAGAACGGTAGGTACCCGCGCTGTGCCACGCCATGCGAATGAACAGCCCAATATAGCTGCCCCAGTCGGCTGGCCACCAAACCTGAGAATCGGTTAACAGGGTTTTGATATCGGCTTTAAGCGCGTAGTAATCGAGCTTTTGGAACTCCTTACGGTAATCAAAATCTTCACCTAAAGGGTTAGAACGATCGGAGTGCTGATTTAAAATGTCGACTCTTAACTGGCTTGGCCACCAGTCTCTATTATTTGTCCCGCCGCCAGCAGTTTCAGTAGGCTTCGCTTGATGAAACGGACATTTCCCGGGAGATGACTCGCTCTTGTTATCAATTAATTCGCTCACTTGCATACCCTCTTTTTGAATGTTTCATAATTAAGATAGCCAAGGAGATGATTAAGCGATAGCCGCATTATTCTATGGATTTGATAGTTCTTTCCAACCATTAGGAATAGTGATTTCCCCAATGTTTGTAGGGCAGCCCACACAAGAATTTAATGTTTCAAAAAATTTATTAAAAACACCAAAAGCTTTATGCGTTTTACAACTGAGCTATTCAATATGGCATTCGGAATTTAGGTATGAGCTTAAAGCTTAAATGCGCTCAAGCCTTGCTGCGCGCAGGTTTAGCAAGATTTTTCCTTATGTTGCGTAGGAGATTTCCCAAGAGTGTAAGCTGCTATTGCGCATATTTTTCCGCCGCATAGTATGGAGGACTGGCGCCAATACGGAGTTTCAAGGACGAGCGCTGAAAGGGTTCAGGGGCCTTCAGGGAATAACAGAGGAAGAAATTAAATGACCTCATTATGGACATTTATTTCGTTAGGATTTTTGTTTGTTAATTTGAGTATCTACTCTTTGCATTCAATTCCAATGACGGAAATGCTCTCTATTTTTAACTTATTCTTTTTTTAAATAAGTGCTAATTAAAGAACGTCGCCCGCCAGAGCGGCGGGCGGAGAGTGTTGAAAGCGAGCAGTCGGCAGCGAAAAGTAAAAAGGGCTTAACGGCCCTTTTTCTTGCGTCCCGGTTGGGCAAAGCGCTTGCGCGAGGCGGCGTTGCCGTCGGGTTTTTCGGCCACTTTAGGCTTGCTGACAGTCGGCTTTTTAGCTGCAGGTTTGGACTGAGGTTTCTTCGCCGGTTTATCTTCTGAAGAAGAGTTTTCAATCAGCTTAAACAACTCGATCAGCTCGTCGTCGGTCAGGTCACGCCATTCACCCAGCGGAATTCCCTTCAGGTTGACGTTCATGATCCGCGTGCGCTCAAGCTTGGTGACTTCATAACCAAAGTGCTTACACATGCGACGGATCTGGCGGTTAAGCCCCTGCACCAGCGTAATGCGGAAGACAAAAGGTGCTTCCTGCTTCACTTTGCACTTCTTGGTCACCGTGCCGAGCATCGGCACACCGGCGCTCATGCCCTGAATAAATTCGTCGGTCACCGGCTTGTTCACGGTCACCACGTACTCTTTCTCGTGATTGTTGCCAGCACGCAGGATTTTGTTGACCAGATCCCCGTGGTTGGTCAGAAAAATCAGCCCCTGCGAGTCTTTGTCCAGACGGCCGATAGGGAAGACGCGCTTGCTGTGATTGACGAAATCACTGATGTTGTCGCGCTCGCCTTCTTCCATGGTAGTGATAATACCCACCGGCTTATTCAGTGCGATCAGCACTAAATCTTCTTCATCGCGCGGCTCGATAAGCTGACCGTTAACTTTCACGACGTCACCGGCAAATACCTGAGCGCCAACGGCGGCGCGCTTACCGTTGATAAAAACGTTGCCTTGCTCAATGTAGCGATCGGCGTCACGGCGAGAACAGATGCCGCTCTCGCTAATGTATTTGTTAAGACGAATAGATGAGTTAGTCAGCATGGTTTCTCCGTAAAACGCGGACTATACATTATGCGAGTTAGCTTGCGAAGCCTGTTTGCGGCGAATCGTGCAGGGCATCAACGGGTTGAAATGGCGCGCAAAGCTGGCTTGATTAGGCAATAGGCAGACGATTGGCGATCAGGAAAAACACATTGGCGGATTGGCGAAAGAAACTAATATTTATTGCTTATAAACTTCATTCATCAACTGACCAAGTGCCTTGACTGGAGTGAACATGAAGACCACCTTGAAAGTGACCGGAATTGCCGGAAGTCTGCGCGCAGGCTCTTTTTCCCACATGATTATGAATACGCTGGCGGAACAACTGCCCGCAGGCGGCTCGCTGCACAACATCGATATCGGCGCACTGCCGCATTACAACGAAGATCTTGAGCGCAACGCCTTGCCGGAATCGGTGATCAACGCTCGTGCCTTGGTCAGTGAGTCCGACGCGGTGTTTATCGTCACGCCGGAGTTTAACCACGGCATTCCGGGCGTGCTGAAAAACACGCTGGACTGGCTCTCGCGCCCGGCCTTTAACAGCCCGATGCTGCACAAATACGTGTTCTTTATTACCCACTCGCCGGGCGCGCTGGGCGGCGTGCGGGCGCAATATCAGCTGCGCGAAACCTTGGCCTCCATGCACTGTAACTTCGTGCCGATGGGTGAAATTGCCATCCCGCACATCGGGGAGAAGGTTGAAGATAATCGCCTGACTGACCTGCGCAGCGTCGAGTTTATCCGCCAGCAGATGGCGCGGTTTATCGACAAAGCACAGGCCGCGTCGGCTCAGTTAAATCAGGCTTGGGGCTAAGTGATGCAGATGCTGCTGGCGCTCGGCGCGGGCCTGTTTGTCGGCCTGCTGTTCTCATGGCTGCGCGTGCCTTTACCTGCACCGCCAACGCTAACCGGCATTATCGGCGCGTTCGGGGTGTTTATGGGCAGCGTGCTTTTTCGGCTCATCGTAAGGTAAACAATGAAAATACAGGTAATTATTGGCAGTGTTCGACAAGGCCGTATTGGCCCGCAAATCGCCCAGTGGGTGCAGGACAGCCTGATGGCGGCAGGTGAGGAGTGCAGCGCAGAAATTATCGACTTGGCGCAGTGGCCGCTGCCGATGGACGACGAGCCGTTTATGCCTTCTTCCGGCCAGTATCTTCAGCCGCACACGCTGCGCTGGAGTGAGAAAATCAGCCAAGGGCAGATGATGATTTTTGTCTTCCCGCAATACAATTGGGGGTATCCGGCGGCGCTGAAAAACGCCATTGACCACCTTTATCATGAGTGGAAAGACAAACCAGCCCTGATGGTCAGCTACGCCAATCGCGGCGGCGGTAAGGCCGCGGCTCAGTTAAAGCAGGTGTTGGAAGGCATTCACATGCAGCCGTTGAGTGCGGGCATTGAGATTAAACTCTCCGAGCTGGAGTTTGTCGAGGATGGCGCGATAGTTCAGGCGGCAGAAGGGCTGAGTCCCTATCTTCCACAGTTGGTTGACGCGCTAAAAGAGGCACTTTCGCTCACCAAGGCAAGCCGTTAACTCTTGGCCTCTTCCGACGGTTCGCGCATCAAAGACATATAGCGGCGCGGCGGCACGCCCAGCACGCGGGTGAACAGGGTGGTGAAGCTGCTGGCGCTGGAGTAACCCAGCTCCAGCGCGGTGGCGGTGATGGTATGGCCGCGAGCCAGCTTATCGATAGAGGTCACCAGTCGCATATGCTCGCGCCAGCGGCGGAAGGTCATCCCCGTCTCGGCGACAAACAGCCGCGAGAGCGTGCGTTCGCTGCTGTTAACCCGCGCCGCCAGAGCCTCAATGCTCAAATCCGCCCCCGGTTCCTGATGCAAAATAGCAATCGCCTTGCGCAGGCGTCGGTCCTGCCCGTGAGGCACAAACAGGCCGGGCGTGGCGACAGGGCGCACCAGCTGTAACACCATCAGTTCGGCAATCAGCCCCAGCGATTGCACCACGTGCTCCGCGCTTTTCTCCTGCTCATCCTCCAGCCTTACCGCCTCGCGAGCCAGTTCGCGCAGCAAATCAGACACCGCCAAAGCCCGACACTCGGCGGGCAGGCGCTGGGCAATTTGCGTCGGAAATTTAACATTTATCAGCGACGACGTTTCACTGTAAGACGCGGCGTGCGGTGTCTGTGGCGGCACCCAGACCGCCAGCCCCGGCGGAGCCAGCCACCACCCCTGATCCGCCGTGACGCGCATGGTCCCACCCAGCACCACCGTCAATTGCCCGCTTTGATGCAGATGCGTCGGCACACCACCCCCCGCAGGATGGACAATAAAGCTGGCGCTAAGAGGTAGCAAGGCTGGGGGAGTGGGCATAGAGGGTCTATTAGTTTGTCGGTTGGCGGTCGGGTCTATCCTATCGCTAAATGGAGAAGAAAAATCCATTTTCTGCCTCAGCTAACTCACATAATCAGGTTTGTTAATGCAGGTTATGAATGCGTCATACCGGCAAAGTGGTTATTTTGCTGGGTTGAGAAAATAGGGGGAGAGAAAGGATAAAACGCCTGCGCCTGATAGCTAACTATCAGGCGCGAGGAAGTGCGGCTTAAGCCTGCGGATCTTGCGTCACGTCAGTGATTTTAGGGCCTTGCGGGTCCTGAGCTTTTGGCTCGGCCACGGCCTGTTTGGTTGGTGGCGTGCTTAACTCGGAGAAGGCTGGCTTGGAGCTGGCAACCGAGTAGCCGACATATTTCTCATCATCCGGCGACGTGGTGACTTCGACCGATGGAATGGTTACGCGGCCAATCAGCGAACGGGCATAGCCGCCCACTTCGTGCTTACCGGCTGGCAGGTGGACTTCCATGCTTTCACCAATCGCCAAAGCACCGGCATCGCTACCGTCTACGGTGACAAACACCTTGGTGCCATCATCAGTTTTAGCCGGAACGTGGGTCACGGTGACGCGCGTCGGGCCAGAGGTAAAGTCAGGTGCTGGCTCTGCTGGGGCGTGTTTCGCACAGCCCGTGAGCGCAAAAGCGGCCGCAACGGCGGCGAGGGTGAAACGGTGAATCATAGCGCGGCATTTTCCTCGAATAATTTTGTGATCTAGGTAGCAATATACCCGATCGGGAGAAAGAGATGAATGCAGCGACCGGGAACTCGGAGGATTCTATTGTCAGCAATAATGAATAGCGACTTACTTATCAGGAGAACATGAGATGCAATTGATTGAAACCACCCCACCGGCAGAGGATTTTTGCCGTTTGCGCCAAATTGCCGGGTTGTCTCCAAGGCCTTTCGAGGGCGTGGTGAGAGCACTTCCCGCCAGTCTTTATGGGGTACATATTGTGGTGGCGGGGAAAATTGTAGGTATGGGCCGAGTGGTTGGGGATGGCGCGATTAACTTTGAAATCGTGGACATTGCGGTCGACCCAGAGCAGCAGGGCAAGGGATATGGCCGCCTCATCATGGAGAGTATTATGGTCTATTTGCAAAAAACGGCTTCGGCCGGAGCCTATGTCAGCCTGATGGCCGACGTGCCAGAGCTGTATGAAAAGTTTGGTTTTAAACTGACGCGACCGGCCAGTGAAGGGATGTATATCAGTTGGAAATAAGGGAAAAGACAGACCCTGCGGACTGATTTTCCCCTCTATTGACTTCTAAAGCGCTCAGGCCGGGCGCTTCACCGCGATGCATTTCACTTCAACCAGCAGCCCCGGATGAGCCAGTTCGGTGACGCCGATGCAGGTCCATGCGCAGTGCCCGCGTGGGAACAGGCTGTCTTTTACTCGGCGAAAAACGTCCATATGCTGTTTCATATCAACGTGATAAGTGGTCATTTCTACTACGTCCTCGAAGGTGCATCCGGCCTCTTCCAGCACGGTGCGCAGGTTCTCCCAGCAGGCGGTGAACTGTGCTTCCGGGTCGCTGATCACTTGTAAATCCGCCGTGCGGCCAACTTGCCCGGCGCAATAAAGGGTATTGCCGACCAGCACGGCCGGGGCGTAACCGGCTCTCTCTGCTAAGGCTTGCATCGCCGGGGGCGTGATGATTTGTCTGTCTGACACGACGGAAATCTCCTGATTAGGATAGAAAATGACATGGGCAAATGCCCATCGCCTGAGGATTATCATACCCTTAGCAGGAGGAGATAGGGAGAGAGGCGGATTGTCATAAAGAGCTAAAGTAGCCTGCTAACGAATGCCGAAACGGGGGAAATAACGCCCTTATGGAAAAGGGCGTTTGGAGCAGTGCACGCTTCGCTAGAACATTTCACCCATATTTAATTGACCCATCAGCAGGGCGTTGTCGCTGTAATCCACCGGCACGGCAACCACCGCCGGGCCTTGCACATCCATGGCGGCGCGCAGGGTGCTTTCGAGGGTGTCAGAGGAGGTGACGGCGAACCCTTTGGCGCCGAAGGCTTCGGCATAGGCTTTAAAGTCTATCGGCCCGAATTTTACGCCGGAGGTGCGCTGGTATTTCTTCTCTTCCTGAATTGCCACCATGTTGTAGCAGTCATCCACCCAGATGATGTGCAGCAGGTTGACGCCAAGTCGTACGGCGGTTTCCAGCTCCATGCTCGACTGCATAAAGCCGCCATCGCCGGACACCGACACCACTTTGCGGCCGGGTTCCACCAGCGCCGCGCCAATCGCCCACGGCAGTGCTACGCCCATGGTCTGCTGACCGTTAGAAATCAGCACCTGACGCGCCCGGAAGCTATACAGATAGCGCGCGATCCAGATGTGGAAACTGCCCATATCCACGCACAGGGTGACGTCGCTGTTGACGATGTCCTGCATCGCGCGCACCAAGCGAAGAGGGTGAATGGCGAACTGGTTCAGGCTGCGGCCTTTCTGCGCCAGCAGTTCGCGCTGTTGGCGGCGGTCGTCGAGAATCGAAAGCGTCTCGGTGCTGAGGGTAAACTGCTGGTGGACCTGCTCGGTCAGCAAGTCCAGCGTGTCGGCGATGTCGCCCACCAGTTCAACGTCCGGCGTGTAGTCGCTGTCCGTCTCGGCAGGCACTACGTCAATATGCACCAGCTCCGCCGTGCCGTTGCTCCACTGCGCCGGTTCATACTCGACCGGGCTGTAGCCGACGGTGATCACCAAGTCGGCATTGCGCAGCAGGCGGTCACCGGCCTGATTGTTGAACAAGCCGACGCGCCCGGCAAAACGGTGGAAGTGCGCCTGCTCAATCACCCCCGCCGCCTGATAGGTGCTGGTGACCGGCAGGTCGCTTTTGTTGAGGAAGCGGCGAATAGCTTCGGCATTGCGCGGCTGGCTGGCCATCAGGCCGAGCAGCAGCACCGGCCTTTTAGCTTTCTTCAGGCAGGCGGAGACTTGGCGGATCGCGTCGTGCGGCGCGCTGCCGAGGGTTGGCGAGTGTGAACTCAGCAAGCGGCCCTGTGCCGGTTCATTGATAATGTCCATCGGCAGGCTGATAAAAGAGGCGCCGGGGCGGCCAAATTCGGCGGCGCGAAAGCCGTTCGCCAGCACTTCGGACAGGGCAGATGACGAGGTGACTTCGGCGGCGAACTTGGTCACCGGGCGGAACATCGACACCGTGTCCATGGTCTGGTGGACCTGTTTCACATGGTCGGCGCGTTTGACCGCGCCACCAATGGCCACCAGCGGATCGCCTTCTGAGGTGGCAGTGGCCACGCCGGTAATGAGGTTTGAGCAGCCCGGACCCGAGGTGACCAGCGCCACGCCGGCTTTGCTGGTCAGGCGGCCAACGGCTCCGGCCATAAAGGCGGCGTTGGCCTCGTGGCGCACCGGAATGGTCACGATCGAGGAGTCGACCAGCGAGTCAAATACTCGGTCAATTTTGGCGCCGGGAATGCCAAACACGTGCTTCACGCCCTGTTGTTCGAGCTGGGCTACCACTAAGTCCGCGCCACATTTCCACGCATTTTTGCTGTCTGAATTTTTCATAATTACTGCTCCTGAGTGGATGTTGTGGATTAACTTTCAACGGTGCGAATAGCGTCATCGAGGTTTTCAGGGCTGAGGTCGGCCTGCATAAAGTCACTGTCCGTTGGGAAGTCGATCAGCAATTTGTCTACCGTGCCGAAGGTCAGCACGCCGCTTTCCAACTGATAATCCAGCACGTGGCCGCCGCTGCTGCGCTCGCGATTGATAAAGTGCTCGTGGTAACCGGCGACGTTAATACCCTGCATATATTCCGGCGTGAGGAAGCCAATCAGCACCCCTTCAGAATTCTCAATATGGAAGGTTGGCTGCGCCTCGATAGCTTCCAGCATCGGCTTATACGGGCGGTGCTGCTCCGGCACGGTGCGGGTATCCACGCGGCTAAACACGCCGTCAATGCGCAGGGAGCAGAAGGTGTTATTGCTGGCAATCACGTCATCAATGATCTGGTGAATTTCGTCGCGGCTGTGCGGCTTGTCGAGGTGATACTCATTAGTCGGGTTGAAGAATGTCATCACGGCAAAAGGGGTTTTCTGCTCCGGTCGCGCCCGGCGGGCGGTGCCGTCGCCGCGCAGCTGGAAGATGTTGCTGTTAAAGGCGATCAGCTCGCCGTCGAGATGGTTAAAGGTACCGAGGCCGAAGTCGCCGTGTTTCAGCAGGTCAGCCATGGTGGTGTTGCCTTCATACACCCCACTCAGCAGGGCGCTCATCATCGAGGACTGGTAGATGACGCGTTCAGGATGCTGCTGTTGGAGTTGCAGGGCGCTGCGCGTGATATCCGCCACGCAAGAGCAGTCGCTGTGGTCGTCGTGGCGGTGAAGTTTGTGGGCTGTCATGGTGTCGCTCCGGTTGAAAATGGTTAGCGTTGTTAACTAAAGGTTGACTCCATTCAGCAGGGAGTTCCAATATGATGGAATGTTCACTTTGAGACGTTTTTGATATGGAACTTCGTCATCTGCGTTATTTCGTGACGGTAGCCGAAGCCGGGAACTTCACCCGCGCGGCCGAGCAACTTGGGATCTCACAACCTCCTCTTAGTCAGCAAATACAACGGCTTGAGCATGAAATTGGCGCGCCGCTGCTGCGGCGATTGACGCGCAGTATTGAACTGACCGAGGCAGGGAAGACCCTGTATGACGATGCGGTAAACATCCTCAAATTGACCGATGTGGCGTTGGAAAGGGCGCGCAGCGTGGCGCGAGGTGTTAGCGGAACGTTACGCATTGGGTTCGCCAGCTCGACGGCGTTTAATCCGCAGGTGTTTGCGCTGCTGCATCGTTTCCGCGACAGTTATCCGGCGATGGAGCTGTTGCCGCAGGAGAAGGAGATGTCGGCGCTGATGACCGCGCTGGCGGATGGCGCGATTGACGTGGCGTTTATTCGCCTGCCTTGTGAGCGCAGCAAAGATTTTGCCACGCGGGTGATTGATTTCGAGCAGATGGTGGTGGCCTTGCCGCACGCCCATCCGTTGGCACAGGGGGCGGATATCAGCCTAGAATCGCTGAAAGATGAAACCCTGATCACCTTCCCACGCGACATCTCGCCGAGCCTGTATGACTCGGTGATTGCCGCCTGCAATGAAGCCGGGTTCACGCCGAAGCTGGGCCAGCAGTCACCACAGGTGACCTCGGCAATCAGTATGGTAGCGACCGGGTTTGGTTACGCGGTGGTGCCGGCGTCGCTGGGGAAAATCGATGATGAGAATGTCAGGTTTCTGCCACTAAACGGCCCGCCGTTGACTACTCAGGTGGCGCTGGCGTGGCGACGTAATGACAACGCCAAGGCGGTGCTGCGCTTTCTTAAACTGCTGGAAAACAAATAACTTATCAGCCGGGGCCGTCGCTGGCGGCGGCCAATAGCGGCACCACTAAGTCGCTGATTGGCGTGGCAATGCCGTGTTTGCGGCCATAGCGCTGCACCACGCCGTTGCGGATATCCCATTCAAGCTGCCGCCCCGCCTGTCGGTCGGCAAGAATCGAAGTGCCCAAGTCGGCAGGGGCTTGATGGAAGCCCGCGACGATCTGCTGCGGGACGTCATCCCCCAAGTTTGCTCCTTCGGCCCTCGCCACGCTCAGGCATTCGCGCAGGTAGGCCAGCGCCAGCTCGGTAATGTCGCTACGAGAGAACATCCCCGCGCGGCGGCCCGTCAGCACCATCAGCCCGGCGACGGCGTTCTGCAACAGCTTGCGCCATGCCACCGAAATGAAATCTGCCTCGACTTCCACTGAACATCGGGTTCCCGCCAAAGCGGCAATCACCCGTTGAGTGGCGGGCTGGTCGGGTAGGGTGAGGCGCGGCTTGCTGCGCAGCCATACCGAGGCATCAGGTTCGCGCTGGGCCGGGAACCACACCACCGAAGGCAGCACTGGCCCTCCAGCAAGATAAGGTGCCAGCAGGCTCTGCTGCTCAACGCCGTTTTGCAGTGCGCAGACCACGGTTTGCGGCCCACAGAGCGCCGCCAGCCACGGAGCGATATCGGCAATTTGCGTGGTCTTCACCGCCACGAAAACTAAATCATAGGGCTGACTCACTTGTGGAACATCCACTTTTACTGGCCCCGGCACGCGGATCTCGCCGCCGTCGAAACGCAGTTCAAGCTGCGGATGCGGTGTGCGGCCATAAATCGTCGGGGTGCGACCCACCTCATGCATCACGGCGGCGATAGTGGTGCCAATCGCGCCCGGACCAATCAGCGCCACGCGTGAGGAATCTTGAATACTCATGGTTATCTTCCTGCCTGTTTTAGGATGGCTGCTCAAAAGCTGTCCGACATAATAAACATCTTATATGACAGTTTCCCATCCCTATTTTGGCCCAATATGACTGCTTTTGGTGACCTCGGTGACTGTCCGAAAAGGGCCACGAGTCGCACAATTCATCCCTCAAGTTGCGGCGGGAAATACCTTCTGCCGACCCATGATTAGGATGAAATTCAATGAAAAAGTTATTTGCATGCAGCGTACTGGCGTTATCTATGTCGGCTTCTAGTTTGGCGTTCGCCACCACGGCGGCACAGGCTCCGACAATTCGCACCATGTCCGGCGCGCAGGCGACGACTTCTCTTGAAGCCAACGCCACTGCGCTGATTGTGATCGACTTCCAAAACGAATACTTCAGCGGGAAAATGCCTATTCCTGATGGCATGAAAGCGCTGAAAAACACCCAGCGTCTGGTGAAATTCGCCCACGACAACAAAATGCCGGTGTTCTTCGTCCGCCACCTTGGCCCAGCCAATGGCCCGCTGTTCGCCGAAGGCAGTAAATTTGCTGAGTTCCACAAAGACCTGCAACCGACCAGCGTTGACCACGTGATAACCAAAGCCACGCCAAGCTCCTTCGTCGGGACTGACCTGGATAAGCAGCTGAAAAAGCTGGGGATCAAGAAGCTGCTGGTCACCGGTTTGATGACCCACATGTGCGTCTCTTCCACGGCGCGCGACGCGGTGCCATTAGGCTATGAGGTGATTATTCCTGAAGACGCCACGGCAACCCGTGATCTGGCGACTTGGGATAACAAGGTGGTGGATCACGCAGCCTTGCAGCGCGCAGCGCTGGCTGGCGTGGCTGACGTATTTGCTGAAATTAAAACTACCGACGCCGTGCTGGAACTGCCGGTTCACTAATTCACACTAAGCCTGCATCCACTATTCCCGCCCGGTGATATCCGCCGTGGCGGGATTTTTATTGGCGACATTCCAACCGCGTTATTCTCCCAGCGTTTTAAATTCCCGGCGATAGAGTGAAGGCGAGGTTTTAAATTGCTGCTGGAAGTGGCGACGCATGGAAAGAGCAGAGCCGAAACCTGATTCTTGCGCGATGCGTTCAACCGGCTGGTCCGTTTTTTCCAGAAAACGTTGGGCGACGGAAAGGCGCTGGTTTAACAGCCACTGGGTGAAAGTGGTGCCAGTAACCTGCTGAAAACGGCGGGTGAAGCTGCGGCGGCTCATCAAGGCTTTGTCAGCCAGTTGCTCTACGGTTAATGCCTGTTGCAAGTGGGAAGAGGCCCAGTTCAAAGCCTGCATAAAGCGGTCACCGCCCGCCGTGTTATACACCGGCTGCTCAACAAACTGCGCCTGTCCGCCCTGACGGTGGGGCGGAACCACCAACTGGCGCGCCACCGAGTTGGCAATGTCCGCGCCACACTGCTGGCGGACCAGATGCAGACAGCAGTCAATGCTGGCCGAGGTGCCTGCGGAGGTCACAATGTCGCCGTCATCTACATAAAGTACGTTTTGGTCCACCTTGAGCGACGGATAAAGGCGAATAAAATCGTTCATCCAGTTCCAGTGGGTGGTGGCCGGGCGGCCATCGAGTAACCCCGCCGCTGCCAGAACAAAAGCCCCCATGCATAAGCCGACCACTTTTGCCCCGCGCTGGTGGGCGCGAAGCAGGGCATTAATCAGCGCCTGCGGCGGCAAAACCTCCGGCTGGCTCCAGCTCGGCACAATCACCATGTCCGCCTCTTCCAGCTTCTGTAGCGGGTGATCTGCCACGATGGAAAAGCCGGTGTTGGTACGCAACGGGCCGGACTCTGTGCCGCAAACAAACAGTTGATACAACGGCTCACCCTTGGCATCTACTGCCTTTTCAAACACGGCGCAAGGCACGGAGAGGTGGAAAGGGATGATGTCGTTAAATACTACAATTCCGATTTTAATCGCGGACATAAGTCCTCCTGTGCCTGCTGTATCGGCACCAAGCTCGACAGCTAATCAGGTTTTAGGAGGTTTGAGAAAGGTTGTCAACGCGTTTAGGCCCTCGCTGACAATTATCATTTTTGTCCTACACAGAACCCGGCAAAGAGCACTTAAAGCAGATTCTCCGCGGGCTGGCGATGGTGCAGCACGCGGTCAATCAATCCCCATTCGGCCGCCTGTTCGGCGGTCATAAAGTTATCGCGGTCGAGCGCTCGCTCGACCTCTTCCATAGTGCGCCCGCAGTGCTCGGCATAGAGCTTAATCATCAAGCTTTTGGTTCGCTGCATATTCTGCGCGTGGATGAAAATATCCGTGGCTTGCCCCTGAAAACCGCCCGACGGCTGATGTACCACCACCGTGGCGTTCGGCAGGGCGAGGCGATGCCCCGGCTCTCCGGCCATCAGCAAGAAGGAGCCCATCGAGCCAGCCGTGCCCATACACAGCGTGTGAACCGGTGCCTGAATAAAGCGCATGGTGTCGTAAATCGCCAATCCGCTGGTGACCGAACCGCCGGGGGAGTTGATGTAGAGATTAATCGGGCGCTGAGGGTTTTCCGCCTCTAAAAACAGCATTTGCGCGCAGATTAAAATCGCCATGCCGTCATTCACTTCGCCATTGAGGAAGATGATCCTTTCACGCAGCAGACGCGAATAGATGTCGAAAGAGCGCTCACCTGTGCTGGATTGCTCCACCACCATCGGGATAAGTTGCATCGCGTCTGGCATAAAACCTCCAAATTTACATGTGGTTAGGCGGCGCACATTAGCGTGGCGTCGGCATCGTTGGCGGCAATTCTGACATCATCAAGGGTGTGAATAATCTTCAGCACGCAGCCATCGGCGTGGTCGGGGCGAAGGTGAAACTGCACCGTGCTTTCGAGGTACGGCGGCTGGTCATCGCGCATGCGCAAACGCAGCTCTTGGTTGGGCGTGGCACTCAGCGGTTCGGCACTGGCGAGCAGATTATCCGGCAGCCACTGCTGGCGCAGAGTCGGGGTGCTGATGGCCCGCCAGACCTTTTCCGGCGGGGCGTCGAGCCGGTATTCCAGCTCAAGCTTCGGGGGCGATTTTTGCGTCATTATTCCATGTCCTTCAACAAGGTTTTAAGACTGTCGATACGCTCAGGCCAGAAGGCGCGGTACTTCGCCAGCCATTGCGCGATAAGGGCGACGCCGTCCGGGTCGACGTCATAATTCACAAATCTTCCCTGTTTTTCTTCGCGGATCAGATGGGCGTTACGCAGCACCGCCAGATGCTGAGACATGGCGGACTGGGTGATGGGCATGCCTTCGCGCAGGGCGCTGGCATTCATGCTGCCCGCCACCAGTTTGTCGAAGATGGCGCGGCGGGTGGGGTCCGCCAGCGCTTTAAAGATGTCATTTTCATTCATACAAACACATTAGTAGACACTAATGTATTGCGCAAGTTTTAGGCCGAAGCTATTTTTCCTTCAGCAAAACACCAGTCATCTAGGCTATTGAATTGCACCGTCACCATCACGTCTGACGGGCTGATCGCCAAGGCGGCCACGAGCCGGTCGGTCAGCAACTGGTAGAACTCGGCTTTCTGCGTCGTGCTGCGCGGCTTGCCGCCAAGAAGTGAAAACAGCAAAAAACGCTCGGTTCGCCCCCGCGCCAGATAGTGCGGGTCATACACCAGCTCCCCCGGCGCTTTGGGCTCGAGCACCTGAAAACGGTCGTTGGCGGGGACGGCAAAGGCATCCACCAGTGTCTGATGCAAAATCGCGGAAACCTGTGCTATCTGCTCTGCGCCGTAGCTGGCTTGGTGAAAAGTAATGCGCGAAATCGGCATAGATTACTCCTGCGGCAGGCATTCAAGGGCGGCCACGGCGGCGGGCCATCCGGCGTAGAAAGCCAGATGGGTGAACAGTTCGACTATTTCTTGGCGCTCGACGCCGTTACTCAGCGCAAAATTGATGTGCCAAGGGATCTGCCCGCTGCGGCCAAGGGCGGTGAGCGCCGCCAGTGTGACTAGACTGCGGTCGCGCGGCGATAAATCCGGGCGCTGCCAGATATCACCGAACAGCACGTCGTGGGTGAGTTCGGACAGTTTTGGGGCAACCCGTTGCAGGGTCTCGCGGTTCAACGGTTGGGACATGATTAACTCCTGATAAGTGATGACAGGAGGATTGTTGCTCGGGTATAAGGTTTATAAAATCGAAATATTCGCAATAAAACGTCCATGAAATCGGGAGTATTATGACGCCTATTACCTCAACGCTGGATCTCGACGCGCTGCGCAGTTTTGTGGTGGGAATTGAGTGTGGCAGCTTTGCTCAGGCCGCCGCGCGCCTTCACCGATCCACCTCGGCGGTGAGCGTACACGTCAAAAAGCTCGAGCAGCAGTGTCAGGCGCAACTGGTGAAAAAGCAGGGGCGTCATTTGGTGCTGACCCCCAGCGGCGAGCGGCTGATGGGTTATGCCAAGCGGCTTTTGGCGGTGAACGACGAGGCGCTGATGTCGCTGCGCGGTGCATTATTGCAGGGCAGCGTGCAGCTCGGCTTGCAAGAAGATTTTGGCGAAAGCTTTATTCCGCCGGTACTCGGGCAGTTCGCCAAAGCCCACGGCGGGGTGCAGGTGACGGCGCATATCGCCCGCAATCAGGTCCTTATCCAAGCCACCGAAAGTGGCGAAATGGATCTGGCGCTGATTTGGTGCCAACAGCCGCCGCATAACGCGTTTACGCCGTTGAAAAGGTTGTCGCTGCGCTGGATCTCCACCCCGGACTTCCCCCTGAGTGACTATCTCCAGCGCGGCGAACCCGTGCCGCTGGTGATGTTCGACTCGCCTTGCCTGTTTCGCAAATGCGCCACCCACGCGCTGGACGCGGCGGGCATTGCGTGGCGGGTGGCTTTTGTCAGCCAGAGTCTGGGCGGGATATGGGCGGCGGTGAATGCGGGATTAGGGATCACCGTGCGCTCGGCGATTGGCGTGCCGCACTCGCTGACGTCAAACCTCAGTGCCCATTTGCCCGCGCTGCCTTCCATGGGCATTGGTCTGATCCAGCGCCAGCCGAAGCCTTCGGAAGTGGTAGAACAACTGAAGCAACTGCTATTACTGGAGCTGGAACGGCAGCTGTAAGCTAGCTCATTAACCCCGCCGCGACGTTCACCGACAGCCCCAGCACCGCCAGATTGAACACAAACGCCAGCACCGATTGGATCAATGTAATGCGCCGAACTTCGGTATTGCCGGTGGCGACATCGGCAGTCTGGCAGGCCACCGCCAGCGTGAAAGAGAAGTAGAGGAAATCCCAATATTCCGGCTTTTCGATTTTGTCCGGGAACAGCAGCGCCTTGTGGGACTCCGCGCCGCGACGGTAATAGAGATGGGCGTAGTGCATCGAAAAGGCCGTCGGCAGTAGCGACCAAGAGACAATCAGCGTGGTCACGGTCAGGATTAAATGGAAAGATTTCGCCGTGCCGGAGAGCTGTTTCACCGTGCTCAATTCCATAAAAATCACCAGCATACTCACCAGACAGGTGATGCTTACCAGCGTAAGCACCTGCGTGGCGCTCTCATCCTGCGACTGCGCCACCTCGCGAATGCGCTCGGGCTTGGCAGTCATCATCTGCACCCAAATCGAAATCAGATAGAGCCACGCCAGCACATTCCAGCTGACCATTAACCTTTCAAAAACAGACAAATGCGCCGGAAAAAGTGGCAAAAGGAAATAGCACGCCACCCCCGCGATAATGGCACTCAGCAGGCGCGGGCGGTTATGAATGTAGTGCTTTAGGGGGAAGAGGGACATGGCGCGGCAAAACCTCAGGTTAATCAGTTAAGTTAACTGTAGCTGTGAAATGGTTTTCTCACCTTAGGCCCACTCTGGATCGCAAAGATCGAAAAAGATAACAAATTGTTAAAAATCTTCGCATTCAACTAAAGCCAGTTGTCACATCTGCTATTCATCCTGTTTTCAGAAGTAAAAACTGCTCAGTTTTTATCTGCTGATATTTAACCCCAAGCTCCGCTGCTTTCCGCCCAATGTCACTGTCTTGTCAGCGCACAAGAAACATGCAAGTCTGCGATTTCTCCTAAAATGAAACGTTGGTTCGTTAGATGAACCGATTGATAATAAAGGAAATTTAATGACGGAATTCAATGTAGCTAGCGTGGATAGCGCGCTGCGTTTGCTTAACCTGCTGGCGGAAGATCCGGGGCTAGGGCTGAGTGCGATTGCGCGCAAAAGCGGCCTGACCAAGTCGCGCACCTATCGCCTGCTGTGCACGCTGGAAAACCAGTTTTTTGTCCAACGCTCTGGGGAGCCGGTGACTTATCGGCTGGGGCATCAGCTGCTGGTGCTGGGAGTTAATGCCCGGCGGCAGATAAACCTGACGGAAATCGCCGAGCCGGTGCTGGACCAGCTCAGCCAACAGCTGAATGAAAACCTGCAAATTCGTCTGCGCGAAGGGAATGAGATCGTGCAGATCGCCGTGCGCACCTCGCGGCAGGTGCTGCAAGTGCGCAGCGCAGTGGGTAACCGCCGCAAGCTGGGGGCCGGGGCCTCCGGCAAGTTACTGCTGGCCTATGCTCCCGACGCCTTGCGCGATGAGTTTGTACAGCAGTCGTCGCAGCCCGAGGCTCTGCGCGCCTTATTAGCAGAGATCAATCAGCAGCAGCTCTGCTGTTCGCAGGGCGAATTGACGGCGGGCGTCTGGGCTTTCGCCGTGCCGGTTTTTGATAATCACAATCACTGCGTGGCCTCCCTCAGCCTGAGCGCACCCGCCAGTCGTGCGGAGCAACATCGGCAACTGATGATTGAGGCGCTGCATCGCGCCGCGGCGCAGATCTCTCACCAGTTGGGCAGCCCGGCCTATGGCTCGCTGCCGCTGGCTCCACTCCTCGCTTCCTATCATGACAATAAGGCGGAAATTGATGGCTGATCTCTCAAAAGAGGCTGCACCGGCGAGCTCGCCAATGCGCCAGATGAACCCAACCTTGGTGCTGCTGTTTATCGTGCTATTGGCGGTGGTGATGACTTGGGTGCTGGATTCCGGGCAATTTCAGCATGAAGGCAAAAAAGTACTTCCCGGCACCTATCAGGTGATCGACAAAAGCTTCTCGCTGGGGCAAGTGGTGGGCCTTGGCGCGGCGGACAGTAGCGCGCAGGCCCAGCCCGCCAGCCTGATTGACGGCTTTCTGGCGATCCCAGCGGGCATCATCAAGCAGGCCAGTCTGATTGTCATGGTGCTGTTTATCGGCGGCATGTTTGGCATTTTGAATGAGGCGGGGGCTATCTCGGCGTCGCTCGAAAGGCTGCTCAGCGTCACTAAAGGCAATATTTATGTGCTGGTGCCGTTCCTGATGATTGCTTTCTCGGCGGGCAGCACCTTTATGGGGCTGGCCAAGGAGTATCTGCTGGTGATCCCCATCGTGGTGGCGCTGATGAATCGCCTCGGGCTGCCGAATATTCTCGGGCTGGCTATTGTGGCAATCGCGGTGAAAGTCGGCTATTTGGCGTCGATTACCAACCCTTACGCACTCTCCATTGCCCAGCCGCTGGTTGGCCTGCAAATCTTTAGCGGCCTGAGCATGCGCGTGTTCTCTTACTGCGTGTTTATGTTGTTCGGCGTGCTGTACGTGCTGTGGGCTATTCGCAAACACGGCAAGCTGAAGGACGCCACGGTGGCTTTTTCCGCCACGCGCCTCTCTTCGCGCCACACCCTGATGATGCTGACCCTGACGGTAGGCATCGCTTTCATGGTCTACGCCGCCAACCAGTGGCAGTGGAAAAACGCCCAGTTGGCTTCTTACTATCTGTTTATGAGCATGATTTTCGCCGCGATGAGCGGGCTAGGGGCCAGCGCCTCCGCCGACGCCTTTGTCAGCGGCATGAAGAAAGTGCTGATTGCCGGATTGCTGATTGGGCTGGCGACGGCGGTGGAAATCGTCCTCAGCCAAGGCAAGGTGATGGACACGCTGATTAACGATTTGGTGCAACTGGTGGGGCAGCACGGCGCCTATGTCTCGGCCTACGGCATGTTTATCTGCCAGCTGCTGCTCGACATCGTGATCCCTTCAACCTCGGGGCAGGCGGCCGTGACCATGCCGATCCTCGGGCCGCTCGGCCAGCTCTCAGGCGTCGCGCCGCAAACGACCGTGCTGGCGTTCTTATTTGGTAATGGGCTGACCAACATGATCACGCCAACCTCCAGCGGGCTGCTGATTTTCCTCGCCTCGGCACAGGTCGGCTGGACCCAGTGGGCGAAGTTCATCCTGCCGCTGTTTCTGTTTTTCATGCTGTTGAGTATCGCCATGCTGACCTTTGCGGTTTCCATTGGCTATTGATGAAACAAGGAGCGTTTTGTGAACAAAAGCCAGTCAAACGTTGTAGCGCACCCAATGGTGCGATTGGGAGATTGCCGGGTGGCGATGCGCGACGGCGTGCATCTGTCGACCGATGTCTATCTGCCGGATGCGCCGATTGCGCCCTTGCCGGTGGTCATCGAGCGCACGCCTTATGACAAGCGCGGGCAGTCGCGCTCGGAGGTGAATCGCGACGGTACACAGATATCGCGGGAAGCCATGGCGCTGGCGCTGGTTCAGCGCGGCTACGCGGTGGTGTTTCAGGATTGCCGTGGTCGCTACGGCTCGGAGGGGATATTCACCAAATACACCTCGGAAGGGCCGGACGGCGTCGACACGCTGGCCTGGATCCTAGAACAGCCTTGGTGTAACGGGCAGATTGGCAGCATGGGGCTGTCCTATGCCGCCCACACCCAGATGGCGATGGCTTGCCTCAACCCGCCGGGGCTAAAAACCATGGTGCTGGACTCCGGCGGCTTCAGCAATGCCTATCGCTGCGGTATTCGTCAGGGCGGCGCGTTCGAGCTAAAACAGGCCACTTGGGCTTACAAGCAGGCGAAAGAGAGCCCAGAAGCGCAGCAAAATCCGCTGATCCTTCAGGCGCTGGAGCAGGAAGATATCCGCGACTGGTTTGCCGCCATGCCGTGGACGCCGGGCCATTCGCCGCTGCGTCACGTGCCGGAGTATGAGGCTTATCTGTTCGAGCAGTGGTCACAGGGTACCTTCGGGCCATATTGGCAGCAAAACGGGATTTATGCCGAGGGGAGCTATGAGCGAATCCCGGATATGCCGGTGCTGTTTATGTCGAGCTGGTATGACGCCTACGTCAGTTCCACCTTGGATAACTTCAATGCGTTTTGCCGTGGGAAAACCGCGCCGCAGCGCCTAATCATGGGGCCATGGCTGCACGGCGACCGCAATGTGACGTACAGCGGCAATGTGGAGTTTGGCGACGCGGCGGCTTTTGACGCCAATGTCGACACGGACTGGCTGAGTTGCCGCCTTGACTGGTTTGACCGCTGGCTCAAACCGACGGAAGCCCAGCCGCAGGGTCATCAGGTTGCTGTTTTCGCCATGGGCGGCGGCAGCGGGAAGAAGGATGACAATGGGCGACTTATTCACGGCGGTCAGTGGCTGCATGATGTGCAGTGGCCGCTGGCGGAGAGCCAAAAGCAGGTGCTGTATCTGCATGCCGATCACAGTCTGTTGTCACAGCCGCCGGAGAGCGCACAGGGCGAATTGCGCTATCAGGCTGACCCACGCAACCCGGTACCCACCATAGGCGGGGCGCTGACCTCGGGCCTGCCGGTGTTCGCGGGGGGCGCGTTCGATCAGCGCGAAACGCCGGAGTTCTTCGGCAGTCAGGGCGACAATCTGCCGCTTAGCGCTCGCTCTGACATTTTGGTGTTTGAAACTGGCCCGCTGACCGAAGACCTGCTGGTGGCGGGGGAGATCCGCGTTCACCTGTGGGTAGCCAGTGACGCGCCGGACACCGATTTCACCGCCAAACTGGTGGATATCTATCCGCCGTCGGAGGACTACCCGCAGGGCTATGCGATGAATATCACCGACGGGATCATTCGCTGCCGTTATCGCAATGGCTGGGACAGAGAGCAGATGCTGACACCGGGCCAAGCTGTGGAAGTGGTCATTGAGCCTTTCGCTACCTGCAATCTGTTCCGCGCCGGGCATCGTTTGCGGCTGGATATTGCCAGCAGCAACTTCCCACATTTTGACTGCAACCCGAACAGCGGCGAGCCGGAAGGGCAGGCGCGATTAAGGCGGGTAGCGACCAATAGTGTGTTTGTTTGCGCGGGGAAAGCCTCGAGGCTGGAACTGACGGTGAAGAAGGGGAGTTAACGGCAGAGGGAGAAGCAAGGTGCAGCCGCGATGGCTGCACCTTGAGAGTTCGCGGGGGATTAACGGTAAACCAGACCCACGATAGAAGCAGACAGCAGGCTCACCAGCGTTGCGCCAACCAGCAGGCGGAAGGCGGCGCGGGCAACCATGTTACCTTGAACTTCTTCGATACTTTTTACTGCACCGGCGATGATGCCGACGGTAGAAATGTTAGCGAAGGAGACCAGGAACACTGACAGAATCGCTACGGTGCGTGGTTCCAGATGGGCAACCAAGTCTTTCATCTGCAACATGGCGACGAATTCGTTAGCCACGATTTTGGTACCCATGATGCTGCCTGCGGTCAGTGAGTCTTGGCTCACGATGCCGGTCAACCAAGCTACTGGGTAGAACAGGTAGCCGATGATGTCTTGGAAGCTCTTGCCGAAACCGCCGAGGAAGATGGCGTTAACCATCGCCAGTAGGGCGTTGAAGCCAACCAGCATCGCGGCAACGATCATTGCCATTTTGAAACCGGCCATGATGTACTCGCCCAGCATTTCTACGAAGCTGTGTTTCGGCACATTAAGTTTAGGCATTTTATTATCGGCTTCGTCAGAATACGGGTTAACCACCTGCAACACGGCGAAGGTAGAAAGCATATTCAGGATAAGCGACAGCATCACGTAACGCGGTTCCAGCAATGTCATATAAGAACCAACAATAGACATGGAAACGGTAGAGATCGCGGTTGCCGATAATGTATACATGCGGCGTTCATTAAGATGTGGAACAATATCTTTAATAGCGATGAAGTTTTCTGATTGGCCGACCAATAAAGAACTCACGGCATTAAAGGATTCCAGACGCGGCATTCCATTAATTTTGGATAAGAGATAGCCGATGCCTTTAATCATTAATGGCAGAATACGCAAATGCTGGAGAATACCAATCAGCGCGGAAATAAAGATGATTGGGCATAATACGAATAAGAAGAAGCTGAACTGGTTGTCATTAACCAGACCGCCAAATACAAAGTCAGTACCGACGCGAGCGTAGCTCATCAAGTCAGTGAACACGCCAGATAGTCCAGAGATCAAGTACACACCGGCTTGGCTGTATAACAGCACCCATGCCAGTACGATTTCAATCACCAGAATTTGCACTACAAACCGCAATTTAACACCGCGTTTGTTGTAGCTTATCAGCCAGCCGATACCGAATATCATTATAAGGCTCAGAAGGAAATGCAATATATTTGACGCCATGAAGGCTCCAATGAGTGTGAGTGGTGTTTTAAAGCGCGCACTATAGCAGCAACGTCACAAAACTCACCTGATTTTTTCATAATGTTTGTCACGAGCAATCGATTGCGTTCAAAAAAGGAACAAACAGACTCTGTTACTTTAAATAATGCCCTGAAGTGGTGAGAATTTTATTAATTCGCACTATTTTGGTGAGCAGATTTTTATTATAAAGAGCCGCGTTCACCGCATCTCGCTCTTTGCATTACCTGCCACTCTTTACCAAACCCCTGGGGAGAATATGTTTACACAAGGACATTTTGTTAACGCTGAGATCCGCATCAAAGAAGGTGTGGATATTAATCTGGCACTTGCCGCTATTGAGCAATTTTGCGCCGACATGAATAGCGAGGCGGGGTGTTCCTTCGCCATGGCGTTGCAGGATAAACAGGACTCGCGCCGGATCATTCTCTGGGAACGCTATGAAGATGAAGCCGCGTCGCAGCGCCATTTCGACGAGGCCCACACCCAGCGCTTTATTCATTCCGGTCTGACTGAGTTTGTGCAGGCCACCTTGTGTCAATTGCCGGTCAAGGAGCCCGTTGCATGAGCCAGACTAAAACGCTGAATTGGGGCCTGCTGGGCACCAGCTTTATCTCCGGCATTATGGCCGAAGCGATTGAAAAGCATGAAGGTTCAAACTTGTACGCTGTTGCAGGGCGCTCACCGAAAGGGCTGGAGGAGTTCTTAAACCAGCACCCGACGCCAACCCAGTATGACAATTACGACGCGCTGATTAACGACCCCGCCGTTGACGTGGTGTATATCGGCCTGCCAAACCATATTCACCATGAATATGTGATGAAAGCCGCCAACGCGGGTAAAGCCATTCTGTGTGAGAAATCGCTGTCTGTGAACATGGCCGACACCGACGCGGCCCTTGCCGCCGTGGAAAGTAACGGGGTGTTCTTCCTCGAAGGCTTGATGTACTTAACCCATCCTTTTGCCAGCAAAATTGCCGACGTGGTTGCCAGCGGCGAGCTGGGCGAAGTGCGTTCCATCAACGCCAGCTACTGCGCGTCCATTGCCCAGTTCGTCAATCCGGGCAGCAAAGGGGCTATCTACAACCTCGGCTGCTACCCGGCATCGCTGATCCATTTAGTGATGCAAAGCGCCAGCGCGGACGGCACTTGCCCGGCGTGGGAGCTGACGGCGCACGGCCGCCGCAATCTGGGCGACGGCAACATCGGCGAGACGGCAGCGACCATCCAATTCGCCAACGGCGCGCTGGCGCAGCTGCACTGCGCGGAAGATTACGGCATGTTCTGGGCGTTTTCGGTGGCGGGCAGCAAAGGACGGATGGAAATCATCTCCAACCCGTGGCTGCCAGAGGCGCAGGGCAACGTGATCCGCGTGTTGCCATATGAAGGGGAAGAACAGCGTCACGAGGTGAGTGCCGACGGCGACGCCTTCCACTATCAGGTGCGCGCGGTGTGGCAGGCGCTGCAAAACGGTGAGAAAACCTTGGCCCGCCCGGCGGTTCGCCCGCAGGATTCCCGCCAAATCATGCAGTTGCTGACCGAGTGGGAAAGCAAAACTGTCTGCTAATCAGCAAGACGTGCCTTGACTCAGGCGCACTCCGGTGCGCCTTTTTCATGGCTGACGCTAAATAGCTGTCCGATCACTGAATTGTTGGCGAAAGCGCGTCGGCGTGGTGCCAAGGCGCTGGCGAAAATGGTGGCGCAGCGTTTCTACTGAGCCAAACCCAGCCTGTTCGGCCACCCGTTCAATGCTGACGGTGCTGCTTTCCAGCAGGGCGCAGGCGTTTTCAATCTTCACGCTGAGCATCCATTCTCCCGGCGTGGTGCCGGTGGCGTCGTGAAAACGGCGCAGGAAAGTGCGGCGGCTCATCCCAGCTTCGGCGGCCAGTTGTTCAATTACCAGCGGCGTGTTCAGCCGAGTGCGCAGGCTATCTAGCAGCGGCGAGAGGGTTTTTCCCGGCAGAATCGACACCGGCTGGCGCAGATACTGAGCCTGATTGCCTTCGCGATGGGTGGAGGTGACCATGCGCTGGGCGGTGCGGTTCGCCACCTGCGCGCCATAATCGCGGCGAATCAGATACAAACAGAGGTCCACTCCCGCTGCGCCACCGGACGAGGTGATCAGTCGGCCTTCATCCACATAGATAACCCCGTGCTGCACCTCAATCTGCGGGAACTGCCGCGCCAGTTCTTCAGTGCTGTTCCAGTGCGCAGTGGCTTTTTTGCCATCCAGCAGGCCGGTGGCCGCGAGGATAAAGCTCCCCGCACAGATGGAAACAATGCGTGAACCCTGCTGATAGGCGCGTTGCAGCGCGGCAACCAGCTGCGGCGACGGCGCTTCATGCACGCTGCGCCAGCCGGGGATCACAATGGTGCCCGCGTCTTCCAGCAGTTCCAGCCCGCCGTCGACTGTCAGGCGCACGCCACCCTGCGCGCCAATGGTGGTTTCTTCCACCGAGGCGACGTCCAGATCATAAAGGGGCTTGCCGAGCTGCTCGTCGACGCGGCCAAAGGCTTCTATCGCCGTGCCAAATTCAAAGGTACACAGGCACTCATAGGTCAGCAGCACCAGTCGGCGGTTGAATGGAGCGAGCGAATAAGAGGGAGGGAGCGCAGTCATGATCGGCCTTAGATGAATAGTGGCTAAAGTTGGCACAATATTGACGATACATGGCATCCGTGCCAATTACCACCACGACGACAATCTTCCATACTGGGCCAACTAATCGTTTTGGCAGGAAGAGTATGAACACTCCAACAAACACTAAAAATACGCTGGCGCTGGTGGCGGTTTGCCTCGCGGCGCTGATGTCCGGGCTGGAGATTTCCAGCGTGCCGGTGATCCTCCCCGTACTGGAGCAGCAGATGCACGCCAGTTTTAAAGAGCTTCAGTGGATCATGAATGCCTACACGCTGGCCTGTACGTCAGTGTTAATGGCGGTGGGCACGCTGGCGGACCGATTTGGCCGCAAACGGGTGTTTGTTATCAGCATCGCGGCCTTTGGCGTCACCTCGCTGATGTGCGGGCTGGCGAGCAGCGCGGCGTGGTTGATTTTTGGCCGCTTTTTACAGGGGCTGAGCGGCGGGGCGATGCTGACCTGCCTGATTGCCATTCTCTCCACCCAGTTTCCCCAAGGCCGGGCGCGCAGCACGGCATTTGCCGCCTGGGGCGTGGTGTTTGGCTTTGGGCTAGGGTTTGGCCCGATTATCGGCGGCGGGCTGGTGGCTCTGTTTAGCTGGCAATGGGTATTTCTGGTTCACGTGTTTATCGCCGTCGTGACGCTATTTTTAGCTTTGGGCAACGTGGTGGATTCCCGCGATCCGCAGGCCAAAAAGCTGGATATTGGCGGGCTTGTGACGTTGTCACTTTCTGTTTTAGGCAGTACGTGGTTGATAACGCAGGGAAGTACTCTCGATTGGCACGGAGGCTCGGCCTACGGGCTGGTGGCGCTGACCCTGTTGAGCGCGCTACTGTTTATCTGGATAGAGCAACGCCACCCGCACCCGATGTTTGATTTTTCGGTGTTCCGCATTCGGCCATTTTCCGGCGCGCTGATGGGGTCTATTGGCATGAACTTTAGCTTCTGGCCACTGATGATTTACTTGCCGGTCTATTATCAGGTCGGGCTGGGTTACAGCAGTCTGGCGACCGGTGTGGCGCTGCTGGCCTACACCTTACCCACTCTGATCATGCCGCCGCTAGCCGAGCGTTTAGTGGCGAAGTTCGGCGCGGCGCGCTTCATTCCGCTGGGGTTGTTCACCCTCGGGGCGAGCTTTATGTTGATGAAAATCGCCGCCGCCAACGGCTGGACGCTGCTGCCCGGCGCACTGCTGGCCGGGGCTACGCTGGGGTTGATTAACACGCCGGTGACCAATACCACCACCGGCTCGGTGCCGGGAAACCGGGCGGGGATGGCTTCGGGGATTGATATCAGCGCCCGGCTGATCACCTTGGCGATCAATATCGCGCTGATGGGCAGCCTGCTGGTGGCGGGCATTGCCGCCAGCCTGCGGGACAATGTCGCGGTGAATATGGTCTCGGGCGAACTGCACGCGCTGGCCGAGCGAGTGGCAGCAGGGGCGGAATCCTCGACGCTCAACGCAGGCATTCAGCAGGCGCTGATTGACGGCTTCGGCCTGCTGCTGCTCTACGGCGCGGTGGGCGTCTGGCTGCTGGCGCTGGCAAGCTATCTGCTGTTCAACGGGCGTAAAGGCTGCCCGCGCGAACTGCCACAGTCGGTGCCTTAACGCGCAATAAGCCGGAGTGAGTGAAGTATGAACCCGGTCACAATTACTCGCTTCGGCCATTTTTCCCGCTTGTAACTTTTGCCGCTTCGCTAGAGACTCAGAGCCAGAAAACAGGATTGTTACTGTTCGTCAGGCAAAACCTAAACTTTCTGCTTCTTTAACCCCGTCGGGGCAAGAGGCAGCAAGTTTAGGTTTTTTTTTGGCTTTTACTCAGGTGTTTAGCAACTCGCCTTCGCAGGCGTAACCCCATCATGACGAGAAAAAATAATGGAATATAAGGCTTTAGCGGATGAGATCCTCTCAGGAGTGGGTGGACGGGAAAATGTCAAAAGCGTGGTCCACTGTGCCACGCGTTTGCGCTTTAAACTCAAGGATAACGGCAAGGCCAGCGCTGAAACCCTAAAGCGCAACCCCGGCGTGATTATGGTGGTGGAGAGCGGCGGGCAGTTTCAGGTGGTGATTGGTAACCACGTCGGTGAGGTGTTTGACGCACTGGCGATGAAAGGCGAAGAGTCCGGCGACTCAGCCAGCAATCATGGCGGGAAAGAGAATATCTTTGCGCGCTTTATCGATGTGATCTCCGGCATTTTCACGCCGTTTATCGGCATTTTGGCCGCGTCGGGGATTTTAAAAGGCTTCTTATCGCTGGCGCTGGCCATTGGCTGGATAAGCAGCGATAGCGGCGGCTACAAGGTGCTGTTTGCCGCCAGTGACGCCTTGTTCTATTTCTTCCCCATTATTCTGGGCTATACCGCCGGCAAGAAGTTTGGCGGTAACCCTTTCATTACCATGGCGATTGGCGGCGCGATGACTCACCCGCTGATGATTGCCGCCTTTGACTCTTCACTGGTCGCCAACAGCGTGGCGCTGGATTTCTTCGGTATCCCGCTGACTTTTATCAACTATAGCTCCTCGGTTATCCCGATTATTTTTGCCGCTTGGGCATCCTGCTGGCTGGAAAAACGCATTAACCCAAGGCTGCCGAGCGCGATTCGCAACTTCTTCACGCCGCTGATTTGTCTGGTGGTTATCGTGCCGCTGACCTTCCTATTGATTGGGCCGACGGCCACTTGGGCCAGCCAGCAACTGGCTAACGGATATCAATTTATTCATGGGGTTAGCCCGCTGATTGCCGGGCTATTTATTGGCGCGTTGTGGCAGGTTTGCGTGATTTTCGGCCTGCACTGGGGGCTGGTGCCGATGATGATCAACAACCTCAGCGTGCTCGGCCATGACACCCTGATGCCGTTGGTGCTGCCCGCCGTGATGGGGCAAGCCGGGGCGACGCTGGGGGTGCTGCTGCGCACCAAAGATCTCAAGCTGAAAGGCATCGCGGGCTCGGCATTTAGCGCCAGCCTGTTCGGTATCACGGAGCCTGCGGTGTATGGCGTGACCCTGCCGCTGCGCCGCCCGTTTATTTTCGGCTGCGTCGGCGGCGCCATCGGCGCTGCCGTGCTGGGCTTCTATCACAGCACCACTTACTCCTTCGGCATGCCCAGCCTGTTCACCTTCGCGCAGATGATCCCGCCTACGGGCTTTGATAGATCAGTGACCGCAGCGCTTGTCGGCACCGGATTTGCCTTCCTGTTCGCCGCCGTGACGACCTACCTGTTTGGCCTGTCAGGCAGCGCCGCGACGCCCGTAAAATCTGATAGTGAGGCAGCGGCTTCAACTTCAACCATGCCTTCAGCTGCGCGCGGTAAAGAGCAGCTCACTAGCCCGTTGACGGGTCACTGCATTGCACTTAGCGAAGTAGACGACGTCACCTTTGCCAGCGGCATGCTGGGCAAGGGGACGGCGATTATTCCGCAGACGGGCCGGGTGGTTGCGCCCTGCGACGGCACGCTGGTGTCGCTGTTTCGCACTCATCACGCCTTGGGCATTCAGAGCCGTGATGGCGCGGAAATACTCATTCACGTCGGCATTGATACGGTGAAGCTAGACGGCCGCTTTTTCACCCCGCGCGCGCAAGTTAATGACGAGGTTAAGCAGGGAGATTTGCTGCTGGAGTTCGATCTACAGGCCATCGCCGACGCGGGATATGACCTGACGACGCCGATTATCATCAGCAACAGCGAGGATTATCTCGACGTGATTGCCTCAGCCATCGGCCAGCCGGTGACCGAGCAAAGCCCACTGTTGTCACTTTTACGCTAATCAAAGGAGAGACCAATGACTCAACGTTTTCCAGACGGGTTTTTATGGGGCGGGGCCGTAGCCGCAAATCAGGTGGAAGGGGCTTATTTAGCTGATGGCAAAGGGCTGTCCACCTCGGACCTCCAGCCGCAGGGGATTTTTGGCGAGATTAAGCAGCGCGTGGCCGGAGATTTTAGCGTTAAAGACCGCGCGATTGATTTTTACCATCGCTTCCCGGAAGACATCAAACTGTTCGCCGAGATGGGCTTCACCGTGCTGCGCACCTCAATTGCCTGGACGCGGATTTTCCCGCAGGGGGATGAAACTCAGCCCAATGAAGCTGGGTTGGCGTACTACGATCGGCTGTTTGATGAGATGAAAAAGTACGGCATTACGCCACTTGTGACGTTGTCACACTACGAAATGCCCTATGGTTTGGTGGCCAATTACGGCGGCTGGGGCAACCGTAAGACTGTAGATTTCTTCGAGAATTACGCCCGAACGGTGTTCAAACGCTATCAGCATAAAGTGAAGCATTGGCTGACGTTTAACGAAATTAACATGTCGCTGCACGCGCCTTTTACCGGCGTCGGGCTGGCGGCGGAGAGCAGCAAGCAGGCGATTTATCAGGCAATCCACCATCAGCTGGTGGCCAGCGCCCGCGCGGTAAAAGCCTGCCACGAGATTGTTGCTAGCGGCCAAGTCGGCAATATGCTGCTCGGCGGCATGCTCTATCCGTTGAGCTGCAAGCCTGCCGACGTGCTGGAAACCCAGCAGCAGAACCGCGACTGGCTGTTCTTTGGCGACGTGCAGGTGCGCGGCTACTACCCGGCCTACATGAAACGCTTCTTCAAACAGCATCAGATTGAGCTGGAGATCACCCCAGAGGATATCGCCACGCTGAAGCAGACGGTGGATTTCATCTCCTTCAGCTATTACATGACCGGCTGCGTGACTACCGACCCCGAGCAGAATCAGGCGGCGCGCGCCAACATTCTCAATATGGTGCCCAACCCGCACCTCGCCAGTTCTGAGTGGGGCTGGCAGATTGACCCAGTCGGGCTGCGCTACCTGATGAATGAGTTGTACGATCGCTACCAAAAACCGCTGTTTATTGTCGAAAACGGTCTGGGCGCGCGGGACAAGATTGAAGCCGACGGCAGCATCAATGACGACTACCGCATTCAGTACATCAATGACCATCTGGTGCAGGTGCGCGAAGCCATTGCCGACGGCGTAGAAGTGATGGGCTACACCAGTTGGGGGCCTATCGATCTGGTGAGTGCCTCCAAAGCAGAATTCTCCAAACGCTACGGTTTTATCTATGTCGACTGTGACGACCAAGGCCAAGGCACGCTGGAGCGCCGCCGCAAGAAAAGCTTCTACTGGTATGCCGATATAATCAAGCATCACGGCGCCACGCTGAAAGCCTAACCCGCGATCGCTATCACGTTTGCGCTGCACGCTGATTGAGAGGGCGGCGGAACCTGATAAAGTTCGCACTGGATTGTTACTGTTTCGGCAGGCAAAACCTGATCGCTTCGCTTTAGAAGAGGTCAGGTTTTTTGTTTTTCAAGGGATGCCAATGAGAATCGCCAAGATACTGAATAATAATGTGGTGTTGGTGCTCGACCCACAGCAACGCGAGCAGGTCGTGATGGGCCGGGGATTGGCGTTTCAGAAGCAGGTTGGCGATCGGATTGACGATAGCCAGATTGAGAAGGTGTTTGCGCTGCAAAGTGACCAACTGGTGGCGCGGCTGTCTGAGTTGTTGAGCCATATCCCGATGGAAGTGATGACCGCCTGCGATCAGATCATTCAAACGGCGAGCCAGCGGCTGGGGAAATTACATGAGAATCTCTACGTGGCGCTGACCGATCACTGCCATTTCGCGCTGGAGAGGCAAAAGCAGGGCGTGCCGCTGAGTAACGCGCTGCTGTGGGAGACGCGGCGACTCTACCCGAAGGAGTACGCGCTGGGCGTCGAGGCACTCGAGGTGATTGCCAGCCGGTTGGGTGTCAGGCTGCCGGACGACGAGGCGGGGTTTATCGCGCTGCACTTGGTCAACGGGCAGTTGGATGGCGACATGTCGCAGGTGAAACAGGTCACCAAGGTGATGCAGGAGATCCTGCATCTGGTGAAATATCAGCTGCGGCTGGAGTATGACCAAGAGGCGCTGAGCTACCAGCGTTTTGTCACGCATCTAAAGTTCTTCGCCCAGCGCATGTTCAGCCACGCGCAGGTGCCGGACGACGATGTCGCGCTCTACGCCGCCGTCAAAGAGAGCTATCCGCAGGCGTGGGGCTGTGCCGAGAAAATCAGCCTGTTTCTCGCCGCCACCTATCAGCGCGCATTTAGCAATGAAGAGATGATGTATCTGTCTATCAACATCGAAAGAGTGCGCAAAGAAAGTTGTGGAACCAAAACCGCCGAATGACAACTCACTGAGGACCGAGGCCCGCCAACGCGGGCTTTTTTGTAGGTAGCGGTCAGCGACAGGCAGAATAAGCAACCAGCAATCGGCTATTTTTACGGCATTTATACCTAGGACTCTTCTTAATCATCTAGCAAGAAGTCGACATTCCTCACACTTAGAGATAGGTTTTTTTTGCCTCAAATGCACAATACAGGTAGCATCCACCGCCGTTAATACTCTTAATCCTACACTCTACAGCAGTGTTGGCTGCTGCTTTCACGTAAGTCAGTTCGACGAGTATTTTCATTTAAGGCTAAAAATAATAGAGCGGAACACACCGCGTAAGCGTCAACATCTGCAACCGTTTGCCTGTTGGGAGAATTCAGGCTGCGGGCATTTTTGGAGAACAGGAAAGAATGCGATTACATAGAAAGTCCGCTGAAGCGAAGCAAGCCGCTAAGCGACGTTGGTTGGATTCACACGAAGACGGATATCACAAGAGTATGGGCAATCGTCAGGTTCAGATGATTGCCATTGGTGGTTCTATCGGTACCGGTTTATTCCTTGGTGCAGGCGCACGCTTACAAATGGCGGGTCCGGCACTGGCAATTGTTTACGCAGTCTGCGGTATTTTCTCTTTCTTCATTCTGCGCGCGCTGGGCGAACTGGTGTTACACCGCCCAACCAGCGGCAGCTTCGTTTCCTACGCCCGTGAGTTCTTAGGTGAAAAAGCCTCTTACGTGGCGGGCTGGATGTACTTCCTCAACTGGGCAATGACCGGCATCGTGGATATCACCGCCGTGGCGCTCTACATGCACTATTGGGGCACCTTCGGTGATGTTCCACAGTGGATGTTCGCCCTTGGCGCGCTGGCGATTGTCGGCACCATGAACATGATAGGCGTGAAATGGTTCGCCGAGATGGAGTTCTGGTTTGCCTTGATAAAAGTTGCCGCCATCGCGCTGTTCCTGATTGTCGGCGTCGTGGTATTGGGCACCGGCAAAGAAGTAGCTGGAGGCTCAACCGGCCTGCATCTGATCACGGAAAACGGCGGTATCTTCCCGCACGGCTTGTTGCCAGCCTTGGTGCTGGTGCAGGGCGTAGTCTTCGCCTTTGCCGCCATTGAACTGGTCGGTACGGCGGCGGGTGAAACCAAAGATCCTGAAACTATTCTGCCGAAAGCCATTAACAGCGTTATCTGGCGTATCGCGCTGTTCTACGTCGGTTCCGTGGTGCTGTTGGTACTGCTGCTGCCGTGGAATGCCTATCAGGCAGGCCAAAGCCCGTTCGTGACCTTCTTTAGCAAGCTGGGCGTGCCTTACATCGGCACCATCATGAATATCGTGGTACTGACCGCGGCGCTGTCGAGCCTCAACTCTGGCCTGTACTCCACCGGTCGTATCCTGCGTTCCCTGTCGATGGGCGGCTCCGCGCCGAAGTTCATGTCAAAAATGAACGCCCAGCAGGTGCCTTACGCCGGTATTCTGGTCACCGTGGCAATCTACATCATCGGCGTGGTGCTGAACTACTACGTGCCGTCGCAGGTGTTTGAAATTGTTCTGAACGTCGCGTCGCTGGGGATCCTTAGCTCTTGGGCATTCATCATCGTTTGCCAGATGAAGCTGCGTAAAGCCATCAAAGAAGGTAAAGCGAAAGAAGTTTCTTTCAGAATGCCTTGGGCGCCGGTGACCTCATGGCTGACCTTAGCCTTCTTGGCGGGCGTGCTGGTGCTGATGGCCTTCGACTACCCGAACGGCACTTACACCGTCGCCACCATTCCGGTGCTGATTGTTCTGCTGGTGCTGGGCTGGTTTGGTCTGCGTAACCGCGCCAAAGAAGTCAAAGCCGAGCAGGCCGCGCACGAAGAAGCGCACCATGCAGGCGAAGCGAAAAGCTAATCCCTTTTCCCACTGACTGAGCAAACTCTGGAGCACAGCATCGCGCTGTGCTCTTTTTTTTGCCTGTAAGTCTAACCAGTAACTAATCCGAAAACCCCCGCAATACAGCGCCTCGCCAGCCATCTTGACTACACTCTATCTTTCTTTAGCCGAAAAGGAGGCAATATGTTGAAAATCGTCATGCAACTCTTTTCCAGCCCTGAGCAATTTTTAGGGCTGTTTAGTGCGAATGACATTCAAGAAACTATCGAGGAGGGCGAGCGAATTCTGATTGATGAAAACGGCATCGCGTCTGTGAATCCTGCCAATGAGCAGGTGCAGCAGGACTTCACCCGTCACGTCAAAAAGATGAGCGTACTTTAATGGCAACAGCAGTATTTATGGTTTTAATGGTGTGCGGCTACTGGTACACCACGCGCAATGTTTCCACGCGCTTTAAACTCAAACGCACCTTCGGCTGGGATGTCTATTTCCTGGTCGCGCTGTACGGTTGCATCTTCGTGTTGCAGGGCGTAATGGTGATTGCGTTGGTTTATCTGCTGCTGTGGGGCATTTCCATCGGCATTAACTATCTGCCGGAGATGCAGGCCATTCCGCAGCATGTGCATTACCACCGTGACTTCATTAACTGGAGTTTCTTGGGGATTCAAGCCCCCGTGGTGATTATGCTCTGTGTGTCGGTTTTGCTCTGTCTGTTTCGCACCACTTGGTCCCCCGGGCTGCGGCTCAACACCGCCGGTCGTAGGCAGCTTTATAAGCAGCTGACCAGCGCCAACGGCGTGGAAGGGATTTTGTATCAGTGCATGGAACAGGGCGACATGGTGTATATCACCCTGAACTCGCATCGGGTGTATATCGGCATGGTGCATACCGCGCGCTGTGAAACCTCGTCGTCGGATAATGTTGTAGTTATCCCGATGATCAGTGGCTACCGCGACCGCAATACCCAGCAGCTGGTGGTGGAGCATAACTATGCGGCTTACTACCAAAAGCACTGGATAACCCCGGTGTCTGAGCCGAATAACGCGCTGAATTTCCGCAAGGTGATTTTACTCAATCAGATTGAGTCTCTGTCGCTGTTCGACCCGGCCACGGCCTGTGGATTTGAGAAGTTGGCACCCATCGTAGAGCGCACTATAGAGGAGAAAGCGCCCGGTGACCGGACGCCTTTGATTTAATACTTTTGATTTAGCAACAAGCTAGCCTCATCAGACGATGGTGAAGCTGAACGTCCCGATGTTTTTGATACCGCCAGTCACCACATCGCCACGTTTGATTTCACCTACGCCTGCCGGGGTTCCTGTGAAGATAAGGTCGCCGGGTTGCAGTTCAACCGCCTCAGACAGCAGGCTGATCACTTCCGGCACTTTCCAAATCAACTCACTCAGATGGCCGTTCTGGCGCTCTTCGCCGTTCACGCTCAACCAGATAATTCCTTTCACCGGATGTCCCACCTTACTGACCGGCAGCAGCGGGTTGGTCGGCGCAGAGGCATCAAAGCCTTTGGCTAAGTCCCAAGGGCGTCCCGCTTTTTTCGCCACGGTTTGCAGGTCACGACGGGTCAAATCGACACCCACGGTGTAACCCCAAACGTGGTCCAACGCGTTGTCCACGGCGATGTTTTTGCCGCCAACGCCAATCGCCACCACCAACTCCACCTCATAATGCAGCAGCTCAGTCTGCGACGGGTAAGGCACGTTGCCACTGGCTGGGATCACCGCATCAGCCGGTTTACTGAAGAAGAAAGGCAATTCACGGTCAGGATCATGGCCCATTTCACGGGTGTGCGCGGCATAGTTCTGACCGACGCAGTAGACGCGGCGTAATGGGAAGCGAGCCTCTTCACCTTCAATCGCCAGAGACGGCGTGATGGCAGGGGTAAATACGTAATCAGTCATATTGTCTTCCTTCAGTTTATTGCGATGTCTGAGTTGCAGTGTCGCGTAAAACCGTCGGGTTGAAACTGGACAGATCCATGCTGTTATTGGACAAAAAGAGGATATCGGCGTTAGAAGTCAGTGGGCGACTGGCGGAACTTGCCCGGCGGCACGCCGTGGGCCTGACGGAAGCGCCGCGAGAAGTAGGCGTCGTCAGTATAGCCGCACTGGCGAGCTATCTCGGCAATGCTGTCGCTGCTGGTGGTCAGCTTCATGCGTGCCAGACGCATCCGCCGCTCCAGCACCAGCTCGGAGAAGGTTTTGCCGATAGTTTTGCGCAGCAGGTGGGTTAAATAGTTAGGAGAAATAAAGGCCGCGGCGGCGGCATCGGTCAGGTTCAGCTGTGGGTCAGCCAGCTGGCGGCGGATATAGCGCAGCGTGCGGTTGAGCGCCGCCTGCTGCCCGCGCTTCTCGGCATTACGCGCCGCCATCTCTTGCAGCGGCTGCTGATAGCGATGACACACCAGCCCGAGCAGTTGTAGCAGATAGCCGCGCAGGCGCAACTCATCGCCAAACTCGCGCTGGCGGTCGCATTGGCGCATCTTCTCCAGCAGCACGGTTACCTCGGCGAAATCCTCTTCGGACATCACGAAGTCGAGATACTCCTGAAAGCGAAACGGTGCCAGCTCCGGCACGTCGGCCAGCGGAATGTCATCTAAATCCAGCGTGTCCATAGCTGTATTGCGCAGTAAAAAGGGCGCAGAAATGTTGATCACCATCGAGCGACCATCGTCTGGATGAGGAATGAAATGCAGTCGGTGCGGCTGAATAAAGGCAATCGTGCGATAGGTGAAGGGGCGAATGGTGCCGCCGATGTGCTGGACGCTATCGCTGCCGCAGTTAAGCTGGATCTGGAAATAGTCATGTCGGTGTGGCTGCATCAACGCCGGGCGTTCGGACTGATCGCGGATATAAAAATCAGGGCGGTCGCTGCGCTGCGACATTCCATAAGTCACGCTGGTGGCGGGGGCTGGCATACTTCACATGTCCGAATGACGTTAACGGAATGTTATATTTGCAAAGAGTAAAGCGGATGACCAGCGAATTTGTTCACTGGTCATCGTGCGGCTGTTAGCGAGTGTAACGGGCACCCGGCGTAGAGTGCGCGAAGTTGGTCAGCAGGCCAATGCGCGTCGCTTCGTGGTCAGTCCACAGTTTTTCATCCTGCAACGGTGGGATGGTGACTTTCTCTTTACGGTCGAATCCCACCAGCGCGGCGTCAACCAAATCAGCCACTTCCATCACCCCTTGCAGCTCATCAATATTTTGCCCCGCGTGGTCCCAAATCTCCGTACGGGTCGCGGCTGGCAGCACCGCCTGCACGTATAAACCTTGCTGTTCCAGCTCGCTTTGCAGCGTTTGTGAGAAGGTCAGCACGAAGGATTTCGAGGCGGTATAGACCGCTTTATTCAGCTCAGGGGCAAAAGCCATCACTGATGAAATGTTAATGATTGCGCCATCTTTGTGCTTCAGCAGGCCGTCCAGCGCCACGCGGGACAGACGAGCCACCGAGGTGACGTTAAGGCGAATCAGATGGTCAATCGACTCAACGTCGGTAGAGCCAAAGCCGCCTGGCGTAGTGGAGCCCGCGTTATTCACCAGCAGAGTGATCTCCGGGTGGCGGCGGATAAAATCTTCCACGCGCAGCAGGTCGTTATGCTCGGTCAAATCGGCAGCAATGATTTCCACCTGAGTGCCCGCCTCGCGCAGCGGCTGCGCCACATTTTCCATTCGTTTGGCATTACGAGCGACCAGAATCAGGTCGTAGCCGCGTTTCGCCAAACGATCGGCGTAAACCGCACCAATGCCGGTAGAAGCGCCGGTGATTAAAGCAACGGGTTTTTGTTGAGTTGATTGCGACATTTGGGTGTTCCTTTTAGATGTTAATGGTGTGGTTTAATTATTAAACTAGGTGCATTTGTACGGCAGGTGGTTTTATAATGCAACCAGATTTTTGAGCAGGGCACATTTTGCTACTCGGCCATGTTGCTAGAGAACAGGTCGCAAAGAACAGCTAAGAGAGAATGGCAATGAAAAGAACCCGAATGGAAGACAGCGTTTGCCCGGCCACGCGTTCGCTGGATTTGATTGGCGACTGGTGGACCTTGCTTATCGTGCGCGATGCAATGATTGGTTTAACGCGCTTTAGCGAGTTCCAGCGCAGTCTGGGCGCGGCGAAGAACATCCTCAGCACGCGGCTGAAATCGATGGTGGCGGAAGGGATTTTGCGCATCGAACCCGCGGCCGACGGCTCGGCGTATCAGGACTATGTGCTGACAGAGAAGGGTAAGGCGCTGCGCCCGATCATGGTGGCGTTAAGCCAGTGGGGCAGCAAATATCTGTTTGAGGATGACGAGCCTTTCACCGAAATGGTGGATAAAGAAACCCGCCAACCTTTGCAAACCATAGAACTGCGTTCGCAAGATGGGCGGGTTTTGAACTATGACCAGATCACGGCGATTCAGCCGCCGAAGAAATAACCCGCGTTAGCGAGGAATTCGCTCGTGCCAGTACTTGGTGAACTCTTCCTCGCCATTCAGGCTGACCACCATATCGCCGCTGACGATGAAGTGGGTCAGGTCGCTGCGCATTTCTAGGGTGATCACGGCTTCAATCTGCCAGCCCTCACGGCCAATTTTCATGGTCTGCGTCAGCAGATAGCGCGCCGACAACGGATCAGCATTGCCAACCACCAGCTCGCGGCGCAGGTTGTGGTCCACCGTGGTGTCAATGTCGTCGAAACGATAAACCCCTTCGCCAAACACGCCGCCTTCGCCATTGGTCACGCTGGTCCACTCATCGGTCAGGAAGTCGTAACTGATCGAACGGTCGACGCGGCCTTGGGTCAGCACGGTTTGCGGGGTCAGTGCGGCGCTTTGCGGCTCTTTGATTGGGCCGTCAATCACCCGCGGCTGGTGGCACACCGGCAGTGAAAGCTGGGCGCTGTGCAGGTCTAGGGTCAGGGTGGCGGCTTCCGGCATTGGCCAAATCATCGGCCAATAGGTGGTGGCCAGCGACACCCGCAGACGGTGGCCAACTTCAAAGCGATGGGCGATGCCGTCCAACTGTACCGGTACGCGCACTTTCTGCCCCGGCACCAGCGGTACAGATTTATCATGGCCCTGCAAGTGGCTCAGATTCAACCAGCCGTGGGTCACGCGATTGACCGCGCCCTCTGGCGAGACGTCCGACAGCCGCACGTAGAGCATGGCGGCCGGTTTATCACTGCTCAGCTCGACGGTGAACTGCGGGAAGCCGAAGATAGACAGCGGCTCGGCCAGCGGCTGGCCATCAAAGATTTCAGCATTGCCGTCATCCACGCGCTGATCCGGCGGTGTTTCGCCCAACACGCCCGCACCCATCCATTCACCTGCCATCAGGCCGTGGTTCTGCGGCGAGCAGATGGAAATCACGCCAGCTTCTGCATCCGGGTGAGCATTCAACTGACCGCGCGTCAGCCAGCGAGGCTCATGAGTCACATTGCTGGCAGTGCCTTTATCAAAGCCGACCCACTGGCCTTTGCTGACCGGGCGCTGGGCCGACGGCGGCTGGCTGTCTTGCAGCCAAGCTTGCACCATCGGGCCGTCCATCGCGGCGTTTTGTTCGCCTTTCAGCCAGTGATCCCACCACTGCACCGCCTCTTGCAGGAAGCCAATCGCCGGCTCCGGCGTGCCGTCCTGCGGGTAAATATGCGCCCACGGACCAATAATGGCGCGGCGCGGCACCTGCAAGTTGTCCATCAGGCGGAACACCGCATTGCTATAGGCATCTGCCCAGCCACCAATGGCTAGCACCGGGCATTGAATCGCTGACCAGTCCTCGCAGACGGAACCGTGCTGCCAGTAGCGGTCGCGCAGCGGATGTTCCATCCACAATGCCGGGAAGAACGGCATGTTTTCGAGGCGATTCAGCCACTCGTTGTACCAGCCTTCGCCGACCAGCGCCGGGTCCGAAGGGCGGCTCTGATAAGCCAGCATGATGCCGCCCCACCAGAGGTTGTCATTGAGCAGGCAGCCGCCTTTGTAGTGAATATCATCGGCGTAGCGGTCGTCGGTGGAGCAGACGGTGATCACCGCTTTTAGCGCCGCTGGGCGACGGGCCGCCACCTGCAAGCCGTTAAAGCCGCCCCATGATTTGCCCATCATGCCGACATTGCCGCTGCACCACGCCTGCTGGGTGATCCACTCAATCACTTCCAGCGCATCATCCTGTTCTTGCAGTAGATATTCATCCGCCAGCAGCCCGTCTGACTCGCCGCTGCCGCGCATATCCACGCGCACCACGGCGTAGCCATTACCGGCGAAATAGCCGTGCATCGGCTCGTCGCGGGTGCGTGTTCCGTCGCGTTTACGGTAAGGAATGTATTCCAAAATGGCCGGAACCGGCTGGTCCGCCGCGCTGTCCGGCAACCATAAACGGGCGGCGAGGCGGGTGCCGTCACTCAGTTTGATCCACAGATGCTCGATGGTGGTCACCGAATGCGGGAACTCAGTAATAATGCGTTTTGTGGTCATAGTGCGCCTGTCAAAGATGTCTTGTCGGAAGAAGAGGAAGAACGCAGCGCCAGCACGTCATCCAGCCAGTCGGTGCGCATTTCCGGCACCGAGGTCAGCAGTTTTTCAGTGTACGGGTGCATCGGCGGGCTGAACACCACGCGAGTGTCGCCGCTGGCAACAATGTTGCCCTGATACATCACCGCCACCTGATGGGCAATGCGCTTCACCGTGCCGAGGTCATGGGTGATAAACAGATAGGAAAGCCCAAGCTGCTCTTGCAGGCGGCGCAGCAGGTTAAGCACCTCTTCGGCCACCAGCGGGTCAAGCGCCGAGGTGGCTTCATCGCAAATAATCAGCTCGGGCTGGGCCGCCAGCGCGCGGGCGATACAGACGCGCTGCTTCTGGCCGCCGGACAGCGCGCCCGGATATCGGTCAATCAGCTTGAGCGGCAGTTCGGTCAGCGTCAGCAGCTCTTCCACCTTGGCGCGCACTTCGCGTTTACTCAGGCCGAAGTAGAATGCCACCGGGCGGCCAATCAGCTCAAGAATGGTCTGGCGCGGGTTGAGGGCGACGTCCGGCAGCTGATAAATCATCTGAATGCGGCGCAGCGTCTCTTTCTGCCGCTGTTGGTAAAGTGGCGACAGGGTGACGCCGTCGAACTCAACGCTGCCTTGGGTATCCGGCAGCAGGCCGACCAGCGCGCGGGCGAGGGTACTTTTGCCACTGCCCGACTCACCAATCACCGCCAGCGTTTTGCCGCGCGCCAGTTGCAGATTGACGTCATTGACCACTTTCTTGCCGTTGTAACCGGTACTCAGCTGCTTGATGGTCAGCAGCGCCGCCGGAGCTTCTGGCTGCGCGGCGGTCACGGTCTCCGCCGCGTGTTCGCGCTCGGCCACTAAGCGGCGGGTGTATTCCTCTTTTGGCGAGTTAAGGATCTGCGCGGTGCTGCCGGTTTCCACTTCTTTTCCGTGGCGCAGCACCATGATGCGGTCTGCCAACTGGGCCACCACGGCGAGGTCATGGGTGATGTACAGCGCGGCGGTATTGAACTCGCGCACCAATTTGCGCAGCATCACCAGCACTTCAATCTGGGTGGTCACGTCCAGCGCGGTGGTAGGTTCATCCATCACCAGCAAATCGGGTTTGCAGGACATGGCCATTGCCGCCATCGCGCGCTGCAACTGGCCGCCAGAAAGCTGGTGGGGATAGCGTTTACCAATGTTTTCCGGGTCCGGCAGATCCAGCGAGCGGAATAGGGTGATGGCCCACTGGCGGCTCTCTTCTTTACTCATCAAGCCGTGGCGAATCGGCCCTTCGCACACCTGTTTTTCAATGGTCAGCGCCGGGTTGAAGGCCGCCGCCGCGCTCTGTGCCACATAGGCCACGCGGCGGCCGCGCCACTGGCGTTTAACCCGCGCGGGTTGGGAAACAATGTCGGTGCCATCGACAATCACTTCGCCGCCGCTAATTCGGCAGCCCTGTCGCGCATAGCCCAGCGCGGCTAAGCCAATGGTGGATTTCCCCGCGCCAGATTCGCCAATCAGCCCGAGGATTTCACCTTTCGCCAGCGTCAGGGAGATGTCTTGCACCAGCGGCGAGCCGTCGAGAGTTTCGATGCGCAGCCCGCGCATTTCGAGGATCAGGTCTTGCTTGTTGTCCGTCATGCTTCTTCTCCGTGCGGCAGGCTGTTGCGGGCCAGCAGCCAGTCAACCACCAAATTGACGCCAATGGTCAGCAGCGCGATGGCCGCAGCCGGGTAGAGCGGCGCGAACTGACCGAAGTTAATCGCCTGCGCGTTGTCGCGCACCATGCTGCCCCAGTCGGCGTAAGGCGGCTGAATGCCCAAGCCGAGGAAGCTCAGTCCGGCGATAAACAGGAAGGTGAAGCAGAAACGCATGCCGAACTCCGCCAGCAGCGGCGGCATGGCGTTGGGCAGAATTTCTTTGGTTAGCACCCAGCGCAGGCCTTCACCGCGCAGACGAGCCGCTTCCACATACTCTTGGCAAACAATGGCTTGCGCCACTAAGCGAGCCAAACGAAAAACGCGGGTGGCGTCGAGCAGGGCGATGGTCAGCACCAGAACCGGAATGGAAGTACCCATCACGGAGAGCACCATCAGGGCGAAAATCAGCACGGGAATCGACATCACGGTATCGACAATGCGTGACAGCACCACGTCCACCCATTTGCCATAAATCGCCGCCGCAAAGCCGCTGATAATGCCAATAATGAATGACGCAATGGTGATGGTTAGCGCGATGGCGATGGTGGTGCGAGCGCCAAACAGGATGCGTGACAGCATGTCGCGCCCCAGACTGTCAGTGCCGAACGGCGTGGCTGCCGAAGGTAACAGCCAGATGTCGCCCACTTGCTCGGTTTCGCTGTGCGGGGCTATCCACGGGGCGAAAATCGCCGCCAGCAGATTCACCGCAATAATCACGATACCAATCCACGCCGACAGCGGAATGTTGCTGATAAATGAAGGTTTATACGAACGATTCATGTTGCTCCTGCCTTAGCGCGCGTGGCGTAAACGTGGGTTACACCAAATCGCCAGCAAATCAGCGGTGGTATTGAGGAAGATGTAGGTGCCGCCAAACAGCAGGCCGCAGGCCTGAACCACAGGCAGGTCGCGCTTGGTCACGGCGTCAACCATGTACTGGCCGATACCCGGATAGACAAACACCACTTCCACCAGAATCACCCCCACCACCAGATAGGCAAGGTTAAAGGCGACCACGTTAATGATCGGCGCGAGGGCGTTGGGCAGGGCGTGGGACACCACAATCCGCCAGCGCGACACGCCTTTGAGCACCGCGCTTTCAATGTACGGGCTGGACATCACCGCCGTCACCGAGGCGCGGGTCATGCGCAACATGTGAGCCAACACCACCAGCGTCAGCGTGAGCATTGGCAGGGTGCAGACATAGAGCCGGTCGACGAAAGACGAGCTAGGATCAACCATCGCCAGACTAGGGAACCACGTCAGGCGAATGGCGAAGGCGATCACCAGCACGTAACCCACGAAGAACTCTGGTACCGAAATGCTGATGAGTGTCAGGGTATTCGCCAGTCGGTCGAAGATTGAACCGCGCCAAATGGCGGACGCAATCCCCAAACCGACAGCCAGCGGGATGGCGATAATGGCCGCGTAACCGGCCAAAAATAGCGTATTCCCCAGGCGCGGCAGCAGCTCGTTGCCGATAGGTCGACCATTCGCCAACGAGTTGCCCAAGTCACCGTGCAAAATGCCCACCAGCCAGTGCAGATAGCGCAGCACGGCGGGCTCATCCAGCCCCAATTGCAGGCGCAGCGCCGCGACGGTTTCCGGGGTGGCGCTCTGGCCGAGAATGGCGGTTGCCACGTCACCCGGCAGCATTTCAGTTCCGACAAAAATCAGCAGTGAAACCAGCCAAAGCGTGCCTACGCCGAGCAGCACGCGTTGTAAAATCTTCTTCTTCATCATGCCTCCAGCCAGACGCGCTCGGCCAGACGACCACCCATGAAGTTGAACATCGGATGCGGTTTAATTCCGCCGACTTTTTTGTTGGCGGCATCAAGATAGTCGCCGAACAGTGGGATCATCGCGCCGCCGTTGTCGCGGACAATGCTTTGCAGTTCGCCATAGATTTCGGCGCGCTTGCCGTCGTCCAGCAGGGAGCGGGCTTGCAGCAGCATGGCGTCGAACTTCTCATCTTTCCAGTGAGTGTCGTTCCATTTCGCCGTCGACTGATAGGCGGTGGAGAACATCTGGTCCGCCGTCGGGCGGCCACCCCAATAACCCATGCTGAATGGCGCTTTCATCCACACGTCGTCCCAGTAGCTGTCTGCTGGCTGGCGCTTGATGCTGACTTGAATGCCACTTTTTTGCGCTTCGCCTTGGAATAGGGCGGCGGCATCGAGAGCACCGGCAAAGGCGGCGTCGGAGGAGGAGAGTTCTAGCTTGAGGTCAGTCAGCCCGGCTTTTTTCAGATAGAAGGCGGATTTGTCTGGGTCATAGACGCGCTGCTCAAGGCTGTGGTTGAAGAAGCGGTCGGTTTTCGGGATTGGGTGGTCATTGCCGAGTGAACCATAGCCGCGCAGTACGGTGTCGAGGATCTTCTGCCGGTCAATGCCGTGTTTAATCGCCATGCGCACGTCGTTGTTGTTGAACGGCGCGACGCTACAGTCCATCAGGAAGGTGAAGTGCTGGCCGCCGGAGGAGCGCACAATGTTCAGCGCCGGGCTGCGTTTGAGGAAATCGACGGTTTTGAAGTCGACGCGGTTAATGGCGTGAACCTGCCCGGAAATCAGGGCGTTGGTACGCGCGGTCGGGTCATTGATGACGATGACTTCCACGGCGTCGACGAAGGCGCGGTCTTTCTTCCAGTAGTTCGGGTTGCGTTTGAACAGCGAACGCACGCCCGGCTCGTATTGATCAAACACAAAGCCGCCGGTGCCAATGGGGTGCGACCAGTCGGTAAAGCCGTTCGGCACTACCAGCAGGTGGTAGTCAGCCAGCAGGTACGGCAGGTCAGCGTTGCCGCTTTCCAGCGTGATTGCGATTTGGTTGTCGCCCTGTTTGGTCAAACCGGTGATTGGCGAGAGCTGAGTTTTGATGGCGCTTTTGGTCTTATCGCCGCGATGCAAATTGATGGAGTAAATAATGTCGTCGGCATCGAGTTTCTTGCCGTTATGGAATGTCACGCCGTCTTGTAGAGTGAAAATCCATTCGGTCGCGCCCGGTTTGGCTTCCCAACTGGCGAAGAGTTCAGGAATAGCTTTGTTATTTTCATCGATTTCGACCAAGCCGTTCATCAGCATATATGCCTGATTTAACGGAACCCAGTCGCTGAATAATGTGGGATCTAAAGAATCACTGGTGTTACCGCCTGACATTCCCAATTTTAATACGCCACCTTTTTTCGGCTCGGCTGCAAATGCAGACAGGGGGGAAAGACCGTATGCGGCGGTAATACCCACAGCGGCAGCGCTAGTAATAAAACCGCGGCGGCTGAGTTTTGCATCCTGCATTAATTGCGTCAAAGCGGAATTTTTATCTTTCATCTAATTATCTCCGGGGTGGCGAAAACCTGTTATCTCCTGGCCTTGCACGTCGTCTCTCGGGGGCCGCGTTCATTCGCCTGCAACACTTACGGAGGTAAGCTAACCGGGGTTTGTTCGCTTGCTGCCTTGATTCAACGCGAAGGGCACAGGGGATAGGCGCAGGTGAAAAAAGGAATAATTTATATTTATTGCTTAGTGATTTATATCAAAACACTCTGATGAATTTGCATGAGAATTTATCATGAGAGTATGCGAAAAATGCGCGGCAGAACACCCTGAAACGTTTTATTTTGCCTGTATCTGAATTCGGCGAAGGGAAATAACCGTTGGACTTCCATACCGTGATTGGCTTAATTGGCGTCTTTTGCTACCTGCTGGCTTATGCGCTAGTTCAAATGCGCAAACTAGCAGTAGATGCTGATATTTATGCCTGGCTTAATATTATTGGCGGTACCTTTGGTCTCTACTCCCTGAGCCATGATTTTAATTTGGCGTCCTGTATTTCCCAGTCATGCTGGTTGTTGTTTACCTTAATTGGGATGAGGGCGGCGCGGAAACGCCGTTATTTAGAGAAGAATAAAATTCCGGAAATTGAGATTTAAATCACATTTAAGAATTTTGGTAAAATTAAAGAAAAATTGGGGGGTTAAATCAAATTCAACTTCAAGGCATTGCGTTGCCACGCGAACAAGCCTTTAAGGTCAAGGTCGTGCGCTGCCGCCACACCGGCCTTAAGGTCAACACCGTGGGCTCGCCGCCCACACTGGCCCAAAGGGTTTTAAACGAAACCCTTTGGAATCCTGCGTTTTTTTGCTGCTGGAAGATCGAGGCTGCGCAGGGTTGGGGTGGACGTGTTTCAGCAACCACTGCGATTGTCGCGAAGTGCCGCCGCTTAGGCGGTTCCCTCAGTTCGGGCTTCGAGCCTCAGGTCTCGAACCACTCCCTCGGCGTCACTTCTGAACGCGACCTACTGGCATTTACTTCGAGCCGTTTCATTCACAAAAAAATCTGAAAATTACTGAAACGGTACGGTCGAAATGCCTCAAAACCGCAGTCAAAAATGGCGCTAAGCGAATGGTTCGAGACCTGAGGCTCGAAGCCTGAAGCGAAGGTACCGCCTAAGCGGCGACATTTTGCGGTGGATAACGGAAGTCCCTGAAACACGTCCGTCCAACGAGCGGAGCGCGCAGTAAAGAGCCGGGGATTCTCAAGGGGCGCGGCGATAGGCGCCCCTTGAGGCCGGTGTGGCGGCAGCGCACGGTCTTGACCTTAAGGCCAGTTTGCAACACACCGCAAAGTCGCGATTTTAGGTTTGCTGGCTTTGCAAAAGCCATTCGATCACCCGTCGAATGACGGGCCTCAAATACCTGTCTTGCGGCGTCAAAATATAACATTTGCCATCAGCGGCCAGCTTCCCCGGATGCGCATGGACTAGCTGCCCGTTATCGACAAAATCCTGCACTAGGCCTTCCCAGCCGAGTAAAATTCCGTCGCCAAGTACGGCGGCTTGCACCAGAAACGGGTAGTTATTGGCTCGCCATGTCTGCCTTGGCGCGAAGTGATGCACATCTTGTGAGGCAAACCAATCGCGCCAGCCGGTCCATTCGCGTTGCGGGTCGTCTTGAATCAACAGCGTGTGATTGAGTAACTCTGCGGCGTCGGGGTTGGTGGGAAGATGGCGCAAAAACTCGGGGGAGCACATCGGGTAACAGACTTCGTCGAACAGCGGCACGGCGTGATAGCCAGCGGGCGGGGTGCGTAGATAGAAAATCGCCAGATCAAACTCTGAGGATTTCAACTCGGAGAAGCTGTCCGAAATCTTCATGCGGATCTGCAAATCCGGCATCAATCGCCGTAGTGCCGAAAGCCGCGATGAAAGCCAAAGACTGCCCATCGCGCTGGTGCAGGCCAGCGTCACCTGTGGCAGGCCGCTCCAGCCCATCACCTCAGCGGTAGATTGCGAAATATCGCCCAGCAGCTTTCGCACCTGTTCGGCGTAAATCTCACCGCGAGGCGTCAACGTCACCTTGCGCTGGCTACGCTGAAACAGCTTGCAGCCCAGCATCTCTTCTAACTGCAAGATCTGCCGACTGATGGCGCTTTGCGTCAGATTTAACTCATCCGCCGCGCGTGAAAAACTGCAATAACGTGCAACACATTCAAAGGCCACCAAGGTGTTTAGCGGTGGTAAGGGTTCAATCTGCACGTCGGTATGCGCTCCAGTTGGGGCAGAATCAGAGTTCCGCCATCATGTCGTTAATGGTCTGCCCAATATGCTTCACGGCTTGCTCGTAAGCTTCGGTTAATGGCTGAGCATAGTTGATTCGCAGGCAGTTGCGATACTTGCCCGATGCAGAAAATATCGAACCGATCGCAATTTGGACTTTGTGGACCTCCAGCAGACGGTTGAGCCGCTGGGCGTCGAGGCGTTCATCGAGTTCAATCCACAGCATAAAGCCTCCCTGCGGGCGACTCACACCCACGCCGCACGGGAAATATTTGCTCACCCAGCAGGTGATGGTGCAGAGGTTACGCTGGTACTGATTGCGCATCCGGCGCAGGTGTTGCAGGTAATGTCCCTGCTTGATGAAGTCGGTCAGGGCGATTTGCGGCAGTGTGGACGTCGCGCCGGTGCTGATGAATTTCATATGCAAAGCGCGGTTGTGATAACGCCCCGGAGCTAACCAGCCGACGCGCAGGCCGGGAGCCAGCGTTTTGGAAAACGAGCTGCATAGCAACACGCGGCCATCTTCATCGAAAGAGGTAATGGTCGCCGGGCGAGGGTACTGGTAGGCCAAGTCACCATACACGTCATCTTCGATAATCGCGATGTCATAGCACTGCGCCAGCCGCAGCAGCGCCTTTTTCCGCTCGTCGGGCATGTTGTAGCCCAGCGGATTATTACAGTTTGGCGTCAGCTGAATGGCTTTAATCGGCCACTGTTCGAGGGCCATTTCCAAGGCTTCAATACTGATGCCGGTCACTGGGTCGGTGGGGATTTCCAGCGCCTTCATGCCGTAGCCTTTGAGGGTCTGCATCGCGCCGTGGAAGCTCGGAGAGTCAACCGCCACGATATCGCCGACATCGCAGACCGAGCGAATCGCAATGGAGAGGGCTTCGTGGCAGCCGGTGGTGATCAGAATATTGCTGGCATCCATGTGGCTGCCGCTATCAATCATCAGCCGGGCGATCTGTTCGCGCAATTCCAGCGAGCCATAAATCGTGTCGTATTTCAGCGCCAGCAGGTTTTCATGCTGTCCGGCGCGGGACATGGCACGGTTCAGGGGGCGAAGAGTCGGGGCGGTGACATCCGGCGAGCCGCGCCCGAGCTGAATAAAGCCGGGTGTATCGAGCTGGGTTATCTGTTCGAGCACCTGATCCCACTGGCTGATATCCACCGGGCGCTGTGTCGGACGACAAACTGCAGGTAAAGCCGCCAAAGGCCGGGCGGACGTGACGAAATAGCCCGATTTTGGCCGCGCTTCAACCAGCAGCTTCTCTTCCAATACGCGATACGCCTGCTGAACTGTACTGATGCTCACACCGTGTTCACTACTAAGGATACGCACCGATGGCAGGCGTTCTCCCGCAGGATACAAGCCTTGCTCAATGCGTTCGCTCAGCACGTTGGCGAGATTTTCATAGCGATTCACGGTTAATTCCCCACTCGTTGAAAACGAAAACCAGTACAGATGAACTTAATCTAGCGCATAAACTGTGATTCATTCCACTACTGTATGGTTTAAATATCGAATATCTGAATCTGTAATGTATTTCGTACTCGTTGCATCCTATGTCTACAGGGTAAATAGGGGATGTGATGATAAAAAACATTAAGAAAGAACGCCAATACTGTGAGTGTGATTCCGCCGTGGGCGCAGGCCCGCTGGTCAGTAAAGCCATTGACCAAGCACCGGCCAGAGCCGACAACTGGATGGCAAGATCAGTACAGTTCGTGATGATGTGGAATGAGAAACGCATACAGCGCAACATTTTGAGCGGGCTGACAGATGCACAGCTGAAGGACATTGGTTTAAGTAAGGCGGATATTGAGAAGGAGCACGGAAGGGTCTGGCCGAATTGGCCGAAGTAGGGGGAGGGGCAGAATGGCACTCCACAGAAATAAAAAAACCGGTGAGGATCGCTCCTCACCGGTTTGGTGTTTGCCCAAAACCCAAACGGGTTTATTTCACCTGCATGCCCGGCTGTGCGCCAGAGTCAGGGCTGAGCAGGAAGATCTCTTTCCCGCCGGGGCCTGCAGCCATCACCATGCCTTCGGACACGCCGAAACGCATTTTGCGTGGGGCAAGGTTAGCCACCATGATGGTCAAACGGCCTTCCAACAGTTTCGGATCAGGATAAGCAGAGCGAATGCCGGAGAGAATTTGGCGCAATTCGCCGCCCAGATCTAACTGGAGGCGCAGCAGCTTGTCAGAACCTTCCACGAAATCAGCGCTTTTAATCAGCGCGATACGCATATCCACTTTCGCGAAATCATCAAAGGTGATGGTTTCTTGAATCGGCGCGTCAGCCAGTGGGCCAGTAACGATTTTGGATTTCTCTGCGGCGATATCTTCTTTCGAGGCTTCAACCATGGCGCTCACTTTATCCAGCTCGATACGGTTGAACAGGGCTTTGAACGGGTTCACTTTGTGTGACAGCAGCGGCTGTGCGATACCATCCCACGTCAGTTCGCTATTCAGGAAGGCTTCGGCGCGTTCGCTCAGGGATGGCAGTACCGGTTTCAGGTAAGTCATCAGCACGCGGAACAGGTTGATACCCATTGAGCAGATAGATTGCAGGTCGGCATCGCGGCCTTCTTGCTTCGCCACAACCCAAGGAGCCTGCTCGTCAACATAGCGGTTTGCCAAGTCGGCGAGGGCCATAATTTCGCGGATAGCGCGGCTTGACTCACGGCTGGCGTAAGCTTCAGCAATGCTCTCGGCGGCATCAACGAAGGTTTTGTACAGCGCTTCGTCAGCCAGTTTGTCGGACAGCACGCCGTCGAAACGCTTATTGATAAAGCCCGCGTTACGCGAAGCCAGATTCACCACTTTGTTAACGATGTCGGCATTCACGCGCTGCACGAAATCTTCCAAATTCAGGTCGATATCGTCGATACGAGAAGAGAGTTTCGCCGCGTAGTAATAGCGCAGGCAGTCCGCATCCAGGTGGTTCAGGTAAGTGCCAGCCTTAATAAAGGTGCCGCGCGATTTGGACATCTTCGCGCCATTGACCGTCACGTAGCCGTGAACGAACAGGTTGGTTGGCTTGCGGAAGTCACTGCCTTCCAGCATGGCTGGCCAGAACAGGCTGTGGAAATAAACGATGTCTTTACCGATGAAGTGATACAGCTCGGTGGTGGAATCTTTTTTCCAGAATTCGTCGAAGCTGAGGTCTGGGCGACGGTCGCACAGGTTTTTGAAAGAACCCATGTAGCCGATTGGCGCGTCCAGCCAGACGTAGAAGTATTTACCCGGCGCGTTTGGAATTTCAAAGCCGAAGTAAGGGGCGTCGCGGCTGATATCCCACTGTTGCAGGCCAGATTCGAACCACTCTTGCATCTTGTTCGCCACTTGCTCTTGCAGCGCGCCGGAGCGGGTCCAAGCTTGCAGCATCGCGCTGAACTCAGGCAGGTCGAAGAAGAAGTGCTCGGAATCACGCAGTACTGGCGTCGCGCCGGAAACCACGGATTTCGGCTCGATAAGCTCGGTTGGGCTGTAAGTTGCCCCACAGACTTCGCAGTTATCGCCATACTGGTCCGGAGATTTACATGTCGGACAGGTGCCTTTGACGAAACGGTCTGGCAGGAACATGCCTTTTTCCGGATCGTACAGCTGGGAAATGGTGCGATTCTTGATGAAACCGTTTTCTTTCAGGCGACCGTAGATAAGCTCGGACAACACGCGGTTCTCGTCGCTGTGCGTCGAGTGATAGTTGTCATAGCTGATACCGAAGCCGGCGAAATCTTTTTGATGCTCCTGGCTCATCTCGGCGATCATCTGCTCCGGTTCAATCCCGAGCTGCTGAGCTTTCAGCATGATCGGTGTACCGTGCGCATCGTCAGCACAAATGAAGTGAACTTCGTGGCCGCGCATTCGCTGGTAACGGACCCAGACGTCAGCCTGGATGTGCTCGAGCATGTGTCCGAGGTGAATAGATCCGTTGGCGTACGGAAGTGCACAGGTTACCAAAATTTTTTTCGCGACTTGAGCCATAGTAAGAGCTTGCTTTCTTTAGTTGAAATCAGGGGCATTGATGTTAACCGAAACGGCCTCCCTGCGTAAACAAGCGTACACCCTCATCTCCACCTGCTTCATCTATAAGAGCGACGCGCTGTTACTGCAATTCAGGTGGGTTTGAGTATATGCTACGTAGAAATATCAATGTCGTTTAATAACATGCTTCAAGGAGCCGGGATGACATCTCAATCCCCCGAGGGGCTACGCGCCCTGGTGGCCAGCGTACTGACCACTTTTACTCATTCCACCCTGCAAAAAGATTTAGTGTCGATCAAAGCCGTGCATCACTGCGCGTTGTTGGACAACGTACTGCATCTCGACCTGAACCTGCCTTTCGTCTGGCAGAGCGGTTTTGACGTGCTGAAAGAGCAAACCAGCCCTGAACTGCTGCGCGTGACCGGGGCGAAAGCGATTGATTGGCGTCTGCGTCATGACGTCGCCACGCTGCGCCGTGCCAATGACCAGCCGGGCATCAAAGGCGTGCGAAACATTATTGCTGTTAGCTCCGGCAAGGGCGGGGTGGGGAAATCAACTACCGCGGTGAACGTCGCGCTGGCACTGGCGGCCGAAGGCGGCAAAGTGGGTATTCTCGACGCGGACATTTATGGCCCGTCGGTGCCAAACATGCTCGGCACCGAGTCTGAGCGCCCAACCTCGCCGGATGGGGTGCATATGGCACCTATCATGGCTCACGGGCTGGCGACTAACTCCATTGGTTACTTGGTGACGGACGACAATGCCATGGTGTGGCGCGGCCCGATGGCCGGCAAAGCGCTGATGCAGATGCTGCAAGATACCCTGTGGCCGGATTTGGATTATCTGGTGATTGACCTGCCGCCGGGCACGGGCGACATCCAACTGACCCTGTCGCAAAATATTCCTGTGACGGGTGCCGTGGTAGTGACCACGCCGCAGGACATCGCGCTGCTCGATGCCATGAAAGGCATTGTGATGTTCGAGAAGGTGAAAGTGCCGGTGTTGGGCATTATCGAGAACATGAGCATGCACATTTGTAGCCAGTGCGGGCACCATGAGCCGATTTTCGGCACCGGTGGCGCAGAAAAGCTGGCAGAGAAATATCGCTGCGAACTGTTAGCCCAAATGCCGCTGCATATTTCACTGCGGGAAGATTTGGACCGCGGTGAGCCGACGGTCGTCTCCAACCCGCAGAGCGAATTTACCTTAATGTATCGTCAGTTAGCGGCGCGCATTGCTTCTCAGCTCTACTGGCGAGGGGATGCTATCCCGACAGAAATCGCCTTCCGGGCGGTTTAACGCCCAAAGTCTGCTAATAATTGCCCGATGCCAGAGTTTACCGTCCTAAATGCTGGCATCGGCAAGGTGTTGTACCTATAATTGGCGCGATCAAAGCACCGTCCCCGTGCTTGCCCTTCAAACTTCCAAATCAGGTCTTTAATTTTATGTCTGACAAGCACCATCAGTGTGTCATCGTAGGTATCGCTGGCGCATCTGCCTCTGGAAAAAGCCTCATTGCCAGTACCTTATATCGTGAACTTCGTGATCAGGTGGGTGATGAACACATCGGGGTTATTCCAGAAGATTGCTATTATAAAGACCAAAGCCACATGACCATGGAGGAGCGGGTTAAAACTAACTACGACCATCCCAGCGCCATGGACCACAATTTGCTATTCCAGCACCTGCAAAGCCTGAAGGCAGGGCAGGCCATTGAGCTTCCAAGCTACAGCTTTATCGAACACACCCGTCTGGGCGAAACGGTAACCCTGAAGCCAAAGAAAGTGATCATCTTAGAAGGCATCCTGTTGCTGACCGACGTGCGCTTACGCCAAGAGATGAACTTCTCTATTTTCGTCGACACGCCGCTGGACATCTGCCTGATGCGCCGTATGAAGCGCGACGTCAATGAACGCGGTCGCTCGATGGACTCCGTGATGGCGCAGTATCAGAAAACGGTTCGCCCGATGTTCCTGCAATTTATTGAACCTTCAAAACAATATGCAGATATCATCGTTCCTCGTGGCGGCAAAAACCGTATTGCGATTGATATTCTTAAAGCGAAAATTAGTCAGTTCTTCAATTAATGGCCTCGGCATTATCAGGCCATTTTCAGCAGTAACAACACGGAGAAAGAAACGATGAGATTGTGCGATCGAGACATCGAAGCCTGGCTGGACAGCGGAAAGTTAGCGATTTCCCCGCGCCCTCCCATCGAACGTATCAACGGGGCAACGGTAGATGTCCGGCTGGGGAATGGATTCCGTGTCTTTTTAGGGCACAACGCCGGGTTTATTGACCTCAGTGGCCCGAAAGATGAAGTGAGCGCCGCGCTGGATAAAGTCATGAGTGATGAAATCGTCCTGCCTGAAGGCGAGGCGTTTTTCCTGCATCCGGGCGAGCTGGCGCTGGCCGTGACTTTCGAAACCGTTTCTATCCCCGATGACTTAGTTGGCTGGTTAGATGGACGTTCTTCTCTTGCTCGACTAGGGTTGATGGTTCACGTTACGGCTCATCGTATCGATCCTGGCTGGAAAGGCCGGATCGTGCTGGAGTTCTATAATTCAGGTAAGTTGCCTCTGGCACTGCGTCCGGGAATGCTGATTGGCGCCCTGAGTTTTGAACCGCTATCTGGCCCGGCGGCTCGTCCTTATAACAGCCGACAGGATGCCAAATATCGCGACCAGCAGAGTGCTGTTGCAAGTCGTATCGACAAAGACTGATTCAGGTCTTTACCCGCGCCACTGCGGGTGACATGGCAAGAGGAAGGCATGAGAAGATTACTGACAACGCTAGTGATATTGCTGGTGGTGATTATCGCGGGAATGACCTCGCTGGTGTTTTTAATTAACCCCAACGATTTCCGCCAGTACATGGTTGACCGTGTCGAGCAGAAAAGTGGTTATCAACTGGCAATTCGCGGTGATTTACGCTGGCATGTCTGGCCTCAGTTGAGCATTATTGCGGGGCAGACGTCGCTGACTGCGCCGGGTGCCCAAACGCCGGTGGTTACTGCGGAAAACATGCGTCTTGATGTCAAACTCTGGCCTTTGCTCTCCCATCAGTTAGCCGTGCGCGAAGTGATGTTAAAGAACGCGGTAGTACGATTAACGCCTGACAGTGAGGCCGACGTGCCGGATGCACCGGTCGCGCCAACCTCTACCGTCCAGCCTCCTTCAGAACTCGAAGCAGGCTGGAAATTCGACATTGATAAAATCAGCATTGTTGACAGCTTGCTGATTTGGCAGCGCGGTGAGAACGACCAAATTAATGTCCGCGACATCAATATGCAGCTTGATCAGAATGCACACCGTCAGGCACATCTTGAGCTTTCCAGCCGCATCAATCGCAATCAACGCGATCTCGCTTTCACCATGTCTGCTGATCTGGATATGCAGAAATATCCGCAAGAATTCTCTGCCAACGTTAACAAATTTAGCTATCAGCTGACGGGCGCTGATATTCCGGCGAAAGGCTTGCAGGGTGCTGGCAGCATGCAGGCTAATTATCACCGCGATACCCAGCGTCTGGAACTGAACCAGCTAGCATTAACAGCTAACGACAACCAGCTGAGCGGTACGGCAGCGGCGACCTTGACGGATACAGGGGATTATCAAGTTAATCTCGATGCGGCGAAACTGGATCTCGACGCACTCTCTGGCTGGCAGCCAAAGACGCCGGACCAGACCTCGCAGGCGGCGCGCACCGTAACTTCTGCGCCAGTGATTGCGCGTGATGTTAACGACCAGCCGAATAACTTCAGCGTGCTTAATAGCTTCAACGCTAACGTGGCGCTGAACGTGGCGGATCTGACCTATCGCGGATTGAAGGTTCAGGATTTCAAACTGCTCGCGGACAACCAGCAGGGTAAGGTCAATATTCAAACCCTCAGTGGCAAAATGGCGTCCGGCGACTTCTCACTGCCGGGCACTATGGATGTCACTGGCAAGCTGGCGAAAATCAGCATTCAGCCAATTTTGAACAATATCGAGCTGGGTCAGTTACTGGTGGCTTATGACCTGCCAGAGGCGCTGACGGGTAAGTTCACTATGCGCGGTGCGGTCAAAGGCAGTGGGTTGACGTCATATGATTTCAGCCATAACTGGGCTGGGAAAATGCAGATGTCGATGAACGACGCCCGGCTTAACGGCATGAATATTCAGCAGTTGGTGCAGCAGGCTATTGCCCGCAATAACAACAGCGTGCAGGGCCTGGAGCGTTATGACCATTACACCCAAATTAAGTCACTTCAGGCTGAGGGTGAGCTGAACAAGGGGACGTTGACGCTTTCCAATCTGCTGGCCGAGTCAGAAATGCTCAATGCCAAAGGCGCGGGCAACATCGACTTCGCTGATAACCAGTGTGATTTGACGCTAGGCGTGCGTGTCACCGGCGGATGGAAAGGCAACAGTAACCTGATTCAGCGGCTGCAAAATACCGACGTACCTTTACGCGTTTATGGTCCTTGGGCACAGTTGAATTATCAGCTGCAGGTGGATCAAATCCTGCGCAATCAATTACAGGATGAAGCTAAGAACGCCATTCAGAACTGGATTGATAGAAATAAGAAAGCTAAAGATAACAAAGAGCTGAAATCAATTCTCGATAAGTAACTGCGTGAGAATGTGTCAGCAAACAAACTAAAAAGGGCCTCGTCATGAGGCCCTTTTTGCATGACACGGCAGATGAGGCTAGACCTCGTAATCTTCACCATTAAGAGGGGCAAGTGGCGTAACCTTGACCTTCAAAATTCGATGACTGTTCACTTCCAGAATCTCAAACTGGTAATCGCCGATAGTTAGCTTGGCTCCTTGCTGCGGCACCACCTGCGCGTGTTCCATCAGTAAGCCTGCCAGCGTGTGGTAATCACGCTTCTCTTCCAGCATCAGCGGGATATGCATCACCACATCCTCCAGCGGCATCGAGCCGTTCACCACCCAACTGCCATCTTCGCGCTGCTCAATATCATCATCGACGTCAGCGGTTTCGTGGGTTTCTGGCAAGTTTCCAGCAATGGTTTCCATCACGTCAGTCAGGGTCACGACGCCTTCGACAGAGCCAAATTCATCGACCACAAAGGCAAAGTGAGTTTTCGCCAGCCGAAATTGCTCTAAGGCTTTCAGCAGGGAGAGCTGCTCGGGGAAGATAAGCGGCTGACGGATCAGCGCCTTGAGGTCCAATTCATTGTGCAGAAGTTGCTGCTTGAGCAGGTCGATGACGTGTACTACGCCAAGAGGCTCATCGGTAGAACTGTCTTCAGTGACCAGAATGCGGGTGTGCTGGTTTTCGGCAATTTGCTGGGTTAACACGTTGGGTGGATCATTTAGCTCAAGATTATCGACGTCGTGCCGGGAGGTCATGATGCTGCTGACGCTGCGCTGGGCCAGCCCGAGAACGCGTTCAATCATATGGCGCTCTTGCTGGTTAAAGACCTCGTTACCTTCGTTGTCAGAAATCATATTGGAAGAGTGGTTGTCGAGCTCGGCTTCTTCATGCTTACCGCGCAACACCCGGAGAACCGTATCGGCCGTTCTCTCACGCAAGGAGCGGCTGGATGAAAGAAATCGTCGGCGGTTGAACTGCGCCAACTGGTTCAGCGCTTCAATCATCACTGAGAAACCAATCGCGGCGTAGAGATAGCCTTTCGGGATATAGAACCCAAAGCCCTCGGCAACCAGACTAAAACCAATCATCAGCAGGAAGCTTAGGCAAAGAATGACAATGGTCGGATGCGCATTCACAAAGCGGGTCAGCGGGCGGCTGGCGAGCAGCATCAGCAGGATAGCGATACAGACCGCCGCCATCATTACAGCCAGATTGTCGACCATGCCCACGGCGGTGATCACCGAGTCGAGGGAGAATATCGCGTCGAGCACCACGATCTGCGCCACCACTGCCCAGAACTTGGCCCCGGAACGCTGTTGCCCGTGCTCTTCATCCTTACCTTCTAGCCGCTCGTTTAACTCCATGGTGGCTTTGAACAGCAGGAATACCCCGCCCAGCAGCATGATGATGTCGCGAGCGCTAAAGGAATGGGAGAACAGGGTCACTAAAGGACGGGTTAGCGTCGCCAACCAAGAGATGGACGCCAGCAGCAGTAAACGCATCACCAGCGCCAGCAGCAGGCCGGTGACGCGAGCACGGTCGCGCTGCCGCTTAGGCAGTTTGTCCGCCAAAATGGCGATAAATATCAGGTTATCAATGCCTAAAACAATTTCCAGAATGACCAGCGTGGCCAGTCCGGCCCAAATCGAAGGATCGGCGATCCATTCCATAGCAATCTTGCACCTTTTGGATTAATGACAGTGTGTTCAAGTTGAATGATGGGTGGCATGAAGTGAAAACTCAACTTTTAGGTAACAAGACGTTGGGGAGAAAGTGCGTAATGGCGTCGTAAAAGAGGGAAGGGCGTTGAAATCTGGTTTAAGGATGCCTCATAAATCATCAGGAATTGGTTAGAAAAAACGCGAACGAGGGAAACATTCTTAAAATTCAGCGTTTCGCTTACCGTTTGTGAAAGCTTACTGGTATCGTATGAGCAAGTTAAAAATAGATGATTATTAGCTTTATGTGCTCCCCCGTTAAGGTTTGAAGGTCTATACTTATGGGATCACATTTAACGTCCTAGAATTGCTAAACGATTTCAGTGCAGTGAGCTAAGTGAGTCTCAACATTCTGACTGGCTGAACTTCCAAACTATTGGTTTCAAGGAGTATCCTTTACAATGTTAAAAGCTGTTATCCCTGTTGCCGGTCTAGGCACACGCATGCTGCCAGCAACCAAAGCGATTCCAAAAGAGATGTTGCCGATCGTTGACAAGCCTCTTATCCAGTACATTGTGAACGAATGTGCCGCTGCGGGTATCAAAGAAATCATCCTGGTAACTCACTCCTCCAAGAATGCTATCGAAAACCACTTCGATACCTCCTTTGAATTGGAAAGCATGCTCGAATCGCGCGTTAAGCGCCAGCTGCTTGAAGAAGTGCAGTCCATCTGCCCGAAAGGCGTCACCATCATGAACGTGCGTCAGGGCCAGTCAAAAGGTCTGGGCCACGCGGTGTTGTGTGCAAAACCACTGATTGGTAACTCTCCGTTCGCCGTGATCCTGCCAGACGTTCTGATGGACGATTCAACCAGCGATCTGCGTAAAGACAACCTCGCCGCCATGCTGCGTCGTTTCGAAGAAACCGGCAACAGCCAAGTTATGGTTGAAGAAGTACCGGAAAAAGACGTGTCTAAATACGGCATCGTTGACTGTAACGGAGTAGAAGTTGAGCCGGGCGAAAGCGCGCCAATGACCGCCATCGTCGAAAAACCAGACCAAAAAGATGCACCTTCTAATCTCGCTGTAGTAGGGCGCTATGTGTTCTCTGAAGATTTGTGGCCACTGCTGGCTGTAACACCTTACGGCGCAGGCAATGAAATTCAGCTCACCGACGCTATCGCGTTGCTGATGAAAAAGAAAACCGTAGAAGCCTTCACCATGACCGGCCGTTCACACGACTGCGGTGACAAATTGGGTTACATGAAAGCCTTCGTCGAGTACGGCATTCGCCACCCTTCACAGGGCGCAGCTTTTGAGACTTGGTTAAAAGAGTTTGCTGGTAAGTAATTAGGCTAACGAGCTGTAATTAAAAGCACCATTAATATGGTGCTTTTTCGTTCATTTGTGGTTGAAGTTTTAATCAGATTTACAGAGCCTAAGAGCTTGATTGAAGTGACCATTTAGGACAATTGAAACTTGCTATAAGCGGCGTAAAGCGTAAAATTATTTACGTTAAGTTTACTTTTCAGATATTCAGTATCATTTGTACAAGCTTTTAGATACAGCAGGACTTCGAACTTAAATCACAGTGTTACAAGTAAGTGCATTGGTAGCTTAAGAGCCAAGGGCGGTAGCGTGCCTGGAATTTCTCTTTGATTAACAAGTATACGCAGGCGTCTAAAGGGTTGGATAACAGCTACATTTAAGACAATTAAAATACATTCAATAATTTGAATATTTCATTTATTGCTGGCTGAAAAATGGATTTAGTCAGAACTCCCGTTAATGCATTTTATGAAATCATAGTGCGACGGATTTTTGAAAAATGAAGTATTTATAATTACAAATCAGATTTAACATGGTGCAGTCATGCAAGAATATATCATCATATTTTTCAGCGCGTTAGCCACGTTGTTTGTTGCACGGAAAGTAGCACGTAGGGTGGGGTTGGTCGACAAGCCTAATGCAAGAAAACATCATGATGGACACATACCCTTAGTGGGTGGGGTCTCTATATACCTTTCGATTTGGGTACTATTTTTCTTGCAGCCGTCGTGGTTCCCCAATTTTATAGTGTATATAGTCTGCGCGAGTATGCTTTTGATTGTCGGAGTACTAGACGATCGCTTCGATCTGCCAGTCAAGCCGCGACTATTGCTCCAGGTAATTGTTGCAGCGATTATGATGTACAGTGGCTTATATCTTGCCTCACTAGGCAATATTTTCTTTGGTCACGAAATTAGACTTGGATTTATCGGATATATAATTACCGTATTTGCTGTAATAAGCGCGATTAACGCTTTCAATATGGTTGATGGGATTGACGGTCTTTTAGGCGCGTTATCCTGTGTGAGTTTTGCTTCCTTGGGTATCGTATTCTATCTACATGGAAAAACAGAACTTGCCCAATGGTGTATTTGTTTAATGATTGCTTGCTTACCTTATATTCTGTTGAATTTAGGTTTTCCTTGGGGGCGCAAGTTTAAAGTGTTTATGGGGGATGCGGGAAGTACATTAATTGGATTCACAATGATATGGCTCCTAGTATTAGCAACCCAGGGTCAAGATGCAGTTATACATCCTGTGACAGCATTATGGTTGGTTTCAGTCCCTCTGATGGATATGGTTCGTGTAATGATATCAAGAATGAGAAGGGGAGATAGTCCCTTTAAGCCTGATCGCGAACATCTGCATCACATTTTATTGAAGTATGGTTTTAAACACTCTACAGCATTGTTTATCGTTTTAAGTATCTCGATCGGCTTATCCGCTATCGGCATTATTGCAAACCAGATTGAGGTTTCACAGACTGGAGTTTTAGCATTATTTATTCTTTGCTTTATTATATTTGTATACTCAATCAATACATTATCGAAAAAAGCAAAAGGATAAATAAATTTCGCTCATAAGGTGTAATTACTTTGATTTCAGTAGGGAGCAAATAATGTTCCCACTAAAATTGCGAATACAGGACTTTTATTCTGTGAGTAAATCAAATGGTTAATAAGAGATAATTTAAGTGAAAATCCTAGTTACCGGAGGTGCGGGATTCATTGGTTCCGCAGTAGTTCGTCATATTATCCATAATACACAAGATAGTGTTATCAACGTTGATAAATTGACCTATGCGGGGAATCTCGAGTCTTTAGGTACGGCTTCTGAAAGCGATCGCTACGAATTTATTCAAACTGATATCTGCGATAAAAGTTCGCTTGAACTGATTTTCGCTCAGCATCAACCTGATGTCGTCATGCATTTAGCTGCAGAAAGTCATGTAGATCGCTCCATTACTGGGCCTGCAGAATTCATCGCTACGAATATAGTTGGTACTTATACATTGCTTGAGGTATGCCGAGCTTATTGGGCTAAAATGGATGAGTTACGTAAAGCCTCATTCCTTTTTCATCATATATCAACGGATGAAGTTTATGGTGACTTACCCCACCCGGATGAGTGGTATAGTCCTGACTCGCTGCCATTATTCACAGAGAAAACAGCTTATTCACCAAGCAGTCCTTACTCCGCTTCAAAAGCATCAAGTGATCATTTAGTTCGTGCGTGGTTACGAACTTATGGTTTGCCTTGTATAGTCACCAATTGCTCAAATAATTATGGCCCGTATCATTTCCCAGAGAAGCTAATCCCCTTAGTTATCCTTAATGCACTTGAAGGTAAAAACTTACCTATATACGGTCAAGGTGATCAAATTCGTGACTGGCTTTATGTCGAAGATCACGCACGTGCGCTTTATACCGTGGTAACTAAAGGGAAAATTGGGGAGACGTATAATATCGGTGGACACAACGAGAAGAAAAATATCGATGTTGTACTCACCATTTGCGATTTACTGGATGAAATCGTTCCTAAAGACCGATCCTATCGCGAACAAATCACCTACGTAACAGATAGACCGGGACACGACCGACGTTATGCGATAGATGCAGCTAAAATTCAGTCCGAGCTAGGATGGCTTCCTCTTGAAACATTCGAAAGCGGTATTAGAAAAACTATACACTGGTACCTAGATAACCAAGATTGGTGTAAGAGATTACAAGATAGAAACAGTCATCAAATATAAAAATTAAGAAAGGTATAGTTTAATGAAAGGTATCATTTTGGCTGGTGGATCAGGAACGCGTTTATATCCGATCACAATTGGTGTTTCTAAACAATTATTGCCAATTTATGATAAACCTATGATCTATTATCCACTTTCAGTACTAATGTTAGCTGGAATCCGAGATATATTGATTATTACAACGCCTGAGGCACAAAGCAGTTATATTGCACTTTTAGGTGACGGAAGCGCGCTAGGTATAAAATTAACCTATGAAATCCAAGCGAGTCCTGATGGTGTAGCTCAAGCATTTATTATTGGTGAAGAATTTATTGGTACGGATCCGGTCTGTCTGATCCTTGGTGATAATATTTTCTTTGGGCAAGGCTTTAGCCCTAAATTGAAGGCCGTAGCTCAACAAAATGACGGGGCAACAATCTTTGCCTATCACGTGATGGATCCCGAACGTTTTGGTGTAGTAGAGTTTGATAAAAATAATAAAGCGATGTCTATCGAAGAGAAACCCATTGAAGCCAAATCAAATTGGGCAGTTACTGGCTTATATTTCTATGATAATGACGTCGTTGACATAGCAAAGACCATTAAACCATCAGCTCGTAATGAGTTAGAGATAACGGCTATCAACGATGTCTATTTGAAGCGTAATAAACTTAATGTTGAGCTATTGGGACGCGGTTTTGCTTGGCTGGATACGGGTACTCATGAGAGCCTGATTGAGGCAAGTAGCTTTGTCGAAACTGTCCAAAAGAGGCAAGGTATGATGGTTGCATGCCCTGAAGAAATTGCCTGGAGAAACGGATGGCTCAATGATGATGAAATTGTTGAAATTGGTAATAGTTTAATAAAAAATCATTATGGTAAATATCTATTAAAACTAGTCCATCATTAATATTGGCCAAAGAAATAAGCGTGTTTCCCTTTAAATTCTGATAAGAATTTAAAGGGAATTTACAACGTTATTTTAGAGTAATATTATTTCTATATTGTGATTAGCTGTAGATTGAAAATAGTAAGGGTTCAAATATAGGGGTTTTTGTAATGCGATATACCCCCCCCCTTTAGCGAATTTTTTACTATTTTATGGTAAGCGATAAGAGGCATGCAATTGAGTAAAACCAAACTAAATATTCTTTTTCTGGCTATTAGCCAGGGCGCCAATTATTTGCTGCCTCTATTGATATTTCCTTACCTAGTGAGAGTCATGGGAGTCTCAAACTTCGGGGATCTTAGTTTTTCTTTGATAACCATACAAGTTTTACTGTTGATAGTCGAATACGGCTTTGGTTATAGCGGTACCAGAGAAGTTGCCTTAAATGATGATAAGTCACATTTATCAACACTTTTCTTTGGTGTTGTTTTCGCGCGTATTTTTTTGATGTTAGTAGCTTTAATAATAATGCTAATTATTTGTCAGATTCCTCTTTTCAATGAGGTTAAGATATTACTCTATTTTGGATTTATCTCTGTAATAGCAAGTGTTTTTAATCCTAATTGGTTTTTGCAGGGAAGACAAATGATGGGTGTTATGGCAGTACTATCTTTGGTTTCTAGAGGCACTGCTGTTGTATTAATCTATGTCCTAATAAAAAATTCAACACCGATTTACGTCAGTGCTTTTTTAATGGCTACACCCTATGTTATTTACTCAATATTTGGGCTCTTATATTTATTTGCAGTTAAAGAAGTCAGTCTAATAAAACCATCGCTACATAGTGTTCTTGATATCCTTAAAAAAGGATTCCATTTTTTCTGTTCAACATTGGCTACTAGTGCATACACAATGCTAACTCCTATCGTTCTGGGGGGCGTTTCGGGTAAATTAGATGTTGGGGTCTTTAATTCAGCAAATATGATTAAACAAGGACTTGCAGGATTAGCATCGCCTGTAGTGCAGGCGTTCTACCCTAGAATAAATATTTTACATCGCGATAATCCGAAATTAGCAAATGAGAAATCGAAGAGTATCCTAAAGTATTTAGTACTCCTATATACTGTGTTGGCTATCCCTTTCCTACTATTCGCCAAGCCTATTTCTCTTGTAATCTTCGGTGAAAAAGGTGCTGTGATTTACGAATCAATGCGCTTAATGGCTTTGCTTCCAATATTCATTGGGTTCAATACTGTAGTTGGTCTTTTAATTCTTGTACCAAACGGTATGACGAAAAAATACTTTAAAGCAATCTCAATAGGTTCTATCGCATGTTTGGCGGTTGTATTTCCCGCTTGTATGTACTTTGGGGCCAATGGTGCGATATTCAGTCTGATGATTGCTGAAGTCTTTGTCGGTGCAGTTATGCTAAAACAATTAATTAAATTAAATAAAGCTAATAGGTATAAATAGTTATGACTTTATCCGTTATCATCTCGGTCTGGAAGCGTCCAATTCAATTATTGCTTATCCTTCAAGAGCTTAACGTTCAAGCTGAGGCTAATAATTTACTTCTTGAAGTTATTGTTTCTGACAGTCACAGCGGTAAAGAAATTGATGATGTAATATCGAAATGCAAATCTGAATGTTCGTATTTAAAAATTATACATGAACATACAAAAAATATTATTGCATGCAAAAGAAATTTCGGGGCAGAGTTGGCAACAGGAACTTATCTGATATATCTCGATGACGATTGTGTTCCCGCAGAAAATTATCTTAGAGATGTCTTAACCAGTATATTACAATACGATGAAAATACGGTCCTTTGTGGGGAGATAGAATTTGAACCACATCAAATTGAAAAAAGTAATTATTACCGATATCGTGATTCACTTCATCCATCCTTCAGTCAGACAGGTGCTAGCGAAATGAATGCTTGGACATTCGTTTCTATGAATTACATAATTCCTAAAAAATTACTGTTAGCAACTGGGATCGCTTACAATGAGAATTTTGTGGGGTATGGATGCGAGGATCATGAATATGGTTGGCAAATTATAAATAATGATATAAAGATAATTTCTTCCAATAATGCAATTATCCATCATGAATACAATGGCAGTATTAAGTCTTATGCAAAGAAGATAAATGTCACTGCTAGAGATGGGATGTTCGTTTTGAAAAAGATCTGCCCAGAAATTTTTGAAAGTAATAAAAAATTAAGAGCCATCGAATGGATGTTTAACAAACAGAATATCCTTGGACGTATAGTAAAAGCATGTTTATTTAACAATATTTTCTTCAATGCGGCACTTAATTATCTTGAAAAAACGGATCGTAATAATAAGCGATATTGTCCTAAACTATATAGATACGTGCTTATCTCAGCATATATTCACGGTATTAGCGAACGAGGCACGGTAAAACAATCTGATCTCTTAAAGAACTGGTATATATAAGTGGTCCTGTCTATGCCTTTCTTTTTTAATGTTACAATAGTTGAGTTATTATGAAATTCAATTCATTTATGGCATTTTTACTTTTTTTTGTGGTTTTTTTTAGATTGTCGCTTTTTTTTCCAAACTTATACTTAGGATTCATTCCGGCCGTATTTGGATTGATATATTTTTTTCGAAGGCTAGTAACTTGCTTGCATAATGGCGAGTTAGTCATGCGAAGAAGAGAGGCTTTTCTTTTTTCGATATTTACAATTATATTTGTCTATTGTGTTGTATTTGATCTGTTTCAGACTAATAAAAGTTTCCAGGCTTTATTCACAGTTAGAATGATAATGCTGTTCGTACTTTCATATATCCCGGCTTATTATTTAGTCAATAAATACTTATCAAGGAATGAACAGCTTCTTGAAAAGATAATTGTCGCTTCACTTATTATTCAAATTATCATATTTTTTGTGATGTTCTTTAGCCCTGAGATTAAAACAATATTATACACATTGTTTGGCATGGCAGACTCGGTAAACCTTTGGGAGCAAAATGCTGCCGTCCGTGGTTTCGGGCTTTCAGGTGAAATTAATTTCATGACGCCATTTTTAATGGTCTACATGGCTTTCTTTTTAATCAAACGGCGTTACTTCCTGATTGCAGCTATCTGTCTTACCCAAATTGTAAATTCCAATATGGCCGTGTTGGCAGCTGTAATAGGGGTTTGTTGCGCAAGATTCAACATTAGTATCAAGGTGGCGACCGCTTTAATAATATTTATCTTGGTCTACAGCCTTGGTACTGTTTTCTTCCCAAGATTTTATGATGAGTTTGTGTCAGGCGATGGTACAAGAACATTAGATATTCTTTGGGAAAAGCATGTTTTCACTGTTGGTGCTATTGACTGGTTTTCAACTATATTTGGCTTCCAACAAAACATTTCATCTTCCATACCTGATTTATCGGTGAGTTCGGATATGGGGTGGGTAATTCTCTTTAATTATGGTGGCTTGCTGTTTATTATTCTTTACTTACTTCTAATATCAAGTCTATCCATCGCAGCTTTCGGCGTTACTTATGTCGCAGCGATTTGGCTCATGGTTGGTATCATTTTTAATACAAAAGGTTTAGTTTTAGGTTCCAATGGTTACTTCTTTATTTCTTTCATTTATATTCTGTTAAGTCGGCGGCGAATTTCTACTGCTAAGGTTTCTCACGACTGATGTTCATGAATTAATTTGACGCATTTAAATTATCATTTAAAATATTTAATCAAAGTTGAAGGCTAAATTATTATGTTTAAATCAAAGGTGCTCTTAATCACTGGTGGTACTGGTTCATTTGGGAACGCAGTGCTGCGACGCTTTCTTGATACTGATATTGCGGAAATTAGAATATTTAGTCGCGATGAGAAAAAACAAGATGATATGCGAAAGAAATATAACAATCCAAAATTGAAATTTTATATTGGTGATGTTCGTGATTATTCTAGCATACTTAACGCTACAAGAGGTGTTGACTACATTTATCATGCAGCAGCTTTGAAGCAAGTTCCATCTTGTGAATTCCATCCGATGGAGGCAGTGAAAACAAACGTGCTGGGTACTGAAAATGTGCTTGAGGCCGCTATTGCTAATGAAGTTAAGCGCATTGTTTGTTTGAGCACCGACAAAGCTGTATATCCAATTAACGCCATGGGTATCTCTAAAGCGATGATGGAAAAAGTCATCGTCGCGAAATCTAGAAATGTGAACAAAGAGAAGACTGTCATTTGTGCCACTCGTTACGGCAACGTAATGGCTTCTCGCGGTTCAGTTATTCCACTGTTTGTAGATCTCATTAAGGCGAACCAACCGCTGAGCATCACTGATCCAAACATGACACGTTTCATGATGACACTAGAAGATGCGGTAGATTTGGTGCTGTATGCTTTCGAACACGGGAACAACGGTGATATTTTTGTTCAGAAAGCACCTGCGGCAACAATCGAAACTCTTGCAATAGCGCTAAAGCAGTTATTAAACATTCCAGAACATCAAATCAATATCATCGGTACTCGCCATGGCGAAAAGCTGTATGAGGCTCTGTTAAGCCGTGAGGAGATGGTTGCCGCTGAAGATATGGGTAACTATTTCCGTATTCCACCTGATTTACGTGACCTCAACTATGGTAAATATGTTGAGCAGGGCGATAAACGTATTTCAGAGGTTGAGGATTACAACTCGCATAATACTGAGCGATTGGATGTTGAATCCATGAAAACATTATTATTAAAGTTGCCTTTTATTCGGGCTATCGTTGCAGGGAAAGAATACGAACTGGATGCATAATATGAAGATTTTAGTGACTGGCGCTAAGGGCTTTATAGGTCATAATTTATGTCTGCGCCTTGAGGAAAAGGGTTCCTACAAACTGATCAAGATTGACCGAGATACCACCGATGAGCAGCTTAAATCTGGTTTGCTTGAGGCGGACTTTGTGTTTCATCTTGCTGGCGTGAATCGCCCTCAAAATACTGCGGAGTTCTCTGAAGGGAATGTGGATCTGACTCGTAAGATAGTTGAAATACTCGAGTCTAAAAGCACTGCTACCCCGATAATGTTAAGCTCATCGACTCAAGCAAGCTACGATAATGCTTACGGCATTAGTAAGGCCTCTGCAGAAAAATGTGTTGAAGAGTACGCCAAAAACACCAGCGCTAATTATTATATTTATCGTTTCCCAAATGTTTTTGGTAAATGGTGTCGCCCTAACTATAATTCTTTTATTGCTACATTTTGTCATAACATAGCGAATGGTATTGATATAAATATAAATGATCCATCTGCCAAGGTGACATTGATTTATATCGACGATATCTGCGATGAAATGTTATCTATTCTGGAAGAAAAGGTCGAAAGTGGTTATCCAAAGGTGTCCCCTGAGTTTAGCACCACTGTAGGTGATGTTGCTCAATTGCTTTATACATTTAAGCAAAGTCGGAAGTCCCTGATAACTGAAGAAGTAGGCAGTGGTTTTGTTCGTGCGCTTTATTCAACTTGGCTGAGTTATTTGAGACCTGAACAATTTAGTTATACTGTTCCATCATACTCAGATGCGCGTGGCGTTTTTTGTGAAATGCTTAAAACTAAGTCTTCCGGTCAGTTTTCGTTCTTTACAGCTCATCCAGGGATCACCCGCGGTGGTCATTATCATCATACTAAAAACGAAAAATTTTTAGTTATTAAGGGGCGTGCTCGTTTCAAATTCCAACACATTCTGACTGATGAAATCTATGAATTAATCGTAGATTCGGATAACTATCAGATTGTTGAGACCGTTCCTGGTTGGAATCACGATGTGACCAACGTGGGTGACGATGAATTAATAGTTATGCTTTGGGCTAACGAAATTTTCGATCGTGAAGTACCAGATACTATATCGAGAGCATTTAAATGAAAAAATTGAAAGTAATGTCCATTGTCGGCACGCGTCCAGAGATTATCCGTTTATCTCGGGTTCTTGCTAAGTTGGATTCATATTGTGAACATATACTGGTTCATACTGGCCAGAACTACGATTATGAATTGAATGAAGTATTCTTCAATGATCTTGGTGTTCGTAAGCCTGATTACTTCCTAAATGCTGCTGGTAAGACTGCTGCCGCTACGATTGGGCAGATTATTATTAAAGTTGATGAAGTATTGGAGTCAGTTCAGCCTGAAGCAATGCTAGTTCTTGGCGACACTAACTCTTGCATATCCGCCTTACCGGCTAAGCGCAGAAAGATACCTATTTTCCACATGGAAGCAGGCAATCGTTGCTTCGACATGCGTGTGCCAGAAGAAATTAACCGTCGCATTGTCGATCACACTGCGGATATTAATCTTACATACAGTGATATTGCCCGAGATTACCTCCTTGCTGAGGGATTACCACCTGACCGAGTTATTAAGACTGGTAGCCCGATGTTTGAGGTGTTAACACATTACATGCCGCAAATTGACAGTTCAGATGTTCTACAACGGCTGAACATCAAAGCTAATGAGTTCTTTGTAGTCAGTGCTCACCGTGAAGAAAACGTCGATTCGCCAAAACAATTAGCTAAATTGGCTGAAATATTAAATGTAGTGGCAGAAAAGTATGATTTGCCCGTAATTGTATCAACACACCCGCGTACGCGTAATAGAATCGATGCACAAGGCTTATCATTCCACCCTAACATTCAATTATTAAAGCCGCTCGGCTTCCATGATTACAACCATTTACAGAAGCATGCGCGTGCGGTTCTTTCTGATAGTGGCACCATCACGGAAGAGTCCTCCATCATGAATTTCCCGGCTATAAACATTCGTGAAGCTCATGAAAGACCAGAAGGTTTCGAAGAAGCTTCTGTTATGATGGTAGGCCTTGAGGTTGAGCGTGTACTGCAGGCGTTAAACATTTTAGAAGAACAACCTCGTGGCGACGAGCGATTATTGCGCCAAGTCTATGATTATAGTATGCCAAACGTTTCGGATAAAATGGTCAGAATAATTCACTCGTATACTGATTATGTAAAGCGAGTGGTTTGGAAGCAGTATTAAATGAAAATTGCCTTTATTATAGATGATTACTTGCCCTCAAGTACGCGTGTGGGGGCTAAGATGTTTCATGAGTTGGCGATTGAATTACGTGAGCGCGGTCATGAAATAACAGTAATCACTCCTGATTTTCAACAAAATTTCAAATTAAAAGTCTCTACACTTGATGGTATAAATGTGTGGCGATTTAAGAGTGGCCCAATTAAAGATGTGGGTAAGTTGCAACGTGCATTAAATGAAAGTTTATTATCATTAAAGGCATGGGGTGCTATTAGTTCTCTTGTTAATAAAGATAGCTTTGATGGAGTTGTCTATTATTCCCCGTCCATTTTCTGGGGTGGGCTGGTCAGCAAGCTTAAAAAGTTATGTTGTTGTCCTTCATACCTTGTTTTGCGGGATTTATTCCCGCAATGGGTTGTCGATGCAGGCATGTTAAAAGAGAGTAGTTTAATAACTAAATATTTTAGGCTATTTGAGCAGTACTCTTATAAACAGGCTGATAATATTGGCCTTATGTCAAAGAAGAATCTTGAATTATTCAGAGTTCTAAATAAGCACTATCCTAGTGAAGTATTACCTAACTGGGCGAAACTTCATCCTACAGCCATTGTCGACGTAAATAGAACTTCAATTCGTGAGCGGCTAAATCTACAGGGCAAGATAATTTTCTTCTACGGAGGAAATATTGGGCATGCTCAGGATATGGCAAACTTGATGCGTCTGGCTAAAAATATGCAACAGCATGAGAATGCTCATTTCTTATTCGTTGGGCAAGGAGATGAAGTGGAGTTGATAAATTCTCTTGCTGAAGAATGGAAACTAAGTAATTACTCATACCTTCCTTCTGTAAATCAGGATGAGTTCAAGCTTATCCTTGCAGAAATTGATGTGGGATTATTTTCTCTTTCTGCTAAGCATACTGCACATAATTTCCCGGGAAAACTGTTGGGATATATGGTGGAATCACTCCCAATTTTAGGGAGCGTGAATGCAGACAATGATTTAATGGATGTCGTTAATTCCCACAAAGCGGGTTTTATTCATATAAACGGTGAAGATGAGCAGTTCGTATCCTCTGCTGAGAAACTCTATTTGGATGAGACTCTGCGTCGTGAATTTGGTGGGAATGCTATGCAATTGTTGATAGAACAGTTCTCAGTGAGTTCCGCTGCTCAACTTATTGAAAATCGCCTGGAGGCTCCACATGCGAACAATTGATAGGCATTTTATTGATGAACTCTATCAACAGGCCGAATTGTCCGAAAGAAAACGTTCGCATTTTCTGTTGCATCAATCTCATCAAGACAAGGTCCAGAGACTAATGATTGCCTTAGTTAAAGGGAGCTATGTTGAGCCTCATTTTCATGAACTTCCTCATCAATGGGAAATGTTCAGTGTTACCGAGGGTTGCATAAAGGTCTGTATTCATGATGCTAAGGGCAAAATAATTAACGAATTCATGGCCGGCCCGGCAGAAGAAACTATCTTAGTGGAGTTTGCACCCAACGAAATCCACAGTGTGGAATGTATCTCTGAACGTGCGTTGATGCTTGAGGTAAAAGAGGGGCCTTTTGACCCTCGATATGCCAAGTCTTTTTCCAAGAGCTTGTGAAGCCAAGTATCGCTCTGTGCTATCACATTTAGATTCCGCATTTTGTGATCGCTACGATAGGTTCCTCCTCTTTAAAACTCATGTACAATGCTGGTGTTCATTTGTCTAGCTCAGCGGGGATAAACCTACTTATAACATGGGCTTAGACCATAAACTGAGCAATCAACTATTTCAGACAGGAGTTGCTAATGTCCAAACAACAGATCGGCGTTGTCGGTATGGCGGTAATGGGCCGTAACCTCGCGCTCAACATTGAAAGCCGTGGTTATTCCGTTTCGATTTTTAACCGTTCAGGCGACAAAACTGATGAAGTCATCGCTGAAAACCCGGGTAAAAATCTGGTTCCGCACTACAGCGTCGAAGAGTTTGTTGACTCGTTGGAAAAACCGCGTCGTATCCTGCTGATGGTGAAAGCGGGCGAAGCAACAGACAAAACCATTGCTTCATTGACTCCGCACCTTGATAAGGGCGACATCCTGATCGATGGCGGCAACACCTACTACAAAGACACTATTCGCCGTAACCGCGAACTGTCTGAGCAAGGTTTCAACTTCATCGGTACCGGCGTTTCCGGCGGTGAAGAGGGTGCTCTGAAAGGTCCATCCATCATGCCTGGTGGTCAGAAAGAAGCTTACGCGCTGGTAGCGCCAATCCTTGAGCAAATTGCTGCTCGTGCTGAAGATGGCGATGCTTGCGTTGCTTACATCGGTGCTGAAGGTGCGGGCCACTACGTTAAGATGGTTCACAACGGTATCGAATACGGCGATATGCAGCTGATTGCTGAAGCTTATTCTCTGTTGAAACAGTCTCTGGGCCTGACCAACGAAGAGCTGGCTAGCACCTTCGTTGAGTGGAACAAGGGCGAGTTGAGCAGCTACCTGATCGACATCACCAAAGATATCTTCACTAAGAAAGACGAAGAAGGTAAATATCTGGTTGATGTGATTTTGGACGAAGCGGCTAACAAAGGTACCGGTAAGTGGACCAGCCAGAGCTCTCTGGATCTGGGTGAGCCACTGACTCTGATCACTGAATCAGTATTCGCTCGTTACCTCTCTTCTCTGAAAGATCAGCGCGTTGCGGCATCTAAAGTGCTGACCGGCCCGACTGTTAAACCTTTTGCTGGCGAGAAAGCAGAGTTCATCGAGAAAATCCGTCGCGCTCTGTACCTGGGTAAAATCGTCTCTTATGCTCAAGGCTTCTCACAGCTAAAAGCAGCATCTGACGAAAACAACTGGGATCTGAACTACGGCGAAATCGCTAAGATCTTCCGCGCTGGTTGTATCATCCGCGCTCAGTTCTTGCAGAAAATCACTGATGCTTATGCAGAGAACGCGTCAATCGCTAACCTGCTGTTGGCTCCCTACTTCAAAAATATCGCTGATGAATACCAACAAGCGCTGCGTGACGTAGTCTCTTATGCTGTTCAGAACGGCATCCCGACTCCAACATTCTCTGCTGCGATCAACTACTACGACAGCTACCGTTCAGCGGTGCTGCCAGCAAACCTGATCCAAGCACAGCGTGACTACTTCGGTGCACATACTTATAAACGCACTGATAAAGACGGCGTATTCCACACCGAGTGGTTGGATTAATACTTTTGAAGTATAAATTCTGAAAACAAGACGACCCTAATCGGGTCGTCTTTATTATTTATAGGACCACATAGTTAAATTTTATTTTTAATTATGCGTAAAATATGGACTTTTTCTGGTTGTCATTTTAATTTCAATCTTATATATGATTTAATTTTCGGTAGGTGTTCCTTATGTATCGAATTTTAACCGCCTATTGAAATTGTTCACAATATATAATTTTCTAGGATGCCCATGAATCAAACTAGCAATAATGTAGCTCAAGGCCACATTAATCCCATTCATGAATCTATCGATTTAGTTGATATTCTAAAACAGCTGAAACGTGGTAAGTGGATTATTATCGGTTTTATTATTTTGACTACTTTGTTAGCTGTAATTTATCTTTTTACAGCAAAAGAAAAATGGACTTCAAATGCCATTGTGACTTATCCCGACTCTGGTCAGATTGCTAGCTACACTAATGCAATGGGGGTGCTTTATAGCCAGAATCCAGGAAATGCCCCTTCAATTACCGAAGTACAGCAGCGATTTTTTGGGCGTTTTAACTCTGCGATAGCGGCTTTATCAGAGCAGTTGGATAATCAAGAGTCTCCAGAAAAACTGAGTATTACTCCTGCTTCTAAAGATCAGGCGGTACCGATTAAAGTTAGCTATACGGCACATTCTGCTGGGGCAGCTCAAAAGACGCTTACAACTTATATCCAACAAATTAATAAGCGTGTAGTCAACGAACTCAATGATGACTTACAGACAAGTATCGATTCGAAAATTGAGAGTTTACACGCTCAATTAATTGCTCAGGAAAAAGTTGCCCAAGAGAAGAAAGATAAGCGTCTTGAAGTACTTAACCAAGCATTAATTATTGCTGAGCAGTCAAACATTAAGACACCAGTAGTACAACAGGCAGAAAGTTTGTCAGAAGATACGCTTTTCGTATTAGGTAGTAATGCCTTATCTGCAACGATTAAAAATGAGTCAACTCGTCCTCTGCCACTTGATGGTTCTTACTTTGCTGCACGTGAGGCACTTTTAGCGCTTACTGCATTAAAATCCAACCCAGATGTGACTTATTCAATTCGGTATGTCATGAAGCCTGATTTGCCTTTTTATCTCGACAGCCCTAAAAAGATCTTAGTTATATCACTTGGCATTTTACTGGGACTTATTTTAGGTTCAGTATTTGTTATATTACGTAACGCAGTACAAACTTCCTCTCGTTCATCTTGAATATTTGAATGATTCAAAAGGCCGGTTTATCAAAACCGGCTTTTTTTTTATCCAGAATTCCCTAAATCACTTCTTATGCCTCTGTCGCAAATTCTCAATCACCGTGCTCAGGTTCAAATCTTGATCCTGCAACAGCACTAGCAGGTGATATACCAGATCTGAGGCTTCGTTGGTGAGTTCGAAACGGTCATTGACCGTGGCGGCGAGGGCGGTTTCGACGCCTTCTTCTCCCACTTTTTGTGCAATACGCTTGGTGCCGCTGGCGTAGAGTTTGGCGGTGTATGAACTCTCTGGATCAGCGTTTTTGCGTGAAGCCAGCAGTTCTTCCAGTTGGAACAGGAAACCCCAGTCGGTAGCGGCAGGGTGGAAGCAGCTGTTGTTGCCTTTGTGGCAAGTCGGGCCGATAGGGTTGACCAGCGCCAGTAAGGTGTCGTTATCACAGTCGGGATAAATGCTGACCAGATTGAGGAAGTTGCCGGAGCTTTCGCCTTTAGTCCACAAGCGCTGCTTGGTGCGGGAATAGAAGGTCACTTTGCCAGAAGCCTGAGTTACGGTCAGGGCTTCCTGATTCATATAACCCATCATCAATACTTCGCCCGATACCGCGTGTTGGACGATGACTGGCATCAGATTATCGACTTTCTCCCAGTCCAACTGGGCAATCTGCTCTTCACTTAAACGCGCGTTATTCAAAGTTTCATTACTCACAAGCGGATCTCCACGCCGTTTTCGGCCAGATAGCTCTTCAGCTCGCCGATATTGATGATTTGTTTGTGGAACACGGACGCCGCCAGTGCGCCGTCTACATTGGCTTGTAAAAATGCGTCGAGGAAGTGCTGTGGCGTACCCGCGCCGCCTGAGGCGATCAGAGGCACATGACAAACTTCACGGATCAGCAGCAACTGCTGCAAATCGTAGCCATTGCGCACGCCGTCCTGATTCATCATGTTCAGCACGATTTCGCCCGCACCGCGTTCCTGCACTTCTTTTACCCAATCCTGCGTCTTCCAAGTGGTAACCTTGGTGCGTGCTTCATCGCCGGTAAACTGGTGAACCTGATAGCTACCGGTCTCGGCGTCGTGCCACGTGTCGATGCCGACCACGATGCACTGCACGCCAAAGCGATCTGCCAGTCGGGTGATCAGCGTTGGGTCAGCCAGTGCAGGGGAGTTGATGGAAATCTTGTCCGCGCCGAACTGTAAAATCTGCGCCGCGTCTTCAGCGCTTTTAATCCCGCCCGCTACGCAGAAAGGAATGTCGATCACTTCCGCCACGCGCGATACCCAGCTTTTATCTACCACGCGGCCGTCGGATGAGGCGGTGATATCATAAAACACCAGCTCGTCTGCACCTTCTTCAGCGTAGCGTTTTGCCAGCGGCACGATATCGCCGATGATCTCGTGATTGCGGAACTGCACGCCTTTTACTACCTGTCCGTCCTTAACATCAAGGCAGGGGATTATCCGTTTTGCCAGCATGAAATTGCCTCCGTCACGCTAAATTTGCCCTCGAGCAGAGCCCGCCCGACAATCACGCCTGTTACGCCGCTATCGCGCAACTGGGCGATATCATCCAAATTACCAATCCCACCCGACGCCTGAAATGCAACTTGCGGGAAGCGTGCAGTCACTTCGCGATACAGCTCCACGTTCGAGCCTGCAAGAGTGCCGTCGCGGGAGATATCCGTGCACAGCACGTGCTTGAGGCCGAAAGGCAGATACTGCTCGACCACTTGCTCTAAAGTCGCGTTGGAGTTTTCCTGCCAGCCGCTGATGGCCACGTTTTTAGTGCCATTCTCATCAATGCGCACGTCCAGCGCCAGCACCAGAGCGTCAGCGCCAAAACGGCTAAACCAGCCTTGCACGGTCTCGGGGTCTTTTACCGCCGTTGAACCAACCACCACGCGGGTTGCGCCAGCGGATAACAGGGCTTCGACATCCTGCTCGGTGCGAATACCGCCGCCGACTTGCACAGGTACGGTTACGCCAGCCAGCAGCTTTTTCAACAGTGGGATCTGACGAGCGGCCGGGTCTTTCGCGCCGGTTAAGTCCACCAAGTGCAGCACTTCGGCACCTTGGCGCTGATAATCTTGCAGTCTTGGCAGCGGATCGCTGCCGTAATCGCGTTGTTGACCATAATCGCCCTGATGCAAACGCACCACGCTGCCATCAATTAAATCTAAAGCGGGAATAATCATGGTGCTTACATCTCCAGAAAGTTTTTCAGCAGCTGTGCGCCTGCGGCACCCGAGCGTTCGGGGTGGAACTGCACGCCGAAGAAATTATCTTTTTGTACGGCGGCGGTGAACGCCTCGCCGTAGAGCGTCTGCGCGATGGTGTTCTCGCAGATTGGCATTGCGTAGCCGTGGACGAAATAGAAGTAAGCGTTCTCGTCGATACCACGGAACAAGTGGCTGTCAGCGTTGGCAATCACCTGATTCCATCCCATGTGCGGCAGAGGCAAACCTAAGTCCTGCATGCGTTGCACTGGCGTATCAATGATGCCCAGCGTCGCCACGCCGCCGCTCTCATCACTGCCCGAACCGAGCAGTTGCATGCCTAGGCAGATGCCCAGTACAGGCTGAGTACAAGCCTTGATTAAGTCGATCAGCTCGCGTTGCTCAAGTTGCTCCATCGCGGCCTGAACTGTGCCAACGCCCGGCAGAAACAGCTTATCTGCGTGCAGCACAATCTCCGGGTCACGGCTGACCTGCGGCTCATAGCCCAGACGCTGTATTGCGTATTTAACAGAAGAGAGGTTGGCACAGCCGGTATCAAGGATAACGACGTTCATCAAAGCACTCCTTTCGAGCTCGGCAGGGTGTTGCCGTCAACGCGGATCGCCTGACGCAATGTGCGACCAAAGGCTTTGAACAAGCTTTCCACGCGGTGGTGATCGTTTTTGCCCTTGGTGCGCAAATGCAGGGTACAGGCCATGGCGTAAGAGAGTGAGCGGAAGAAGTGCTCGACCATCTCGGTGCTCAGGTCGCCTACGCGCTGATAGCTGAACTCGGCTTTGTATTCGAGGTGCGGGCGGCCTGAAATGTCCAGCGCGCAGCGAGCCAAGCACTCATCCATTGGCAGCACGAAACCGAAACGGCCAATGCCACGTTTATCACCTAGCGCCTTGTTTAAGGCTTCGCCCAGCGCCAGCGCGGTATCTTCAACCGTGTGGTGATCGTCAATGTACAAGTCACCTTTCACCTCAATGTTCATGCGGAAGCCGCCGTGGGTGGCGATCTGATCCAGCATGTGGTCGAAGAAGCCGACGCCGGTGCGGATTTTGCTGTCGCCTTCGCGGTCCAGCCAGACGTCTACATCAATGGCGGTTTCGCGCGTCACGCGGTTGACATGGGCGTGGCGGTCGCGTTTGGTGAGCTGGTCAGCAATCGCAGGCCAGTTCAGGGTGTCGCGCTGGTAGCGTAAACCGGCAATGCCCATGTTGGCGGCCAGTTGCAGGTCAGTATCGCGGTCGCCAATCACATAGCTGTTCGCCACGTCCATCACGCCGCTGTCCAGATAACCTTTCACCAGCTCGGTTTTCGGCTTACGGCATGAGCAGTGGTCCGCAGGCAGGTGCGGGCAAATCAGCACTTCATCAAACACAATTCCCTGAGAGGTCAGGATCTGCATCATCAGGTTGTGCGGTGGATCGAAGGTCTCCTGCGGGAAGCTGGCGGTGCCCAAACCATCCTGATTGGTGATCATCACTAGCTTAAAGCCTGCGCCCTGTAAGGCCAGCAGAGCGGGGATCACTCCCGGTTCCAGCGCCAACTTATCCAGACGGTCTACCTGAAAATCTTCAGGCGGCTCGGAAATCAGCGTACCGTCGCGGTCAATGAATAAGATCTTTTGTACTAACGGGCTCTGGCTCACATTGGCTCCTTGCTTGGGGCAAATTCATTATTAGTGGTTACTGTTGTCTGGCCTGCGCCGGGCAGAGGGCGAAGCGCATCGATGACTCGCTGGCACTCGGCACGGGTGCCGACGGTGATGCGTAAGCAGCCGGAAAGCCCCGGTTGTTTGTTCTGATCACGTAAGATAATGCCCTGATCCCACAGGGTTTTAAAGACCTGACTGGAAGCCGTGTAGCGAGCCAAAACGTAGTTGGTTTCGCTGGTAAATACCTGTTCTACGCAGTCGCACTGGTTTAATTGCTCAATCAGCCAAGCGCGGGTATCGCTGATCTCCGCGACGCGTTCGCGCATCACCGCCAAACCTTGATCACTCAGCGCCTGTGCGGCAATGTCAGCCACCGGCGTTGCTAATGGGTAAGGCGCGATCACTTTCATTAATAACTCAATCAGCTCACTGTTGGCCAAAGTGAAGCCACAGCGCAGTCCGGCCAGAGCAAAGGCTTTGGAGAGCGTGCGCAGCACGGCGAGGTGCGGATACTCTTGCAGCCAGCCGACCACCGAAGCCTGCGGGCAGAACTCAATATACGCCTCATCAATCGCCACGACTGCCTTGCCGCGTGTGAATTCCAGCACGGCTCGCAAATCATCTGGATTGATCAGGTTACCGGTCGGGTTATTCGGGCTACAGATGTAGACCAGCTTTACGCCGTCGAGCGCCGCTTCAATGGCAGGAAGATTTAACGACCAGTCTTCATTGGCTTCAACCGTGCGGCCTTCGACGCCGATAGTCTCGGCGCTGACGCTGTACATGCCGTAAGTCGGCGGGCAATAAAGGATGGCGTCTTTGCCCGGCTCGCAGAATGCGCGGATCAACAACTCAATGCCTTCGTCGGCGCCGCGGCTGACAATCACCTGGCTGGCTTCCAGACCGGCGTAGGCCGCGTAGCGCTCCACGACCAGCTTCGGCTGGCATTCCGGGTAGCGGTTGAAGGTCTGCGCAGTCAGTTCGAACTGCGGAGCCAGCGGGTATTCATTGGCATTCAGCCAGACATCGCCATTGCCACCCAGACGGCGAGCAGACTGGTAAGGCGTCAGCTCGCGAACGTTTTTACGGGCCAGCGCCTGAACGCTGAGATTGCTTTTATCACTCATTGTCCTTGCTCCTTCAGCGCATTGACGCGCAGGGTTACGGCATTTTTGTGAGCAGTCAGTTGTTCAGCCTGCGCCAGCGTTTCAATGGTGGTCGCCAGACCCAGTAGGCCCTGCGGCGTTAGCTGTTGCACTGTCATGCGCTTCTGGAAATCCGCCAATCCGAGGCTGGAATAGGTGGCGGTATAGCCATAGGTTGGCAGCACGTGGTTGGTACCCGAGGCGTAATCGCCGGCGGATTCCGGTGACCAGTCACCGAGAAACACCGAACCCGCGCTGGTGATGCTGTCGACCAAGGCTTCCGGCTCGCGAGTTTGTAAAATCAGGTGTTCCGGGCCGTAAGCGTTACTGATTTCAATACACTGCGCTAAGTCTTTCGCTACGATCAGACGGCTGCTTTCAAGTGCCTGACGGGCAATCTCTTTGCGTGAGAGCAGGGCAAGCTGACGCTCAACGGCTTCGGCCACGGCTTTCGCCATCTCAAGGCTTGGCGTCAGCAACACCACCTGTGAGTCCGGGCCGTGTTCTGCTTGCGACAGCAGGTCAGAAGCCACGAAGTCAGGCGTTGCGCCACTGTCAGCAATGACCAGCACTTCTGACGGACCGGCGGGCATATCAATCGCCGCGCCGTTTAGGCTTTGACTCACCTGACGCTTAGCTTCAGTGACGTAGGCATTGCCCGGCCCGAAGATTTTAGCCACCTTCGGCACGCTTTCTGTACCGAAAGCCAGAGCCGCGATGGCCTGCGCGCCGCCAAGTTGATAAACCTCACTGACGCCGCAAAGCTTGGCGGCGTAAAGGATTTCATCGGCAATTGGCGGCGGCGAGCAGAGCGTCACCCGCTGGCAGCCTGCGATTGCGGCCGGCGTCGCCAACATTAATACGGTGGAAACCAATGGCGCAGAGCCGCCAGGAATATACAGACCCACCGACTGAATCGGGCGAGTCAGCTGCTGGCAGCGCACCCCTGGCTGGGTTTCAATATCGACCACTGCCAGCTTTTGCGCTTCATGGAAGGTGGTGATATTGCGTACCGCGTGCGCCATCGCCTGTTTTACGTCATCGCCAAGGCGAGCCGAGGCGTCTTCGATTTGCTGGGCCGTCACGCGAATGTCGGCAACATCGGTTTTATCGAATTTGGCGCAATATTCGCGCAGGGCGCTGTCGCCTTCATTGCGAACGCGGCTAAGGATCTCGCTGACTGACTCGGTGATTCGGTCAGAGGCGGAAATTGCCGGGCGAGTCAGCAAATCGCGGCGCTGCTCTTCGCTGCACAGTTGCCAGTCAATAGGGGTGCTGAACGCGGTTGGCTGCATGGTCTTACTCCATCATTTTTTCGATTGGTAAGACCAGAATCGAGCTGGCGCCTAACGCCTTCAGCTTTTCCATGGTTTCCCAGAACAGGGTTTCACTGCTGACCATGTGCATGGCAACACGCTGCTGGTCACCCGCCAGTGGCAGAATAGTAGGGCGCTCGGCACCCGGCAGCAGGTCGATGATTTCGTCCAGACGCTCGCTTGGCGCGTGCAACATAATGTATTTGGATTCGCGAGCCTGAATCACGCCCTGAATACGGGTCATCAGGCGGTCAATCAGCAACTGCTTCTCTTGCGGCATTTCGCCGTCGCGCTGAATCAGACAGGCTTTAGAACGGTAAATGACTTCTACTTCGCGCAGGCCGTTGGCTTCTAAGGTGGCGCCGGTGGAGACTAAGTCACAAATGGCGTCGGCCAGACCGGCGCGCGGTGCCACTTCGACAGAACCGTTCAGCAGGCAGGATTTGAATTCTACGCCTTGCTTGTCGAGGTACTGTTTAAGGATGTGTGGGTAAGAGGTGGCGATACGGGCATTTTGCAGGCTTTGCGGGCCGGTGTAGTCACAGGCCAGCGGCGTGGCTAAAGACAGGCGGCAGCCGCCGAAGTCCAGACGACGCAGGGTGAAGTAACGCGGGTCTTCGCCCTGTGCGCGGCGATTCAGCAGCTCTTCTTCCAGCACGTTTTCGCCGATAATCCCCAAATCCACCACGCCGTCCATTACCAGCCCTGGGATATCGTCATCGCGCACGCGCAGGATGTCGATTGGCATATTCTCTGCGAAGGCAATCAGACGCTGCTCTTGCAGGTTAATTTTGATCCCGCAGCGTGCCAGCAGTTCACGTGAATCGTCGCTCAGGCGACCTGACTTCTGCATTGCTATCCGTAAACGTGATTTATCCAACATAAAAACCTCGACCTTATAAGTATTTAATTTTGTTGTGTTTGCTTAATCTTTTTACCCAAAATAATTCGAGTGACAGGAAGGCGGCCAGTGAACGAATCCCGATGAGCTTACTGAAGTAAGTGATTCGGGTGAGTAAAAGCAGCCAACGCACCTGTAACTAGAATTATGAAGGGGAGGGGCAAAAAAAAACCCTCGGAAGTTGATCTTCCGAGGGCTCTCTTTAGGTTCTGCGCCACTGGAAGATCTTAACAGTCTCCCAGCACCAAACGCCTGAAAGACTAGTCAGGGTGATGGTGATGATGGTGGTTGAACAGAACGTTAGTCATTTGTGTATCTCTAGTCAGTGATGCTTAGTAACTGCGTCGTGAATACCGTTAGAGGTATCATTCACAGCGCGTATCAATTCTTGTGTCAATAAAACTAAACTATCAGGTGGCCGCGACGCAACCTTTTTTTAGGATGATAAATTTTTCTTATCTCGTGCTCTACTTTCATCTAAAACGTGAATGATCGGCGGGTGGACCCAGTCTGTAACATTTATAAGAAAAAGCTGACAGCTTTCGACATTGCCTGAACGAATGAACAGGCATAAATTGTTAAACTAAGTGAAGTGAGAAGTGGAATGAGAAGTTTTCGACCTTGATCATGCAGGAACGCATGGCGCGAACAGAATGGAGTAATAAATGAAAAAAGTCGCAATAGTGGGATTGGGGTGGTTAGGTATGCCACTCGCAATGTCTCTGGCCATGAAGGGGTATGAGGTTGTCGGCAGCAAGACTTCGCCGGACGGCGTCGACGCCGCGCGCATGTGTGGTATCAACTGTTTCCCTCTGGTATTCAAGCCGGAAATGGAGTGTGAAGCCGCCGATCTGGACGTGCTATTAAATGTCGACGCGCTGATCATCACTCTGCCGGCACGCCGGACGGTGGAAGGCAGTGAGCTCTATTTTCAGGCGGTGCAGCAGCTGGTGGACAGCGCACTGGCCTATAATGTCGGCCGCATCATCTTTACCAGCTCGACGTCTGTTTATGGTGATGGCACGGGAACCATGCGCGAAAATTCGCCGCTGAGTCCGGTAACGCCGAGCGGCAGAGTGCTTGAGGAGCTGGAAAACTGGTTCCATCGCCTGCCCAATACCTCAGTCGATGTGCTGAGGCTCGCAGGTTTAGTGGGGGCCGATCGCCATCCGGGAAGGTTCCTTGCTGGCAAAACTGACGTGCAGGGCGGGGATGATGGTGTGAATCTGGTGCATCAGGATGATGTAATTGAGGCCATCACGTTGCTGCTCGGTTTGCCAAAAGGCGGACACACCTACAACTTATGCGCACCAGTGCATACGCAAAAGCGTCACTTCTATCCGGCCTTTGCTCGCCAGCTGGGGCTGACCGAACCGCAGTTTGCTGAAGTTGCTGAAAATCAGCCGAAGGGCAAGTTAATCGACGGCAGTCTTATCTGCAAAGAGCTGGGTTTTGAGTATCAATACCCTGATCCTGAAATGATGCCTGTGAGTTAATTAGCTAGTTAGCTAATCAATTGAATAAACCCTCTCAATCAATAGAGGGTTTTTTTTCGATTAGATATAAAGACCGCCGATGAATAACAGGAAATAAGGTGAAAAAATTTCACTGTTAACGTTTTCAGTTCAACTTTTAATTATTTATTGTTCGATATTGAGCTGCTTTTATTACCAATAAAATGACAAATGTGTGATGGATATTTTAATTATTCTTTACTGTTGCTGGGTGAAATAAATTTCTAACAGCCTTAAACCTGCTTCTGCTAGCGCTTTTGGGTCGGTGAATACCATGCCTTATGTTGTCCGCGTAATAAAATTCCTAAGACTAGTCTGAGCATTTCCTCTTCGATGGCATAAAACTCTTTTTAGGTTTGCCCCTAAAGTTTCCGTTCCCTTTGCCGATACCCCAGTTGCCCGCAGATCGGGCCGCACACTTCACCCTGACTTCTGTATCCTCCCTGAGGGCAGAAGGTTTTCTGCTGCAAAAATTATTTGTTACACACCTTGACTTTGTACACTTATAAAGCCGTACTTACTGACGGTATCCTCACGCTTATTCCTGAATTAACCTGAAAAACCTTCCTAAACAGTACTTCAACGACCATTTTTTAAAGAACAAGCTATTTTTAAAGCAATCTGGATTTTTTGCTATCAAAAGTCACTTTTGTGAATTTTTAGGCTAAAAATGATGCATTAATCATGTTTTTGTATGGTTAATTTGGCTTTATTTAGATGTTGTACTAAATGATCTAAAAATGAATGAAAAAACGGGGCTGAGAAGGGATTTTAAGACGCATTTTTACTTTTGAATAAATTTTGAGCTGTTTTTTTACTCAAATCACTCTTTTTGGATAAAAATAAGTTTTATTTTTGTGACTCACATCACACTTTATCCAAAATTCGCTGAGGGCGAGATTGTATGTGCTAATGATTCGGGGTTACATTTGCGTCGTATTAAGATTAATCCTAATAATGTATGTAAAAGCGTTTCACTGAATGACACGCAATCACAGCAACGGACCCTGCCGAAAAGCTACAACTGATAAATTATTAAATTTAATTAGCCGTGAAATTGTCACATTTATAGTTTACATCAGGAACTACTTTGTATTGGCGGTGAATCATAAACCGCGAGATAAACCCGTTTTGTCCTCGCAAACATTTCTTTGAAAAAATGAAATGTGATGTTCATCGTCCAATGGCCAATTGTTTTGATAGTAAAAAAATACTCTGTCGGACTTAAAAACCAAACAGTGATTATATCTATCAACCAGTTATGAATTCATAGCTGACGGTATGGGGTAAACAAGCATGTCAGAATTGCTTAAACATATTTATGACATCAATCTGTCATATTTGCTGTTAGCACAGCGGTTAATAAACGACGAAAAGGCTTCCGCGATGTTCCGCTTGGGGATCGACGATGTCATGGCTGATGCGTTGGGGAGCCTTACTTTGCCGCAAATGGTGAAGTTGGCTGAAACGAATCAGTTGCTGTGTCAGTTTCGTTTCGACGACAGCAAGACAATTGAACGTCTGACCCAAGAGTCGCGAGTGGATGATCTTCAGCAAATCCACACAGGTATTCTGTTGTCTAGCCATTTGCTGAAAGGGCTTTCAGCTAAAGACAGCAGCGCCTCTAAGAAAAGGGCATAACCATGTCCTCGATAAAAGCATCATCGACACCGAAAGAGGCTTCGGCCAAACCCGTCGAGAAAAGTATTGTTCAGGAAGCGCGGGATATTCAGTTAGCGATGGAGTTGATTTCGCTGGGTGCCCGTTTACAGATGCTGGAAAGCGAAACGCAGCTTAGCCGTGGTCGGTTAATCAAACTCTACAAAGAGCTGCGTGGTAGCCCTCCACCGAAAGGGATGTTGCCGTTCTCCACCGACTGGTTCATGACGTGGGAACAGAACATTCACTCCTCCATGTTCTACAACGCCTACACCTTCTTGATGAAGAGTGGGCATTGCAATGGCGTTGAGGCGGTTATTAAGGCATATCGTCTGTATCTGGAGCAGTGTCCAGAGCAGCCGGGTGAAGCGCCAATTTTGGCTCTGACTCGTGCATGGACACTGGTTCGATTCGTTGACAGCGGCATGCTGCAACTCTCTTCCTGTAACTGCTGCGATGGTTCTTTTATTACCCATGCACACCAGCCACGTCACGGTTTTGTGTGCAGTCTTTGCCAACCTCCTTCACGAGCAGTAAAAAAACGTAAACTTTCCCCGGAAGCTGCCGATAGTACATCTCAAGAGCTGGACGAAAAGGTCAAGCGCGCGGTTTGAGATGATGTGGGCAGCATAGTGCGAAAGGTCACGTGATGCTAAAGAGTGGTGAAATGCCACTCTTTACAATACCTCCCCAACATCCCCAATAGTTTTGGTTGTCAGCTGACAAGACAAAATCTCAATTCTCTCTTCAAGCGCGCTTCCTCTGGTCTGGCCTATACCCAAAAGCCACATCGAATTAAGGAATCATCGTGCTAGTACTCATCGGTTACATCGTGGTCCTGGGCTCAGTCTTTGGCGGCTTCATGCTGGTTGGCGGCGAGCTGGGCGCGCTCTATCAGCCCGCAGAACTGCTGATCATCGGCGGCGCCGGTATTGGTGCGTTTCTGGTCGGCAACAACGGCAAAGCCATCAAATCGACACTTCGCGCACTGCCGAAACTGTTCCGCGCATCGCGTTACAGCAAGGCGCTGTACATGGATCTGATGGCGCTGCTCTATCGCTTACTCGCCAAATCGCGCCAGCAGGGGATGCTGTCGCTGGAAAACGACATCGATAATCCGCAGGAAAGCGATATTTTCACTAATTATCCGCGCATTCTTGCCGATAAACATTTGGTGGAATTTCTCACTGACTATCTGCGTCTGATGGTCAGCGGCAACATGAACGCCTTCGAAATCGAAGCGTTGATGGATGAAGAGATTGAAACCTACGAGCAAGAGAGCGAAGTGCCCGCCAATAGTCTGGCGCTGGTGGGGGATTCACTCCCGGCGTTCGGTATCGTGGCGGCGGTGATGGGGATTGTTCACACCTTAGCGGCGGCAGACCGTCCGGCAGCTGAACTGGGCGCACTGATTGCCCACGCCATGGTCGGTACCTTCCTCGGTATTTTGCTGGCTTACGGTTTTATCTCTCCGCTGGCTGCGGTGTTGCGCCAGAAATGCGCTGAGAACACCAAGATGATGCAGTGCATCAAAGTGACTTTACTCTCGAGCCTGAATGGCTACGCGCCGCAGATTGCAGTCGAGTTTGGTCGTAAAACGCTTTACACCTCCGAGCGTCCTTCATTCGTCGAACTTGAAGATCACGTTCGTCAGGTTAAATCGCCTAACAAGCAAGCGGAAGAAGAAAACGTATGAAGCATCAGAGTCATCCCATCGTTGTGGTGCGCAGGAAAAAGGGCAAGCACGGCGGCGGGCATCACGGCGGGTCGTGGAAGATTGCTTATGCCGACTTTATGACGGCAATGATGGCGTTCTTCCTGGTGATGTGGCTTATCTCCATTTCCAGCCCGAAAGAGCTGGTGCAGATTGCTGAATACTTCCGTACTCCATTAGCCGTGGCCATTACCAATGGTCCGCGCAGCAGTGACGCAACCAGCCCGATCCCGGGCGGCGGGGATGACCCGACGCAGCAGGACGGTGAAGTGCATAAGATGATCCAGTCGCAGGGCGACCAGCGTGAAATCGGTGATTTGCAGCGTCTGCAAGAGAAGCTGGAGCAGATGCTGATTTCCGATCCGCGTCTGAAAGATTTGCGCCCGCACCTGATGATTAACCTCACCGAGCAGGGGCTGCGCATCCAGATCATCGACAGCCAGAATCGCCCGATGTTCCAGCTGGGCAGCGCCACGGTTGAGCCTTACATGCGCTATATCCTGCGGGCGATTGCCCCGGTGCTGGATGATTTCCCTAACAAGATTAGCCTTGCCGGTCATACCGATGACATGCCTTACGCCATGGGCGAGCGCGGCTACAGCAACTGGGAGCTGTCCACCGATCGCGCCAACGCCTCGCGCCGTGAATTAACCGCCGGTGGCCTGAGCGAAGGCAAAGTGCTACGCGTGATGGGCATGGGTTCAACCATGCAGTTGAAAGACCATCCGTCTGGCGACGCGATTAACCGCCGCATCAGCATTTTAGTGCTGAATAAACATGCCGAAGAGGCCATCGAGCGCGAAAACAGCGAGGGTGAAGCCGTCACCATTAGCGACGCGGGCGAACTGAAAAAAATGGTTCCGGGCAATGACACTGCGGCTCCGGCCCCGGTGGAACCGCCAAGTGCTAAAGCGTCATCGGCTTTCGCGCCGCACCTGACGTCCAAGGAACCAGCAGCAGAATCAACAACACCACCAACATCAGGGCAATCTTTACCGACGCAGCCCTCACAAGAACAACAACAACCCAAGAGTGAGACGGTGACTCCGGTAGGTTCTTCCTCGTCTAACAGACCAACCACGGCTGTTCCTGCCGCGGCGGACGTTACGGCGCAACCGGCATCATCGGCAAGCCGCGATTCACAGCAGAGGTGATCACGTGAGCATGGATATTAGTGATTTTTACCAAACGTTTTTCGATGAAGCAGACGAACTGCTGGCGGATATGGAGCAACACCTGTTGCTGCTTGACCCCCAGACGCCTGATATCGAGCAGCTCAACGCGATTTTCCGCGCGGCGCACTCGATTAAAGGCGGGGCCGCCACCTTTGGATTCTCGGTTCTGCAAGAAACTACCCATTTATTGGAAAACCTGCTCGACGGTGCAAGGCGCGCAGAAATGAGCCTGAGCACTGACATCATCAACCTGTTTTTGGAAACGAAAGACATTATGCAGGAGCAACTGGACGCCTATAAATCCTCTCAGGACCCTGATGCTGAAAGCTTCGAATACATCTGCGCCGCGCTGCGCCAGCTGGCGCTTGAAGCCCAGCAACAGCAGCAGGGCGCACCGGCGGTGGATCTTCACGTCGTGGCTGAAACTCCGGCAGCGAGCACGCCAGCCGTGGCAGCTACTTCCGGGGGTTTACGCATTCTGCTTTCTGGCCTGAAAGAAGCCGAAGTGCCGCTGATGCTCGAAGAGCTGGGCAATCTTGGCGAGTTGCATGATGCTGTGCAGACAGCAAACAGTGTCGAAGCGACCCTCAACACCACGCTGAGCGAAGACGACATTAGCGCCGTGCTTTGCTTTGTTATCGAACCTGAGCAGATCAGTTTCAGCCCGTCGGCGGCCAATGACGTCGAAGCTGCCGCTGCTGAACCAGAGACTGCCATCGCGCAACCTGTCGCGCCCGTTGAGGAGCCTGCTCCGCGTGCGGCACCGGTGTTGGCTGCCGTGCCTGACTCGGCGGCTCCGGCCAAGGCCCGTGCGCCAAAAGCCGCTGAATCGACCAGCATTCGCGTGGCGGTTGAGAAGGTGGATCAGCTGATTAACTTAGTCGGCGAACTGGTGATCACCCAGTCGATGCTGGCCCAGCGTTCTGACCTGCTGGACCCGGTGGCGCACAGCGATTTGCTTAACAGCATGGGGCAGTTGGAGCGCAACGCCCGTGACTTGCAAGAGTCGGTGATGTCCATCCGTATGATGCCGATGGAGTACGTTTTCAGCCGCTTCCCGCGTCTGGTTCGTGACCTTGCCAGCAAGCTGAATAAGCAGATTGAGCTGACGCTGCTCGGCAGTTCGACCGAGCTGGATAAGAGCCTGATTGAACGCATCATCGATCCATTAACCCACTTGGTGCGCAACAGTCTGGACCACGGCGTGGAGTCTCCGGACGTGCGTATCGCCAACGGCAAGCACCCGACGGGTAACCTGACGCTTTCCGCTGAACATCAGGGCGGGAATATCTGTATCGAAGTGGTGGATGACGGTGCAGGCCTGAATCGCCAGAAGATTTTAGCAAAAGCCGCGTCGCAGGGGCTGAACGTCAACGACAACATGAGCGATGAAGAAGTCGGCATGCTCATCTTCGCGCCGGGCTTCTCGACTGCTGAAAAAGTCACTGACGTCTCTGGCCGTGGCGTGGGCATGGACGTGGTGAAACGAAATATTCAGGAGATGGGCGGTCACGTCGAAATCTATTCCCAACAAGGAAAGGGCACCACCATCCGTATCCTGCTGCCACTGACCCTGGCCATTCTCGACGGCATGTCAGTCAAAGTGGGCGAAGAAGTGTTCATCCTGCCATTGAACGCGGTGATGGAATCTCTGCAACCTTTGGCGGAAGACTTACATCCGCTGGCCGGTGGCGAACGCGTGCTGCAAGTACGTGGCGAATATCTGCCGCTGGTCGAGTTGTACAACGTGTTTGACGTGACCGGGGCGAAAACCGAGGCGACACAGGCCATCGTGGTGATTCTGCAAAGCGCAGGACGCCGCTATGCGCTGCTGGTGGACCAACTGATTGGTCAGCATCAGGTGGTAGTTAAAAACCTCGAGAGTAACTATCGCAAAGTGCCGGGGATTTCCGCCGCAACCATTTTGGGCGACGGCAGCGTGGCGCTGATTGTTGATGTATCGGCCTTGCAGGCGCTCAACCGTGATAAACGTGCCGTCGATTCGGCCGTTGCATAACAAACATTTAAAAACGAAAAAGCCCTCACTGGTGATGCCGGTGAGGCTCAATTTTAGCCGAACGATGAAGGGTGAATAACATGGCCGGACTTGCAACCGTGACAAAAATGGCAGGTGAAACGGTAGGACAGGAATTCCTGATTTTTACGCTGGGTGATGAAGAATACGGTATCGATATTCTGAAAGTGCAGGAGATCCGTGGTTACGATCAGGTAACCCGCATCGCCAATACCCCGGCATTCATCAAGGGTGTTACCAACCTGCGCGGCGTCATCGTTCCCATCATCGATCTGCGCGTGAAGTTCGCCCAGCAGAACGTTGAATACAATGAAAACACCGTGGTTATCGTGCTGAACTTCGAAAACCGCGTGGTAGGTATCGTGGTCGACGGCGTTTCCGACGTGTTGTCTCTGACTCAGGAGCAAATCCGCCCGGCGCCAGAGTTCGCGGTAACGCTCTCCACCGAGTACCTGACTGGACTAGGCTCGCTGGGCGACCGCATGTTGATTTTGGTCGACATCGAGAAGTTGCTGAGCAGTGAAGAAATGGCATTAGTAGAAAGTGTGGCAAAAGCTTGATTTTGCCATTGGGGGCTGTGAGCCCCCAAACCCCCAGTTTTGGTTTTTCATTTCAAAGTTAAATTCAAATTCAAGACCTTGCGTTGCCACGCAAACTGGCCCAGAAGGCGCGTAAGCGCGCGCCCTCTGGACACCCGCGCTTTTTATCGCGGGTAGATCGAGGCTGCGCAGGGTTGGGATGGACATGTTTCAGCTGCTTCTGTGATCGCCACGAAATGCCGCCGCTTAGGCGGTGCCCTCGCTGCGGGATTCCAACCCGCGTAAAAAGACACGCGGTTTTCCACCTCTTGCTCGGCGTCATTTCTGAATGTGGCCTACTGGCATTTAGACCGTGCCGTTTCAATGGGCTTCAATGTGGTTTTGGTTTGCTCCTCCCCCCGGCAAGGGGGAGGCTGGGAGGGAGTGTTGCAGAAAACTCAGTGGCTTATGTGAGAAATACCCCACCCCAACCAAAAACTATCTGAAACGGCACGGTTGGAATGCCAGTAAGTCGCGTTCAGAAGTGACGCCGAATGAATGGTTCGAGACCTATGGCTCGAAGCCTGAAATTCGGGAACCGCCTAAGCGGCGGCACTTCGCGACAATCACTAAGGTGCCTGAAACATGTCCATCTCAACCCTGCGAAGCCTCGATCTTCCCGCGGCAAAAAACGCAGGATTCCAAAGGGTTTCGTTTAAAACCCTTTGGGCCCGTGTGGGCGGCGAGCCCACGGTTTTGACCTTAAGGCCGGTGTGGTGCCAGCGCACGGTTTTGACCTTAAGGCCGGTGTGGGCGGCGAGCCCACGCTTTAGACGTTAAGTTTTCAGCGGTTTTACAAAACCGCTCTCAAGTTATACATCGCCCTGCCGATAACCCTCTGTAGATGAATTAATGGAAAAAGGCAAAACATGATGTTTAAGCGTATGAAAGTGGTGACGGCCATCGTGGTCTTACTGGTGGTCTTTGGGGCGTTACAGTTGGTTTCTGGTGGGCTGTTCTTCAAATCGCTTAAAACCGATAAAGATAACTTTGCCACTTCGCAGCAAATTCGTGTGCAACAGGCTGAGCTGAATGCCAGCTGGATCTATCTGCTGCAAACTCGCAACACCCTTAACCGGGCGGGCATTCGCTTTATGTTGGATGCTAACCAGATGGGCAGTGGGGCGACAGTGAAAGAGCTTATCGACGTCGCGCAGAAGGATTTGAAAATTGCCGGCGAGCACTACGCCAAATATCAAAAAATTCCCAGCGATGCTAGCCAGAATCCTGCGTTGGCCGCTGAAATCAAAAAGAATTATGACGTTCTGAATGGCGCGCTGAGTGACCTGATTGACCTGATCGGTTTGGGGCGCATCAATGATTTCTTCGAGCAGCCTACCCAGCAGTATCAAGACGGCTTCGAAAAGGCATTCGTCAACTATATCGACCAAAACGACAAGCTTTATAGCCACTCGGTCAACGTCAGCGAAGACTCCTTTAGCAACTCACTTTGGGTGCTGGGCGTGATCCTCGCGGTGCTGGTGCTGTTTATCGGTCTGGCATGGTTTGGCGTGCAGCGCGTACTGGTTCATCCACTGCGTTCACTGGTCGAAAGCATCCAGCACATTGCTCGCGGGGACTTGACCCAAGAAGTGAAGGTGGAAAGCCGTAACGAAATCGGCCTGCTGGCTGAAAGCATCAAAGACATGCAAAGCGAGCTAATCCGCACGGTTTCTGGTGTGCGTCAGGGCGCGGACGCTATCTATAGCGGCGCGAGCGAAATCTCTGCCGGTAACAACGACCTCTCTTCACGCACCGAGCAACAGGCTTCTTCACTGGAAGAGACTGCTGCCAGCATGGAGCAACTGACCGCGACGGTGAAACAAAACGCCGAAAACGCCCGTCAGGCAAGCCAACTGGCGCTGAGTGCGTCCGAAACCGCGCAGAAGGGGGGCAAAGTGGTATCAAACGTGGTGCAAACCATGAGCGACATCGCTGCCAGTTCGAAGAAAATTACTGACATTACTGGCGTTATCGATGGTATTGCCTTCCAGACTAACATTCTGGCACTGAACGCGGCGGTCGAAGCAGCTCGCGCCGGTGAGCAAGGTCGCGGCTTTGCCGTGGTTGCTGGGGAAGTTCGCAGCTTGGCACAACGCAGCGCCCAAGCCGCCAAAGAGATTAAGGGCCTGATTGATGACTCGGTAAGCCGCATCAACACGGGTTCCGTACTGGCGGAAAGCGCCGGTGAAACCATGAGTGACATGGTGAGCGCGGTGACTCGCGTGACCGACATCATGGGCGAAATCACTTCGGCCTCTGACGAACAGAGCCGTGGCATTGAGCAGGTGGCGCAGGCCATTACTGAAATGGACCGCGTGACTCAGCAAAACGCCGCCTTGGTTGAAGAATCTGCTTCCGCCTCCGCCGCGTTGGAAGAGCAGGCTAGCCTGTTAACTCAGTCGGTTGCCGTCTTCAGCCTCGGCCAGCATCAAGTCAACGTGGTGCGCCCGACGACCACCTCGGCGCGCCAGCCTTTGCTGACACCGAACCTGTCTTCAACCCCAGCCACCAAAGGTGCCGCCAGCAATAACCTGACGGAAAACTGGGAAACTTTCTAACGAGCAACAGAGCGTTTAGCAGTAACAACAGCATGACAGGGGCGGTTTCCGCCTCTGATGCTTCGGTGATGAGAGTAGGGAAGCCATTTGGGCAATAGCAATAGAATCTGTCGTCTAAGGAGTCCGCGTTATGAGTGCTCCTAATTCAAACCAGGATCCGGATAACGCGTCGATTATGGCGCAAATGATCCAACGGCTGCCGCTGTCGGATATCCATTTTCGCCGTATCAGTGAGCTTATCTACCAGCGCGCCGGTATCGTGCTGGCGGATCACAAAAGAGAGATGGTTTACAACCGACTGGTTCGTCGATTGCGAATTCTAGGAATTAACGATTTTGGCCAGTATTTGGCGATGCTGGAAAGTGATGCCAACAGCGCGGAGTGGCAGGCATTTATTAATGCTTTAACCACTAACCTGACGGCTTTTTTTCGCGAAGCGCATCACTTCCCGATCCTCGCCGAACATGCCCGCTCACGACCGAATAATTACAGCGTTTGGAGTACCGCCGCCTCGACCGGGGAAGAGCCTTACTCCATCGCCATGACCCTGAGTGAAGCACTGGGCTCGCGCATGGCCAGTTGCAGCATTCAGGCCAGCGACATTGATACCCAAGTGTTAGAGAAGGCGGTCGCTGGTGTTTACCGTCAGGAAGAATTACGCACGCTAAGCACCCAACAGATGCAGAAGTTCTTCCTGAAAGGCACGGGGCCGCACAGCGGGCTGGTGCGAATTCGCCCCGAGCTGGCGCAAATGGTGGCTTTTCAGCAGATCAACTTGCTGGCCAGCCACTGGCAGCTTAACGGGCCATTTGATGCGATTTTTTGTCGTAACGTGATGATCTACTTCGACAAACAAACGCAGGAAAAAATCTTACGCCGATTTGTTCCGTTACTAAAACCGGGCGGCCTGATGTTTGCCGGACATTCCGAGAACTTCAGCCAGATTAGCCGGGAATTTTATTTGCGTGGCCAAACTGTATACGGTCTCGCCAAGGAGAGGTAATGAATAAAATCAGAGTGTTGAGTGTCGATGACTCGGCGTTGATGCGGCAGTTGATGACCGAAATCATCAACAGTCATCCGGATATGGAAATGGTGGCGACCGCGCCTGATCCGCTGGTTGCACGCGACTTAATTAAGAAATTCAACCCACAGGTTTTGACGCTGGACGTCGAAATGCCGCGCATGGATGGCTTGGATTTCCTCGAAAAACTGATGCGCCTGCGCCCGATGCCGGTGGTGATGGTCTCTTCGTTAACCGGGCAGGGGTCGGAAATCACGTTGCGGGCGCTGGAGTTGGGCGCTATCGACTTTGTCACCAAGCCGCAGTTGGGCATTCGCGAAGGCATGCTGGCCTATAGCGAGCTGATTGCTGACAAGATCCGCACGGCTTCCAAGGCGCGACTGAACAAGAACGTTAATGCTGACATGCCGCGCATGCTCAGCCATACGCCGCTGCTCAGTAGTGAAAAGCTAATCGCCATTGGTTCGTCTACCGGCGGCACCGAGGCGATTCGCCACGTGTTGCAGCCGTTACCGCCAACCTGCCCGGCATTGATGATCACTCAGCATATGCCGCCGGGGTTTACTCGCTCTTTTGCCGACCGGCTGAACAAGCTGTGCCAAATCACGGTGAAAGAGGCGGAAGACGGCGAGCGCGTGCTGCCGGGACACGCCTACATCGCGCCGGGGGACAGACATATGGAGCTGACCCGCAGCGGGGCGAACTATCAGGTTAAGTTGAACGACGGCCCGGCGGTAAATCGCCATCGTCCGTCGGTTGACGTGTTATTCCGTTCGGTGGCGCAATTCGCCGGACGCAATGCTGTCGGGGTGATCCTGACAGGAATGGGCAATGACGGCGCTGCCGGCATGCTGGAGATGCACCGCGCCGGGGCTTACACATTGGCTCAAAACGAAGCAAGCTGTGTGGTGTTCGGGATGCCCCGTGAGGCGATTGCCTCCGGTGGGGTCAACGAAGTGGTGGATCTCAGCCAAATAAGCCAGCGCATGCTGGCACAAATATCAGCCGGACAGGCTTTACGTATTTAATTTTTCATCCCACTAGGGTGATGAAGCAGCACAATTTAGGAGCACTAAACATGGCCGATCCAAATCTGCGTTTTCTGGTGGTAGATGACTTTTCAACTATGCGCCGCATCGTTCGCAACCTGTTGAAAGAACTTGGTTTCCAGAATGTGGAAGAAGCCGAGGATGGCGTTGACGCACTGAACAAATTGCGTGCCGGTGGTTTCGACTTCGTGGTGTCTGACTGGAACATGCCAAACATGGACGGTCTTGATCTGCTGAAAACGATTCGAGCCGACGCCGCGCTGGCCAAAATGCCGGTATTGATGGTGACCGCAGAAGCCAAGAAAGAGAACATTGTGGCCGCCGCGCAGGCGGGTGCCAGTGGCTACGTAGTTAAGCCATTTACCGCCGCGACTCTGGAAGAGAAGCTCGGCAAAATCTTCGAAAAACTAGGCATGTAGGAGCAGATATGGCTGACTTACTTCCTCCAGGAATGACAATGCCTGCAAACGATGCAGCAACCGCGGGCGATATTATCGCCCGGATTGGGCAACTGACGCGCATGTTGCGCGACAGTATGCGCGAATTGGGGCTTGATCAAGCCATCGCACAGGCGGCGGAAGCCATTCCAGATGCCCGCGATCGACTGGATTACGTGGTCACCATGACCGCTCAGGCGGCAGAACGTGCTTTAAACTGTGTTGAAGCGGCACAACCGCGTCAAAACAAACTGGAAGCTGCGGCGAAAAAACTCGATGCGCGTTGGGACCAATGGTTCGAAAACCCAATCGAGCTGTCCGATGCCCGTGAGCTGGTGACGGACACCCGCAGCTATCTGAAAGAAGTCCCTGAGCACACCAGCTTTACCAATGCGCAGCTGTTGGAAATCATGATGGCGCAGGACTTCCAAGATTTAACAGGGCAGGTTATCAAACGCATGATGACCGTAGTCCAAGAGATTGAAAATCAACTGCTGTCCGTGCTGATGGATAACATTCCTGAGCAGAACATCAAGGCCAAGCGTGAAAACGACAGCCTGCTGAATGGCCCGCAACTCAACGCCGAAGGCGTCGGGGTCGTGGCGTCTCAAGAGCAGGTCGATGACTTGCTGGACAGTTTGGGCTTCTAAATCTCGACCTCTTCTTATCTCTCTACAACCCTTATTCCATCCGTTTGTATTCTGGGCAAACGGATGGATTCAGTTATAGCCCTCTTTAGCGCCGCTTAATTACCTCTTTTCGAAAATTATTATCTCGCTTATTAACATAATCAAGATCAAAAGATCTAATTTTCTTAGTTCATTACGAGAATGAAAATTTAATCTAATACACATTATTTTTAATTATTTCAAATGACTGGGTTTGTCGTTATATGGTTGTGGAGATAGGTCCTTGGAAATATCCTAATTCAAGGTCTTTGGTATTCGCTGGTTAATTGCGTATTGCTCTGTCTTCTAGATGTTGCCCAATTAAAATGATGCCGATATACTGCGCCGCATCAAGAAGAGGTTGATATATTTAATGACTCTTCTTGTTATGCCCCACGTTTTGAATAAGTGAGGGTAGAGTAATTTGGTTATCAATAACCAACAAATGAAGCAGTAATAAACTAACTATATAAGGAAATTACATATGAAAAAGATGGCTATGTCACAAGCGGAAACTATTGTTGGCGGTACTTTCAAACACAGCACTTGCACCAACAACTATGAAATTGCTCTGGGCCCTAACCTTAAACCAACTTGTTACTCAGTAAAAACGTGTACTGATAAAAATGGTGCTATCACTAAGCATCTGAACGTGGCAGCTGCATCAAGTTGCCCAAGCAACTAATTGATCGTTAAAGGTCTTTAGTTAGTTGGGCACATCGTTAGTGATAACGATGTGCCCAACGTTGTTTAATGGTTCTCTGAGCTCAAGGATTGAGTTGTCTATGCGTAAAAAAATAACTATTGCTGCTTTATATACTGTTTTCATCGCCGTCATTTCTGCTTTTGTCACCACGGCTTATTTTCATGCCTTTGTTTTAAATAAAAATGAGCAAAATCCTCAAGAGTTATTAACCTCTGTTAGCACGGATAAAGTCACCAACAGCATAATCGCGGACGGGCAGGACATTATTGAGTTTCTATCTTATGGTTGCCACTATTGTGCATCGAATGAAGAAAATGTAGAGAAACTCGAAAAGCGGCTTCCAGCGGGTAAGAAACTGGTACGTTTACATGTTAGCTATGAAGACCAAGGCGGGCTTGGACGTTATGCCGCGGTATTTGCCACGCTCGATGCCATGGGCATAGAAGCAAAATATCGTGATAGTGCTTATCGGGCGGTAAACAAAGATGATATCGATTTAGGTGATGCAACGCAGCTAAACGGCTGGCTTAAAAGTAATAATATTGACACTGAAGAATACAATACAGTTCGTCAATCAGCCGCAGTTGAACAGAAACTGGCATATATGACGCAAGTCACCCGCGACTATAAGGTTAATGCCACACCTGTTTTTATCGTATCAAAAAAATGGATCGCTCTTCAGGATCGTGAGTTCCCTGAATTCTCCGATCAATTATTATCTTTACTGAATAACGATAGTCCTCTGGAGAAGTGATGAAATTTTTGGCGCTGCGACTCCAACTAACATGGATGAATATTGTCAACTATTTTGGGCGCATAAATTATTTCGCCCAGCTGTTGGGATCGCGGATAGCTTATTTCTTACTGAGGCATATCAACTATCGTTGGCTCTTCATTCTGCCACACATCAATAGAGGTTTGGGATTGACCGGGCGTGCTCTTAAGGTGAGGGCTGAGGTTGCACAGGCTAACAAACAATGTTTGTTGCAAGGCAGCGATGCTCTTAATTATATCTGGTTAACCCAGCGGCGTGAGTGGTTGGTCAGAGCCGCGACTTTTGGGCGAAACGCCAAGGTTCTCAAAGAGATTGCCTCTTGCACTGAACAATTGAATGCGGTGGTTGAGCCATTACATCGCGATGGTCAGTCAGTGATGCTGGCCCCGCTGCATATGGTATCGGATATCTTGGCAACCATGGTAGGTGCTGGCGTTTACCCCAATAAGGCGACGGTGATTGCTTCTTTTGGCAACCACGTCCATTCTCAGGACGAGCTGCTTCAGGGCGGGTTGAATCTTGACTATTGTTCAATTCATGACCAGGGCAGCGCTATCGCCGGGAACTTGTTGACATCACTGATGAGTGCAGCACAGGGAGAGCGTAATATTATTCTTTTCCCCGATATTACCCCTGAATTCACCCTTGGCACCTATCAGGGCCAGTCGTCCAAATTGCCGTGCAAATTATTCCAGCGACCAGCCAAATTACATAACGGCATCGTGAGACTGTCACGAGCTATCTCTGCCCGCGTCGTATTTTACCACCTCTATTATGACGGGGGAGTGAGGATAAAAATTCATCCCCCCCTAAAGGCAACGCAATTGAAACAGCATATGCCAGAAATTATTGAAAATTCAATCCGAGAGCATGCCAACGACTGGATGTTATGGCATGCACATTCACTCTACTTTATTAATGAATAACATCAGCAATTTCATTACTGCGCATTAATTTAACAGGATGTTAAGACGATTGGTTATGGACAATATTATTCCTCAATTGATTTTTCAGAGTGAGACCAACGAGTGCGGTTTGGCCTGCATCGCCATGCTCGCCGAAACACAGGGGATCAATATCTCTCTGGAAGAGCTTCGTGAGCGTTTTCCTGCTTCCGCCCACGGCACGGCCTTATCAAGGCTATGTGAAATTTTAGCCGAACTGGCTATTCCTGCCTGTCCGGTCGTCTTCGAGCATCACGAACTCGCTGAGTTACCTCTGCCCGCGATTCTGCATTACGGCTCCAGCCACTATGTGTTGCTGGCTTATCGGCAGGGCAGTTATGTCTGCGTGATGAACCCAGGGATTGGCGAACAGTTGCTGCCATTCGCGGCGCTTAAGGCTGAAATCAGTGGTTATGCGTTGGTGATTGACGCTGAGTCGCATCCGGAAGCAAAAGTCGCCGCCGCCGGGTGCCGCCCGCGCCGCTCGCGGATGATGGAATGCATGAGCCTCAAACAGACGGCGGCCATTCATGGCGTATACGGGCTGATGATGCTGGCATTTCTGGTGTCGCTCACCCTATTTATTATGCCTGTGATGGTCAGTAGCGCTATCAATACCGTATTTTCATCGGCTGAGGGCGCTGATTTTCCCTATTTTTATTTCATGCTGGCCTTCGTGGTCTCCACTCTGCTGGCTTACGGGGTGCGTAGCGTCACTGAGCGTTTTATTAAACGTTTTGTGGTGTTGCAGAGCGTGGCGGGGTTCTCTCGCTTGCTCACTAACTCTCTAAGCTTTTTTGACAAACGCGCGCCGGGCGAAATTTATAGCCGCTTCTCCAACTGGCAGATGGCAGCGACGCAAAAAATCGAACTTGATAACGGCCTACGAACCGACTGGATAGTTGGCGCTATTGCCTTTGGCGTAATGTGTTACATGAGCCCACTGCTTGCCATGGTATCGGCGGTGGGGGTAACGCTGATGGGGTTAGTGAGCGTTTGGGCAATTTATCGCGACCGGTTTTACACCCAACAATTGCAGGTTAAAAGCGCCGAGCAGAGCGACTTCTTAATGGAAACCATTCAGGGTTTTTCCACCATAAAGTCGGCGGGGATTAGCGCACAGCGCCAACAAGTTTTCGCTGCCTACGCTTTATCACTTTTTAGCTGCCAGCAAAGCCAAAAAATGTATGAGCAAGTGAAGAGCAGCCTTTATCAGTTCATTGGTAGTCTTGAAATGGTGCTGTTTATGCTGCTGGCGCTGCCGTTACTGAAGAGCAACGCGATCACGCTCGGAGAGTTTTTTGCCTATAGCTTCGTCCGACAGATTTTTACTAATTACATCACTCAAATATTCTTTTCAATTTTGCAGAAAAATCAGCTGCATGTCATCGACACGCGCGCTAATGACCTGTTCCCACGCACGACGAGCGATGTGTCATCGGATGAGAGCATGGCTGAAGCATCCGCGCCAGTAAGTTTCCATCAAAGTCTGAACTATCGGCAGATAAACTTTGCGTATGACGCGGCCAAACCTCTGTTGAAACAGCTCTCATTTGGCGTTCTGCGTGGCGAGAAAATTGCCATAGTGGGTGAATCGGGAGCAGGGAAAAGCACCTTACTTAAAATTATCGCCGGACTGGTTAAGCCGCAAGAGGGCGAGATTCTGGCTGATGGGCAGGCTCTGGGCGACCAGTCACTACAGAAGCTGTTCTTCTTGCAGAGTCAGGAAGACATCTTGTTTAGTGCCTCTGTGTTAGAAAACATCACTCTGTTTGATAGTAATTTGGATGGTGAAAAACAACGCCGTATCGATAACTTTCTGATTGGGTTGAAGCTACATGAGGTGATTGAACAGTTACCCGGTAAACAAAACGCCCTGATCCGCGAAAGCCATGCCGCGCTCTCTTTGGGCCAGCGCCAGCGCCTATTGCTGGCTAGAGCCATGTACAGCCATTGCCCAATTCTCGTGCTCGATGAGCCCACAGCCAATCTTGATGATGAGACGGCTTATCGGGTCATGAAATATGTGATCGAACACTGCCGTGAATTTAACAAATCCCTGATAACCGTTACGCACAGTGAGGCGACCTTAGAGCTGTTCGACAAGGTGTATCGCATGTCTGCTGGCCATATTGCTCAGGTAGAGCATGAGAACCTGCCAGCATGAAGAAACTTATGAATTCGAAAATCAAACCTAGCAAAACGATGGCGGCAGCCTGCGTCGCTATCCTTATGTTGCTGGCTGGCGTGGTCGTGAAGCAAAGCAGTTCAACTGACCAAGGCCCGGTTGAATTTGTCACTGTTAGCCGGGGGGATATTGAGAAAACCGTGCTGGCCACCGGCACGCTCAAGCCTTCATTACAGGTCAATGTGGGCGCTCAGGTGAACGGTCAATTAACCAAGGTTCATGTCCGTCAGGGCGACCAGGTGCAGAAAGGCCAGTTGCTGGCAGAAATTGACCCGACCTTGCAACTCAGTGAGTTACGAAAATCTCAGGCCGAACTGGCAAGTGCGGAGGCGCAAAAACGTTCGGCGGTTGTCACCCTTCGCCAATTTCAGTTAGAACTGAATCGCCAACTGCGTCTCGACCGAGACAGCGCGGGCACGAAAAGCATTCTTGAGCAGGCGCAGGCCCGAGTGGCGACGCAAAAAGCGCAAATTGAAGTCAATCAGGCTGAGATAGTACGTGCGCAAATGTCGCTGGAAACGGCACAAGCCAATCTAGGTTTTACCCGCATCGGCGCACCTATTGATGGCGTGGTTCTCGGCATTGTAACTCAAGAGGGGCAAACCATCGTGTCCTCACAGAGCGCCCCGACTATTTTGGTGCTCGCCGACGTGAGCACCATGTCGGTGCACACCCGCATCTCCGAGGCGGATATCCTGAAAGTGAAGGTCGGCCAGCCACTGTGGTTTCACGTGCTCGCCGAACCGCAGCGGCGCTACGACAGTCAGATGCAGGCTATTCAAGATGCCCCAACACAGGCACTACAAGACAACAATGGCGATAACTCCTCGCAAGACCAGCCTTCTGCCGTCTATTACAACGGGATGTTTAACATCGCTAATCCCCAAGGCGTGCTGCGCACATCGATGACTGCGCAGGTGTTTGTGGTGGTTGAGCAAGCAAAGAGTGCGTTGTTGTTACCTGTTGCCGCGCTGGGAGCCGAGCAGGGTGAAAACCGCTATCAGGTGCAAGTCCTCAAGCAGGGGCGTACGGAGTCGCGCTTAATCAAGGTTGGCATCAACGATCGTCAATTTGTGGAAGTGCTTGAAGGGCTGCAAGAGGGCGAACAGGTTATGGTGACGGCGGTTGCCTCGGCGGAGTTCGAACATGGCTGATTCAACTGCATTAATCGAACTCAAAGGCATCTACCGGCACTTTGTCTCCGGCAGCAAGTCGGTAGAAGTACTGAAAAACATCTCCCTGAGCATTCACAGTGGAGAGATGGTCGCCATCGTTGGCGCGTCGGGATCCGGCAAGTCAACGTTGATGAACATCATTGGCTGTCTAGATAAACCGACGCAGGGCGAAATGCGCATCATGAGTGTGCCAACTGATACGGCCAGCAGTGCCGAACTGGCGCAGCTTCGCAGCCAATTTATCGGTTTTATTTTCCAGCGTTATCACCTGATCCCTTACCTCACCGCACAGGAGAATGTTTCTATCCCGGCGTTATACACTGCCATGCCTGCCGCGGAGCGCGAGGTAAGAGCGCAGCATTTACTCACTCGGCTAGGGCTTGCCGGACGCATGTTGTATCGCCCGGCCCAGCTTTCAGGCGGTCAGCAGCAACGAGTGAGTATTGCCCGCGCTTTGATGAACGGCGCGAACATTATTTTGGCCGACGAACCGACGGGGGCGCTTGATAGCACCAGCGGGCAGGAGCTGATGGCAATCCTACACGGCCTTCATCAGGCGGGGCACACACTGGTTATTGTCACTCATGACCGTACTATTGCTCGCCAGTGCCAAAGGATCATCGAAATCAGCGATGGTGAAATCGTGGCGGACAACCAGAATCCAGAGTGTGAAAAGTCCACTATCAGTGCCGCTTTGCCCCTGGCCGTCGCTACCGGGCGCTCTCCTGCCTGGCGTGATGTGAAAGAGTCAATTCGCATGGCGTGGCGTTCGCTGCTCGGACATCGCGGCAGGGCATTTTTGTCGATGCTTGGGATCATTATCGGCATCTCATCCGTGGTCTCTTCCATGGCGGTGGGGGAAGGTGCCCGACTCAGCATAATTAGCCAAATCAACCAGTTGGGTAGCAGTACTCTAGATATCCTCCCGGGAATTGGTTGGGAGCAAACACGGCCTGAATTCCAGCGTGCGCTGAAAATCAGCGATGTTGAGCTGCTTCAGCGCCAGCCTTATGTCGACAGCCTTTCGCCGGTGGTGGTGAAGCAGACCACTGCGGTTCGCGCGAGCAAGCAGGTTTGGGCTTCTCTCAATGGCGTCAGTGAAGGCTACTTTGACGTTCTGGGTGCGACTTTCAGCGCAGGCCGTCGCTTCAATCAACAAGACGTGTCGCATGGCGAGCCGGTGATCGTCATTGATTCCAATGTCAAAGACACGCTCTTCCCTTACAACGAAAACCCTCTCGGACAGATTATTCAACTGGCCGGTGTGCCTTTTCGGGTGATAGGCGTCGCAGACAAACCCGGTCCGAAATATAGCGGTGCCTACTTAGAAGCTTGGATCCCCTATACCGCGCTGCTCCAGCGGATGTCGGGCGATAAGCCGCTCGGCTCGATCACACTGCGGGTTGCACAAGGCTATGACATGAATAATGTGCAACGCAAGGTTGAGAAGCAACTGGAGGTTGAGCACGGCCAGCGCGACTTTTTCATCATGACTAATGACGAAATGAGCAAAGCGATTAAAAGCGCTTCGGACTCAATGACTCTGCTGATCACCGCCATTGCCGGTATTTCCCTGCTGGTGGGCGGGGTGGGCGTCATGAATATCATGCTGGTGTCAGTGACTGAGCGGACCCATGAAATCGGCATTCGTTTGTCTGTCGGGGCGCGCCCGAGCGACATCATGCGGCAATTTCTTATCGAAGCCATGGTGATTTGCTCGCTGGGCGGCGCTATTGGCATTATCGGATCTGGCATCGCTGGTCTGATTTTTGCGCAGATAACCGACGCGTTCACCATGGTATTTACTTGGCCGCCTGTCGTCATGGCCTGCGCATTTTCCGCCTTGATTGGTTTGGGGTTTGGCTTTGCCCCAGCGCGCAACGCGGCCCGCCTGCACCCGACGGAGGCACTGGCTCGCGAATGAAAAAACTATTTGGAATAGCCCTGTTATTCGCCTTAGTTGGCTGTGGACCCGCGCTGAAAAGTGACTACCAGCGACCCATGCTATCTGTGCCCGATCAGTGGCGTGTGAGTGATCATCAAAGCGAGAGTAGCGCTGCATACCTTAGTCGGCGTGGCCATTGGTGGGATAATTTTCAGGATCCGCAGCTTTCAAGAGCGATTAGCGCTTTGCTGGAGAGCAATAACGATTTGGCTCTGGCCACCTTGTCGGTGCGTCAGGCGCAGCTGGCTGCCGGGCTGCGAAATACCAATATGACGCCAGGTTTCAACGCGTCCTTGGGGACTAACAACAGTAAAAACATTAGCAATGGCAGTCGCGCCAGTGAGAGCTACAGCAGCTCGTTAAGTGCCTCCTATGAGTTAGACCTGTGGGGACGACTGGGGAGAAGTAGGGATCAGGCAGAGTGGCTGGCAAAAGCCTCCGAGCAGGACCGTCAGGCGACGGCGTTGACCCTGATTGGCACGTTGTCACAGCTCTATTGGCAACTGGGCAGTCTCAATCAGCAGATCGTAAACGGTCAGCAGAGCCTGAATATCGCCGAGGATTCACAGCGTTTGGTGATATCGCGGTTTACTGCCGGAGAGGTCAGTCGGTTAGACGTTGTGCAGGCAGAGCAGTCCCTGCTAAGCCGCCGCGTGTCGCTGCGCGACCTCCAACAACAGCGGGAGGAAGCGCGCAACGCGATGGCTATCCTGTTCAACCGTTCCCCGGGACAGAGGCAGGCCGAGCCGGTGACATTGGATGTTACCCAGACGATTGCGGTTACTCAACACGTACCTCTGGAGGTCATTGCCAGGCGACCGGACATACAGGCTGCCGAGTGGAACCTGCGGGCGGCGCTGGCAGGTTCAGATGTGGCGCGTCTCGACTTTTACCCGAGGTTGACGCTGGATGCCAGTCTTGGGGCGGGAGCGGCGGTTTTCCAACAGTGGTTCAGTAACCCCGTACGAACGCTGGGAAGCTCGCTTGCCTTGCCGTTTATTGAATGGAATAAGGTGCAGCTCACCGTTGAGCAGTCAAAGATTGATGTACAGCGAGCCGCGGTTCAATTTCGCAGCAAAGTCTATAGCGCGCTGAGTGACGTGGATAACGCTATGTCGCAGCGCTTGACCTATCAACAGCAGAAGCAGAATCAATTGACTGATTTGCAACTGAGCCGGCAGCGGCTGCAACTGGCCAACAGCCAGTATCGAGCTGGAGCAGTTTCCTATCAGACACTGCTTGATGCGCAGGACAGTTTGCTAAGCAGCGAAAATACGCTGGTGCAAACGCAATATAGCTACCTCAATGCCACGATGAAATTGTGGCTGGCGTTAGGCGGAGCTTGATTTTAACGTCAAAAATCCAAAGGGAAACAATATGAATATGGATATTTCTGCAGCAGGTAATGTTAAACGACGGGTGGTTATCACCGGTTACGGTGCGGTAACGCCAATCGGTGGAAACGCCGCTGAAAGCTGGGACGCCATCATGAATTATCACGTTGGCTACCGTTACTACGACAGGTCGGCAGCGGGGATTAAATCGCGATTTTTTGGACTGATTGATGAAGAGCCCAAACTGCAATCTGTTCCTGCTGCAATCCGCCGCCGCTTGCCACGCTTCGCCCGTCTGGCCTTACTTAGTGCCCAACAAGCGATGCAGATGGCCTTTGGCGAGCAGCGCCCAGAGCAGTTCTATGATCTACTCCATTGTGGCGCAATCATAGGTTCTGGCTGGGCCGGACAGGATGAGACGCTGGCGCAACACGAAGATTATCTGCGAAGCAAAATGGGTTCCCCTTTTGGTTGCTTCTTTTCTATGCCTAGCTCAGCAACTGCCGCGGTCAGCCTGTTGTGGGGGCTGAGGGGGTATCAAAATACGCCGATTGCCGCATGCGCGACGGGCACGATAGCTATCGGTGATGCTTTTGAAGTAATTCGGTCAGGGCGAGCTAGCATGATGCTGGCTGGGGCGGGAGAGTCATTACGTTCTGACTCTTCAACGTGGAACATCGACGTTCTCGGTGCGCTTTGCCGCGAACAGCAGGATATCACTAAGGCTTGCTGCCCGTTTAGCGCCGAGCGTAATGGCTTTGTGTTGAGCGAAGGGGCGGCCGTGCTCTGTCTAGAGGAGCGAGAAAGCGCACTGTCGCGGGGAGCAACTATCCTTGGCGAAATCAAAGGCTACGGAAATTTCTCCGACGCCTTTGATTTCACTGCTCCGGCTGAAGATAAAATTGCCCGCGTGGAAACTATTCGCCGCGCATTGACTCAAGCCGACTTAACGGCGAATGACATTGATTACATCAATGCACACGGGACCTCGACGCCTCTCAACGATCTCAATGAAACTCAGGCCATCAAGCTGGCCTTTGGCGAGCAAGCGGCTTACAGCACCCCGTGTTCCAGCACAAAATCCTATACTGGGCATCTCATTGGTGCAGCGGGAAGCTTCGAAACCATCGTTTGTTTACAAGTGCTTAAGCACCAAGTCATGCCGGCGACGCATCATATGCGACAGGCCGATCCTGAATGTGATCTGGATTATATCGTCGAAGGGCATCGTTGCGGCTCGGTCAACAACACGCTGAACCTAAGCTTCGGCTTTGGCGGTGCAAATGCTGCGCTAGTAATAAGTAAGGCAAAATGATGACAAAGCGCTATCAATTGCAAGATGCCGAGCAGTGGGCTGCATTCTCTGGGGATCACAATCCCATTCATTTTAGTTTAGAGGCTGCTCGCCCATTAGGGCTAAATGCCTTATGCATCCACGGCATGCGTGCCATGCTTGATATTAAAGCAGCGCTCAGTGCTCAGGCCCAATCAACACAGCCACATGGCCAAAGCCTTCTATTCAGCTGCCGACTCGATAAGCCGGTTTATTACCAGCACGCCTACAAACTCAAGGCTGAGCAATTATTACTCAATCAAAAGCAACAAACGCGGAGTGCGCTATTAGACGAGGCAAACCTAGAAAATTGTATCCATGGCAAATTGGTGTCTGTGCCAGCCATATTGCAAAGTCTCGCAGATGAGGATGGACAGATTTCATGCGAGGAGATGGCAGTATCGTTCGAGCGACTCTCAGCAATGGCAGGGCAGAAACCCACTCTATGGAACGCGCTCGATTGCATGTTGTTCAAGCAGCTTATTCACTCTCCTGTCACCATGTGCCGAATACGTGAACTGATTCCTGAGTTTGATTGCCTGAATTTGATGGCGATATTTAACAAAGTTCAGATAGTTCAGACCCATCATGAAACGCATTTCATCCCCAGTCTGCTCGTTCTTGATGACATCAGCGTTTTCAACCAGCCACTGAGGTTCTCGATTTTACCTGCCTTAGTGGCGGGAAAGAGTAAGGCTGGATTTATTTTGCGAGTTTCTATTCAGGCTTTCGTAGAGGAAACAGTCTTGATAAAGAGCGCTGTGACATTGAAGGCCACTATCGCTAACGCTTAATACCAACACATAAAACTTAATTTTTAAGGGAATAAAATGATTGATTACAATGAAGTTTATAGCAAAGTTCGCGACATGCTATGTGAAGCCAAAGATATGGAATTGGCATCTATTTCGGAAGACATGCCGCTTTCACAATTGAAATTAGACAGCTTGGACTATGTGGAACTCATGCTTTTGGCCAATAAAGAATTCGGGGTCACAATAGAAACTGACGTTTTTGCTGACAAGCCCGAGCTCAAGCTGCGTGAACTCTGTGAATTTATCAGTCAGCAGAGTCTGTAACCTATGTTAGATAAATGGATTTTGGTCACCGGAGGCAGTCGGGGGATAGGTCGCGCGACGGTTCTCGAGTTAGCAAAAGAGTGGAACGTGGTTTTCACATGGCAGAATGGTGAAGAACAGAGCCAATCATTGCTAACACTATGCCATTCGTTACCGGGACGGGTCGAAGGCATCCGCTGCGACGGCCGAGACGAGATTAGGGTGAATGATTGGGCCGAAAAGTTGATTGAGCGCCTCGGAGCTCCTCACGGCATTATTCATAATGCGGGGATCACCCTCGATGCACTGCATCTACTTCAGTCCTCAGAAAACTGGCGGCAGGTAATGGATACCAATCTGAATGCGGTTTTCAATTGGAACAAACCGCTATTACCCGCGATGATTGCCCAAAGAGAAGGGGCGATAGTTATGATGTCATCTGTCTCGGGTATAAAGGGCAATATCGGGCAAACGGCATACGGTGCCAGTAAAGCGGCGATGATCGGCCTGAGCCGTTCGCTGGCGGTAGAGCTAGCCAGATTCGGCATTCGCGTGAACAGTTTATTACCCGGGTTTATTGATAGCGAAATGCTTCAATCTTTGCCGAAAGAGAAAATGGCGGCCATGCGAAGCCTTATTCCGATGAGGCGATTGGGGCAACCCGAAGAGGTTGCCAGCGCCGTAGCTTGGTTAGTCGGCAATGGTTCTCGCTATATGACTGGGCAGACGCTAGTTGTTGATGGTGGTATGACTGCATAACTGTATTACTCATTACCTGGTAATTGTCGAATGAGACATCAAGGGGGCCATGTTTTGATGTCTCTTACTAAAATCACATCTATTATTCTGTTTCTCCCGTCGTAAAACACCCTTCAGTTCTCCTATTTGCAATGTCTTTTTGTCTAAACTCATAGTAAAAGAGAAGATAATCCTTAGAAATATCTTAGCTGCATTTGTCTGAAATAATGGTCCATCTTAGCGGTGCTCCTATGTCTCTAGTTTTTTAGTATATGGCTGTTACTCTTACCTTTTGTTAGTAGAATCGTTAATTCATAAAACTACAATTTGCGATCATTCTTGGCTTTTCCTTTTTTAAAAGGTGATTTTCATCTGAAAGATAATGTTGGTATTTGATGTTGAAATTAATGAGACAGTTTAAATTATAATGACTCATTTGGAGTTGTGTGCTGTTCAGGTTTATTTTCTTGGGTAATTAATTTAGGTAGGGCGTTTTTTTCGGAATTAAAATTTAGCGCTTTCGCATCAGTTGCTTGAATAAAAGTAAAGGCTAATTAAGAAGTAAGAAAATACTTAGATTGTAATTGATTGCGGAGCTTAAATTTCCCTTCTAACCAATTGATATATATTTATTTATTCTGGTGTTGCCATTAATTTACACAGAGTATTGACACTCTTTTTTAGCGGAATTAGAGTAGGCCCACTTTGATTCGAAATGAATTGTTTGGCATTTTACTTGAATGACTCAGGCGTTTATTTAAGAGGGGGAACCTCTACAGAACAAAGTAAAGGAATGGCAGATGGTTTTGCCAAAAACAATGCAAACGCCAATGACGGCGTCCTAAAAGCATGTGTTCTAAGGAAATTGAAAAATGAAAAGAAATATTACTGGTCTGGCTTTGTTAGTTGCTTCTATTGTCTCAACTTCAGCTTTTGCTATTGACGGTACAATAAACTTTAAAGGTAACGTTATTAGCAATCCATGTACAGTGAGTGCCGCTTCTAAAAGTCTTGATGTTCAGTTGGGTAAAATCAGCGCAACTTCATTTCCAACATCTGGATCGTTGTCAGCTGCGCAGAAATTTACTTTAGTACTTTCAGGTTGCCCAACAACGGTCACCAGTGCCAAAGTTCGCTTTGATGGTACCCAAGTTTCTGGTGATAACAGCATACTGGCGGTGACAAGTGGCACTGGTAAAGCGGGCGGCATAGGTATAAAGATTTACGATAGAAACGATAATCCAGTTAGCCTATACCAAGATTCAGCTGCATATCCTCTAACGACAGCAGCTAATAATCTTGAGTTTAAAGCGCGTTATGTTTCACTGGCTAATACGGTAACCCCGGGCGCAGCCGATGGTGCAGCCCAGTTTACAATTATCTATCAATAAACCTAAATCATTAAATTTAATGTTTTAAGAAAAAATTGAAGCGTTAGATCAAGGGTAAGTATTGCCCTTGATCTATTTGGAATATTTTCTAGGGAAAACATCATGGAAAGATGGCGAACTATGGTTTTAACAGCATTTCTGCTGTTTATGACCACATCGGTACAGGCAGGGATTGTAATAGGTGGCACACGTCTTATTTATGAAGGTAATAAAAAAGAGGCGTCAATTACTATCAATAATCCCGACAAGCTACCCTATCTTATCCAATCGTGGATAGATGGTGAACTTATCTCTGGGCAAAGCAAAGCGGACAAAGCCCCCTTTATTGCGACACCACCATTATTTCGTTTAGAGGCTGAACGGCAGAACGTACTTCGCGTAGTACGTGCGGGCGGCAATTTACCAGAAAATAAAGAATCCATATTTTGGATGAATATAAAATCTATTCCTTATGCAGATAAAAGGGAGAATTCGCTACAAATCGCCATCAAGACACGTATAAAAATGATTTACAGACCAGCAGGTATCGCCACCACGCCTGAAGAAGTCGTAAAAACTATTATATGGAAACGGACCGGTGATTCTGTGCAAATCACTAATCCATCAGCGCACTATTTCACTTTCTTTAACGTAAAGATTAATGGTGCTGAAATTAAAGACGTTCCCATGGTCGCTCCGCAATCAACTGCCAGTTTTATACTACCGAAAAATATTATCGGAAATTCTCTAAGCTGGCAATATATCAATGATTATGGCGGGACCAGCCAGTCTTTTGTTCAGACATTATGAACGCTCATAGTTACTGAGCAGCCGTAAATAACGTTAGGGCGCTATGGATGCGCACTACCTGTCACGCCGGTTATTTGGCGGTGATAAGAAGGGAATCAAAATAATGAAAAAACCGCAGAGAAACGGCTCAGTCGGATTCAAACATTCCTATCTTGCTTGGTTCATCTCATGCCAGCTTGCTGCCACGCTTGGCATAATTGGAATTGGCGTAGCGAACGCTGAAGAATATTTTAGTCCGGCTTTGCTTGAAATCGATAATCCAATGCAGGGAAATGCCGATCTTTCTATTTTCGAAAAAAGCGGCAACCAACCACCTGGTGTCTATCGCGTTGATATTTACCTCAACGGAACCATGATCACCACTCAGGATGTCGACTTTAGCTTATCTACTGATGCAGCGGGTAATCAAAGTCTACAACCTTGTCTGAACGCAGAGATGTTAAGAGAGTTAGGCGTCAAAGTCGCACTTTATCCAAACATTAGCGCAACGAAAGAGTGCGTAAACCTCAGCGAAGATATTCCACAGGCCTCTGCTCGCTTTGACTTTGAACAGCAGCGCCTAGACATTAGCCTACCTCAGGCATCGTTAAATCTTCAGGCTCGTGGCTATGTATCGCCAGAAAAATGGGACAGCGGTATTCCTGCTCTGCTTATGAACTATAACTTTACAGGCGCTAATCAACAGGCTGAAAACAATAAAAAGCAGGATAGTGAAAACTATTACTTAAACCTTAGAACCGGTATCAATTTAGCCGATTGGCGTCTGCGTAACTATTCTACGTGGAGTCGAGACAGCGAGGGTAGCAATCGCTGGAAATCGATTAATACTTACTTGCAACGCGACATTAAGGTATTAAAGAGCCAATTAGTCTTGGGTGATAGTACCTCACCAAGCGAAGTCTTTGACTCGGTTTCATTCCGGGGCGCGCAATTAGCTTCTGACGATGACATGCTTCCTGACAGCATGAAAGGTTACTCACCAGTGGTCAGAGGTATTGCTCGTAGTAATGCGCAGGTCACTATCAGGCAGAATGGCTATGTTATTTACCAAAGCTATGTTGCACCGGGTCCATTTAATATTTCAGATCTCTATCCAACATCAGGCTCTGGTGACTTACAGGTCACGATTAAAGAGGCTGACGGAAGTGAGCAAAATTTGGTGGTGCCTTTTGCTGCTGTTCCGGTTTTACAGCGTGAAGGCCGACTCAAATATAGCCTGACCAGTGGTCAATATCGCTCTTACAACAGTGATACCGAGAAAACAGTCTTTTCGCAGGCAACGGCTATTTACGGTATGCGCTATGGTGCCACTGCCTATGGCGGTATTCAGACGGCCAGTAAGTACCAAGCTTTAGTCGCGGGTTTAGGGCAAAACTTAGGGCGCATAGGCGCACTATCAGCTGACATCACACAGGCTTGGACAACGCAACAAGATACGCCAAAAACCAGTGGTCAGTCTTACCGTCTGCGCTACGGTAAGAGTTTTGTGGATACCGGTACTAACTTCAGCATTGCGAGTTATCGCTATTCAACGGCGGGCTTCTACACCTTGCAAGAGGCTTTAGACAGTTATAACAAAGGTAATAGCAACACTACGGATCAGAAAAAGAACCGTTTTGAACTGACCATGAGCCAGAACCTATGGGATCAAGGCGGTGCTATTTCACTCAGCCTGGTCAAAGAAAGGTATTGGAACAACAATCGCAGCACAGAATCCGTGGGCGTGGGCTACAACAATACATGGTCAGGCATTTCATACGGCCTGAATTATACCTACAACAAAAACGGTACAGACAGCTACGGGTCCCGCACTTTATATACTGACCAAGTTTTTGCTCTTAACGTCAGCGTGCCGCTAAATAAATGGTTACCGGGTGGCTACGCCACTTATGGGATGAGCGGCAGTAAAAAAGGAAATACCACTCAGAATCTGGGCTTAAGCGGAACAGCGCTGGCTGATGATAATTTAAATTATAACCTGAGTCAGGGCTATGGCAGTGAAGGTCAGGGCAACAGCGGAAGTGCTGCTATCGATTATAAAGGCGGCAAAGGTGAGCTCAATCTGGGTTATAGCTATGACAAAAATCAGCGACGCCTGAATTATGGGTTAGAAGGTGGAGTAATAGCCCATGAAAATGGTTTGACCCTCTCTCAGCCACTGAGCGAAACCATGGTACTGGTAAAAGCGCCAGGTGCGGGCGATGTCAGAGTGACAGGTAATTCTGGAGTTAAAACTGATGGGCGTGGATATGCCGTAGTGCCATACGCAACGCCATACCGTAATAACCAAATTGTCTTAGATACTCAAACACTGCCTGACGATGTAGATATCACCATGAGTTCAACGTCAGTCATTCCTGCCCGTGGGGCCGTGGTACGTGCAGATTTCAACCCTAGAGTGGGTCAGCGCGTATTAATGACCCTCACCCGCAGCAATGGCGCGCCGGTGCCTTTTGGCGCGATGGTTAGCGACCTCAACCACAAAGGTTATAGCGGAAATATCGTCGGTGACGATGGCCAAGTTTATCTAACAGGGATGAGTGAATCTGGTCGATTGGGTGTGAAGTGGGGTAACGCATCTTCGCAATACTGCGAGGTGAATTATCGTCTGCCTGAATCAATTGAAGCCACTAGTATTGAGTTGTTGAAAGGGGAATGCCGATGAAATCGAACAAGGATACAAATAATTTAAATAGCAATATTTACCGACAGTCGGTGATCCCTGCTAAATACAAACTTATTAATGCCAAAGTATTAACGCTGCTGGGTGTCAGTATCGCCATGGGTCTGTTTAGCAGTGCAGCAAGCGCTTATACCTGCGGGCCTGACACTAGTACTAAAGTCTATAATTTTAATATGAATTATAACTTAACCACGCCAGAAGATAATATGGCAGGGATGGTAAAGCGTAATGCTTACTCCTGGAACACCGCAGGGGATTATACAGTTTCATGCGCATGTAATGGGACATATATGGCCCCGTATATTACAGCAACGGTGCCTGAGCACGGTGGGGTCGTTTATAATGACGGCACCAATAAATTCTACGCCATCAGTCGTTATTTAGCGGTATCAAGCAGTGTGTTTGTTGCGGGCGGTTTAAGAAGGGTAATCCCTGCACCATTCCATCTCAGTAATCAAAATACCGTTGGAGTAACATGCACCCGAAGTGGTTTCTGGGAAACTGGAAATAAAGGTACTGTTTCACTCTATTTTAGAAGAGCCTTCGTTGGCGTGCAGACTATTCCAATGACTAAAGTTGTGGATATTTTCGTCGCCACAGACAGTACGAGTAAATCAACAGTTCCCGTTGCATCAGTCTTTATGAGTGGCACTGTCACAATCCCTCAATCTTGTACCATTAATGGTGGTGGCGTAATTACAATCCCCTTTGGGGATATCATCGCGTCTGATATCAGTACAAAGGGTCAAATGGCTAAAGGTTTTGTGCCAAAAAATCAGCAGTTAAACGTAGCTTGTAATAACATTTCTGAAGGTGTGAAGGTGAGCTTGTCATTCCAAGGGAAACCGGATGCCAGCGAACCGAGCGTTCTGTCAACTACTAACCAGAATGTAGGTGTGAAAATTGAAAATGTCTCAGGAGAGGTGATCCCACCAGTAAACGGAGGGTTGTCGCTGAATATGAATTACGCCACGCAATCTGCAACGTCACAAATAAAACTATATCCAATAAATACCACGGGACAAATGCCTGAGACAGGTAATTTTACAGCTACAGCGACCATTCAGGCCGAAATTGAGTAATTTGGCGCGCTGTTACCTATAGCATTCATCATAAGTATGAATGCTATTTAAAGTTTACAAGGATGTTCAAATGAAGATTGTTACAATAGCAAAAATTAAGATGGTTACATTAATAATGCTAGTTATTGGCGTAACTCCTTATTCCCTCCAGTCGGCAACCCTTTTACAAGTCACTGGTAATATCAAAGCCGGGCCTTGCCGAGTCAATTTTCCTACCTCAGGCGTTGAGGTCAATCTCGGCGAGGGAATACGACAATATACTTTAGAAAGAGCTGGCTCCGCAGCACCTTGGGTAGATTTTAGTCTGCAGCTAACTGACTGTCCTAAAACTACCACTAACGTGACTTTGACAGTCAATGGCACACCAGGGTCAGCAGGTTCAGATACCTTTATCAATACTGGGTCTGCTACTAATGTACAAATACAAGTTCAAAATCAGAGTGATAGCCGGGTATTAGGTAATGGGGCTAATGTGACGCAGGCGGTTAATAGCGCTAACTCTTCCGCTGAATTTAGTTTGCAGGCACGGGCATATTCTACTTCTGGTAATGCCAAGCCGGGGACTATAGCAGGCAGCATGCAGGTTAGCTTCACATATCAATAAGTAGGCTTTTAACTAGAGGAAATGATTATAATTTGCCGGGATTATTTGGTTTTGGAAAATATTTTTCACTGCTGTTACTGAATGGCAGTGAAAAATATATAGGCCGTGCATTATGAGGAATATATTTTGAACATCAAGATGAGAAGGGGCGTGTTTTGCCAATGTTGCCGTTACACCGTATTGCATCGTCATCATTAATGAGGGCCTTAGCTGTTAAAAACGGTGGGGTGATAATTATGGAAAGTTGCCCAGTGACAGCCTTAGGAATGCGTCGTCTTCTGCTTGAAGATTGTGATATCGGTAAAGAGATTATTCATGCCAGCACACTGTCGGATATTGTTCCGCTAATTAAGACACACCGCCCAAAGCTGCTGATAATGGATTTGTGCGGAGAAAATGAATCCGTGTTAGATGGGCTGAGGCTTTTACCTTCAATTTATTCTCGCTGGCCTGAGATGAAGGTTGTAGTCTGCACCGCCTTCAGCGAATACATAATATTGCAATTGGTCGCTTCGTCAGGAGCTCACGGTATCTTATTAAAAAGTGAACCCACAATCGCCTTCCTTAAATGTATCTCACAGACTATGTCAGGAGTGAATTTTTATAGCCCTAAGTTACGTCAACTTCTGCGTTTGTCAGAATCAGATAAAGAGATAATAGCGCTAACCCGGCGGGAGCTTGATGTACTGACTTATCTTTTTTCTGGCATGAATGTCTCTTCAGTCGCCGCAAAAATGCACCGTGATATTCGCACCATTAGTACCCATAAGCGCAACGCCATGGCGAAATTAGGTTTTAAGAACGACAGTGAGTTGTTTGCGCAAGGAATATGGATGATGAAAGCCTGGCCTGGCGGGTGTTTCTGAAATAGAAACACCCGGCCCATCTAAATGGCATACATCAAATAAAACAGGGAGTTATATTGTGCATGTAATGCCAACTTCACCACTTAAGATAGCGCTGATGGATAGCAGCCCGCTAGCACTGGTCGGTTTAAGTTATTTTCTTGATTCGCTGGGTATCGCGAAGGAAGTCATTTTGCAAGAAAGTAGCCTTAAAAAAGTGACCGAAGCCTTTATGTATCAATCCGTTGACGTGCTGATCACTGATCTTTACAGTCAGAATGAATCCTTCACCGAAGGGCGAGATATTATTCTGAATTTATGCTCGCAACATCCTAATCTGATTCTGATTGTCTACACGTCATGTCAGTCTGGGGAAAATATGCGGCGATTGCTTTGCGAGCCCAATATCAGCCTTATTGCGCGCAGTGAACCCTTAGCCAAAATTGTTGACTCTTTTAAGCAGGCGTTGCAGGGCCGGCGTTTCCTCAGTCAGAAGATCTGTGGCTATCTGTCGTTGCAAAACAGCTCGATAGAACTTTCCGCTCGCCGACTTACTTGTAGTGAAAAGGAAGTGCTTAAACAACTGTTTAACGGAATGAGTTTAGGAGAGATAGCCAGCTATCGTAACCTCAGCATCAAAACCATCAGTGCGCATAAGTGCAATGCAATGCGCAAATTATCGGTTAAAAACGATGCCGAATTATTTATGATGAAAGACAAGCTCTATCTCTAAAGCGCGGGCTTTTGCAATAAGCAGTTAATGGAGTAGACGAACGCCCTTCAAAAAAGCTATTGAAGGGCGAAAACAATGACTGTGACTAGATACTTAACATTAAATTTCAACCGCCACATATTGCGAAGCCGTGGTAGCAGTATAAATCGTCGTATTTTGAATATTGCGATGACCTAAATATTTCTGAATCACAATAGTATCAAGACCTTTATCCGCTAATGCAAAGCCACAGGCATGTCTGAGCATATGAGGATGTACCTGTACATCAAGTCCCCCCGTTTCACCATATTTGCGTACTAATCTATAGAATTGCTGCCTCGACAGCTGTCCGCCGTGCTTTGATAAAAATAACCATGGTGTATCTGCATCAATAAACCGAGAGCGGAAGGTTAGCCATTTTTCAATCGCTACAACTTCCCGAGGCTGTAAAGGGTGTTGGACCGCAAAACCGTTCTTCAAACGAGAGACGGAAATCCTGTTAATTTTTAAATCAACGTCGCTGACCCGTAAATTAATCAGTTCTGTGACGCGTAAGCCATGTATGAAACACATTAACAGCATGCATTCATCACGCGCGCTATTTCTCCCCATTGCTGTTGCTGCAATTATTTTTTCTATTTGTTTCTGATCTAAAAAATTCTGCATTTTAATTTTCCACCTATCCTTGGTTTACTAAAGTATATATATAGCGATTTGTGGGAGTTAGTTCCGCTTATTTAATTATTTGGTTTTAGTTCACGGCGCTGAAAAAAAAGCTAATTGCGTAATAATCAATAAAGCCCCCCGCCAGATCCAACAGCTTGCTGAAAGGGGCAGCGCGCCGGAACCTCGGAAAGCGGGCAATCTTCAGTGTCTCAGCTAACCCATTCATCTAACGAATAACCGCCATTTATCCCCTTTGTTCCAGCAATCAGACCAGCAAGGTTTTGGCATGCTATGCGTGAAATTGGATCCATGGCTTTTTGGCGATGGATGATGCACCAACAGGAATAGACCGGTGGCTGAAGAAAGCGATCTCGAAAAAAGCGAAGCCCCCACACCCCACAGGCTTGAAAAAGCCCGAGAAGAAGGGCAGATCCCGCGCTCGCGCGAACTGACCTCCATGCTGATGCTGGGGGCCGGTTTTTCTTTGCTTTGGATTTCGGGGGAGTCAATGGCGCGCCAGTTGGCGGTGATGATCTCTCAGGGGCTGAATTTCGACCATGACATCATCAGCAATGACCGGCAGATGCTGCGCCAGATGGCGTCGCTGCTGGGCCGCGCCGTCTGGGCGCTGTTACCGGTGATAGGCGGGCTGGTGCTGGTTGCGCTGGCCGCGCCGCTGCTGCTGGGCGGGTTGAATTTTAGCGCCAAATCCTTTGCGCCCAAGTTTAACCGTCTGGACCCTATTGCCGGGCTGAAACGCATGTTTTCGGCGCAGGTGCTGGCAGAACTGCTGAAAGCCGTATTGAAAGCCACCATTGTGGGCTTTATTTGCGGCCTGTACCTGTGGCACCACTGGCAGGACATGATGCGCCTGATGGCGCAGCCAACCATTCCCGCGCTGGCCGAGGCCCTGAGTATGGTGGCGTTTTGCGCCATGATGGTGGTGTTCGGTCTGATCCCGATGGTGGCGTTCGACGTCTTCTGGCAAATCTGGAGCCACATTAAAAAGCTGCGGATGAGCAAGCAGGACATTCGCGACGAGTTTAAAAGTCAGGAAGGCGACCCGCACGTTAAAGGCCGTATTCGCCAACAGCAGCGGGCCATGGCGCGTCGCCGCATGATGGCCGATGTGCCGAAGGCCGACGTTATTGTTACCAACCCGACGCACTACGCGGTGGCGCTGCAATACAGCGAAAGCAAAATGAGCGCGCCTAAAGTGTTGGCGAAAGGGGCGGGCGAGGTGGCCTTGCGCATTAAAGAACTGGCCGCCGAACATCGAATTCCGACGCTGGAGGCCCCGCCGCTGGCGCGTGCGCTTTACCGTCATAGTGATATTGGTCAGCAGATCCCCGCCGCGCTGTATGCCGCGGTCGCGGAAGTGCTGGCGTGGGTGTATCAGCTCAAGCGCTGGAAGCGCGAGGGCGGATTAATCCCGAAAAAACCTGAACATTTACCGGTGCCTGAAGCATTGGACTTTGCTGGAGAGACAGAAACACATGGGTAATCTGGCCGCGCTGCTGCGCTTACCGGGCTTCAAAGATACACAATGGCAGGTGCTCGCCGGGCCTATCCTGATCCTGATTATTTTGTCGATGATGGTACTGCCTTTGCCACCGTTCATCCTCGACCTGCTGTTTACCTTTAACATTGCGCTGTCGATCATGGTGCTGCTGGTGGCGATGTTTACCCAGCGTACCCTCGACTTCGCTGCCTTCCCAACCATTCTGCTGTTCTCGACCTTACTGCGCCTTTCGCTCAACGTGGCCTCTACGCGTATTATTTTGCTCGAAGGCCATACCGGCGCGGCAGCAGCGGGGCGGGTGGTTGAAGCCTTCGGCCACTTCTTGGTCGGCGGCAACTTCGCGATTGGTATCGTGGTGTTTATCATCTTGGTGTTGATCAACTTTATGGTTATCACCAAGGGTGCCGGGCGTATTGCCGAAGTGGGCGCGCGTTTCGTGTTAGACGGCATGCCGGGTAAGCAGATGGCTATCGACGCCGACCTCAACGCCGGGCTGATTGGCGAAGATGAAGCCAAAAAGCGCCGTTCCGAAGTGACACAGGAAGCTGATTTCTACGGCTCAATGGACGGTGCGAGTAAGTTCGTGCGCGGTGATGCCATCGCGGGCCTGATGATCATGGTAATAAACGTGGTCGGTGGCCTGCTGGTGGGCGTATTGCAGCACGGCATGGATCTCGGCCACGCGGCGGAAAGCTACACCTTGCTGACTATCGGTGACGGCTTGGTCGCGCAAATCCCCGCTTTGGTTATCTCCACCGCGGCGGGCGTAATCGTCACCCGCGTCGGCACCAATGAAGACGTCGGCGAGCAGATGGTCACCCAGCTGTTCCGCAACCCGCGCGTCATGATGCTCAGCGCGGGCGTTTTGGGTTTACTCGGTCTGGTGCCGGGCATGCCAAACTTCGTTTTCCTGCTGTTTACCGGCGCTTTACTGGCTCTGGCGTGGTGGACTCGCGGCCAGCAGCAGAAGCCTGCGGCCGCCAAAGAGACGGTTCAGGTGGCTACCGAAAGCCAACAGTTGGTGGAAGCCAGTTGGTCTGATGTTCAGTTGGAAGACTCTCTGGGGATGGAAGTGGGTTACCGCCTGATCCCGATGGTCGACCACGCGCAAAACGGCGAGCTGCTCGGGCGTATCCGCAGTATTCGTAAGAAGTTCGCGCAGGAGATGGGCTACCTGCCGCCGGTGATTCATATTCGCGACAACCTTGAACTGCCGCCGGCCGGTTACCGCATCTTGATGAAAGGGGTAGAAATCGGTTCTGGCGAAGCTCATCCGGGCCGCTGGATGGCGATTAACCCCGGCAATGCCATTGGTCAATTGCCGGGCGAAGTGACGCAGGATCCGGCCTTTGGTCTGGCCGCCGTGTGGATTGAACCGGCGCTGCGTGAGCAGGCGCAAATTCAAGGCTTTACCGTGGTGGAAGCCAGCACCGTGGTGGCGACCCATCTTAACCACCTGATCAGCATGCACGCGCAAGAGCTGTTTGGTCGCCAAGAGACGCAGGAGCTGATGGAGCGCGTCAGCAAAGAGTTGCCGAAGCTGACCGAAGACTTTATTCCGGGCGTGGTGACGCTGACCACGCTGCACAAAGTGCTGCAAAACCTGCTGGCCGAGCGCGTTTCTATTCGCGACATGCGCACTATCATTGAAACCTTGGCCGAGCATGCGCCGAACCAGACTGATGCCAACGAGCTGACCGCCGTGGTTCGCGTCGCGCTGGGTCGCGCTATCACTCAGCAGTGGTTCCCAGGCACCGGCGAAGTGCAGGTGATTGGTCTGGACACCGCACTGGAACGCCTGCTGCTGCAAGCATTGCAGGGCGGTGGCGGATTGGAGCCGGGCTTGGCGGAGCGCTTGCTGACCCAGGCTCAGGCCGCGCTGCAACAGCAAGAGATCAACGGAGCGCCGCCGGTGCTGCTGGTCAATCACGCGCTGCGCGCTTTACTGTCTCGCTTCCTGCGCCGTTCACTGCCGCAAATTGCCGTGATGTCGAATCTGGAGATGAGCGATAGCCGCCAGATTCGCATGACCGCCACCATCGGTGGGGAGTAATCGATGAAACGATTGGCTACAGGGCTTTTAATGGTGTGTTGCTCGGCGTCCGCTCTGGCGGCGTCGGGGTCATGGTCGGATAGCAAGGCGGGGGTGACGCTGCAAAATCGCGGCCAGATGGCTTCTGCTGCCATGCTCAGCCCTGCGGCCAATGCGCCGGTGATGCAGTCGCCCTCGGCGGTTATCGACACTATTAGCTGGAGCTACAGCCTGCTGGGCCCTGAACCCGCGGGTTTACAGGTGCAGCTATGCAGTAGCAGCAACCGCTGCCAGCAGCTCGACGCCGCGCAGGGGCACACCCGCAACTTCTTTGGCCAGTCGGCCCAGTCTTCTTTCAGGCTGGTGTTTGGCGTCGAGGGACAGGGCAGGCTTAATCCGCCGCTGCGCGTAGTGAGCCAACAGGTGATTGTTAATTATCATTAAAAGCGCTACTGAAGCTTGGGGTTGAAGCGACATGCTTCCCCGCCAAAAACAAAAATATCGCCGATTGAGCGATATTTTTTGTCTGAGTTTTAGCTGTTCTGGATGTAATACGCAGGAGAAAGAGTGAGAAATTTGGGGGAAGTTACACCGAAATCTTGCGCACAGTCTGGCCGCTGACCGAAGTCTGGCCGTTCGGGCCATAAAGCTTTTGCGTTTGGCTGGCACCAAGAATGGCCATCGCCTGCGTGTTGTAGTCAATTTGCTTATTGAGCAGCATGCCGTTGTGGCGGTTTAGCGCGCTGAGCTTCTCACTCAGTTGCACCACGGCTTTCCACATGGCAGCAATTTCAGGCTGGCGCGAATAGGGCGCAGTCTGTTTCAGTCTCGCGTCATGTTCCCGACGCTGTTTATCAAGATAATCGACGGTGGTCAGCAGGGAGCTTTTTTGTTCAGTTATATTTTGCAAAGCTACCCCATTGACGCGGCCAGAGCAGAGCAGGGTTTGTTCATGTTGAATGATCAAATCCAGCGCTTCCAGCGTTTCCACCAGCGTCTTCATGGTCTTGATAAAATCTTTCATCGGGCTTCTTTACCTTTCAACTTAAGCTTAATGACTTAAATATCGTTGAGATAGGCCTGCGTGTCCTGCAACAACGCATCGGCAATTTTGCCGGTATCCATGGTCAGTTTGCCGTCACGGATAGCCTGTTTTAACTGTTCTACACGCGCAGTATTGATATCTTGTGAGCTTGATTTGGTCAGCACGGCCTGAGCGTCACTCAGGGTGACGGCGGTGCCGCTAACCGGTGCGCTGTTGGTGCTCTCTTTGCGTGTCACTTGCGCATTGGTTTCAGACGGATCGCGCTGTTGAATCGGGCTAACCGGTTGCGATGCCTGAGTGCGTTCGATGCTCATAATACTTCTCCCAATCTGATATGCCGTCAAATTGCGGCTTTGATATCAGGTTATCGACACTTTACGGAAAAACTTTAGCCTTTATTGCAACGGCAATGAAACATTCGTCAGATGGCGATACTCACCGTGCCGTCTGCCGCCACTTTGCCGTTAACAATCTGCCCAGAAGGCATTCTGACCCGCACCGTTTCACTGGCGGCGGCGTTATTCATCGCCTTGCCCGAGCTGGAAACATTAAAGCCGGTTCCCGTTGCCTGCACCTGAACTTCCTGCCCGGCGTGAACCATCCACGGGCGGCGCAGCATCGATAAGGTGAGCGGTTGGCCGACATTAATATTGCGCAGCGTGACGGCGTTGACCGCCTGCTGGCTGTCAAGAATAGCCCTTGGCGGCAATAAGTCCAACCTGCCGGTTTTCTGCTGCATATCGGCCTGCGTCAAATGCGCGCCGGAAGAGACATTGCGCGCCGCCACCCAGTAACGCCCGCTGACCTGCACCTGTGCCTGCACGTAGCTTTTCTGCCCGTTACAGTTGACCGCCACGGAGACATTCCCCCAAGGGCGCGCATTGGGCGAAAGCGAAAGCTGCGGCGACAGGCACTGCGGCTGGCGAGCGGCAGGGGTGTTGATGATGCTTTTCACCTGTGTACCGTTAGCGGCGTATTGCTGACTGAAAAACTGCTGAATATGTCCCGCGAGTGGCGTGCTGTTATTGTCTGACGACGCAGCCGGCGCTGCTGCCAGCACCGCGCCCGGTATCAGGCTCAGTAAAAACACGCCTGCTTGTCCACTCTTCAGCTTAGTCATTTCGCCTTACGCCTCGTCATGATGGCCTCTGGGGGGAACCCCACTTCTGACGACAAGTCTACCCGCAGTTTGCTTTTCCTAAAGGGACAAATAGCGGGGCATTTTACGCTTATTCCCGCGATAGGTTGTTGACATAGGGATTTATGCTGTCGGCTCCAAATTCTCACTTTGCGGAGGGCGCATGCTCGACAAATTGAACGCCGCACTACAGTTCCAACAGGAAGCGCTCAACCTGCGCGCCCAGCGGCAAGAAATTCTTTCGGCGAATATCGCCAACGCGGACACCCCTGGGTTTCAGGCGCGTGACATCGATTTCGCCAGTCAGTTACAGAAAGTGATGGAAGCAGGGCGCGCTAACGGCAGCGGCATGTCGCTGGAGTTAACCAACGCGCGCCACATTCCTGCGGCGACCAGCTCAGGCCCGGATCTTGATCTGATGTACCGCATTCCAGACCAGCCGTCGATGGATGGCAACACGGTGGATATGGACCGTGAGCGTACCAACTTCGCGGATAACAGTGTGCGATATCAGACTGACCTGACCGTATTGACCGGGCAGGTTAAAGGCATGATGTCGGTACTTCAAGGATAACCAGTATGTCGATGCTTAACATTTTTGATATCGCCGGTTCGGCGCTTTCCGCCCAGTCGCAACGCATGAACGTCAGCGCCAGTAACATGGCCAACGCCGACAGCGTGACCGGCCCGGATGGCCAGCCTTATCGCGCCAAGCAGGTGGTGTTTCAAGTCAACGCCGCGCCGGGCCAAGAAACCGGTGGCGTGAAAGTGGCCGAAGTGGTGGATGACCCGGCACCAATGCGCATGGTATTTCAGCCGGGCAACCCTATGGCCGACGCCAAGGGCTATGTGCAGATGCCCAACGTCGACGTGGTGAGTGAAATGGTCAACACCATCTCCGCCTCACGCAGCTATCAGGCCAACGTCGAGGTGTTGAATACCACCAAGTCGTTGATGATGAAAACCCTGACATTGGGTCAATAACGGAGCCGCTTATGTCAGTTTTAAGTTCAGTCAACGACAGCACCGACAACACCATCAATACCAATAATGCGGCACCGAAATCCACGGCGGATGACCTGTCGAGTAACTTCCTGACCCTGCTCGTCGCCCAGCTTAAGAACCAAGATCCTACCAACCCGATGGACAACGCCCAGCTCACCAGTCAGTTGGCGCAGATCAACACCGTGAGCGGCATCGAAAAACTCAACACCACCTTGGGCAGCATTTCCGGCCAGATCAACAGCAACCAGTCGGTTCAGGCCACGGCGCTGATTGGTCACGGGGTGATGATTGAAGGGCGGGCGATTCTGGTGGGCAGCTCAGACGGCAAAGTCAGCACCACGCCGTTTGGCCTGCAACTCGAAACCGCGGCGGACACCAACAACGTGGTGATCAGCGATTCCACCGGCAAAGTGGTAAAAACCATTGCGCTGGGTTCACAGACTGCCGGCGTCCACAGCTACACCTGGGACGGCAAGCAGGATGACGGCACGGCGGCTCCGGACGGCGCTTACACCTTCAGCATCAACTCGACCAACGGCGGCCAGCAGATGGTGGCTACCGCGCTGAACTACGCGTTGGTCAACGGTGTCACCAATGACAGCTCCGGCGCAGTGCTGGATCTCGGCGTGCGCGGCACCACCACGCTCGCCAACGTTCGACAGATTTTGTAGCAGATTGAAGATTTCACACAGCAGCATAAACAGAAATTTATAATTTTAACCTATTGATTTTGCTTTAAATCACTCTTGTTTCAGAACTGGACACAGCCCTGTAACAAGAAGGATGACAAGCAAAAAGGAGCAGACCATGAGCTTTAACCAAGCAGTCAGCGGCCTGAATGCAGCATCGACCAACCTGGACGTGATTGGTAACAACATCGCCAACTCCGCCACGGCTGGTTTCAAATCAGGCACCGCCTCATTCGCCGATATGTTCGCCGGTTCACAAGTGGGTATGGGTGTCAAAGTGGCAGCCATTACTCAGGACTTCAGCGACGGTACCACCACCAATACCAACCGCGGTTTGGACGTTGCGCTGAGCGGCAACGGCTTCTTCCGCCTGACTGACTCCAGCGGCGGCGTGTTCTATTCGCGTAACGGCCAGCTTTCTCTGGATGACAAACGTAATCTGGTGAACACCCAAGGTTTGAGCGTGACGGGCTACCCGGCAACAGGGACTCCACCAACCATCGCTCAGGGCGCACAGCCTGTGCCGTTGACCATTCCGAACACCATGATGATCGCCAAGCCAAGCAGCAGCGGCCTGATGGTGGCTAACCTGAACTCCAGCGACAAGTTGCCGAAAAACGCCACTTTCTCGAGTTCAGATCCGGACAGCTACAACTACGTCAACACCATTACCACCTATGACTCACTGGGCAACAAGCATGACAACAACGTTTATTTCGTTAAGTCATCTGACCCAACGACGCCGAACTCTTGGGACGTTTACTCACAAGATTCCAGCGTTTCTGGTTCAACGGCTGGCAAGCTCGGCACCTTGAATTTCAATCAAAACGGTACGCTGCGTGACGTGACACTTCCTCCTGTTCCGCCTGCAACAACCACAACGACGAGTACTACACCAACCTTCTCTCTGCCAATGAACACCGCCACTAACGGTGCTGCAACGCCACAAAATGTTGCGTTGAGCTTCCTCGGCAGTATCCAGCAGAACACCGGCAGCAACAGCATCGGCGCGTTGAATCAGGATGGTTATGCCGCGGGCCAGATGACCGGCTACCAGATCAATAACGACGGCACCATCACCGGCGTTTACTCCAACCAGAAAACCCAGCTGCTGGGCCAAATCGTGATGACTAACTTCTCTAACCCGGAAGGTCTGAAATCCGAAGGCGACAACGTGTGGTCCGCGACCCAGTCTTCTGGTCAGCCAATCACCGGCATTGCGGGTGCAGGCGGCTTTGGTGAGATGAAAAGCGGGGCGCTGGAAGCGTCAAACGTCGACTTGAGTAAAGAGCTGGTCAACATGATCGTGGCTCAGCGTAACTACCAGTCGAACGCGCAGACCATCAAAACCCAGGACCAGATCCTGAACACGCTGGTCAACCTGCGCTAATCGCGCTGAATGACAGACGCAAAAGGAACGCACTATGGATCACGCTATCTACACCGCGATGGGTGCTGCCAGCCAGACGCTGAACCAGCAGTCGGTCACCGCGAGTAATCTGGCCAATGCCTCAACGCCGGGTTTTCGCGCCCAACTGATGGCGCTGCGCGCGGTGCCGGTCGACGGGCCAAGCCTTGAGACTCGTACCTTGGTGACGGCCTCCACGCCGGGTGCCGATATGACTCAGGGCCAGCTTAACTACACCGGCCGCCCGCTGGACGTCGCGTTACAGCAGGACGGTTTTTTGGCGGTGCAGATGCCTGATGGTTCTGAAGCCTATACCCGTAACGGGGATCTTCAGGTTTCGCCGAACAATCAGTTAACCATTCAGGGGAACCCAGTGATGGGGGACAACGGCCCGATTGAAGTGCCGCCGAATGCGCAACTGACCATCTCGGCCGACGGCACCATTTCGGTGCTCGAGGCGGGTGCGGACCCGAACACCATGGGCCAGCTTGCCCAGTTAAAACTGGTGAAAGCCAACGGCAGTGAAGTGACCCGTGGTGATGACGGCATGTTCCGTCTCACTCCGGCGACGGCTCAGGCCCGGGGCAATACCCTCCAAGCCGACCCGACCATCCACGTGATGCCGGGAACGCTTGAAGGCAGCAACGTTAAACCGGTGGAAACCATGGTTGACATGATTGCCAACGCCCGTCGCTTCGAAATGCAAATGAAGGTCATCCACAGCGTGGATGAAAACGAACAACGCGCCAACCAACTGCTGTCGATGACCTAACGGCGGCAGAGGAGTAACAACATGATCCCATCGCTATATATCGCGAAAACTGGCCTTGACGCGCAGCAGACCAACATGGACGTCATCGCCAACAACCTGGCGAACGTCAGCACCAACGGGTTCAAACGCCAGCGCGCGGTGTTTGAAGATTTGCTGTACCAGACAATCCGCCAGCCGGGTGCCCAGTCTTCCGAGCAGACCAATCTGCCGTCAGGCTTGCAGATCGGTACCGGTGTTCGCCCGGTCGCTACCGAGCGTATCCACGCGCAGGGCAACCTGTCGCAGACGGATAACAGCAAGGATATCGCCATCAAGGGGCAGGGCTTCTTCCAGGTGCAGCTGCCTGACGGAACCTCGGCTTATACCCGCGACGGCTCTTTCCAAGTTGACCAGAACGGTCAGTTGGTGACCTCCAGTGGTTATCAGGTTATCCCGGCCATCACCATTCCGGCCAACGCCTTAAAAATCACTGTTGGCCGTGACGGTATCGTCAGCGTGACCGTGCAGGGGCAGGCGGCACCGCAGCAGGTCGGGCAACTGACGCTGAGCACGTTCATCAACGACTCTGGTTTAGAGTCCACCGGTGAAAACTTGTATCAGGAAACCCAAAGCTCCGGCGCTCCGACCGAAAGCACGCCGGGCCTGAACGGCGCGGGCCTGCTGTACCAAGGCTATGTTGAAACCTCAAACGTTAACGTGGCGGAAGAGCTGGTCAATATGATCCAGACTCAACGCGCGTATGAGATCAACAGCAAAGCAGTATCAACATCCGACCAGATGTTGCAGAAGTTAACTCAGCTTTAAGAGTAAGAAAGGTAACGCTCGGCGTTATCTTGGCCTGCGGGGGACGGTACGCCGCCCCCGTTACTTCAGGCTCCGATTCATTCTTTTTCGAAGGCGATTTCCGTGGTGACCATGAAATTAACGTCGGTAAACAGTGCACATTTTCACCGACATGGCGTGTTGGCTCTGCCGCTATTAGTGACCTTATTGCTCAACGGGTGCGCGTATATGCCGCATAAACCCTTGGTCGAAGGCGCCACCACGGCTCAACCTGCTCCTGCGGCACCACCGGTTCCGAACGGTTCGATTTTCCAATCCGTTCAGCCGATGAACTATGGCTATCAGCCCCTGTTTGAAGACCGTCGACCGCGTAACGTCGGCGATACCTTGACGCTGGTCCTGCAAGAAAATGTCAGCGCCAGCAAAAGTTCCTCCGCCAACGCCAGCCGAAATGGCTCAAGCAAGTTTGGCGTGGCGACCGCACCGCGCTATCTGGAAGGTCTGCTCGGCAATGCCCGCGCCGATATGGATATCTCCGGCGATAACACCTTCGGCGGCAAAGGCGGCGCGGCGGCAAACAACACCTTCAGCGGCACCTTGACCGTGACGGTCAGCGAAGTGCTGGCCAACGGCAACCTGCGCGTGGTTGGCGAGAAGCAAATTGAAATTAACCAGGGTACCGAGTTTATCCGCTTCTCCGGCGTGGTGAACCCGCGCACCATCAGCGGCTCCAACAGCGTGGTGTCCACGCAGGTGGCGGACGCCCGAATCGAATATGTGGGTAACGGCTACATCAATGAAGCGCAGAACATGGGCTGGTTGCAGCGGTTCTTCCTAAATGTATCGCCGTACTAATGAGGCACTCATGCGAAAACTAATTTCCGGCTTACTCTGTATTACGCTCTGCGCGGCGGCCGCGTTGCCGGCTTCGGCGCAAAGAATTCGCGATCTGGCGACCATTCAGGGCGTGCGTGATAACGCCCTGATCGGCTACGGCTTGGTGGTTGGCCTCGACGGCACCGGCGACCAGACCACGCAAACGCCATTTACCACCCAGACGCTGACCAACATGCTTTCGCAGTTGGGGATAACGGTGCCGCCCGGCACCAACATGCAGCTGAAAAATGTGGCGGCGGTGATGGTTACCGCCAAGATGCCGCCGTTCGCCCGCAGCGGACAGGCCATCGACGTGGTGGTGTCATCCATGGGTAATGCCAAAAGCATTCGCGGCGGCACCTTGCTGATGACCCCAATGAAAGGGGTAGATAACCAAGTTTACGCGCTGGCACAGGGTAACGTGCTGGTGGGCGGCGCCGGAGCCTCGGCGGGCGGCAGCAGCGTGACGGTTAACCAGCTCTCCGGCGGCCGTATTACCGGCGGGGCAACCATCGAGCGTGAGCTGCCAAGCACCTTCGGCACCGAAGGGGTGATCAACCTGCAGCTTAATGATGAAGACTTCAACCTAGCCCAGCAGGTGACTGACGCCATTAACCGCCAAGGCACCATGGGCACGGCGACCGCGCTGGATGCCCGCAATATCCAAGTGATGGTACCGCGCGGCAACAGCTCTCAGGTGCGTATTTTGGCGCAGATCCAGAACGTTGAAGTGACCGTCGGCCCGATGGACGCCAAGGTTATTATCAACTCGCGTACTGGCTCGGTAGTGATGAACCGCGACGTGACGCTGGACTCTTGCGCCGTGGCGCAGGGTAACTTGTCCGTGGTGGTCGACAGACAAAACGACGTTTCCCAGCCAAATACGCCATTTGGCGGCGGCCAGACGGTGGTAACGCCGAACACTAATATTTCCGTGCGCCAGTCGGGCGGAGCCTTGCAGCAAGTGCAATCGAGCGCCAGCCTGAACAACGTGGTGCGCACGCTGAATGCGCTGGGTGCTACGCCGATTGACCTGATGTCAATTCTGCAAGCCATGAAAACCGCAGGTTGCCTGCGCGCTGACTTGGAAATCATCTAATGAGCGATCTTATGTCGATGTCCGGCGCTGCGTATGACGCGCAGTCGCTGAATAAACTGAAGGTAGCGGCCAAGAACGACCCGCAAGGGCAGGTCAGGGAAGTGGCGAAGCAGTTCGAAGGCGTTTTCGTGCAGATGATGCTGAAAAGCATGCGTTCCGCACTGCCGCAAGACGGCCTGCTGAGCAGCGACCAAACCCGGCTTTATACATCGATGTACGATCAGCAAATTGCTCAGGACATGTCCGCCAAAGGGCTGGGCATGGCCGATATGATGGTGAAACAGCTGACCGGCGGCAATCCTGAACCCTCTGAGAAGGCGGGAACGGTGCCGATGGCGCTGGACAACGAAGTGCTGAGCACCATGCCGGTTCAGGCGATGGAGCAGATGATCCGCAAAGCTATTCCGAACGCGCCGGACCGCACTTTGGGCGGCGCGCCTTTGCCACAGGACAGCGGGCAGTTTGTCTCGCGCCTGAGCATTCCGGCGCAGGTCGCCAGTCAGGAAAGTGGCATTTCACACCAGTTGATCATGGCACAGGCCGCGCTGGAGTCAGGCTGGGGCCAGCGCGAGATCCCAACCACTGACGGCAAGCAGAGCTACAACGTGTTTGGCATCAAGGCAGGGGGCAACTGGACCGGGCCCACCACTGAGATCACCACCACCGAATACAGCAACGGCGTGGCGAAGAAGGTGCAGGCCAGCTTCCGCGTCTATGGCTCCTATGTCGAAGCCATCAGCGATTACGTCAAATTGCTAACCAACAACCCACGCTATGCCCACGTGGCCGCCGCCAACACGCCAGAACAGGCGGCCCACGCGCTGCAAGCCGCCGGTTATGCCACCGATCCGAACTACGCCGCCAAGCTGGTGAATGTTATCCAGAAAATCAAAGGGGCGGGCGCGCAGGCGGTGAAAGCCTACAGCACGGATCTGAGCAAAATTTTCTGAAAAAACTCTCTTTTACGGCTCAAGTTCTCAAGGCATTAGCCGATAACTCTTTCATAGCGGAAACAGGGCCCGAGTCCCGATTTCCATAACATCTTGATTTTATATCATCCGCCGGGCTGGTTCCGGGAGCAGAAGGGTCACTCATGTCCTCAAATGGCTTAATTAATACCGCAATGAGCGGACTGAATGCGGCTCAGGCTGCACTGAGCACGGTGAGTAACAACATCGCCAACGTCAGCGTGGCGGGCTACAACCGACAGACGGCCATCATCGTTCAGAGCAACGGCAACAGCACCGCGGCGGGTTACATCGGTAACGGTGTTAACGTCAGCAGCATCAACCGTGAATATAACGCCTTTGTTTCCAACCAGTTGCTGGGTGCCAGCACCATCAACAGCGCCTTGGGGACCCAGTACGCTCAGGCGAGCCAGATTGATAACCTGCTGTCGAACACCACCACCAACTTGTCGAGCACCATGCAGAACTTCTTCAAAAGTCTACAAACGCTGACCAGCAACGCCGGTGACAGTGCGTCACGTCAGGCGGTTCTTGGGCAAGCGCAGGGCATGGCGGCACAGTTCAACAGCGCGGCCAAATACCTCGGTGACATGAACACCGGTATCAACCAGCAAATCACCGACAATGTGAATCAAATCAACGATTATGCTTCACAAATCGCCAAGTTGAACCAGCAGATCACCGCCACGCGCGGCAGCACCGGCCAAGAGCCAAACGCGCTGCTGGACCAGCGTGACGAGATGGTCAGCAAGCTCAATGACATCGCGGGCGTTACCGTGACGCAGCAAGACGGCGATGCCTACAACGTCTCATTCGCCAATGGCGTGCCTTTAGTGCAAGGGTCGGATACTCGCAAAGTCGTGGCCATGCCATCCAGCGCGGATCCAAGCAAAATGACCGTCGGCATGACCCAGCCTGATGGCAGCGTGACCGAAATTAGCGAGAGCCGCATTACTACTGGCGCGTTGGGCGGCGTGTTGTCCTTCCGCAAAGACAACCTTGAGCCAGCCATCAACCAGCTCGGCCAGTTGGCGCTTTCTATTGGCAGCAGCTTTAACGGCGTGAACAAAGCCGGATTTGATGTCTCCGGGAACGCCGGAACCAACTTCTTCAACTTCAGCAATCCGTCGACCATTTCAAATACCAAAAACACTGGCACGGCCAGCATGACGGTGACCTACGCGGACGCCACTGCGGTGAAAGCCAGTGACTATGTGATGTCCTATGAAGGCGGCAAGTGGACGGCAACGCGCACCTCCGACGGGGCAAAAATCACCCCAACGCAGAGCACTGATGCCAATAACGTCACCACCATGACCTTCGACGGCATCAAGATTGATGTCACCGGCACCCCGGCCGAGAAAGACAGCATTACGGTGAAAACGGTGAGCAGCGCCGCGAGCAGCCTGAATGTCGCGCTGACCGACGGCTCACAGATTGCCGCCGCTAGCAAAGCAGACTCAGGTGCCAGCGATAACACCAACGCGCAAAAACTGCTGGATTTGCAAACCGCCAAGCTGGTGGAAGGTAAATCTACCCTGACCGGCGCGTATGCCAGTCTGGTCAGCAGCGTGGGTAATCAGGTTGCCAGCTTGAAAACCAACACCACGGCGCAAACCAACATCGTGACCAACTTGCAGCAGCAACAGCAGTCTATCTCGGGCGTTAACACCGATGAAGAGTACGGCGATTTGCAGCGTTATCAGCAATATTATCTGGCTAACGCGCAAGTGATTAAGACGGCATCCACCATTTTCGATGCGATCATTAACCTGTAACGCATTCAGCGCGACTCGATAAGGAACTGATGCCATGCGCCTTAGTACCAACATGATTTACCAGCAAAACATGAACAGCGTCTCGAATGCCCAGTCGCTGTGGCAGGACACCGGCGTGCAGCTTTCCACCGGTAACCGCGTGAACAAGCCTTCGGACGATCCGCTGGCCGCCTCGCAGGCGATTATGGTGCAGCAGGCACAGGCGCAGAATGACCAATACGCTATTGCTCGCACCTTTGCCAATCAGAACATGAGTCAGGAAGAGAACATCCTGAGCAACGTCACCACGGCTATCCAGAGTGCGCAGAGCCTGATCGTTAACGCCGGTGACGGCGCGTTGAGTGACGATGACCGCGCGTCATTAGCCACCAAGTTGCAGGGCATCAAAGACCAAATCGTCAATATGGCGAACAGCACCGACGGAAACGGGCGTTTTATCTTCGGCGGTTACAAAAGCGATAAGCCACCGTACAGCGTGGATGCCACCACGGGCGCAGTGACTTACAGCGGCGGTGATGAAGCGATTTCCCAGCAGGTTGATGCCAGCCGTACCATGACCATCAGCCACACCGGCACGCAGGTCTTCAACACCCTGACATCTAATCCGGTGAAAGAGCCGGACGGCACGCCAAGCCAGACGGATATTTTCAAAACTATCGATGGCGCGATTGCTGCGTTGAAAACGCCAAAGGCGAGCTTTGCCAGCCCGACGGATTACACCGCGGCCATTGATAAGAGCAACCGTGGCCTGAGCAACTCGCTAAACAACGTGCTGTCCGTGCGCTCGCAGTTGGGGACTCAGCTCGATGAGTTGGATAAGCTGGATTCGATGGGTGACGACACCAAACTGATTAACGGCGACAAGCTCAACGCGCTGGTCGGCACCGACTGGACCGCGGCTATTTCGCAATACAGCTTGCAGCAGGTCGCGCTACAGGCGTCGTACAAGACCTTTACCAGCATGCAGGGTCTGTCACTGTTCCAAATGAATTCTTAATTCCCCAAGAATTCATCTCTAAAAAGTCTCACCGAAAGGAGCCCACTGGCTCCTTATCATCACGCCTTTTCTGAGCGTACTTAAACCGGGTGCGTTCAGTTTGTATGTCACTTTGTCAGCCTAAGGGCAGGGTGACATACACTTTTTATTTTCAATTGCATCTTTTTGAGGTCAAAACCGTGGGCTCGCCGCCCACACGGGCCCAAAGGGTTTTAAACGAAACCCTTTGGAATCCTGCGTTTTTTGCTGCTGTTAGATCGAGGCTTCGCAGGGTCAGAATGGCCGTGTTTCAGGTATTTCAGTTATCGCCGCGAAAAGCCGTCGCTTAGGCGATTCCCTCAGTTCGGGCTTCGAGCCATAGGTCTCGAACCACTCCCTCGGCGTCATTTCTGAACGCGGCCTACTGGCATTTAAACCGTGCCGTTTCAGTGGGGGTTTTGCTTTGCTCCCTCCCCTAGTTAGGGGAGGGCTGGGGTGGGGTATTTCTCACATAAGTCACTGAGTCTTATGCAATACCCCCTCCCAACCTCCCCCTTATCAGGGGGAGGAGCTGAACACCGGGAGAAGGCAGGGAAAAGAAGTAGTTTCAACCCAACTACCCAAATATCGCCAGCAGCACCGGGAACAGGAAAGGGGCGATAAGTGACGTCAGGATGCCGCATATTACCAGCGCCAGCGAGCTGAAGGCGCCTTCTTGGAAATCGACTTCTGCGCAGCGGGCGGTGCCTAGGGCGTGGGAGGCGGTGCCCATGGCTAGGCCGCGGGAGGTCTTGGTGGTGATGCGCAGAATATTCAAAATCGTGTGACCAAACACCGCGCCGAGAATACCGACGAAAATCACGCACACGGCGCTTATCGCCGGGATGCCGTTGATTGAGTGAGCCGTTGCCATGGCGATGGGCGTGGTGACGGATTTTGGCAGGATTGAGGCGGCCAGCTCTGGTGTTGCACCCATCCACAGCGCAATCGCCGTGCCGGTGGTCATTGCCACCATACTGCCGATAAAACAGACGCTGATGATCGACTTCCAGCGGGCGCGTATCTGGTGCAACTGCTCATACAGCGGGAAAGCCAGTGCCACCACGGCGGGTTGCAACAGATCATTCAAAATCTTACTGCCAGCGAAATAGCGGGCGTAGGGAATATTGGTCACCAGTAGCAGCGGGATGATCACTACCATTGACATCAACAGCGGGTTCAGCAACGGCAGCTTCAGCTTAATGGCCAGCTTACGGGTGGCGAAAAACACCAGCAGCGTTAAAGGTAACGACCAGAGAATGTCGATCATGGCTTCTCCTCCACGTCGCTAACCAGCGGTTTCTCGCGATGGATGAAGTGCGAGCAGTAGGCCGTCACCACCAGTACTACCAGAGTACTGACCAGACAGGAGACCACCAGAGGGCCGAACTGGGCGCGCAGCATATCGTAATAGGTCATCACCCCGACGCCGATAGGCACGAACAGCAGGGCCATATAGCGAATAAGCACGTTACAACCCGGTTTTACCCAGCGATAAGGCAAAACCTGCGTTGAAAGCAGGCAGAAAAGGATCAGCATGCCGATAATGCTGCCCGGAATGGTGATCGGCAGCAGTGATGAAATTCCGATGCCAGCGTATAAGCAGGCGTAGATCAAAATAAATGACCTTAAATATTGTAAAAGCAGTGTTATTACGTTGCGCATAGCCTTCATCCCAGTAAGGTGACGCATTCATCATACAATTAAACTGTGATCTAAACCACAAAAAGGAGTATGAAATTAATGCATGAAGTGTATGCCATTTTGGAAACATACCTCGAGTAACTTTGCAGTTTTCTCTGTGCTTCGCGGCATTTGGCTCTATCCTTAACGGACGAAAAATAATCGAATGGAGTCCTGATGAAACCACTTTTTCGTCCCGCAGCCTTAGCCGTGCTGGCGGCGCTACTTATCTCTCCCGCCTATGCCGTGGATAAATCGCCCGATTCGGTCCCTGAGACCAAAGCCAAGGTTGAAGAGTTGGCAACCGGCTTGGATCACCCTTGGTCTTTGGCATTTTTGCCTAATCAGCAGGGCGCGTTAATTACCGAACGCTCCGGGCAGTTGCGGCTATGGCAGGCGGACAAAGGCTTGTCGAAGCCGCTGTCTGGCGTACCCAAGGTGTGGGTTGCCGGGCAGGCCGGGCTATGGGATGTCCGACTGGCACCCGATTTCGCCACCAGCCGCCGCGTCTATCTGAGCTTCGCGCAGCAGGGCGACAAGGGGCAGGCCAATGCCGCGTTGGGATACGGGCGTTTAGCCGAGGATGGCAGCGGACTGCAAGACTTCAAAACCATCTTTGTGCAGCAACCGGCGCTGAGCAGTGGGATAAATCTCGGCGGCAGATTGGCCTTCGACCCTCAGGGCAATATCTTCATGTCCACCGGCGACAATAACCAGCGCATGGCGGCCCAGAGGCTGGATAGCCTGAAGGGTAAAATCCTGCGTCTGACGCCGGAAGGCGGAGTGCCGCAGGATAATCCCTTCGTTAATAAGCCACAGGCCAAAGGAGAGATCTGGACCTATGGCAATCGCAACCCGCAGGGATTAGCTATTAACCCGTGGAGTCACGCGCTGTGGGAAACCGAGCACGGCCCGCGCGGCGGGGATGAAGTCAATCTGCCCGTTGCGGGGAAGAATTACGGCTGGCCGCTGGCTACCTACGGCATCAATTATTCAGGGCAGCCGATACCCGAGGCCAAAGGCACTCGGCTCAAAGGGGCTGAAGATCCTCTCTACTATTGGCCGGTCTCGCCCGCGCTGAGCGGCATGGCGTTTTACAACTCGGCGAAATTCCCGCAGTGGGATCACTCGCTGTTTATTGGCGCGCTGGCGGGGAAATCGTTAATTAGGCTGACGTTACAGGGTAACAAAGTCACGGCGGAAGAGCGGCTGCTGAGCGAGCGTAATGAGCGTATTCGTGAGGTGCAGCTGGGCGAGGATGGCTATATCTATCTGCTGACCGATGAGAGTAACGGCAAGCTGTTGAAGGTCGCGCCGGGAGCCTAGCGCGCAGGGAATAATGGCCGGAAAGCCTCCGGCCATTGCGACATTAGGTCAGAGCAATCATCACATGCTGCTGATAACCCGGACGTTGCGTGAGCTGTTGATACCAGCGCTCGACGTGCGGGTGTTTCTGCCTTTCAATGTCCAAACTGAACCACGCATAGGCTAAACAGCCTACCGGGATATCCCCCAAACCGAACTGCTCGCCGGAGAGCCAAGTTTGCTTGGCTAATACTTCATCGAGCATCGCCCAAGCCTTCTCAAAAGCCGCCATACCGGCGGCGATCACCTGAGGATCGCGCTGATCTTCAGGGGTGCGGATCAGGCTGACATACACCTGCCGGAAGGGAATGGCTAACGTGCCGCTGGCCCAGTCCAGCCACTTATCAGCGGAGGCGCGCTGCTGAGCGTCGATACCCCAGAACTGCGGCTGTGCGGAGCGTTCGGCCAGATAACGCAGAATGGCATTGGATTCCCACAGCACGAAGTCGCCGTCCTGCAAGCAAGGGACTAAACCATTAGGGTTGAGCGCCAAAAAGCTGGCTTCGGTATTTTTGCCATATTGGCCCCCGGCGCTAATCAGCTGGTACTGCTCGCCAAGCTCTTCCAAAAGCCACAAGACTTTCTTCACATTGGTCGAATTTTCACGACCCCAGACCGTTAACATGATAATCACTCCAACAAAGTAAAAAGAGGGGCGACTCAGCTGTGAAAACGCGTCCAGAGCGAAATCAGCAGCCAAGCGGCAAGTGTCCAGCACAGAACGCCGCCGAGTAGTGCATAGGGCAGTTTCATTGAGCCGACGAGGAAATAGAGGGCAATCAGGTAGACCATGTAAGGAATAACGGCCCACAGCCCGAAGATGATGGTAGTGCGTAATGCTTCAATACTGCGTTCGGTGCCGACAATGTAGTGGGCGATAAGCGCAAAGGTGGGAAAGAGAGGTAATAATCCGGCGATATAGTAATTTTTGGTTTTCGACAATAAGCCGATCGCCACCACCATCAGCGCGCCAATCAGCGCCTTTATGAGCAGACCCATCTTCAATTTCCCGTCGACTTACTGCGCGATGTTGAGAGTCCATTGCGGGTAAGCGCTTTATAGTTATCGTAAATACCCCATGCCGTGGCACAAACTTGCCCGAGTCACACTTTGTGGTCAAGAGGCGCAATAAGAATAAATATTGCGCGGCGAAACTCAACAAAGCCTAAAAATCACGACTATTCTAACAATCTTTACATTGCAACGGTTTCATCGCCGCGGATAAAACGGTAGGTTTTAGTCTCGGCGAACGTTTCACTTTTCAGGCGTAAATCTGTTTGAAAGATAAGATAATTTCAGTTACATGGACAAAAGCGCTGATAACCTATGACAATTTCTCCTAAATTCCAACGGACCTTCCTATGCGCGCTCGGCGGCGGCGTTATGCTGCTGGCGCTTCCTGCTGCTCAGGCAGATACCAACCCCGTAGCCCCACAGATTAACGCTAAATCTTGGGTGTTAATGGACTATAACAGTGGGAAAATACTCACTGAGTCCAACCCTGACGCCCGTCTTGACCCGGCCAGCCTGACCAAAATCATGGTCAGCTATGTCGTGGGTCAGGCAATTAAATCCGGCAAAGTGACCCCTGATGACATGGTATCCGTGGGTCAGGATGCGTGGGCGACCGGCAACCCGGTGCTGCGCGGCTCCTCGCTGATGTTCCTCAAGCCGGGCGACAAAGTGCCGGTTTCCGAGCTGAACAAAGGGATCGTGATTCAATCCGGTAACGACGCCAGCATCGCCTTGGCGGACTACATCGCCGGGAGCCAAGACTCGTTTGTTAGCCTGATGAACCGCTATTCGCAGCAGCTCAAGTTGGATAATACCCACTTTAAAACCGTCCATGGCTTGGATGCCGACGGCCAGTACAGCTCGGCCAAAGATATGGCGCTGCTGTCACAGGCGCTGATCCGCGATACGCCGGACGAATACGCACTGCATAAAGAAAAAGAATTCACCTTTAACCGCATTCGCCAGATTAACCGTAACCGCCTGTTGTGGAGCAGCAACCTCAACGTTGACGGCATCAAGACCGGTTACACCTCAGGCGCGGGCTATAATCTGGTTTCTTCGGCCAGTGACCCAAGCGGCATGCGCCTGATTGCCGTAGTCATGGGCGCGCCAAGCGACCGTATTCGCTTTAGTGAAAGCGAAAGCTTGCTGACTTGGGGGTTCCGTTTCTTCGAAACCCTGACGCCGATTAAAGCCGGTAATGCCTTCACCACCCAGCGCGTGTGGTTCGGTGAAGAGAAAATGGTGCCACTGGGCGTGGCGGAAGACGCCTCCCTGACCATGCCAAAGGGCCAGTTGAAAAACCTTAAGGCCAGCTTCAATCTGACCAATAAAGAGCTGGAAGCCCCGCTGAGCAAGAATCAGGTAGTGGGAACCGTTGATTTTAGCCTCGACGGCAAAGTCATCGACTCGCGCCCGCTGGTGGCCTTGCAGGAAGTGAAAGAGGGCGGCTTCTTCAGCCGCATTTGGGATTTCGTGATGATGAAAATCAGCGGCCTGTTTGGTTCGATTTTCGGCAAGTAATGTAGACTTTCTAGCCAATTAAAAGGCCCGGCATATGCAGCCGGGCCTTTTCTTTTTGTGGTGCTTCAACGGCTGTTATTCGCGAACCCAGCCTTTGCGGATTGGCAGGGCAAAGCTAAAGCGATAGAGCTTGTCCAACCCTGCTGAGATCTGCTCGCCGAACAGGTTCCACACTAGCTGCGAGAACAGACAACCCACCATGCCGACCAGTAGGCCGCCGAGCATGTCCAACGGCCAGTGTACGCCGAGGTAAACGCGGGACCACGCAATGCCAAGGGCGGTGACGATTAACAGCGCGCCAGACCACAGGCGATGCCAGAACAAGAACGCAATGGCAAAGGTGAAAATCGCCGTGCCGTGGTCACTCGGGAAAGAGTCATCCGGCGCGTGATGCAGGAAGTTATAGCCAAAGCCTTCAACGAACGGACGTGCGTGCGGGAACAGCATCGACAGAGTTTTTGCGCAGCTCATTGAGAACAACAGCGCGATGACGGTCTTAGTCACCAAGGTACGCTGGAAAACGATATGCTCGCGGTGGCCCCACAGCCAAAGCCCGATAATCAGCATCGGTACAATCATAATCATGTCATTGGCCATAAAAGTGGCAAACTTGATCATCGCAGGTGGGGAGGCTGGCGTGGCGTTAATCCAGGTAAATAAAAGATGGTTTAGTTGCTCCATGCTTGGCACCTCAGCACGGCTTTTTGTTCACTTTGAATCTGCAAAATTACTACCCTCATCATCATCGGAGTCAGCCAAATAGGCGGCTGAAAAGGTTCTACTCACTTACTGACCATAATTCCAAATTTCGGTTCAACGTTAGTTTGAGTTAAACGTCGGGTAAAGGGGGATCGTCTGAATATCCCGGTTTCATTGAGCTACGGTATAGGTTCAGAGTGAAATCAGTTTATGGGATATAAATTAAGAAATCCTTAAGTCGGGGGAGGACCAGCCTCCCGACGTAAACAGTCTGAACAATATGATGGGGTAGAAAAGAGAGAGTGTGTGAAGCAGCGCGCTATTAACGCGGTTTTTGTGCGGCGAGCAGGAACATCATTGGGCGTTCGGTTTCTTCTTGCAGGGCAGGCATGCTGGCCAGTTGCTCGGCAGAAGGCCCCCATTCATCAACCTGAGTGATAATAAATCCACTTTTGATCAGCAGGTTGATATATGTTGCCAGCTTGCGATGCTGCTTGATAACCCCTTCGGCAAACCAATTGGTGACGCGTTCACCTTCGCGCTGATAACCATCTACCGGCCAAGTTTTCTGCCCGCCGGTGGTGGTCAGCCAGCCCGGTTGTGCCGGTGCAGTGAAGATAGGGTGCTCGGCGGAGAAGACAAAATGCCCCCCCGTAACCAGCGATTGATACACCTGATCGAACAGCCCAGACAGGTTTTGCAGGTAATGCAGCGCCAGCGAGCTGTAAGCCAAAGAGTAAGTCTCAGCCGGTAATGTCAGGTTATCCAAGTCTTCGCGGCGGTATTCGATGTTGTCATCAGCCGTCATACTGCGGGCTTTTTCCAGCATCTTTGCAGAAATATCCAACCCCAAGACCTGTGCCGCGCCTTGTTCGCGCATGTTGCGGCAGAACCAGCCGTAACCACAGCCGAGGTCAACCACCTTTGTGCCGCGAACGTCGGGCAGCATAGCTTCTAAGGCAGGCCATTCCGGCGCGCCGTCTAGGCCATGGACCGAGCGGTTAAGTTGTGAATAACCCTCGAAAAATTGCTGATCGTCATAAATGTTTTGAGCCATGTTAATGATTCCTTTAAAACGTTATCCTGTGCCGTAATGGCACACATAGTGTAGTGAAAAAAGTCAGGGAGAAAAACGTTTGGAGATTCGACAGGCGGTTCAAGCAGACATTGAGCTACTGCGGCAGCTAGGGATTTCGACCTATAAGCACTATTTCGGCGCGCTGTGGCAAAGCCCGGCGGAGCTTGATGCATTCCTGCATAGCGACTTCTCCCTCGAGGTTCTCACTCATGGCTTAACTGACCCACTACAGCAGTGGTGGGTTGCCAGTGAGCAGGGAGAACTGTTGGGGTTCGCCAAGGTACATGACCAGCAGCCGCTGCCGGAGAGCGAACGCAGCGGTGCTATGCTTTGTAAGCTCTACCTCCAGCCGGGGGCAAAATCGCGCGGTTTGGGTTCGCGCTTATTTAAGCATCTGGAGCAGCAGGCGCATGGCCGCCAGCAGGGCTTCCTTTGGCTGACCGTGCTGCAAAGCAACACGGCGGCAATCGCGTTTTATCAGCGTCAGGGCATGGTGATTCACAGTGAATCGGCCTACGTGACGCCGACACAGTCCACCCCGTTGTGGACAATGAAGAAGGAGTTAGGATGAGAAGGGAGGAGCAATGGTCAGAGTAAAACTGGGCGGGCTATTTATCACGCTGGCAGAGGATGAAGAGATCCCTGCGGAAGAAGAGCTTTACGAGCATTACACCTACATTATTCGCTCCCAGCCGCGCGGTTTTGAGATCTTACGCTACGATCCTTATGCAGGCTGGAAGCGCAAGCCGGACCGTTGGTTCTCGACCGGGCACAACGCCTTTGTCTTTGCCTATGAGTCCTATGTTGAAGAGTGGAATCAGGTCGATGGCCGCATCGGCGGGCCTTCTCATACTGTAAATCGCATTATTTAGACCTTCGCAAGGAACGCCCGTGGACCACCCTTCAGCAGACAAGATTATCGATTTATACCAGCGCAATAGCGCGTATTGGGATGATATTCGCAGCGATCGGCTGATTGAGTCGCCGTGGCTGGAGAGCTTCCTCAGCCTGCAACCCGCCGTGGCCGACATTCTGGATATTGGCTGTGGCTCCGGCAAGCCGATAGCTCAGTTCTTTGTCGAGCAAGGTCATCGGGTGACGGGCGTCGACGCCTCAGAGGCAATGATTGCACTCTGTCGCCAGCGTTTTCCTGCCCATCAGTGGCAAGTGGCTGATATGCGTCAGCTGGCGCTCGGGCAGAAATTTGATGGCATTCTGGCGTGGGACAGCTTTTTTCATCTTAAACGCGACGATCAGCGCGAGATGTTTGCCATCTTTGCGCAGCACGCCAAACCCAATGCGGCCCTGATGTTCACCAGCGGCCCGGCCGACGGCGAGGCGATTGGAGAAATGAATGGTGAAACGCTATATCATGCCAGTTTAGCGCCAGAAGAGTACCGCCAACTGTTGGCTGACCATGGTTTCAGCGTAATCAAAACCGTGGTTGAAGACCCTGATTGCGGCGGCCACACCATTTGGCTGGCGCAGGCATTCCAGCCTTGAAATCAAAGAAATAGAGCATTAATAAATAATCACCAATGGTTATATAAATTAATGCTTTTAAAAATTTATTAAATTATCTTTTCATAAAAATCATATTGATGTGATTTTACCCTCATTAAACCCACCTCATACACATTGCATTTGCTAAACCATGGTCTAATTTTTAATCAGGTGTCGGCGACATGCAAAAACAGCCCACCTACACAGCCCGTATTTAATAGCTCTGGCTTAATCATTCAACTGCAATAAGGGTATATTCATGAAAGAAAACAAAGAATTGCGCGAATTGTCTATGGACGAAGTTGATGCTGTAAGTGGTGGTGGATTGATTGGTGATTTGCTGGGTACCGTGGGTCAAATTGTGACGCCACTGCCTATTGTCGGCCCGATTCTGGGCGGAATTTTAGGTAACATTGGCGGCAAGTTCCCTCTGTAACTTTTCCCAAAAGTATTTGAAGAAGCTCCGTTTATCGGGGCTTTTTTATTGGGTCAAGCTCAGATAACGACTAAGCTAAGCCAACTGATTCTCAGGCCGGAGCAAAGCATGACCTTCGATTGGCACAGCGCCCCTTTATCCCGCGGCACGGTGATAGATAACACCTATAAAAACACCCAAAACGTCCGCCGCTTCCTCACCCAAGAGTGCGGCGAAAACTTCAAATTCGACCGAGATTTAATGGCCTGGATCCGCAGCGGCGCGGCTAAGAATTTGGGAGATGTAGCGGATGAGTGGGTTAGGCGTTGGGGCGGTACAAAAGAAAAAACCCGATAATCTTGAACCTAAACAGGCGGGATTATCGGGCTCTCCAAAGTGGGGACTTCAAAGAAAAGCAGTGGCATTAATTAAGACTGCCTTTCCTGAACAAAGTTCGTTCAATGCTTCAAAAATCTAAAAAAATTATTGATTTTTTTAATGCGCATTGCGAATCAATGAGTTAAATCAGCCTCCCGGCCAGACAATCACTATCAAGGTACCTGCCAAGGTCAGCAATACGTTAGCGATAGCGTAGGTTCCGGCGTATCCGAGGGCCGGGATGTTGCTGCGCGCGGTATCGCTGATGATCTCCATGGCCGGTGCGCAGGTGCGAGCACCCATGATGGCGCCGAACAGTAGGGCGCGGTTCATGCGCAGCACGTAAGCGCCGAAGATAAAGCAGATAACCACCGGCACCAGACTGACGATTAACCCTGAAATCAGCATCTGGCCGCCAATCGCGCCCAGACCCTGGTTGATCCCCGCTCCGGCACTCAACCCAACACCGGCCATAAATACCATCAGGCCGAACTCTTTCACCATATTCAACGCACCCTGCGGGATATAGCCGAAAGTAGGGTGGTTGGCACGCAAGAAGCCGAGCATGATACCAGCGAACAGCAGCCCGGCGGCGTTTCCTACGCCAAAACTGAAGTTCTTAAACTGGAAGGTGATCAGGCCAATCATCAGGCCGAGAATAAAGAAGGCGCAGAAGGCCAGCAGGTCGGTGACCTGACTGTGAATCGAGATAAACCCGATGCGATCGGCCACGGCTTTCACGCGACGCGCGTCGCCGCTGACCTGCAACACGTCGCCTTTATTGAGCACGATGCTGTCGTCGATCGGCATCTCTATCTGGCTGCGGATCACACGGTTGAGGAAGCAGCCGTGGTCAGTCAGGTTCAGCTGGCTCAGGCGTTTGCCCACCGCGCTGCTGTTCTTCACCACCACTTCTTCGGTCACGATGCGCATGTCCAGCAGGTCGCGGTCGAACACCTCTTTGCCGTTACGGAAGCTCGGATCAAGGCGCGAGTGGGCGTCAGGGTAGCCCACCAGCGAGATATCGTCGCCAACCTGCAATACCGCGTCGCCGTCCGGCGTCGCCAAAATACCGTTACGGCGAATACGCTCGATGTAGCAGCCGGTCTGGCGATAGATACCCAGCTCGCGCAGGTTCTTGCCATCGGCCCATGCCACCAACTCTTGACCCACGCGATAGGCGCGGATCACCGGCAGGTAAACTTTGCGTTTGCTGTCGGTGTCGAGGCCGCGCTCGCGTGCGATTTGTTGGGCACTGGTTGGCAGGTCTTGGTGCTGTAATTTTGGCAGATAGCGCGCGCCAAAAATCAGGCTTACCAAGCCAATTAAGTAGGTCAGGGCATAGCCGAGGCTCAGGTTATCCAGCTCCGGCCCGAGCAGTTTATTGCCGCCGAGAGTGTTCCTGAGCGTGTCTCCGGCCCCCACCAGTACCGGCGTAGAGGTCATCGAGCCTGCCAGCATACCGGCGGTCAGCCCGATGTCCCAGCCGAACAGCCGACCAAGGCCAAAGGCCAGTAGCATCGCCGTGCCGACCATCACCAGCGCCAGCATCAGATAGTTTTTGCCATCGCGGAAGAAAATCGAGAAAAAGTTCGGACCGGCTTCGACCCCGACGCAGAAAATAAACAGCATAAAGCCGAGGTTGAGCGCCTCAGTATTGATGCTGAAATGTTGTTGGCCGAGCAGCAGGGAAACGACTAATACGCCGATGGAATTTCCGAGTTGGACCGAGCCCAAACGTACTTTTCCCAGACAAAGTCCGAGCGCTAAAACTACAAATAATAACAGGATGTAATTCCCGTTTAACAAACTAGCGACGTTTATGTTCACAAAGATAACTTATTGTTTACCAACAAATTCTTGATATGAGGGGTTGTAAGGGATAAATTCAATAGCATTATATTTTAACCGCTTATTCTAAGGCTAAGGATATAAACGATCACTGAAACAACGCCATTTTGCGCGTTATTTTAGTCATAGATTGTTCATTCAGCCAGATAAAAGCAGGTGTTAGCACCTTTTAAGCATGTTTTGTGTTGCACAGGCTGTGCAGCTTAGCAGGGGAACTGCGGGGCGATGACGAATTGATTCAATTCTGTTGCCGCCTATTAGCAAAACTTTAAGGAGGAAGAACTGATGCATGTGCGTTCTAGCGTCGGCCCAATTATATGCTGCGTGCTGTTTACGTTGATTTTTGTCTTACTGAAAACCGAAGTCATTGTGGTTCGCCACATTACCCCCGGCCCGGAATATGGGCTGCTACTGTTTATTTTCCCCGGCATTATCACGGCTCACTTAGTGAAGCGCTATGCATTACGCTACGCCTTCCTTGGAGCGCTGCTGGCCATCCCGGTGTGCTATTTATTGCGGATACTCTATTTCGTCCGCGTGCGCACCTTTATACAAGAGTTAGCCTACGCTGGAAGCGCCATTTTCTGGTGCGTGATGGGAGCGCTGTTCTACTTATTGATTCGAGCTATCGTGCTGCACATGACCAAAGAGTAGTGGGGCATTAGCCAAAAAAGAAAGGCGCTCAATGAGCGCCTTTTTGCTGTGTGGCCTTTGCCACGTCTCAGTCAAATTAAGACTGGAACAGAGCCAGATGTTCTTTAGCGTAAGCTTCGAAATCTGTGCAACCACCGATGTGGGTGGAGTCGATGAAGATTTGTGGAACAGTCTCAACCGGCTTACCGACCGTTTTTTCCAGATCGGCTTTAGAGATGCCTTCAGCGTGGATATCAACGTAACGGAAATTGAAATCATCACGTTCTTCAGTCAGTTTTTCAGCCAACTCTTTTGCACGTACACAATAAGGACACGCCGGGCGCCCGAAAATCACTGCAAACATGGAGACTCCTTGATTTTTTAATGCCAGTAAAATGAATAAGTTAAAGTGTGACTGGTCTTAATTTTGTTAACTGTGTCACCTTTTGATGACGGTACTATGCCTGTTACCTACGTCAAAAAAAAGTAGGATTTACCTGTCAGTTTGATGCCCTGCGCCTATCAGTCAGGCGAGCGAACTTATTTATCACACTTTTGCCGCCCTGAAAAATGCCGCGTTTTGTTACAGCATTTGAGGTTAACGCGCTTGCAAAGCAATGAGCTAGCATCAATGATTGTCAGCCATTAGGCTCTTATTTTGTTTTTGTTCAAGGATTTTCCATGACGCCCACGATTGACCTCCTGCGCTCCCACCGTTCTATCCGTTCTTTTACCGATCAGCCCGTTACCGATGAACAGCGCGAGGCTATTCTCGGCGCGGCGCAGGGCGCATCGACTTCTAGCTTCTTACAGTGCTCGTCAATCATCCGCATTACCGATCCGGCGCTGCGTGAGAAGCTGGTGGAGTTCACCGGCGGGCAGAAATATGTCGCTAGCGCGGCCGAATTTTGGGTTTTCTGCGCTGACTTTAATCGCAATCAACAAATTAACCCGCAGGCCGAGCTAGGGTTAGCTGAGCAGCTGCTGCTGGGCTGCGTGGACACCGCGCTGCTGGCGCAAAATGCCATGACGGCGGCGGAATCACTCGGGCTGGGTGGGGTGTTTATCGGCGGTATCCGTAATCAGGTGGAAGAGGTGATTGAGCTGCTGAAGTTGCCGAAGTTCGTCATGCCGCTGTTTGGCATGTGTATCGGCCATCCGGCGCAGGACCATCAGGTGAAGCCGCGTATGCCGCAGTCAATGCTGGTACACGAGAACAGCTATCAGCCGCTCAACCCACAGACGCTGGCTAACTACGACGAGCAGCTGGCCGCCTATTACTTGCAGCGTGACAGCAATGCGCGTCGCGACACCTGGAGTGATTTGATTATCCGCACGCTGAAAAAAGAGCAGCGCCCACATATGCTGGCCGCTCTGCACAAACAGGGCTGGGCAACTCGCTAAACCTCTTCATCCTTGACGGGGCGTCTGATGAAAATAGCTATTCTTTCCCGCGATGGCAGTCTCTATTCGTGCAAGCGGCTGCGTGAAGCGGCGGAGTGTCGCGGTCATTCGGTCGATATTATTGACCCGTTGTCCTGTTATATGAATATCAATCCGGCGGCGCCGAGTGTGCATTATCGCGGTCGCCAGCTGGATAAATACCACGCAGTGATCCCGCGCATTGGTTCGGCGATCACCTTCTACGGCACCGCCGTGCTGCGCCAGTTCGAGATGCTGGGCAGCTTCCCGCTTAATGAATCCGTCGCCATTACTCGCGCCCGTGACAAGCTGCGCTCGATGCAGATTCTGGCCCGCGAGGGCATTGATTTGCCGACCACCGGCTTTGCCAATATGCCTGATGACACCTCTGACCTGATTGCCTTGGTCGGCGGCGCGCCGCTGGTGGTCAAGCTGGTGGAGGGCACGCAGGGCATTGGCGTGGTGCTGGCCGAGACGCGGCAGGCAGCGGAGAGCGTGATTGACGCCTTCCGTGGGCTGAATGCGCATATTTTGGTGCAGGAGTATATCCGCGAAGCCGAGGGCAGGGACATTCGCTGTCTGGTAGTCGGCAAGAAAGTGGTGGGAGCCATTGAGCGTCAGGCCAAGCCCGGCGATTTCCGCTCAAACCTGCATCGCGGCGGCACGGCCAACAAGGTGGAAATCACCGCCGATGAAAAAGCCATTGCGGTGAAAGCGGCAGCAACCTTGGGGCTGGATGTCGCCGGTGTGGATATCCTTCGCTCTAACCGAGGTCCGTTAGTGATGGAAGTTAACGCTTCGCCTGGCTTAGAAGGTATCGAAAGCACCACCGGTTTGGACATCGCGGGCATGATGATTGACTACATTGAACATCGCGCTCGCCCCGGTTTTCGCTTGAAATCTGGCGGCTAAGCGCCTTCACCCGCATTAATGTGCAGCAAGCGCGTATTGATCATAGCGCTTACTGACATAATTCCGTAAGCTATGTCCCCTTCGCGCCCTTTAAGGGCGCGCTTTTCTGCTGTCGACTTCATTGATTTAAACTTGTGAGGCATTTTATGGATTCGCTCATCGTCCCTGATTTGGCGTTGCTCCGGCGCTGGCTGGATCAGTTAGGGATATCATTTTTCGAGTGTGATTCCTGTCAGGCTCTCCATTTGCCGCATATGCAGAATTTTGATGGCGTATTTGACGCCAAGTTGGACATTGTTGATAACGTGATCCTGTTCTCCGCGCTGGCCGAAGTGAAGCCAACCGCGCTTATTCCCATCGTGGCCGATCTCAGCCAAATCAACGCCAGTTCGCTGACGGTGAAAGCTTTTATCGACATTCAGGATGACAATTTGCCTAAGCTGATTGTCTGCCAGTCGCTGGCGATTGCCGTGGGTGTGACGGTGGAGCAGTTTGGCTACTTCCTGCAACAGGCGGAAGAGCAGATGTCGATGATCATTCTCGAAGCGCATGCTAATGACATGCTGTTCGTGGGCGAGCCGGATGAAGGCGAGCCGCTAACCAACCTCAATGTTCCCATTCTGCATTAATCCTCTCTCGCCTTAACACTTCCCCATTGCAAATTTCTCGCATAAGCCGCGAATTCCCGCGGCTTTGGTGATTTTTTCCGCTTCCACTACACTCTTTAACAAACAGTTATTCTGTTATTTGCACATTGTTGCCATACATTTCACTTTGTTAATGGCTTATGTGCCACAGGGCATAGAGTAAAATTGCATAATTAATCGATAAATTGTGGTTTTGCCCATGCAGTCTAGTACCGAGGGGGCGCAGGGGGTATTCTGCTGATTCTGCGCTATAGGTTAATTACACCGTAAAACCAAATGGTTATTCGGCTCGCAGCGTTGGGTCCGTCAATGCATGCTTATGCAGATTTGGGCGCGACGGTTGGTCTGGTTATGAAAGGTTTTGTATCCATTTGAGATACAAGTTCAATTTTCCTTTTCCCCCTGTATTGGAGGTAGTAACGGATGTTCACCCTGCGTAAAAAGTGGTTATCGGGTGTTGTCGCCGGTCTGGTTATGGCCGCGTCCGTCACAGCGTCAGCGGAAGAAAAAACGCTGCACGTCTACAACTGGTCTGACTATATCGCGCCGAATACGGTGCCAGATTTCCAGAAGGAAAGCGGCATCAAGGTGATATACGACGTTTTCGACTCCAACGAAGTGTTGGAAGGCAAACTGATGGCGGGCAGCACCGGCTTCGACTTGGTGGTGCCATCGGCGAGTTTCCTTGAGCGCCAGCTGGCGGCAGGGGTGTTCCAGCCTCTGGACAAGAGTAAGCTGCCAAACTACAAAAACCTCGACCCTGAGCTGTTGAAAATGGTCGCGCAGCACGATCCGGGCAACAAATACGCCATTCCTTACCTGTGGGCGACCACCGGCATCGGTTATAACGTCGATAAAGTGAAGGCAGTGTTAGGCAAAGACGCGCCGGTGGACAGCTGGGATCTGGTGCTTAAGCCTGAAAACCTCGAGAAGCTCAAAAGCTGCGGCGTCTCCTTCCTCGACGCACCGGCTGAAATCTACGCCACCGTGCTGAACTACCTGCACCTCGACCCGAACAGTACCAAAGCCAGCGACTACACCGGTGCCGCCAATGACCTGCTGTTGAAGCTGCGCCCAAGCATTCGCTATTTCCACTCTTCCCAATACATCAATGATTTGGCAAACGGCGATATCTGCGTGGCGATTGGCTGGGCGGGTGACGTGATGCAAGCCTCCAACCGCGCGAAAGAAGCCAAAAACGGCGTCAACGTGGCGTACAGCATTCCGAAAGAGGGGGCGCTGGCCTTCTTCGACGTGTTTGCTATTCCGGCCGATGCTAAAAATCTGGATGAAGCCTATCAGTTCCTCAACTACCTGATGGAGCCGAAGGTGATCGCGCAGATCAGCAACACGGTGTACTACGCCAGTGGCAACCTTGCTGCGACACCGCTGGTGAATGCCGACGTGCGTAACAACCCGGGCATTTACCCGTCGGATGCCGTGCGCGCCAAGCTGTTTACGCTGAAGGTGCAGGATCCGAAGATTGACCGCGTCATTACCCGTTCTTGGACTAAAGTGAAAACCAACAAATAATACTCTTCACTCTTCGAGCTGCCGCCTTGGTGCATCTCAAATGAAAGTGAGTATTACCCCAGTGGCTCTGCGAAATAAACGCGCGGAGCCACTGCTTCTATTTCGGTTCCTCAATCTATGCGGCTTTTTACCGCCTTCTGCCGGAGATGTTTCTGAGTGAATGATGCAATCCCCCGTCCTCAGCCGAAAACTCACAAAGGCTTCACGCCTTTGCTGGAAATCCGCAATTTAACCAAATCTTTTGATGGTCAGGCCGCCGTGGATGACGTCAGTTTGACCATCTATAAAGGCGAAATCTTTGCCCTGTTGGGCGCGTCTGGCTGCGGCAAGTCCACCTTGCTGCGCATGCTGGCCGGTTTTGAAACCCCGACTCAGGGGCAAATCGTACTCGACGGTGTTGACCTGTCGCAGGTGCCGCCTTATCAGCGCCCAATCAACATGATGTTCCAGTCCTATGCCTTGTTCCCGCACATGACCGTCGAGCAGAACATCGCCTTTGGTTTGAAGCAGGACAAGCTGCCGTCGGCTGAAATAAAAAGCCGCGTGGCGGAGATGCTGACGCTGGTACATATGGAAGAGTTCGCCAAGCGTAAGCCGCACCAGCTCTCCGGCGGCCAGCGCCAGCGCGTGGCCTTGGCGCGCAGTCTGGCGAAAAGACCCAAACTGCTGTTGCTCGATGAACCTATGGGCGCACTGGACAAAAAACTGCGCGACCGCATGCAGCTCGAAGTAGTGGATATCCTCGAGCGCGTCGGCGCGACCTGCGTGATGGTGACTCACGATCAGGAAGAGGCGATGACCATGGCGGGGCGTATCGCCATCATGAATCGCGGCAAGTTTGTGCAAATTGGCGAGCCGGAGGAGATTTACGAGCACCCGACCAGCCGCTTCAGCGCGGAGTTTATCGGCTCGGTGAATATCTTCGAGGGCGTCCTGCAAGAGCGTCAGGACGACGCGCTGGTCATCAGCAGCCCCGGCTTGGTGCATCCGCTGAAAGTCGACGCTGACTCCTCGGTGGTGGACGGCGTACCGGTGTTCGTGGCGCTGCGCCCGGAGAAAATCCTGCTGTGCGAAGAGATCCCGCAAGATGGCTGTAACTTTGCCGTCGGCGAAGTGGTCAACATTGCCTATCTCGGCGATTTGTCCATTTATCACGTCAAGTTACACAGTGGGCAGATGATCACCGCGCAGCTGCAGAACGGCCATCGCTTCCGCAAAGGGATGCCGACTTGGGGCGATGAAGTGCGCCTGTGCTGGGAAGCCGACAGCTGTGTCGTGCTGACCGTTTAAGGGGAGTCGAAGCCATGTCCTTTATTTCCGCACATCCTGAGCCTGCCAAACCACCGGGTGGGGTGAAAGCTTTTATTGGCCGCATGCAGCAAAAGCACGGCCGCAAGCTGGTGATCCTGCTGCCGCTGGTGTGGTTCCTGCTGTTATTCCTGCTGCCTTTCCTTATCGTGTTCAAAATCAGTCTGGCGGAGATGGCCCGCGCCATTCCTCCTTATACCGATTTAGTCACTTTCACCGACGGCATGCTGGATATTGCTCTGAATCTCGGCAATTACATCTCGCTGACCGACGACCCGCTGTATATCGAAGCTTATCTGCAATCGCTAGAAGTGGCGGCCATCTCGACGCTCTGCTGCCTGCTGATTGGCTACCCGCTGGCGTGGGCGGTGGCGCACAGCAGCAAATCCATGCGTAATATCCTATTGTTACTGGTTATTCTGCCGTCGTGGACCTCATTCCTGATCCGCGTCTATGCTTGGATGGGCATCTTAAAAGACAACGGGGTGCTGAATAACTTCCTGATGTGGCTGCACGTCATCGACCAGCCGCTGGTTATTTTGCACACCAATCTGGCGGTCTATATCGGCATCGTTTACTCCTATTTGCCGTTTATGGTGCTACCGATTTACACCGCGCTAACCCGTCTTGACTACTCGCTGGTGGAAGCCTCGCTGGACCTCGGCGCGCGCCCGCTGAAAACCTTCTTCAAAGTGATTATGCCGCTGACCAAGGGCGGGATTATTGCTGGCTCGATGCTGGTGTTTATCCCGGCGGTGGGGGAATACGTCATTCCTGAGCTGCTGGGCGGGCCGGACAGCATCATGATTGGCCGAATTTTGTGGCAGGAGTTCTTCAATAACCGCGACTGGCCGGTGGCTTCTGCGGTGGCGGTGATCATGTTGCTGCTGCTCATCATGCCAATCCTCTGGTTCCACAAATACCAAAACAAAGAGCTGGGAGACAAAGAATGAACAATTTGCCGGTTGTTCGCTCACCGTGGCGAATTCTTATTCTGGTGCTTGGCTTCACCTTTCTCTACGCGCCGATGTTGATGCTGGTTATTTACTCGTTCAACAGCTCCAAGCTCGTTACGGTCTGGGCTGGCTGGTCAACTCGCTGGTATACTCAGTTATTCCATGATTCTGCAATGATTAGCGCGGTAGGCATGAGTTTGAGTATCGCCACGGCGGCGGCGATCATGGCGGTGATCGTCGGGACCCTCGCCGCGGTGGTGATTGTGCGTTTTGGCCGATTCAAAGGCTCCACCGGCTTCGCTTTTATGCTGACCGCGCCGCTGGTGATGCCCGATGTGATCACCGGCTTGGCGCTCTTGCTGCTGTTTGTGGCGATGGGGCACGCCTTTGGCTGGCCCGCCGAGCGCGGCATGTTCACCATCTGGCTGGCGCACGTCACCTTCTGTAGCGCCTACGTGGCGGTGGTGGTGGCAGCGCGACTGCGCGAACTGGACAGGTCAATCGAAGAGGCGGCAATGGACCTCGGCGCGACGCCGTTGAAGGTGTTTTTCATCATCACGGTGCCGATGATTGCCCCGGCGCTGGTTTCCGGCTGGCTGCTGGCCTTCACGCTGTCTCTCGACGATTTAGTGATTGCCAGCTTTGTCGCCGGGCCGGGGTCGACTACCTTGCCAATGCTGGTGTTCGCCAGCGTGCGCATGGGGGTGAACCCGGAGATCAACGCTCTGGCGACGCTGATTCTGCTGGTGGTTGGCATCATCGGCCTGATTGCCTGGTGGTTTATGTCGCGGGCGGAGAAGCAGAGAATCAAAGACATGCAGCGCGCTTATCGGCATTAATTTTTAACCTTATACATAAACCCAAAGTCATGGGCGTTGACGTTCTGAGCGCCGCGGAAACGCCCAAAACCCAGGGGATCTAAGGAAAGATGAGATTTATACCCGTACCCGTAATGATTGGCGCGTCGGCGATTGTCGCGACGCGCTGCCTAGAATTTATTTTGCTGTTCGATGCCATGGGCGTGGCGGGTGTGGTGGATTTTGTTCAGGCCAGCGCGGAGTCGTGGGTTAACTGCTTTATTCTGCTCGCCAGCCTGCTGATTGTATGGATTGAATGTCACGCGTCTTACGCCATGATGCGCGGGCGCAACTGGGGGCGCTGGGCCTTTGTCGGCTGTCAGGCGGTGGTGGTGAGCTACATGCTGCTGGCGTCATTCGAGTGGTTCGGGCCGAAGATTTTCCGCTTCGAAACCGAAACTCAGGGGCAGTTTCTGCACGCGCTATTAATGCAAAAAGTCCCCGACATAGTGGTACTCCTGCTGCTGTTTGCGCCTCAGAGCAGCCGTCAGTTTTTCCTGCGCCGCAGAGCAGCCTTTCAGGCCGCACGGTGATACACTGCGCGCCACGTTTTTCTCCGCTCATCCAATAACGGTCAATTTTCATGCATTGCGCACTTTATACCGCCGGGACCTGCCGTTCCTGCCAATGGCTGGACAAGCCTTACTCTCGCCAACTGGTCGATAAACAACAAGACCTGCAACAGCTGCTGGCTGACGTGGCGGTAGGCGAATGGCTGGAGCCGGTCATCGGGCCGGAAAGTGCGTTTCGCAATAAAGCCAAAATGGTGGTGAGCGGCAGCGTGGAGCGCCCGCTGCTCGGCATGCTGCACCGCGACGGCACGCCGGTGGATTTGTGCGATTGCCCGCTGTATCCCGCCAGCTTCCCCGAGGTGTTTGGCGTGCTGAAAAGCTTTATCGCCCGCGCTGGACTCACTCCTTATAACGTCGCCCGCAAGCGCGGCGAGCTGAAATTCCTGCTATTAACTGAAAGCCAGAAAGAGGGCGGCATGATGCTGCGCTTTGTGCTGCGCTCCGAAGCCAAGCTGGCACAGCTGCGCGCCGCGCTGCCGTGGCTACAGCAGCAGTTACCGCAGTTAAAGGTAATTTCCGCCAATATTCAGCCGGTGCATATGGCGATTCTGGAAGGCGAGCGCGAGATTGCCTTGACCGAGCAGCAGGCGCTGGAAGAGGAGTTTAATCAGGTGCCGCTGTTTATCCGCCCGCAGAGCTTTTTCCAGACCAACCCGCAGGTGGCTGCGGCGCTGTACGCTACGGCGCGCGACTGGGTGCGCGAGCTGAATATCGGCAGCATGTGGGATCTGTTCTGCGGCGTCGGCGGTTTTGGCCTGCACTGCGCCACGCCGGAGATGAAACTGACCGGGATTGAAATCAGCGCCGAGGCCATTGCCTGCGCCAAAGCCTCGGCCGCCCGATTGGGGCTGAAGCAGGTGGAGTTTCAGGCCTTGGATTCTACCGGCTTTGCCACCGCCAAAGAGAGCATTCCCGATCTGGTGCTGGTCAATCCGCCGCGACGCGGCATTGGTCAGGCACTCTGCGACTATCTCAGCCGTATGGCGCCGCAAACCATTCTCTACTCCAGCTGTAATGCGCAGACTATGGCGAAAGACTTGGCCGCCATGCCGGATTACCGCGTCGAGCGCGTGCAGCTGTTCGACATGTTCCCCCACACCGCGCACTACGAAGTGTTAACGCTGCTTTCGCGCCGTTAACGGTTCGCCATCTCGCCAAGGATAAGCACCAGCTTATCGAAGGTTTCACTGAACAGGTGCTCGCTGAACGGCGCGAGCATCGGCATCATCAGGCTTATCGCCAAAATCCCAATACTCAGCGTCAGCGGGAAACCAATGACGAACACCGACAGCTGCGGCGTCACGCGGTTGAGCAGGCCGAGGCACATGTTGAGCGTCAGCAGCAGGGTGACAATCGGCAGGGCCAGCATCAGGCCGCTGCTAAAAATCATACTCCCGCCTTTAGCCAGTGCCATAAAGCCGTTGCCATTCAACGGATGAGAGCGGATAGGCAGGCTCTGGAAGCTGTCGGCCAGCAGCGATATCAGCCACAGATGGCCGTCAAAACTCAAAAATAGCAGCACCGCCAGCAGGTTGAGGATCTGAGCCAAAATCGGTGAGTTGAGGCGGTTACTGGGATCGAAGAATGTCGCGAAGGAGATGCCCATCTGCAGGCCGATGATTTCACCCGCCATGCGCACGGCGGCAAAGGCCAGCTGCATGGTTAAGCCCAAGGCGCTGCCGATAATAATTTGCTGAACGGCCAACCACAGCGCGCCGCTGGAGAACATCGGCACCTCAATTGGCGGCAGACTGGGGGCGATCAGGAAGGTGATCATCATGCCGAGGCCAAGCTTCACGCGCTTCGGCACCTGCTTCTCGCTGGTGACCGGCGCGGTGCTGATCAGCGCCAGAATGCGCAGCATCGGCCAGAAGTACATGCTGAGCCAGGCGGCAAGCTGGGTGCTGTCGAAGGAAACCATGGCTAGCCGATGATGTAAGGCAGGCTGGTGAACAGCGTGCGCATGTAGTCCAGCAGCAGATTGAGCATCCACGGCCCGGCGATAACGATGGTTGCCACCACGGCCAGAATCTTCGGAATAAAGGAGAGGGTTTGTTCGTTGATCTGCGTCGCCGCCTGCAACAGGCTGACGATCAGGCCAGTCACCAGCGCGGCCAATAGCAGCGGAGCAGCCACCGCCAGCGCGATTTTCATCGCCTGATTACCTATCGCCATTACCGATTCAGGAGTCATTTACTTTGTATTCCAATGTGAATGTGCTTGGGCTAGCTATAAAAACTCTGCGCCAACGAACCCAGCAGCAACTGCCAGCCGTCGACCAGTACAAACAGCATCAGCTTGAACGGTAGCGAGATGGTGGCGGGTGGCACCATCATCATACCCAGCGCCATCAGCACGCTGGCGACCACCAGGTCGATGATCATAAAGGGAATAAAGACGGTGAAACCAATCTGGAATGCGGTTTTCAGCTCGCTGGTGACATAGGCGGGCAGCAGAATGCGCATTGGCACGGCTTCCGGGCCTGCCAGCGGCGGAAGATTGGCTAAACGGGCATACAGCGCGAGGTCAGTTTCACGGGTCTGGCGCAGCATAAACTGGCGCAGCGGCTCGGCGCCTTTGTCCATCGCCACCTGCATGCTGATTTTGTCTTCGCTGAACGGCTGGTAGGCGTCGGTATAGATTTTGTCGAACACCGGCGACATCACGAAAAAGGTCAGAAACAGCGCCAGTCCGAGCATCACTTGGTTTGGCGGCGCAGAAGGGGTCCCCAGCGCGTTTCGCAGCAAACCCAGCACAATAATAATGCGCGTAAAGCTGGTACACATCAGCAGCATGGCGGGCAGCAGGGTCAGGGTGGTGATGAACACCAGAGTCTGCACCGGCAGCGACCAGCTCTGTGCGCCATTCGACAATTGCTGGCTGACAATTCCCGGAAGTTGCGCGAAGGCGGCAGGGCTTGCCAACAGCAGCAGCGGCAGGCTCCAGCGCAGAGAAGATTTCAGCACGCTCATTCTTTATTTCCCGGACGTTTCAGTACTTTGGTCAGCAGTTGAGCAAAATCAATCGGTTTCTGTGACGTTGTCACCTCGGCGCTCTCCGCAATCACCGGCGGTGAGGTCAGAGTATGCAGCGGGGTGATTTGATGCGAGGTCACGCCCAGCACTAGCCAGGTGTTATCCACTTCGACAATAACCACTTTCTCGGAACGCCCGACCTGACAGCTGGCGGTGACCTTCAACAGCTTGGAGTTCTTGGTCTGCGGCGCGAAGCCCAGACGCTTGGCTACCCAGCCAATCAGCAAAATCAGTAGCAAGATGCCGCCAAGCACGGTGCTCACCTGCGTTAACGCCGAGCCGGTCGGAATAGCAGGCGCAGCCTGTTGCTGCACCGTGCCGTGGGTTGCCGCTGGCGTGATGTAAGGTGAATCGCTGTTGGTCGAGCTGTTAGCGGTAGTCAAAGGAGTTTCTCACTAGCGGCTCAGGCGACGCATACGCTCTGACGGGGTGATGATGTCAGTGATGCGCACGCCGTATTTATCAGCAACCACCACCACTTCGCCTTGAGCAATCAGGTAGCCGTTGATCAGGATATCCAGCGGCTCGCCCGCCAGTCCGTCCAGCGCCACCACCGAACCCTGCGACAGGCGCAGCAGCTCTTTAATGGTCATCTTGGTGCGGCCCAGTTCAACCGTCAGCTTGACCGGGATATCCAGAATCATGTCGATATCTTGCAGGCTGCCGGTGCCTTCTTGCGCGCCCAGCGCGGCGAACACGCCTTCGGTAGAAATTTTCTCATTGCCACCGGCGGCTTGCTGTTCGTTAAACGCATCAGCCCATAAATCGTCTACGTTTTCCGAGCCGCTGTCAGACGGTTTATTGATGTCACTCATGGGGCTGTTCCTCATCCAGGGAATTCAAAATTGGGTTAATCAAATGTTCAACGCGCAGGGCGTATTGTTCGCCAAGCGTGCCGTATTTACTGGTCAAGACCGGGACACCGTCGACGTGAGCGATCAGGCGGTCCGGCTTCTCAATCGGTAAAACGTCACCCGGCTGTAATTTGAGGATTTGCGACAATCGCAGTGGAATATCAACGAAGTTTGCCACCAGTTCGAGCTGTGAATGCTTCACCTGATGCACTAAGTTTTCGCGCCACTGACTCTCTTCATTGCGAGAGTTTTCTACCGGTGGGTTGGTTAACAGTTCGCGTATCGGTTCAATCATGCTGAACGGGATACAGATGTTGAAATCGCCACTCAGCGCGCCGATCTCCACATGGAATGGGGTGGTGACCACGATGTCGTTTGGCGACGAAGTGATGTTGGTGAATTTCACCTGCAACTCGGCGCGAACGTACTCGACGCTCAGCTTATACACGCCGCTCCACGCATCCTGATAGGCATCGAGCGCCAGCGTCAGCATGCGTTTAATCACGCGCTGCTCGGTATGGGTGAACTCACGGCCTTCCACTTTGGTCGGGAAACGGCCGTCGCCGCCGAACAGGTTATCCACCGCGATAAACACCAGACTTGGCGCGAAGACGAACAGCGCCGAACCGCGCAGCGGCTTAAGGTGGATCACGTTGAGGTTGGTCGGCACCGGCAGGTTGCGGGCAAACTCGTGGTAGGGCTGAATTTTGATCGGGCCTACCGTGATGTCCGGGCTGCGGCGCAATAAGTTGAACAGCCCCATGCGGAAGTGACGGGCAAAGCGCTCGTTGATGATCTCCAACGCCTGCAAACGCTCGCGAATAACGCGGCGTTGCGTGGTCGGGTCAAACGGCTTAACGCCATCGTCAACCTTAGAGGCACTGTTATCAACCGGTTGCGCGCTGTCGCCGTCGCTATCGCCGTTAAGCAGTGCGTCAATCTCGGCCTGTGAAAGAATGCTGTCGCCCATAATTTGATTATCGCAGTATGAAAGCAGTGAAAAGCACGTCGCTGATCACCTGATTAGGCTGACCTTTGACAAAAGGAGTACTCAAAACTTGTTTGATGTCCGTGATCAGCTGCTGTTTGCCGGTTTCGCTGACCAGATCAGAACTTTTCTGGCGAGAGAGCAGTAACAGCAGGCGGCTGCGGACTTCTGGCAGATATTCGTTCAGCGCGGCGCGGTTTTTCTCATCCGGCAGGCGCAACGTCAGGCCGATATACAGCACGCGGTCTGGATTGTTATCTGCGTTTTGCAGATTAACCGTGAAGGTGTCCAGCGCCAGAAAAACAGGCGGAGCAGGCGGTTCCTCTTTCTTAACCTGAGCTGCGCCAGACGCAGACGATTGACCTTGCAGCATCCACCAGGCGTAACCACCTCCGGCCGCGGCAATCAGCGCCAGCAGAACCAATAGGATGATTAATTTTGAGCGCTTACCTTTTCGCTTGGTCGCAATAGCAGAGTCAGACATGGATAAGGGAATTTCCTGTAAATGATAATTCTGTGAATGATTATCCCGCCTATCCCCAATTTCAATAGAGGGAATAGGCGGGTTAAACGCGGTTAGCTCTGCCGTTTACCCGCTATCTTTCAACGTATAGCGGGGGCAAGTCGGGGCAATCAGGCGAAGATATCGACGCCGCCTTTGCCGCTAGCCAACTGCTGAAGCGAGGCTGGAACGGGAAGGGCGTCGCTGGCCGAGGCTGCGCCAACGCCGTTAAACGCGGCCCAGCTGGCATCACTGCCTTGCGATGAACCTGACTGCTGGCCAAATTGCTGCTGCGCGCCATTAGAAGCCTGCTGCCACTGCGAGGTGTCGCTGCTGACATTGGTCTGGTTCAGGTTAATGCCGCTATCAGCCAGCGAGGTGCGCAGCTGCGGCATGGCGGCTTCCAGCGCGGCACGCACGCCGCTGTGGCCGGAAACAAAGTGCATTTGCGCCTGACCGTCTTCAATCTTCATGCTTATCTGGATAGAGCCCAGATCCTGCGGATGCAGGCGAAGCTCGGCGGTTTGCTGGCCTTGGCGGTTAAACATCAAGACTTGCTGACCCAGCTGCTGCTGCCACTCCGGGCTGCCCAGTTGCGCATTAAGCTGCGGCACGTTAGGCGCTGAAACCAGCGTGGTGCTGGTTGGCGTGCTCGACACCGGCACTGAAGAGGCCGCCATCGCCGCGCTGTTCACCTGATTGAGGTTTTGCAGCAGCGCGCTATTATCGCCGTGCTTCACATCGGCACTGGTCTGCTGGCCGGTCGCGCCGTTGGTCGCACTGCTCATGGCCGCCAATGCAGTGTTGAAATCGTTCGACTTGCTGGTCGCCGCGCGGGCATCGCCGTGCTGGCCAACCACTTTGCCGCTGGTATCGGTCACGGCGGTTTTATGGTCTGCGGCCTTGTCGTCACTCTGCGTGAGCAGTGATTTGGCATCGCCACTCAGTGCCTGAAGCAGGGCGGTTTTATCTTTATTATCGCCGTTATTGGTCAATGCGCCATTTTGCGCCGACGCGGCAGTGGCTGGCGTCACTTGTGCCGCAGGCTGGGCGGCGAGCATGGCGAACAGCGCCTGAATCGGCAGGGCGTTGGCGTCTTGGCTTGCCGGGTCTTTGGTCTCTTCTTGGTCACCGAGGGCGGCATTTTTCAGCTGGCTGGCATCGGCGGTTTTCAAGTTGCCGTTCGGCAGGGCCTGAATCGCCGCCATGATTTGGCTCAGCTGATTGTCGTCAAGCGACAGCGTGCCTTCCTGCTCGCCGCTATTCACCGCCTGCGTCAGGCTGTTTTTATCCACCACCTGACCTTTGGCCGCCAGCTGCTGGCCTAACTGACCAAGCTGCGAACTGAGTTTTGGCCCGAGCTGGGCTTCCAACTGGCTGGCAAAATCTTGTGTCGAGTTACCGGCGTCGAGGTCGGCTAACAGGGCGGCTGCCCCGGTCGCTTTGCCGTGTCCGGCACCTTTAACCGCGGAGGCAGCGGAGGGCTGAATATTCATATTCATGACTGTGATTTCCTATGAGTTCCGCGCTGGGCGAATTCATCCGTTTGTTTTTGATCCAGCCGGTTGGCCTGCACCCGTTGCTGCTCGCTGGCGCGGCTTTGCAACGTCTGGTAAGCGTTGAGCCGCTGCTGCTTGTCCTGCCACTGGCTGACGGCGGCGTCCAGACGCTGGTTCCACTGCATCAGCTGCTGGCGATGCTGGTCGATAGCCACTTCCAGCGTCGAAATAAACTGTTGATAGTTCTGCCACGTATTGGCAGCAATCCCGCCGGTCATGGTGGTGTTGAGCTTCTGTCGGTACTCATTCTGGTAATTGAGCAGCATCGACAACTGTTCTTGCACCTGACCGTGCGACTTGCGGACCTGACCTAAATGGTTGGTCGCCTGATCCAACGCTTTCTGCGCCAGAGAGCAGAGAGTGACTAAAGGTGATGAACTTTCCATACACAAGTCCTCTGGTTATTAGCTCGGTAACATCATCTTCAATTGCAAACAGGCGTCTTCGTAGGAGCTGCGCTCCATGATGTCCTGCTGCAAGAAGTCTTCCATTTGCGGGTAGAGCCGAATGGCGCGATCCAGCATCGGGTCACTGCCTGCGGCGTAAGCGCCGACGCTCACCAGATCGCGGTTGCGCTGGTAACTCGACAGCAGTTGTTTGAAGTCGCGCACGCGACCGTACTGGTTATCATCAATCAGGGCGGTCATGGCGCGGCTGATAGAGGCTTCGATATCAATCGCCGGGTAGTGGCCGGATTCCGCCAGACGGCGCGATAGCACCACGTGGCCGTCAAGAATGGCGCGCGCGGAGTCGGCAATCGGGTCCTGCTGGTCATCACCTTCGGTCAGCACCGTATAGAAAGCGGTGATTGAGCCGCCGCCGCTGATGCCGTTACCGGCGCGTTCAACCAGCGCGGGCAGCTTGGCGAACACGGACGGCGGGTAGCCTTTGGTGGCCGGAGGTTCGCCGATAGCCAAGGCAATCTCACGCTGCGCCATGGCGTAGCGGGTCAGGGAGTCCATGATCAGCAGCACGTGCTGGCCGCGATCGCGGAAATCTTCCGCAATACGCGTGGCGTAAGCCGCGCCCTGCATACGCAGCAGCGGGGAGACATCCGCCGGGGCGGCGATCACCACCGCGCGAGCGCGGCCTTCGTCACCCAAAATATTTTCGATAAAGTCTTTAACTTCGCGACCACGCTCACCAATCAGCCCGACCACAATCACGTCGGCTTGGGTGTAGCGCGCCATCATGCCGAGCAGCACCGATTTACCCACGCCGGACCCGGCGAACAGGCCCATACGCTGCCCGCGACCGACGGTTAGCAGGGAGTTAATCGCCCGCACGCCGACGTCGAGCACGTCAGTGATTGGCGTGCGCTGTAATGGGTTGAATGGTGGCGTAATTAGCGCGGCGCGATAGCCGGTATCCGGCGGCGGCAGACCGTCGAGCGGCTTGGCGCTGCCGTCGAGCACGCGGCCCAGCAGCTGTGGCCCGAGGGGCAGCTGTTTACCGGCGGTGTGGCCCTCTGGCGAGATGCGGGCATACACCCGCGCCCCCGGCAGAATGCCTTCCACTTCTTCCAGCGGCATTAAAAATAGGTGCTGGCCGTTAAAACCGACCACTTCACTTTCGACTTCCTGCACTAGGTTGCCGTCATGGCGTTCAATCAGGCAGGTCGCGCCAAGGGGGAGTTGCAGGCCGGTGGCTTCGAGCACCAGCCCGGTGGCGCGGGTCAGGCGACCGTAACGGCGCAGCGCAGGGGTGCGCTCCATGCGCTTTTCAGCGTCATCGAGGGTTTTTAGCAACCGGCTGAGGCGGGCGGTCATCAGAGATCACCCGGCGCCGCGAGGCGGCAGAGTTCGTGCCAGCGAGTCGCCAGCGAGGCGTCCATATCACCGTCTTCGGCGCTGACTTTACAGCCACCGGCGTGGATCTGGCTGTCAGCCAGCAGACGCCAGCTGTGCAGGCTCAGGGTGACGCCAAGATGCTGCTCAACGCGCTCGAAATCAGCCGGGTTAACCCGCAGCTGCGGCTTGCCTTTGAACATCGGCTCTTGCTGGATCAACTGTTGAATCTGAGTCAGCAGGGCGGAGCCGTCGCAAATCGGCGGCTGGCCGAGCACCTGCTTGGCGGCGGTCAGCGCCATTTGCATCAGGCGCGAAGCAATCACGCTGTCCAGTGCGTCTAGCGTCTGCTGGAAGTCAGTAACCAGATGCTGCCAATGCTCGGTAAGCACCGCCTGATGCTGTTGCGCTTCTTGCAGACCTTGCTGCTGGCCCGCTTCCTGACCGGCCTGATAGCCAGCCTGATAACCTTGCTGTTTGCCCGCTTCAAAGCCTTGTTGATGACCCTGCTGCTGCGCCTGAATTTGTAGGCGTTGCAGTTCGTTCTGGTCAACCTGAAACTGGCTCAGCGTCTCGCCGCTCTCAGTCTCATGCTCTTCGCCATCTTCTTCACCAAACAGGGGTTCAATTGGCGTTTTGTACTCTTTACTCGAGTAAGAGGGCATATTGAGGTCGTTGAGCTTCCACGGCTGCCACGGCAGGGCGTTGAGCTGTTCGGCTTTGCGCTCGGCCAGCGTCTTTTTCTCGGCCGGTTGGTCTTGTGGCGTCAGGGCATCAGACATAGGTATCCTCGCCTCCGCCAATCATCATCTCGCCAGACTCGGCCAGACGACGCACGGTTTGCAGAATGGCTTTCTGTTCGTTTTCCACCAGCGACATGCGCATCGGTCCACGGTTTGCCAAGTCGTCGCGCAGAATATCGGCCGCACGTTGCGACATGTTGCGCAGGAATTTCTCGCGCAGCGGCGCTTCGGCACCTTTCAATGCAACCAGCAGCGATTCGCCTTCGATCTCTTGCAACAGGCGCTGGATACTGCGGTCGTCGACGTCCACCAAGTTCTCGAACAGGAACATTTCGTCGATGATTTTCTGCGCCAGCTCGCCGTCGTAGCCACGCATGGCTTCGATAACCGCCTCTTCCTGCTGGCTTTTCATCAAGTTGATGATCTCCGCCGCAGTACGAATACCGCCCATCTTCGAACGTTTGAGGTTTTGGCCGTCGAGCAGGTTGTTGAGCACTTCGGTCAGCTCGGCGAGGGCCGCAGGCTGTACGCCGCCGAAAGTGGCGATACGCAGCATGACGTCGTTGCGCTGACGCTCGTCGAACAGCGCCAGAATATCGGCTGCCTGACCGCGTTTCAGGTGCACCAGAATGGTGGCGATGATCTGCGGATGCTCGTCGCGGATCAGGTCGGCCGCAATCTGTGGCTCCATGAAGTTGAGGGTTTCCATGCCGGTGGTGGTTTCGCGCGACTCGAGAATGTCTTCCAGCAGGCTGGCGGCGCGCTCTTCGCCCAAGGCTTTGGTCAGCACCGAACGCAGGTATTCGCTGGTGTTAACACTCAGCGCGGCGTACTGCTCGGATTCGTCTTCAAACTCGCTCAGCACGTCGCTGAGCTGTTTGTTGGAAATCTGATGGATGTTGGCCATCGCGCCACTGATTTGCTGAACTTCACGCGGGTTGAGATGCTTGAACACCTCCACCGCGCGGTCTTCACCCAGCGTGACCATCAGGATGGCGCTTTTTTCGGTTCCGGTCATAGTCATGGTTGTTCTGTACTCATCCATTGGCGGATAACCAGGGCGACGACGCGAGGATCTTTATCCGCCAGCTCCTGAATTCGTTGGGTTTGAACTTCAACACTGACGCGCTGCTGTGAACGACGGCGCTTGGCCAGCTCGTCGTTAGACAGTTTGGCTGGCTGCGTGCCTTCCGGTACTGGCATCGCCGCTGCAGCAGTCGCCGCAGCCTGCGCTTCGCGGTCAGCCTGTTGTTTGAGCAGGAGAGGGCGAACCATCTTGCGCCACAGCAGCCAAGCAACAATCAGCACCAGCAACCAGCGGCCCGCGTTCAGCAGTTGGTCGAAGAAGGCCGGAGATTTCCAGAACGGCAGTTCGGTGGATTCATCCGCAGTTTCATTAAACGGCGTGTTGACCACGTTCAGGGTATCGCCACGCTCGGTGGAGAAGCCCATCGCTTCACGCACCAGAGAGTCAACCTGCTTCAACTGCTCGTCGGTCAGCGGCTTGGCTTTGCCATCCACGCCCGGCTGATAGTTGACCACCACCGCCGCCGACAGGCGCTGAATGCCGCCCGCGCTGTGCTGGGTGTGAGTAATAGTGCGATCCAGCTCGTAGTTAGTGGTTTCATCATGGCGGTTGCTGCTCGGACCGGACGGCGCGGCGGTGGCAGCATTGCGGTTAGCCGCGTTGTTCTGCCCGTTCGCCTGCTGGCCGTTGGCCGCGTTCGGGTTATTAACGTTGGTCGCCTGATTGGTAATTGGCGCCGTGGCCGGAGCCGTCGGCTGGTTAGAAAGGGCACCCGGCACGCCGCCGACGCCTGAACCGCCAATTTGCTCGTTGGTGCTTAACTGACGCGAACGCACCGCGGCTTTGTCCGGCGAACCGTTCGGCTGGTAGTTTTCGTCAGTCTGCTCGCGCACGGCGTAATCAATCTGCGCGGTGATTTGAGCGTGCACGTTGCCGCTGCCCACTACGGGTTGCAGGATGGCTTCGATACGGCGTTGCAGGCGGCCTTCCACTTCATTGGCGTATTTCAGCTGCGCGGCGTTGAGGTCACGCCCGTTGCCGTCGGCCTGAGTCAGCAGGTGGCCGCTCTGGTCAACCACGGTAACGCTGGCCGGAGGCAGGCCCGAGACGCTGCTCGAGACCATATAAACGATGGCGTTGATCTGGCCGTCATCCAGCGCGCGGCCGGATTGCAGGTTCAACGTCACCGAGGCAGAAGGGTTTTTCTGTTCGCGCACGAACAGTGAAGGTTTAGGGATTGCTAAGTGAACGCGGGCGCTCTGCACCGGACCCAAAGTCTCAATGGTGCGTGACAGCTCGCCTTCCAGCGCGCGCTGATAGTTGATCTGCTCGCTGAACTGGCTGATCCCAAACTTCTCTTGGTCCATCAGCTCAAAGCCTACCGCGCCGCCTTTTGGCAAGCCGGAAGAGGCCAGTTTCAGGCGAGTTTCATAGACTTTATCCGCCGGGATCAAGATGGCACCGCCGTTATCAGAGAACTGATAAGGGATGTTCATTTGGGTCAGCTGAGTGACGATGGCGCCACCGTCTTTGTCGTTCAGGTTGCTGAACAGTACGCGATAAGTCGGCGCTTTGGCCCACAGCGTCAAGACAACAACAATGGCCACTGCGGCGGCTGCGGCAATGGCCAGGGGGATTTTTGGATTCGCACGCAGGCGGTTGATAAACGCTGTCAATCCGCTTTCAGGGTTTTCTGCGCCAGCAATTGCAGAACTCATACCAGATCCCTATTCAGCTGTTGAACGTTGATGTTCGTGTTGTGTCGTGACAAAACAGACTCCCAAGTGCGCAATCCTGCTGATGTAAAACAGACAAGCGTGTCATTTTTTTAGCCCCTCTCCACAATAAAAGAGGAACCTGATTTTTCAGGTGAGCCATTATTTGCTGCTTTATGCAAAGTTAATGGCCCGATAAGCCATGGTTTTTGCGGTCAATTAGCGCGTTTAGGGAAATTCCTATGTGATAGGGTGTCGTTCCATGAAACACAAATCGGTTTCATCCCCCATTCAGAACCGTGCGAAAATCGAGGAATCTATGGCAATTCAAGGCATTGAGAGTGTTTTGCAGCAGTTGCAGGCCACCGCGCTTCAGGCAGGAATGAAACAACCTGTCGAACCTTTACAAGAAGCCGGTTTCGCCAGCGAGATGAAAGCCGCGCTGGGCAAGATCAGCGAAACGCAAAACACCGCCAAATTGCAGGCGCAGAAATTTGAACTCGGCGTGCCGGGCGTAGGCTTAAACGATGTGATGGTTGATATGCAGAAATCCGCCATCTCCCTCCAGTTAGGCATTCAGGTGCGTAACAAGCTGGTGGCGGCGTATCAGGACGTGATGAACATGAGCGTTTAAACGCTCAAAGCTTTTAGCCCACATGCAAGATGGCCTGTGGGCGCGGGAGGTGAAAGCAGGAATTACTCCGGCATCAGCCCATTAAAATCTTCTTCGTACAATGCCTTACACTCGTCCATAAACTCCGGGTAGCCGAGTTCTGAGGTTTGCACTTCGCGACCTAGACGGGCTTCGAGATCAGCGTGGAACCATTCGAACTCGCCGTGGAGGATACCGGTAAAGCCGGTGAGGATCACACACTGCTGTTGGGTTAGCTTCTGCATTTCAATTCCTTGTTTCATTTCAGGCTGACGGTAGCGGGCCATCGGCAGGACATTCATTCTATAAATCTTCCATCAGCAGAGATAAAAACTCCGCCGTCGGGCGGTCAGGGATGTCGTCATTATTGCGGCCGTGGTTGAGCCATGCAATCACCAATTCCCAGCATAAATCGACGTCGGACACCTCGACGCTGCGCAGCGCTTCGCCGTGCAAATCCACCACGGCCTGTGGGATCAGCGCGATGCCAAGACCTTCTTTCACCAGACGAACCAGCGTGTCTAAATCACTGACTTCAAAAGCAATACGCCGGGAGAGGTTCTGGGCGTTGAAGCCACGGTCTATCAGCTTACGGGTGCCTTGACCCTGTTCGAAATCGATAAAAGGGTAGTCACTGATCTCGGCCAGAGTAACATTCTCCCGCGTGCTCAGCGGATGGTCTGGGGCAAAGGTCACCACCATTGAGTCACAGGCCACGATGCGATTAGCCAGCTGCGGCGCGACCTCTTCCAACGGCATCAGCGCCAAATCAATCTGCTGATTGACGATTTTGTCATTCAGCGACGCCGAGCTGCCCTGTGAGAGCTTGACCTCGAAATCGGGATGGCCTTTGAGAAAGGTCGACAGGGTGGCGGGGAGATTGATAAAGGGCGGCAGGCTCTGCACCGTGCCAATAGAAAGCGTGCCGCGCTGCAGCGTGCTGACGGCCTTCACCTCTTCAATGCCTTTATCGAGATGATGCACCGCCAGCTTGGCGCTGTGCAGGAACAGCCTACCGGCCATGGTCAATTTGACCTGACGGGTGGTGCGGATGAACAGCACCGCGTCCAGCTCCTCTTCCAGCGACTTGATGGAGGTTGAGAGCGCCGACTGCACGATATGGCAGCGCTGCGCCGCGCGGGTAAAGTTCTCTTCTTCAGCCACTGCAATAAAATGCCTAACCTGCCTTAACTCCATCACTCATCTCTCTGCTAGATAGATTTCAAATCAAACATACATTCAGTTGATGGATTGTAGGGGCAGATAAGTCCGGAGGCAATCAGCGCAAAACTACTCACCAATTGGCAAGTAGCCTTGCCATGCGGGCTTGAAGCGTTCGCCGTCGGCGTCAGGCTCAAGGTGAATATAGTAGTCGCCGATTTTTTCCAGCAGCAGGCAGTCATCCACATCCACCAGATTGTCTTTATGCTGCTGGTTGAAGCCGCACAGCAGGGTGCCTAATGCTTTGGCTTTGGCCTGCGCCGCGTTTTCGGCGACGAACAGGTCGAACTCATGCAGCTCGGCCAGCGTGTCGCTGCGGTAGGCTCCGGCATTGACAAAGAACAGCTTGGGCGAGGTAGCCGCCGGTTCGCGAGACAAAGAAATACGGTAGCCGTCGGCCCAATCAATAATGGCGTAGCCGTCGAGGTGGATCTTGTTTTTGTCGCCAAACCAGGCTTCACGCAGCAGCGGCCAAGCGTCTTCCGGTTTGCTCACTACGGCAAACTGCACGTCGTGAACTTCAATATTGGATTTCCCTGCGTTACCGCCAACATAAAAAATATATAAGTTCATGCTGTTATCTCACTCTCATTGGTTATGCATTCGATTATATAGCGAAAGGTTGTGCCGATCTCCCATTTATCTCTCTGATAGATAAACGCTATTTAAATTAAGCATTTCACAGCCGCCGTTGCCAATGCCAAGATAGCGGCCAATAATCCTAAACTCCGCTCCTCTTTTGAGAGAAGCGCTACAACCTAAGCACAATGACAAAGCACAACGCAGTTCGCAGCCTCTGCCTGCTCTATTTATTCAACGGCATGGTGTTTTCCACTTGGGGGATTTTCATTCCCTACTTTAAGCAGTTTCACGGCATCAACGACGCCGCGCTGTCGATGGCAATGTTCTCTATGTCCGCCGGGGCGATTTTGGTGATGGGCCGGGCGGGGCGACTGGTGAATGCCATTGGCACCCGCAAGTCGCTGATTATCTTCAGCGTGCTCTATCCGCTGATGCTGCTCCTGCTGTTTTTGTCTCCCTCTTTCTATCTGGCTTGCGGCTTTATGTTGCTGTTTGGCATGAGCCTCGCGGTGCTCGACGTGGCGATGAATGTTGAGGCGACGGCGCTGGAGAAGCATCTCAACCGGCCTATTTTATCCACCATCCACGGCATGTTCAGTCTCGGCGGCATTGTCGGCTCACTCAGCGGGCTGTTGGCGCAAGCATTGGGGCTGAAGCCTCTGCCTTATGTGATATTGATGATGCTGCTGATCGCGCTGTTTTCACAGTGGCTGTCGCGCAATCTGCGTGGCGTCACCACGGTGGAGCAGGGAGAGGAAATAGTACATGTGGCGATGCTCAAACAGCCGCTGCGCCTGTGGCTGGTGGGCACTCTGGCCTTTCTGGCGCTGTTCTCTGAAGGGGCGATGTATGACTGGAGCACGGTTTACATCAAAGAGATCCTGCGGCCGGACCCGCACTACAACTACCTTGGCTACGCGCTGTTTTCTACCGGCATGACGCTGGGCCGTCTGACCGGAGATCGCCTGCGCAAGCGCGCCGGTGATGCCAAATTGCTGACGGTGATGGCCTGCGTCGGCGTGCTCGGCATCGCGCTGATCCTGCTAGTCAACAGCTTTGGGCTGTCGCTGGTGGGCTTCTTCCTGCTGGGCCTTGGATTGGCGAATATGATGCCGCTGCTATTTATGGCGGCCGCCAAGGGCGACAGTCCTAACACTAGCGCCAGCATCGCGATGGTGACGCGGCTAGCCTATGCTGGAATGCTGACCGGCCCGGTGATTATCGGCGGCATTAGCGTGCATTTTGGCTTGCAGGCCGCGCTGTGGGTGATCAGCGCCACGCTGGCATTAATCGCGCTAACCGGCGGGCGGCTTATGCGCTAATTCATTCCGCCGCAAGCGCCAAATGAGCAGATTGCGGCATGGATTGCAGAAGGCTTTCATTTTCAGGCGACGGGATGAGAAGTGTTCTATCCTCTTATTAATCAACCTGAAAGAAGGAAAAGCCAGATGAATGAGGACATTTTTGAACAAGCCCCGCTGCCGATGCTGACCCGCTGGCAAGTGGGCGATAAGGTGAAACTCCTGACTTTTCCTTTTGGCGATGGGTCGGGGAGTTATCAGTTGGATGTCACCATCCGCGAAATCAATGACGGTGAGTTTGAAGGCGTGGTGACTAAGGCTTCCCCGGTCGGGCGTTTTGCACCTTCCGCCAAAAGCCATTTTGAAAACGGGACGGTGGTGGAGTTCCGCGCCGCACATATTCAGGGCAATGCCGGACGAGACTAAAGATTTCTACTGCCATAAAAACAACAAACCCCGCTAAGGGCGGGGTTCTTAACTTTATACAAAGCTGCTAAGGATCAACCTTCTCAACCACTGTGTTACATCATGGGCTTAACGTTGTTATCCAGTATCAAATCAGTCAGTTCATCCACGGGGATCTCAGGTCTTGCCCCACAGTAACCGACCAGATACCAATTGCCGTCAGCACATTTCTCTGGAGATACTTTATAACGCTCGTTTTGCACTGCAAAAATTGCTGAGTCAGACTGACGCTCTTCGAGCCGATTGTCTGCCCAGAAATAGAGTGAAAACTGATGGCAACGGTCGACATGCTTCTGCCCATGCCGACTCCCTCCCAGAAGCAAATAATGGTATTCAGACATTATTACTCCTCCAAATAAGTGATTGATGATACAAGCACTTTCTCCCACACGGGAACGCTCAAATGAGGCGCTGCGAACAATAAATGAAATCGCGCAGCAAAAACAGGACATTAAGCAACCCGCCAATTACCTGCCTGAATGGCAGATAATTGGCTTGGTATAAATTATAGGGCAGGACTGAGAACACGACTTAAGCAAAAACTTAAATGTGATCGGCATCACAAAATGTTTTTGGTAGCAGAAGAGCGACCATTATTGTTCGAGCATTTTTTTATGCAGCTGGGAGGTCAGGACTTCAATCCTTTCACTCAGCTGTTTGGTGATATTGGTCAGCTCGGTGTTCTGTTTTAACAGCTCAAGCATCTGCTGCGTGTGCTGCGCGGCCATCTCCTGACGCTGCTCGTTGGCCTGCGCCAGCTCTTCGCGATGCTGGGCATCGGCGTCTGAGTGAGCCTTGTCGCGCTCGGCCTGCCGGGTTTGCGCCAGCAAGATCAGCGGCGCGGCGTAGGCGGCCTGCAAACTGAACGCCAGATTGAGCAAGATAAACGGGTAGACGTCGAACTTCACCAGCCCGGTGACGTTTATGATGATCCATACCGCGACCACCACGGTTTGCGCACCCAAAAACAGCGGCGTGCCGAAGAAGCGGGCAAAGGCTTCTGCCTTCAGGGCAAACCAGCTCTCGCCGAAGGTCGGGGCCAAATGGGAGTGTTTGCGGTGAAAGCGGAAGGGATCGCGTTTTTTAGCTGGGGTATCTGAAGAGGTTGGCTGCATGACGACTTCCTTTATGTGAACTGATGAGCGTGCTGATAAGAGTCACCTTAGGGTGAAATGCGGGAAACCGATATCTTATTATTGCCGCCAATGCAGTTCGTTGACGGACGATTTATCTCTCTGAACGCCAACTGCTTTTCCCGAACTATCTGATTGTTAGGCTGAGTTGCCTAGGCTACCTTTAGAGCATCAATCGTGAAAAGGAGAGAAGTATGGGTTTTTGGAGAGTATTGATTACGATTCTGGTGCCGCCACTGGGCGTGCTGATTGGTAATGGCCTTGGCCTTCAGTTCCTGTTGAACATCGTTCTGACCCTGTGCGGCTATTTGCCGGGTTTGATCCACGCATTCTGGATCCAGACACGTAAGTAATGAATTAAGGTTTTTTTTGGTAAAATTTCCTCGATTTCATAAGCCCAGCCAATAGGTTGGGCTTTTTACTGCCCAAATATCACAAACATTTAACACGAAACGAAAAGACTCCTTATTGCCTCTCAGGCATCATGTCGCCTCTAAATTGTGAATTATATTGTTGTTTTTGTTAGCCGCTTGGCGCAATTGGGCAGGGGATCCCGCTGCTCGATTTAAAAAAATCATACCTCTCTGTGAAATAAGGAACTTTCATGTCTAATCCGTACGCCGAGATATTCCGGCGCCCAGGCACCAAAGGTTTTTCTGCCGCAGGTTTTATTGCTCGTCTGCCTCTGCCAATGACCACCATCGGTATCGTGGCGATGCTGTCCCAAACGCATGGTGAATATTGGCTGGCTGGCACGGTGTCCGCCACCTTTGCTATGGCTAATGCTTTTATTGCTCCGCAGGTATCGCGCTGGGTGGATGTCAAAGGGCAGGCGAAAGTGCTGATCCCGATGGTGACGCTGGCCTTTTTGGCATTGATCGGTTTATGCCTCGCGGCGTGGCTTAGCGCGCCCAATGAAATGCTGTTTATGCTGGCGTTAATCGCCGGCGTGATGCCGAGCATTGGCTCGATGGTGCGTGCGCGATGGACCGAGATTTATCGCGGTAAGTCGCAACTGCACACGGCCTTTGCCTTTGAATCGGTGCTGGATGAGCTGGTGTATATGGCCGGGCCGGTGTTTGGTATCGGCCTGAGCATCGCGCTGTTCCCCGAAGCCGGGGTGCTGGCGGCGGCCACTTTCCTTGCGGTGGGCACGCTGCTGTTTGTAGTGCAGAAATCCACCGAGCCGAAAGTGAATCCTATCAAGCAGAAACGCACGCTGTCGGTGATGAAGCACGGCGCGATGTGGTACGTGGTGATGGTGTTTGTCGGCATCGGCATGATTTTCGGCACGGTAGAAGTGGCGGTGATTGCCTTCGCGCAGGAGCTGGGTAACAAGGGCGCGGCAACCTATATCTTATCGACCTATGCCGTGGGTTCTTGCGGCATCGGTCTGGTATTTGGCGCGATCAAGTTCAAAAAGCCGTTGGCCAATCGCTTATTGATCGCAAGCGTGGTGGCGGTGTTGACCACCTTGCCTCTGCCGTTCGTCACCTCACTGTGGATGATGACGCTAATGGTGTTTGTTGGCGGGGCAATCAGCTCACCGACCTTTATCACCGGCATGACTCTGATCGAACGCATCGTGCCAACCACCCAGATAACCGAAGGCATCACTTACGCCATGACCGGCGTGCTGATTGGCTTCTCGGCGGGTTCAGCCGCGTCTGGGTGGGCCATCGATAACTTCGGCGCTTCCAACGGATTCTGGATTGCCGTGGCGGGCGGCGGCGTAGCGTTACTCGCCATGCTGACGGGATATCGCCTGCTGGCGGCGTTGTCGCAGAGAGACGCGCCGGAAAATGACCTGCAACTGAGCCACGAGTAACTGAAACCTTCCGACTGAAAACAATCTGTCGGAAGGTTATTCCCAAAATTTTAGTTGTGCCGAGTCCCTAAATCTCTATCTGAAGCATCCCCTTCGAGTAAATGGCTAAGTTCATCCACGCGACGAATCAGCCCATTTTCCACTTCATACAGCGCCACGACCTTCACTTTCAAGCATTGTCCATTGTGTTTAATGGCATTAACAATATGCACGCTAGCCAGTGATTGGCCGCTGGCAATCACCTTTTCAAAGTTGACCGTGGCGGATTGTAATGTGGCTTTTAAGGTTCGGGCGTGCTCGATAAACAGAGCGTGATCCAACACTTTGCCATCAGCATGTTGCTGGTAATCTGAGGCGAAATAGCGACCCGTCTGTTCCGCCGTTTCTGCGGGATCGAACAGAGAATTAAAAACTTTTGTCAGAAATTGGTGTGCCTGAATGTGTGTCATGGTGCGGTCCTCGTGGTGGATGAATTGACGAGGGTTACAATAGAGCGATATTTTTGGCGTTATGACGGCTATTAAGCCAATTTATACGGTGATCACGCCATGATTTTAGAATCTGACCCGAATAGGGCATTACGCTGGGCCGATTTCGTAGAGCCGCAAGGAAAGACCACGCCTGTGCATCACCACGCTGACGGCCAGCTGCTGGGCACTCATCGGGGGTTACTGACGCTGGATTTTGAGCACAGCCATCGGGCGATCCCCGCCACCTACGCGGTTTGGGTGCCTTCGGAATATCCTCACGGTATGCGTTCGCATGGGGCATTTGACGGCTGGAGTCTGTATGTCCGTGAGGATTTAACTCGAGGATTGCCGCAAACGCCGAAAACATTCCACGTGGAAGGGCTGCTGCGAGAAGCATTAAAACGGGTCAAAAGCTTGGGCGATAGGAGTGCGGCAGAACAGGCCAGCGGGGCGCTGACGCAGGTCATTTTAGATGAAATTCGCACGCTACCCACCACGGCCTTGGAGCTGCCGATACCCAAAGATCCTCGTCTGGTTAGTCTGGTACGACGATTGCTGAGTGATGTGAGTGTGCAACTGCGTGAAGAACAGTGGGTTGAAAATGCCGGATTATCAGTCAGAACGCTGGTGAGGCTCTTTCCGGCACAAACCGGTTTGACGTTCACAGCATGGAGGCAGAGAGCCAGAATGATGCGGGCGATGGAGCTTTTAGCAGAAGGAATGGCGGTGCAGAACGTCGCGCTGGAGGTCGGGTACGACAACGCCAGCGCCTTTATTGCAGTATTTCGTAAACTAACCGGCAAGACGCCGGGCCACTATTTCTAATCAAAAGTGGCCATTAAAACAGAGAAAACAGCACCACCACCGGCAAGCTCATTGGCCAAGTAAAGCCGATCAGCGCCGAGGTTAACAGACGGATTTTAAACGTATCGCGGCTGACCAACAGAGTGAAGACCGCTGCCAGCGCCAAACCACCCCAGTAAATTGTTTTTATGACTTCCCACCACACGTGCACGACATACCCCTAACAACAGCCAAAAATAGATAAAGCAGGGCATATTCTAGGGCGTTAACATTTGGTAATCAAATAATGTGTGTTTTGGCTCACATTTTTACAGAGTTTACATCTGCACATAGATTTACGCGTAGAAACAACAGGGCGTTAACCTTCCACCCTGATGCGTTACAGCGAGCGCAGGTGGCCGCGAATGGAGGTCGGCGCAAAGCCAAAGCGTTTGCGAAAACGTTCGGCAAAGCGCGATCCGCTCTCATAGCCGACCTGATGGGCAATGTGGGAAATGGCTAAATCCGTACACTGCAATAGGCGCAGGGCGTGGGTCATGCGTACATCTATCATCAGATTGCGCAGCACGCTGTTCTCTGTCGCCAGCCTGCGGCGCAGCATTACTTCATTCATCATCAGCTTCTCGGCCACTTCGGCAGCCGTGAAAGATTTGTGCAGATTATTGACCAGCAGATCGCGCACTTGCTGCGTGACGCTTTCGCTGTGCTGCCGAGAGTAGCTAATGCCCATATGAGACAGCCACAGCAACTGCTCAATCATCCGGTGGCGGGCGATGGTCGGCGGCAGACTGTTTTGCCACAGCATGGAGTGATGGGTGTCAGTAAACGATTGCTTAAACGCCGGAGGAATATGCGGAATGACGCGAATGTCTTCGACCGTGATCAATGCCCCTTCAAAGGGTGAGACGTACAGGCGGGAATCGCAAAATAGCGAGTTATCCCACGCCATAATCGCGCAGCTGAAAATGCCCTCATCAGAAGGAACATTGGTAATACTCAGAGAATGGCCGCTATTTACCGCCAGCATCTCGCCACTCTGAATCGCGGTTTCTTGTAAACCGTGGCGCAAGGTGGAATGGCCCTGAAGGATTAATATGAGTTCGGGTTTATCGACGAAAATATCGCTGGTATGCAGCTCACTGTGCTGAATAAGCAGTGAGGCTGTACCAATCCCTGGAGATACTTTTATTTTACGAACCATCGCGATTTTGCCCGAAGCCGCACGTCATATTGCCGACGCTGTTCCAGGGTTTAATTACCCTTGAACCATTGCCGATATTTTCGTCGGTGAAAACGATATTAGTGAGGGCGACAGAGAAAAGACACCGGGTAAGGGCGGCTTATTCTCTGTCTATGAAGCCTTTAATATACACAAGAAGCTAAGAAAGTGGCTAGCAATGGTGTTAGGGAAACTATTATTGATCGCGCATGGCGATTGCTCTGTCGGTAAAACGCCCATAGGTCGAATTGACCTCCTGCTGTTTTACGGACTGGCCAATAAGCTCAGCCAATTGATCCATCCGTGCCTGCAATAGAGTTTTAATCTGAGTTTCATTATCCAGAATACGTCGCAGACTCTGACGGACAATATTTTGGATATTCAATGAGGTCTCTTCTGACAGCGGCAGTGTGGTGGTTGCCTCTACCGCCTTCAGGTAACTGACTTCAAGTTCTACCAATTCATCCCACTTTTCTTCTTTCGCCAGCAGCAACATTTGTTCGCTTAGCGTCAGGATCATCTGATACTCATTAACCAGGTACTGATGTCGATCCATTATATTGGTCCTGCGAGGGGTGATAGTTAGGGCCGATTTGCCGCCAGGCATCGGCTATATTTTCCAGCAATGCCATAACTTCAGTAATAGCCTGCTGATCGTTATGCAAATTGGCATGTATTAAACGGCGAACCATGTAGGAATAGAGCGCTTCCAGATTATCAACTAATTCTGGGTCGCCTTTCTCACGGCTTAAGCCAGCAATGAGTCCGTTATCGATGATATTAATGGCCTTGGACAGCGCATTGCCTTTCCCTGGAATATCCCCCTGCTGGATAAGAATACCGGCACGGATAAGGGCGCTGCGCGCCCCGTCAAATAACATCACCACTAACTGATGGGGTGATGCACTCATTACCGCACTTTCCAGACCGACTTGCGCATAGGCCTTAGCGCCGGAGTTCTTGTACATAATCAGTCCTTATTAACTTCCACTCATCGCGGCGAATTGCTGCGTCAAGTAGCTACCGGTGTTGGTTAATTTGTTAACCAGTACGGATAGGTTAGTAAATTGGTTTTTGTAGTTAGTCAGATTGAGCGTGATGCTGGCTTGGGTCTTGGTCATCTGATCTGACAGGTTTTTCAATGACTTGTTGATACCGTCTTCAGCCGCCTGAACGGTGCCGTTGGTTGGGTCCAGCATCTTGGTCAGCATGTTGGTCGCTTGAGTACCAAAACCGGTGGTTTTGCCGTCGCCCGCGAAGAACTGCACCACGCTGCCCGGCTTTTTGGTGATCGCGTTGTTTAATTTGGTGCTATCTACCGTCAGCTTGCCGTTAACATCTTGGGTGATACCCATGCTTGCCAGAGTTGAGAAGTCAGCATTTGGCTGGGAAGACGCGATGCTGCCACGCAGCTGGGTCGTAATGGTACGCACCGTGCCGTCGCCGAACAGGGCGCCGTTGTTGGCGTTTTGGCTGTCAGCGCCTTTATCTACCGCGGTATAGGCCGTCTGGCTGGCGATGGTGGTTTGCAATGAGTTGTAGGCATCCACGTAGTTCTGGATAGCCTTAGTCATCGCGCTGGGATCTTGAGTCAGCGTTAAGGTTTCAGGGCCTGAAGAGCCTGAGCTTCCTGAATTTCCTGAGTTGGCGCTAGTCAGCGATTTCAAGGTCAGCGTCACGCCGTCTAATGCGTCAGATACCACGTTGCTGCTACGGGTGATTTCAATATCATTGTTGATAGTGAATTTGGCGTCTTGGGCCACCGTGGTGACTTTCATGCCGTTAGTGCTGGATGACGGGTTATAACCCACCACGTTGTTCAGTGCGTCATCGCCGGATACGCTTACGGACATAGCATTTGCCACGCCGGTATCATTGGCGGTGATAGACAAGTAATAGGTATTGTCGTTCGCTTTAATTACGCTGGCGGTTACGCCGGCTTGCTTGGCGTTAATGGCATCACGAACGCCGTTCAGGCTGGTTTGATCATCCGTCAGCGGAATAGTGACTGGGTCTTTACCTGTCTGCGCAATAGTAATGGAGCGGTTAGCCGCACCCGTGGTGCCTAACGCGGCTTTAGGGTCTGATTTGGCTGCAGAGAGCAGAGACTGCGCCTGCGCTAACTGCGTGACGTTGATTTTGTATGAGCCCGCCGGAGCAGAAGCGTTTGGCGTCAACGCCGCGCTAAAAGAGGTGTTGGTGCTGGTAACCGACGTGCCTGCGATTTGGCTGGCGTTTTGCAGCGCGGTGGCGGCAGTCTTCAGCTTATCCAATGAAGTTTGCAAAATACTGAAAGAGGTCAGCTTCGCTTTATAAGATGTTTGTTGATTGGTCAGCGGTGTTAGACGATCATTTTCAGCTTTGGTCAGTGAATCCATCAAGCTGTTGAGGTCAAGACTGGTACCTGCACCGAGAGAACTTACACTAGCCATTATTTATATTCCTTAGAGAGAAGGGTGTTACCAGTGTTATCGGCAAGGATGGCACGAAGTTTATACCCGGCTGGATAAATTTTATGGCAAGAATAACCGCGCATATTAGGGGCAATTTGCGCCATTATTTGCAGGTGCAATAAAGGAAGGAATTTGCGTTCGGGGATTATTTTATAATTTTTTTAAATTCTGACTAAAGGTTCTGGGTGTAGCGCCGATACAAGTTTGGACGGTGATAAAGCCGTAGGCCGAAAGCCTAAACCTAAATAACAGAATTTAAGGAAATCATACTATGGCGGTAATCAACACTAACAGCTTGTCCCTGATGACTCAGAACAACCTGAACAAATCTCAAGCATCCCTGGGCACCGCCATCGAGCGTCTGTCTTCAGGTCTGCGTATCAACAGCGCAAAAGACGATGCAGCCGGTCAGGCGATTGCCAACCGCTTCACTTCTAACATCAATGGCCTGACCGTTGCTTCTCGTAACGCAAACGACGGTATCTCTCTGTCACAGACCGCTGAAGGCGCACTGAGCGAAATCAACAACAACTTGCAACGTGTTCGTGACCTGACCGTTCAAGCGCAGAACAGCTCTAACTCCGCATCTGACATCGACTCCATCCAGTCTGAAGTTAACCAGCGTATGGAAGAGATCAACCGCGTTACTAAGCAAACTGACTTCAACGGCATCAAAGTTCTGGACAACCGTACTGCTGCTGCAAGCAACTATGATTTCCAAGTTGGCTCTAAAGATGGTGAGAAAATCAGCATCGGTATCGGTTCAAGCGCGGGTTGGAACTTAGCTGCAGCAAACACCGATGGCACTTCTAGCAGCAATATCAATACCAGTGCTAACGTTGCAACTGCAACGGCAGCATACAATACAGCTTATAATACTGCATTAGCTAAACCTACTGGCGGCGGTGCTGCTGCAGTAACAGGTGCAGCAACAGAATTAGGTAATTACGCCGCTGCGGCAGCTGGTTCTGCAGCAGAAAAAACCGCTGAAGCAGCATTACGTACCAAATTAGGTTTGACAAGCGATGCAAATATTTCTGATGCATTAGCAAAAGTTAAAACCGGTTATGCCGCAACAACACCAAACACAACCGACAAAGGAATTGCAGATTCAGCTTTAGCAGCTGCTACTCAGGTAGATAGCAACCTTTCAACATATGCTGGTGCTAAAACTGCAGGGACTTCGGCAGCATCTGGCGCAGCTGCTGGCTCAGTCGTTAATGGTAATTTGCGCACAGTTGCTGCTGAAGGTTTTGATGTATTGAGTGGCAAGGTAGACCAAAATGGAAAATCTTCTGGCACTTCTCCGTTGGCAGATATTGATGCAGCGTTGAAAGCAGTGGATAGTCAACGTAGTCTTTTGGGTGCTTCTCAGAACCGTTTCGAATCAACTATCACCAACTTGGCAAGCACCACTGCTAACCTGACCGACGCACGTAGCCGTATTCAGGATGCTGACTACTCTACCGAAGTTTCCAACATGAGCCGTGCGCAGATTCTGCAACAGGCTGGTACTTCAGTACTGTCTAAAGCTAACCAAGTTCCTCAGTCAGTATTGTCTCTGCTGCAGGGCTAATAGCCTTTCTGCGAATGACTTGACTGTCAAACCCCGCCTCGGCGGGGTTTTTTTTCGCTTTTATTCATCACTTATTCACTTTTACTTACTTTTTTACTGTAATCTGCGCGGCGCATTCACTGATATAGTCACTGTGCGTTATTTGTACAGGTGCGCCGACATAATCCAAATAGCCGCGCTTTTCAGTCCTTATTCTGGCGATTGGAAAAAGCGGGCATACGCATAATAGTACAGACCCTCAATTTGCCAGGTTACGACAGTGAGCGATCTGTATACCGCCAGCGGCGTGATAGACAAAAATTCTTTGTGGCAGCGCTATGTTCCTTTAGTGCGCCATGAAGCCCTGCGTTTGCAGGTTAGGCTTCCCGCCAGCGTAGAGCTGGACGACCTGCTGCAAGCGGGGGGCATTGGGTTATTGAATGCGGTTGAACGGTTTGATGCCATGCAGGGCACGGCGTTTACGACTTATGCTGTGCAACGCATTCGCGGCGCGATGCTCGATGAGCTGCGCAGCCGTGACTGGGTGCCGCGCAGCGTGCGGCGTAATGCGCGCGAAGTGTCTCAGGCTATGCATCATGCCGAGCAACGGCTAGGACGCCCACCGAGCGAAGGCGAAGTGGCACAGGCGTTAGATATTCCCATTGAGGAATACCGCCAGATATTGATGGATACCAATAGCAGCCAGTTGTTCTCTTATGACGAATGGCGCGAAGAACACGGCGATACCGCCGAAGCGTTAATGGAAGGGCACGAAGAGGCCAACCCATTACACCATTTGCTGGAGGGTAATTTACGCCAGCGGGTAATGGACGCCATTGACGCACTGCCAGAACGGGAAAAAATGGTTCTGACACTTTACTACCAGGAAGAGTTGAATTTAAAAGAGATCGGGGCAGTACTGGACGTCGGGGAATCCCGCGTTAGCCAGCTACATAGTCAAGCGATCAAGCGTTTACGCGCTCGCTTGGCGAATGACCATTGATCCGCTTTTTCCTGGCCGGTTTTACATTTGATCATCCTTCACCAGGAATAAGTTTATGCCAGCCGGACTCAAAACGCGGCCGTTAAGCCGTTACTTAAAAGACTTTAAACATAGCCAGACTCAATGTTCACAATGTGGCAAAGAGCTGGATCGCATGGCGCTGGTGTTTCGCGGCCAGATCATCAATAAAGAGGCCATCGCCAAGATGGACCAGCCTATTGATGACGAAGTCTGGAACAACCTGTCGCAAGAACTGACCGCACTGTGCCGCTTTTGCAGCGAAATTAGCTGCAACAGCCATTGGTCTTACTTCGACATCATGGCGTTCAAGCAATATCTGTTCGAACAAACCGAGATGAACCACAGCACGGTGCGTGAATACGTTGTCCGCCTGCGTCGTTTGGATGAGATTCTGGTTGCTCAGAACTATCCTCATGAGCGCACCAAGGGCGATAGCATTCACGAGCGTATTATCAATGACTTGCCGGTGGCCGCTCATGATAACTACCGCATCGCGCTGCGTAAGTATGACCAGTATCTGGCGTGGCAGAAATCCGCCTAATCGGCAGATTAATGTCTGACACCCTGCGCAATATCAGCAACAGGCTCCCACGGGAGCCTGTTTTTTTTGCCTGACATCTGTCATCGCTTGTATAAATTCGCTATATAATTTATTGATAACGTCCTGTGCATCTTATCTCAATCTGACTTTATACATAATAACGATAGCGGCTCTCGCAAGCGCTTCAGGGGAACACTGTGCCTGCTCAAATTTCATTGCTTAAAAATCGGCTGGAAGCCTTCTCGCGCGTGGACTTGTTGGGCTGCGTCACGCCGCTCGAAAGACTAAACCGTCTTTCCGACTATTTTGGTCGCCCGATCTACATTAAACGTGACGACGTCACGCCGCTGGCACTCGGTGGTAACAAGCTGAGAAAGCTTGAATTTCTGGCCGCGGCCGCGCTGGAAGAGGGGGCTGACACGCTGATCACCGCTGGTGCCATTCAATCTAACCACGTGCGCCAAACCGCCGCCGTGGCTGCCAAGCTAGGTTTGAAATGCGTCGCGCTGCTGGAGAACCCAATTGGCACCACGCAGGCCAACTACCTGACTAACGGCAACCGCCTGCTGCTCGACTTATTCAATACCGAAGTGGTGATGTGCGACGCGCTGCATGACCCAATGGGCCAGCTTACTGAAGAAGCCGAAAAGCTCGAAGCGCAGGGCTTCCGGCCTTATATCGTGCCAGTGGGCGGCTCCAACGCGCTGGGCGCTTTGGGCTACGTGCAGTGCGCACTGGAGATTGCCGAGCAGAGCGCATCTAGCTTTGTGGATTTCAGCGCGGTGGTAGTGGCGTCAGGCAGTGCGGGGACTCACGCCGGGCTGGCCGTGGCTTTAAGCCACTTAATGCCTGAAACTCAGCTGATTGGCGTGACGGTGTCACGTACGGCCGAGGCGCAGCGCCCGAAAGTTGAAGCCATTGCCCGCGATGTCGCCAAGAGATTGCAATTCGACGAAGCCCTGCCGGAGATCCACCTGTGGGACAGCTATTTTGGCCCGCGCTACGGCGAGCCGAGCGAAGAGGGGTTAGCCGCCATTAAACTGCTGGCGGAGAAAGAAGCCATGCTGCTGGATCCGGTTTACACCGGCAAAGCTATGGCTGGGCTGATTGATGGCTTAGAGCGCGGCCTTTTCCCCGGCTCAGGCCCGATTCTGTTCATTCATACCGGCGGCGCACCGGCGCTATTTGCCTATCATCCTCAGGTATAAAACCGAGGGTAACTGGCTGATATTTATTGCAACGCAGAGCGGCAATGGCATTGATAGGCTCAGCCTTTTGCCGCTCTTATGCTTGTCGGCTCCTACTTATGCTTTTCTGCACTAAGATTAGAGGATTATATTCCTGATAATCTTTTCAACCGATGCTAACGTGCGCCACGAGTAAAATAATTAATTCATAATTAATTCATGAGGTGAATATGGGTTTTTCAACACTGCGTCGTCGTTTACTTCTGGGTGCGGTCGCTGTCACTTTGACCAGCGGCATGGTCACAAGCAGCTTCGCGGCTGATGAAGGCCTGCTGGCTAAAGTCAAAGAGCGCGGCTCGCTGATTGTTGGCCTTGAGGGGACTTACCCTCCATTTAGTTTCCAAGGCGAAGACGGCAAACTGACCGGCTTCGAAGTCGAATTCGCACAATCTCTGGCCGAGCACATGGGTGTTAAAGCCAAGCTGCAACCGACCAAATGGGACGGCATGCTGGCTTCGCTCGAATCCAAGCGTATCGACGTTGTTATCAATCAGGTGACAATCTCTCCTGAGCGCCAGAAGAAATATGACTTCTCCACCCCGTATACCGTTTCAGGTATTCAGGTGCTGACCAAGAAGGGCAACGAAGGCAACTTCGCTACCCCTGACGCGCTGAAAGGTAAAAAAGTCGGCGTGGGCTTGGGCAGTAACTACGAGCAATGGCTGCGCGCTAACGAGCCGGGCGTTGATATCCGTACCTATGATGATGACCCGACTAAATACCAAGACCTGCGCGTAGGCCGTATCGACGCGATTTTGGTTGACCGTCTGGCCGCGCTGGATCTGGTGAAGAAAACTGGCGATACCTTAGCGGTTGCGGGTAAACCTTTTGCTCGTCAGGAATCTGGCGTAGCGCTGCGTAAGAACAACCCAGAGCTGCTGGCCGCTATCGATAAAGCCATCGCTGATATGCAGAAAGACGGCTCGCTGGCCAAAATCTCCGACAAGTGGTTTGGTGCTGACGTCACTAAGTAATGTCCGTCATGCTTGGGGCTGTTTCTCGCGACTTGGCGTGATTCAGCCCCAAAGATTTTGCGCTTAGAAATACGTTGAAGATGTAAAAGACCTAAGGGTTATAGATGCAAGAAAGTATTCAACTGGTGCTGGATTCAGCACCATTTTTATTGAAAGGTACGCTGTTCACGCTGCAATTAAGTTTGGGCGGGATGGTGTTCGGTCTGCTGTTGGGCTTTATTCTCGCGCTGATGCGCCTGTCCAAGTTCTGGCCGCTGTCATGGCTGTCGCGATTCTACGTGTCGATTTTCCGTGGAACGCCGCTGATTGCCCAACTGTTCATGATTTACTACGGCCTGCCGCAGTTCGGCATTGAGCTGGATCCTATTCCTTCGGCGATGATTGGTTTGTCACTCAATACCGCCGCTTACACCTCCGAAACCCTGCGCGCCGCGATTTCATCCATTGAAAAGGGCCAGTGGGAAGCCGCCGCCAGTATCGGCATGAGCTCATGGCAGACCATGCGCCGCGTGATTTTACCGCAGGCCGCCCGCACCGCGCTGCCGCCGCTGGGTAACAGTTTTATCGGTCTGGTGAAAGACACCTCCCTTGCTGCGACCATTCAGGTGCCAGAGCTGTTCCGTCAGGCGCAGCTGGTGACCTCGCGCACGCTGGAAGTGTTCACCATGTATCTGGCCGCCTCGTTGATTTACTGGGTATTGGCCACCGTTTTGTCCTTCCTGCAAAATCGTCTGGAAGACCGCGTTAACCGTCAAGACAGGGAGCAGCTATGAGCACGATTGACGTTAAACAACTGACCAAGAAATTCAACGGTCAGACGGTACTGCACGGTATCGATTTACAGGTAAATGCGGGTGAAGTGGTCGCCATTATCGGGCCAAGCGGCTCGGGTAAAACCACGTTGCTGCGCAGTATCAATCTGTTGGAAGAGCCTAACTCCGGCACCATTAAGGTCGGTAATATCGAGATCGACGGTGGTCGTTCCATCAGTAAGCAGAAAGAGAATGTGCGTAAACTGCGCCAGCAGGTGGGTTTTGTGTTCCAGAACTTCAACCTGTTCCCGCATCGTTCAGTTCTCGACAATATTATCGAAGGTCCGGTCATCGTTAAAGGCGAGTCACGCGAGAAAGCCGTGGCCTATGCCCGTCAACTGCTGGAGAAAGTAGGGCTGAGTGGCAAGGAAGATGCTTATCCGCGCCGTCTGTCCGGCGGCCAGCAGCAGCGTGTCGCCATCGCCCGCGCACTGGCCATGAACCCGGAAGTGATTTTGTTCGACGAACCGACCTCCGCGCTCGACCCCGAGCTGGTGGGTGAAGTGCTCAACACCATCCGCGCCTTGGCGCAAGAGCACCGCACCATGGTGATCGTCACCCACGAAATGAGCTTCGCTCGCGATGTCGCCGACCGCGCGATTTTCATGGACCAAGGGAAGATAGTCGAGCAGGGCCCCGCTAAAGAGCTGTTCTCGAATCCGCAGCATGCGAGGACAAAACAGTTTCTCGAGAAGTTTTTAACTCGCTAGCTGAAGGGGGGCGGCTGCCCAAACCTGCAACTTCAACTTCAACTTCAACTTCAAAACCGTGGGCGCCGGCCCACACCGGCTCAGGGGGGCGCGCGCGTCCCCCCGAGACCCCCGCGCTAATAACTCCGTTGCTTCGCAGGTTAGGGCGGACGTGTTTCAGTAGCTTCTGTGATCGCCGCGAAGTGCCGCCGCTTAGGCGGTTCCCTCAGTTCGGGCTTCGAGCCATAGGTCTCGAACCACTCCCTCGGCGTCACTTCTGAACGCGGCTTACTGGCTTTTACACCATGCCGTTTCAGTGGGTTTTGATTTGCTCCCTCTCATTTTCAAGGAGAGTGCTGGGGTGAGGTTTGTTGCATTGAGCGTTGTGTTAAACCACTCCTCATCCCAGCCTTCTCCTCTGAGAGGAGAAGGAGTTAACCCAAACCCAAAAGCAAAGCGAAACCAAAAGCGAAACCCCAGCCCCACTGAAACGGTACGGTATAAATGCCTCAAAACCGCAGTCAAAAATGGCGCTGAGCAAGAGGTTCAAGACCTAAGGCTTGAATCCCGCAGCGAAGGCACCGCCTAAGCGGCGACATTTTGCGGTGAAGAACGGAAGTCCCTGAAACACGTCCGCCCAGCGAGCGGAGCGCGTAGTGAAGAGCCGGGGAGTCTTGAGGGGCGCGGCGATAGGCGCCCCTCAAGGCCGGTGTGGCGGCAGCGCACGGTTTTGACCTTAGAAAGGCCAGTTTGCGTGGCAACGCAAGGTTTTGATTTTTAAAGCGGGTTTTGGGCAGCCAGCCCAAAGGTGCTCGACGATCACCCGATCGTCATCAAACTCGCATTACCCCCCGCAGCCGCGGTATTAACACTCAGTGAACGCTCGATCAACAGGCGTTCCAGCAGGATATTATCCTCACCTCGTGCGAAACCTTGAACCGACACTATGGCACCCGCGCGTTTAGCGATGGTCTGACAAAGCTCGCGCAGCTGATCGGCGTCGCCGTGGTAGATAACCGCGTCAAACTCAGGCGCGGCGGTCTGCCACTCTTTGGCGAAATCGACGCGTTCTTGAACCGCTTTTGGCAGCTGTTTGAACAGGTCGCGCTGAAGGACTGCATCAGGCCACAATACGCGGCAGCCGGTGGCGGTGATGGCGGCGAGCTGAATCAGCGCATCTTGCTGATTATCAGCCAGCGCCAGCACGCGTTCACGCGGCAGCAGGGCGTAGGTGTTGCGCTCACCCGTTGGGCCAGGCAGCGTGCGAACGGTACCGCCCTGAGCCGACAGAGCGAAGCGTTCCGCCAGTGCGACCAGTGATTCATCTTTCTGCTCCACGGCCCACTGTTGCAGCGCACGGTGCGGCGCTAACAGGGCTTCGCGCAGCGTGACGTCCAGCGGCAGGGCTTTGTCCTGCACGCTCAAGGTCTGCGCCACGGCTTCCTGTGGGCGGCTGCACAGCAGGCGATACAAGTACATCGGGCCACCGGCTTTCGGGCCAGTACCAGACAGACCTTCGCCGCCGAACGGCTGCACGCCAACCACCGCGCCAACCATATTGCGGTTCACATACAGGTTGCCGACGTTAGCTTTCGACGTCACGCGGTTAATGGTTTCGTCGATACGGGTGTGGATCCCGAGCGTCAGGCCATAACCCGCTGCGTTAATTTGGTCGACCAGCTTATCTAGATCCTGACGCGCATAGCGCACCACGTGCAGCACCGGGCCAAAGATCTCTTTCTTCAGCTCGTCGAAGCTCTCCAACTCAATCAGCGTTGGCTGGATAAAGGTGCCGCGTGACCACTCCTGCTGATCTTCACCTTGCTGCTGGGCGGCTTGATACACGCTGCGGCCCTTGGCGCGCATGGCGTCGATGTGCTTCTCAATGCCCGCTTTGGCCTCTTGGTCAATCACCGGCCCGATGTCGGTCGACAGGCGCTCAGGATTGCCCATGCGGCATTCGGCCATCGCGCCGCGCAGCATTTGCACGGTGTGCTCGGCCACGTCGTCCTGAATACAGAGCACGCGTAGCGCAGAGCAGCGCTGGCCCGCGCTGTCGAAGGCCGAAGCGACCACGTCGGTGACCACCTGCTCAGTCAAGGCCGAGGAGTCAACGATCATCGCGTTCAGACCGCCAGTTTCAGCAATCAGCGGAACAGGGCGGCCCTGAGGGTCAAGACGCCCGGCGATGCTGCGTTGCAGGATGCCAGCGACGTCGGTGGAGCCGGTGAACAGCACGCCGCGGACGCGTTCGTCATTCACCAGTTGAGCACCCACGGTCTCGCCTTGACCCGGCAACAGTTGCAGAACGCCAGCCGGAACGCCAGCTTCATGCAGAATGCGCACGGCCTGAGCGGCAATCAGCGGGGTCTGCTCGGCAGGTTTTGCCAGCACGCTGTTACCCGCGGCGAGGGCGGCAGCAATCTGGCCGCTGAAAATCGCCAGCGGGAAGTTCCACGGACTGATACACACCACGGTGCCCAGCGGGCGGTGAGTGTTGTTGTCAAACTGTTCGCGAATCTGACCCGCGTAATAGTGCAGGAAGTCGACCGCCTCGCGCACTTCGGCGATGGCGTTATTAAAGGTTTTTCCGGCTTCACGTACCAGCACGCCAAGCAAGCTTTGTAGCTCGCCTTCCATCAATTCTGCGGCACGTTGCAAGATTGCAGCGCGCTCTTCGGGAGGTGTCGCAAACCAGATAGGGCCAGCGGCGGCAGCGGCGTCCAAGGCGCGGCTAACTTCGCCCTCGGTGGCTTCGCGGACTTGCCCAACCACGTCTGTCGGCTCGGCTGGGTTGACCACATCAATGAACGGACCTTCATCTAACTGGGCGTCAATCATTGGCTGCGCAGTGATGGGCTGAGCCGCGCCGCTAAGCAGGGCGCTAGACAGGGAGGCCAGACGGTGCTCGTTGGACATATCCAAGCCGGAAGAGTTGACGCGTTTTTCACCATATAAGTGACGCGGTAACGCAATGCGCGGATGCGGCAGGCCGACCTGACCCTCGCTGGCGGCCAGCGTTTCTACGGCTTTCACCGGATCAGCGACCAGCTCGTCTAATGGCAGGGTGGCGTCGGCAATGCGGTTAACGAAGGAGGTGTTTGCCCCGTTTTCCAACAGGCGGCGCACCAGATAGGCCAACAGGGTTTCGTGAGTACCGACCGGAGCGTAAATACGGCACGGGCGGTTCAACTTGCCATCGGCAATTTTGCCCACCACTTGCTCGTACAGCGGCTCACCCATGCCGTGCAGGCACTGGAATTCATACTGGCCGGGATAGTAGTTGTTGCCCGCCAGTTGGTAAATCGCCGCCAGCGTATGGGCGTTGTGGGTGGCGAACTGCGGGTAAATCAGGTTTGGAACCGCCAGCAGTTTGCGGGCGCAGGCCAGATAAGAGACGTCGGTGTAAACCTTGCGAGTATAGACCGGGTAGCCCTCAAGGCCGTCCACTTGGGCGCGTTTGATTTCGCTGTCCCAATAAGCCCCTTTCACCAGACGGATCATCAGGCGACGGCGGCTGCGCTGGGCCAGATTGGTCAGGTAATCAATCACCATCGGGCAGCGTTTTTGGTAAGCCTGAATCACGAAGCCGATACCATTCCAGCCCGCCAGTTCTGGCTCGAAGCAAAGTTTTTCCAGCAGATCGAGGGAGATCTCTAAACGGTCCGCCTCTTCGGCGTCGATGTTAATGCCAACGTCGTACTGGCGCGCCATCAGGGTCAGTGACAGCAGGCGCGGGTAGAGTTCGTCCATCACGCGCTCATACTGGGCGCGGCTGTAGCGCGGGTGCAGGGCGGAGAGCTTGATGGAGATGCCCGGGCCTTCGTAAATACCACGGCCGTTTGAGGCTTTGCCGATGGCGTGAATAGCCTGCTGGTAGGAGAGCAGGTAAGCCTGCGCATCTTTCTCGGTCAGGGCCGCTTCGCCCAGCATGTCGTAAGAGTAGCGGAAGCCTTTCTCTTCATGCTTGCGCGCGTTAGCCAAGGCTTCGGCAATGGTTTCGCCGGTGACGAACTGCTCGCCCATCAGGCGCATCGCCATATCCACGCCTTTGCGGATCAGCGGCTCGCCGCTTTTACCGATAATACGGTTCAGCGAGCGGGAGAGGTTGGCTTCATTGTGGGTCGCCACCAGTTTACCGGTGAATAACAGACCCCAAGTCGCCGCGTTGACGAACAGTGACGGGCTGCGGCCAAGGTGCGAGTGCCAGTTGCCGGTGCTGATTTTATCGCGGATCAGCGCGTCACGGGTTGGTTTATCCGGAATACGCAGCAGGGCTTCGGCCAGACACATCAGCGCCACGCCTTCCTGCGAGGAGAGGGAGAACTCCTGCAACAGGCTCTGCACCATACCGGCGCGGCCATTGGCGCTTTTCTGGTTACGCAGTTTGCTGGCGAGGTCGTAAGCCAGTTTGTGCGCGGCCTGTGCCATATCCGCTGGCAGGCGGGCCTGCTCCAGCAGCATCGACACGGCTTCTGGCTCTGGGCGACGGTAGGCGGCGGTGATCGCCGAACGGTTAACCGACTGCGGCAAAATCTGCTCGGCGAAATCAAGGAATGGCTGGTGAGTTTCCAGCAGGCTGAGAGCAGGTTGCTCCTCATGGTCACTGATACCCGTCGCGTTCAGCGCAGGGATTTCCGGCAAGGCATCGCCATTTTCCAGGCGTTCCAGATAGGAATAAATAGCCTGCTTAATCAACCAGTGTGGCGTGCGATCAATACCCTGCGCGGCCACTTTCAAACGGTCACGTGTCGCTTCGTCCAGCTTCACGCCCATTGTCGTCATTCCCATCTTTCACTCCATAAGTCAGCCTGATAGGGCAATCGTTGATGTTTTCTGAGCAGCAATATCTTCTATGTTGCAACTTTGTGCAACCCTGTTAATTGCATGATGTGCGGCAATGCTAAATCTGGCTCAATTATTAACATTTTTAGCTGTGACGGGGATCGCTAATGGCGCTGGTTGACGGGAGTTGTGGGCGGTACAACTGCGCGCAATGCAAGGTGCAACCCGCAATCATAATAAATGTGACTGGTAACCAGTTTCATGTGACTGGCATGTTAAAAATCTTGTAATTGCGGTTTATGTCGATAACTATCCTGCCGAATTGGATTTTTACGCTGATATTTATCACCCATAAAACGGCCCGCAGAGGCATATCAGCAGACAGGGGATTTACAGATTGAAAATTACAAGTGGAGAACTTGCATGACAATGAATACACCAATGGCGGTGACGTTTTGCGTTTATATCTTCGGAATGATTCTGATAGGGCTGATTGCCTATCTGCGTACTAAGAATTTCGACGACTATATTCTCGGCGGCCGCAGTCTGGGCAGCGTGGTGACAGCACTATCAGCCGGCGCCTCGGACATGAGTGGCTGGCTGCTGATGGGCTTGCCGGGCGCGATTTTTATCTCTGGAATATCAGAAAGTTGGATTGCCATCGGCCTGACGATCGGCGCTTATCTCAACTGGAAACTGGTGGCGGGGCGCTTACGCGTGCATACCGAAGCCAACAACAATGCGCTAACCCTGCCAGACTACTTCACCCACCGTTTTGAAGATTCCAGCAAGTTACTGCGCATTATCTCGGCCATCGTGATTTTAGTGTTTTTCACTATTTATTGCGCTTCTGGCATCGTGGCAGGCGCGCGCCTGTTTGAAAGCACCTTCGGCATGACCTATGCCAACGCGCTGTGGGCCGGGGCTGCTGCAACTATCATCTACACCTTTATCGGCGGTTTTCTGGCGGTCAGTTGGACCGACACCGTGCAGGCCAGCCTGATGATCTTCGCGCTGATCCTCACGCCGGTTATCGTTATTTTGGCGGTCGGCGGGATTGATACCTCGATGATGGTGATCAACGCCAAAAACCCTGAATACACCGATATGTTTAAAGGCATGAATTTGGTGGCAATTCTGTCGCTGCTGGGCTGGGGATTGGGCTATTTCGGCCAGCCGCACATTCTGGCGCGCTTTATGGCCGCTGACTCTCACCGCACCATTCGCAGCGCCCGTCGCATCAGTATGACGTGGATGATCCTCTGTCTGGCGGGCACCATCGCGGTGGGCTTCTTCGGCATCGCCTACTTCAACAACAACCCGGCGCAGGCTGGAAACGTGACGGAAAACGGCGAACGAGTGTTTATCGAGCTGGCAAAAATCCTCTTCAACCCATGGGTGGCGGGCGTGCTGCTGTCGGCAATTCTCGCGGCGGTAATGAGTACCCTGAGTTGCCAGCTGCTGGTGTGCTCCAGCGCCATTACCGAAGATTTGTACAAAGCTTTCCTGCGTAAAAATGCCAGCCAATTTGAATTGGTGTGGATTGGTCGCGTGATGGTACTGGTAGTGGCGCTGGTGGCGATTGCCTTGGCGGCGAACCCGGATAACCGCGTGTTAGGGCTGGTGAGCTATGCGTGGGCAGGCTTCGGCGCGGCGTTTGGCCCAGTTATTCTGATTTCAGTGATGTGGCGTCGCATGACCCGTAACGGCGCGCTGGCCGGGATGGTAGTGGGCGCGGCGACCGTGCTTATCTGGAAACAGTATGCGTGGTTCGACCTGTACGAGATCATCCCAGGCTTTATCTTTGCTTCCATCGCCATTTGGGCGGTGAGCCTGATGGGGCGCAAACCTTCAATTGCGGTTGAAAACCGTTTCAACGCCGCAGAGGCGGAGTACAAAACCGTCTAATCGCCGACGTTTTGTATTGAACATTACGCCTAAGTGAGAGGGCGGAGCGGGGAAACCGGCTCCGCTCTTTTTTATCTCAGCCATTTTCTGGCGTTTTCTCTGAAATAATCAGCAATAAAATTTCCTGCTAAAAGCCGACAGTTGGCGCAAAAAAGCGCGGGTAGCCACTTGTTTTTATTTTTGCAGGAATGATAATCACTATCGTTTTCATTTTTACTTATCTTTACATGCTTTCCCTTGGATCCGCGCGGTTAGCGGGCGTTGCGAAGGCGGGTAATTCTTGTTTTCAGCACCTCGGTGCCCGGAGTGTCAGCTATGTTCGTCCCCTTTCTCATCATGTTTCGCGAAGGGCTTGAAGCCGCGCTAATCGTCAGCCTGATAGCCAGTTACCTCAAGCGCACCCAGCGCGGACAGTGGCTTGGCGTGGTGTGGATTGGCGTTTTCATCGCCGCCGCGCTCTGTCTGGCACTTGGCATCTTCATCAACGAAACCACCGGCGAATTCCCGCAGAAGCAGCAAGAGCTGTTCGAAGGCATCGTGGCGGTGATTGCCGTCTGCATCCTGACATACATGGTGTTTTGGATGCGCAAGGTGTCGCGCTCAATCAAAGTGCATTTGGAAGGAGCTATCGATAACGCGCTGAACTCAGGCCGCGGGCAGGGCTGGGCGCTAGTGGCGATGGTGTTCTTCGCCGTGGCGCGTGAAGGGCTGGAGTCGGTCTTCTTCTTGCTAGCGGCGTTCCAGCAGGATGTCGGCATTGCCGCGCCAATCGGGGCGATTCTGGGTCTGGCCGCCGCCGTGGTGCTGGGCTTCCTGATTTACTACGGCGGCGTGAAGCTGCACCTCGCCAAGTTCTTCAAATGGACCAGCCTGTTCATTCTGTTTGTGGCTGCTGGGCTGGCCGCCGGAGCGATCCGCGCCTTCCACGAAGCCGGTCTGTGGAACAGCATGCAGGACATCGCCTTTGACTTGAGCAACGTGCTGTCGACGCATTCGCTGTTCGGCACCTTGCTGGAAGGCATGTTTGGTTATCAGGAAGCGCCAACCGTCAGCGAAGTTTCGGTCTACTTCCTCTACCTGATCCCGGCACTAATTCTGTTCTTCTTGCCGCAGGGGAAACAACCTGTGGTTGCACCTGTCGCTGGCCAGAAGACCCAGCGCTAAGCGCAACAGTCTGTTTAAAACAATTTCTTTAATAACAGTGATTTAATAATTTTAACAACCGCCTTTAACAGGGCGCCTTTAATAGGGGTGTTACCCGATGTCCAAGTCAAACACGCTGTTCCGCCGTACTGCTTTGCAGGTTGCTCTGCTCTCCTTGCCGCTGTTCGGCCTGAGCGCCAACGCACTGGCGGCGGATATTCCACAAGTCAAAATCACGGTAAATGATAAGCAGTGTGACCCAATGTCGCTGACCGTGCCTGCCGGTAAAACGCAGTTTGTGGTGCACAACGCCAGCCAGAAAGGGCTGGAGTGGGAGATCCTCAAAGGCGTGATGGTGGTGGAAGAGCGTGAGAACATCGCGCCGGGTTTTACCCAGAAGATGACGGCTAATCTGGAGCCGGGCGAATATGACATGACCTGCGGCCTGTTGAGCAACCCGAAAGGCAAGCTTACGGTGACCAGCGAAGGCGCAAGCACCGCCACCAAACCTGACGCCATGGCGCTGGTTGGGCCAATCGCGGAATATAAAGTCTATGTGACGCAGCAAGTGGGCGAACTGGTTTCTCACACTAAAGCGTTCACCGACGCGATTAAGAAAGGCGACCTGAAACAGGCGCAATCTCTGTACGCTTCAACCCGCATTTACTACGAGCGCATTGAGCCAATCGCCGAGCTGTTCTCTGACCTCGACAGCAGCATTGACGCCCGTGAAGACGACTTTGAGAAGAAAGCCGAAGACCCGAAATTCACCGGTTTCCACCGTCTGGAGAAAATCCTCTTCGCGGATAAAACCACCAAAGGCACCGAGCCTTACGCTGATAAGCTCTACACCGACGTGCAGGATCTGCAAAAACGCATCACTGACCTGACCTTCCCACCGAACAAAGTGGTTGGCGGCGCGGCGGACCTGATCGAAGAAGTGGCCTCCAGCAAAATCAGTGGTGAAGAAGACCGTTACAGCCGCAGCGACCTGTGGGACTTCCGCGCCAACCTTGATGGTTCGCAGAAAATCGTCAATCTGCTGCGCCCACTGCTCGAGAAAGCTGACAAGCCGCTGCTGGATAAAATTGACGCGAACTTCAAAACCGTCGATGCCCTGTTGGATAAATACAAAACCAAAGACGGCTACGAGAGCTATGAGAAGCTGACCGATGCTGACCGCATCGCGATGAAAGGGCCGATCACCACGCTGGCGGAAGATCTCGCTAAGCTGCGTGGCGTGTTGGGCTTAGATTAATTCCCCTGCATACTTCGCGCCGCAGGGGCGTTGGCTGCCCTTAGTTACCCGAATCACTGACTTGAGTCAGCTCATCGGGTTACTTCGGTTGCCACTTTCCTGCGACACGAATTATTTTGGCGAAGTGAGTTAGACATTTAGAACTAGAGGAGCGCCACGGCGCTCCTTTCGCGTAGTGGCAAGCAGTAGAGTTTGTTGAGGCAAAGCAATGAGTGACAAAAACGACAAAGCGCCTGAATCTCAGGACGTTTCCTCCTCGCGCCGCCGTTTGTTGAAAGGCGTCGGTTTGATGGGCGGCGTGTTGGCCCTCGGCGGCGCGGCGGCGGCCGGTGTTGAAAACCAGCAGGCGTCGAAGACCACGGGGTCGAAGCCGGGATATCAGCCGGGCACGGTTTCTCCTGACGAGCGCTGGAGCAAGCAGCCTTTCCACGGCGTGCATCAGGCAGGGATTCTGACGCCACAGCAGGCGTCGATGATGCTGATTTCCTTTGACGTGCTGGCGACCAACAAGGCAGATCTCGAGCGGCTGTTCCGTTTATTGACCACCCGTTTTGACTTCCTCACCACGGGCGGCACTGCGCCAGAAGTTGATCCGAAATTTCCGCCGATGGATTCAGGCGTGATGGGGCCGGAGATTTACCCGGACAACCTGACCATAACGCTCTCCGTCGGTGATTCGCTGTTTGACCAGCGTTTTGGCCTTGCCGCGCACAAGCCGCTGAAGCTGCAACGCATGGAGCGTTTCCCGAATGACTCGCTGGACGCCAAGCTGTGCCACGGCGATATGCTGCTACAGATTTGCGCCAACAACAGCGACACGGTGATCCACGCGCTGCGCGACATCATCAAGTACACGCCGGACTTGCTCAGCGTGCGCTGGCGTCGCGACGGCTTTATCTCTTCCCACGCCGCGCGCAGCCAAGGCAAAGAGACGCCAATCAACCTGCTGGGCTTTAAAGACGGCACCGCCAATCCGGACACCAAAGACGCGCCGCTGATGGATAAAGCCATCTGGGTGACGCCAGAGCAGTGCGAACCGGCGTGGGCGGTGGGTGGCAGCTATCAGGCGATGCGCATTATTCCGATGCACGTCGAGTTTTGGGACCGCACGCCGTTGCAGGAGCAGCAAACCATCTTTGGCCGTCAAAAACACAGCGGCGCGCCTTTGGGAATGGCAAAAGAGCACGATGTGCCGGATTACAGCAAAGACCCGGACGGCAAGGTGATTCCGCTTGATGCTCACATTCGCTTGGCGAACCCGCGCACCAAGGCCACCGATGACAGCCTGATGCTGCGTCGCGGCTACAGCTATTCGCTGGGGGTGACCAATTCAGGGCAACTGGAGATGGGGCTGCTGTTTGTCTGCTTCCAGCACGACTTGGAGAAGGGCTTCCTCGCGGTGCAAAAACGCCTGAATGGCGAGCCGCTGGAAGAGTACATTCGCCCGGTTGGCGGCGGCTTCTTCTTCACGCTGCCCGGCGTGCAGGATGAGAACCACTATTTGGGGCAGTCGCTGATCGAAGCATAATTCAGCAAACCGCAGAATATCCCCCTTAGCTCTGTCAGGAGAAAGGGGGATAGATTTCATTTTCTTACGCCTCGTTACCGAATTCACCGCCTGTTAATACTCCTGCTAATTCATAAAAATCTGAGGAATGTCATGATGCTAAGTCGTTACGACGTCCGAGGAAACCCTGTTTATGACCATCAATCATCAGCGCCGAAAACTGCTTATTTTGGGTGTTGGCATGGCACTCACTGCGCCACGCGTGTATGCCAAATCCGTTGCCGTGCCGGTCTCGCTGACCTCTGACGCCGCGCAAATCAACGTTACTATTCCGTCTGCTGATAAACGCAGTCGCGTCTTCACCCTCGACAACCCGCAGCGGGTGGTGATTGATTTGCCGATGGAGGCTTTTCCTCCGACGCTTATCCACTCGCTGACTGTGTTAAAGCAAAAATTCCCGTGGCTGGTTCACACTCAAATTGCCCATTTCACGCCGCAAATCACCCGAATTGTGCTGCAACTGAGCGCCACGCCGCGTTTGCAGCGCACCAAGACGGCGGGCCAGCTGCAAGTCGGTATTAGTCTGCCGAGTGGCGCAGTCACTCAGACTCTGCCAAACGCCGCCGCGCCGGTTGCCGCCAAAAAGCCGCTGCTGGTGATGATTGACCCCGGCCACGGCGGTAAAGATCCGGGCGCAATTGGCAATGAAGGCACCTATGAAAAGCACGTTGTGCTGCACATTGCCAAACGGCTGCAAACTCTGTTAGATCAGGAGCATGGCATTCATGCCGTGCTGACGCGGCAAGATGACGTGTTTATCCCGCTGTACCATCGGGTGAGTCTGGCGCACCAGCACGAGGCCGACCTGTTTATCTCGATCCATGCCGACGGCTTTACCAATGATGATGTCTCGGGGGCCTCGGTGTTTGCGCTGTCGCCGCACGGCGCGGGGAGTGCCATGGCGCGCTACCTTTCGCAGAGTGAGAACAGCGTCGACGTGCTGTATGACGATGATTTCAAAACCGACGATCCTTATCTGAAGGAGACGCTGTTTGACCTCGACCAGCGTGAAACCATCAGCCGCAGCTTAGATTTTGGCCGCCATTTGGCGTCAAACATTATCAAAGTTCACCATATGCACAGCCCGCACCCCGAGCAGGCGGGCTTTGCGGTGCTGAAGTCTCCGCGCATTCCGTCGGTTCTGGTGGAAACCTCATTTATCACCAATAAGCATGAAGAGAAGTTGCTCGGCGAGCCGATATTTCAGGAGAAGATGGCCCGCGCGCTGGCCGAGGGGATTAACAGTTATTTCCTCAATGAAAAGAAAAATAATCTGCTGAGCTGACCTGCCGTTTAACCGTTTTCTTGTAAATTGAATGAGTAAGCTAAAAAATTTACTCATTGGCGCAGTACCTTAGGCCAAATTACGGAGAGAACAGTTGAGTCAGACACAAATTTCCAGCCCGATTTGGCGCTTAACCCTTGCCACGGTCGCCACTGGCGTTTTAGCCGGGCTAGGCGGCATGATGCTGGCGCTCATTCTTCACAGCATCCAGCATTGGGCGTTTGGCTACAGCCAGCACGCCATCATCAGCGATGAAAGCTTTTTGCAGGGAGTGACCGCCGCGACGCACGGGCGTCGCTTCGCCGTGCTGGTGGTGTGTGGCTTAGTGGCAGGGATCGGCTGGTGGGCGCTCTATCGCTGGGGTAAGCCGCTGGTGAGCATCGCGGCGGCGGTGAAATCTGATAAACCCAATATGCCATTTTTCAGCACCACGGTTCACGCCTTGCTGCAAATCATCACCGTGGCTTTGGGGTCGCCACTGGGCCGCGAAGTCGCGCCGCGCGAAATCGGCGCAATCTCCGCCAACTGGCTCTCCCAGCGTTTTGATCTCACCGTGCGTGAAACCCAGATTATGATTGCCTGTGGTGCAGGCGCGGGGCTGGCGGCGGTGTATAACGTGCCGCTCGGCGGGGCGGTCTTTGTGTTGGAAGTGCTGCTGGGCGCGTTTAGCTGGCAGCTGCTGCTTCCAGCGATCTGTACCTCTTCTATCGCCGCCTTGGTGGCGTGGATTGGGCTGGGCAATGAGTCGCAGTACCACCTGATGCCGCTGGATATCACGCCGTCGCTGCTGGTCTGGTCGATGGTGATGGGGCCGGTGTTCGGCTTTGCGGCTTACTGGTTCACGCGCTTGACCAATAAAGCCAAGGGGCAGGCTCCGCGCGATGCCAAGCTGATTGTGCTCAACCTAATTAACTTCGCCATTATCGGCATTCTGGCCGGCTGGCTGCCGCAGTTATTGGGCAACGGCAAAGGCCCGGCGCAAATCAGCTTCGACAATCAGATAACCATTGGGCTGGCGGCGCTGCTGCTGGTGGCGAAAGTGGCAATCACTTGGAGCACGCTGCGAGCGGGTGCGCAGGGCGGGTTGCTGACGCCGGGGCTGTCCAACGGAGCATTGCTGGCCTGCGTGCTGGGCGGGCTGTGGAATATTTATTGGCCGGGCACCTCACTCGGCGCTTTTGCGATTATTGGCGCGGCGGCCTTTTTAGCCTCTTCAATGAAAATGCCGTTAACGGCGGTGGTATTAATTATGGAATTTACCCGCGTCGGGCATGATTTTTTAATCCCAATTTTATTCGCGGTAACAGGTTCAATCGCGGTACAGAGCCTTTGTACCAAGGCTTTCGAAGCTAAAAAGAGTTAATCAGCGCGGGCAAAAGGGCGGTAGGATCTTTTTTAGATCGTGAAAGATCCTATTGACCTTCCCAACAAACTTTCTTACATTTCAGTAACAGGTTAGTAATGAAATTTCGTAGCAAAGATGGCAGCTGTCACTATACTGTCATTATCAGGCGGTACTTTTTAGTTAACGCTCAGTAGCTTCAAATAATTAAGTTGAATTGAGCAGGACTAAAAAGTTTACTCGGTGAGTGGCCAAGGCCGTAAATATCACAGCGGGGATCGCGAATGAGAAAGTCCTATTTTGGGCTGAGTAATAAGAAAACATATTTACACCTCTCCACTCGTTGTCACTGCTTAAAAGCAAACGAGGGCCAAGACTTCGACTCTCTGATATTAACCGACAAGACTTCTTCCACTCCTTTATTATTCCGTGATTTTTTAACCACACAACAGCGCCTCCGTTCTTTAACTGACCCCACACTTACACTGCAACCAACTGGCTATTTGTCTGGCCGTTTAACTGGCTCCAATGCTTTGAAGGTCAGCGGTTTGTCATTAATGACAATGCCTCCTCGTGAACAGACAGTATGTCTAAAGAAAATAGCAGGGCGCTCATTTATTAATCACCCGACGTTATTTTCCTCTTCACGTTATTCATTGGCTCAACTTGGTCTAAAAGGAGACCAAAACCTCATTTGTTAGTGAAACATAACCGTGCGGGCCTATGCCTTAGCGTTAAGTGAATCAAACTGTAAGGTGCCACTATGGGAAGACAGAAAGAAGTGATCAAAGCTCGTCGTGAAGCGAAACGTGTTATTCGTCGTGATTCACGCAGTCACCGCCAACGTGAGGAAGAATCTGTGACCTCTTTAATCCAAATGGGCGGTGTGGAATCGATTGGAATGGCGCGCGACTCTCGCGATACCTCTCCAATCCAGGCACGAACTGAAGCTCAAGGTCATTACTTATCAGCCATAGAGAATAAGCAGTTAATTTTTGCTACCGGTGAAGCAGGCTGTGGCAAAACATTTATCAGCGCGGCGAAAGCTGCCGAGGCATTAATACATAAAGAGATAGATAGGATTATTGTTACCCGCCCAGTATTGCAGGCCGACGAAGACCTCGGTTTCTTGCCCGGCGATATCTCTGAGAAGTTCGCACCTTATTTCCGTCCGGTATACGACATCTTATTACGTCGTCTGGGTTCATCATTCATGCAATATTGTCTGCGACCGGAAATAGGTAAGGTTGAAATTGCACCTTTCGCGTATATGCGCGGGCGTACTTTCGAAAACGCAGTGGTTATTCTGGACGAAGCCCAGAATGTCACGGCCAGCCAAATGAAAATGTTCCTGACCCGTCTCGGTGAAAATGTGACGGTGATAGTTAACGGGGATGTTACCCAATGCGATTTACCGCGTGGGGTAGTATCAGGGCTTAGCGATGCAATGTCTCGCTTCGAAGAAGACGAGATGGTTGGCATCATTCAGTTTGGTAAAGAGGACTGCGTGCGTTCAGAGCTGTGTAAACGCACCCTGCACGCTTACTCTTAATTCTTCCCTCGCACCTGTCTCCAATAAAAAAGGCCGCCCAATGTGAATTGAGGCGGCCTTCGTTTTATCTGGAGCCAGCTTACAGCATGATTATCATCATATAAGCCACAAACAGCGCCAAGTGAGCCGTGCCGTTTAATACATTGGTACGGCCGGTGGAGAAGGAGATCTGGCACAGGATCAGCACTGACAGCATCACCACGATGTTTGCCGGGTCCAGACCGAAGATAAGCTCTTGGCCGGTCAGGGTGGCAATCAGCGTTACCGCAGGTACGGTCAGGGAGATGGTCGCCAGCACCGAACCAAAGAACAGATTCATCGCGCGCTGTACCTGATTCTTCATCACGGCTTTCAACGCACCCAAACCTTCAGGGGAGAGGATCAGCAAGGCGACCAAGAAACCGGTGAACTGCGCCGGGGCGTTCAGCTCGGTCAGCAGCTCTTCCAGCGGGTTAGCGTTGAACTTAGTCACCGCGATAACCAGCGCCAGATGGACAATCAGCCACAGGGTGTGAGTCAGATTGCTCTTGGAAGAAGGCTTACCGTGGCCATCTTCTTCGCCTTCATCTTCATGCTCATAAATGAACAGGCTTTGGTGCGTCTTGGTCTGAATCAGCAAAAACACGCCATACATCGCGGCGGAAATCACGGCAACAATCAGCGCCTGCGCGGTGGTGAAATTACCGTTTGGCAGGGCGGCAGGTAGCACCAGCACGATGATAGCCAGCGGGAAAATCGCCATCAGGTACTGTTTGATACCACCCAGATTGACATACTGAGTCGCGAACTTACGGCCACCCAGCAATAAAGAGAAGCCCACCAGACCGGCGGTGACAATCATGATGATGGAGAACAGCGTGTCTCGCATCAGTGCGGGAGCGGCGTCACCGGTCGCCATCAGCGCGGAAATCAGACTTACTTCAAGGATAACCACCGACAGGCTGAGGATGAGTGAACCATAAGGTTCGCCTAAGCGGTGGGCAAGGACGTCGGCGTGGCGCACGACGCTAAAGGCGCTGGCCAAAATACCCACCAGTGCGATTGCGTTGATACCGACGACGGCGAGGAAATTGCTGCTATCACTCCAAAAGACTAAGACTAATAAGGCAGCAATAGGGAAAACGAGTGAATATTCTTGATGGCGGGATTTATGCTTCGGATGCTCCTGAGATGACACCATGATGATTATTCTCCTGTGCAAAACTTACGTGGCTCGGACTAACCGGCTTCACGAAACAGCAGTGTTTTCACTGCCAGCAAAGAACGCGTCATAGAACACGACAAACGAGTCATGCCATGGCGCGTTAACTCGTTCACTATATAAGAAAAAGGACTTAATTGATAGATATAACCATGGTTTGGTAATTAAAAATCGCAAGACAGCGATTTTACCGGCTATAACTTAATATAAGACGCTAATTAAGTTATGAAGATGTGCTTTTTGTGATTTTTAAATTTCATTAAAACAATGAGTTAATTGGATAAGTCGGGCTTATGGCTATGATGAAGGTTTTTCATCTGAGTCGTCAAATAACCCCATTTTTCACTGGATTTCCCGCCTGAGCTTACGCTGCTTTACGTTTACTGAATTATCTTTATCATTTTCAGCACCATCGGTCTTATCAGAGGATCACCTATAACCCTATTTAGCGTAGCAGCTAGACTTTGTTGTGTAGCAAAACGGGTGATGAAACGCCGATCAAAGCAGCAAAAATTGCGCTTTTTAGACTTTGTTGCTTTATCAAATAACCCAGACGACTAACAAGGAGACTGGAAATGCCTTATGACAACCGATCATCTTTACCGGATTCAGTACGAAATGTGCTGCCGCCCCATGCTCAGGACATCTATAAAGAAGCCTTTAATAGCGCGTGGGATGAGTATGCTAAATCCAAAGATAGACAGGGTGATGACAGCCGCGAGGAAACCGCGCACAAGGTAGCCTGGGCGGCGGTTAAGCACGGTTATCAGAAAGGGGATGATGATAAATGGCACCCCAAAAAGTAATTAAAAATCCTTTATTCAGATGCTGAAAACAATTCGCCCGGCCATCGCGCCGGGTTTTCTTTTTCATCAATTCTGCGCTTTATTCTGATTTGTGCCGCTCTTATATCAATGTTCACTAAATGTTCATCATATTTTCGTTTTGTGATCACCTTCAATCTTGATTGCTGACGCAGAAACGCATAAGGTTTGAACTATTAACGACATAAAGAAATTCTTATGTTTTTTTCCTTTTTGGCCGTGACGAAAAGGAATAAAGCGCAATAACGGAGAAAACAGCGTCAACAGTATGGCAAGTTCTATAAGCAGTGGTTTTGAAGGAGGCGATGAATGTTAACCCGAGATTTTCTGCGTAACGCAGATTGCAAAACAGCATTCGGCAGCATCGACGAGTCGATGTTATTGACCTCCGAACAACGTTCCGCCTCGCTCGACTGCACGCTGGCGCGACGCCCGGACAATAGCCCGGTATGGATATTCGGCTACGGCTCTCTGATGTGGAACCCGGTGTTTGACTCCGACGAGGCTCGCCCGGCGACACTCAACGGCTATCACCGCGCTTTCTGCCTGCGTTTGACCTCAGGGCGTGGGACGCACTCCCAGCCGGGCCGCATGCTGGCGCTGAAAGAGGGTGGCCGCACCACTGGACTGGCCTTCCGCCTGCCGGAAGAGAAGCTGCGCGAAGAGCTGGAACTGCTGTGGAAGCGCGAGATGGTCACCGGCTGTTACTGCCCGACATGGTGCGAGCTGGACCTCGACGACGGCCGCAAAGTGACCGCGCTGGTGTTCATCATGGACCCGGCACACCCGCTGTTTGAAGCTGACACCTCCTATCAGGTGATAGCCCCGCTGATTGCCAAGGCCAGTGGGCCGCTCGGCACCAATGCGCAATACCTGTTCGCGCTGGAGAAAGAGCTGCAAACCTACGGCATGCGCGATGACTGCATGAGCGAGCTGGTGAATCAGGTACGCATGCTGCTCGCCGTCTCTCCGGCTGAAGGGGTTCCCGGCCTCGGCTAAGACTTTTTGACGCCATTCACGCGACTCAACAAACCGCCGCAAGATGTTTATCTGACGGCGGTTTTTTTGTTGCCAATTTTATTGCAATCGAGCTGTCAATACGCATAATCCCAATCTTTATGAGAATCATTGGCATTCTCATTTTTGTTGATTGGGGAACCTCTATGCAAACGTCACACCGCTCACCGCCTACGGGTCGCATGACCCGTAGCTTATTATCCGTGCTGATCTGCGCGGCTATCGCCAGCCCGCTGGCCCATGGCGCCGCACCTGCGACAACGACACCAGCACCAGACAGCACAACCAGCCCAAAGGGTGAAGATACGCTGACCGTCACCGCCGTGGCGGATGACTTCCAAGCGGGGGGCAACACCCCGGTGCCAGCTTATCTCGACGGCGGGGTGGCGAACGGCGGCAGGCTGGGGATCTTGGGCGAGCAGGATGCCAAAAATGTGCCGTTCAACGTGATTAGCTTTACCGACAAACTGATTCAGGATCAGCAGGCGCGCTCGCTGGCCGACGTGCTGAGCAACGATGCCTCGGTGCAGAGCGGCTACGGCTACGGCAACTTCTCCGAAGCCTTTATGATCCGCGGCTTCTCACTCAATGGCGATGATATCTCCTACGGCGGCATGTACGGCGTACTGCCGCGTCAGGTGGTCGCCACCAACTTCGCCGACCGCGTCGAGCTGTTTAAAGGCTCCAACGCCTTTATCAATGGGGTTAGTCCAAGCGGTAGCGGGGTGGGCGGCGCGATTAATGTCGAGCCAAAACACGCGCCTTCCACGCCATTAACCCGCGTCACCATGGATTACACCAGCTCTTCGCAGATTGGCACCGGCATTGACGTCGGTCGCCGTTTTGGCGACAACGACCAGTGGGGCGTGCGGGTCAACGCCTTGCACCGCGAAGGGGACGCCGCGGTGGACGACGAATATCGCCGCAACACGCTCGGCTCTATCGGGCTGGATTATCGCGGAGATCGTTTCCGCAGCTCCCTCGACCTTGGCTACCAGAAGCAGGTGGTGGGGAATGGCCGCCCGCCGGTCTACGTCAGCCCAACGCTGACCAAAATTCCTGACGCCCCCTCGGCAACGCTCAACTACGCCCAGCCTTGGTCTAATACCCATACTGAGAACGAATTCGGCATGTTGAAAGGGGAGTATGACCTCACCGACCACTGGACCGCCTACGCCGGGCTGGGTGCCAGTCATGCGCACGAAACCGGCGATTACGCCTCGCCAACCATTACTGATGTGAATGGAAATGGCACCGTTGGCCGCCTGAGCGTGCCTTACTTCGCCGATCGCATCTCCACCATGGCGGGGCTGCGCGGCGACTTCGACACCGGCTTTGTGTCGCACAAGGTTAACGTCGGCTTCTCCAGCGTCTATGTGAAGACTCGCACCAGCTACACCATGCCGAAAACTGCCGATCGCGGGCCTTTCAGCCTCTATGATCCTCAGCCAATCAACTACCCGCCAACCAGCTTTACCGGCGGCCATATGGATGACCCCAAAGTGCGTAACCGCAGCCGCAGCAGTGGCATCGCGGTATCTGACACCTTGGGCGTGTTGGATGACAAAGTGCTGCTGACGCTCGGGGCGCGCCGCCAAGAGGTGCTCACCCGTGGCTACACCTATGAAGGCGTGCAGAGCGCGGCCTTCGACGACACCAAGGTCACCCCGGCTTACGGGCTGTTGGTCAAGCCGTGGGAGCACGTCTCGCTGTATGCCAACCATATCGAAGCCCTGCAGCCGAGCGACCCGGCGCCAAGTACGGCGGTCAACACGGGCGAGGTCTTCCCAGCCATTACCTCGAAGCAAAATGAAGTCGGCGCTAAGTTCGATTTCGGCACCCTCGGTGGCTCGCTGGCGCTGTTTGAAATCAAAAAACCAGCTGCTTATACCAATAGCGTGACGCGCGAATATGGCCTGTACGGCATGCAGCGCAACCGTGGCGTTGAATTAAGCGTGTTTGGTGAGCCGATGTACGGCGTGCGCCTGCTGGGCAGTGCCATGTGGCTCAAGCCTGAGCTGACGGACACCAACGGCGGCCTGAATGACGGCAATGACGCCATTGGCGTGCCGAACTATCAGGTCGTGCTCGGCGGCGAGTGGGATGTTCCGCGCGTGCAGAACGTGACGCTGACCGGCAAGGTGATCCGCACCGGCTCGCAATATCTCAATGAAGCCAATACCCAAAAACTGGATGCCTGGACTCGCCTCGACCTCGGCGTGCGTTACGCCATGCCGATGCAGGAACACACCCTGACGTGGCGTGCCAATCTGGAAAACGTCACCAATGAGAACTACTGGGCGTCGGCCACCGGCGGTTATTTGACGCAGGGTGCGCCGCGCCAGTTTAAACTCTCCGCCACTTACGACTTCTAACCTTCAAGGCCTCCCTCGCATGTCGGGGGAGGTCACGCATTTCTTGGCGTTTGACCGCACTTTGATACTGAACATTTGGCTAAACGCCGCTTTAATAACCATACTCATAATCTTATGCGATAAAAGCATAAGGTTAGTCGTTAAACGACTTTCTTGTGAGTTAGTGACTCACATACACTCAGGAAATTATTAGCAATTTCGCTATGTTGGAGAGTCATCACCATGAAAGCCTTTATCCCTTCCGTTCTGTTCGCTGCAATCGCGGCCAGCTTCACCGTTCAGGCCGCTACACCAGCGAATACCTTGGTTATTGCGCAATCTATCGATGACACGTCAAGCTTCGACCCGGCGCAGGGCTTTGAGCTGACCACCGTGCAGGCGTTCAACAACATTTATCAGCGTTTGGTGCAGTCTGACCCGAACAACCCCATTGATTTGAAACCGACGCTGGCGACCTCGTGGGAAGCAGGCAAAGACAACCGCAGCCTGACCTTTACCCTCGACCCGAAAGCGGTGTTCGCCAGCGGCAACCCGCTGACCGCCGACGACGTAATTTTCTCCCTGTCTCGTGTGGTTAAGCTGAACCTCGAGCCATCTTTCGTGCTGACCCAGCTTGGTTGGGATGAGAAAAACGTCGACAGCTTCCTAACCAAGGTTGACGATCACCACGTGAAGGTGAGCTGGACCGCCAACGTCAGCCCGAACTTCGTGCTGAGCCTGCTCTCTGCGCCGGTTTCTTCTATCGTCGACAGCAAGCAAGTGAAAGAAAACGCCAAAGGCACCGACCTTGGCCACGAGTGGCTGGCCAGCCATTCCGCAGGCAGCGGCCCTTACAAAATTCGCACCTATGTGCCGCATGAAGTGGTGGTGCTCGACGCCAACCCAACTTCGCCAGAGGGCGCGCCTAAGCTAAAAACCATCTTGATCAAAAACGTGCCGGACCCGGCTGCTCGTCGCCTGCTGATTGAGCAGGGCGATGCTGATATCGCACGTAACCTCGGCGCAGACCAAATGGCCGCGCTGGAAGGCAAAAAGGGCGTTAAGCCGCTGGCTATCCCTTACGCGTCACTGTACTTCCTGCAATTCAACGCCAAAGCTTCTCCAGCCTTGGGCAACCCTGCTTTCTGGGAAGCCGCGCGCTACCTGTTTGACTACAAACACATCGCCCACGACCTGATGAAAGACACCTTCCAAGTGCATCAGGCCTTCCTGCCAGAAGGCTATCTTGGCGCGCTGAATGACAACCCGTACACCTACGACCCGGCGAAAGCCAAAGCTATTTTGGAAAAAGCGGGGCTGAAAAACGTCACCTTCACCATTTCAACGTCTAACCAGCCGCCGTATCTGGACATCGCTCAGGCCTTGCAGGCGAGCTTCGCGCAGGGCGGCGTGACGGTGAAACTGGATCCGGGCCTAAGCCAGCAGATTTCCACTAAGGTTAAAGCGCACGAGTACGACGCTTACATGTCTTCATGGGGCCCGGACTACTTTGACCCGAACACCAACGCCTCGGCCTTTGCATACAACGCAGAGAACGGTGGGCAAACGCTGGCATGGCGCGCCAACTGGTCAATTCCAGAGTTGAACAAACTGACGCTGGCAGCGACCGCCGAGCCTGACCAAGCTAAACGCGTGGCGGATTACCGCAAACTGCAATTAGAAGTGCAGAAAAGCTCGCCGTTCGTGATTGGTTTGCAGGCCAAGAGCCTGATTGCCGTGCGTGACAACATTCAGGGCTACGTACAGGGCATCAACCCTGACATGGTCTTCTACAGCAAGGTCACTAAGTAATGACTGATAGTTCAACACCCGCCGGATTCGTCCGGCAGGGTTGGCGCTGGTCAGGCCGTCTGCTGACCGGCTTGGTTTCGCTGGCGCTGACGCTGCTCGGCCTGCTGGCGTTTACCTTTACGCTTTCCCATCTCGCGCCGATTGACCCCACGCTGCAAGTTGCTGGCGACCACGCCAGCGAATCGACTTACGCTCAGATCCGCAAAGATCTCGGGTTGGATCAGTCGGTTCCGGTGCAGTTTGGGCGTTATATCGAGCATCTGGCTCACGGCGATATGGGTATGTCGCGCATCACCGCGCAGCCGGTAGCCAGTGATTTGGCTCGCACCTTCCCAGCCACCGTGGAGCTGGCTACCTGTGCCATTATCTTCGGCGCTTTCTTTGGTATTTCGCTGGCGCTGCTGGCGGTATGGAAACCGGGAAGCTGGCTGGATAACACCGCGCGGCTGATTTCGCTGCTCGGCTATTCGGTGCCGATTTTCTGGCTCAGTCTGTTAGGGCTGCTGCTGTTTTACGCCGTACTGCACTGGGCCGGTGGGCCGGGGCGGCTGGACGATGTGTATCTCTATAGCATGGAGCCAAAAACCGGTTTTGTGCTGATTGATACTTGGCTGTCCGGCGATCGCGAGATGTTCTTCAACGCCATCAGCCACCTGTGGCTGCCGGTCACCGTGCTGGCACTGCTTTCGATGGCGGGGATCACGCGCCTGCTGCGCGCCTCGATGCTGGGCGAAATGAACAAAGAGTATGTGATTCTGGCGCGCTCGAAGGGCGCTGGCCGGGGCCGCGTGCTGCTGCGTCACGTCTTCCCTAACGTTTTGGGTACGCTTATTACCGTGTTAACGCTCTCCTACGCCAGCCTGCTGGAAGGGGCAGTATTAACCGAAACGGTATTTGCATGGCCGGGCGTTGGGCGCTATCTGACCACCGCGCTGTTTGCTGCCGACACGCCAGCTATCCTTGGCGCGACGCTGCTAATTGGCACCTGTTTCGTGCTGCTCAATGCGCTGGCGGATGCCCTGACTTACCTTCTTGACCCGCGAACCCGATAAGTGGCTGACTGATATGACTCAACTTATTCCTGACCAGCCAACGCAGGTCGATGCCTCGACCGAATGGCGTCCGGCAAGGCGTATCACCACCTTGTCGATTGGCACCGTGCTGGTCATCATCCTGATTGCCTGCGCGCTGCTTGCGCCGCTGCTGGCACCTTTCGACCCGAACATTCAGCACATTGAGTTTCGCCTGTTGCCGCCCTCAGCCGAGCACTGGCTGGGCACTGACGGCTTTGGCCGTGATTTGCTCTCCCGCGTGATTTATGGCGCGCGGCCTACGCTGCTGCTGGTGTCACTGATCCTGATCCTGACCATTCCGATTGGCCTGCTGGTGGGTATCAGCGCGGGTTACATCGGCGGCTGGTATGAGCGCATTATCATGCGCCTGACTGACATCGTGCTGTCGCTGCCAAGCTTGGTTATTGCGCTGGCGCTGGTGGCTATCCTTGGTCCGGGCTTGATGAATGGCGCACTGGCGCTGGCTTTCACCAGTTGGCCACCGTTTGCTCGTCAGGCGAGGGCGGAGACGCTGGCGCTGCGCCGCAGTGACTATCTGGCGGCGGCGCGTATGCAGGGCATTGGCGGCTTACGCCTGATGTTCGGCCATATTCTGCCACTGTGCCTGCCTAGCGCCGTGGTGCGCGCGGCGCTGAGCCTCGGCGGCATTATTCTGGCTTCTGCCGGTTTGGGCTTCCTCGGCATGGGTATCCAGCCTCCGACCGCTGAATGGGGTTCGATGGTTGCCGAAGGCAGCAAAGTGATTTTCGACCAGTGGTGGGTCGCAGCCGCGCCGGGTGGCGCAATCCTGTTCGCCAGTCTGGCATTCAACCTGCTGGGCGATGGCCTGCGTGACAAAATGGACCCGCGACATGGCAAATGATTTCGAGAAGAACCAACAAAAGACCCTGCACAATGACGTGCTGGTCGCCAAAGATCTGACGGTCTATCTGCCCGGCCCGCGCCCGGTGGAGCTGGTGAAGTCGCTCTCTTTCAGCGTCGGCAAAGAACGCGTGGCGCTGGTGGGAGAGTCCGGCTCGGGCAAATCCTTAACCGCCCGCGCTCTGATGGGGCTGTTGCCGCATCCTTGCGAAGCGCGCGCCAGCCAGCTGACCTTGGGTGACCAAGACCTGCTGACCCTGCGCGAACGCCAGTGGAACCAGCTGCGCGGTAACCGCGTATCGATGGTGATGCAGGATCCAAAACACGCGCTAAACCCGTCGCAGCCGATTGGCTGGCAGGTGGAAGAGCCGCTGCGCCTGCACACCCGTCTTGGCCGCAAAGAGCGGCAGGAGAAGGTGCTGGAGATGCTCAACGCCGTGGGCCTCCCTGACCCGAAACGCCTGTGCAAGCAGTATCCGCACCAGCTTTCCGGCGGTATGGGCCAGCGCGTGATGCTGGCGATTGCTCTGATCAATGATCCACAGTGGCTGATTGCCGATGAACCGACTTCGGCGCTGGATTTCGACATGCGCGAGCAGGTGCTGGGCTTGATTGAGCGTCTGGTAGAGCAGCGCAACATGGGGCTGATTTTGATTAGCCACGATTTGCAGCAGGTGTCGCAGTTCTGCGAACGCGTGCTGGTGATGTACAAGGGCGACCTGCTGGATGAGCTGCCAGCCGACCAGCTGGCGCACGCCACGCACCCGTACACTCACACCCTGTGGTCATGCCGCCCGAGCAAGTTCACCCACGGTGAACGCCTGCCGGTGCTGGACCGCGCGCTGCTTGAGTCTTTGAAATCCGCTTCATCGAAAGATGCTTCCTCACAGGAGCCACAGCCATGAGTCAGGTCGTTGCTGAATTAGCACACCTCAGCGTTTCACACCGTCACGGCTATGAGCTGCGCACCGTGGTGCATGACGTGCATCTGAGCATTAAGCAGGGCGAGTGCTTCGGGCTAGTCGGGCCTTCCGGCTGCGGGAAATCCTCGCTGCTGTGGGTGTTAGCTGGGTTAAACGGTCAATGGTCAGGGAACTTAACCATGCTCGGCCAGCAGCTGGTGCCGGGCAAGCCGTTCACCGGCAGCCTGCGCCGCGACGTGCAGATGGTGTTTCAGGACCCCTACGCCTCGCTGCACCCGAAACATCGCCTCAGCCGCACTCTGGCCGAGCCGCTGAAAATCCTTAAAGAGCAGGATATCGAGCAGAAAATTGCCGAAGGTTTCCGTCAGGTGGGCCTCGACCCTAGCCTGATGAATCGTTATCCGCACCAGCTTTCCGGCGGCCAACGCCAGCGCGTGGCGATTGTCCGCGCTCTGCTGCTAAAACCAAAGTTGCTGCTGCTGGATGAGCCGACGTCTGCGCTGGATATGTCAGTGCAGGCCGAAATTCTCAATCTGCTCAATGACCTGAAAGCCTCAACCGACCTCACCATGCTGCTGGTAAGCCACGACGCCGATGTGATCGACCACATGTGTGACAGAGCGGTGCATATGGCGAAAGGGCATATTGTTGGGTAATGATTTTTCCTGCTCCTCCCCCTGATAAGGGGGAGGCTGGGAGGGGGTATTGCAGCAAACTCAGTGGCTTATGTAAGAAATACCCCACCCCAACCCTCCCCTAAATAGGGGAGGGAGCAAAATCAAAATCTCATCCCCAAGCCATTCTGCTTCCTGACAAGGCGTAGGCTAGGAGGGGTATTGCAAGAGCCGCCGACTCTTATCCATTTTGATTATTTCTAATGCATTTATAAGTATTTAGCTGCTCAGAATCCGCCCCGTAAACTCCCTAAACAAATCATTTTTCGGGAGTTTTGCCTTCATGAAAGTTCGTCTTCCTTCTTTGCTTTTCTTGGCCGTTGCGGCGGCGTTCAGTGCTCATGCGGCGACGCCGAAAGATACGCTGGTGATCGCCAGTACGCTTGAGGGGATCATCAGTCTGGATCCGGCCGAAAGTTTTGAAATCATGAGCTCGGGGAATTTAATCAATATTTATCAGCAGATTGTCTCTCCAGACCGCCAGCACCCGGACACGCTGGATCCTGACGTGGCGTCGAGCTGGACCAAGGGCGACAGCGACCACAGCTTGGTGTTTACCATCAAGCCGGGTGCGAAATTCGCCAGCGGCAACCCGGTGACGGCGGATGACGTGATTTACTCCTACACCCGCGCGGTGAAGCTCAACAAAAGCCCGTCGTTTATCCTCGGCGAGCTTGGCTGGACGCCGGACAACATTGATACCCAATTCAAAAAAGTGGGTGACGATAAGCTGCAAATCAGCTGGCCTGCGGATATCGGCAGCGAGCTGGTGCTGCGCGTGCTGACCGCCCCGGTGGCGGCGATTGTTGACAGCAAGCTGGTGAAATCTCATGCGGAAAATAACGACTTCGGCAACAGCTGGTTGCGCTCTCGCTCGGCGGGCAGCGGTGCCTTTGAAGTACGCAACTACGTGCCGCACGAGGCGCTGGTGCTCAAACGCAACCCGAATGCGCACCCTCTGGCTAAGCTGGAAAACGTGCTGTTTAAAAATGTCGCGGACCCGGCAACCCGCCGCCTGCTGGTACTTAACGGCGACGCGGATATAGCCTATGACTTGGGTGCCGACCAGTTCGCCTCGCTGCAAAAAGAGAAGGGCGTGCGCGTCTCTGAATTCCCGGCGACCAAGGTGTTCTATCTGGCCTTCAACACCGGCGACACCACCCAGCCCGCGCTGAATAACCCGGCGCTGTGGCAAGCGGCTCGCTGGCTGGTGGACTACAAAGGCATCTCGCAAGATTTGCTGAAAGGCCAATACACCATCCACCAAACCTTCCTGCCGGACGGTCTGGCCGGGGCAATCGACGATCAGCCATTTAAGCTGGATGTCGCCAAAGCTAAAGAGATCCTGAGCAAAGCGGGCATCGCCGAAGGCACCAAAATTGACCTGCTTGTGATTAACCAGCCGCCATATTCTGATATCGCCCAGTCGCTGCAAGCCAGCTTCGCCAAGGCGGGAATTAACTTAGTGGTGCATCCGCTGGTGGAAAGCGACGTGCTGACCCGCATGCGCGCCCACAAATTCCAGTCCATCTTCACCTACTGGGGCGCGGATTACCTCGACCCGAATACCAACGCCAGCACCTTCGCCTATAACGTGCCGGACGGCCCGAAAACCTTGGCCCAGCGTATTCAGTGGGTGATCCCTGAAATCAGCAAGCAGACCCGCGAAGCGGCGGCAGAGTCTGACCCAACCAAACGTCTGGCGCGCTACGCCGATCTGCAACGTGAATTGCAGCGCAATTCGCCATTCGTGGTGGCGCTGCAAAGCAAACTACTGGTAGCTTTACGTGACAACGTAACGGGCGCCAGCCAGAACGTAGCGGGCAGCCAGCTGTATTTGGATACGGTGAATAAATAAGGCGAAAATCGCGACCTAAATCGCGTATCAGGTCGCGCCAGCCTTGGCTTGAGCAGTAAATAGGGACCTTCTTTTCTTCATGGAGTGTCCCTATGTTTGGTCGTTTTAGTTCTTTCTTGCTGTTGTGGGTTTGTTTGACTCAGGCTGTCAGCGCCGCCTCTCAGGTGGGTTTTCGCGAAACAACGCTGGGTGAAACAAGCCCACGCCCTTTGCACGTTTCCATTTGGTATCCCACTCAACAAACTCAGCCTGTGACCCTAGTCGGCGGTAACCCGGCCTTCGTCGGCCTGGAGGTTATTCGTAACGCCAGCCCGCAGGCGAGCAGCCATCCTCTGGTAGTGCTGTCTCACGGCTATCGCGGTAATTGGCGCAACCTCAACTGGCTGGCGGGCTATTTAGCTGCCCGTGGCTATATCGTGGCCGCGCCAGACCACCCCGGCACGACCACCATGGACCAAAGCCCAGAGAAAGCCGCGCAGTTGTGGCTGCGCCCTCAGGACATCAGTCGAGTGATCGACACACTACTGGCATCTGCTGAATTGGCGGGAAAGGTGGATATCCAGCGGATTGCCGCCATTGGTCACTCATTGGGAGGCTGGACGGTGGCCGAGTTGGCCGGAGCGCGATTCAACACCGCGCAGTTTGTCAAAGATTGCCAGCTCGTTCCGCAAAAGCGCATTTGCAGTTTGATGGCTGAAATGGGCATTAACCGCTCGCCGCAATTTACCCAGCAGTTGGATGCCGATTTGCGTGATTCTCGAGTGAAAGCCGTGGTTTCTCTCGATTTAGGCTTTGCCAGAGGTTTCACCAAATCTAGCCTTGCGGCGATAAAAGTGCCGTTTATGGTATTAAGCGCCGGAACCAATATCGCCGAATTACCCGCCGCGCGGGAGTCAGCTTACCTCGCTGCAGGTTTGCCCGCTTCCAGCTCGCGCTATCTGAAACTGGACGACGCTTCGCACTTTAGCTTTATGCAGCAATGCAAAGCGGGCGGAGAGGCGTTGATTGAAGAGAGTTCGCCCGGCGACGGTATTATCTGTCACGACGGCGCAGGGCGTTCGCGGCAAGCAATTCACCAGCAGGTTGCGCAGCTTATTGCTGAGTTTCTGGCTCAGGCCTTACCGACGCATTAGCACGGCGATAGTCGCCGGGATTCATGCCAGCCTGTCGCAGAAATTCTCGGTTGAAGTTGGACTTAGTGCGAAAACCGGACTCAAAGATAATGCTGGTAACCGGCAGCTCGGTTTCCCTCAGCAGGCGACAGGCTTCCTCCACGCGGTAACTGTTGACCAGTTGCGACACGCTACATTGCAACACGCGGTTTACCGCCTGTGAAATCTGTCGAGTAGGGATCAGCACCTTGCGCGACAGGCGGTCGAGGGTCATGTCGGGGTCGAGAAACAGGGCTTTGTCGCGGATCAGTGCGCGGATTTGCTCGACGATAACCCTGTCATCGTCCGAAGCAGCCACGGGGATTTCAGCAATGGGCGCGGCATCGGTCGGTTCGGCCAGTGGAGCAGGCACGCTCTGTTGGCCAAGTGCCGCGCTCCACACCAGTAAAGGCAGGACCAGCAGGTTACATAACGCGACCAGCAGCGCGGCGTGCTGACCGCTGAAAAGGGCGAAATCAGCCGCAATTAGGGCATCCGAGATGCCGGAGAGGCAGAGTAAAGCTCCCGCCAGTAACAGCGTTTTGCGCGCGAGACGGGTATCTGAGAGGCGAACCGCAAGCAGTTTGTCGCCGCTGCCCAGCCCTAATCGGACAAAGGCCGCGCCATAGCCGAGATACAAGCCGGACAGGGCCGAGTCGAGAGGCACCGCCCAGCCGAGGTGAGTTAAGGCGACCAGCAGGCCGAAAATCAGCGGAATGACGAAGGGGGCGAAGCTCATCGTGCGGCGCTGGGTGATATCGGCAAAGCAGGCCCAAGCCAACGGCGGCAGTAGCGAGGCAACCACCGGTTGAATGAGGGCGATTAGCGGCCACGGAAAGCTCCAGCGCAGCCCCACCAGACTGGTCAATATTGCGCAAAGTGCGATAAACAGCAGGCTGTGAAAACGGTGCGGCGCACGGCGCGTAAACTCACGAACCCACAACACGACGAGCAGCAGCGAGATAACAAACGGCAAGGGAATGGAAATCATGGGTTTACGCTATTTGAGAATAATGCGGGAAGTGTAGCTTTTGCCACTCCTCCCGCCAACCAGCACGCGCCTCTTGGCAGGAGGAGAGGCTAAACGCCTTTAATCCAACTTATAAACCTGCGCAGAAATCGCGCCAGCGTGGATGGCATCACTCTGATCGCCCGGCTTATAGCTGCCTTGGGTGTTATCTCCGGCCACCAGTTTGGCAGTTTTCACCTTCAGCGCGGCGACGGAAACATCGCGCGGCTGCTCGCTTGGGTTGAGCACCACCAGATAGCGATCGTCGCCTGAGGAGCGCAAATAGACCATCGGGTAGGGCTGATTGACATCGCTAACTAGCTTCCAGTCGCCGTCTGCCGACAGCGCCGGACTGGTTTTGCGCAGCGTCAGCAGTTGGCGGGTGTAGTTGAGCAGCGAGGCAGGGTCTTTGTCCTCTTTGGCCACCGTCGGGCGATTGGTGTCTTTGTCCACTGGCAGATAGAGATTCCAGTAATCCGCCGTGGAGAATCCGGCGTTCTTTGAGTCATCCCACTGCATTGGCGTCCTTGAACCCGCGCGGTTCTTGGTGGCGCGTCCCTGACTGCCTTCTTTGTTCCACAGCCCGGTCTGGAATTTCATCCCAATTTCATCGCCATAGTAGATAAACGGCGTGCCCGGCATGGTGAGGAAGAAGGTCATGGTGACTTTCAGCTGGTCGAGAGTGTTACGGTCACCGGCGTTCAGGCGCTGGATATCATGGTTGCCGGTTGGCAGCGAGATATAGCTCTTGCCCTTGGTGGCGTTGTATTGCTCGGTATAAAGATCGTACCACTCCTTGATTTGGCCTTTGCCCTGCTTGGCGAAGTAGCTGACCTGCGGCTCGAACTCGCCGCCGACCTTGTTAAAGAACAGCGAGGAGAAGTTATATTTGCCGGTGTGCATCATGAAATCGATGTTGAAGCCTGCTGCAGAGGACTCTTTCGGGTTGCTCCATTCGGAGATAAGCACACCTTCGGGATACTTGGCTTTGTACCATGAGGAGATGTCCTGCCAGACCTTGATGGAGGCCAATTTGCCCGGATCGTTTTTCACCACGCTGGAGGCCATATCCACGCGGAAGCCGTCCGCGCCCTTATCCATCCAGAACGCGATAATATTTTCGATTTCGCGGCGGACCGCCATCGGGCCGGGGGCGTCAATCGGCTGTTCCCACGCGTGTTGCGGGTTCGGATTGGCGTAACCGTAGTTCAGCGCTGGCTGGGAATCATAGTAGTTTTTGATATAAAACGGCGAGCGGCCTGAGTCGCTTTTCACAAAGCTGTCTTCACCAATTACACCGCTGATTTGGTCTTTTTCTTTGCCTTTGACGTCATCGGGAATTCTGTCCGGCCAGATGTAGTAGTCGCTGTAGCGCTGGTCCGGGCCTTTCTTCGACGCTAAGAACCAAGCGTTTTGGTCGGAAGTGTGTCCCGCCACCAAGTCCAAACAGACGCGCAGGCCGCGCTTGTGGGCCTCCTCCACCAGTCGTTTGAAGTCGGCGTTGGTGCCAAAGCGTTTGTCGATGGAGTAGAAGTCGGTGATGTCGTAGCCGCCGTCTTTGAATTCAGAGGAGAACATCGGGTTAAACCACAGGGTATTTACGCCGATGGATTTTATGTAATCCAGCTTGTCTATCACTCCCTGAATGTCGCCGACGCCGTCGCCGTTTGAATCTTTAAATGAGGAGGGGTAAATCTGATAAAAAATCGCTTTGCTGACCCATTCCGGTGCGTCGTTTTTGGCCTGCGCCTGCCCTGAAATTGCCGCGACGGCTAACGCGGTGAATACCGCAATGCTATGCTTCTTCATGTCACTTTCTCCTGAGTAAAAAATAATAAAAAGTACCAATCGCGTTTCATTTTTAATACGAGGAGTTATGACAGTAGCAGCTATTTAGCCATGCAATTTCAACAAGCTAGAGCAGAGCGCAGCTTTGTGAGTAGGGTCACAATCAATGATCGCGCTAATGAAATGTTGCATTTTGACAGAGGTTTTATCATCTGTACTTTGAAGATTTAAGGGGCTTATGCAGCAGGCAAAAAAGATTCAAATCGGCGGCACGCTGAGTTTTATGCTTGGTGGATTGATCTATTTATTGGCAGAAAAAATCGCCGCGCTGGGTTGGCGCCAACCGGCCTACAGTTACATCAATAATTACATCAGCGATCTGGGTGTCGCCCAATGCGGCGTGATGCCTGACGGGCGAGACATCTGCTCGCCGCTGTATGGCGTGATGAATTCTGGTTTTGCACTAGAGGGCGTGCTGTTTTTCATCGCCTGCTGGCTGTTGCGGCCGATGTTTAGCGGCCTGTCTGGAAGGCTGATGCTGCTGTTTGGCCTGCTGCACGGCGTAGGCGGCATTCTCATTGCCCTGTTCCACAGTGAACCTTATGACACCGTTTTCTTAGGCGTCTCGCTGCATCAGTTCGGGGTGTTTCTGGCGATTGTCGGCGGGAATCTGACTTTGCTGTGCGCGGGCTGGAGCCAGTGGAATAAGCCCTCGTGGCTGATGTTTAGCCGGTTAAGCTGGCTGCTGGGCGTTTTCGGCCTGCTCAGCGTGGTGGTGCTCACGCGGGATATTCTCCCCACCGGGGTTGCCGAACGCGGCTCAGTGTACAGCATCACTTTTTGGCAAATCTTCACCGGCATCTCTCTGCTGGTGGCGCGGAGCAATAAGCAGCAGGCGGCCTGAAACCGCCTGCGAGTCAGCTTATTTGTTACCAAAACGGCCAATAATCCCGGCGGCACCTTTGCTGTGTCCGTCGAGTTTTTCAAACAGCTGTTCACGCGTTAGGCCAGCAGGCAAGGCGTCCGGCGCTAAGTCGGTGGCGATCAGCGTGAAGGTGTAGTGGTGAACCCCGGCGCTGACCGGCGGGCAAGGGCCATTGTAATGCCCGTTACCTTGCGTGCTTTTCCCGCCGACAAAGCCTTTGCCCTTCGCCAAATCGTTTTCAGCGAAGCCTTTGGCATCCGGCGAAATCCCGTAAGCCACCAGATGATTCACCCCCAGCCCGCCGCGCCCCTCGGGGTCAACCAGCGTCAACGCCAGACTCTTGGTACCTTCCGGCACATTTTCCCAGCTCAGCGCTGGAGAGGCGTTTTCACCGGTACAGAATTGATTACCTTTGATATTCCCGGCGAACTTCTGCGCCATCATCTCACCATCTTTAAAGTCGCCAGACTTGAGGGTGAAGATCCCCGCAGCATTAGCCAAAGGTAGCCAAGCAGCAAGCGAGACGGCGAGGGTAGTTTTTAATAGTGTTTTACAAGCGGGCATGTTGAATCCTTGCGATGGGAATGTGTTTGAAAAGCATAGCAGGAGGGGGGAGTTATACGCATAACAGGCGGGGAGAGGAAAAGTGGTTAATTGTTATTGGAGGGGTTTTTAATTGCAAATTTTGGGGGGGAATTCAAGACCGTGGGCGCCGGCCCACACCGGCAAGGGGGCGGCCAGTCGCCGCCGCCCCCTTGACCCCCGGGCTATTTAACTGCGCGCTGTCGCTGGCTGAATGGACGTGTTTCAGGTACATCTGTTCTCCACCGCAAAATGTCGCCGCTTAGGCGGTGCCTTCGCCACGGGATTACTCGGCCTCTGGCCTCGCCCTTCGGGTCGTTGCTTTGCAACGCTGTCTCGCTTCGCTCGGCTCGAGCCACAGGTCTCGAACCTCTCGCTCAGCGCCATTTTTGACTGCGGTTTTGAGGCATTTCAACCGTGCCATTTCAGTGGATTTCTTATTTGTTTTGCGAGGTGGAATGGAATGGTTCGGGGTAAATGCCAGTAGGTCGCATTCAGAAGTGAAGCCGAGCAAGAGGTGGAAAACCGCGAGTCTTTTTTCGCGGGTTGTAATCCCGCAGCGAGGGAACCGCCTAAGCGGCGGCACTTCGCGACGATCACTAAGGTGCCTGAAACACGGCCATTCCAACCCTGCGAAGCCTCGATCTTCAAGCAATAAAAACGCAGGGTTCCAAGGGAGGCGCGTTTACGCCTCCCTTGGTCGGTGTGGGCCGACGCCCACGACCTTGACCTTAAGAAAAGTTCCTTCGCTTACAAGCGAAAAAAAAGGGCGCTTTTCAGCGCCCCCACTTGAGGATTATTAAGGTCAAACCTTAATAACTATTTCTTCAGTTCAGCCCTTAAGTCCTTAACATCCGAACTCGATACAGCGGACGCTGAATTCCCCCAGCTATTGCGGATATACGTCAGCACGTTGGCGACATCCTGATCGCTCATCACACCATCGAAGGACGGCATTGATGGGGCGGTTGGTGCGGTTTTGGTGGCGACAGGGCGGCTGCCGGCTAGCACGACGCGGATGAGCGACGTGGCGTGATCCTGATTGATCAACGCGGAGTCGGCCAGACGTGGGAACAGACCTTCCTGACCTTGGCCGTTTGGCGTATGACAAGCTGAACAACGGTCGGCGTAAATCTGCTTCCCGGCGATCATCGCTTTATCATCGGCTTTGATTGGCTCTGGTGCTTTAGAACCGCTGTCGTGGCCACTGTCTTTCAGGTAAACCGCGACCGCTTTCAGGTCGGCGTCGGTCCAGTGCTGGGACGAGTGATCCACTTCTTCAGCCATTGGGCCAGAGGCGATATCGAAACGGTTTGCGCCGGTTTTTAGATATTGCATCAGGTCTTCTTCTGTCCACTTGCCAATTCCGGTGTGCTGGTTCACGGTGATGTCTGGAGCAACCCAGTTTTCAATCACCGCGCCTTGCAGGAACTGGCTGTCTTTGTCGCCGCCAATCAGGTTCTTCGGCGTGTGACAGGTGCCGCAGTGGCCTAAACCTTCAACCAAATAAGCTCCACGATTCCATTCAGCAGACTTATCCATCTTCGGCTTATATTCACCCTTGGTGAAGTTCAGCCAGTTCCAACCCATCAGGCTGGTACGGATGTTGAATGGGAAAGGCAGCTGGTTGCTTTCGATTTCGTTATGTACCGGCTGAACCGTTTGCAAATAGGCCCAGATCGCGGCGTTGTCTTCGCGAGTAACCTTGGTGTAAGCCGTGAACGGCATGGCACCGTACAGGCGTTTACCGCCGTGGCCGATACCTTCGGACATCGCGCGCTGGAAGTCGTCGAAGCTCCATTTACCAATACCGGTTTCTGGATCAGGCGTGATATTCGCGCCAACCAAGCGGCCAAAAGGTGTCTCGATTGGCACGCCGCCAGCAAAAGGCTTGGCGTTTGGAGTAGAAGCCGTGTGGCAGGCGGCGCAGTCGCCGACGGTGGCCAGATAGCGGCCGCGCTCAACCTGCTCGAAAGCGCCATCGCCCGCGGCGTGAGCCAGACCAGACAGGGTTAAGGCCACCAGTCCGAGTGAGAAGGAAGCTAAAGTTTTCATGCAATCATCTCTCCCGGTTTCTTCAGATAAAACTTGCGAATGGCTTCTGCGGCCTTGAACGCCAGCGCGCCAACGGTACCCGTTGGGTTATAGCCTGGGTTCTGCGGGAAGGCGGAAGCGCCGACCACGAACAGGTTCGGCACATCCCAGACCTGCAAGTGTTTGTTCACCGAGCTGGTTGCCGGGTCTGCACCCATCACGAAGCCGCCCACCACGTGAGAGGACTGATACGGCGCGCCGTTCCAGTGGCCTTTCATCGGGTTTTCAACATATTGGCGCGGGTTCATGGCTTTGGCGATCTCGCCGACTTTCCCAGTACAGTAGGCGGCCATTTTCAGGTCGTTTTCTGGGAAGTCGAAGGTGACGCGCAGCAGCGGACGGCCTAAACGGTCTTCGTAGTTCGGGTCGAGAGACAGATAGTTGGTGCGGGTGGTGTAGCTACTGGCTTCACAACCAATCGACATGCTGCTCAGGTAGTTGTCTACCGTGGCTTTCTTCCACTCTTTACCCCATTTTGGCGTTCCCGGTGGGACAGGGCGATAGCCGATAGGTGCGCCGCCGATTGGCGTCACGCGGATACTGCCGCCGCCGAAGAAGCCTAGGCCGCTATGGTCGAAGTTGTCATTGTTGAAGTCGTCGATACCCATGCCCACGGCACCTGCGCCGATGAACGGGTTGAAGTTCTTGTCATCGAAGAACAGCTGCACGCCGTTGGCGGTTTGGTAGGCATAGTTACGCCCGGTGGTACCGGTCCCGCTGATCGGATCGTATGGTTTACCAATCCCTGACAGCAGCATCAGACGCACGTTTTCGAAGGTAAACGCGGTGACGATTACCAAGTCAGCTGGTTGCTCCCACTCGTCGCCGGAGGAGTCGATATACACCACGCCGGTGACCTGTTTGCCGTCCGGAGATTTCACCACGCGCATCACTTCACAGCTGGTGCGGGCTTCGAAATTCTCTTTGCGGATGAGCGCAGGCAGCACGGTGGTGATGGCGCTGGCTTTCGAGTAGTTGGCACAGCCGTAGTTAGTACAGAAACCACAGTAGGTGCACGGACCCATCTTGACGCCCAACGGGTTGGTATAGGCTTCAGACACCAGTGAAGAGGGTACCGGGAAGGCTTTGTAACCCATGTTGCGTGCGGCTTCGGCGAACAGGGTTGGGCCATACGGCATGTCCATTGGCTTGGTTGGGTACTCGATGGAGCGCATACCCTCGTAAGGGTTGCCGCCTTCGTGGTGCTCGCCTTTCACATTGCTGGCTTTGCCGGACACGCCCGCCAAACGCTCGAAAGAGGAGTAGTGCGGTTCCATCTCTTCCCAGTCGGTGCCCCAGTCTTGCAGCACTAACTCTTCTGGAATGGCCTTCGCGCCGTACTTCTCGGTCAGGTGGCTTTTCAGGCGGAACTCGTCTGGCTGGAAGCGGAAGGTGATGCCCGCCCAGTGGTTGCCCGCGCCGCCGGTGCCGTTACCCGGGTGGAACGAACCCCATTCGCGCATCGGCAGTGCGGTTTGCGACGGGTTGTTGCGGATGGTGATGGCGTTTTGCGCGGTCTGCACCATCAGCTCCTGACGGCTGTTGTAGCGCAGCTCATCGGTGACGGTAGCAACGTTAAAATCACGCGCGGTATCACGCCACGGGCCGCGTTCAATAGCGACCACGTTCAGACCTTCGTCGGTCAATTCGCTGGCGATAATCGATCCGGCCCAGCCGAGACCAATCACCACCACGTCAGTTTTGGGTAGTTTCTTTGCCATAATCTGTTCTTTCGCCCCTAGCTTTTCATCTTCCATGCATCTCCACCGGAGATACTCAGCGGTTCCAGATCTAATTTCTGGTTATGTTTGCCGATGTATTCACGATAGTCGTAACGCGCGCCCGGGAACCCGAGCATTTTCCACGACACCATGTTGCGGTTTCCGCCATAAATCGGGTCGGCGAAGAAACCTTCCATGGTGTTCTTCAGCGCGATATCGAAGAACAGTTTGGAATCGATGCCATTCAAAGCTATCTTTCCGGTTTGTAAGCCACCCAAGATTTCATCCTGTTGGTCGCCGGTCAGATCTTTGAAGGATTTTTTGTGTTCCGTCTGGGTGTACTGCTCCAGCGCGGCCAGACCTAAACGGTAGCGCTGCTGCGGAACCAGAGGAGACTGGTCGCCCTGTTCCGGCGTGCCTGGCTTGAACGGGCCTTGCATGTACAGACGGGAGTAGGTGCCATAGAAACCGGCTAGCTGGCGGTCAATAAACACGGCACAACCGGCATCTTTGCCCCCTACGCTCAACTCATCAGCGGGGATCAGACGGTCAACAATGGCTTCGAGCGCGGCGGCTTCGGCGTCGGTAAAGAACACCCAACCTTCGGTTTCAATCTGCGGGGGAGGACTGGCGTCAAAGGGGCTCCACACGGGCGTGCCTTTGAGCGTTATAGCGTTTGCTGCCTTGGCCACGCCAAGAGCGGCGGACGCGGCTGAAAACGTCAAGATCTGCCGACGCGTAACGCCGGGCAAGGTTTTTTTGCTCATCTATGTTCCCTTGTTTTATAGAATGCGCACTTCTCATCAGACAATCTGTGCTGTCTGACGAGGGGATACGGCGTGCAAATTTGTTCGTTATGTGTAGAACGTTAATTGTGATAATAGTCACGCGATGCAAATAAAAATTTGCATTCGGGTGGCGTAACTAAAACCAAATTTACCTAAACAGGATAGATGATTAATCCTTGTAACGAGAACGGTCTTAGATGTTAAAAATGTTATGAAATGTGTAAATTTGGGTAAAGCTGTTATAGGAACCGTGTTTAATTTACACAATCCACTGGCTGCGGAGAGGGACCAAATCCCTCCGCAGCCCCTGTCATTACTGACGTTGTGGTTTTGTCGAGGAGGAGAAGAGCCGTAGCAGAAAATTGCGCATCCGCACTACAAACCTTTCTTGGAAGATCACACAAATTGCCACAGTAAGTAGCAGATAAATCACATAACCGGTCACGCTGAGCTGCACTTTACCCGCCGCATCGACACAACCTTGCCAATCATTAAAGCAACTCATCGGCGCGCCGCGCAGTAACTGTTCCAGTGTGCGGAACAGGCTGAACAGCGGAACGTGCAGGGCGAAAATAGATAAAGAGGCTGCGCCAAGCCGTGGCGACCAGTGTCTGAGCCACGCGCTTTTTGGGTCATGGGCCAAGGCACTCAGATAGACCAAGCAAACCTGCGAAGGCAGCAGTAAGCCATTGTGCAGCAGGAAGTACCAGTGGCGGCCATTGCCGTGGGTGAACAGCGCGGTGCCAATCAGGAAGCAGAGCAAAATCCCCAGCGCCAACAGGGTGCGCATCGAGCGGCCAATCACCAGATTGGCTCTCTGGTGCTGGCGGAAAATGCCGTACCCGAGAATTCCCGCCAGAAACTCCGGCAGGCGGAATAGCGGCCCGCGCTGCAACAGGCCGGTGAAGGGCATACCGTACTGCTGCTGCCAAATCACCCAAATAGGCGGCAGCAGGTAAATGGCGCAGATGACCGCCATCCACAGCCATTTGTGGCGCAGCGCCAGCAGCTTCGGCCCCAGCCAAGGGAAGAACAGATAGAAGAAGAACAGGGTGGAGAGTGACCACAGCGGCGCGTTGAAGGTCAGAAAATAGGGGTTCCAGGCTTGCAGCATCAGCAGCTGCAACACGCCATTAAAAGCCAATTGAGCATTGGTCATATAGTGGCGGAACAGCTCGGGATTGGTGCCACCCAGCTCGGAGTTGGTGTCATACACCACAAAGCGCAGGCTCGAGCCGGGACCTTCCGGCGGAATGGCCAGCCACTGCATCAGGCTGACCACTAAAATCGACGACGCCAGCGCCACGATGTGAATTGGGTAGAGGTTGCAGAAGCGTTTTTTCAGAAAGCTTCGACCCGACTCGCGCATCTGGTTGCCGTTGAAATAGACGTGGGTAAGCAGAAAACCGGACAGAACAAAGAAGGTGCTGGTGGCGAAGAACCCCATGCTGGTCAGCTCTGCCAAGAACGGCACCGAGCCGCGCTGCGGGTACTGATGAAAGGTGTGATAGACCATCACATAGCAGCCGAGCAGGAAGCGCAGCCATTCCAAACCAATAAAACGCTGTTTTGATGCTTTCTGCATCCGTTGTCTCCGCAACAATAAAGCGACAATCCGTCGTTCCCAGACGTCATCAGGGGAATGACAGCGTGCTCACGGATCAGGTCATTGAGGTATAACTGACGCAATGTGAACGAAACTTAAACCAAATGTAAAAAATGTTTCAGAATTTACCTAAAGCGCCTGCGGAAGTGGCCTAAAGTGCTCTTCTGGCTTGATAAATGCCTTCTGTGAGTTAAGATCGTGATTCACTCTTTATTTGTGCAGGACATGACAGACGTCACAGAAGTTTTACCCGATTTATTGAAGCGAATAGCGCCTTCCGCGCGCGCCTCACTGCTTATTCTGTGGGGATCGGCTTTCTATACTGCAAGCGCCAACGCGCTGACGGTAGACGCCTACCAGCGATTTTCCCCCGACGCCGATGTCTCAGCTCCTGCTGGTGATGCCAATTCGCTATTCAATGCCGGAGCCCCTGCACAAGACCCCAATAGCTTGCCAAGTCTGGGCAGCGCCTATTACAAACCCGCCAGCGGGGCCAGTGCCGCTGAAACCAAATTCGCCAACACCTTGAAGCAGTTTGGTGAGCAGAGCACCTCCAGCGACAGTCAGGACCCCTTGCGCGAGCAGGCAGAATCACTGGCGCTGACGCAGGCCGCCAAGCTGGTGCAGAAAGAGACCAGTAGTTTGCTCTCGCCGCTCGGCACCGCCAGCATGTCACTGGACGTCAGCGGGCGAAATCTCGATGGCAGCCGTGGGCAGCTTTTCAGCCCGCTGTATCAAAACGACCGTCTGCTGACTTACAGTCAAGTTGGGTTGGTCAGCGCCACGGACTCCACCGTGGGTAACTTCGGGCTGGGGCAGCGCTGGAACGAGGGCAGTTGGATGCTGGGCTATAACGCCTTTGTGGATAACGACTTCGACCATCAGCTCAGTCGCGGCAGTCTGGGAGCCGAGGCGTGGACCGATTACCTGCATTTCTCCACCAACGTTTATCAGCCTTTTTCTTCGTATAAAGCGGACAGCAGCACCTCGCCGCAGCTTCGCCGACAGGCGCGGGGCTATGACATCACCACCAAAGGCTATTTGCCGTTTTATCGTCAACTAGGCGCTTCGTTGAGCTTCGAGCAGTATTACGGCGATCAGGTGGATTTGTTCGGCAACGGCACGCGGCAGACCAATCCGTCGGCCATGACCTTTGGCCTGAACTACACGCCAGTGCCTTTGGTGACGGTGAAAGCCGCCCACCAAGCCGGGCAGGATGGCGACAATCAGGATAGCGTCCAACTGACGCTCAATTACCGTCTTGGCGTGCCGCTGTCCCAGCAGCTTTCGGCTAATAACGTCGCCGAGGCGCATTCGCTGCGCGGCAGTCGAATGGACGTGGTTGAGCGTAATAACATGCCGGTGATGGACTTCAAGCAGCGCAAAACGCTGTCGGTTTATCTGGCCACGCCGCCGTGGAATTTGCAGCCGGGGGAAACCGTGGAGCTGAAATTGCAGGTCAGGGCGCTCAACAGCATCAGCGCGCTGAGCTGGCAGGGTGATACGCAGGCGCTGAGCCTGACGCCGCCGCACAATAACCGCAACACCGACGGCTGGAGCGTGATTGTGCCGCCGTGGGATAGCTCGCCGGGTGCGAATAACAGCTATCGTCTGTCGGTCACCGTGGTGGACAGCAAAAATCAGAACGTGACCTCCAACTGGATAACCCTCAACGTCACGCCGCCGCCGCTGAGTGAAGACATGCAGCAGCAGCGATTTAATTTCTAGCGAGTGGTGTCACGGGCGTTTAATTAAGCTATCTAATAATGGCTTTTTCACCTTGAGAACTTACCCATGCTAAAGCGCGCAGTTATCGGCGTCTGCCTCCTCAGTTCTTGTTGGTCACTGGCCGCGTTAGCCAGTGATAGCTTCTATATCAATCCCAACTCTTCCGCCGCGCAGTGGGTGAAAGCCCACCCGGACGATCCTCGTGCCAGCACCATCAACGCGGCGATTGCCCAAGTGCCTTCCGCGATGTGGTTTACCGGCACCAGTCAAAGCAACGACCAACTGGCGCAGGCGGTAAGCCGCTACGTGAACGCCGCCGAGCAGGCTCAGCGCGTTCCTCTGTTAGTAGCCTATAACTTGCCGGGGCGGGATTGCAGCGGCGGGGCTTCTGCCGGAGGAGCCAGCGACGCACAGAGCTATCGCGGCTGGATTGATAACTTTATCAGCGGCATCGGCAGCAAACCGGCGGCGGTGGTGCTCGAACCCGACGCGTTGGCCGACAGCGACTGCCTGACCCCCGCTAAACGCCAAGAGCGGCTGGCGCTGATTCACTACGCCTTAGAGCAGTTTCAGCAGCACGCAGCGAAAACCAAGGTGTATCTCGACGCGGGAAATGCAGGCTGGAAGCCAGCCGACGCCATGGCCGATTTACTCAACGCAGCGGGCATTAAACTGGCGCAGGGCTTCGCGTTAAACGTCTCCAACTTCTATCGGCTCGAGCAATCGACAGCCTACGGCGAGGCCGTCAATGCCCGGTTGGCGGCCAGCTACGGCTACCGTAAATCGATGCTGATAGACACCGGTCGCAGCGGCAACGGCTCTGATAACGGCCAGTGGTGCAACCCACCGGGGCGCAAAATTGGCAGCTTGCCCGGCAAAATCTCTGGTGACGTGACGGCAGCTTGGGTCAAACAACCCGGCGACTCCGACGGCGCGTCGTCCCCCAACGCCGACTGCCACAACGGCCCGGCGGCGGGCATTTTCAGCTCAGAACTGGCTGTGCGACTGATTGAAGGGAAGTGAGGGTCATCAGGCAATTTTGGGCGGCTGTAAGTTAAAAGTCAGGCCGTTCGCTCCTCCCCCTGACAAGGGGGAGGCTGGGATGGGGTATTGCAGCAAAATCAGTAGATTATGTGAGAATACTCCCCAACTTCCCTAGCCGAACAAATTTTGCCAAACATGAACAAAACCCTGCCAGCCACCATCAATAAGCATCCACACCATATATAGACATCCGGCCAATCAGATGGCTCTTATCCCCCAGCGGACAAAAGCCCACTCTTTGCGCTCTCTCTCATTGGCTTCCTGAATTGCTTTGTCGACGTCCATATGTCTACCTTATTGATTAATAGCGCTAAACTGATAATCAAATAGTGGCTCGACAAAGCTCAGTCAGCAAGTGCTTTATAGCTCTTCGCTGTGACGCAAATTGCAAATTGATGAAACGTTACTGTCAAATCACATTACTTTGCAGTACCCAGACCGCCGCCTCGACGCGCGATTTGAGTTTCATCTTCTTCAGCAGGTGCTTCACGTGAACTTTCACCGTGCTTTCGGTGATGTTCAGGCGGCGGGCGATCACCTTGTTGGGCAAGCCTTCGGCGATCAACTTGATGATATCGCGCTCGCGCGGCGTTAAAGATTGAATGTCGCGGTCGCCACTCGGGCGGCTCTCGCGCAGGCTGGCTGCCAGCACCGGCGTCAGGGCTTCGCTGAGCACCATCTTGCCGCCCGCGGCGTTGTGCAGCGCGGCGAGCAGGTCTTCCGGCTCCATGTCTTTGAGCAGATAGCCATCCGCGCCGCGTTTCAGGGCGGTCACCACGTCATCTTCATGATTCGACACGCTAAACACCACGATGCGACCCGAAAGGTCGGTTTGGCGCATCTTATCCAGCGTATCAAGGCCGTTCATGCCGGGCATATTGAGATCCAGCAGGATCAGGTCTGGGTCGAGCTGTTTCGCCAGCTCGACGCCTTGCTCGCCGTTACTCGCTTCGCCAATCACCTGCAAGGTGCTGTCCAGCGCAATCAACTGCTTAACGCCGTTGCGCAGCATCGGGTGGTCATCAATCAATAAAATGGTGGAAGGGGTGGCGTCGTTCATACTTGCTCCTGAGGATTAATCGGCAATGCGTCTGGACGGAAGCGGACGGTGACCTGTGTCCCGCCACTTTCCCGGCGCGTGATTTGGCATTGGCCGTGCAAACTTTTGGCGCGATCTTGCATGATGATCAGGCCGTAATGATGCTGTCTTTCGATGTCTTCGGGGATGCCCTGACCGTCGTCGGTCACTTGCATCATAATTTCATCCTGCTCACAGCTCAGTCTTAAAGAAATCTGCGTGGCATTGGCGTGCTTAAAGGCGTTATTCAGGGCTTCGCGGGCGATGTGCAGCAGGTGAATGGCCTGATTGGCTGGTACCGATCGCGGTGGCAGCTGGTAGTCAAAGTTGATGGTGATCCCCATACGGGCGGAGAACTCATCTACCGCGTGCTGCAAGGCAGCGCGCAGGCCCGGCGTGTTCATCTGCAAGCGGAAAGTGGTTAGGAGCTCGCGCAGTTGGCGATAGGCGGTGTTTAGCTCATCGCGCATCTGCTGCACCAGTTGGCTGTTTTCAGCCGTCAACTCGCTGCCTTGCATCTGCAAACAGGCAATCTGAATCTTCAAGCAGGAGAGGGACTGGGCCAACGAGTCGTGCAGCTCGCGGGCAATGGCGGAACGCTCCTCCATCAGCATCAACTGCTGCTGGTGTTCCGCCTGTCTTGCCAGCATTAAGGTACTGGTGAGCTGCTCAAGCAGGGTGGTCACCAGACGCTGTTGATCGAGAGTCAGCAAGGTGCCCTGTGGCAGCTGCGCCAGCAGGACGCCGTAATTCTCGCGTTCGTCTTGCAAACTCCAGCTGATCGGCTGCTGGTGGCTATTTTCGGCAGACGCGTTGTTGTCGCTGTATAAATGGTGCTGCCCGGAAGCCGGGCTGCCGATATCATTAAACAGTTCGGCGCTGTTGTTCTCATACAGCCGCAGCTGCACGGACTGTAGCGGTGTCAGCTGCTGTAGCTCTTCCAAAACCGGCACCAGACGGCGCTCCAGCGGGGCGCTGGTATGCAGCTGGCGGCTGACGCGATAGAGGAAGTCCAGCACCTGATTCTTCTGCTGCAAATCGGCGGTTTTGTTGTCCACCAGTTGGGCAAGGCTGTCTACCGTGCGCTCCAGAGCTTGCGACATGCTGTTCAGCGACTGGCCGAGAATATCCATTTCATTATGCGGGCGGGCGGTCTGGCTCACCTGATAGCGCTGGCTAAAGTCGCTGGCGCTGACTGCATTGGCCTGCGCGAGGAGCCGTTTCCACGGCTCCAGCAGGCGACGGCGCAAAAACCAAATCGTCAGCCCCAGCAGCAACAGCGTGACCAGCAGCAGGCCGCGCTGCACCAGTGAAATCAGCGTCAGGTGGTATTCGGTTTTATGCTCCAGCGCGGCGACCAACTTGTCGAGCTGGCCGACATACACCGCCACGTTCGAGGCCACCTGCGCAGGAGTCTGCGCCTGACGAATTTGGTCTTTCAGCGTCACCATCCAGTAGCGGCGCAGGGCATCGAACTCCGGCTGAAGGTCTTCACTTTGCACCGCGCGGCGCAGATCTTCGTTATCCTGATCTTGCTCCATCTGGCGCAAATAGCCGTTACTGGCCGGGGTCAGCGGCACTGACGCCAGCAGGCGATAGCTCTGCATACGCAGCGAACCGGCCTTGTTGATGGCGTGCGCGTTGCCCTGAATGCTCTGCGCCATCCACGCGGCGACGCTCATCCCGCCAATGCCCAACAGGCCGAGCAACAGCATCAGCAGGGCAATTTGGCTGACCAGCGACAGCGGCGTCACAGCGCGTGTAAGCATGTTGTCATTCCTATTAATAACGTGAAGGGATAATGGCATTGGGTTAGTGTGGGCATATTTTTTATTATCCTGCCTGAGATCCCTATACTCCAATAGGAGTACCTATTTATTTCCCGAGGGATAACGCGGCCTATCAATAGAAAGCCATAATGACATCAACTCTATGAATTATAGTCAATTATCAATAGGTGTGGAGATACCCATAAAGGACGTGGGGTGATTTTGAGGCCCAAACTTAACCACCATCTGCTTGATTTGCATCAACATCCGAAAGGGGTGCTCTACCTAGTGTTGGCAGCATTAATAACAACAATGCTCTGCCAATTCGAGGTTTTCTATGCCCCATACTTCAGCACCACCCGCGCCTAAGCCGTCGAGACTCCTTCAAGACTGGCGACCGGAAGACTCTGCCTTCTGGGAGAAAACCGGCCATAAAGTGGCCAGCCGTAACCTGTGGATCTCCGTTCCTTCACTCCTGTTAGGCTTCTGCGTCTGGATGTTATTCAGCCTGGTCGCGGTGAATCTCAACAAAGTCGGTTTTAACTTCACCACCGATCAACTGTTTATGCTGACCGCCATTCCGTCAGTGTCCGGCGCGATTTTGCGCGTGCCTTACTCCTTTATGATCCCGCTGTTCGGCGGGCGTCGCTGGACCGCCATCAGTACGGTATTTTTGATTATCCCGTGCGCTTGGTTGGGCTTTGCAGTGCAGGACACCAGCACGTCCTACAATACCTTCCTGATCATCTCGCTGCTGTGTGGTTTTGGCGGCGCGAACTTCGCTTCGAGCATGGCGAACATCAGCTTCTTTTACCCGAAAGCCAAGCAGGGCGGTGCTCTGGGGATTAACGGCGGTTTGGGCAATATGGGCGTCAGCGTGATGCAGTTGCTGGCTCCGTTAGCCATTTCTCTTGGGATTTTTGGTGCCTTTAGCCAGCCGCAGACCTTAGCCGACGGCAGCAGCATGTGGCTGCAAAACGCCGCGTGGGTCTGGGTGCCTTTCCTGATCATCTGTACCGTCGCCGCGTGGTTCGGTATGAACGATTTGGCCTCTTCCAAAGCTTCAATCCGCCAACAGCTGCCGGTGTTAAAACGCGGCCACCTGTGGATCATGTGCGTGCTGTATCTGGCGGCATTCGGCTCATTTATCGGCTTCTCCGCCGGTTTTGCCATGCTGACCAAAACCCAGTTCCCTGAAGTGAATATCATGCATTACGCCTTCTTCGGGCCGTTCTTTGGTGCCTTGGCGCGTTCCGGCGGCGGCATGCTGTCCGACCGTCTGGGCGGCGTTCGCGTGACGTTCTGGAACTACGTGGTGATGGCGATTGCCGCCGCCTTGCTGTTCTTAACGCTGCCAAGCGGCGGCGTGGGCGGTAATTTCCCGGCCTTCTTCGGCGTATTTATGGTGCTGTTCCTGACCGCCGGGCTGGGCAGTGGCTCGACCTATCAGATGATCGCGGTGATTTTCCGCAAATTAACCACCGACCAAGCCTTAGCCCGCGGAGAAACCGCTGAATCCGCCCAGCGTGAAGCCATCACCGACACCGCTGCGGCACTGGGCTTTATCTCGTCCATCGGCGCTATCGGCGGCTTCTTCATCCCGAAAGCCTTCGGCACATCCCTCGCCATGACCGGCTCCCCAGCAGGCGCGATGAAAGTGTTCTTAGTGTTTTACGTGGTGTGCGCGGTGATCACATGGGTGGTGTATTGGAGGAATTTGGATAAGGGTTTCGCGACGAAGAAAGCTCGTTGATACTTTTTGAAGGTCAACTTCAAGGTCGTGGGCGTCGGCCCACACCGACCAAGGGAGGCGTAAACGCGCCTCCCTTGGAACCCTGCGTTTTTATTGTTGTGTGATCGAGGCTGCGCAGGGTTGGGATGGACATGTTTCAGCAACCTTGATGATCGTCGCGAAGTGCCGCCGCTTAGGCGGTTCCCTCGCTGCGGGATTCCAACCCGCGTAAAAAGCCACGCGGTTTTCCACCTCTTGCTCGGCGTCACTTCTGAACGCGACCTACTGGCACTTACTCCGAGCCGTTTCATTCACAAAAAATCTGAAAATTACTGAAAAGGTACGGTTGAAATGCCTCAAAGCCGCAGTCAAAAATGGCGCTGAGCGAGAGGTTCGAGACCTATGGCTCGAATCCCGTGGCGAAGGCACCGCCTAAGCGGCGACATTTTGCGGTGGATAACGGAAGTCCCTGAAACACGTCCGCCTCACGAGCGAAGCGCGCAGTAAAGAGCCGGGGAGTCTTGAGGGGCGCGGCGATAGGCGCCCCTCAAGGCCGGTGTGGCGGCAGCGCACGACCTTGACCTTCAAGGCCAGTATGGGCGGCGAGCCCATGATTTTGACTTTAAAAGCGGCTCACGGACGCCCCCCGTCCCATCACCGACACCACTTCTCAATCGCCAAAGCAATGGCCTTCGTGCAATTCACCAAATCCTCGACCGAGACGCGCTCATTCGGCTGGTGGGACTGCGCTGGGTCGCCGGGGCCGAAGTTGACGGTTGGCGTGTTGCCCATGCCGGTTGGCAGGCCGATGTCGCTGTGCGCGCCGAAGCCTGAGAGCACGGGTGACAGATTGGCTTCTACCACGGCTTCTTGGAAGGTCTGTACAAAAGGATGATCTGACGGCACTTCGGCGCAGTCGGCGTCCAGAATCCACTCGATATAAGCTGGATGAGCACGCAGGTAAGGGTCGGCTTCGCACACGCGGGCGATGTGTTCTTCGACTTCGCGCTTCACATGTCCGCCCAGGCCAAACTCATCTTTCTCGTGTGGCAGATACTGCACGTCAATGATGATTTCTCCGTGACCGGCGGTGGAAGAAGGGTGCTCGCCCACTTTCAATTGTGTGATCATCACCTTATTCGGCATCTCCATCAGTGGATGATTCTTCTTCGGATCGTATTGCCAGCGGCGGTTGAGAATGTCGATGCCGTCCATGATCTGGCGGCACAGCTCGACGGCGTCCACCGGGCCAGTGCTGTCCCACGAGTTGGGGGTTAACTCCGCGTGACCGCCCACGCCGTTGACGATGATCTTGCCCCACAAAATGCCATGGCAAATTGGGGCGATTTGGTTGGCGCTTGGCTCGGTCATGATCCCCGCATCGGCGCGGAAACCGCGATCGACCATGGCGAGTGAGCCCATGCCGCCAATCTCTTCATCGACCACCGTGGTGAAGACCACGTCGCCGGACAGCTCGACGCCCAGATCTTTCAAAAATTCCACCGCCATCAACATGCAGGCGACGCCGCCTTTCATGTCCACCGCGCCCCGCCCGTAGACGAAATCTTCAATCACTTCCGGCAAGAAGGGGTCGGTGCGCCAGTGGGAGCGCGCGCCCGGTGGCACCACGTCGATATGCCCGGTCAGCATGATGGACTTACCGCCGCCAGTGCCTTTTAAGGTGCCGCCAAGGTTTGGGCGACCTTCAAAAGTGCGGCCTTTATTAGCGCCGGGGCGGCCTTTGTATTTCTCATATAATGCTGGGCCGTCCGGATCCCACAGGTCAGTCTCCATGCCCAACTGGTGCAGGCGCTGCTGCAGATAAAGCTGGCAATCGCGCTCGCCCGGCCCGGCCTGAGTGGGGTCAGCCATCACGATAGAAGGAAATGACAAAATATCGCACAGCGTCTGGACGATGCGCTGCTTATTGGCGTCGATATGGTCCGCCAGCGCCTGAGTAGAAAAAGTCATTGATTAGCTCCGGGTTTTTGAAAGACGATCGGCCAGCAGCACCGCGATCAGTAACAGCCCGACCACGCCCACTTGCCAAACGGTGTTAATACCAAACTGCAACATGCTGGTTTTCAGGGTGACGAGCAGCAGGACTGCGGCGAAAACCCCCGCCACGCCGCCTTTGCCACCAAATATCGCCACGCCGCCCAGCAGGGCTGCGGTTAAAGATTCAAGTTCAAGATTCACCCCCGCGTTCGGCCTGCCGCTACCGAGCCACGACAGGGAAACAAATCCCGCGCCACCTGCCAGCATGCCGCACAGCGAGTAGAGCAGAATGCGCGCGCGGTCGACCGGGATGCCCACCAGTCGCGCCGAGTGCTCGTTAAAGCCCATGGCGTAAATCCAGCGCCCCCACGAGGTAAACGACAGCAGCAGGGCGGCAATCAGAAACGCGGGAATAACCAGCGTGAGGAATGGCAGAGGAATATCGCCCAGCACGCCGCGCCCCCAAGGCAAGACCCACGCGGGAACCCCGGACTGCGCCGCGCCGCCGGTGAGTGACAGCGCCAGACCCGAGTAGGCGTAGAAGGTGCCGAGGGTGACAATCAGCGGGTAGATTTTCAGCTTGGCGATCAGCAGGCCGTTAACCGCGCCGAGCAGGAAGCCACACAGCAGACACACCACTGGCAGCAGCACCGCCGGAACACCGGCCTGTAGCGCCATCACGCCAGCAATGGCGGACAGCGACACATTGCCGCCGACCGACAGGTCAATCCCCGCGCCGCCCGCCAGCACCACCAAGGTTTGCCCCAGCGACACCAGCGCCAGCAATGTGGCGAACTGCAAGATGCTGGTTAAGGTCGCGCCAGACAGAATCGACGGCTGACCAATCAGCAGGGTTAATGCCAGCGCCACCCACAGCCCGCAGAGCAGAGTGAGCACCAGATTTTTACGGTAAAGGCGGGAAGCTCCCGCGGTGAGAGTCATGCGGTTCCTTCTCCTTTAAGACGGTTTTTACGCAGGTTCATGTTGTGAATGCGCAACCTGCCGCTGAGCACTTCGGCGGTGAGCACCAGCAGCAGCAGGCCGCCGGTGACCACGGTTTGCCACAGCGACGGCACGCCAATTAGCAGCAGGCCGTTTTGCAAAATACGCAGCAGGAACACGCCGAGTACCGTGCCCAGCAGGCTACAGTGGCCGCCCATAATGCCGGTTCCGCCCAGCACCACGGCGGCAATGGCCTCCAGCGCCAGTTGGCTGCCGATAGTCATTTCGACGTTGCGATAGGTACCGACATAGAAGGTGGCCGCCAGCCCGCACAGCAGGCCGCTAATGATGAACGTGGCGAAACGAACGCGGGTGACCGCAATGCCGGAAAGCCGCGCTTTGTCTTCCGAATTGCCGATAGCCAGCAGGTGCAGGCCATATGGCGTGCGGCGCAGAGCGAGCCAGACCAACCCATAAGCCAGAGCGATAACCCAGACGGTGACCGGCAGGCCGAGCAGCGGCGCGCTGACTAACTGAGTGAGCGAGTCCGGCAGGCCCGACAGCCATTGGCCACCGAGCAGGGCAAATACCGCCGTGCGATAGACGCCGTACAGCCCCAGCGTGCCGACGATGGCGGGAATGCGACCCGCCACCACCACCAGCGCGCTAATAACGCCAATCACCGCGCCCACTAACGGGCCGGAAAGGGCAGTTAGGCCGGGAGAAACGCCCGCGTTGAGCAATTGCCCAATGACAATCGCCGCCAGCCCCATCACCACGCCGACCGAGACGTCAACGCCGCCCATTGCCAGCAGCAGCGTCATGCCCAGCCCAATCAAAAGTAATTCTGTGCTGTTGCGCAGCACGGTCGTCAGGTTATCCAGCGTGGCAAAATAGGGCGATGCCAGACTGAAAATAACGATGGCGACCAGACAAACGCAGGCCAGCGTCAGCTCCCGCCCCGAGAATTTCAGGGCGGGCGTGAAGGATGTTGCCACGGCAGTGTCCCCTCAGTGTTGCGATTCAGTTTTCGCGAGAAATCAGAAGTGGAATTGGTCGACGTTTTGCTTGGTAAACACCGCCGGTGCGCCGAGCAGCAGCACGCCAGTTTTCGCGTCGTAAGCCACTTTCTGATCCAGCCCCGGCACGCTGTTTTCCGCGCTGAAGGTTTTGCCGTCGATCAGCTGTTTACCCGCCCAAACGGTGAGGTAGCCGAGTTTTTCCGGGTCCCACAGCACGGAGAAGCCAAAGGAGCCGCTTTTCAGGTAGGCGCGCGCGGTGTCCGGGCTGCAATAGCCGGTACCCACCACTTTGCCGATTTTGCCGGCGGTTTCGATGGCCTGCGCCACACCCGGACAGGTGGTAGAGGCGACGGCGATAATGCCTTTCAGGTCAGGGTTTGCGGCAATCATGTCAGCGGAAATTTGTGCCGCGCGGCTGGAGGTGCCGCCCGCAAACTGTGGTTTGAGCAGAGTAACGTTGGGGTATTTGGCTTTCACGCGCTGCTGCATAAAGCCAATCCACGCGTTGAGGTTCGAGGCGGTGGCTTCGCCGGAAACAATGCCAATCTTGGCGTGGTCGCCGACGCGTTTCACCATCTCGTCAATCACGGTGTCGCCCAGCCCTTCGTCCGTGGCCTGCGCCACATAGACCGCGCGGCCGCTGTCCGGCGCGTCGCTGTCACTGGTGAAAAGCTTGATGTTTTTAGCCTTGGCCTGCTCGACCACCGGGGCAATGCTCGAGGCATCCAGCACGCTGACCGAAATAGCGTTAACGCCCTGAGCAATCAGGTTTTGCACGATTTGCAGCTGGTCCATCGGGTTGGTATCCACCGGCCCCGAGTAGATGAAATCCACGCCAAACGCCTTAGCCGCACGGTTACCGCCGTCCTGCATCGCTTTGAAATAGGGGATACCGACGATTTGCGGCACAAAGGCCACTTTCGGTTTGTCCTGTGCGAAGGCGCTAAAAGCCGTCGCGCCGAGAAGAGCAGATGCCACCATGGTGCTGATCATTTTTTTCAACATAGAAAGCCCACCTGTCATGAATGTGAGAGATAACTGCTGTGTTTTTTGGTTTTGTAATGTGGATCTGGTGTTGTGTTGTTTGGTGATGCAACGTCGTGGATCTCAGGTCAGGCCGTTGCGGCCTCGAACGCTCGTGCTTCGGGGTGCGCGCCGGTGATCAGCGACACAATCTCTTCTGGCGTGGTGTCGGCGCGTCGGCGCTCGGCAATTTTCCTGCCACGACGGAACACCACCATGCGATCGGCGACTTCAAACACGTCGGCGATGTTGTGGCTGATAAGCACCACCGCGCAGCCGCGCTCCGCCAGTTTGCGAGTCAGAGCCAGCACTTTGCGGGTTTCAGCGACGGCCAGCGCGGCGGTCGGTTCATCCATAATCACCAGCTTGGCGTTAAGGTTCAGCGCGCGGCAGATAGCCACCGCCTGCCGCTGGCCACCGGAGAGGCTGCCAACCGGGGCTTCAGGGTCAGAAATATGGGCTTCCAGCTCGTGCAGCAGCTCAGCGACTTTTGAGCGCATCGCCTGCTGGCGCAGAAAAGGAATGCCTAAGAAGGAGTGTTTCAACTCGCGCCCTAGGAAGACGTTTTCCGCAATAGACAGGTTTTCGGACAGCGCCAGCTCCTGAAAAATGGTGGCGATGCCGCAGTCCGAGGCGTCTTTCGGCGAGTTAAAACTCACTGCTTTGCCATCGACCACCAATTCGCCGCCGCTGGCCGGATGGGCTCCCGCCAGCACTTTAGTAAAGGTGGATTTACCGGCGCCGTTATCACCCAACAGGGCCAATACTTCGCCGGGATAAATCTCCAGATTGACGTCGCGCAGGGCGGTTAACGCCCCGAAGCGCTTGGTAATGTTAACGGCCTGAACATAGGGCTGAGCCATGGCGAATCTCCCGTAGAGTCTTGGGCTATCAGGCGTTGTCGAGGTGGGTGAGCCAGCTCAGACAGTTCTTCCATAGCTGGTCATAGCCCGGCCATGCGATGAATTCGCCGGGTACCCAGTGCGGGCCGATGTCCGACGTCCAGGCGATGGAGCGCCCTTTGCCATAGCTGCCGGTGACTAACAGAGGATGGCCGCCTTCGTCGTCTGGCAGGGTAGCCAGCACTTGCGCGCCTTCTTTCAGCACTACTTCGTTAGCGCCGAGCAGCAGCGGCCATGTGCCTTCAATGCCGCGCAGGATGGCGTGGTTTTTGTCGCCGGTGATTTTAGCCGAGAAGCCTTCCGGCACTTCAAGACGGTCGTCATACGGCAGGCAGGTGACCGGCAGCACGTCTTCCACCGGGGTATTGCGCCAGCGCGCTTTGCCGTCAATGCCTTGGAAGGAGAAGTAGCCGCCAATCATCATCAAGCCCCCGCCTTCTTCGGTCCATTGACGCAACAATTTCAGACGGTTAGGCATAGGTTTGCTGTGTAGCCAGACCGCAGGCGGCAACAGCAGGGAGTTAGCGCCAATGTCCGACAAGATAATGGCGTCGTAGGCTTTCAGGCTTTCAAGATCGAAGGGCATTTTTTCCACCACTTCATGAGCCGGTAGATAGGTCAGCTCGAACTCGCTGCCTTTTAGCGCATTTACCAGCGGCTCAGCGCCTAAATGGAAAGTGACGCTACCGAACTGATCAAAACCTTTGTAGTGAGTCGCGGAACTGACCCAGCTTTCACCTAACAACAGCACGCGTTTAGTCATACCCATATTCTCCTGAATGAATTCCCCTGGTGCGGGTCTCTTTAGAACATCTCCGTAGCAAGGTGATAACAAAGTAAACCGGTTTAGTAAAGCGGTTTAGTGGTCAATATGTGAGCTAGGTGGTCAAATATAAGACATTTATATGAATCTTTTGCGAAGCGTCAAAGAGGGCGAAAAAGGCCGTGTGGCGTGCTGCCAGCAGGTGCGGTGAGGGGGGAGAAAATGCTACTCTGCGTCACCGGCCGCTATCCCCATCATACGGAAGAACTATGACGTTGAAAGTGCTTGATGCCTGGCAGAAGGGCGACTTGATTAATTTGCTGATTGCTATTCCGGCGGGGATCATCGCCGCTCTGGTGACCATCGCTTTTCGCAGCGCCATTTCCGGCATCAACGACCTGATGTTTACCGACGGCACGGATATCACTAAAGCCTTCCTTGAATACCCCAAAATGGTCTGGCCGATTATCACCACGGTGGGTGGGGTGATTGCCGGGTTTATCTTACTGTGGGCGCTGAATGTTGAACGCAAGCACGGCAAAATGCCGGACTATCTCGACGTGATTGACCAGCGCCTGCCGGGCATTCCGCTGCGCAGTACCTTGCTGCGCGCGGCTTCTTCTCTCGCCAGCATCGCCAGCGGCGGCTCTATCGGGCGTGAAGGCGCGATGGTGCAGCTTTCTGCCCTTAGCGGCAGCCTGCTCGGGCGTTTCTCGCGGTTACGCGCGTTGCATCAATCTGACCTGATTGCCATGGCGGCGGCGGGTGGTCTGGCGGCGGTGTACCATGCGCCCTTGGCCGGGGCGCTGTTTGTGGCGGAAATCGCTTTCGGCGTGACGGCGGTGCAGCGGCTGATCCCTCTGTTTATTTCGGCCTCGGTGGCGGTGCTGACCGTGCGTTCGGTGACCGACTACGAGCCGTTGTATCTCTACTCGTCGGCTACCTTTAGCCCGTCTCCCGGCGCGCTGCTGACCGTGCTGGTGATTGGCGTGGCGACCGGCACCCTCGGGCCGCTGTTCATTGGCTCAATTGATAAAGTGCGCCAGTGGATGAAGCCGATTTCCCATCCGGCTCTGCGCCTTGGGCTCGGCGGGCTGGGCGTCGGGCTGGTGGCGATGGTGTCGCCGCTGGTGCTGGGTAACGGATTCGAAGTGATTGATTTGATTCTGAATGACGGCGATTTGCATACCGCGCTGTGGATGGTGCTGCTGCTCAAAATCGTGGCGACGGCGATCACCGTCGGCTCCGGCGCGGTGGGCGGGTTGTTCACGCCTTCATTACTGATTGGCGCGGCCAGCGGCGCACTGGTCTGTACTTTCCTCCAGTGGCTGGGTTTCGATCCCGGCCCGATTGGGCTGTACGCGGCAATTGGCATGAGTGCGCTGCTGGCGGCAACCAGCCATGCGCCGCTGATGTCGATCATGATGGCGTTCGAAATGACCCTCAATAGCTCGCTGTTGTTCCCGCTGATGCTGGCGACGGCTATCTCCTACGTGGTGGCATCACGGCTCAAGGCGGCGGGAACCTATCCGGTGCTGGCTCGCCACAATGCGCGATTTATGGCGAAAAATGAGTTTGAAAACAGCTCGGTGGCGTCTCTCATCACCCCTTGCTCGCGGATGGTGGTGCACTCCACGCTGGCGGAAGTGGTGGGCGAAGGGCTGAAACAGCGTACCCGCTTCGTGTATATGGTGGACAGCGAAGAGCGTTTCCTCGGCGTGGTGCCGACCAATGTGCTGGCCAGCGGCATCATTGACGGCAGCCTGAAAGCCGATCAACCTATCGATAACTTTATCGAGCAGGAATTTACCACCCTGTACCAAAACGCCAGCTACGAGCAGGCGTGGGCGACGTTCAGCGATTCCCCCCTCGAGCGTTTGCCCGTGTTAGAAAACGCCGAAACCCGCCGCCTGTTAGGCGTGATTACCAAAGCGGCGTTATTGAATAAAGCGAAGAATTTTCTTTAACTATCATCCCGCCGCCTCAACGCCAACCAACCGGCGAGTAGGGTAAATACGCCGACAATCACCACCAGCAGCAGGAAGCCGTGGTGGTTATTGGCGAGAGGGATGCCGCCGACGTTCATACCGAAAAAGCCCGCCACGATGTTGATCGGCAGGGCCAGCACGGTGATCACCGTCAGCACGTAGAGGGTGCGATTGCTCTGCTCCATCTGGCGGGAGGTGATCTCTTCTTGCAGCAGCCGGATGCGCTCGGTGAGGGCGATCAGGTCATTGAGCACCACGGAAAACTCTTCTGTGAATTGGCGGAAGTTCTGCACCACTTCGGGGGCGATCCACGCCGGTGGGCGATTTAACAGGCGGAAAAGGGCGGTTGGCTCCGGTGCCAGCAGGCGCTGAAAGCGCAGCAGCATGCGGCGCAAACGACCAAGGTTGGCGCGGTTTTTCTTCACATGATGGGTGAGCAGGCACTCTTCAATGCGATCGACATACAGGTTGGCGCGCCGCACGATGTTTTCCAGCAAATCTTCCTGCTCTTGCAGCAGATAGACCATCAGCTCGATGGGAGAGTTGATGCTGATGTAGTCCAGCCGTTTGTAGAGCAACTCAATCAGCCGCACCGGTTTGTGGCGCGCGGTGACCACCAGCTGCGGGTGGCAGCTAACCCACAGGGTGGAGGTTTCATCGACGCTATCTTCTGGGTTAAAAATCACGTCATTAAGCACCGCCAGCAGGCTGTTTCCCTGTCGCTCGATCCGCGTACTGCGCGAGCCTTCGCGGATCTCCTCGAAAAATAACTCATCAATGGTGAAGTGCTTTTTCAGCCACTTTTCCGCCATCGCGTGGGTCAGATTGACGTGCAGCCAGATAAAGCCTTCGCTGTGGCAAATTTGCTGATAAGCCTCTTGCACCTGTTGCGAAGAGACGCGCTCCGGCGGTCTGCCGGGGCGGAAAATAAAGCCATAAATCAGCCCGGTCACTTCATCATTAAAATTGAGTACGGCAGGTCTTTCGCTCGGCATGAAATGGGTTTTCTGCATGTGGACAACGGATTCGCCTATTACGCCAGTATTCCGTCTAATTACAATAAGCAGACAGCGAGTTTCATATTTCTGTAACAATGCAAAACCGCGAATACCCCCAATTTTCCTGCGTCATGTCTAAGGCTGCCAATAGCTGATGAAATTCACTTTAAATGTCTATTTATCAGAATCTTAAGTGATTTTCATTGATTACTCCTTTGGGAGTATTATTCGTTATATAAGTAGTTACCTAACGACGGCGGATTGATCGCAATCAAGTAGAGACACTCTGGGGCTGTTTACCCTCCTGATATTAAAAGCAATGTCGACATTCATAACGACAGCCTGCTTCAGGCGGCTGCACAGGAGAGTCCCGGATGAGCAAATTCCTTGACCGGTTTCGCTATTTTAAAACCCTAGCTGAACCCTTCGCTGACGGCCACGGCCAGACGCTTAACACCAATCGTGATTGGGAAGACGGTTATCGCAGCCGTTGGCAGCACGACAAAGTGGTGCGTTCCACCCACGGCGTGAACTGTACCGGTTCATGTAGCTGGAAAATTTACGTCAAGAACGGTCTGGTCACTTGGGAAACCCAGCAGACTGACTATCCGCGCACTCGTCCTGACCTACCAAACCACGAACCGCGTGGCTGCCCGCGCGGCGCCAGCTACTCGTGGTATCTCTATAGCGCCAACCGCCTGAAATACCCATTGATGCGCAAAAAGCTGATCCAGCTGTGGCGCGAAGCCAAGTTGCAGCACAGCGACCCGGTGGAGGCTTGGGGTTCCATCGTCAATCAGCCGGAAAAAGCCAAACAGTACAAAGCAGCGCGCGGGCGCGGTGGTTTTGTGCGCTCCAGCTGGCAGGAAGTGAATGAGCTGATTGCCGCCTCTAACGTTTACACCGCCAAAACCTTCGGCCCGGATCGCATTATCGGCTTCTCGCCAATTCCGGCGATGTCGATGGTTTCTTATGCCGCCGGGGCACGCTATCTGTCGCTGATTGGCGGCGTATGCCTGAGCTTCTACGACTGGTATTGCGACTTGCCACCGGCCTCGCCGATGACTTGGGGCGAGCAGACCGACGTGCCTGAATCCGCCGACTGGTATAACTCTTCTTATATTATCGCTTGGGGTTCTAACGTCCCGCAGACCCGTACCCCGGACGCCCACTTCTTCACCGAAGTGCGTTACAAAGGCACCAAAACCGTGGCCATTACCCCGGACTATGCCGAAGTCGCCAAGCTGTGCGATCACTGGCTAGCCCCGAAACAGGGGACCGACAGCGCGCTGGCGCTGGCGATGGGCCACGTGATCCTCAAATCTTTCCACCTCGATAACCCAAGTCAGTATTTCACCGACTACGTGCGCCGCTACACCGACATGCCGATGCTGGTGATGCTCGAACAGCGCGAAGAGGGCTATTACGCGGCGGGCCGCATGCTGCGCGCCTCGGACTTGGTGGATAACCTCGGTCAAGAAAATAACCCGCAGTGGAAAACCATCGCCATTGATGAAACCAGCGGCGAGCTGGTGTCACCTCTCGGCTCGATTGGTTATCGCTGGGGGCAGAAAGGCCAGTGGAATCTTGAAGCACGCGAAGGCAAGGCGCAGCAGGAAGTCAGCCTGAAGCTGAGCCTGCTAGATAACCACGACGAAGTGGTCAGCGTCGGCTTCCCATACTTCGGCGGCGCGGTCAGCGAGCATTTCAACAGCGTGGCGCTCGAGGAAGTGTTGCAGCACAAACTGCCTGCGAAACGCCTGCAACTGGCCGACGGCAGCAGCGTGCTGGTGGCCAGCGTCTATGACCTGACTCTGGCGAACTACGGCGTTGAGCGCGGCCTGAATGATGAAAACTGTGCGCAGAGCTTCGACGAAATCAAAGCCTACAGCCCGGCGTGGGCAGAAAAAATCACCGGCGTTTCCCAGCAAAATATCGTGCGTATTGCTCACGAATTTGCCGAAAACGCCCATAAGACCCATGGCCGTTCAATGATCATCGTCGGTGCCGGTATGAACCACTGGTATCACATGGACATGAACTACCGTGGCCTGATCAACATGCTTATCTTCTGCGGCTGCGTCGGTCAAAGCGGCGGCGGCTGGGCTCACTATGTCGGCCAAGAGAAGCTGCGTCCGCAAACCGGCTGGCAGCCGCTGGCCTTTGGGCTGGACTGGCAGCGCCCGCCGCGCCACATGAATAGCACCTCCTTCTTCTATAACCACTCCAGCCAGTGGCGCTATGAAACCGTCGCGCCGCAAGAGCTGCTTTCGCCATTGGCGGACAAATCTCAGTTCACCGGCAGCATGATTGATTTCAACGTGCGCGCCGAGCGGATGGGCTGGTTGCCTTCTGCGCCACAGCTGAGCGTCAACCCGCTGAATCTGGCGGCAATGGCGAAACAAGCGGGTAAAACCACGCAGGAATTCGCGGTAGAAAGCCTGAAAGATGGCAGCCTGCGCTTTGCCGCTGAGCAACCGGATAACCCGCAAAACTTCCCGCGTAACCTGTTTGTCTGGCGCTCGAATCTGCTGGGTTCCTCCGGCAAGGGCCACGAGTACATGCTGAAATATCTGCTGGGTACTGAACACGGTATTCAGGGGGAAGATCTGGGCGTTCAGGGCGGCATCATGCCGGAAGAAGTGGAGTGGCAGGCGCAGGGCGGCGAAGGCAAGCTGGACTTGGTGGTGACTCTCGATTTCCGCATGTCCAGCACCTGTCTTTATTCCGACATCGTTCTACCGACCGCCACTTGGTACGAAAAGGACGACATGAATACCTCGGACATGCATCCGTTTATTCACCCACTTTCGGCCGCCGTGGACCCAGCTTGGGACTCAAAAAGCGATTGGGAAATCTATAAAGGCATCGCCAAAGAGTTCTCCCGCGTCTGCGTGGGGCATTTAGGCATTGAAAGCGACGTGGTGACCTTGCCAATTCAGCACGACTCGGCGGCAGAAATGGCCCAGCCGTTCGGCGTCGAAGACTGGAAAAAAGGCGACTGTGAGCTGATCCCGGGCGTCACCGCACCGCACCTGATGGTGGTTGAGCGCGACTACCCGAACACTTACGAGCGTTACACCTCCCTCGGCCCGCTGCTCGACAAACTGGGCAACGGCGGTAAAGGCATTAACTGGAATACCGACAGTGAAGTCGAGCTGCTGAAAAAGCTCAACTACACCAAGGCCGAAGGTGCTGCCAAAGGCCGCCCGAACATTGCCACGGCGATTGACGCGGCGGAAGTGATCCTGACGCTGGCCCCTGAAACCAACGGGCAGGTGGCGGTGAAAGCTTGGGCCGCGCTGAGTGCCAATACCGGCATCGACCACACACATCTGGCGCTGAATAAAGAGGACGAAAAAATTCGTTTCCGCGATATTCAGGCCCAGCCGCGTAAGATCATTTCCAGCCCGACATGGTCAGGTTTGGAAGATGAACACGTTTCCTACAACGCCTGTTACACCAACGTTCACGAGCTGATCCCTTGGCGCACGCTGTCCGGCCGCCAGCAGATTTATCAGGACCACGCGTGGATGCGCGCCTTTGGCGAAAGCATGTTGGTTTATCGCCCGCCGATTGATACCCGCGCGGCACAGCCTCTGCTCAACGCCAAGCCAAACGGCAATCCGGAGATGGCGCTGAACTTCCTGACGCCGCACCAGAAATGGGGCATTCACTCCACCTACAGCGACAACTTGCTGATGCTGACCTTAGGGCGCGGCGGGCCGATTGTCTGGTTGAGTGAAGAAGACGCCACCCAGCTAGGCATTGAGGATAACGACTGGATTGAAGCCTTCAACGCCAACGGCTCGCTGAGCGCCCGCGCGGTGGTCAGCCAGCGCGTACCGGCGGGGATGACCATGATGTACCACGCGCAGGAGCGCATCGTGAACATTCCGGGTTCTGAAATCAGCCAGCAGCGCGGCGGTATTCACAACTCAGTGACCCGCGTCTGCCCGAAACCGACCCACATGATTGGCGGCTACGCGCAGCTCTCTTACGGCTTCAACTACTACGGCACCGTCGGCTCGAACCGCGATGAGTTCGTGATTGTGCGCAAAATGAACCGTATTGACTGGTTAGACGACGAAGGTAACGACTACGTGCAGGGCGCGGTTGCGCAGGAGAAAGCCAAATGAAAATTCGCTCACAAGTCGGCATGGTGCTGAATCTCGACAAATGCATTGGCTGCCACACCTGTTCCGTGACCTGTAAAAACGTCTGGACCAGCCGTGAAGGCATGGAGTACGCCTGGTTTAATAATGTGGAAACCAAGCCGGGGCTGGGTTATCCGCATGATTGGGAAAATCAGCAAAAATGGAAGGGCGGCTGGATCCGCAAAATCAACGGCAAATTGCAGCCGCGCATGGGGAACAAAGCCAACCTGCTGCATAAAATCTTTGCTAACCCGCACATGCCCGAAATCGATGATTACTACGAGCCATTCGATTTCGACTATCAGCATCTGCACACCGCCAAAGAGGGTAAACACCAGCCCGTGGCGCGTCCGCGCTCGCTGCTGACCGGCAAACGCATGAACAAAATCGTCGGCGGCCCGAACTGGGAAGACGATTTAGGTACCGAGTTCAGCAAACGCTCTGCCGATCAAAACTTCGAAAACATGCAGAAAGAGATGTATGGCGAGTTCGAAAACACCTTTATGGCTTACTTGCCAAGGTTGTGCGAACACTGCCTCAACCCGGCCTGCGTAGCGACCTGCCCGAGCGGCGCGATTTATAAACGCGGCGAAGACGGCATTGTGCTGATCGACCAAGATAAATGCCGCGGCTGGCGCATGTGCCTGACCGGCTGTCCGTACAAGAAAATCTATTTCAACTGGAAGAGCGGCAAGTCGGAAAAATGCATTTTCTGCTACCCGCGCATTGAAGCCGGGCAGCCGACCGTCTGCTCCGAAACCTGCGTCGGTCGTATTCGCTACCTTGGCGTAGTGCTGTATGACGCGGACCGTATTGAGCTGGCCGCATCGGTTGAAAACGAGAAAGACTTGTATGAAAGCCAGATGAGCATCTTCCTCAATCCGAATGACCCGGAAGTGATTGCTCAGGCTGAAAAAGACGGCATTCCGCTGTCCGTGATGGACGCGGCGCGCCAGTCTCCGGTGTACAAAATGGCGATGGAGTGGAAGCTGGCGCTGCCGCTGCACCCTGAATATCGCACCTTGCCAATGGTGTGGTACGTGCCGCCGCTGTCGCCAATTCAGTCCGCCGCCGACGCGGGCGCATTGCCACACACTGGCGTGCTGCCTGATGTCGAAAGCCTGCGTATTCCGGTGCAATATCTGGCCAATCTACTGACCGCCGGAGATACCGCGCCGGTGCTGCTGGCCCTGAAACGCATGCTGGCGATGCGCCACTTCAAACGTGCCGAATCCGTCGATGGCGTGGTGGATACCAGCGCGCTGGAGCAGGTGGGCTTGAGCGAAGCACAGGCGCAGGAGATGTACCGCTATCTGGCGATTGCCAACTACGAGGATCGTTTCGTGGTGCCTTCCAGCCATCGAGAGCAGGCGCGTGAGGCCTTCCCAGAGGCCAAAGGCTGCGGTTTCAGCTTCGGCGATGGCTGCCACGGCAGCGACACTAAATTCAATCTGTTCAACAGCAAACGTATTGACGCCATTGATGTGAGCGCCAAGACCTCGCGAGGTGATCAATGAACAGTCTACGCATTCTAGGTCTGCTGCTCGATTACCCCGACGATCTGCTGTGGGAGAGTCAGAGCGAGTTGCTGGAGATCATTAGCGAAGCGGCTGAGCTCAGCCCAGAGCAGCAGGCGGCGCTGGCGGGTTATATCCGCCAATTTTGCCAGCAGGATCTGCTCGACGCGCAGTCTTCCTACACCGGGCTGTTTGACCGTGGCCGCGCGACGTCGCTGCTGCTGTTCGAGCATGTTCACGGCGAGTCGCGGGATCGCGGGCAGGCGATGGTGGATTTGCTGGCTCAGTATCACGCCGCCGGATTGGATATCGACAGCCGCGAACTGCCGGACTATCTGCCGCTGTATCTGGAGTATTTGTCCACGCTGACGGCGGATGAAGCGCGCTCAGGCTTAAACGATATTGCGCCGATTCTGGCCCTGCTCGGGGCGCGTTTGCAGGAGAGAAACAGCGCCTATTCCCAGCTGTTCGACCTGCTGCTGGCGCTGTCTGGTAGCGCGATGGCCAGCGAAGACGTGCGCCCAAGCCTGCAACAAGAGGCAAGGGACGACACGCCTGCCGCGCTCGACGCAGTGTGGGAAGAGGAGCAGATCAAGTTCCTCGGCGAGCAGAGCTGCGCCAGCGGTGAAGAAGCCGCGCACCAGAAGCGTTTTGCCGGTGCGGTGCAGCCACAATATCTTGACCTTGATTCCGCCAACGCTGGGGAGGCACGTCCATGAATTTCCTCAATATGTTCTTGTTTGATATCTATCCTTATATCTGCGGCACGGTGTTTTTGGTCGGTAGCTGGATGCGTTATGACTACGGCCAATACAGCTGGCGCGCCGGTTCTAGCCAGATTCTGGAGAAGAAGCTGCTGCGCATTGCTTCGCCGCTGTTCCACGTGGGTATTCTCGGTATTATCGCCGGTCACGCCTTCGGCATGCTGACCCCGCACTGGATGTACGAATCTTTTCTGCCGGTGCCGGTTAAGCAACAAATGGCGATGTGGGCGGGCGGTGCCTGTGGCGTGATGACGCTGATTGGCGGGCTGATGCTGGTCTATCGTCGTCTGAGCAATGACCGCGTGCGCGCCACCTCGAGCTTTGGCGACATTATGATCATTATTCTGCTGGTGGTGCAGTGCGCGCTGGGTCTGGGGACCATTCCGTTCTCCGCGCAGCACATGGACGGCAGCGAGATGATGAAGTTGGTGGGCTGGGCGCAAGCCGTGGTCACGTTCCACGGCGGGGCATCTGCCCATCTTGACGGCGTGGCGCTGATTTTCCGCATTCACATCGTGCTGGGCATGACGCTGTTCCTGCTGTTCCCGTTCTGCCGACTGGTGCATATCTGGAGCGCGCCGGTGGAATATCTCACTCGCCGATACCAGCTGGTGCGTAACCGCCGCTGACAGTCAGGGTTGTGGCAATAAACAGAAGGGCGCTATGATGCGCCCTTATTTTTTAATTTGAATGCCACTTCATCAAGGATGCTCACCATGGCTATCGAAAGAAAACAATTCTCCCTGCCGCGCCGCCTGCTGCGCAACAGCCTGATTCTGATCGTCATCGGGATAGTCGCCGTGGTCCACGGTTTAGTCGTCGGCAATCCCGACGCCACCAACGGCGAAATGCCCCCACAATTCGCCCTAGGGATTTGGTTCATCATTTTTGGTGGCGTTTTGGGGCTGATTAGCTGGTTTGTATTGAAGAAGAAGGCGAAGACCGAAGGCCCAAAAGCGTAATTTTTGTTTTTGGTTTAACTGCTCCTCCCCCTGATAAGGGGGAGGCCGGGAGGGGATATTGCAGAAAACTCAGTGGGTTATGTGAGAAATACCCCACCCCAACCCACCCCAAAAAAGGGGAGGGAGCGAACCCAAATCCCATGAAACGGCACGGTCGAAATGTCTCAAAACCGCAGTCAAAAATGGCGCTGAGCGAATGGTTCGAGACCTATGGCTCGAAGCCTGAAGCGAAGGCACCGCCTAAGCGGCGACATTTTGCGGTGGATAACGGAAGTCCCTGAAACATGTCCGCTCAGCGAGCGGAGCGCGTAGTAAAGAGCCGGAGATTCTTAAGAGGCGCGGCGATAGGCGCCTCTTAAGGCCAGTTTGCGTGGCAACGCAAGGTTTGACCTCAATCTTTCTAAAGATTGAAAAAGTTCCCGATGCTTTCCAAAGCATCAAAACCCCCTCCCACTGATAACGATATTCATTTACACTAGCGCACTTGCCCGCGCACGGGCCATTCCAATGAGGATGCATGATGCTCCGCCGGTTTTTCTCTTATTACGCGCCTTATAAAAAACTGTTTTACCTCGACTTCGGCTGCGCAATCCTCGGTGGGTTGTTGGAGTTGGGTTTTCCTATGGCAATCAAAACCTTTATCGACAAGCTGCTACCAGCCCATGACTTTGTGGTGATCCTGATTGCTACCGTCGGCCTGCTGTGCATCTACTTGATTAATACCGGGCTGATGGCGGTGGTGAACTATTGGGGACACGCGCTGGGGGTGGGGATTGAAACCGATATGCGCCGTCAGGCGTTTAGCCATTTGCAGAAACTCTCCTTCCGTTACTACGACAACACCAAGACCGGCCACATTATTACCCACGTTACCAAAGACTTGGAGGAAGTGGGGGAAGTGGCGCACCACGGGCCGGAAGACCTGTTTATCGCGGTTATGACCTTTATCGGTGCCTTTATCCTGATGGCGACGGTGCACTTGCCGCTGGCGCTGATGACCATCGTGATTGTGCCGTTTATGACCTATCTGGTCAGCCGCTACGGCGCGCAAATGACTGAAACCTGGCGCCGCCTGTTTGGTCAGGTGGGCAACTTCAACGCGCGCATTGAAGAGAGTATCGGCGGCATTCGCGTGGTCAAAGCCTTCGCCAATGAAACTCACGAGAAAACCTTGTTTGCCTCGGATAACGAAAATTACCGCGTAACCAAGCTCAAAGCCTATCGCATCATGACCGCCAGCCTGACGCTGAGCTACCTGAGTACGCGCCTGATCCAGATTGTGGTGATGATCGCCGGGACGTGGTATGTGGTTAATGGCCAACTGAGCTACGGCGGTTTTGTCGGTTTCTTATTGTTGGTGGAAGTGTTCTTCCGCCCGGTGGCGAAAATCACCTCGGTGTTGGAAAGCTACCCGAAAGGCATCGCCGGGTTTAAACGCTTTACCCAACTGATTGATACCGCGCCGGATATCGTTGATCGCCCGAATGCGCAGGTGGTTGAGCATCTGCACGGCGACATCAGCTATCGCGACGTGGTGTTTGGCTATACGCCGGCTAGCAAGATCCTCAATGGCATCAATCTCGAGATTAAAGCCGGGGAGACGCTGGCCTTTGTCGGGCCGTCGGGCGCGGGGAAAACCACGCTGTGCTCACTGTTGCCACGCTTCTACGAGCTGGATAGCGGTTCAATCACCATTGATGGCATTGATATCCGCGATATGACGCAGGCGTCGCTGCGCAACAATATCGGCATTGTGCAGCAGGACGTATTCCTGTTCGGCGGCAGCATTCGCGAGAACATCGCCTATGGCAAGCTGAACGCCACTGAGGCGGAAATCCGTGAGGCGGCGCGTCAGGCAAGGCTGGATGAGGTGATTGATGCCTTGCCATTGGGCATGGACACGGTGATTGGCGAGCGGGGCGTTAAACTCTCCGGCGGGCAGAAACAGCGCCTGTCAATTGCGCGTATCTTCCTTAAGAACCCGCCAATCCTCATTCTTGATGAAGCGACATCTGCGCTGGATACCGCCACCGAGCAGGCGATCCAGCAATCACTGGCCGACCTCTCTCAGGGCCGCACCACGCTGGTTATCGCCCACCGTCTGGCCACCATTCAAAATGCCGATCGCATCGTGGTGGTAGATAAAGAGGGAATCATTGAGCAGGGCACACATCAGCAGTTGCTGGAACAGCAGGGCCGCTACGCTCAACTCCACGCCGCACAGTTCAGATAACCCCTCAGCCTTAACTCCGCAAACCGCCGTTTTCCTCTCAGCAGAGGGGAAAGCGGCAGCGCTTTTTATCCCCAGATTTATTACTTTTTTTACTTACCTTTCGCATTAAGAATAAAAAATCATCAAAACGGTCATATGGCTAATAAATGGTTAACTGAAATTTGAATCAAGATCTCATTATTGCAATTTAATGAATCTTCGAAATTTGACTTATTATTTAACTAATCAGAAAAACTAAACAAATCGTGAAGTGTTCATAAAATTAGAATTACCTTTTCTATTTAATCGATATAACAAAAGCCCAAAAAATAGTTACCCTGCTATGCACTATAAAAAGGCATTACTACTATTCCGAATGTGTTTTTATTAATGACTGTTAACATCTTGCAACTCCCGCAGAACAGTGATCTCACTAACATAAAACATACATTACTAAACACAAATTGCACCAAATAGATGCAGTGCACTGTAATGGTGCAATTCTTTATGCAAAAAACGCATATAATCAGTGGTTTACGAAGCTCTTACTGAAACATTATGTTACAACTCTTTGCGTTAAATTAACGTTATCGCCCGAACTTTTCCATTTTAACTTTTCGTGCTTAATGCTAAGGTTCGAATCGTTTTACAGACAGAAGCATTTATAAACATTTAAAAAACTCACAGCTCGATATTTAAAAGCGGGCATGAGAAATCCTTTATATAAAATCAAGGAATATAAAATAATGATGAAGCGCAGTGTGCTGGCCGTAGTGGTCTCTTTAATCGTTGCATCCTCAGCTGCTAATGCGGCAGAAATTTATAATAAAGACGGCAATAAATTAGACCTGTACGGTCGCGTGAACGGCAAACATGCCTTCAGCGATGACAAAGGTTCTGACGGCGACAAAACTTATGTCCGTTTTGGTTTTAAAGGGGAAACTCAAATTAATGACCAACTGACCGGTTACGGCCAGTGGGAATACAACGTTCAGGCTAACCACGCTGAATCAGCAGGCACCGAGGGCACTAAGACTCGTCTGGGCTTCGCTGGTCTGAAAGTGAAAGACTTCGGTTCATTCGACTACGGTCGTAACTACGGCGTTGTTTACGACGCAATCGCGTTCACCGATATGATGCCTGAGTACGGCGGCGACACTGGTTACACCGATAACTTCATGGTTGGTCGTGCTAACGGTCTGGCAACTTACCGTAACCAAGACTTCTTCGGTCTGGTTGAAGGTCTGAACTTTGCTCTGCAATATCAGGGTAAAAACGAAGGTGACGCTAATCGTCCAGACGGTAAAGCGAATGGCGACGGCTACGGCGCGTCATTGGATTATGAAAACATCGGCGGCACAGGTATCGGTGCAGCATTGGCAGGTTCTTCTTCTGACCGTACCAATGGCCAAGCTAACTCCTTCTACGGCCGTGGCGACAAAGCTTCTGCATGGGCTACTGGTCTGAAATATGACGCTAACCAGGTATACCTGGCAGCGATGTACAACGAAACCCGTAACCAGACTCCAATCAGCGTTCCAGCGACTGGCGCGGTTGCAGCTCAATCTGGTTTTGCTAACAAAACCAAAGGCATCGAGTTCGTTGCACAGTACCAATTCGAAAACGGCCTGCGTCCTTCTGTAGGTTACGTACAGTCTAAAGCTCACGATATCGAAAACGGTATCGGCGACGCAGACATCGTCAAATACTTCGAAGTGGGCGCAACTTACTACTTCAACAAAAACATGTACGTTTATGTTGACTACCTGATCAACCAACTGAACGACGACAACAAGCTGGGCCTGAACACCGACGATATCACTACCGTTGCCCTGACTTACCGTTTCTAAGTTGATTCAAAGCATTATTACCCGTTTCTGTGTCTGAAAATGGTAATGGTAAAAGGCAGAGTTTCATTGGCTCTGCCTTTTTTTCGTCTTGAATTTGCCTCGCTGGCCTTCAGTTCTCCTACCTTACACTTCAATCGCTTAGCCTATAGCCTTAGGGTATAGCGCTGCACTAAACAAGTATTCGTCAGCCTGCACCTCGCGTGGAATAGTCGTGCTTTCCTTTATTAGCTGTCCCTGTTGAGGAGCACCACGTCTATGCAAAGCATTCCCAAACCGTATTTACTGTTTTTAGGTGATGTGACCGATCCGCTGGCGGTGAAGACGGCGCGCGGTATTCACCACTGGCGACCAGAAGCCTGTATCGGCCAGCTGCGTCTGGCGGAAGATTCCATTTCTCTCGGCTTGGAAGAAATGGATGTGGTTTCAGCTAAGCAGCAGGGTGCGAAAACCATGGTGCTAGGCACCGCCAACTCAGGCGGCAAGCTTCCTGCGCACTGGCTGGTGACCATCAAAGCGGCGATCCGCGCCGGTTTAAACGTGGCGAATGGCCTGCATCAAGGTTTGAATGACATCCCCGAGCTGGTGGAGTTGGCGAAACAGCATCAAGTTCAGCTGTTTGACGTGCGCCACATGCAGCCCGCGCTAGACACCGGCACGGGCAAACCCCGCAGCGGTAAACGCATTTTGACCGTCGGCACCGACTGCTCGGTGGGCAAGATGTACAGCTCGCTGGCCCTTGAGGCGGCGCTGCGCCAGTTGGATATTCAGGCAGATTTCCGCGCCACCGGCCAGACCGGAATCTTGGTTGCCGGAGCCGGAATTGCCATTGATGCGGTGATTGCCGATTTTATCTCCGGCGCGGTAGAAGCCCTAGCTCCGGCCAATCAAGACAGTCATTGGGACATTATTGAAGGGCAGGGATCGCTGTTTCATCCGTCGTTTGCCGGCGTCAGCATGGGACTTATCCACGGCGCGCAGGCCGATTTACTGGTGATGTGCCACGAGCTTGGCCGCCCGCACATGCGTCATTTACCCCACATGCCCATGCCGAGCTTGCGCCAGTGCGTTGAAACCAACCTGATTGCCGCACGGCTTACTAGCCCAAATGTTCGGCTGGCCGGTTTCTCCCTCAACACCTCGGCGGTGGATGAGCCACAGGCCAAAGCCGCGCTGGCGGAAATTAGCGCCGAGTTTGGCGTTCCGGCAACCGATCCGGTGCGCTTTGGTATGCAAGAGGTGGCGCAGTGGGTTAAAAATCAGGGCTAATTTACTGTTTCTGAACACAGATATTGCAGCCAAGTGACAGCCTTTTTGCTACTTTCAGATATCAGATTTTGCGGGGAGTCTCTGGCGCATGCGTCTTCGTCACATTGAAGTTTTTCAAGCGGTTTTACAGGCGGGCAGCGTGAGCGGCGCGGCGCGTTTACTTAACGTATCGCAGCCCAACGTCAGCCGCGTGCTCAACCACGCCGAGCAGCAACTGGGCTTTGCACTGTTCGAGCGCAGCCCGCAGGGGCTGATTGTGACGCCAGAAGGGCGGCGACTCATGCCGGAAATTGACGCTTTATTTAGCCATATTCAGACCATTTCTGCCTTGGCCGAGCAGCTGCGTCAGGGGGAAGGCCAGCACGTGCGCATGGGGTCGGCCCATACTCTCGGGCAGGTGATTATGGCGCCGGTATTAGCCAATTTCCGCCGTCAGACGCCCGGCGGCAGCGTCGAGCTGGTCACCACTCACTTCAACACTCTGAGTCAGGATCTGCTGCAATATAAGATGGATTTTGCACTGACTTTCGCCGAACAGGTGCCCGGCGAGTTGATTGCTGAATCTGTCTATCAGGCCAATATGGTGGCGCTGTTACCACTGGATAGCCCGCAGGAAGGCCCGGTTTCACTGAGCTGGCTGTGTGACAACGAGCTATTAATGTTGCAGCAACAGGACCCTTTGGGGCAGGTGCTAAATCGCGTTTTGCACGAGCATGGCCTGTCGCCGCGTTCGCAGTTGTATATCAAAACCTATTCGGTGATTGCCGATGTGGTGCTGGCCGGAGGTGGCGTCGGCGTGGTGGATACCTTCACTGCCAGCCGCTATCGCGGGCAGCTGAAAATCCTGCCAGTGGTGGAGTATCTGCCTTTTGAGGTGATTTTGCTCAGCCGCAAAGACCAGCCTGCGTCACAGGCCGCGTTGAAGCTTCAGCAGCTGATTCGCCATAAGCTGTGGGAGTTGGAAGGGCAACTGCTGAGTCATTCTTAAAACCCACGCCTCGAGCCGTTTCCCTCCTTTATAGTGCGCCTTGTTCGATCAGCAGATAATAGTCCTCGATTATCTGCTGGTATAACCCCACGCTCTCTTCCAGCCGAGAAACCCGGCAATACTCATCAGTCTGGTGAGCCATTGAGGGTTCGCCCGGCCCTAGGATCAGGCAGGGCGGATTGCCTAAGGCGTCAACCAACAGCGCGGCATCGGTGAAATAGGGGACGATTTTGGCCTCGACCGGCGCGTCATGCAGTGGCTGACAGTGGGCGAAAACGCGCTGGACCCAAGGATTTTGCCGCTCGGTGAGCACGGCCGGAAGGTCTACCAAGGTATTTATAGTGACAATGTCACTTAAATGCTGCTGCAATCGCGATTTCAGGGTTGCATGGGTAAGGGTTGGGTCGGTGCGCATATCCACATCAAAACTGGCCTTGTCCGGCACTGAATTAATGTTTAATCCGCCCTGAAACGTGCCGACGTTCAGCGTCGGCTTCTTCATTAAGGGATGCGGCGGGCCGGGGTCGAAGTGGCGAATCTTACCAATCGCGTCGGCCGCCAGATAAATAGCATTGATTCCCAGCTCCGGCATCGCGCCGTGGGCGGTTTTACCGTGGGTAGCACAACGCAGCCAGAGTGCGCCTTTGTGGCCGACCATCGGGTAATTGTCCGTGGGTTCGCCGACAATCAGCGCGCCCGGCTGGGCCAGCGTCAAGTTTGGGTCATTAATCATGGCGCGCGCGCCGTCGCAGCCCGTCTCTTCGCCGCCGGTCAAAATCAACATCACGCCGCTTCTCTGCGCAATGACCTCTTGGCGATGAATGCAGGCGACAATAAAGGCCGCGATGGCCGCCTTCATGTCGCTGCTGCCTCTGCCGTAGAGCTTGCCGTCGGCTATTTCTCCGGCAAAAGGATCGAACTTCCACTGGGCATTTCCCAGCGGAACGGTGTCGAGATGGCCGGTAAACGCCAGAGGCTTACCCGCCGCCGAGCCTGCTAAAGTGGCAATCAGGTTGCAGCGCCGTTCGCCAAAATCGTGCAGCTTGACCTCAAACCCCGTGTCACTCAGAAAACTGGCCAGCCAGCTTAGGCATTCCACCTCGTCACCCGGCGGGTTTATCGTGTTGAAGCCAAGCAGGGCGCGGGTTAGGGCAATAACGTCTTGATCCATTGGGCGCTCCGTAAGGTAATGCTTAGCGACTGAAAACGCGCTGCGGGTTGCCGATTAATAAGGTTTCCAGCTGTTCTCCGGTCACGCCGTGGCGACGCAAGCGCGGCACGAAATGCTTGAGGATGTAACCATAACCGTGGCCGCCAAATTTGGTCAGCATGGTTTTGAGGAAAACGTCCTGCGACAGCAAAACTTGCTCGATAAAACCGTCATCAATCAGCTCACGAATCGCCCGCGCGTTGTCTTCATCAGAAGGGGATTGCGCGCTTTCGTCGGCATAAAAGTAGGGCATGCCAATCATGTCGTATTCGAGAAATGCGCCGCGCTCGGCCAGCGTTCGCTGATAATTTTTATCCGCAAAGCTTGGGTTCATGTGGCACAGCACCACGTGGCGCAGATTGGTGCCTTCTTCCGCCAGAATATCTAACACTTTGTGGCCATAGCGCTCCCAGCCCGGCAGGTGGATTTGCATCGGCACCCCGGTTTTGGCGCTGGCGCGGCCCGCCGCCCGCAAGGATTTCTCCTCATTTGCAGTAAAGGCCGCCGACACGCCAATTTCGCCAATCAGCCCGGCCACCACCTCGGGTTTATCGCTAAAGCCGCCGACGTCATAAATAATCTGATCGGTCAGCGCTTCCAGCGAACGGCTTTTGACATAGTCAGGGTGGGACGGCTCAAGGTAGAAGCCGGTACCCATAATAATGTTCAAGCCGGTCAGCCTTGAGATGCGTTGCAAAGCTTTCGGGTCGCGACCGATGCCGATATTGGTCGGATCCACCACGGTTTCGCCGCCCAGCGCGCGGAACTTCATTAACTCTTCCACGGCGAGGTCGGAATCAAACAGCTGGCAATTATCTCGACTCATCAGAGGGTTAAGCTGCAACTCGCCGAGATTCTCGATTTTCACCGGCATCTCGGCGATGTGCCGCTCGCTACAGCAGCAGGGCGGTACCCACTTGCCCGAGGCGTCGAGCAGAATATGCTCATGCATCAGGGTGACGCCCAGTTTCTCTACCGCCAGCGGGCCGAGCACGGTCATGGCAAAGCCGCTCTCCGTGCCGAGCGGGAAGGGATCGGCATGTCTAAATAAAGATCCTGCGAAGCCGTCTTTAGAGGTCATGGCGCTATCCCTTGGTACTTCGAACCGGGTTGAAAATGCGGGTGTTCAGCCAGATAGCCAGCAGAATGATTAAGCCCGTGGCGATTTGGGTATAGAACGGCGACATGTGCGACAGAATCAGACCATTTTGGATAACCGCGATGGACAGCGCGCCAAGCAGGGTGCCGATAATGGTGCCGAAGCCGCCAAACAGGCTGGTGCTGCCGAGAACCACGGCGGCAATTACCTGTAATTCAAAGCCTTCGCCCTGATTCGACGAGCCACTGCCCAGACGCGCGGTAATGATCATCCCGGCCAAAGCCGCCGCCATTCCGCAAATCACATACACCCACATGGTGGTCGATTTGGTATTCACCCCGGCACGGCGCACCCCTTCGGCGTTAGCACCAATGGCGGTGACATAGCGACCAAAGCGCATATGGTTGAGCAGCACGTGCCCGAAAACTAACGCCAGCACGCCAAGAATGGCGGGCAGCGGCAGCCCCAGCACCCAAGCGCGACCCAGCAGCGTAAATGGACTATCCGCCGGAATAGGGATGGAGTAGCCCTGAGTGATTAACAGCGCCACGCCGCGAATCACCGCCAAGGTCGCCAAGGTGACAATGAAGGCCGGAATGCCCTCATAAGCGATAAAGTAGCCATTGATGGCGCCAATCAGGCCGCCAAGCACCAGCCCGCCAATCAGCACCACGGGCCAAGGAAGTCCCCAGTTATTCAAGGCGATAGCGGAAAGCGCGCCGACCAGCGCCAGCGTCGAACCGACCGACAAATCAATGCCGCCGGTGGTGATAACCAGCGTCATGGCGGCCGCGACAATCAGCAGCGGCGCGCTTTGGCGCAGGATGTTTAACCAGTTGTATCCACTTAAGAAATTGTCCGTCGCGAAAGAGAACACCACGCAACAGAAGATGAAAAACACCGCAATGCTCACCACACCCGAATGGTTGTGCAGCATGCGCCGGGTAACCGATTGTTTAATAAGTCGGGGACTGGACATGTTTATGATACTCATGGGTTTACCCTTTTAATTCACCAGACGGCGCTCAGTGGTGCACGGTTTCGCGTGCAGAGTGGGCTTCGAACTTCTCGCCGACAATCAAATTCACAATGTCGGACAAGCTGGTTTCGGAGATTTGCCGGTCGGCAACGTTGGTCCCTTCGTACATCACCATGATGCGGTCGCAAACCAGGAACAAATCTTGCAGACGGTGAGTAATGAGGATCACGCTGACGCCGCGAGCACTGACTCGGCGAATCAGTTCGAGCACGGCTTCCACCTCGGCGACCGCCAGTGCGGCAGTGGGTTCGTCCATGATCAACACTTTCGGGTTGAAGGCGGCGGCGCGGGCGATGGCAATGGCCTGACGCTGGCCGCCGGACAAATTGCGCACCAGCAGGCGAGTGTCAGGGATGGAGATCCCCAAGCCTTGCAGCATCTCGTGGGCCTCTTCGTGCATCTTTTTCTCGTCGAGGAAGGGGATGCCCAACACGCGAGTTTGAGGTTCGCGGCCCATAAACAGGTTGCCCGCCACGTTGACCGTGTCGCACAGCGAAAGATCTTGATAGACCATTTCTATGTGGCAGCGGCGGGCGTCTGAAGGGTTAGCGAAATGGACATCCTGACCGTCAATGCGCAGAGTTCCACCGGTCGGCACCACGGCACCGGCCAAAATTTTAGTCAGCGTGGATTTACCCGCGCCGTTATCACCGACCAGACCCAGCACTTCGCCGGGTGCCAAACTCAGGTTTACGCCGCGCAAAGAGCGGATTGAACCATAGGTTTTGGTGATATTTACCATCTCGACCCGGGGTGAACCAGATAAGTTTCTGGACATCTCTTGAGACATAATTGCTCTCCAACTGGTGAGGGGCTTGCGGGTGCAGCGCAAAAGTTCTGCCGCTGCTGACAATGCCGTCTTCTTGCCTCTTCCGATTTCTCTATCCTTGTAAACCGGTTTACCCAAAAGGCAAAAATAACGGCGATGTCTTTTCCCGCACCCGTAATGGTCAAAAATATTCTGAGTGTGGAACTCTGTGTCGCCGGTTTGAATCTAGCAGAATGTATGCCAGTTAATTCTGAGTGGAAAAGTGATCGGGTTCAAAAAATAAACAGGGGGTATGTTAAATCCATTAAGAATCAATGTGATGATTAAGTGACAAAAAGGCTAAAATTTTATTATTTGAGAGCTAATTCACATCCGTTCAGGAGGAGTATGCAAGGTGGGCGATACAGGTGCAGGTTGTTAACTTGCACAAAAAAGGCGCAGTCGCGCCTGATTCGTGCACTAAAACTACTCAGCTGAGGATGGAGCCGGAGGGGCAACCGAGTCGCGCGAGATCCATTCCACTGGTATTCGCGATACCTGTGAGACATCGGGTTCGTCGTTAAACAGCTTAATCAGCGTTTCAACCGCAACTCGGCCTAAATCCCTTGCCGACTGGCGAATGGTGGAGAGGCGCGGAGTGATCAAATCGGAGTAGATGGCGTCATCGAAACCGACCAGAGAGAGTGAAGCCGGAACGGCCAGCCCGCGCTGGCGCATGCCGTCGAGCAGGCCAAGGGCTAAATAGTCGCTGGCGGCAAAAATGGCGGTCGGCGGTTGCGGCAGGGCCAGCAACTGGTCAAGCGCGGTGCGGCCAAAAGTGCGGCTATAATCACCGTACAGCACCATGTCTGCGCTGTAGGGCAGGCCTGCGTTGATTAATGCCTGACGAAAACCTTGGTGGCGCTCGCGCACGCTCATCAATTCATCCGGCCCGCCGACAAAGGCAATGTGCCGATGCCCAGCAGCAATTAGCTTGTTGGCCGCCAGTTCGCCGCCGTGGACATTGTCGGAAAAGACTTTTGGCACCGTGCTGCCGGGCACATCTTCATCCAGCAAAACCACGTGACGTTGGCCTTTCAACTGCTCGCGCAGCTGGCCGTTATCAGGGCGGTTAGTGGTGAACAGCAGGCCATCAACCTGTCGGGTGTCCAGCCAGCGAATGAACTGGCACTCTTTCTCCAGATTGTTGCGGGTCACGCACAGCACCAGACTGTATTTGTGCAGAGAAGCCGCTTCTTCGGCGGCATCGGCTAGCTCGGCGAAGAAGGGGTTGGCGATGTCCGGCAGCACCAAGCCGATGGTTTCACTGCCGCCCTTACTCAATCTGCGGGCCAGACTGTTGGCACGGTAGTCCAGCGCTTTAATGGCTTCTTCAATCCGCGCGACCGTGGGCTGGGGCAGAGAGATGCTTTTGTTGAGGTAACGCGAAACCGTCGCTTTCGACAAACCGGCGTATTTCGCGACGTCGGACAACACTACCCGTTTTGTTCCCATTAACTTTTCATCCTTCACATAAGGGCTTCAGTTGACACGCTGCTCACAATGCCACGGATCAGATAAAATTTATACTTGACAATTTTTTGACGTCGTTTAATTGTAATTAACAGTTTACCCGCATTACCAGCTTCAGCGAATACTCTCCGTTTGGAACGGTCTGTTTCGTTAAATCGACATTCTGACGTGTGCCTCCCGCCAACATTCTCCTGAGTGTGCATATTTATATGCTTTCGTTCAGGTTTCAGCTGCTCAATGGCTTTCTAAAGTTGTTGCCGCCAGCTTATTGCATTGTCATCACCAAATCTTGAGGATGTCATTATGTTGAACAACACCGGAAAGAAAAAATCACTTTCTCCTTTTAACGCTTTGAAATTAAAAAAAGCGGCTTACACAGCTATCGCTACTCTGACTCTTTCAATGTTCAGTTATTCTGCCTTTGCGGCGGATGCGCCAACCTATGCGTTAGTGCAAATTAACCAACAGGCGCTGTTCTTCAATTTAATGAATAAGGGCGCGCAAGAAGAGGCCACCAAGTCTGGCGCGAAATTAGTTATTTTCAACGCCAATGACAATCCGGTTTCACAAAACGATGCGATTGAAACCTATATTCAGCAAGGTGTTAAAGGGATCATGGTGGATGCTATTGATGTGAACGGCATCATGCCAGCTATTAAAGAAGCTGCTGCTAAAAACATTCCGGTCATTGCTATCGACGCCGTATTGCCTGAAGGACCACAAAAGGCGCAGGTGGGCGTGGATAATAATAAAGGCGGGGCGCTGATCGGTAATTACTTCACCAAATACGTCAATGACAATATGGGCGGGAAAGCCAAGCTGGGCATCGTCGGTGCATTGAATTCCGCGATTCAAAATCAGCGCCAAAAAGGGTTTGAAGACACTCTCAAAGGCCACGATGGCATCAAAGTGGTGGGCGTGGTCGATGGCCGAAATATTCAGGATGACGCCCTGACGGCGGCAGAAAACCTGATCACCGGTAACCCGGATATGACCGCGATTTACGCCACCGGCGAGCCTGCGCTGCTGGGCGCGATTGCCGCAGTGGAAAACCAGGGCCGCCAGAAAGACATCAAAGTCTTTGGCTGGGATCTGACGGCTAAAGCCGTGAGCGGTATCGATCAGGGCTATGTTACGGCGGTATTGCAGCAAGACCCTGAGAACATGGGCGTTTCGGCGGTTAAAGCCCTGAATACGTTGGTAGTTGATGGCAAAACGGTCGACAAGACTATTCAGGTTCCGGCCACTATCGTCACCAAAGCTAACGTGGATACTTTCCGCCCAATGTTTAAGCAGTAAGCTTAATCAAGTATGAAAAGCAGTGGCATAAATCGTCGTTAAAAATAGAAAGAAAAGAGCGGGTTACGTGACTTCTGCGTAACCCGCTAGCCGCTAGGCAAGAGGCGAATTAAGTATTTCCACCAGTTCGGTTTGGCTTGGAAATGCGCTAAAGGTGCCGGTGCGGCTGATGGTGATCGCCGCCGCCCGCGCGGCGCGTTGCAGGTCTAACTGCTGAGGTAAAGGCACTGAGCGGCGCAGCATTGAGGCCAGCATCACGGCCAAGAAGGTGTCGCCAGCGCCAGTGGTATCCACCACTTTGCAAGGCGGCGTGGTGACATGCAACTGCTGGTCGGCAGTGGCGAAATAGACGCCGTCCGCCCCCAGTGTCACCACCACGGCGGCAGCTCCGGCACGCAGCAGTTCGCTGGCGGCTTCCACCGGCGGCAGCTGAGGCGCGGTGAAATAGCTTGCTTCGCCACGGTTGACTACCAGTAAGTCGACCAGTGGCCAGAGTTGTGAAAAGGCCGGTTTAACCGGCGACGGGTTGAAAACGGTCCGCAAGCTCAGGCGACGGGCCAGCTGGAAAACGGCGGCGGTTTTCTCTAATGAGAAATTCCCCTGCTGTAATACAACATCACCGGGCTGTGCATTATTTAATGCCAGCTCAATATCCGCTAATGACAATGCATCGGCGGCAGTGGTGGTGGTAATAATAGAGTTATCGCCGTCGGTGGTATTTAATATAAGTGAGGTGTCTGTGCGACAGTTTAATGATTCTTCAGGAAATAGTTTTAATAATTCTTGGGCTAATTGCTGGCGACACCATTGGCCCTGATTATCATTTCCGGTTGCGGCAATTAGCACAGTGCTCACCGCGCAACGTGAAAGAATGACCGCCTGATTAGCGCCTTTCCCGCCCAGATCTTGATTTATTTTCTGGCCGTGAATCGATGCGCCTTTTTCAGGTATTTCATTTATTACATACGTTTCGTCAACGCCTGTATTACCTACGACGAATACACGCATAATTAATCCCCTAGAAGGTGAATGAAGATGGCATCTATATCAGCAGGAAAACCAAGTGCGATTCAAGAAATATTTTCTCGATCTAAAGCAATAATGGGTGTAGTACATTGCGAAGCGTTTCCCGGCTCGCCAAATTATCAGGGTAAATCAATTAATAAAATAATCGACGTGGCCTTAAAAGATGCTGATGCTTATTTAAAGGGGGGCATTCACGGGCTGATTATTGAAAACCACGGTGACATTCCTTTTTCTAAACCAGAAAATATTGGTCATGAAACAGCGGCATTTATGTCGGTGATCACTGACCGAATTAAACAAGAGTTTGGCGTGCCGCTGGGCATTAACGTATTAGCCAACGCGGCGATCCCGGCATTAGCCACGGCGCTGGCCGGCGGTGCGGACTTCATCCGCGTCAACCAGTGGGCCAACGCCTACATCGCCAACGAAGGCTTTATTGAAGGCGCCGCCGCCACCGCGCTGCGCTATCGCTCCCAGCTGCGCGCCGAGCACATCAAAATCTTCGCCGACAGCCACGTGAAACACGGCAGTCACGCCATTGTCGCCGACCGTTCAATCCCAGAATTAACCCGCGACGTCGACTTCTTCTTAGCTGACGGCGTGATTGCCACCGGCCAGCGCACCGGCGACAGCGCCACCATGGAAGAGATCGACGAAATCCGCTCGGCCACCGAGCTGCCTCTGCTGGTGGGTTCAGGCGTTACGCCGGACAATATTTGCGCTATTTTACAGCGTACGCAGGGGGTGATTGTTGCCAGCACGCTGAAGTTTGGCGGCGTGTGGTGGAATCAGGTTGAACTGGAGCGAGTTAAACACTTCATGTCTATCGCTCGCGCTGAGCTGGAGGACTAATATGTCGACCGCAATGGGAAAAAGTCAGAATTCGTTTACCGATTGGCTGCTTGAGGAGCATCAGGAGGTCTGGCACGCCATGCAATACCATCCTTTTGTCACTGGCATTGAGGACGGCAGCCTGCCTGCCAAGGTGTTCAATCAATATCTGGTGTATGAAGGGGATTTCGTGGCGACGGCCATTGGCATATTTTCCTATGCGGTAATTAAAGCGCCGGATATCCGCCATCAGCGCTGGCTAATTGGCGTGCTCGACGCGCTGGCAAATGAGCAAATTGCCTATTTCGAAAGAGTGATGGAGAAGCGCCACGTGACGCCGTCGGACTATCAGCGAAGTGCGCCGGACGTTTCGCGCTTTAGTCAGGGGATGCTGCGCACCGCGCAAAACGGCAGTTACGCCGAGATCCTCACCTTAATGTTCTGCGCAGAGTGGATGTACTATCACTGGTGTACCCGCGTCAGCCAGTCCGCCATTGCTGACCCTGAAGTGAAAGATTGGGTGGTGATGCATGCCGAAAAGACCTTTATCGATCAGGCAAGCTGGCTGAAGGCGGAGCTGGACAGCTGCGCCGCCACGCTGAGCGAGGAGCAGCGCCAGCATCTGTCGGTGCTGTATGGTCAGGTGTTGCAGTGGGAGATTGATTTCCACAGCGCCGCCTTTGATTAACCCACTGTTCAGCAATAAAAAAGCCTTCCACGTGGAAGGCTTTTCTCTTTGTAGCTCAGGCCAAATTACTCTGACGGCTGCCAGCGCGCCCGACACTCATCGCGGCGGAAATTCAGCACCCGGCTGCGGTTGGCAATCAGCTGCACATTGTAGCCTTGGAAATAGAGGCAGAAGGTTTTCAGCCAAGGACCATCGGGCATTTCCACCAATAACCGACCCAGCCCAATCGACTTCAGCTTGCCTTTGGCGCGCAGTGGGCCGATGCCCATCAGCAGATAATCATCTTCTATATCAAAGGCGGCCTGAGATTGCGGATGGAACCAGCGCCGCTGAACCATTGATAAACACTGGGTTGGCGTCGCGGGCACAAAATAACGCGTCGCGTGGCCCATTTCGCCTTGCAGCGTTTTGCCATCCCAGCGCAGGCGCATGGGCATATGCGCGGAGAGCGAAATAGCTTCGTTTTCATCCGTGCCTTGATAGAGCTTCTCGCTCGCGCCGAGATAATTGGCCACCCCTTGCTTAACTTCGAGCCAATAAGGCTCGGCAATGCTGGCGTAAACGCCGTCGGGGATGGTCTGACTGCGCGGTGGAAGCGGCGCGCCGAGCAGGGCGGACATCACTTCAAACGCGCAGCCGAAGGCTTGCGTATCTTCGCGATTCGACACCATAGCCACGCCAACGTCTAGCTGTGGATGCAGTAAAAAGTAGGTTTTATATCCGGCGTGCGAGCCGCCGTGGCCAAAGACTTTATGCACGCCGACCTGCGTCGAGGAGATGCCCAAACCATAGGCGCTTGGCGTGCCGTCTTGCAAATAGCGTGGCTGGGTGAGTTTCTCCAGCACTTGTTCGCCCGGACCCTGATTCGCCAGCAGGCTTTGCAGCCAAGTGATCAGGGATCGCAGGCTGCCGGTAACGCTGCCGGAGGCGGAAAGATGCAGACCCGCGCTGGCGGTTTTCCAGCTGTCGCCGTCGCGCCAATAGCCGGGCGTCAAGCCGGGAACCACGTCAAACCAGGTTTCAGGGGCGTGCAGGGCGATATCCAGCGGCGCGGCGACGTGCTCACGCAGCAGATCGTTAAAGAGAATGCCTTTGCTCTTGAGGATGGCTTCAATCAGACGGTAGCCCGTATTGGAGTAGGAAATCTCAGAACCAGCGGGGAAATTCAGTGCGCCGTCCTGAGCAAGAAAATCTAAGATAGGCTGTGGCTCAGTGGCGCTATAGACCGACACCCCCAGCAACGACAGGGTTTCACGCACATCGGGCAAACCGCCGGTCATGTCCAGCGCCTGACCAATGGTCACGTCAGCCATTGGGGCTTTTAACGCGGGCAGATGCTGCCCCAAAGTGTCTTGCAGCGATAACCCAGCATGGCTACGAAATAGAGCCAAAGTAGCAAAAATATGCTTGGTTATTGAGGCATAGCGCACCACGTTGTCGAGGGTGAAAGGCTCTCCCGTGCTGAGATCCGCCAATCCGCCCGTAGCACTGCCTTTGATTTCATCACGCGTAAACAGGCTGATAGCCCCGCCGGGGGCTCCCGAAGAGTCCCATTGGCCGGTGATTTTTTTCGCTGTTTCCAGCGCCGCGTCCCACTGCAAAGGCGTCCGTGGTTCGCGTAGGGTGAATGTCATTGCTGTTCCCCTTGTCTAATAGTCATGTGTGATAGGGAGCGATGCTGCCACTCCGTCATTGTTACTCACTTCTCCCAGAAGCCAGCTCATTTCAACACCATTTTGCGCCTCAATTCTGGCTCAAAGGTGCGTAATGCTGGCCTTGACTTGTGAGCGAGCCGATGGTTTTAATGAGAGACAGGCTTTTGAAGCCATCTTTATGCATCTCATTGAAATCCTAAGATGAAAATGTGCTTAGCCGGTCGTTTTTAGCGCCGATAAATGCCGTTATGCTTTTTTCATAATTAACCAGAGTAGACCCTTTTATGAATAACACCGAACGCGGAACGCAAACGCTTATCCCCGTTTTTGACGGCCATAATGACGTTTTACTGCAACTGTGGGAGCAGCATCGCCAAAACCCCGAGCAGGCTTTTCTCCAAGGCCCGGCCAGCGGCCAGATGGATTTACCTCGCTGCCAGCAGGCCGGTTTTGCCGGTGGCCTGTTCGCCGCGTGGGTGCCATCCCCCCGTTTTGATGCAGCAAGCGTGCCGGATCCGCAAATTGACGCGCGTTTTTTGCTGGAAGGTACTCAAAAACATCCTGATTTTACCCCGACGCCGTCGTTTGAATCGGCCCGCGACACCACTCTCGCCATGATGGCTTTCCTGCTGCGTATTGAGCAGCAGTCGCAGGGCGCGGTGAAAATTTGCCGCAGCGCCGCCGATATTCGCGGTGCGCTGGCGAGCAAGGCGCTGGCGGTGGTGATGCACATAGAGGGCGCTGAGGGCATCGATCCTGACCTTTATACTCTCGACGTGTTGTATGAAATGGGCCTGCGAACGCTCGGTCCGGTGTGGAGCCGCCCGAATATCTTCGGCCACGGTGTGCCTTTCAAATTCAATACCTCGCCAGATTTCGGCCCCGGCTTGACCGATTTAGGCGTGAAACTGGTGCAAGCCTGTAACCGCAAACGCATTTTGGTTGATTTGTCGCATCTTAATGAGCAGGGCTTCTGGGACGTGGCAAAACTCTCCGATGCGCCGCTGGTGGCCAGCCACTCCAACGCCTTCGCCCTGTGCGCCCAGTCGCGCAACCTGACGGACAAACAGCTCGCCGCCATTAAAGAAACTCAAGGCTTTGTCGGGGTGAACTTCGCCACGCCGTTCCTGCGCGAAGACGGCAAAAACAGCCCGGACACCGGAACCGAGGACTATTTGCGCCATCTGGATTATCTGGTGGAAAAGCTGGGTGAGGATCACGTGGGCTTTGGTTCAGACTTCGACGGCGCGCCGATGGCTCCCTTTATGCGTGACGTCAGCGGGCTGCCGGTGTTGATTGAGGCGATGCGTAAATCGGGTTACGGCGAGCCGCTGATTGCCAAGATTGCTCATCAGAACTGGATTAACGTGCTGGAAAGAACTTGGGGCGAGTAATGCGCTAAACAGGTTGGAAGGAATGGCTCCTTGGGCAGTTCGCCTCAGGAGCCATTTTTTTTATGATTAATCAGCGAACAGAGTTTGTTTCAGGGCGCGCTCCACGCCGCGCAACTCGGCTAAACCGCGCAAACGGCCAATGGCCGAATAACCCGGATTAGTTTTCTTGTGCAGGTCGTCGAGCATCTGGTGGCCGTGGTCCGGGCGCATCGGAATAGGGCGCAGATCCCCCGCGCGGCGGCGAGTCTGTTCTTCGGTCAAAATGGCTTTGATAATCGCCACCATGTCGACATCGCCGTCCAGATGATCCGCCTCGTGGAAGCTGCCCGGCGTGGCTTCGCGCTGGGTGGCGCGCAGATGCACGAAGTTCACGCGGTCGGCGTACGTGGTCATCATCTTCACTAAATCATTGTCTTCGCGCACGCCATAAGAGCCAGTGCAGAAGCAAAAGCCGTTGTGCAGGCTATCGACCGTCTCTTTCAGCCACTGCATATCTTCAATAGTAGAAATAATGCGCGGCAGGCCGAGGATTGGCCGCGGTGGGTCATCAGGATGCACCGCCAGTTTCAGACCGTGCTGCTCAGCGACTGGCACGATGCTGCGCAGGAAGTGCGCCATATTCTCGCGCAGTTTGGCCTTATCGATGCCATCATAGGTTGCCAGACGGGCGCGGAACTGGTCCAGCGTGTACCCCTCTTCGGCACCCGGCAAACCGGCAATAATATTGGCGGTGAGGGTGGCGATTTCAGCTTCGCTCATGGCGGCAAAATAGTCGCTGGCCTGCTTTTGCTCTTCGGCGGAGTAGTCCTGCTTAGCCCCGGCGCGTTGCAGGATATGCAGCTCGAAGGCGGCAAAGGCAATTTGATCAAAACGCAGCGCCCGCGAGCCGTCCGGCAGCAAATAGCCGAGGTCGGTACGGGTCCAGTCGAGGATCGGCATAAAGTTGTAACAGACGGTGTCGATGCCGCAGGCCGCCAGATTGCGCAGCGACTGCTGATAGTTAGCAATGTGCTTCTCGACATCGCCGCTGCGAGTTTTGATCTCTTCGTGAACCGGAATGCTTTCCACCACCGACCACGTCAGGTTTTTCTCCGCCAGTTCGGCCTGACGTTTCTTAATCTCTTCGACCGTCCACACTTCGCCATTAGGGATGTGATGCAGGGCAGTAACCACCCCGGTAGCCCCGGCCTGTCTGACATCGTCCAGCGACACGGGATCTTTCGGGCCATACCAGCGCCATGTTTGTTCCATGTGAAATTCCTTGTTTGCGACCTAAGTCTGCTTATGTGCGAGGAAGCGTGAAAAGGGACAATCTGTGACGCGGGCTGTTTTAGTTTTCTTGACGTCAGACAGCATGCCAGTTCACTCTATTAACATTACAGGTCAGGTGGTAGGGTGGTCAGGCCACCTGACCGACATATCATTCAGGATGCTCAGGATCATTAATGTGATCCAGTCGACAGTTTTGCTAACGCCAGCGATTTTTGTCTCAGGCTAGCCAGACTTCGCCGCACCAGTCGGAGAGAACCATGGAACTACCTACGCTAAAAGTAGAAAGACTGTACCGCCAGATTTCGAACGTGCTGATTGGCTGCATCAAAAACGGCCAGTTTGCGCCGGGCGAGATGATCCCGTCAGAGCGCGATTTATCGAAGCAGTTTGGCGTCAGCCGCTCGTCGATTCGCGAGGCATTGATTGCCTTAGAGATCACCGGCTGGATTGAAATCCGCACCGGCAACGGCGTGTACGTTAATAATCCTTTACCCGAGCAGCCTGCGACGCCGAGCGAAGAGGAGTTCAGTCTTGAGTCACTACTCAAAGCGCGGCAGATTTTCGAATGCACCACTGCAGAGCTTGCGGCAATCAACGGCACCGCCGAGCAGCGCCAAAAACTCGCCGAGATCAATCAGTCGCTGACCCAGTTAAACATCAATAACGACAGTTTTCTGGAAGAAGATCGCCGTTTCCATCTGATGATCAGCGAAATGACCGGCAACGAAGTGCTGCGCGATATGATGGAATACCTGTGGGATAAGCGGAGTTCGCGGCGTTTCGTGCGTCTTGAGCGCCACTACAGCGAAAGTGATTTCGCCCGCGAGATGAACACCGACCATCAGGGGATCACTGACGCCATTCTGGCGGGAGACGCAGTTAAGGCGAGGGCGGCGATGCAGGCGCACCTGCAACATGTGTATGATCAATTGTTGGAGGGGTGACGCTTTTTGGGAAAAAGCTGGCAAAAAGGGTTTTGGATTTAACTTTAAGGTCAAGGTCGTGGGCTCGCCGCCCACACTGGCCTTAAGGTCAAAACCTTGCGTTGCCACGCAAACTGGCCCAAAGGGTTTTAAACGAAACCCTTTGGAATCCTGCGTTTTTTTGCTGCTGGAATATCGAGGCTGCGCAGGGTGGGATGGTCGTGTTTCAGCGGCCACTGTGTTCGTCGCGAAGTGCCGCCGCTTAGGCGGTTCCCTCGCTGCGGGATTCCAACCCGCGAAAAAAGACTCGCGGTTTTCCACCTCTTGCTCGGCGTCACTTCTGAACGCGACCTACTGGCTTCTCCGCCGTGCCGTTTCAGTGAGTTTTGATTTGGATTTGGTTTGGGGTTTTTAAGGGGCGCGGCGATAGGCGCCCCTTAAGGCCGGTGTGGCGGCAGCGCACGACCTTGACCTTAAAAGTCAGTCCGCGTGGTAACGCAATGTCTTACCTTTGGAGATGTAATTGAAAAAGAAAAATCATCGCCCATATACCTTCACTCCCCACGAAATCATCCCCTCCAACATTGGCTTCAGCACTCCCTGCAAAACAACGGCTTTATCCTCGATATATGGATAGGGCTCAAACTCATCCATGTAGTTGCATTGCGCCAGTTCGAGCTGCACGGCGTGCTGATTGGCCTGCGGTTGGCCGTAGGCGCGGGTGATGTAGCCGCCTTTAAAGCGACCATTTAGCACGTGGCTGAAGGTGGATTGCTGCTTGCACAGCGCGTCGAGCATGTCGCTCAGCTCTGGGGCGCAGCTCGCGCCGCTGTTGGTGCCGATATTCAAATCGGGCAGTTGACCGTCGAACAGGCGTGGGATCACCGAGGCGATGGAGTGCGCATCAAACAGCAACGCATAGCCGAACTCCTGCTTCATGCGGGCCAGTTCGGACTCAATTTTCTGATGATAAGGCTGCCAAATCTCATCCAGATAGCGCTGGCGCGTTGCGGCGTCGGGCTGGCCGTCAGCTTTAAAGGTCGGGCGACCGTCGAACAGCGTATCGGGGAACAGGCCGGTGGTGGCGGTGGTGTATAGCGGCTGATCGTCGGCTGGTCGATTAAGATCAATCACGAAACGCGAATACTGCCCGACCAGAATATTGGCTCCGAGAGATTGTGCGAAGGCGTACAGCTGTGGAATGTGCCAGTCGGTGTCAGACAGCGGCAGCGCGTCGTCGCTCAAACCACTGGCGACTTCGGGCGTCAGCCGGGTTCCGGCATGAGGGATGCTTATCAATAACGGGCTGCGGCCTGCGCTGAAATGGTAGGGATCGGCAATGGTTGGTGCGCTATTCAGACTCATGAACGAACATCTCCTCGATAAACCACGGTACAGGGCAGTTGACCACCCAGCCAATAAACTAACTCTGCCGGACGCTCGACCGGCCAGTGCACAAAATCAGCCACTTTTCCTACTTCTAACGAGCCGTGACTCTGTTGCAAACCCAGCGCCCGCGCGCCGTGGCAGGTGACGCCGGCCAAAGCTTCCTCGGGCGTCATGCGGAACAAAGTACAGGCCATATTGAGCATTAAACGCAGGGAAAGCGCGGGAGAAGTGCCGGGGTTGGCGTCGCTGGCAATCGCCATCGGCACGCCGTACTGGCGGAATAGCGCCACTGGCGGAGCTTGGGTTTCGCGCAGCATGTAATACGCCCCGGGCAGCAAAACGGCCACCGTGCCGGACTCGGCCATGGCCTTAACGTCTTGCTCGGTGGCGTATTCTAGATGATCGGCAGAGAGTGCGCCGTATTGTGCCGCCAGTTGGCTGCCGTGCAGGGAAGAGAGCTGCTCGGCGTGCAGTTTCACCGGCAAGCCGAGCTTTTTCGCCGCCTTGAACACCCGTTCAATCTGCTCGGGGGAGAAGGCTAAATGCTCGCAAAAGCCGTCAACGGAATCGGCTAAGCGTTCAGCTGCCACCTGTGGAAGTAAGTTTTGGCAGATGTGGTCAATATACTCATCGGCGCGGCCATGATACTCAGGCGGCAGGGCGTGGGCGGCGAGGCAGGTGGTTTTGACTTTAACGGGCTGGGTTTCGGCCAGCTCGCGGATCACCCGCAGCATCTTCAGTTCGCTTTCATCACTCAGACCATAGCCGGACTTAATCTCGATGCAGGTCACGCCCTCGGCCAGCAAAGGGGCGAGGCGAAAACGCGCCTGTTCAAATAAGGTTTTCTGGCTGGCGGTGCGGGTGGCATTCACCGTCGACAAAATACCGCCCCCCTGAGCCGCTATCTCGGCATAGCTTACGCCGTTCAAACGCTGCTCAAACTCGGCGCTGCGGTCACCACCAAAAACCAGATGCGTGTGGCAATCGACCAAGCCGGGCGTCACTATGCCGCCCTCGAAATGGTGGCGGGAACCGGCGACAAATTTCGGGCTATCTTCCTCGCTGCCAATCCAGGCTATCTTGCCATCCTTGACGGCTAACACCCCGTTTTCTATCAGGTTATAGCTTCCATCCTGCATGGTAACCAGCGTCGCGCCGGTCCACAGACTGTCGCAAATCAGCTTATCTGAAGCAGTGCTCAAAGGAGAAATCGATGACGACATGTAGGGCTCCTGACCGCGTTTATCTTGTATAGACAACTCTAGTCAACCTAACGTATTCATCGAAAAGCGGCAAGCCATCGCCAGAGGTTTTTAATTTTTTTCGAGGTGTATTCCAGAAACAGACACTGTCATTAGACGGAGTACCTGTTTATTTATACAGTACCCCACGAAAAGGGCACTTTAGGGAGAAGGGAATGGCAATAGGGAGATTAGCCGTGGCTGGTAAAACGACCAAACAGCTGGTAGCGAGAGCCAGGGTAAACCAGACGAGCAGAAGTGACGACGCGGTTCCCGCTCCAGGTACGGCGGTGGATCAGCAGGCAAGGCTCATGCTCTTTCAGTTGCAGCAGTTGGCGCTGGGTGTCACTGGCGCTAATGGCTTCGACGCGGTGCTCGCCCGCGGTCAGCGGGGCGATGCGCATCAAATAGGTGTAAGGCGTGGCGTTATTCATCACGTTTTGCAGGTAATCCGGCGCGGCCTGCGGGTTCACATAGCGGTCTTCAATCTGTACCGGCACGTCATTTTCAAAATGGACGATTTGCGAATAAAACAGCGATTCGCCGGGTTTAATCTCCAGCTGCAACGCCTGTTCGGCGTCGGCCTGACGGGTTTCACAGGCCATGACCACGCTGCTGTGGCGGTGGCCGCGCTGGGCGATTTCGTCAGCGATATTATGCACTTCCAGCATCGGCGTGTAGGCCTTGGCCTCGGCGACAAAGGTGCCGACGCCCTGCATGCGCATCAAAAAACCTTCGTTGGTGAGTTCCCGTAAGGCGCGGTTGATGGTCATACGGCTGACGCCCAACTCGTTAACCAGCTCGCTTTCTGAGGGAACGCGCTGATGGGGCTTCCACACGCCGTCGCGGATCTGCCCGACGATGGCTTGTTTCACGCGCTGATAAATCGGCGCTGGCGTGTCGCTAATGGCGGCGGCCAGCTCAGATAATCGCTGCTGTGAAACACCCTGTTGGGACAACGGTGTGGATTCAGACATATCACTACCTCATTAAGAAAAATCAACCGGGTACGGGCAGAGCCACTCACCAACGCCGACAGAGTAAACGAACGCTAAATGCGCGTCACCAATGCGTGATGAAAAACGAAAATATTAAAAAAAACGCTCGACTAAGTTTACAGCGCAATCGGGCATATGTATATGTATAGACAAGTAGCCGGAACGTTTCGCAATTGTTTCTCATAAATTGCATTTGTAGACCTTCAATCACCCGATTTAGGACTGTCTCTATGCCTGCTTATTTCACCACACGCGCACTGTTGCCACAGGGTTGGGCGAGTCATGTGCGACTTACCGTTGATGATCAGGGCGTACTGACCTCGGTAGAGGCCAATGCCCAGCCGGAAGGGGCTTATCGTCTCAACGGGCCGATTGTGCCGGGAATGCCAAACCTGCATTCGCACGCTTTCCAGCGAGTCATGGCCGGGCTGGCTGAAGTGGCGGGCAACCCGCAGGACAGTTTCTGGACTTGGCGAGATCTGATGTATCGGCTGGTTGGCCGTTTGACTCCTGATCAGGTGGGGGTAATTGCCCGCCAGCTGTATATCGAAATGCTCAAAGGCGGCTATACCCAAGTCGCCGAATTTCATTATCTGCACAATGACCTCAGCGGCCAGCCTTATAGCAACGTTGGCGAGATGGCCGCCGAGCTTAGCAACGCCGCCGAGCAGGCGGGCATTGGCATGACGCTGCTGCCGGTGCTTTACAGCTATTCGGGTTTTGGTGCACAGCCTGCCCAGCCGGGGCAGAAACGCTTTATTCAAGACGCAGAGAGTTACCTCAATCAACAGCAAGTGATTGCCTCGCAGCTGCAAGATAAACCGCTGCAAAATCAGGGGCTATGCTTCCATTCGCTGCGCGCGGTGTCTCGCGAACAAATTCAACAAGTGCTGGCTGCCAGTCCACAGGATCTGCCGGTGCATATCCACATCGCCGAGCAGCAAAAAGAGGTGAATGACTGTCTGGCGTGGAGTGGGCAACGGCCTATTGCGTGGCTGTTCGACAACATCGACGTGGACGCGCGCTGGTGCTTGATCCACGCAACGCATCCTGACCGTTTCGAGCTGGCAAGCATTGCCGCAAGCAACGCGGTGATTGGCATTTGTCCTACCACCGAGGCGAATCTCGGCGACGGTATCTTCCCCGGCGTAGATTATCTGGCGCAAAAAGGGCGCTGGGGCATTGGCTCCGACAGCCATGTGTCTCTCAACGTGGTGGAAGAGCTGCGCTGGCTGGAGTACGGCCAGCGGCTGCGCGACCTGCGCCGTAATCGCCTGACCAATGCCGAACACGCCTCTGTTGGCGATATGCTTTATACCCAAGCTTTACAGGGTGGCGCTCAGGCCTGTGGCGTGGCTATCGGCCAGCTTGCCGTGGGGTACCGCGCCGACTGGCTGGTGTTAGACGGAGAAGACCCATACCTCGCGGCGGCGTCAGACAGCGAACTGCTTAACCGATGGATTTTTGCCGGCAGCGCCGCGCAAATCCGAGACGTTTTTGTGGCGGGCAAGGCCAAAGTGGTCAATGGCCGCCATCCGCAACAGTCACAGGCCAGCGCTGACTTCCTCGCTCTGCTCCAGCAACTGGCCAAGGACGCGGCATGAGCGGATTAACCCGATTCTCCTTCGCTAGCCTGCCTGTTAGCCCGTGGCGCAACGGCGGCGGAGAAACCCGTGAAATCATCAGTTGGCCTGCGGGGCAAAGCGATTTTGAGTGGCGAGCCAGCATTGCCACAATCGCGGCGGACGGGCCATTTTCACTGTTTGCCGGGATTGACCGCTCGATCACCTTATTAAGTGGCGAGGGCGTGAACCTGCACACTGAGCAGGGGAGCGACCACGCCTTAACCCAGATTGGCGCGCCTTACTCTTTTGCCGGAGAAGTGCCTATCTCCGCCACGCTGGTGGGCGGCGTCACAACGGATTTCAACGTCATGACCCGTCGCGGCAGCTGCACGGCGCAGGTCAGGGCGCAAAGCCATGATTTTTACGTCAACTGGTACACCGCCGGGCTGCTGTACGTTTTGCGCGGAGAGTGGCAGGTCACTGCCTCCATCACACTCTCCGCTGAACAGGGCCTGCACTGGGCTTTTGCATCGAACCAAGAGAGCCACCTGCCAATCCGCGCTTTGCAGCCGGACGCGCAGCTGCTGTTGGTAGAAATTACCCGCTGATTTAGCGATTTCAATAATGGGCCCGGCAATCTCCAGCGTGTCGGGCGTTGTTTGCACCTAACTTGTCTATACAGGATTAGATTATGTCTTCTGCATCTCATGACAGTCGCGTCTGCCATCTGCATCCCGGTCAGGTTGACCTTGCCACGCTGCGCGCCATTTACTCCGCCGAAAAGCGCGAAAACCAGCAACAATACTGGAGCGTTCGCGTTGAACTGGCCGAGGAGGCGCGCGCAGGCGTGCTGGCGTCACAGGAAACGGTGAACCGCATCGTCGAGTCCGGCAAGGTGGTTTATGGCATCAACACTGGCTTTGGCAAGCTGGCGCAAACCCGCATTCCGGCAGAGCGTCTAGCCGAGTTGCAGCGCAATTTGGTGCTGTCGCACAGCGTTGGGATTGGCAAAGAACTGGCCGATAACGTGGTGCGTCTGGTGATGACCACCAAGATCCTCAGCCTGTCGCGTGGCCATTCCGGCATTCGCATGGAGGTGATTGATGCCCTCATCAGCTTACTCAATGCGGGCGTGCTGCCGTGCATCCCAGAGAAAGGCTCAGTGGGCGCATCAGGGGATTTGGCTCCGCTGGCGCACCTCTCGCTAATGCTGATTGGCGAAGGAGAAGTCACCGCGCAGGGCGTTCGCATGTCGGCGGTAGAAGGGCTGGCGACCGTTGGCTTGAAACCTATTGAGCTAGGGCCGAAAGAAGGGCTGGCGCTGCTTAACGGCACGCAGGTTTCTACCTCTTTGGCGCTGGCCGGGCTGTTCGAAGCCGAAAGAGTCTTCTCAGCAGGCTTGGTGGCCGGGGCATTGTCACTGGAAGCAATCAAAGGCTCGGTGAAACCTTATGACGCGCGAATTCATCAGGCGCGCGGCCAGCTAGGGCAAATCTCCGTCGCCGCGGCGGTGACCGCACTGCTGGAAGGGAGTGACGTTGTCACCTCTCACGCCGACTGTGGCCGGGTGCAAGACCCTTATTCTATCCGTTGCGTGCCTCAGGTGATGGGCGCATGCCTTGATAACCTGCAACACGCCGCCCGCGTCCTGCAAATCGAAGCTAACGCTGCCTCGGATAACCCGTTGGTGTTTGCCGAGAATGGTGATGTTATCTCTGGCGGTAACTTCCACGCCGAGCCGGTGGCCTTCGCCGCCGACATTATTGCGCTGGCGGTGGCTGAAATTGGGGCTATTTCCGAGCGCCGGCTGGCGCTGCTGCTCGACACCGGACTGTCCGGCCTGCCGCCGTTCTTGGTTAATGACGGTGGAGTGAACTCCGGCTTTATGATTGCTCAGGTCACTGCCGCCGCGCTGGCCTCTGAGAACAAATCGCTGGCCCATCCGGGCAGCGTGGACAGCCTGCCAACCTCCGCCAATCAGGAAGATCACGTCTCCATGGCGACCTACGCCGCCCGTCGCCTTGGCGATATGTGCTTCAACACCTCCGTGGTGGTGGGCATTGAGGCGATGGCCGCCGCGCAGGGTATCGACTTCATTCGCCCACTGAAAAGCTCTCCGCTGCTGGAGAAAGAGTTACAGGCCATTCGCCAAGACGTGGCTTATTTAGAAAAAGATCGCCTTATGGCACCTGACGTAGAAGCCATGCGTCTGTGGGCTAGCCGTGGGCAGTGGCCGTCGGTCATTGAAGCTTTGTTACCGAGTTTTAACTGATTAATAAGGAATTCAACATGAATGCACCTCAGAAAACGGCGGTTGCTCGCGCGGTTCGCGCCCCTCACGGCACACAACTGAGCTGTGAAAACTGGCTGATTGAAGCCGCCTATCGCATGATTCAGAACAACCTTGACCCCGACGTGGCCGAGCGCCCGGAAGATCTGGTGGTTTATGGGGGTATCGGCAAAGCGGCGCGTAACTGGCCCGCTTTTGAAGCCATTTTGGACAGCCTGCGCAAGCTCCATGCTGATGAAACGCTGCTGGTGCAGTCTGGCAAGCCGGTGGGGATTTTCCGCACGCACGCTGACGCTCCGCGCGTGCTGATTGCCAACTCTAACCTCGTGCCGCACTGGGCCAACTGGGACCATTTCCACGAGTTGGATAAAGCCGGATTGATGATGTACGGCCAGATGACCGCCGGTTCTTGGATTTACATTGGCGCGCAGGGCATCGTGCAGGGAACCTATGAAACATTCGCCGAGGCGGGCCGCCAGCACTACAACAGCAATCTGCGCGGTAAATGGATCCTGACTGCCGGTCTTGGTGGTATGGGGGGCGCACAGCCTCTGGCTGGCGTTCTGGCAGGAGCCTGCGTGTTAGCGATTGAGTGCCAAGAGTCGCGGATTGATTTCCGCATCCGCACCCGTTATTTGGATTACAAGGCGTACAGCATCGAAGAAGCCTTGGTGATGATTGAGAAAGCTTGCGCGGAAAAACAGGCGATTTCCGTTGGCCTGCTGGGTAATGCGGCCGAGCTGATGCCACAGCTGGTGGCACGCGCCAAGCAGGGCGGCCTGCGCCCGGATATCGTCACCGACCAGACGTCGGCCCATGACCCGCTGAACGGCTACCTGCCGGAAGGTTGGACGCTGGAGCAGTGGCAGGTTAAACGCGTCTCTGACCCGCAGGCGGTAGTCAAAGCCTCACGCGCCTCGATGGCCAAGCACGTGCAGGCGATGCTGGATTTCCACGCGATGGGCATTCCAACCGTGGATTATGGCAACAATATTCGTCAGGTGGCGAAAGAGGAAGGCGTGCTGAATGCTTTTGATTTCCCAGGGTTTGTTCCAGCTTATATTCGCCCGCTGTTCTGCGAAGGCAAAGGTCCATTCCGCTGGGTGGCGCTCTCCGGCGACCCGGAAGATATCTACAAAACCGACGCCAAACTGAAAGAGCTGTTCCCCGACAATGCCAATCTGATCAACTGGTTGGATATGGCTCGCGAGCGTATCGCGTTTCAGGGGCTTCCGGCGCGTATCTGCTGGCTGGGCCTCGGCGAGCGCCATATTGCCGGACTGGCGTTTAACGAAATGGTGCGTAACGGCGAGTTAAAAGCGCCGGTGGTGATTGGCCGTGACCATCTGGATACCGGCTCGGTGGCTTCGCCAAACCGTGAAACCGAAGCGATGAAAGATGGCTCCGATGCCGTTTCCGACTGGCCGCTGCTCAACGCACTGCTCAACACGGCGGGCGGCGCGACGTGGGTCAGCCTGCACCACGGCGGCGGCGTAGGCATGGGCTTCTCACAACACGCGGGGATGGTGATTGTCTGCGACGGCACCAAAGAAGCCGACGCCCGCCTGTCACGCGTACTGTGGAATGACCCAGCCACCGGCGTTATGCGCCACGCCGACGCGGGATATCAGCAAGCCATCGACTGCGCCAAACGCAATGATTTGAATTTGCCGATGGTGTGAGTGAGCTAGGTTAGAAAGACAAGGGCAGGCGCGAGCTTGCCCTTTTTTATGGCGAAGATTAAACCGGCACGTGAACGTGCTTTTTGATGTTTTTCAGCCAGGTGATCATGGTGAAAGTCATGATAACCAGCAGCGCCCAGGAGCTCCATTTACCCAGATGCACGCCGGACCAGCTGCTGAGCTGATTAGGGTAGCGCCAGATAGTAAAGAAGGTGCTGATGTTCTCCGCCAGCCAGATGAAGAAGCCAATCAGAATAAATGCAAGAATCAGCGGCATGCGGCGTGGGGTATCGTAGGGAGTGAACACCACATAGCTGCGGGCGTAAAGCCCCAGTACCAGCGCGGTGATGTACCAGCGGAAATCGCCAATATAGTGATGGGTGAAGAAGTTCACGTAAATCACCAGCGAGCAGATAGCGGCCAGCGTATAGGGCGGGTAGTTGCGCACTTTAACGTCCAGTAGCCGCCAGCACTGAATCATATAACTGCCCACCGCCGCGTACATGAAGCCGGAAAACAGCGGCACGCCGAACAGCTTGGTGTAGGCGAAATCCGGGTAGCTCCACGAGCGAATGCCCGACGAGGTCTTAAAAACTTCCAGCGCAAAACCGACCACGTGGAACAGCATGATGGCTTTAAACTCATCCAACGTTTCAAGCTTGCTGGTCAGCATCCACACCTGAATAAACAGCGCGACCAGCAGCAAAACGTCATAGCGCGGGACATGGAATATGCCGTCGCGCGGCACCAAAAACACCGCCAAAAAGAACAGTCCGACGAAGATACAGGCGCGCGCCTCTTTCACCCCGAAGAAAATAAATTCGGTTAAAAAGCGGCGAACTCCGCGAATTGGCTGCTTTTCGCGGGGTTGAGTCAGAAATAAATCCAGTCGTTGTAAAGGGCCCATGGTCGTCCTTGAATAAAATCCCCATTGCAGGAAAGCCGCTAAATTTACTTCATCACGCGCAGCTGCGCACGCTCATTATAGAAACGGCGATAGGCGAGGTAGCCGGCGATAATGGTGGAAACGCTGGCGGTGCCAAGCAGCATAAAAGTGACCATTATCTGATACTTAATGGCTTTTACTGGGTCGATTCCGGCGAAAATCATCCCCGACATCATGCCCGGCAGGCTGACGATGCCGACGGTTTTGGCGGCATCCACAGTGGGGATCATCGCGGCGCGAATACTGTCGCGGATGATTGAACCGGACGCCAGCTTGGTGGAAGCGCCGAGGCTGAGCATCTCGAGGATCTTTTGCTGGTTATCCATAAAGCGCTGGTTGAGGTTGCTATAGCACAGGCCGACCGCCACCATGGCGTTGCCCGCAATCATGCCGGAGACGGGGATCACCTGCATCGGCAAGAACTCAATCGAGCGGCTGAGGATCAGAATAACCAGCGTTAGCGCGGTGCTGGCGGTTATCGCGATAAATGAAATCGCGAAGCCATTATCGATATTCCGGCTGCGCTTTTTAGCGTTAAAGGCGGCGTTGAAGCAGATAAACAGCACCATCAGCACGGTGAGCCAGCCGTCATTGAGGTCGAAAATGTACTTGAGCACATAGCCGACCACCACCAGTTGCACGATAGCCCGCGCGACGCTCCAGATGATGTCCTTCTCCAGCCCGAGCTTCTCGCGTTTGCTGACCAGCAGGGCGACGACGACCAGAATAAGCGCCAGCGCCAGTGATTCATTAGTGATGTTATGCTGGCTCATGGTCGGTGCTCTCGGCGGCGTGGTGGCTTAGGGTGATGACGTTTTTGGCGTGGCGAATCTCATTGCTGTCATGGCTGACCCACAACACGGCGAGGTTTTGCTGCTCGACCAGATTGGCGATGATCTGATTGACGTTCAGCTTGTTCTCTTCGTCGAGGGCGCTGGTGATTTCATCCAGCAGCAGGATGTCGGGCATAAATTGCAGATTACGCAGCAACGACACGCGCTGCTTCTCGCCGCCAGACAGCTCTTGAGCTTTCTTATCCAGCATATCCGTTGGCAAATTGACGCGCTCCAGCCACTGTTTCACCTTGGCTTCATCCATCTTCTGGCCGCGAATTTGATAAGGCAGCGCCAGATTGTCGCGCACGGTATCGCCAAACAGCGAAGGGGTCTGGAAGCAGTAGGAGACCTGCTGGCGATATTTCTCGGTTTTTAAGCGAGTGATATCTTCGCCTTTGAACTTGATGGTCCCGCCGGTCTGGGTTTGCAGCGCAGCAATGATCTTCAACAGCGTGCTTTTGCCACTGCCCGAAGGCCCGGTCAGCAGCGTGAACTCACCCGGATTGAGGGTGAATGAGACGGGTTCCAGCAGGGGGCGTTGATTAAGGGTAAAGCTGACGTCCTGAAGATCTAAAAGGGGCGCGGGCTGCGGCATGGCGTCTTCCTTGGTGGTCCATTGAATGCTCGCATAATACCACTCAGTTTGTGTCAGGTAACAAACTGAGTTGCATCAAATAGTTTACCGAAGACGTTTGCAGCACCGAGGTGGGCTGAATCACAGCCCTTTGGGGATTTCCCGATAGAAACCAATACCAATCAGCCGACCAAACAGGAAGGGGATAAACTTGCGTTGGCGCAGCCAAAGCTCCATGCGGCCCGGCGGCTTGGTTCTTTTCTTCTGGCCCGCTTTGCTAATCATGATTTGCAGCGACTGGGTGGCCCACGTTGGGAATGTGCGTCGGCGCTGAACTCGCTGTAAGTGTTTCAACTGCAATGTGCCGTTGAACAGCGGGGCGCTGATGATGTTAGCGGTAGCGACGGCGTCCTGAATCGCCAGATTCACCCCGACGCCGCCAATTGGCGACATGGCGTGAGCGGCGTCGCCAATGCACAAGACGCCCGGCTTGGCCCACTCTTTCAGGCGGTCGATGCGGATTTTCAGCAGTTTGACCTGATCCCAGTCGGTAATGTCGTTTTGCAGGCGGCTCAGCTCGAAAGGCGAAACCTCGGCGATAAGCTCCACAAAGGGCTGTAAACCTTTCTCGCGCAACGCGTCGAGGCTGTCTTTGGCGATGGAGTAACCGCACTGCCAGTAGTCGCCACGGTCAATCATGATGAAATTCTTCTTCGGCCCGCGATGGCCCATCGACCACTGCGGATCATCCGCCAGTTTGTGGATTTTCAGCCACAATACGTCACGCGGCGCGCCGAAACGGCGGATTTCCATCCCAGCCTGCTCGCGCACAATGGAGTTACGCCCGTCACAGCCAATCACCAGCGTAGAGTCAATCCGCCGCGACTCGCCGTTAACCACAGCGTTCACGCCTTTCACCACGCCATTCTCTTCAATCAGACCTTTCACCTCGGCGTTGTGCAGCAGGGTGAAGTTAGGCAGCATTGCGGCCTTGCTGCTGATGAAATTGAGGAAATCCCACTGCGGCATAAAGGCGATGAATTTGCACTGAGTCGGCAAATGGCTGAAGTCCGCCAGTGTGGTCTCCTTGCCGTTGATTTCGCCATACAGCTTCTCAGCGCGCTGATGAGGTAACTGCAAAAATTCGTCGAGAAAGCCTAATCGCCAGATGATTTCCAGCGTCGAGGGATGGATGGTGTCACCACGGAAATCACGCAGGAAATCAGCGTGTTTCTCTAAAACGGTGACTTCTATACCTTGGCGGGCAAGCAGATAACCCAGCATCAAACCCGCAGGGCCGCCGCCAACGATGCAACATGAAGCGGAAGGATGTTCAGAATTAAAGCTCATGGAACCTGTCCGGCAGAAAATGATTTACATGATAATAATTATCATTTGGAGGGGTGGCGGTCAATCTTTTGACCGCTTTTAAATTTAACTTCAAGGTTGAAATCGTGGGCACCGGCCCATACCGGCCCCAAGGTCAAAACCGTGGGCTCGCCGCCCACACTGCTAAAACCTTGCGTTGCCACGCAAACTGGCCCAGAAGGCGCGTAAGCGCGCGCCCTCTGGACACCCGCGCTTTTTGTTGCTGGAAGATCGAGGCTGCGCAGGGTTGGAATGGACGTGTTTCAGCGACTTTTGTGATCGCCGCGAAATGCCGCCGCTTAGGCGGTTCCCTCGCTACGGGATTACAACCCGCGCAAAAAAACGCGCGGTTTTCCACCTCTTGCTCGGCGTCATTTCTGAACGCGGCCTACTGGCTTCTCAACCGTACCGTTTCAGTGAGTTTTGGGTTTGCTTTGCTCCTCCCCTTGGCAAGGGGGAGGTTGGGAGGGAGCAAGGCAAAAATTACTGAAACGGCACGGTCTAGATGCCTCAAAACCGCAGTCAAAAATGGCGCTGAGCAAGAGGTTCAAGACCTAAGGCTTGAATCCCGCAGCGAAGGCACCGCCTAAGCGGCGGCATTTTGCGGTGGATAACGGAAATACCTGAAACAAGTCCGCCCAACGAGCGAAGCGCGCAGTAAAGAGCCGGGGAGTCTTGAGGGGCGCGGCGATAGGCGCCCCTTAAGGCCGGTGTGGCGGCAGCGCACGACCTTGACCTTCAAGATGCAATTGAAAAAAAAGGCCGGTCAGCTTTCCCTGACCAGCCCTTCTAACTATCGCTCAAGCGAAACCCTAAACTGCTGGTTTGGCGATCACGTTGCGGTTTTCCATGCGAACTTCGGCGATCTGCACGTCGATGATATCGCTCTGACGGTAGGCGACTTCGCCCTTAATCAGCACGGTGCCGGTGTCGGCGCTGCATACCAGCTCGTCGCGCACGCTGTGCAGGAACGGAGCAGGGATGAAGGCGACGGCGCCGATGTCTTGCAGGCGAACGCGCAGGCCACCGCGGGTGACGTCGATGATTTCGGCGCTGAACTTGGTGTCAGTACCGACTTTATCTTCTAAGTAACGCGCGTACAGCCAATCACCGACATCACGCTCGGCCATGCGGTTGGCACGGCGGCGCTCTGCCAGTTGCACGGTCATCTCGTCCTGTGGCTTCTCAGCGGCCTGCTTGGTGATCATCGCCTTCAACAGGCGGTGGTTGACCATATCGCCGTATTTACGGATTGGAGAAGTCCAGGTGGCGTAAGCTTCCAGACCCAGACCAAAGTGCGGGCCGGGAACGGTGCTGATTTCGGCGAAAGTCTGGAAACGACGAATGCGGCTGTCGAGGAACTGAGTTGGCATCGCGTCAAGTTTACGGCGCAGCGCGCAGAAACCTTGCAAGGTCAGCAGCTCTTCGGCATTGGCTTCAACGTCGTTGGCTTGCAACACGGTGATGGCGTTCTCAACCAGCAGCGGGTCGAATCCGGTGTGGACGTTATAAACGCCGAAACCAAGAGTGTCGCGCAGGGCGATGGCGGCACAGACGTTAGCCGCGATCATGGATTCTTCAACGATGCGGTTAGCAATGCGGCGGTGCTCGGCGACGATTTCCAGCACGTTGCCTTTCTCGCCCAAAATGAAGCGGAAGTCAGGGCGGTCTTTGAACACCAGCGCGTTGGCGGTACGCCATGCGCTGCGCACGTCACAGACGCGTTTCAGCAGGCGAATCTGGTCAGCAATCACGTCACTCTGTGGCTGCCAAGCGCTTTTCTCTTCCTGCTCAATCCAGTCGGAAACATCGTCATAGGCCAGTTTGGCTTTTGACTCGATGGTTGCGGCGAAGAAACGAATGTCGCTACCCAGCGCGCCATCGGCGGCGAGGGTGACGCTACATGCCAGCACAGGGCGCTGAACGTCCGGCCACAGCGAGCACAGGTCGTCAGACAGCTCACGCGGCAGCATCGGGATGTTGAAACCCGGCAGGTAGTTGGTGAATGCGCGTTTTTTGGCGATGTTGTCCAGCTCAGTGCCTTCGGCCACATAAGCTGTTGGATCGGCAATCGCGATATTCAGTTGCAGAGTGCCGTCGCCGTTGTCTTTCACATAAAGCGCGTCATCCATGTCCTGCGTGCTGCCACTGTCGATAGTGACAAACGGCAGGGCGGTCAGGTCTTCACGTGTCAGACCTTGATCGAGGATTTCTGCAATTTCGGATTTAGGGGCTTCGCGTTCCAGATTATGGCGCGCCAGCGTGACCCACCAAGGGGCCAAGTCGTCATCACCGGTGGTGATCCACTCGGTCAATTCGGCCTGAAAACCACGGTCGCCTTCTTTCAGCGGGTGGCGGCGCATCTCTGCTACACACCAGTCGCCGTCATTGACTTCGTGATTGATGTTGCGCGCGGTGCGGCACTGGATGGCGTCACGCAGCAAAGGATGGTCCGGCACGATAGACAGGCGGTCATCTTTCTTGGTTACGCGGCCAACAAAGCGCGTGAGGAAAGGCTCAACCAGCGTCTCAGGCTGAACCACTTCGCGGTCCTTCTCGGTCTGTAAAGAGGCAATCACGCGGTCGCCGTGCATGACTTTTTTCATGTACGGAGGCGGAATGAAGTAACTTTTTTGACCGTCTACTTCAAGAAAGCCAAAGCCTTTCTCAGTTCCTTTAACGATGCCTTCAAGGCGGGGAGTCTGAGAGTGAAGTTGCTGTTTTAGCTGCGCGAGCAGCGGGTTATCTTGAAACATATCGTCCAGGGAGTGGGGTTAAAGTGGCTCGATTAGCGGCAGACAGTTTTACGCGAAATGGCCGCGTGCGGCAAGCAATAACCCCCTCTTTCACGACACAACCTTGTCGCGAAAGAGGGAATAGCAGACTTGAAGATTAGGCGATGCGTTGCAGATCGACTTTCTGCTCGCAGCGGCGGATAGCCACCGGGATCGCTTTAGAAGTAGGGGTGTGAGTTTGGTCACCGAAGCTGGACATCGGCACCAGCGGGTTGGTTTCCGGGTAGTACGCCGCCAGATTACCGCGCGGGATGTCGTAGCTCACCAGTTTGAAGCCGGTGACTTTACGCTCGACGCCGTCGGTCCACAGGGTTTCGATTTCCACCAGTTCACCATCCTTCATACCTAGTGCAGCCAAGTCGTCAGGGTGGATGAACAGCACTTCGCGCTGGCCGTAAACGCCACGGTAACGGTCATCAAGGCCGTAAATAGTGGTGTTGTACTGGTCGTGGGAACGCAGGGTTTGCAGCGTGAACGGCGCATCCTGATTGCCCTGCGGGATCAGCTGTTCTGGCAGGTTTGCCGCGCTGAAGTTGGCTTTGCCGGTTGGCGTGTTGAACTTCAGCTCGGCCGCCGCGTTACCCAAGTAGAAACCGCCTTTGATGTCGCAACGGGCGTTGAAATCAGTGAAGCTTGGGATGGTGGCTTCGATATGGTCGCGGATCAGGTTGTAATCGTCCGCCAGCGCCATCCAGTCGAGGTATTTGTCGCCCAGCACGGCGTTAGCAATGCCGCAGACAATCGCGGTCTCAGAACGCTGCTCTGGCGATAACGGGATACCCACACCTTCGGAGGCGTGAACCATGCTGAAGGAGTCTTCAACGGTAATAAATTGTGAACCTGTGGCCTGCATGTCCAGCTCGGTACGGCCAAGGGTAGGCAGGATCAAGGCTTCGCGGCCCGGCGTTAAGTGGCTGCGGTTCAGCTTGGTGCTGATTTGCACTGACAGGTCGAGATTGCTCAGTGCTTTCTCGGTGCGCAAGGTGTCCGGTGCTGCCGCGGCTAAGTTACCGCCGAGGCAGATAAGTACTTTGGCGTCGCCCTTCAACATGGCTTCCAGCGCTTCAACCGTGTTGTGGCCTGGGTTGCGCGGTGGGGTGAATTTGAAGTGGGCTTCCATGGCGTCGAGCAGCGCTTTTGGCGCTTTTTCGTCGATACCCATGGTGCGGTTGCCCTGCACGTTACTGTGACCACGAACCGGACACAGGCCCGCACCCGGCTTGCCGAGCTGGCCGAACAGCAGTTGCAGGTTGGTGATTTCACGCACCGTTGCCACGGAGTGCTTGTGCTGAGTGATACCCATCGCCCAAGTACAAATCACGCGTTCAGCCTGCACATAGATTGAAGCCGCTTCGCGAATTTCATCTTCGGAAAGGCCAGACTGCTCGACGATTTTCTCCCAAGAGGTGGCATCAACCACCGCCAGATACTCATCCACGCCCGCGGTGTTCTGGGCGATAAAGTCTGCGTCGAAAATGGTGCTCAGGCCGTTGGACACGCGGTCGCGGTCGGCTTCCAGCAGGGCTTTAACAATGCCGCGAACCGCCGCCATGTCGCCGCCAAGGTTTGGCTGATAGTAGGCGGAACTGATGCGGCCTGACTTGGTGGTGACCACTTCCAGCGGTTTTTGCGGGTCAGCAAAACGTTCAAGGCCGCGTTCGCGCAGGGTGTTGAAGCTGACCACTTTTGCGCCGCGATCGGCGGCGTGACGCAGGCTGTGCAGCATGCGCGGGTGGTTAGTGCCGGGGTTTTGGCCAAAGACGAAAATAGCATCGGCCTTTTCGAAGTCGTCGAGACGAATAGTGCCTTTACCCACGCCGATACTCTGCTTCAAGCCAACGCCGCTGGCCTCGTGGCACATGTTGGAGCAGTCAGGGAAGTTGTTGGTGCCGAACATGCGGCCAAAGACTTGGTACAGGTAAGAAGCTTCGTTACTGGCGCGGCCTGAGGTGTAAAAGTCGGCCTGATCCGGGCTTTCCAGACCTTTCAAATGGCTGGCGATCAGAGAAAAGGCGTCGTCCCAGCCAATTGGCTCATAGTGGTCAGTGGTGCGGTTGTAGCGCAGGGGCTGGGTTAGGCGGCCTTGATATTCAAGGAAATAGTCACTCTGCTCGCGCAGTTTGCTCACGCTGTGCTGAGCAAAGAACTCCGGCTCCAGCGCTTTACGCGTGGCTTCCCAACTGACGGCTTTGGCGCCGTTTTCGCAGAAACTGAAGGTACTGTGGTTGTCGTCGCCCCAGGCGCAGCCCGGACAGTCGAATCCACGGCCTTTGTTAACGCGCATCAGGTTGCGCAGATTAGAGAGGACTTTCTTGCTGTCGAAAACATAACGGGTGGTGGCTTCTAACGATCCCCAACCACCGGCAGCACCGGTATAAGGCTTGATCTCAGTTTTGAATTTCATATTTTCGCTTCGCAGGTGTCATTCGAAAGGCCGAATGTGATAAGTGACATGCAATCGGCGGTGCTGAATTGTTAAACCGATTGTTAATTTTATGTCACAAGTTTAAGACTGAAGAGGGATTTGGTCTAATCGAATGGCGCAATCGTGAGATAGAGCGCGTTTATCGCGGAAAATATCAACAAATTGTAACTAAACCGTTTCATTATGAAACGCTTAGAAAAATAAACAGGGTTTTGCTGGGCCCTTTATTGGTGCACCCTATGCGCCAATCCGTTTTCTCCCACAAATTTCGCTGTTTTTGCCCTCGCGGAACAAGGTTTGGGGAGTATTGAATCTATTTTAGCCACATGCCGAGCCCAAAGGCGGCCTGTGGCGTTTGGCGTTATAAAGGAACAAGCCGTGAAACGTAGCGTATTGAGTGTATTGACTGGCGTATTAATGTTATCAGCAGGCGCGGCGAAAGCCGTTGCACCCTTAGATTTCCCTGTAGCCCCGCCAAGTATCGACGCAGAGTCCTACGTATTAATGGATTACGGCAGTGGTGACGTGCTGGCTGCGGGCAATCCGGACGAGCGCCGCAACCCGGCCAGCCTGACCAAACTGATGACCGGTTATGTTATCGACCGCGCGCTGGATAAACACAAAATCACCATGGATGACGTGGTTACCGTGCCGCAAGAAGCTTGGGTTGCAGGTAACAAAAGTCTGGCCGGTTCTTCCCTGATGTTCCTCAAGCCGGGCGACCGCGTCACAGTGCGCGACCTGATTCGCGGCATTATTGTGACTTCGGGTAACGACGCCTGTGTGGCAATGGCTGACTACGTGGCTGGCAGCCAAGACGCTTTTGTTGGCATGATGAACCAATACGTCACGTCAATGGGTCTGACCAACAGCCACTTTGAAACCGTTCACGGCCTCGACGCGCCGGGCCAGTACACCACATCTTATGACTTAGCCAAGCTGTCTCGCGCCATTATCGGCGGCGAACCTGAGGAATATCATATGTATAGCGAGAAGTCGCTGACCTATGACAACATCACTCAGCAGAACCGTAACGGCCTACTGTGGGACAAAAACCTGCAAGTTGATGGCTTGAAAACCGGCCACACCGAAAGCGCTGGCTTTAACATCATTGCTTCAGCCACCGAAGGCAACCGCCGTCTGATCGCCGTGGTGATGGGCGGTAAAAGCTCGAAAGGGCGCGAAGAGCAGGCGCGTAAGCTGCTGACCTGGGGCTTCCGCGAATACACCAGCAAGCAGATTTTCAAAGCGGGTCAGACCGTGTCGACGGAAAAAGTCTGGTTCGGCGACCATCAGGACGTGAAAGTGGGTTCACTGGATGATGTGTTCATCAGCGTGCCGCAGTCCGACGCGGACAAGCTGAAAGCGCAATATGTGCTGGCTAACCCGCAGATCGACGCGCCGCTGAAGAAAGGCCAAGAGCTGGGCAGCATCAACATTGTTGATAACGGCAAAACCATCAAAACCATTCCGCTGGTGGCGCTGGAAGATGTCGCTCAAGGTGGGATGTTCAGCCGCTTAGTGGATTACGTGAAGTTGAAGATCTAGTTCAGCGCACTGTGGTGAATGACTTGGGGGAGGCGTGAAAATGCCTCCCTTTTTGTTTGAATTCAAAATTTCACACTTTTCCCTACAAGCTTAATTGGCCACGGTTATCTTTAGCAATCGGCCCTTCACGACTTTCATCCGCCACGCCGTTATACTCTCTACCATTACTCCTATCTATCACGGCGCACCTTCACCAGCTTATGGACATCAAGCAACTCATTTATCTCTGCAATCTGGAACGCGAGCGGCACTTTGGCCGAGCGGCAGAGGCCAGTTTTGTCAGCCAGCCAACGCTTTCTATGCGATTGAAAAACCTTGAGAAAGAGCTTGATCTCAACTTGATCAATCGCGGGAATAATTTCGAGGGTTTTACGGCGGAAGGCCTGCGGGTGCTGAGCTGGGCGCGTGAAATTGTTGCGGTATATGAAGGGTTGAAGCTGGAAGTAGAGTCCCTGAAGCAGGGGCTGAGCGGCACGTTGCGTATTGGCGTGATGCCGCAGTGCAGCATCTCTCTGGCGCGATTGATAAAGGCGGTGAATGATACCCATCCGGGGCTGGATTATCGCGTGGCGGAAGTCAGCGCCGATCAGCTGATTGAAGCCCTGAGCAGCCACGCGGTGGACGTCGGTATCGGCTTCTTTGAGTTTTCCACCCTGAATGAGCTGCGTTTCCAAGTTGCGCCGATTGACGATGGCGGCGTTGACGTGGTGTATCACCCCGACCATTTCCCGCAGTTGCAAAACGCCACGCTACTTACCGCCGAGCAGGCCGTAGAGCTGCCTCTATGCCTGTCAGAGCCGAGCCGCTATTTCCGCCGATATCTGGATAATCACTTCCGTCAGGCTGGTTTGGTACTGCACCCGACCCTTGAAAGTACCTCGATTTTCCAACTGATGCAGGGCGTTTTTGTCGGTCTGGGCTGCGCGCTGGTGCCGCGAGGCCATTTGATTGAAGAGATGCACCCGGCGCTGAAACGCTGCCCGCTGGACATCCCGCCAATGAGCCGCCACGCCGCGCTGGTGGTGGCCGAAGCAGGGCGCGCCACGCCGCTGGCCCAGCACTTCTTCAATGCCGCCGCGCTGTGGATAGCGCAGCAGCCTGACCTTCAATCCTAAGGCTAGGCCTGTAACATTACGAGACGTTTTCCTATTGATGAAATGAATGATTAAGACCAAGCTTTACTGGCTTATTTTTCATGAAGCGACAATCAAAGCCCGTAAGAGACATTAATGGAGTTATACATGAAAGCATTAAAGACAGTGTTGTTAGCCATCGCGGCAAGTGGTGTGTTGGTTGCCGGTGGTGCGCAGGCAAATAATCTGTTGAGTTCATTGCAGGACGCAGCCAATCAGCAATTAAACGGCAGTAACGGTGCCACCGCAGGCTCCGGCGCAAATTCAGGGGCTTCTTTGATGTCGTTGCTCAACGGCAGTGATAGCGCGCTGACCTCGAAAAGCGCCACCAACGTCGCGGGCGTTTTGCAGTACTGCGTGAAGAATAATGTGTTGTCGCAAGCCAGCACCGAGAATGTGAAAGACAAGCTGTTAAGCAAGCTGGGCATTGAAAGCGCTGCTGGCGCACAGAGCCAGGATTACCAAAACGGCCTCGGCGGCTTGCTGCAAACCGGCAAAGGGCAGAACGTTGACCTCAATAATCTGGGTAACGGGTTGTCGCAAGTGAAAGAGAAAGTGAAACAAAAAGCCTGTGATGTGGTGTTGAAGCAGGCGAAATCCTTTATTTGATTTTTGGGTGTGCGGCCCAATTCCGCTAAGGTCTTGGGCGGCTGCCCAAACCCGCTTTTAAAATCTTTAAATTCAAATTCAAATTCAAATTCAAATTCAAATTCAAGGTCGTGGGCGTCGGCCCACACCGACCAAGGGAGGCGTAAACGCGCCTCCCTTGGAACCCTGCGTTTTTTCTGCTGTGCGATCGAGGCTTCGCAGGGTTGGAACGGACGTGTTTCAGCGGCTTCAGCGCTCGTCGCGAAGTGCCGCCGCTTAGGCGGTTCCCTCGCTGCGGGATTCCAACCCGCGTAAAAAGACACGCGGTTTTCCACCTCTTGCTCGGCGTCACTTCTGAACGCGACCTACTGGCATTTCAACCGTGCCGTTTTAGAAGTTTTGCCGTTCTGCTCCTCCCTCTGATAAGGGCTGGGAGGGGTATTGCAGCAAAGTCAGTGGCTTATGTGAAGCCGGGAGAGGTTTTTCTCCTTCTCCTCTCAGAGGAGAAGGCAGGGATGAGGAGTGGTTTGATTCGGAGCACAAAGCAGCAAACCTCACCCCAGCCCTCTCCTTGAAAAGGAGAGGGAGCAACTGAAACGGTTCGGTGTAGAAGCCAGTAGGTCGCGTTCAGAAGTGACGCCGAGGGAGTGGTTCGAGACCAAAGGCTCGCAACCCGAACTGAGGGAACCGCCTAAGCGGCGGCACTTCGCGACGAGCACTGAGGCCGCTGAAACACGTCCATTTCAACCCTGCGAAGCCTCGATCTTACAACAGCAAAAAAACGCAGGATTCCAAAGGGTTTCGTTTAAAACCCTTTGGGCCAGTTTGCGTGGCAACGCAAGGTCTTGAACTTGACCTTAAAGAAAGTTTCCTCAGCTTTCCCAAAGCCCCAAAACTTAATCAACCTTTTCTTTGAACTCGCATAAGTCCTCAATCACACACGACCCACACCGTGGTTTACGTGCGATACACGTATAGCGCCCATGCAAGATAAACCAATGGTGGCAATCGAGTTTGAACTCGGCGGGGACTACTTTTAGCAGCTTATCTTCGACATTCTCGACGGTTTTGCCGGGGGCGAAATTGGTGCGATTGCAGACGCGGTAAATATGGGTGTCGACGGCGATCGTTGGCCAGCCGAAAGCGGTGTTGAGCACCACGTTGGCGGTTTTACGGCCGACGCCGGGCAGGGCTTCGAGGGCTTCGCGGTTTTCGGGGACTTCGCCGCCGTGCTTTTCCAGCAGCAGGCGGCAGGTCTTGATCACGTTCTCAGCCTTGGAATTAAACAGGCCGATGGTCTTGATGTACTCCTTCACGCCGTCCACGCCTAGCTCCAGAATGGCGGCGGGGGTGTTGGCAACCGGGTACAGCTTGGCAGTGGCTTTATTGACGCTGACGTCAGTGGCCTGTGCCGAGAGCAGAACCGCAATCAGCAGCTCGAATGGCGTGGTGTACACCAGCTCGGTGGTCGGGTGCGGATTATTCTCCCGCAGCCGGCTGAGAATACTGATGCGCTTCTCTTTATTCATGACGCATTACCCGCGCTGCCTTTCGGCAAGTTCGCCTGCTGGCACGCTTCGGCTTTCGCAGCCTGACGCGCTTTCTGACGTTGATCGATCAGGTATTTGCCAGCAAGCAGCAGCCCTAAACCGATAAACGCGCCCGGTGGCAGCATGGCGAGCAGGAACGGGTTGTCGAGGTGGATCACTTCCACGCGCAGCACCTTGGCCCAGCTACCCAGCAGCAAGTCCGCGCCGTTGAACAGCACGCCGCTGCCGAGAATTTCACGAATAGAGCCGAGCACGAACATCGCCGCGGTGGCACCTAGGCCGGTCATCATGCCGTCGAGGGCGGCCAAATGCACCGGGCTGTTGGCGGCGCAGGCTTCGGCGCGACCCACCACAATACAGTTAGTCACGATAAGCGGAATGAAAATCCCCAGCGCCATATACAGGCCGAAGGCGTAGGCGTTGATCAGCATCTGCACGGTACTTACTACCGAGGCGATGATAAGCACGTAAATCGGGATACGGATTTCATTTGGCACCCAGCGGCGGAAAGCGGAGATCATGGCGTTGGTGCAGGTCAGCACCATGGTGGTCGCCAGACCCAGCCCGAGGGCGTTGGTCGCCGTGGAGGTCACCGCCAGCAGCGGGCAGAGACCCAGCAGCTGTACCAGCGAGGAGTTATTGGTCCACAGACCCTGAACAATTATCTTCTTGGCTTCACTCATCACGGGCTCCACAAGGGGTGAGGTTTGAAAGCTGAGACGGTACCGTCTCGATAAACAGTGCCGTGCGTTTCACTGAACGCACCACGGCGCGCGGGGTAATGGTCGCGCCGGTAAATTGGTCGTACATGCCGCCATCTTTCTTGACGGCCCAGCGCGGGTCATCAGGGCCATTAATCACCTGATTCGCAAAGCTTTTAATCCAGTCAGTGATGCGAATTTCAATTTTGTCGCCGAGGCCGGGCGTTTCATGATGCTCCAGCACGCGCGAGCCGTAAACTTTGCCATGAAAATCAGCAGCAACCAACAGTTGGATCGCGCCGGAATAGCCGTCAGGGGCAGTGGTTTCAATCGCAGCGGCTACCGGTTTGCCATCCATGCGTGCCAAATACAGGCGATGCGGGGTGGCAGTCCCCAGTGATTCATCCGTGACGTTGTAACATTCATTCTGCATGTCGTTATTATAGACCGTGGAAGGAATGACTTGGTCGAACAAGCTTTTCTGCTGTAACAGCGCCTGATGGGCGATGGTTGGCTTGGTCAGCAAGTTAACCATCGCGGTCATGCCGGTCATCAGCGCGCCAAACACCGCCAGCGTGACACCGTGGCGGCGCATGGTTTGAAGCATTTTACCTTTTTCCATACTGTCCTCAGCGATGCCCGTAAACGCGCGGTTGGGTGTAGTGGTCAATCAGCGGCACGGTGATGTTCGCCAGCAATACGGCGAAGGCGATACCGTCCGGATAACCGCCGTAGGTGCGAATCAGCCACACCAGCAGGCCAATCAGCGCGCCAAAAATCAGGCGGCCCTTTGGCGTGGTGGACGCCGTCACCGGGTCGGTAGCGATAAAGAACGCGCCCAGCATGGTTGCCCCGGAGAACAGGCCAATCAGCGGCGATGGGTAAGCCTCCGGAGAGATAACCCACGCGATGCTGGCGCAGAAGGTCAGCATCGCCAGCATGCTCAGCGGGATGTGCCAGCTGATGATTTTGCGCCACATCAGGAACAGGCCACCGGCCAGAAAACCTAGGTTAATCCACTGCCAGCCTAAACCTGCCAGAACGCCACCAAACAGCGGCTCGGCCAGCACTTGATCCGTGCTGTGGCCGGAGCGCAGCCCGGTTTTAAAGGCGTCCAGCGGCGTCGCTTGCGTAATGCCGTCGACATTCATCTGCAATTGATAAGCCGTCAGCCCTTGGCTGTTATGGCCGCCAAAAATGGTCAGCAGGGTGTCGGTAAAGCCAACAGGGTGATGTTGCAAGGCGTCCGGCGGCATCCAGGTGGTCATCTGCACCGGGAAGGAGATCAGCAGCACCACGTAGCCGACCATCGCCGGGTTGAACGGGTTCTGGCCGAGGCCGCCGTAGAGCTGTTTGGCGATAACAATGGCGAAAATGGTGCCAATCACCACCATCCACCACGGGCCGAGCGGCGGCAGGCTGACGCCCAGCAGCACGGCGGTGAGCAGCGCGGTGTTATCTCCTAAACGTTTTTTGACCGGCATTTTGCGCAGTTGCAGCACCGCGCCTTCGGTCAACAGGGCAATCAGAATAGCCAGCGCCAGCTGGACCAGCGTGCCATAACCAAAGAACCAAACCTGCGCCAGCAGGCCGGGAATACAGGCCAACACCACCATCAGCATGATGGCGCTGGTGCTTTGCCGGTTATGGGTGAAAGGAGAACTCGCGATTCTAAAAGCCATTTATTCCTCGTTCGACATGGTCTGAGCAGCCGCTTTACGCGCCTTAACTCGAGCGATCGCAGCAGCCACGGCGGCTTTGCGTGGATCGCTTTCTTGTTGTGTTGGTTCTGGTGCAGTCTGTTCAGACGCGTCTTCCTGCGCGGCGGCCTTCTTGGCTTTGGCGCGGGCAATGGCAGCGGCTACGGCAGCTTTACGTTTATCATCAGTCGAGGGCTCGCTCGGTGACGTTGTCACGGAAAGCGTGCTGTCGGTGGCTTCAACCACTACGCCACTGTTACCGGCTTTCTTGGCCTTCACGCGGGCGATAGCGGCAGCCACGGCGGCTTTGCGCGCGGCGTCGTCATCGCTGGTGACAGGGGCCGAAGGCGTGGCGACAGTTTCTGAGGCCACCGGGGTTTCCTGCGTTGCAACCGCTTTCTTAGCCTTAGCGCGGGCCACGGCGGCAGCGACGGCGGCCTTGCGGGCATCGTCGTTGTCGGTTTTTTCGGCGGCTGGAACAGCTTCTGGTGCGGCAACGTCTGCGCCATCGGCGGCAGCCTTTTTAGCTTTGGCGCGGGCAATTGCCGCAGCTAAAGCAGCCTGACGCGGATCGGTTTCCGCCGCTTTCTCTTTAGATGCGGCAGGGGCAGCAGCCTCGACGGCTTTCTCTACCGGGGCTTTATCCGCCACCGGCGTCTCCAGCTTAACGGCAGCTTTTTGATGTTTCTCTTCGCGCGCCAGCTTCTCGCGCTCCATACGCGCCTGTTTGGCCTCGAAACGCGCCTTGGCTTCGGTGGCTTTGGCGGTTTCTAAATCGACGGCGCGGATCTCCGCTTTTTCCTGACGGTAGTACTGCACCAGCGGGATATTACTTGGGCAGACATAAGCACAGGCCCCGCATTCGATGCAGTCGAACAGGTTATGGTTGCGCGCTTTTTCATGTTCTTGCCCACGGCTGAACCAGTAAAGCTGCTGCGGCAGCAGGCCCGCCGGGCAGGCGTCGGCACACAGGCTACAGCGGATACAGGCTTCTTCCGGCTCGGGCTGGCCCATTTCGCTTTCAGAAGGTGCCAGCAGGCAGTTGGAGATTTTCACCACCGGCACGTCGAGGGATGGCAGGGTGAAGCCCATCAGCGGGCCGCCCATAATCACCATCTTCTGCGGGCCTTGCGAGCGCAGCGCGCCTTCAACCATCAGGTGAGAAATCGGCATGCCGATACGCGCCCAGACGTTGCCCGGTTTTTCCATCGCTTCGCCGGTCAGCGTCACCACGCGCTCAATCAGCGGCTCGCCGTCAATAATGGCGCGTTTGATGGCGAATACCGTGCCGACGTTCTGCATCAACACGCCGATATGCGATGAGTGATGGCCTTTCGGCACTTCGAGGCCGGTCAAGATCTTGGTGAGCTGCTTGGCACCGCCGGAAGGATATTTGGTCGGCACCACCCGCAGTTCAAACTTCACGCCGTCAGCTTGTTCAGCTTTAATCGCCTGTTTCAGGGCGCTAATGGCTTCCGGCTTATTGTCTTCAATACCAATCAACACGCGCTCTGGCTTGAGCATGTGGCAGAGAATGCGCGTGCCTTCGAGAATTTCAGCCGCGTGTTCTTGCATCAGGCGGTCGTCGGCGGTGATGTAAGGCTCACACTCGGCGGCGTTGAGGATCAGCGTGCGGGTGGAGGTCAGTCCGCCCTGAAGCTTGCTGGCAGTAGGGAAACCCGCGCCGCCCAGCCCGGCAATACCGGCCTGGTGGATGCGCGCATTCAGCTCGGCAGCGTCTAATTGGCGGTAATCAGTGACAACGTCACGCTCACACCAACGGTCTTCACCGTCGGCGGAAATCAGGATGCACAGCTCTTTCAGGCCCGATGGATGGGCGGTGATGTGTGGCTCAATGGCAGTAATAACGCCGGAGGTCGGGGCATGAACCGGCACGGTGCGGCCACGGCCGGTGGTCAGCGGCTGGCCTTTTAATACCCGATCACCCGATTTCACGCACAGCTCGCCTTCAGGGCCGAGATGCTGTTGCAGAGGAATAATAAAGCGCTCGGACAGCGGCACGCGGCGCAGTGGCACGTGGCTCGACTGGGTCTTCATTTCTGGCGGGTGAATGCCGCCGTCGAAGTCCCACAGTTTGTCTTTCTTGAGCGCAGAAAACAGATTAAACATGGCGTTCCGCTTACTCCGCATGAATGACTTGCACCGGAATGGATTTCATATCCCATTTCCAGTTTGCGGTGGTGGTTTTAATTGGCAGCATTTCAATGCAGTCCGTCGGACAAGGCGCGACGCATAGGTCGCAGCCGGTACATAAATCGGTGATCACGGTGTGAACTGCGCGTGTTGCGCCGACGATGGCGTCAACCGGGCAGGCTTGAATGCACTTGGTGCAGCCGATGCAGTTACTTTCGTCAATGTAGGCCACGGTGCGCACGGGCACGGCTGGCGCGGCGTCGTCGCCGAGCGGTTGAGGCTCAACGTTTAGCAAGGTCGCCAGTTTGAGCATCACGGCTTCGCCGCCCGGCACGCATTTATTGATGCTGTCACCGTTGGCGACGGCCTCGGCGTAAGGCTTGCAGCCCGGATAGCCGCACTGAGCGCACTGGCTCTGCGGCAGAATTTCGTCAATCTGATCGACGACTGGATTGCCTTCGACGGCAAAACGGCGTGACGCATAGCCCAGCAGCAGCCCGAAGACCAGTGCCAGTGCTGTGAGCGCACCAATCGCAACCCATAATTCAAACATTAGAATTTCACCAGACCGGTAAAGCCCATAAAGGCCAGAGACATCAAACCGGCGGTGACCAGTGCAATTGAAGAGCCTTTAAACGGCGCAGGGACATCTGCGACTACCAAGCGTTCGCGGATAGCGGCAAACAGCACCATCACCAGCGAGAAGCCGAGCGACGCGGCGAAGCCGTACAGCGCGGACTGCATGAAGTTGTGCGCTTGGTTGATGTTCAGCAGCGCCACGCCAAGCACCGCGCAGTTGGTGGTGATCAGCGGCAGGAAGATGCCGAGCAGGCGATAGAGCGACGGGCTGGTTTTACGCACCACCATCTCGGTGAACTGCACAACCACGGCGATCACCAAGATAAAGGCCATGGTACGCAGGTAGACCAAGCCCAGCGGCATTAAAACGAAGGTATTGACAATCCACGAGCAGATATTCGACAACGTGATAACGAATGTTGTGGCCAATCCCATGCCGATCGCGGATTCCAGTTTTTTCGACACGCCCATAAACGGGCAGAGGCCGAGAAACTTAACCAAAACAAAGTTGTTCACCAGTACGGTACCGACGAACAGTAACAAGTATGAAGTCATAACATTGCCTGAAGATTACTGTTAATTACTGTAGAGAGACAGGCGCCTGACGTGCAGGCGCGACAACCGCTAAAGCTAAAAATATTGTCTGAAATAACCTCTCCACAGACAACGGAGTCATTGTAGGGTTATTCCGTGAACGTCTCTTTAACGCGACGAGAACGTTTGAAATAGGGCACTAATAGCGCCGCTGGCAGCAGTGACAGCAGCAGATTGCGCACCGCCATATCGTCATTGATGGGCGAAAACGCGAAAGCTTTGATAGCCAGCAGTACGGTACACAGCAGCCAGATGGTGAACACCTTCGGCACCACGCGGCGACGTTGGCAGAACTGCAACAGCAGCACGACGGTAAATGCGCCCATCGCCAGCGAGGTCACCACTGAGAAATACCATTGCAAAGTAAAGGCTTGCGAGTTGGTCATCAGATATTCGCGCGACTCGGGCACAAACAGCGCCATCGAGAACAGGACCAAGGTCAGCGCGACGCTCAACAGCGTAACAATCAGATAAGCCAGAGGAGCGAGTAACCAGCCGCCAATGCGTTTATATTCCGTTTCACGGGAGATCGGTTGTTGAGACATAATCAGCCTTAAGTTACTTTGGATGCCGAATAAACGGGCGATATAGCCCTATTCAAGGCGCAGAAGTTTACCCTGAGATGTAAGCCAGCTCTATCGTATTCATGTGATTGAACGCTGAGTGGCTTATGGATGAGCAACATTGGTTAATTCCTGACAATGAAAGGACGCAAAAATGATGAAAAAATTGGCAACGGGCGCGGTTGCGCTGCTGATCAACGGTTGTGCTTATCAGTACAACTGCCCTTCGAACCAAAACTGTTCGGCTGAAAGCATTTACTCCAGCGGCACCCAGCAAGGGGGATCTTCGCGCATGAAGCGCGTGGCCGCCAAGGGAGCCGCTGACGGCTCGGCTGACCCGTCGGTTAGCACCCAGCGCCCGATGCGCTAAGGGTTTAGCTGAAAACCAATTAGTTGAAAACCAAGATGAAAAAACGCCTGAGCTTGCTCAGGCGTTGTTGTTTGCGGGGAAGGGAAACCTCATCAGTGCAGCGGAACAAAAATCTCGGTGGCAACCACCACCACAATCAGGCCAGCCAGTACCGGTACCGAGGTGCGCTTCACCACTTCAAAGGGAGAGATTTTTGCCATACCGGCGACCGCCACCACCACGCCAGATACCGGAGAGATAGTGCGGCCAAGGTTGGAGGCTTGCAGCATCGGGATCACCAGATACTCAGGATTGATACCCATCTTCGCCGCCAGTTTCGGGATCAACTCGACGAAAGCATAGAAAGACGCATTGCCCGAGCCGGTGGTCATGGCGGCCAGCACGGTGATAATCACCAATACCAGCATCATCACCAGCCCGCCGGAACCGACATTTTGCGCCAAGCCAATCAGGCTGCTGATAAAGCCGACGGTGCTTAAGCCTTGGGCGAAGACCCCGGCGGCGACCAGCAGCATCACCACGTTGGCGAAAGCGTCCGCCATGCCGCGATAGGCGACATCCAGCCCGGCGAACACGGCTTTGCCACTGCGATTGCGGAAGGTTTCGATAATCGCCGTCAGCGCCATGCAGATAACCAAAATGGTGATGATGTGCAGGTTCGGCCCCCATTTACCGTCGAATACCAGCACACCGACAATCGGAGTGAAGGGCAGAATGGCGTAAAACCACGGCGCATTGGTTTCTACCGTGGTGACGGGCGCGTCTTCAATAATCTGCGCCGTGCCGGCTTCGCGCTTGTCGAGGAAACGCTGCCAGAAGAAGTGCGCAATCGCCATCACCACGATAGCGGCGATGGAGATTGGCAGAGTGACTTTGAAAGCGAAATCAACCAGCGGCATATTGGAGGCTTGTGCCGCCAGCACCACGTCGCCGGAGGTTGGCGAGAGAATGATCGCCGCCGGAGAGGCGCAGATAGCGGCTGCCGCGCCGCGACTGATGCCGACATTGACCATGATGGGGAACAGGGTTGCCATCAGCAGCACGCCAAGGCCGGTGGCCGAAGAGACCGCCAGCGACATCAGGCAGGCCAGAATATAAGCCGCCACCATCAGGATATACGGGGAGTTGATCATCTGGAGCGGGCGCGAGGCCAGTCGCACCACCACGTCATTGGCCCCAATGTGAGTCATGTAAGCCGCAAAGCCGCACAGCATCATGATCATCATGCCGAGGTCGCCGCCGCGACTCATCAGCAGAATTTTGACATATTCGACAATGTCGGTGCTGTTCCAGCCGGTGGATTTAGTGCCTTCCGGCAATACGCTGTGGCCCATCAGGGCGCTGATGATTAACAGCAACAGCCCGCCCACCATCAGCACGCCGGTGGGTGAATATCCTTTAATAATGTAGCGGCCTACGATAACTGTTATCACCAGCCCTATAAGCAAGTCCCACATAGATTCAGATCCCCAGAAATATTTAATAATGTTGTGTAAATAACGACATGGATCAGCACTGTGCACAATTCAGGCGCATAGCGTCTATGATGTTTATCAAGGTAATCATCCATGTTGTGAATAAAACCACCGGGTGATTTGTTTGTGATGAAGGAGATGAAGATGTCTGAAACGCTGCGCGTCGGGCTGGTCGGTTACGGCTTTGCCAGTAAAACTTTTCATTCCCCGCTGATTGCCGGTACGCCGGGCCTTGAGCTGGCAGTGGTCTCCAGCAGTGACGCCAGCAAAGTGCAGGCGGACTGGCCTTCAGTGCAAGTGGTAGACAGCCCGGAGAAAATCTTCGCCGATGCGACTATCGATCTGGTGGTGATCCCAACCCCCAATGCCACCCATTTCCCGCTGGCACAGCAGGCGCTGGAGGCGGGGAAACACGTGATTGTCGACAAGCCTTTTACCGTCACGCTTGGCGAGGCGCGTTCGCTGGATATTCTGGCTAAGGAGAAAGGTAAGGTGCTGTCGGTGTTCCATAATCGCCGCTGGGACTCGGATTTCCTCACCGTGCAGGCGCTAATCAATGAAGGCACGCTGGGCGAGATTGTCTATTTCGAATCCCATTACGACCGTTTCAGGCCACAGGTACAGCAGCGTTGGCGGGAAAATGACGAGCTGGGCAGCGGCATCTGGTATGACTTAGGTTCTCACCTGCTGGATCAGGCTTTGCGGCTGTTTGGCCTGCCGGACAGCATCCAGTCAGACTTGGCCGTGGTCAGGCCGGGCGGCAAGGCGGTGGATTATTTCAATACCACGCTGACCTACGGCCGCCGCCGCGTGGTGCTGCACAGCACGGTTTACGCCTCGGCAGAGACCGCGCGCTTTATCGTGCAGGGGGAAAAGGGCAGCTTTGTGAAGTATGGCCTCGACACCCAAGAAGAGTGCCTGAAAGCCGGGCAGCGCCCGCCGCAGGCCAAGTGGGGAGAAGACCCGCGCGACGGCGTGTTGACCTTGAGTTATGAAGGCGTGCTGGCGGATAAGCCTCTGCCTACCTTGCCCGGCGATTACCCGGCTTACTACGCCGGAGTGCGCGACGCCATCCTCGGGCTGGGTGAAAATCCGGTTCCGGCCAGCGATGCTATCCGCGTGATGGAGTTGATTGAGCTAGGTATTCACTCTTCCCATCAGCAAGCCACCTTGAAAGTCCCGAAAAGTTGAGCGACATTGATGACTTAGACGCCGCGCATTGCGGCGATTTTTTTGCAAGGAACTCTACATGTCTTGGTTACAGCGACTGCGTATTGATAAATTTCTGCTGATTTTGGTCAGCGTGGTGGTCATCGCGTCATTCTTTCCCTGCGAAGGGATCTACAAAACGGTTTTTGAACACCTGACTACCGCCGCCATTGCGCTGCTGTTTTTCATGCACGGCGCCAAGCTGTCGCGTGAGGCGATCATGGCCGGGATCAGCCACTGGAAGCTTCATCTGGTGGTGTTTCTCAGCACCTTTGCGCTGTTCCCGCTGCTCGGTTTAGGGATGAAATGGCTGGTGCCGCTGGGCATTTTAACCCCGACGCTGTATTACGGTTTTCTCTATCTCTGCGCGCTGCCTGCCACCGTGCAGTCGGCCATTGCCTACACGTCGGTGGCGGGCGGTAACATCGCGGCGGCTATCTGTAGTGCTTCGGCGTCGAGTATTCTTGGCGTGTTCCTCTCGCCGGTGCTGGTTGGCCTGCTGATGCACACGCAGGGCGGCAGCAGCAACACCTTGCACGCCATTGGTTCGATTGTGCTGCAACTGATGGTGCCGTTTATCATCGGTCACCTGTGCCGCCCGCTGATTGCCGGCTGGGTGCAGCGCCATAAGAAAATCGTCAATATCACTGACCGTTCTTCTATTCTGCTGGTGGTGTATGTCGCCTTCAGTGAAGCCGTGGTCGAGGGGATTTGGAGCCAAATCGACGGGTGGTCGCTGTTGGCTATCTTGGTCTGCTCGCTGGTGCTGCTGGCGATTGTGTTAATTATCAACACGCTGGTGGCGCGCTGGCTGAGTTTCAGCACTAAAGATGAAATCACCATTGTGTTCTGCGGTTCGAAGAAGAGTCTGGCGAACGGTATTCCAATGGCCAACGTGCTGTTCCCGGCCTCGGCGGTAGGGGCGATGGTACTGCCGCTGATGATTTTCCATCAGGTTCAGTTGATGGTCTGCGCGGTATTGGCTCAGCGTTATGCGAAGAAAGTGGCAAAAGAAGAAGTCGAGCGGGAAGGCAGTAAAGCGGCTTTAGAGCAGTAAAACAGTCAGTTAGAAAGAGGGGATGAGGCGTTTGCCGTCTCATCCCCGTCTCATTAGGCTTTCACTTTGGCGCGAATGGCGTCTTTTTCAGCTTCGCTGAGGAAGGCCATGGTCAAGCCATTCTCCTGCGCCTGACGAATTTCATCAGACGTCAGCCCCGCTGCCGGAGCCGCAACGCGGTATTCGTGCTCAATCTCAATCCCCTGAACCGCCGGGTCATCGGTGTTAATTGACGCCAGAACGCCGTGACGCAGGAAGGTCGCCAGCGGGTGGCTGTCGAGCGCCGCCACGGTGCTGGTTTGGATATTCGAGGTCAGGCAAGACTCGATACCAATCTGGTGCTTGGCTAAGAAGTCCATCAGCTCTGGGTCTTCCGCCGCTTTCACGCCGTGACCGATACGCTCTGCGCCCAGCTCGCGAATCGCCTGCCAGATGCTCTCCGGACCTGCCGCTTCGCCCGCATGGACGGTAATGCGCCAGCCCGCGTCGCGCGCACGGTTGAAGTGGCTGAGGAACAGGCTGCCGGGGAAGCCCAGCTCGTCACCGGCTAAGTCCAGCGCGGTGATGCCGTCGCGGTGGGCCAAAAGGCCATCCAGCTCTTGCAGACAGGCTTCTTCACCGAAGGTGCGGCTGAGAATACCAATCAGGCGCACGTCAATGTCATGCTCCTGACGACCACGACGGATACCGTCAATCACGGCTTCAACCACGCCCGCCACGGGCAGGTTGTGGGTCATCGCCATGTAATAAGGTGAGAAACGCAGCTCGGCGTAGTGCAGGCCAGCATTGGCGGCGTCGGCGACGTTTTCCTGCGCCACGCGGCGGCAGGCGTCGAGATCGCCGAGCACTTTCACGCCCCAGTCGAGTTTTTGTAAGAAGCTGACCAAATCTGGCTCAGTCTTGGTTACCTGAACGTGTGGACGCAGGGCGTCAAGCTCGGTCGCTGGCAGAGTAAGATTAAATTGGCGACCTAAGTCGAGGATGGTTTGAGCGCGAATATTGCCATCAAGGTGGCGATGAATGTCAGTCAGAGGGAGGCGTGTATCAATCATGGTGTGCACTCATTATCGTTTGAAAAGTGCGGGGCATTATAACCATTGAGCGGGATTTGTGAAATTTTGTTGCGCAACAAAGTGAGAAATAAGCACTTTGTTGCGCGTAAATAGGGCAGAACAGAAGAATTGCAGTGATTTACGCCTTAAGGGCGCGGATCCCAGCGATTAACTTCTCCACCCCCATTTCGACTTTAGAACGCGGGCAGCCGACGTTTAAACGCAGGAAGCCTTCACCTTCTGCGCCGTAGGTGTAACCCGGCATGATGGCGACTTTCTGGTTATCAATCAGCTCGCGCTGCAACGCCTTGTCATCCAGCTTCAGCGGGCGCAGGTCAATCCACGCCAGATAGGTGGATTGCGGCGGTTGCCAGTTCAACTCAGGGAAGGCGGCATTCAGGGTGTCGGCGACATAGTGCAGGTTGCTCTCCAGATAGCTGCGCAGGGCGTCGAGCCAGACGTCGCCCTGACGATAAGCCGTGACGTGGGCCAGCACGGCTAACACCGCCGGTGAGGAGAGGCCGTCGCTGGCTTTTAGCTGGTGCAGATACGCGTCGCGCTGTGCCGGGTCGCTAATCAGGCCATAAGCCCCGGTCAGGGCCGGAATGTTGAAGCTTTTCGAGCCGGAGGTCAGCAGCGCCCACTGGCCGGTTGCCACTTCATTCCACGGCGTGTGGCGGTGGTCGCCCCAAATCATATCCATGTGAATTTCATCACTGATCACGCGCACATGGTGGCGCTGGCATAGCTCGGCAATCAGCGTCAACTCGGCTTTGCTCCACACTTTGCCGGTTGGGTTGTGCGGGCTGCACAGCAGCAGCAAGGTGCAATCCGGCGCGGCCAGCTGTTGCTCAAGCAAATCACTGTTCAGCAGCCATTCATTGCCCTGTTTCTCCAGCGGGCAGGCGACCAGCTTACGCTGATTGCCGTCAATCACCTTGAAGAAGGCGTCATAGGCCGGAGTGAAGGTCAGCACGCCGTCGCCCGGCTGGGTCCATTGGCGAATCAGCTGCGCGACCATGTAAATCACCGACGGGCCGTAAACCACCATGTTGCGGTCAATCTGGCTGTTAAAACGCTGCTGATACCAGTGTTCAATCGCGCCCAGAAAGTCATCATGCTGCCAGCGGCTGTAGCCCAGCACGCCGTGTTGCAGGCGTTTTTGCAGTGCTTCGAGGATGCACGGCGCGGTGGCGAAATCCATATCGGAGATGGTGAACGGCAGTAAGTCAGCACTGCCAAAACGGTCTGTGACGTAATCCCACTGGGTACACCAAGTGCCGTGGCGGTCAACCGGCGTGGAGAAATCAAAAAGGTTTGTCGACATTTTCGCTCCCTGAAATCGGGTCATTCTAGAAGGTGAAAAGGGCGACATAACGTCGCCCTGTAAGCTTGGATGATTATATGGTGGCCGGTTCCGGCGCGGCGCTATTTTTCGCCTCGCGGATCAACCAGTCGAGCTCATCTTTCACGGACTGCACCTGAGGGCCGATCACCACTTGCAGGTTGTGTTCGTTGAGATGCACCACGCCGATGGCGCGATTGGCTTTCAGCGTCGCATCATCAACCAGCGACATATCATGCACTGACATACGCAGACGGGTGATGCAGTTGTCGAGTGAGACAATGTTGTCTGCACCGCCCAGCGCGCTGAGGATAACCGGCACGTTGTAGCCCGATTTGCTATTAGAGGCTACTGGCGCTGCGCTTGGCATAGATTCAGATTCGCGGCCCGGCGTTTTGATGTTAAAGCGCAGGATTGAGAAGCGGAAAATCGCGTAGTAAGCGGCGAACCAGATAGCGGCTACCACTGGCACCAGATACCACTTGGTGGCCGTGCCGTGCAGGATACCGAACACCACGAAGTCGATGATGTTGCCGTCGGTGTTACCAATGGTCACGCCCAGCACCGACATAATGGTGAAGCCCAAACCGGTCAAAATAGCGTGGATGATGTACAGCACTGGCGCAACAAACAGGAACAAGAATTCGATTGGCTCAGTAGTCCCACCAACCACGCAAGCCACCACGCCTGAAATCAACAAACCTTTAATTTTATGACGGTTTTCAGGTTTAGCGCAGTGGTACATTGCCAAAGCCGCACCCGGCAAGCCGCCGAGGAAGGCTGGCATTTTACCTTGGGACAGGAACTGGGTCGCGCTTTCAGAGAAGCCGTGAGTGGTCGGGCAAGAGAGCTGGGCTTGGAAGATAGTCAGCGCGCCGCTCACTTCACGTCCGCAGACATCCATGGTGCCGCCAGCTTCGGTAAAGCGGATCAGGGCAACCAGAATGTGGTGCAGGCCAAACGGCAGCAGCAGGCGTTCGCCGGAACCGAAAATCATCGGCCCAAAGATACCTGCGTCGTGGATCAGGCGGCCTAAACCGTTAATTCCGGCGGCGAAGAATGGCCAAATCAACGGAATAACCAGACCGACAAGGCCCAGCACCACGGTAGTGACGATTGGCACAAAGCGAGTGCCGCCGAAGAAGGCCAGCGCATCCGGCAGGCGGATAGTGTTGTAACGCTCATGCAGAATATAGACGATAACGCCGACGATCACCGCGCCCAGAATACCGGTATCGATAGACTGAATGCCGAGGATCATCTGGATGTTATTGGCTTTAAGGATAACCGGATCCACCGTCGGCAGCACGCCGCTGGCGGTCAGGTAGAAGTTAGTCGCCAGATTTAACACCGCGTAACCGACAAACCCAGAGAACGCTGCGACGCCTTTGTTTTCGCGCGCCATGCCAAGTGGAATGGCAATTGCAAACATCACTGGCAGGAAGCTAAAGGCGAACGAACCGACTTTGCTCATCCAAGTGAAGATCAGTTGCAGGATTGGGTTACCTAAAGCCGGTAACAGGGTGGTGACATCATTGCTGCTTAATGAGCTACCGATCCCCAGCATAATGCCGCAGAAGGAGAGTAAGGCGACTGGCAACATGAAGGTTTTACCTAAACTTTGGAAAAACTCCCAAAGCGTGACGCGTTGTCTTTTATTGGCTGGCATACTTGTTCCCCTGAAGCGAAAAATGAACCGGATTAATCTTATGGCGGATAAGATAAAACGTTTTACCTAAATAAATCGTGCTTTGGTTCACATTACTAACGCATGCCCGCAAGATAAGCTTAGCGGGAGATTAAACGTTTAACCTAAAGTGGATTTATTCAGCGTGCGGCGGGTGATGCAATAAGCCAGCCATTCATGGAGTTTTAATGAAAGAAGTAACCAGATGAGCCAGAAAAAAGTCACCATCACCGACGTCGCCCAGCATGCAGGCACCTCCGTGACCACCGTTTCCTTGGTGCTGAGCGGGAAAGGGCGCATCTCCCCAGCCACCGCCGAGCGGGTGAATCAGGCCGTCGAGCAGTTGGGGTTTGTGCGTAACCGGCAGGCCAGTACGCTACGCGGCGGAGAGTCCGGCGTGGTGGGGCTGATCGTGCGCGATATCTGCGAACCTTTCTATGCTGAGATGACCGCTGGCCTGAGTGAGATGTTTGAAGCTCAGGGTAAGGTGTTGTTTTTGCTGCAAAGTGGCTCATCGGGCAAAGGTTTGGCGCGCTGCTTCGAGACGCTGCTGACCCACGGCGTTGACGGCATTGTGATTGCTGGTGGAGAACACGCCCCGGCTGGTCTGAAAGAGAAAGCCTGCGAGCAGGGCGTGCCGCTGATCTGCGCCTCGCGGGCCAGCGGCATTGACGGCGTTGATTTGGTGCGGCCTGACAATATGCTGGCGGCAAAAATGGCGACGGAATATTTAATCAAACGCGGGCATAAGCAGATTGCTTACCTCGGCGGCCTCAGTGATTCACTCACCCGCGCGGAGCGTTTAGGCGGCTTTTGCGCCACGCTGGTGCAGTACGGTTTGCCATTTCGCAGCGAATGGATCATCGAGTGTGACTATCAGCAGAAGTGCGCCGCCGACGCCGCCGAGACATTATTGCGCCACTATCCCAAGATTAGCGCCATCGTCTGCCATAAGTCGTCAGTCGCCATGGGCGCCTATTTCGGCATCATGCGCACTGGCAACCTGATCGGCGGCGGCGCGGTAGATAACTTCTTCCAGCAGCAAATCGCGTTAATCGCCATGGAAGACGCCCCCGAAGCCGAACTCACCGAACCGCCTTTAACCTCAATAGCCAGCTCCGCCCGCGAGATAGGCCACGCCGCCGCCCGAAGATTGTTGCTGAGGATAGGGGGGCAGAATCTCGAAACGCAGAATATTATTGTGGCACCGGGGTTAATTGAGAGGGCCTCAGCGTAAAGGTTTTCAATTGCATCTTTAAGTTTAAGGTCAAGGTCGTGGGCACCGGCCCACACCGGTAAGGGGGCGTCCAATCGCCGCCGCCCCCTTGACCCCCGGGCTTTTAACTGCGCGCTGTCGCTAGCTTGGCGGACGCGTTTCAGGGGCTTCAGTTCTCCACCGCAAAATGTCGCCGCTTAGGCGGTGCCTTCGCTTCAGGCTTCGAGCCTATGGTCTCGAACCGTTCGCTCAGCGCCATTTTTGAGCGCGGTTTTGAGGCTTTTCAACCGTGCCATTTCAGTGGCTTTTGCCTTGGATTTGGGTTTTGCTCCTTCTCCTCTCAGAGGAGAAGGCAGGGATGAGGAGTGGTTTGACTCAACGCTCAATGTGGCAAACCTCACCCCAGCCCTCTCCTTGAAAAGGAGAGGGAGCAACTGAAACGGTTCGGTGTAGAAGCCAGTAAGTCGCATTCAGAAGTGACGCCGAGGGAGTGGTTCGAGACCAAAGGCTCGAGCCGAGCGAAGCGAGACAGCGTTGCGCAGCAACGACCCGAAGGGCGAGGCCGGAGGCCGAGTAATCCCGAACTGAGGGGACCGCCTAAGCGGCGGCACTTCGCGACGAGCGTTGTGGCCGCTGAAACACGTCCATTCCAACCCTGCGAAGCCTCGATCTTCCAGCAATAAAAACGCAGGGTTCCAAGGGAGGCGCGTTTACGCCTCCCTTGGTCGGTGTGGGCCGACGCCCACGACCTTGACCTTGAAGTTGATTTAAAAAGATGCAATTGAATTAAAAGATACAATAAAAAAAGCCCACCAAAGTGGGCTTTTTCGCGACTAAATAAGACTCAATTATTACGGTGTATTAGGCGCTACAGGCGCAACCGGTGGAGCCAACGGCGAGGCTGCTGGAGCCTGAGTTTGTGGCTGAACTGCGTTACCGCCGAAGATCCCGAACAGACCGGCGAACTCTTGCAGAGTCATCTTCTGACCGTTCAAATCAACCTGATTGTCGGCGTAGTGGAAGCTGCTGGAGATTGCGTCGTCTTTCAGCGTGGTGATCTTGAACATCTGACCCATGGCTGCCAGACCTTGAACCTGCTGCTTAGCCAGTTTCTCTGCGTCATCGCCGGTGTAACCTTCGATTTTCGCTGTCTGGGTGGTCAGCTCGGTGGCCATTGCCAGTGGAATGTTCAACTTAGCGTCAAGCTTGCTCACCAACTGGGAAATCAGCTGATCTTCAGACTGTGCCTGAGAGCCGGCGGCCGGATCTTTAAGATCTAACTGCAGGGTGAAAGTACTTTCACCTTTGCTGTTTTTCCAGCTCAGCGGGTCGATACTGATGCTTGGGTTGCCTTTCAACAACAGTGGCAGGTTAGCGGCTAACAGCTCGGTCGCCTGCTGCTGGTAGACCGCCGGGTCAATATCGCCAGCCTGTGACAGCAGTTGCTGTGACTGCTGGTTATAACTGTCAGAGAAGGCTTTCAGCGCGGCGGCGTCCAGTTTGTCGATTTTCACCGTCAATTTACCGGAACCAAAATCGCTGTTCTGAATCTTCAGCGCATCAATGGTGTAGTCCTGCTGGCCTTTGATGTTGCTGCCTTCTTCGCTGAACTTGCTGACCAGCTTGAAGTTATCCAGAGAAGCCGCGTCTTTGCCATCAACATTGACTGCCACTTGCTTGATGGTCAGGTTTTGATCGCCAATGCCCACTTTAGACGCGCCCTGATTGGTGTCGCTGTCCAGAGAGAAGCCATTCAGAGTTACTTTTTCTTGCTGACCGAACTGGTTCTGAGAAGTGATGGCGATGCTGTCGCTCTTCGCATCCAACTTCATCTTGGTCAGCTCTTTATCCACGGCGACATTGATGTCCGCGCCACCGAATTGCAGCTTGCTGTTGTTCTTATCGTAATCAACCGGAATAAAGTTGATGGCCGAAGAGCTGTCGCCGTTATAGGAAACGCGAGTATCAGCAGTCACCAGAGACTTGCCCTTGGTCACGTCAAACAGTGGTTTCAGCGTCGCGGTGTTTTCCAGTTCGCTGTGGACTGACGCCATACTTGGGATCAGATTGAATTTTTTCAGCTGAGCTGCGGGGAAAGGACCGTGATCGATGGTTTCGATAAAGGAGATTTCATCACCGGTTTTCAGCGCGCTGGTGCCAGCAGCAGCGGCCGCGGCATCAGGTTTCAGAATAATGCGTACCTGGCTGCTGAACAGCCCACGATGGTAGTCTTGATAGGAGACGTTAACCCCGGCTTTCGGGAAAGAGGATTGGATCTGGCTATTCGCGTTGGTCGCCACTTCAGCCATATGCTGTTCAATCATTTTGCCCGTATACCACGAGACGCCTGTCCAGGCCGCGCCAAGTACCACAATGACGCTTACAGCGACTAACGATTTTTTCATAGTTCTGTTCATCCTTAGATAATGTCTCGAAATAAAAAACGCCTTACGGCGCGATTTATTGTGGTGTAAGTGGGGCATGAATGGCAAATTTTTCACAAAAATGAAGCATATCGCCTCAATTGCCCCACCTATATTTACTGCTTAATTACATCACGTGCGGCATCAAAGCTTATTAAACACGCGTGCAATGCGACCGTTGCCGCTCACCTCGACCGGCGATTCGCTGGCGGAAAGGTAACAAGATTCCCCCGGCTTCAGCACCTGCGTCTCTTCACCTTTTTCCAGCACCGTTTGCCCTTCAATACAGAAGATAATCGCCGCGCTATTTTGCGCCAGCGTTTGTGGCTCAGGTGACAAGCTGTGGATCGAGAAAGCAAAGTCTTCAACTGGAATTGGGAAACTCAGCTCTGCGCCTTTCTCCACCGGCGAGGTTAAAAGCTCCCCAGCAGGTTTAGCAGTGAATTTCAGATTGTCCAGCAGCTCGGCGATATCAATGTATTTCGGCGTCAAACCTGCGCGCAGCACGTTGTCCGAGTTGGCCATGACTTCCAGCGCCACGCCGTTGAGGTAGGCGTGCGGCGTTTCGGCATACAGGAACATGCCTTCGCCCGGCTTGAGGGTGATGACATTGAGCAGCAGAGGGGAGAACAGGCCGCTGTCCTCTGGGTAGAATTCGCTGATGCTGCGAATGGTGTCCCAAGGCTGACCTTTTTGATTATTCAACGCCGATTTCAACACGCCCAGCGCCAGAGATTTCGCTTCGCCATCAAGGCTCAGCAGGCTGGCGAACAGGGTACGCAGATGATCGACATCAGGGTGCGTCAGGAATTCAGCAATATGCGGGTTAGCGCCAGAAACCGGCTGCAACAGCGACACAATTTCACGCAGCTCGCGGAAACCATTCATCGCCTGGAAAGGCGTCAATGCATAAACCAACTCTGGCTTGTGGTTGGCATCTTTATAGTTGCGCTCGGCGGCATCAATCGGGATACCGGCAGCGTTCTCTTTGGCAAAACCCAGTTCCGCAGCGCGTTTGCTTGGGTGAACCTGAATGGACAGCGGCTGGTCGGCGCACAGCACTTTGAACAGGAAAGGCAGCTCGCCAAAGCGTGCGGCGACTTTCGGCCCCAGCTCTTGCTCCAGATTGGCGCTAATTTGGCTGCGCAGGGCGATTTCCTGACCGTCGCTTCCTTTTACATAAGAGCTGCTTTTTGGGTGTGCACCCATCCAAAGTTCAGCCATTGGCTTTCCTTCGGGATTGGCAATGCCATAAAGGTTGGTTAATGCGTCGGTGCTGCCCCAGGCGTAGTTTTGTACACCGTTGTTCATTTTTTGCATATTTCGTCCTGAAATCCCCGTTTTGCAGGGGATGATGTGAAGAAAATTACTGTGGCGTAGTAAACAATGAGCACGGGCGGTTAAGCAACTCCTGATGATGAAAAAGTGCGGTAAATGCGAGAAATTATCAATTAGGGATTCTGAAATGAAATGGCTGGCCTATACTCGACGAGTCGCCTGAAGATGATCTGCGTGGCAGTTCTTGGCGGTAAACCTTTGCAAATCATAAATATTAAATTTCACCAGAAACGAAATTAGGAGAAATATTATGGCGGCAACACGCACTGAAAAGGACTCAATGGGGCCTATCGATGTACCGGCTGATAAACTTTGGGGCGCGCAGACCCAGCGTTCTCTGGAGCATTTCCGTATTTCCTCCGAAAAGATGCCTGAGGCCCTGATCCACGCCTTGGCACAGACCAAACGCGCAGCGGCCAGCGTCAATCTGGATCTGGGCCTGCTGCCGAAAGAGCGCGCCGATGCGATTATTGCCGCCGCCGACGAAGTGCTGGCTGGCAAGCATCCTACCGAATTCCCGCTGGCAATCTGGCAGACAGGTTCCGGCACTCAAACCAATATGAATATGAATGAAGTGCTGGCTAACCGGGCGAGTGAGATCCTCGGCGGCGAGCGCGGAGAAGGGCGCAAAGTTCACCCGAACGATGACGTAAACAAGAGCCAAAGCTCGAACGACGTTTTCCCGACGGCGATGCACGTCGCCGCCGTTATCGAATTGCGCGAAACCCTGCTGCCTGAGTTGAAAGAGCTGCACAAAACGCTGGCGGCGAAATCCGACGCTTTCAAGGATATCGTTAAGATTGGCCGTACCCACCTGCAAGACGCCACGCCGCTGACACTGGGTCAAGAGATTTCCGGCTGGGTGGCGATGCTGGCTCACAGCATGGTGCACATTGAAGCCAGCATTCCGCACATTGCGGAATTAGCTCTGGGCGGCACGGCGGTAGGTACAGGGTTGAATACCCATCCGGAATACGCGGTGCGCGTCGCCAAAGCCTTGGCCGAAGAGACTAAACAGCCTTTCGTCACCGCGCCGAATAAGTTCGAAGCACTGGCGACCTGTGACGCACTGGTGCAAGGCCACGGCGCATTAAAAGGCTTGGCAGCGTCACTGATGAAAATCGCCAATGACGTGCGCTGGTTGTCTTCCGGCCCGCGCTGCGGCATCGGCGAGATTTCAATCCCTGAAAATGAGCCGGGCAGTTCCATCATGCCGGGCAAAGTCAACCCAACCCAGTGCGAAGCCATGACAATGCTGTGCGCGCAGGTGCTGGGTAACGACGTGGCAATCAACATCGGCGGCGCGTCCGGCAACTTCGAGCTGAACGTCTTCCGCCCAATGGTGATCCACAACTTCCTGCAATCCATTCGCCTGTTGGCCGACGGCATGCGCGGCTTTAACGAGCACTGCGCCGTAGGCATCGAACCCGTCCGCGACCGCATCACCCAGCTACTCAACGAATCCCTGATGCTGGTTACCGCGCTCAACACCCACATCGGCTACGACAAAGCGGCAGAAATCGCCAAAAAAGCGCACAAAGAAGGGCTAACCTTGAAAGGCTCTGCGCTGAAACTCGGCTATCTGACCGAGGCTGAATTCGACGAGTGGGTTAAGCCGGAGGATATGGTTGGGAGCATGAAGTAGGGTTTAAACTAGGGGGCAGTTTTGGGGGCCCTTTAAGGTCAAAGTCGTGGGCGTCGGCCCACACCGACCAAGGGAGGCGTAAACGCGCCTCCCTTGGAACCCTGCGTTTTTCCTGTTGTGAGATCGAGGCTACGCGGGTCGGAATGGACATGTTTCAGGCACTTTAGTGATCGTCGCGAAGTGCCGCCGCTTAGGCGGTTCCCTCACTGCGGGATTCCAACCCGCGTATAATGACACGCGGTTTTCCACCTCTTGCTCGGCGTCACTTCTGAACGCGACCTATAGGCTTCTCCACCGTGCCGTTTCAGTGGTTTTTGCTTTGCTCCTCCCCCTGAAAAGGGGGAGGCTGGGATGAGGAGTGGTTTCAACCGCACAAACTCAGCCCTCAACAACCTGATCAGCCGACCAATCGGTATATAAATGCAGCCGTTTTATCAACAAGTTCAGCGACTGCGCCTCCGGCTTATATTTGTGCTTCACGGCACTCACATCGTAATCATTCAACTCACCAAGCTTGGGCACTTGCACATTGGGTGACTTCAAACAGAGGGCGATGAGCGGCAGTGGGCAGGGGTGTTGAACTTGCTTCTGGCTGTTGCGATACCAAACGCGGGCGATGGGCTGAACCTTTACCGGGCGCTTAATCTTCAAAATGGCATGCTCGGGAATACGCTTTACGTCATTGATTTCACGGGTCACGTTATCCATCCACTGCTCGCGGCTGTAAGGCGGCACGGAGCGACCGGCTTTTAGGCTTTTGTCTAACTGGGCCAGAACGTCATCGCGGCTGACATTCTTAATAATGTGCTTATTCGCCCAGCCAAAACGCACTGAATCCGGGTCATTCAAATAAGAAATCGTGCGGTAGGCGTTCAGCGTGATCAGACCGCGCAGGTGAGTGTGCACGAATTCAAAACGCTGCTCGCGGGCAAGACCGGATTCCACGGTAACAATATGTTCCAGCTCGGCTTTCAGCTTATTCACTTCCTCTATCAACAGCAGGGCGGCCTGATGCTCGGAAGCATCAACGGCGTAACACAGCACGCCGGGCAGGCGGACGGCGGACTTACTGCTGACATTCTCACCTTGATGATGAATAAACAGATTCTGGAAATGCTGCAACGCCAGCTGCTGCGCGGCTTCACCGACGTAAGGCGTCACCTGAATACGGTCGGCAGGGTTGTGCTCCTCGCCTTTGGCGATCTCCGGCAGGCTGAATACCCGCGCCTGTAAAAGCTCCAACTGCTTTAACAAACGACTGAGATCGCCAAGTGCCAACTCTAACTCGTTGAAACAACTGTTCATTCGCCCAATTAGGTCGTAATTCGCCATACCGCCTCCATTTAGTTACAACATACAATATAGTCGAAAACTAAAAAGGTGCACAACTCATCTTCTGCGTCGTTTTTAAGATTGGGGAAAATTTGTCTAGCAGAAAGAAAAGGGCGCGAACGCCCTTAGATTGAGAAAATTACTTAACGGTGACTTGTCTGGATTCGGCAAGATGCATCAGACGGAAACCGACCAGCACGGCGACGGCTAGCATCAGGCAGATGAAGCTGGTGATGCCATTCCAGCCGTAGCTGTGCCAGAAATATCCGCCTAAAGTCCCCGCCACGCTGGAACCGGCGTAATAGGAGAACAGATAGAGTGACGAAGCCTGACCTTTGGCGCGGCGCGCGCGGCGGCCAATCCAGCCACTGGCTACCGAGTGGGCCGCGAAGAATCCGCCAGTGAACAGCACCATGCCGATGAAAATGGTCCAAACCGCAGGCAAAGCGGTGATCAGAATGCCGACCAGCATCAGGCCAATGGACCCCAGCAGGACAGGGCCACGACCATAAACGCCAGTCAATGCTCCAGCTTTCGGCGAACTATAGGTCCCCATCAAATAGACCACTGACAGCAAGCCAACTATGGCCTGACTGAGATGATAAGGGGTGCCGAGCAGGCGATAACCAATGTAGTTGAACATGGTGACGAAGCTACCCATGATCAGGAAACCTTCGAGGAACAGCAGCGGCAATCCGCTATCACGCCAATGCAGTTTGAAATTGATCACCAGTTTGCGAGGCTTCAGCGAGCTGGCTCTAAAGTGTTTAGAAGCGGGCAGAATGCGCCAGAACATGATGGCGGAGCACAACGCAAACACCCCAATCACCGCGACGGCCACGCGCCAAGAGAAGAAGTCGGTTAATACGCCGGTGACCAGACGGCCACTCATGCCGCCAATAGAGTTGCCGCTGATATACAGCCCCATCGAGAAAGCCACCACGCTTGGGTGAATTTCTTCACTTAAATAGGTCATGGCGACGGCAGCTACGCCGCTGAGAGAGAGGCCAATCAGCGCGCGCATCATCAAGATGCCGTTCCAGCTCTGCATAAAGGCGCAAATCAGGGTGCATCCTGCGGCGAGCATCAGCGCCACCACCATCACCGATTTACGCCCCACGGCGTCGGACACCGGCCCGGTGAACAACAGGCCAATCGCCATCAATCCGGTTGAGGCTGACAAAGAGAGGCTACTGGCCGCCGGTGAAACGCCGAATTCTTGCGACAGCACCGGCAAAATCGGCTGAACGCAGTAGAGCAGGGCAAAGGTCGCCAGACCGGCGGAAAATAGCGCCAGCGTTACGCGGATAAACTGCGGCGTTCCGCGCTTAATAAAGGGTGTTTTGCTCAGCGGCGTGGTCGGCGTGGCGGGCATTAAGTCGTCATCGTTAACTGACAGCCGATCTTCATTGGGAGTGGCGGTTTTTCGCCCTGCGATGTTCACTGGGTTTCCTTAGCGATTGCCAAATTAAAACAAAAAAGATGTAAAAATTTTATCAGTGAGACATCTTTTGTCTAATATATTAATCTCTGTTGATTAAGACGTTTAACCTCTCAATGGTTCACTATGACTAATATTGAACTTCGCCATTTGCGCTATTTTATTGCTGTTGCCGACGAGCTGCATTTTGGCCGCGCGGCGGAGAGATTGCACATCTCCCAGCCGCCGTTAAGCCAGCAGATACAAGCGCTTGAAGCTGCCATTGGGGCCAAGCTGCTCAACCGTAATAATCGCAATGTCAGCCTGACCGAGGCCGGAGAGGCGTTTCTGAAAGAGGCGCGACAGATAATCAGCCGGGTCAACGACGCCTCGCTGCAAGCCTCGAAAATCCATCAGGGAATTGCCGGGAATTTGCGTCTGGGCTTAACTTCTTCTGCGCCGTTTCTGCGCCGCGTTCAACGCACCATTCAGCGCTTTCACCTGCAATATCCCGAAGTGAACATTCGGATCGAAGAGATGAACAGCACCCAGCAGATCGAGCCTTTATTGGAAGGAAGGATCGACCTGGGGATCATGCGTAATCGCCAGCTACCTGAGGTCTTACATCATCAACTGCTGCTCTCCGAGTCGCTGGTCGCGGTGGTGCATGAGGACAATCCGCTGGTGAATCTGCCCGAAGGCGAGTTGACCTTTCACCATTTGGCGGACCAGCCCTTTGTGTTTTTCTCCAAGGATTCGGGGACCTCAATGTATGACGATATTCGCGCCTTGCTCAGTTCCCACGGCATTACCCCCTTTATTACGCAGGAAGTGGGCGAGCCGTTGACTATTATTGGTCTGGTGTCGGCGGGGCTGGGCGTGTCGATTTTACCTGCGGCTTATCTGCGCATTCAGGTGGACGGCGTGCGCTATTTACGCTTCGGCAAACAGCAGGGAACCACGCAGGTTTGGATGGTGAATCACCGCCATCGCGAGTTAAGTGCTCCCGCGACGGCTTTTATGAAACTAATGATGCAGGATAAAAATCCGTGAAAGCGCTGTTTTTACAGTCAATTCTTAACGGGTTTTAATTCAATATGTGCACCGAATCACATAACGAATCAAATAGTTGACGACATATAGCAAAAACCCCACCATAGCCATTAATATTTATTTTGAAGCGCGAAAAATAACGGAGTTTTTTCTGTGATCCCTGATGGGCAGCCTGGGCATATTGATCAAATAAAGCAAACGAATGTCGGTGCCGTATACCGACTAATAGATCAGTTTGGACCCGTTTCGCGTATCGAGCTGTCGAAAAAAGCGCAGCTTGCTCCCGCCAGCATTACCAAGATTGTTCGCGAACTGCTGCAAGCTCATTTGGTGCAAGAAACCGAGTTTCAGGAACCGGGCAGTCGCGGTCGTCCTGCCATTGGCTTGGTGCTGGACACCAACGCCTGGCACTATCTCTCCGCGCGCATCAGCTTGGGGGCAATCACCCTCGGGCTGCGTGATCTGAGCAGTAAACTGGTAGTAGAAGAGGAATTGCCTCTGCCCGCCGCCGCGGATAAGCCTCTGCTTGAGCGCATCGTCGCTGAAATCGACCAGTTCTTTATTCGCCATCAGCGCAAACTCGAACGCCTTACCGCCATTGCTATTACCTTACCGGGGATGATTAACGCCCGCGAAGGGGTGGTGCATCGCATGCCGTTCTATGCGGATGTCGATGAAATGCCACTCGGCGCAGCTCTTGAAGCTCACACTGGCCTGCCGGTATTCGTGCAGCATGACATTGGTGCCTGGACCATGGCCGAAGCCTTATACGGCGCATCTCGTGGCAGTCAAAACGTGATTCAGGTAGTTATCGACCACAATGTCGGCGCTGGGGTGATCACCGGCGGTCGCGTGTTACACAGCGGCAGCAGCAGCGTGGTGGAAATGGGCCATACGCAGGTCGATCCTTACGGCAAACGCTGTTACTGCGGTAATCACGGCTGCCTCGAAACCGTCGCCAGCACCGATAATATTCTCGAACTGGTTCGCCAGCGTTTAACGCAGGCGGTTAACTCCAGCTTGCAGGGCATTCCCCTGACAATTGAAGCCGTGTGCGACGCGGCAAATCGCGGCGACCAGCTAGCCCGCGATGTGATTATTAATGTCGGCCACAGCGTAGGGCGGATCTTGGCTATCATGGTTAACTTGTTTAACCCTGAGAAAATATTGATCGGCTCGCCGCTTAATTTCGCCAAAGAAATTCTTCATCCGGCAATAATGTCCTGCATCCAGCAGCAGTCATTGCCAGCTTATAGCGAAAATATAAAACTGGAATCCACTGAGTTTTATAACAAAGGCACCATGCCCGGCGCGGCATTAGTCAAAGATGCGCTGTATAACGGTTCCCTGCTAATTAAACTGCTACAAGGTTAATTATTGTTGTGAATTAGCCTTGTCGATTTCCCGTCAATATAATAAAAATCCCAAATTCAAACTTCTGTTTGCCAGTGGACAAAACATTGCGCTAACGCAAATCGTTATCGATTGGTATCGCCTAGACTTTCCCCTGTACTTTGTCTCAGGCGCGCTCGCCGGAGATAAATCCTCAGTTAAACGGAAGATCCTGGAGCCAACATTCCATGTTAACGCACTTTTTCGTCACGGGTACGGACGCTCGCGTAGGTAAAACCATCGTGACGCGTGCTTTGCTACAGGCTTTAGCCGCGCAGGGGCACTGCGCACTGGGCTATAAACCTATTGCAACCGGGAGTCAGGAACTCGCAGAGGGTATTCGCAATAAAGACGCGGTCATACTGCAAAATTCATCTTCTATTTCTTATCCTTATGAGAAAATAACGCCGCTGGCACTGCTCGATGAAGATATTTACGCCAGTGACGTGCCCGATAATGTGTTTGAAATAATGACCTCTGGCCTGAAGTTTATGCGCCAAGGGAGTGATGTGGTGGTGGTAGAAGGCTGTGATGGCTGGAGAACGCTGATCACGCCAGACCGTTTTTATTCCGACTGGGTTCGTTTGGAAAATATCCCGGTTATTTTAGTTGTCGGTATTCAAGAGGGTTGCGTAAGCCACGCCTTATTAAGTGCTCAGGCTATTAATGCCGATGGGTTATCATTAGCGGGCTGGGTGGCGAACCGTATTAATCCTTGCCTTGCGCATTATCAGCAAACCATTGATGCCATTAGTCACAATATTTCAGCGCCATTATTAGGCGAAATTCCCTATTTGCCGCGCGCTGAATCTCGCGATATGGCGAAATATATCGATTTATCCCTACTGCCTATTGGTCACAGCAAGACTGCCTGATTCATTGAAGTTAAGAAGGTGACCCCCTTTAGCCCCGGCAGATGGTTTGCATCTGGCGGGGCTTTTTCATTTTGCTTAGCACGTGACCGATAAACCTTCTGCCAATCCCGCTGATATACTGAAAAATTCCTCATCGCCTGAAACATAAGAAAAACAGATTAAACCCTATGAATCAGACTGCTTTCGTCCCCTTAGTTAGCCACAAGCGCCGCCCACTTATCCTTATTGCCTGCATGCTGTCGATGTTTATGGCGGCAGTCGAAGCCACCATTGTGGCGACCGCCATGCCCACGATCATTGCCGATTTGGGGGGATTCTCACTGCTCGGCTGGGTATTTGCGGTCTATCTGCTGACTCAGGCGATCACCGTGCCGATTTATGGCCGGCTGGCGGATTTATACGGTTGCCGAAAGGTGTTTTTCATTGGGACTACGCTGTTTCTGATTGGCTCGGTGCTCTGCGGCTTTTCGCCGTCATTGCCGTGGATGATCGGCTTTCGCGCCTTGCAGGGGCTGGGCGCCGGGGCGATCACCCCGATTGCCACCACATTGATTGCCAACGTGTACGGCCCGCAGGAGCGCGCCAAGGCGCAGGGTTATTTGGCCAGCGTGTGGGGCGTGTCGGCGATTGCCGGTCCGCTGCTCGGCGCGTTTATTGTTTCGCATTTCCACTGGGCGGTGATTTTCTGGGTCAACGTGCCTTTGGGGCTGTTAGCCATGGCGATCCTGTGGCGCTTTTTACCGGCAGAGAGCCAGCGCAAGCAGCACATTTTGGACTTGGCCGGAACTACCTATCTGACCTTGTCGGTTGCCGCGCTGTTACTGGCGATGCTGCAAGCTGAAGCCTTTGGCTATTGGGCCTTGGCGCTGGTTGCATTTGCACTGTTCACCGGCTGGTTGCTGGTTCGCCAAGAGCGCAAAGCCCCGGAGCCACTTTTCCCTCTGGCCCTGTGGCAGAGCAAAGTGATTATCGCCGGGAACATTGGCGGGCTGGTGATTGGTGCCACCATGATGGGAATTAGTGCCTTTTTGCCGACCTTTGTGCAGGGCGTAATGGGCGGAACGCCATTAGAGGCGGGCACAACGCTGGCACTGATGTCTATCGGCTGGCCGCTGGCAAGCATGCTGAGCGGCAGAATTATGCACGCGACGTCATACCGCGCTACGGCGATGATCGGCGGCCTGCTGCTGGTCAGCGGCAGCCTGATTTTATTGCTGTTGTCGCCATCTTCTGGCCTGTGGTGGGCGCGATTAGCGGCCCTGACCATCGGCGCGGGGATGGGCCTGTGTAACACCACGTTTTTGGTTTCGGTGCAAAACGCCGCTGAACCGGCGATCCGCGGCATTGCCACGGCCTCCACGGTATTTACCCGCATGCTCGGGTCGGCGATTGGCACCGCGCTGCTTGGCGCGACCTTGAATCTCAATCTGGAAAAACGCCTGCCGAATATCAGCGATCCGGTGCAGCAGCTGATGGAAAAAAGCCAGCGAGCCAATATCGACTCCACCCAGCTCGGCATTATTACCGACAGCGTGGCGGCGTCACTGCATTGGGTGTTTATCGTGGCGGCGGTGATTTCGGTGTTTGCTCTCGCCGCCGGAAGGTTGATTCCGGCGGGAGAACGCCCGGTGGGCGCAGCGCAGCGGGAAGGGCAGTAATTAAGGCTGTTTGACCTTAAAGCTTTCGTCGAAGGTATCCTTCACTTCCAGCTTGACCGGCAGTAAGCCCTGATCATGATAGAAGTCAGCGGTTTGCTGCTGCTGGGTCTTGGTCTCTTCATCAATGGATTGCCAGAAAGACTTGCGGCGCTCAAAGGAGAGACGGGCCGCAGGCAGCGGGAAGCCGATGATTTTGGCTAACTGCTGGCTGTACTCATCCAGATGCTGATAAGCCCACACTTGCGAATCGCTCAGGCGCTGCAAGTAGTCAGTAATGGCTTGGCGCTTGGCGTTATCCTTCAGCGCGGAATCGGTGGCGGCCAAGAAACTGTTGCCAGACCACAGTCCGCGCCCGTTCACCACCACCCGCAGGTGATCCTGCGTTTCGGCAAAGGCGGTGTAGGGTTCCCACGTCGCCCAAACATCCACCGAACCCTGCGTCAGCGCCAGCTTGGCGTCGCTCGGCGGTAAGAAGCGGAAAGTAACATCTTTGGCGGAAAGCCCGGCTGAGGCCAATGCCTTCAGCGCGACAAAATGACCAATTGACCCACGGTTAGTGGCGATGCTTTTACCTTTTAAATCCGCTGCGGTTTTGATTGGGCTGTCCGGCTTGACCAGCAGTGCCGTGCCGTAGGCGTCTGATTTATCTACCGCGATGGCTTTAACCTGCGCCCCGGCGGCCTCGGCAAACAGCAGCGGCGCGTCGCCAATTATCCCTACATCCACCGCCTGCGCGTTGAGCGCTTCGGCCAGCGGCGCGGCGGCCGGGAATTCCGACCATTCAATTTTGTAAGGCAGGTTGTCCAACTTTCCCGCCGCTTCCAGCTGGGCGCGCATATTGCCTTTCTGGTCGGCGACGCGCAGCGTGACTTGTTCGGCCCACGCCAAATTCACGCTGCTCAGCAGGGTGGTGGCAACCAGCAATTTTCCCAATGATTTCATTATGGTCATTTTTATACCGTAGATTCGTGTTGAGGGTGTTTTTGAGCCAGACGTGCGGCGATTTTTTTGCGCGTCAGCGGGATCAGCTCTTTGCCATATTCCACTGCGTCATTTAATGGGTCGAAGCCGCGAATTAAGAAGGTGTGGATCCCTAAATCGTAATATTTCAGCAGCGCATCGGAGACCTGTTCCGGCGTGCCGACCAGCGCGGTGGAGTTCGAACCGCCGCCAATCAGACCCGCAATCCCTGTCCACAGGCGTTCGTCGAGGCGATCCCCCTGAGCCACGGCGTTGAGCAGTCGCTCGGCACCGACGCTTTGCGGTTTTGCTGCCTGAGACTGGCCGTTGCGGGCAATCAGCGCGGCGGCTTTTTCGCGGATTGCCTCGGCTTTGGCCCAGGCTTCTTCTTCAGTGCGGCCAAGGATCGGGCGGAAGGAGATGCTGAATTCAATTTCGCGCTGATGCTGCGCGGCAGAGGCTTTCACCGCCTGTACGGTTTCGGCTGCGCTGGCCAGCGGCTCGCCCCACAGGGCAAAGACGTCGGCCTGCTTGCCCGCCACGCGGATGGCATCTTCTGAAGAGCCGCCGAAAAATACCGGCAGATGCTGATTGAAAGGTTTGATGGCCGAAAAAGCGTTTTCCGCCTGATAGAACTCCCCTTGGTGGTCAAAGCCTTTGGCCGAATACCACGCGTTTTTCAGCACATCGATATACTCGTCGGTGCGGGCGTAGCGGCCAGACTTCGGTACAAAGTCGCCGTCGCGGCGCTGCTCGGCGTCGCTGCCGCCGCTGATGATATGCACCGCCAAACGGCCATCGAGCAGGTGATCAAGGGTCGCCAGTTTGCGCGCCGCGAGGGTCGGGGCAACAAACCCGGGGCGGTGAGCTAACAGAAAGTGAATGCGCGAGGTGTTGGCACCAGCGTGTGCGGTGACCAGAAAAGCGTCAGGCTGGTCGGAGGCGTAAGCCACCAGAATACGGTCGAATCCCGCATCCTCGTGGGCTTTGGCAAAATCGGCGATATATTTCTTATCGAATATTGGCCCCGTAGCGGGAATTATTTCGGAGGCCAAACGATGGCCGATCATACCAATGAATTGCACGCTCATGGGCTGTCACTCCTGGATTCATAAGTTGCCAGCGCAAAAGCGATGGCAGGAGCGTATTACCTTAGACAGCCTTTTACTATGTTAGAAATTAATTTTTATCATAAGTTAATATAAAAATTGTGCATTAAAGGGATTGAACATTATGCCTGCGGCTGATCGACCGCCAGAGGGGCCAAATCCAACCCTTGGGCAATGGCCGCCGCGAAGGCGTCAATAGCTGGAATTTGACTGGCGGGCACGTTCGGGTAGACCAGCCACAGCTGGCTGCGCGGCGCGAAGTCCTGCAAGCTGTAAATTTGTAGCTGCGGGCGCAGGGCGTGGCGCTCGACCAAGGCGCGGGGCATCAGCCCTAATCCGCGACCTTCGGCAATCAGCGAAAGCTGCAAGGTGACGCCAAAAGCCTCGAGATTAAGCAGCAGCGGCAACCCTTGCTCGGTCAACGCGCGTTGCAGCGCGGCACGAAAACCACAGCCTTCCGGATTCAAAATCCAGCCGCGCTGATAGCCTTCTTCCAGTTTGCGCAGTGGCGGCACCATGGGGTCATTCGGCCCAACTACCACCAAATCCACTGAGCCAAGTGCCTGACTCTCCAAGCCGGAAGGGAACTGCTTACTGGCGGGGAACAGCACCACCGCGGCTTCCAGCTCTTGGCGCTGCACTCGAAGCAATAGCTCTTCACCCCAGCCGCTGGAGAGGCGTGGCTGCACCTGCGGGAAGTCCGAAGAGAGCATTTTCAGCGCGGGCAGCAGGCTGGTTTCACTCAAACTTTGCGGCACGGCCAGACGCAGCAGCCCAGAAGGTGGGTGGTCCGCCGCCACCAAATCATTCAGAGCTTCGACTTCGCGCAGAATGTTGCGGCACTGCTGAAAGACGCGTTTGCCCATTAATGTCGGCTTGAGAGGTTTGGTCTGGCGATTAAGCAGCGCGATGCCCAGAGACTCTTCGAAGTTTTGCACCCGGCGGGTGATAGCGGGCTGGGTCAGCCCTAACTCTTCGGCGGCGAGGCGAGTAGATTGCAGACGGATCACTGCGACGAATGCCGTCAGATCTTCAATTTTCATAGATGGAGCAGTCCCTTTAAGTCGCGTCTTGGCAGACGACAATCAGTCCAGCATAAAGCAAATCGGGCGCCTAAGTCGGCATACACCGCACATTTTTATGTGTGATTTGCATATTAGCTTATCCATAAAATGAATTTTGCTTGGTCAGCGGCGATGCTAGCCTGCAAAAAGGGCTTATCTTAAGGGGCAATTATGACAACTCGACATTACGCGCCGCTACGCGAGTTTTTGGCGTCACTCACTCGACTGGTGAGCGAGCCGCACGGGGAGCCGGAAGTGTTGGCTCAGGGCGCGGAACTTCTGGGCCAGTTGGTCGCCAACGACGTCTGGCTGGATGATGAATTTGCCGTGCCGCATCCCGACCATTACCAACAATATCTTCTGTATGCCGATCCGCTGTCGCGCTTTTCGGTGGTGAGCTTTGTCTGGGGGCCGGGACAGGTCACGCCAATCCACGATCACCGCGTCTGGGGGCTGATTGGCATGCTGCGCGGGGAAGAGATTAGCCAAAACTATGTGCGAAACGGGCTGGGTGAGCTGGTCGCAGAAGGCCAGCCGGTGCGATTAACGCCGGGATCGGTCGAGAAGATCTCGCCGTCGGAGTTAGATATTCATCAGGTCAGCAATGCTTTCAGCGACCGGGTTTCGGTCAGTATTCACGTCTATGGCGGCAACATTGGCGCGGTGTCACGCGCGGTTTACCTGCCGGACGGCCAGCAAAAAACCTTCATCTCCGGTTACTCCAATCGCACATTGCCCAACCTCTGGGACCTGTCGAAAGAGCAACATCTATTGAAAGAGAAACAACATGACTAAAACTTCGTCCACGCCTTTACGTCATTTCGCCGAACTGCGCGACGCGCTGCTCAATCAACAAGAAGTTGCCCTAATTGATTTGCGCGAAGAGGCCGCCTTTGCCACCGGGCACCCGCTGTTTGCCGTCAATCTGCCACTGTCCAAACTCGAGATTGAAGCTCTGGATCGACTGCCGCGCCGCAATACGCCCATCACCTTGTATGACAATGGCGAGTTTTGGGACGAAGAGCAGGGCATTCGCAAAACCACCCGCGCCATCGCGACCTTCAAGGCGCTGGGCTATCGCGACATCGCACTGCTGGCCGGGGATTTGGCAGGCTGGCGCGAAGCGGGCGGCGAAATCTTTATTGATGTGAATGCGCCGGGCAAAGCCTTCGGCGAGTGGGTCGAACACCATTACCACACGCCATCATTCAGCGCCGAGCAGGTGCAGGCGCTGCAACAGCAAGGGGCTGACATCGCAATTTTGGATGTCCGCCGTTTCGATGAATTCAACACCATGAGCATTCCCGACGGCGTCAGCGTGCCGGGCGGCGAGCTGGTGCTGCGCCTGCGTGACGCAGTGCCGAACCCGCAAACGCAGGTGATTATCAACTGCGCCGGGCGCACCCGCAGCATTATTGGCACGCAGTCGCTGATCAACGCGGGCATTCCCAATCCGGTGGCGGCGCTGCGCAACGGCACTATCGGCTGGACGCTGGCGGGGCAGACTTTGGCACACCAGCAGCAGGCCAGCTTCCCGCCGCTCAGTGCTTCTTCAAAACAGGCGGCGGCAGACAATGCGCAAAACGTCGCCCGTCGCGCTGGGGTGAAATACATTTCAGCCGAAACGCTGGCCGAGTGGCAGCAAGAGAGCTCCCGCACCCTGTATCTGTTCGACGTGCGCACGGCAGAAGAGTACGCGGCGGGGCATTTCCCCGGCTCGCGCCACGTGCCCGGCGGCCAATTAGTGCAAGAAACTGACCACTACGCCAGCGTGCGCGGTGCAAGGATTGTGCTAGCCGATGACCAGCAGGTTCGCGCCGAGCTGGCAGCCTCTTGGCTGGCACAGATGAACTGGGAGGTTGCGGTGCTTGACGCCGCGGCGGTGGATTTCACCGAGCAGGGGAACTGGCAGGCGAAAACGGCGGCGGCTCCGGCTGTCGAAGAAGTGCTTCCTGCCCAGCTACAGCAGTGGCTGGAGGAGGGTAGTACCGGCGTGATTGACCTGACAACCAGCGCCAACTTCCGCAATCGCCGCATTCCGGGTGCGCTATGGACCACCCGCGCCAACATCGCGCAGGCCGTGCGCCGCCATCCGGCGGTGTCGCGCTGGGTGGTGACCTGCACCAGCGGGCTGTTGGCACGTTACGCTGTCACGGAAGTGGCGGCGCTCACCGGCTCTCCGGCCTATTTATTGCAAAAAGGCACGGTGGGCTGGATTGACGCGGGACTGCCGCTGGAGCACGGTGATTCTGTATGGATTGAGAATGCGCAAGACCGCTACCGTCGCCCGTATGAAGGCACTGATGTCAGCCCGCAGGCGATGCAGGATTATCTCGACTGGGAATATGGTTTAGTGGCGCAGTTGGAGAAGGACGGGACACACGGCTTTAAGTTATTGCAGGCTTAGCGGGGAAGAGTCAGGGCTCAAACACTGAGCCCTGTGAACAACATATCAATCAACGACGACCGCGCGGATGCGTTCTGGCGGTCCAGTCGTAGGTTGCCGTTGAGCTTGGTACCGCTTTTAAACGGCGCTTCTCGGCGCGCGCTTTAGCGGCAACTTTCTCTTTTTCTTCCATCAATTTATCAATGTAATTGTCTTTGATGCGGTTGGTTTCAGAATTGGTCAGATCACGACCTTGAGCTTTACGGCTCTGATCAAGTAGCGTTTTGAGTTCACGCTGTTCGCTTTCCGTCATGTCTTGCTGGGTCAGTCTTTTCATTGTGGTGCATCCGTGTGAGGAAAGTGACCTTCAGTGTAGCGCCTTTTCGGCCCCTTTCATCTATAAGATTTACTTATTATCCAATTCGCCACGACAGGCATATTCTTTTGTTTAACAATGAAAATGTTAGCTTCTGAGAGAACAAAACATGTCTGTTTTAATGCGCGATACCATCACTCTGCATGACGCAACGATGGCCGATATGGTTCAGGTGCAGGCGATTTATGCCCACCACGTGATCCACGGCATAGCCTCTTTTGAAACTGAGCCGCCATCCCTTGACGAAATGCTCACTCGCCGCGAAAAAGTGTTGAGCGAAGACATGTGCTATTTGGTCGCCAAACGGGATAAACAGGTTTTGGGTTACTGCTATCTGGCACCTTATCGCCCGCGCTATGCCTACCGTTTCACCTGCGAAAGTTCGGTCTATATTGCCGAAGGGCAGCAGGGGCTGGGCATTGGTAAAAGGCTGATGCAGGAAGCTATTCGCCGCGCCACCGAAGGCGGCTGGCGACAGATGATTGCCAACGTCGGCAATAGCGAGAATGTTGGCTCGATTGGCTTGCATAAATCGCTGGGATTCCAGACCATCGGCACATTAAAAAGCGTCGGCTTTAAACACGGCCGCTGGGTGGACACCGTGCTGCTTCAGTTGGCGTTAGGGGAGGGCGACGTCACGCTTCCAACTTCGAAGCCGTGAATCGCCAACGGCGCCTTCTACTCATGCATGCCTGCGGAGAATAGGTTTTATTCATCGCAGGCGTCTACCTCGCTTTGCCGCAATCGCTCAGTATCTCCTCCAGACGAATCTTGTTGATTCGAACTCGTTATCACTGGAGAAACCCCATGTCACTTCAAGACAAACTCGACGCTTTTAAAGCAGATTTTCTTGCCGGAAAACCGCCTTACAACGCGCCGCCGGAAATTCACCCGATTATGGCGCGGGCGACGGCGGAACTGATCGCCAGCGGTCAAGCGGAAAGGGCAGTTAAGGTTGGCGATCGCGCACCCGCTTTCTTGTTGCAGGACGAAAATAATCAGCCCGTTTCTTCTGCCGAATTACTGGCCAAAGGCCCGCTGGTTGTGACCTTCTATCGCGGAGCCTGGTGCCCGTATTGCAATATGGAGTTGCAGGCTATCAATGAGGTGCTGCCAGAGATTCAGGCGCTGAATGGTAGCGTGGTGGCGATTTCGCCGCAAACGCAGCCCAATAGCCGCAAGGCGGTGCGTAATAACCAGCTGAGTTTCCCCGTTTTGAGCGATGTTAACGGCGAGATTGCTGCGGCATTTGGCCTGCGTTTCCGCTTGCCGGACTACTTGATTGAGCTTTATGCCAATCTGAAAAACGATCTGCCACTGATCAATGATGATCCGAGCTGGACACTGCCGATGCCCGCGCGCTATGTCATTGGGCAGGATGGCTTGGTGCTGTATGCCGAGGTGAACCCAGATTACACCCAGCGCCCGGACCCAAGCGAGCTTCTGCCGGTGCTTAAGCAAGCTGCCAAATAACAAAACTCGCGCCGAAGTCGGTTTAGTCGGGTGGGTTTAATACGTTTTCGACGAAAGCCACAAAGGCGCGGGCCTTGGCGGAAACCAGTCTGCCCGAGGGGAAAACCGCCCACAGATCAACCGGCGGCAGCTGCCAGTCGCTCAACACAGTCTGCACCTCTCCCTGAGCCAATTCCGGCGAGAACATCCACTCTGACGTCACTGCCAACCCAAGATGAGCCAGCAGGGTAGTGCGCATTCCTTCGGCGGCGCTGACTCGCACACGGCCCGAAAGTGATACTTCAACATGCTGATCTTTCTGACGAAAACGCCAGTTTTCGCCACCGCCACGCTGTGAATAGATAATGGCCTGATGCTGGCTTAGTTCCTGCGGGGTTTGCGGAATCCCGGCGCGGGCGAAATAGGTAGAAGTACCCACCACCCGGCGCGGACTTTGCGCAATGCGTCGCGCAGTCATGCCGGAATCCTGCAATGCGCCCATGCGCAGTGCGACGTCCATCCCTTCGACAATCAAATCAATGTTGCTGTCACTCAGGCGCAGATCAATATCCAAATCGGGGTGCTGCTCTAGAAAACCGGGCAGCTTCGGCAGGATGTGCATGCGCGCGAAAGTCACCGCCGCGCTGACGCGCAGAGTACCAGACAGCCCGGCAGAGGCATCGCGCACCGCCTGTTCGGCCTCATCGGCTTCTATCACCGCTCGCTTGGCGTGCTCGTAAAATCGCTGACCGACGTCGCTGGGTGTCAGCCCTCGGGTCGAGCGCAGCAGCAGGCGAACGCCCAGTCGCTCTTCCAATCGGGCAATGGTTTTGGATATCGCCGGTTGCCCAAGGTTGAGCTGCTTGGCCGCCATGGAAAATGACCCCGCTTCAACCACGCGAATGTAGGTTTCCATCTCAATTAATCTGTCCACTGCGCCGCTGTCCTTCAGTTCAAAATGCCGGGGAAATAGAGTTACCGCACCTTAATACCAGCACAAGGTAGCGGGGCGCAATAGCATTTATTCCTCACAGGAATAAATGCCGAAAATGCCCCAAGATGAGAGTCAATTGCGGAATTTAACGATAATCATTATCATCTTTTCCCTGCCCATTTGATCCCGAGACGTTATGCGTATCACCCGCCGAATGTTGTTACTTGCCAGCCTGTTAGCCCCGGCGCTGGCCAGTGCTAAAACTGTTGTAGATATCTCTAACCGAACTGTAGAAGTGCCCGACAACCCGCAGCGCATCGTGGTAGGGGAAAGCCGCATGCTCTATACGCTGGCGCTGGTCGAGGATGGCAATCCGGCTAAAAACATTATCGGCTGGCCGGGGGATATGCAGAACCTCGACCCGCAAAGCTGGCAGCTGTATGTCAAAGCCTTCCCGCAAATCGCCCAAATTCCACAAATGGGCAAAAACAATTTCACCCAGTTCAACGCGGAAAAAGTGATTGCACTAAAGCCTGACTTGGTGATTTTGCCGCGCTACGCCAAAACGCCGACTGACCAAGATCAAATGCTTGGCCGCCTGACACAGGCAGGCATTCCGGTGATTTACGTCGATCTGCGCATCGACCAGCTCAACAACACCATTCCGAGCATCAAACTGCTGGGCGAGGTGCTGAACAACCCGCAGAAAGCGGCGCGTTTTATCGCTTTCTACCAGCAGCATATGAACCGGATTAAAGAGCGCATCGCGGGCTATCACGGCAAGAAAGCCACGGTGATGTTGCAGCTCCAGCTTGGCCGCCGCCAGACCTGCTGCACCACGGTTTCACATGGTAATCTGGCTGATTTGCTGGCCTTCGCCGGTGGCGACAATATTGCCGGAGGCATTTTCAAAAGCGTATATGGCCAGATGAACCCGGAGGCGGTGATCGCCGCGAATCCTGATGTCTATATCAGTACCGGCATGGGCACGCCGGACGGCAAGTCGGAAAGCAATATTCAGCTCGGGCCATTAGTGTCGAAAGAGCAGGCCGAGAGCAGCTTCCGGCAGGTGATGGACCAGCAGCCGCTGCTCTCCCATTTGCAGGCCGTGAAGAATGGCCGCGCCTACAGCGTCTGGCACAACTTCTACCTAAGCCCTTATCATATGGTGGATGTGGAAGTGTTCGCCAAAACGCTCTATCCGCAACTTTTTGCTGACGTAGACCCACAACAAACTGTCAAAGCCATCTATGATCAGTTCTTGCCGATCCCGTTTAGCGGCACCTACTGGAGCCAGCTTCCGGCCAAGTAGACGTTAATTAACAAGGAGTAACTATGAAGTCTTTATCATTGGCGCTGGTGAGCGGCGCACTTTTACTCTCAACTCAGGCTATGGCCTCAAGCTCTGATGCATGGGCGCAGCATGACGCCGACGTTAAAGCCGCCTGCATCAAAGCCAGCGGGTTGAAGAATGCGAAACCACTGGGAGACATCGTGCTTTTTGAGGACAACGTCGGTTCGGCGCTGTTGCTGGAAGGAACTATTCCGAGTAAAAACAATAAGGTGCAGCGTGAGCGAAAACTCTGTCTTTATGAGCGCACTGGCGAACATAAAGTCCACATCACTAACGCTGACACCTTAATTGCAGCAACTAAGAAGAAATAACCCTTAGAAATCGACCACCGCGGACAGCACCACGTTGCGCGGTTCGCCCTCGATAACCCGTAAATTCCCCGCGCTGGACGTGTAATATTCCTTATTAAACAGGTTATTAACGTTCAGCTTCAGTTGAGTATGTTTACCCAACAGCGGGGTATCCCAAGCGACAAACGCATCAGCCACGGTATAAGACGGCATGGTGAAGCTGTTTTCCGGGTCACCCGCGCGGCTACCCACGTAGCGCGCACCGCCGCCCACGCGAACGTCCCCTTGTAACGGCACCCAGCGCAGGGTGTGGCTCAAATACAGCCCACCCATTTGCGTCGGGGCGTTAACCAGACGATTGCCGACGTTCGCCGAGTTGATGTCTTCAGTGATCTCCGTTTTGTCATAGCTGTAGTTGGCGCTGAGGTTCCAGTCTTTCGCCACTTCGCCATTTACTTCCAGCTCCACGCCGCTAGAACGCGCTTTCGGAATGCTGCGCGTCACGCCGTTGATAAACACCGACATGTCTTTTTCATCAATACGGTACAGCGCCAGCGTGGCATCAACCCGTGGTGAAACCTGCCATTTGGTGCCGACTTCATAGGTGGTGCCGGTTTCAGGCTGGGCGACATTGCCGTCATCGTCCGTATCGGTCGACGGCGTGAAGGAGCGACTGTAGCTGCCGTAGAAAGATAAGTCGTCGGTCAGCTTATACACCAGCCCTAGCTGCGGCAGGAATTTGTTGTCACTGTTATCCAGCGTTTCGGTCGGATTGATAAAGCCGCTGGAGGCCTTCTGATTGTAGTGCTGGTAGCGCCCGCCAAGCACGCCGATCCACTGGTCAGTCAGGTGGATACTGTCTTTGAAGTAGACCGATTTGTTAAACAATGTGTTGCGAAGGTTACTTTGCGCGTCGCTGTAGGTGCTGCTGTTGGTGATAGGTTCGACGCCATACACCGGGTCGTACATATTCAGCGGGTTATTGCCCTTGCCGCGATAGGAGTACTGTTTGTAGGTTTCGTCTTTCTCGTAATCCACGCCGAGCAGCACGTCGTGGGTCATGCCGAAGATTTCCGGCGTACCAATCCAGTCCCACGCGGTGTAATCGGTTTGATGGTTGAAGCCGCGGTTGGCGTCGGCGCGACGCGACACAATGCCGGTATCGACATTGACGGCAGTGGCGCGAACTTCGTTACTGTCGTAGCGGCGCTGCATCCAGCCGTAGGTCAGGCGCGTTTTCCAGTCGGAATTCAGCTCATATTCCCAGGTGGTGTTCAGGCGTTTATTGGTGCCCCAGGCGTGGTTGGCGAGTTCATCCAGACGGCGCTCATAGGGGATATCCAGTGGTTTGCCGTTGATAAAGGCGGTGCCACGGTCATAAGGAATGTCATATTTGTACTGCTGATAGCTGATGTTGAAACTGGCTTTTTCGCCATACCAGCTGAGGGAAGGGGCCAGCAAGCTGTGCTGGTCTTTGCCGAAGTTACGCCAGTAGTCTTCCGACTGACGTTCGGCAATCATGCGGAAAGCAAAACCGTTGCCCAACGGGCCCGTGACATCAATCCCGCCCGTCCCGCCACCAAACCCGCCGGTGCTGCCGCTGAGGCGCGTGTTCCAGTCATATTGTGGCTTTTTGCTCACCACGTTAATGATCCCGCCGGGGTTCTGGATGCCGTAGAGCAGGGAGGCAGAGCCTTTCAGCACTTCGACATGGTCCGTGGTAGCGTTAAATCCCAGCCCCTGATTGCTGCGCACGCCGTCGAGGAAGATTGAACCGTCGCTGTTGGTACCGAATCCGCGTTTCACAAACCCGTCTTCAATTCCGCCCAGCGTGTTGCCCTGAGTTACGCCGCTGACGAATTTCATCGCCTCGTCCAGTGAAGTTATCTGGTAATCGTTAATCATCGACGGCGTGACAACGCTTACCGATTGCGGAATTTCGTTAATCGGCGTTTTGCTTTTGCCAGCAACAGATGCCTCACTGGCACTGTAGTTCGTGGAGTAGGCCGGGTTATCGGCGGTAACGGTAAGGGTATCTTCTTTCGGCGCGGATCCTTCAGTCGCCGCCAGCAGCGGAGAGCAATGCAATACTGCCAACGCCAGTACGGATTTTTTGAATCCGCTCGTAGCGAAGTGGTTCTTTTTATGAGTAGACACGTGATTTTCCCTGAAATGCAAATGATAACGGTTTGCATTCTAATTAAGATTTGTGTGATGTGCATCAGGAAAATTTTGTGAAGAGGCGTCTTCACGGGACGCTTGGGGTTGCGACCCAATCACGCTAAGACCTTGCGTTGCCACGCAAACTGGCCTTAAGGTCAAGACCGTGCGCTGCCGCCACACCGGCCTTGAGGTCAGAACCGTGGGCTCGCCGCCCACACTGGCCCAAAGGGTTTTAAACGAAACCCTTTGGAATCCTGCGTTTTTTTGCTGCTGGTAGATCGAGGCTGCGCAGGGGTGGAATGGACGTGTTTCAGTCGCCACGGTGATCGTCGCGAAGTGCCGCCGCTTAGGCGGTTCCCGAATTTCAGGCTTCGAGCCTTTGGTCTCGAACCATTCATTCGGCGTCACTTCTGAACGCGACCTACTGGTATTTACACCGTGCCGTTTCAGATGGTTTTTTGGATTTGCTACTTCTCCTCTCAGAGGAGAAGGCAGGGATGAGGAGTGGTTTAAAATCGTGCTCAGTGCAGCAAGCCTCACCCCAGCCCTCTCCTTAAAAAGGAGAGGGAGCAAGATAAAACCCACTGGAAAGGCACAGTTGAAATGCCTCAAAACCGCAGTCAAAAATGGCGCTGAGCGAATGGTTCGAGACCCAAGGCTCGAAGCCTGAAGCGAAGGCACCGCCTAAGCGGCGACATTTTGCGGTGGATAACGGAAGTACCTGAAACACGTCCGCCCAACGAGCGAAGCGCGCAGTGAAAGAGCCTGGGGGTCCAGGGGGCGGT